>Ga0156239_166_pt2 | contig 2077 bp, 4 predicted proteins | sample RifCSPlowO2_12_FD_107886 | JGI IMG/M metagenome (GOLD analysis project Ga0156239, IMG submission 107886) | Omnitrophica WOR_2 bacterium RIFCSPLOWO2_12_FULL_46_30 | reverse complement strand
GCTATTCAGAATATCGATTTATTGATAAAAGTCGCTGAGCATAAGGCCTTATTTTTTAAAGACAGCAAAGCGCATTATGGTTTAGCAAAGCCCGGTAGTCTTCGGTTAATGCCTCTAGATGAGCATCTTGTTCTGCTAAATGATGACTATCGGCAAATGAAGGAAATGTTTTTTGAGGATCCGCCATCCTTTGAGAGCGTTTTGAAGAAATTAAAAACAGCGGAAGAAGAGATTAACAGGATTGAATAATGAACTACTGGTGGACATCAGATTATCATTTCTCGCATGCTAATATTATCAAGTATTGCGGGCGGCCGTTTGATACGGTCGAAGAGATGAACGAGACGATCATCCGCAAGCATAATGAGCGGGTTAAGCCGGAAGATACTGTCTTTTTTCTCGGCGACTTTATCTTTAAGGGCGGGAAGGAAGGCGGCGAGGAGAAATACAAGCATTTCGAAAAGAGGCTGAATGGCAAGTTCGTTTTTATAAAAGGTAATCACGACCGGCACAACAGTCTCAATACGATTATTTCGAAGGTCTACATTCATTATGGCTCAAAAGATATTTGCATGACACACCGGGCTGAGGACGCGGACCCGAATGTGCCTTGGAATTTTTGCGGTCATGTTCATGAGAAGTACAAGGTGAAACGATTGAATGAGAATTCAATAATTGTGAATCTTTGTGTCGAGGTGTGGGATTATTATCCGGTCGCGTTTAAACAGATCAGTTCCGTGATTGCAACATTCTTGAAGGAAGAGAAAAAGGGCGGGACATCGAATGGGGTCTAGGATTGTTATAAATGTAGGAAGAAATCTGGCGACTGTGGAGATGGCTGTGGAGAAAACTGTGGAGGAAAGGTAGCCAGAAAAGGTATCCAGAAAAGTATCTAGAAAAGTATCCTGAAAACTAGTCTGAAAAACTGCAGCTGGTAGTTGCAGAAATAAAGAGAAGAACAGAGAAGAGAAGAATGGTGAAGGAAAGAAAAGCTACAGGCATCAAGTCTTGGCATAGAGTTGTTGTCGAGGATGTTTTTAAATTGCTATGACTTGGAGAAGAAACCCCTTGTATAAGGTTGTATATTACGGTATACTGGGTACCATTGATGGAAGGCGTCATTCTGAGCGAAGCGAAGAATCTAATATGGCAGAAAAGCAAGGATACATTTACATTCTGACGAATGTGCATAATAAAGTCCTGTATACGGGCGTAACGAGTGATTTAGTCAAGAGAGTATACGAGCATAAAAATAAACTGGTGGACGGATTTACTAAGAAATATAACGTACATAAATTGGTTTATTTCGAAATATTAGATGGCATGATAAATGCGATTACGCGAGAGAAGCAGATTAAAGGTTGGTTGCGGAGTAAGAAGATTGCGTTGATAGAAGCTAATAATTCGGAGTGGAAGGATTTATACGAGGGGCTGGTTTAGATTCTTCGTCGCTTCGCTCCTCAGAATGACGAGAAGGTTATGAAAACATACACCATGACAGAGACGGCAAAATTGCTGGGCGTGCACCGGCAGACCATGATCAATTGGATCCGTAAGGGCTGGGTTAAGCCCAAGCGCGATTACAAAGATTGGCCGGTGTTTACGGACGAGTGTATCGCCAAGATTAAAGACTGGCGGGAGACGTTAAAAGGATAAGATGAGAGTAGCGTTATATACGAGAGTAAGTACAGAGGACCAAGCCAAAGAAGGCTATTCTCTTGAGGTGCAGAGAGAATATTCCCTGCAAATTTTGCTTTTGGCAAAATTTATACGCAGGGACAGGCTTGAATCTTTTGCTAAACGCGAAGGTCTTGAGATATTCAAAGTTTATCAAGATGACGGCATAAGCGGTTATTCTACCGAGCGCCCTGCCTTGAAAGAGCTTCTTAAAGATGCGAAGGATAGAAGGTTTTGAGTTGGTTTTATAATGCGAGATAAATTTAGGCGCGAAGGGGAATTTTATGCGTATATTGTCAAATGCGCAGATGGAACTTATTATACAGGGTATACCAATGACCTTGACAACAGAATTAAAGAGCATAACAACAGCAAGCGCGGAGCCAAATATCTAAGAGGA
>Ga0156239_164_pt1 | contig 2220 bp, 2 predicted proteins | sample RifCSPlowO2_12_FD_107886 | JGI IMG/M metagenome (GOLD analysis project Ga0156239, IMG submission 107886) | Omnitrophica WOR_2 bacterium RIFCSPLOWO2_12_FULL_46_30 | reverse complement strand
AAAACTTGGAATCCCTTCCCTGGGAATCATAGATAATCCTGCCATCGGTAAGCACCCCGTCAACATCCAGGATAAGCAGTTTTATCTTTTTAATCCGTTCTCTCAACTGTGAACTGTCAAGCGCTAACTGCATTTAAACCAGCCCTGCCCGCAGGACATCCTGCACATCCAGAAGCCCTGCCGGCCTGCCTTTTTTATCTACCACCGGAAGCTCGTCTATCTTTCTTTCTTCCAGAATCCTCAGGGCCTCAACCGCCAATTTCTCAGGCAGGATGGTAACCGGGTTCTTAGTCATAACCTCTTTGACTTTTCTCCGGCTTAAGTTGGCATCTGTTTCTAAGTGCCGGCGCAGGTCGCCGTCAGTAAATATGCCGCTAAGCTTCCCGGATTTATTTACCACTGAGGCAGAACCGGCCCTGGCTTCAGTAATAGCGTAAAGCACATCTTTGACGATTGCCTCTTCATTAACAATAGGATTATCTTTTCCTTTGCGCATGATATCGTCAACCTTTAAAAGAAGCTTCCTGCCCAACGCCCCTCCCGGATGAAAGAGGGCAAAGTCCTTTTCCTTAAAACCTTTCTTCTCAACCAGACACACTGCTAAGGCATCTCCCATTGCCAGCATCGCAGTTGTGGACGATGTAGGACAGGCCTCTTTTTTAACCGAAACATCCAAAACCAGATTTGAGAATTTTGCCAGGCTTGAATTTTTATTTCCGGTTACGGCAATGATTTTTGCCCCTATTTTCTTCAATACCGGAATTAAACTCTTGGTCTCCTCAGTTTCGCCGCTATTGGAAAGGGCAATAACAATATCTTCTTTAGTAACCCGGCCCAGGTCTCCGTGGACGGCCTCGGCAGAATGCAGCCAGATGCTGGGGGTGCCTAAAGAGGCGAGGGTAGCGGAGATTTTCTGGCCGATGATCCCTGCCTTTCCCATGCCGGTAACCACTACCCTTCCTCTACAGTTAGAGATTGCCTCAACAGCTTTAACAAAATTATCATCTAACTTTTTTGCTAAAGCCGAGACTGCCTCTGCTTCTAACCTGAATACCTCTTTTGCGCGTTTAATAATCATAGCACATTTTCAATCTTTTTTATCTGCTTTAATAAAATCTCTAAGTCCTTCAAAGAAATCGTATTCGCGCCGTCACAAAGCGCCTTATCCGGGTGCTCATGTACCTCTAAGAACAGCCCGTCGCAGCCAAAGGCAACCGCGGCCCGGCTAAGGCCGGCGACAAACCTGCGCTCTCCGCCTGAACAACTGCCCTTGCCTGCCGGAAGCTGGACGCTGTGCGTGGCGTCATAAATTACCGGGTAGCCAAAGTCCCGCATTATGCTCAAGGCCCTTAAATCGGAAACTAAATTATTGTAGCCAAAGCTTACTCCTCTTTCTGTGATTAAGATATTCTTATTTCCTGACGATTCTATCTTTTTGATAATCTGGCCCATATCCCAAGGGGCCAGGAATTGACCCTTTTTGATATTAATTACCTTTCCTGTATGCGCGGCCCTTACTAAAAGGTCGGTCTGCCGGCATAAAAATGCCGGAATCTGAATGATGTCTAAGACCTTGGCCGCTTCCGCCAAATCCTCCTTGCAATGCACATCGCTTAAAATCGGTAAACTCAGCTTTTCTTTAACTTCTTTTAAAATTTCTAAACCCTTTTTTAGCCCGGGCCCCCGATAGGAATCTAAGGAAGTGCGGTTTGCCTTATCGTAGCTTGACTTAAAAATAAAAGGGATTTTGAGCTTGGCAGTTAGCTCTTTTAAAAGCTTTGCCATTTTAAGAGTTGAGCCCCTATCTTCTATCACACACGGCCCGGCAATTAAAACTAAAGGATTTCCCGCGCCGATTCTTATATTTTTTATTTTTATTTCTCTTGTCATTATCTTTTTGAGAGTATCTTTTTTACCTTCTCCAAATCCTCTGGCGTATCCACGCCTACAGTAGAAATTTTAGTCTCAATTACCTTTATCCTAAAGCCCTCCTCTAAAACCCTAAGCTGCTCTAATTTTTCTATTTTTTCTAAGTTTGATTCAGGCAGATTTTTAAAGATAAAGAGGAAATCTTTGCTATAAGCGTAGAGGCCGATATGCTTATAATAGGCTGTATTGATAGACTTATCTCGCTGATAAGGAATTGCCGCGCGCGAGAAATATAAGGCAAAGCCATGGGTATCGGCGGCTACCTTAACCACATTGGGATCGCTTATTTCA
>Ga0156239_166_pt1 | contig 3602 bp, 4 predicted proteins | sample RifCSPlowO2_12_FD_107886 | JGI IMG/M metagenome (GOLD analysis project Ga0156239, IMG submission 107886) | Omnitrophica WOR_2 bacterium RIFCSPLOWO2_12_FULL_46_30 | reverse complement strand
GCCAAATATCTAAGAGGAAGATTGCCGGTAAGGTTGGCCTATGTTAAAGACTATAAGTATTACAAAAGGGCCTTACAGGCAGAGAGAAGGATTAAGGGACTTAGTCATAAACAAAAACAGGAGCTTGTAAGAATATATGAGAAAGCAAGTTAAAGAGGTGGCAGCCAAATGTCAAAAAGTTTTCATAAGGACTTTCGGCTGTCAAATGAACGTCCGGGATGCAGAGGTTATAAAGGGATTGCTCATTGAGAGTGGCTTTAAAATCTTGGATGAGGAAAATGGGCAGGTGGATGCGGTTTTGTTTGTGACCTGTTCGGTGCGCCAGCATGCCGAGGATAGGGTCTGGTCGGAAATAGGAAGATTTTCTAAGCTTAAACCAAAGCCGCTGATTGGCTTGGTCGGCTGTATGGCGGAAAATTATAAGGAAGAGGCGTTTAAGAAAATGCCGGGGATAGATTTGGCAGTAGGCACCAATAATATCGGCGAGCTTCCGCAGTTATTGACAAAGATTTTTAATGCCGGACGTCCGCTGCCTAAGATAATAAGCGTTGGTAAGGCCAGGCGCGATGAAGTTGTTTATCGGCCTGAATTCAGGCAAGAAAGGGCGCGTGCCTTCGTGGTTATTTCTGAGGGCTGCGATAATTTTTGTTCGTATTGCGTGGTGCCTTACGTGCGGGGCAAACTGCGCCACCGTCCGCCCGACAATATCTTAAGAGAGATTAGATTTAACATTGACAAGGGAATTGAGTCCGTTACTCTCATCGGCCAAAATGTCAATGCTTATAAATACAACGGAACTGATTTCATCAGGCTGCTTGAATCGGTAAATTCTCTCCGCGGCCTTGGCCGGTTTAGTTTTATTAGCTCTCATCCTAAGGATATCGCGGGGCATCTTTTTAAAACGATGGCAGGCCTGGAAAAATTAGAGAAATATTTACACTTGCCAGTGCAGTCAGGTTCGGATAAAATATTACGATTGATGAAACGCGGATACAGCCGCCGGCGCTATTTGGATTTGATTGATGAATACCGCAGGACGCTTCCCGGGGCCGGGCTGACTACGGATATAATCGTGGGTTTCCCCGGAGAAAGCGAAGACGACTTTCGCAAGACCCTGGAGCTGGTAGAAAGGGCGAGGTTTAACAGCGCTTATATTTTTAAATACTCGCCTCGCCCAAATACCGAAGCAGAGAAATTAAGAGACGATGTGCCGCAGAAAGAAAAACAACGGCGCCACAGGACTTTATTAGAAACGCAAAGGCAGATTTCTAAAGAGTTTTCCTTGGGTGCGATACCTGCCTGTCGGCAGACAGGAATCGCACCGCTAGATTATGAGTAATGGGCTGGTATTTAAGATGGGAAGGTTATTTTTTTATCTGGTTACCGGTTACTGGTTATTAGTTACCCGGGTATATGCTGATAGTTTAAGTAGAGCTGAAGCATTATACCTGCAGGGAAGCTACAGCGAAAGCATTGACGAGTGCGCGGCGAATATTATGCGAAATAGAGAGCGGGATAAGGCCTATTATCTCTTAGGGCTGAATTATCTTAAAATCAACGATACGGAAAAAGCCAGGGAAAAGCTGAAAATTCTTTCGGATAATTTCAGCGATAGCCAATATCTGGAGGCGGCAAAGCTTGCTTATGCCGATACTTATTTTGTTGACCAGGATTATCCTGCGGCGCAAAGATTATACGAGGCCTTAACAAAATCTAATGGCAAGCTGCAAAGCGCGGCCTATTTTCGTTTAGCCCAATGCGCCTTAAAATCCGGGCAGTGGCAGGAGGCAAGGCAGTATGCCGATATATTACAGCAGAAATATCCTTTAAGCTTAGAGGCAGCTTCTTCGGGCGAGCTGTTTAAAGAGAATGAATTCTTTTTTACGGTCCAGGTTGGCTGTTTTGCCAGTTTTCAGAACGCGCAAAGATTATTAAACAAGCTCAAAGCCAAGAATTTAGATGCCTATATTGATGAGCTTGGTTCTTCCGGGAGCCTATTATACCGGGTAAGGGTTGGGAAGGTAAAAACCCGCCAGGAAGCAGAAACGTTTAAAAATCAGCTTGAGAAGGAAGGTTATCCTACCAGAATCTTTCCCTGATGGCATATCCGAAACGCAGGAAGCAGAAACCTAAAATATTTTTTTTGGTTGGCCCTACGGCGATTGGAAAAAGCAGGACGGCAATTCAGCTTGCGCAAAAATTGGACGCTGAGATTATATCGCTTGATTCAATGCAGGTTTACCGGGGGCTGGATATCCTAAGCTCAAAGCCGACAAGGGATATGCTTAAGAAGGTCCGGCATCATTTATTGGATAGCGTAAGGCCCGAGGATGAGTTTGACGCGGCAGCCTACAGAAGATTAGCCGTGAGAAAAATCAATGAAATTCATAGAAAAGGAAAAATTCCTTTGTTTGCCGGCGGGACAGGCCTCTATATGAACGTGGTAATTAACGGTATCTTTAAGGATGCCGGCAAAGACGAAAGCCTGCGGGAAAAATTATCCACCCAGATAAAAACTAAAGGAAGCCGGTTTTTATATAACAAGCTAAAGAGAATAGATGCGCTGGCAGCATCTAAAATACATCCTCATGATGCAAGAAGGATCATCAGGGCCCTGGAAGTGTATCGGCTTACCGGCCGGCCGATTTCAGCGCTTTGGAATAAAAGAAGCGGATTAAGCGATAAGTATGAAATCAAGCTCTTCGGGTTAAACCGGGATAGGGAAAGGCTGTATAATGATATAGACCGGCGGGTGGATGAGATGTTTGCTCAAGCCGTAGTGGATGAGGTAAAAGGTTTATTGAGGCGGAAATTGAGCCGCAGCTCGGGCCAGGCGATCGGGCTCAAGGAAATCGGGGGCTATTTAGATGGCGACTATGATTTAGAATGCGCGAAAGAACTGATGAAGAAAAATACCCGCAATTATGCCAAGAGGCAATTGACCTGGTTCAGGAAGGATAAGCGCATACAGTGGATAAATATAGATAGAGAAAATGTTATTGAGAGAATCATAAGCGGCCCCGCGGGAAATCTGCCTAAGCCGGTAAGGCAATGCCTGCCTGCCCGTCCGGCAGGCGGGCCTGCCGGCAGGCAGGGTGCGGCTTCCAATAGCCGCAGCCATAAGCCAGAGGGCAATGGTGCGGCTTCCAATAGCCGCAGCCATAAGCCGAGAGGAGCTAATGAGTAAGAAGGTAAGGTTGATAGAGTTGAATACAAAAGAAAAGGCGCTCTTAGTTACGGTTGATCTGTTCTCTCTGCGAAGTGAAAATTTAAAAATTGAGGACGAGGCAAACGAGTTAAGGGAATTAACCAAAACCTCGGGGCTTGAGATACTTGATCAGGTAATCTGTCATTACGATAAGCCATCACCCAGCCTATTTATCGGAAAGGGCAAAGCCGAAGAGTTAGGTTTTATTGCCAGAGAGCAGGGTATTGATGTGGCGGTATTTTCCGTTGACCTCTCGGGAACACAGCAGAGGAATCTTGAGCAGATTATCGGATGTAAAACAATTGACCGCACGCAATTGATTCTGGATATCTTTGCCCAGCACGCCAGGAGCCCTGAAGGAAAAATGCAGGTTGAGCTTGCGCAGTTAGAATAT
>Ga0156239_154_pt1 | contig 5147 bp, 5 predicted proteins | sample RifCSPlowO2_12_FD_107886 | JGI IMG/M metagenome (GOLD analysis project Ga0156239, IMG submission 107886) | Omnitrophica WOR_2 bacterium RIFCSPLOWO2_12_FULL_46_30 | reverse complement strand
GAGATAAAGTTGAAGAGGCGGTAATTACCTGCCCGGCATATTTTGACGATAACCAGAGGACGGCAACCAAGGATGCCGGAGAAATCGCCGGCTTAAAGGTGCTGCGCATTATTAATGAACCTACTGCCGCCTGTCTTGCCTATGGCCTGGAAAAATCCCAGAAAGAGCAGAAGATTATGGTCTTTGACTTTGGCGGAGGCACGCTGGACGTAACCATAATGGAGATGGCCCAGGGCGTATTTGAGGTTAAGGCTACTTCCGGAGATACTCAATTGGGCGGAACCGATATGGATAATATCATGATTGATTATATCGCTAAAGAATTCAAAAGAGAAACCGGTATTGACGTTAAGAACGACAAGATGGCGGTGCAGCGCGTGCGCGAGGCGGCGGAAAAGGCAAAGATTGAGCTTTCCAGCACCCTGACCACCGATATTAATCTGCCGTTTATTACCGCGGATGCCGGCGGACCCAAGCATTTGACGATGAATTTAACCCGGGCGAAATTAGAAGAGTTAGTTGATCCGATTATCGGACGGTGCCACCATCCCATGGAGCAGGCCCTTTCCGATGCCAAGCTTTCTTCCAAGGACGTTGACCGTATCATTATGGTTGGCGGGCCGACCCGTATGCCTATTGTGCAGAAGTTTCTTGAGGACTATGTGGGCAAGAAGATTGAGCGCGGGGTTGACCCAATGGAATGCGTGGCGTTGGGAGCGGCAATCCAGGCAGCGATTATCAAGGGCGACATGAAGGATGTTTTGCTCTTAGATGTTACGCCGCTGTCATTAGGAATTGAAACCTTAGGCGGAGTCAACACCAAGCTCATAGAAAGAAATACTACTATCCCGACGAAAAAAAGCCAGGTTTTCTCAACCGCTGCCGATAATCAGACCGCGGTTACTATCCGCGTCTTACAGGGCGAGCGTCCGATGGCTGACGATACTGTGGAATTAGGCAGATTTGACTTAGTGGGTATCCCGCCGGCGCAAAGAGGCATTCCCCAGATAGAGGTTGCCTTTGATATTGACGCCAACGGTATCGTCCATGTCTCGGCCAAGGATTTAGGGACCGGGAAAGAGCAGTCTATCCGTATCACCGCGCCTAAAAAACTCTCTAAAGAAGAGATTGAAAAAATGGTAAAGGATGCGGATAAATTTGCCGCGGATGACGCCAAGCGAAAAGAAGAAGTGGAAATCAAGAACCAGGCTGATACGTTAATTTATGCCACTGAAAAATCTTTGAAGGAATTCGGCGATAAGGTATCGGCTTCCGATAAGGAGAACATTCAGAAAAAATTAGATAATTTAAAAGAGGCGGTTAAAGGTAAAGACCTTGAGAGAATTAAGAAGGCAATGGAAGATTTGACCGCTGCTTCGCATAAGTTGGCCGAAGAGATTTATAAACAGGCCGCGAGTAAGCAAAAAGAGAAACCGGAAACCGGTAACCAGAAGCCGGAGGAAGAGCAAAAGGATAAAAAGAAGAAAGACGAAGACATCATTGACGCCGAATATAAGGCCGAGGACGATAACAAATAGTTCAAATAGTTCATAGAGTTCATAGAGTTAAACTCAAGTAACTCTATGAACTCTATTAACTCAAGTAACTTTAATTATGATGGCTACCAAACGCGATTACTACGAGATATTGGGCGCAAGCAAGAGCGCCTCTTTGGATGAAATAAAAAAGGTATACCGGAATCTTGCTTTGCAGCATCATCCTGACCGGGTGCCGCATGAGCAGAAAAAAGAAGCGGAAGAGAAATTCAAAGAAATCTCAGAGGCCTACGCAGTCCTTTCAGATGCTGAAAAAAGGGCGCTGTATGATCAATACGGCCACTCAGGAATTGACCAACGTTATGCGTATGAAGATATCTTCAAAGGCGCTGATTTCGGAAGCATCTTCGGCGATTTAAAAGATTCTGGTTTCGGCGGAGGCATTTTTGAGGAAATCTTCGGTGACTTGGGATTTGATATCTCCGGCGCCATGGGAGGCCGGCGCGCACATGCCCGAAGCCGGCGGGGTAGAGACCTCCAGATTGAGATTGATATTACATTAGAGGAGGCCTTTTCCGGAACAGAAAAGACGATAACTGTTCCACGTTATGAAGTTTGTTCAACCTGCCAGGGTTCAGGCGCTAAGCCGGGTTCAAAAAAAACCGCCTGCGGACAATGCAAGGGCCAGGGCCAGGTGGTAATGTCAAGCGGTTTTTTCCAGATAAGGCAGACCTGTCCGAAATGCCGGGGGGAAGGTTTTATCATTGGGCAGGCCTGTCCTGCCTGCCAGGGAGAAGGGAGAGGAAGAATCACCCGAAAGCTTGAGGTTAAGATACCCGCAGGCGTGGATATAGGCTCATCTTTACGCATAAGAGGCGAGGGAGAAGCCGGAACCCAGGGCAGAGGGGATCTCTATGTGTTGATTAATGTTTTGCCTCACTCCCATTTTGAGCGGCACAATAACGATATCTTAAGCGAAAGCAGGATAAGCTTAACCAAGGCAATTTTGGGCGGAGAAGTTGAAGTTCCTACTTTGGCAGGGAAGGTGAAGATGAAGATTCCTCCCGGCACCCAGCCGGGTAAGATTTTTCGTTTAAAAGAAAAGGGAATGGCTGATTTACATAGTTATACCAGAGGCGATCAATTAGTGCGGGTAAATATAGAAATACCCGAGGGCCTGACTAACCGAGAGAGAAGGCTGATTGAGGAATTCGCCAGCCTTCGGGGCGAAGACGAGGAAAAGGAAAGCATCGTAGAGAAAATCAAGAAAACATTTAGATAGCGGGGTGAGGAGAAATGCCAACATACGAATATGAATGTAAAAGCTGCGGCCATCGTTTTGAGCATGCGCAGAGTATGTCAGATTGCCAGCTTACGGAGTGCCCCCAATGTAAAGGGCGTTTACGCAGGATTATCGGCAGCGGCATAGGGGTAATTTTTAAAGGTTCGGGGTTTTACGCCACCGACTATCGCAAGCCGGGCTATAAAGAGAAAGAGAAAAAAGAAAAGAGCGCCCCTTGCCAGGCGGCCAAACCTTCCTGTAAGGGTTGCCCTTCTGCCGCTTAAGGATTAAAGCTGGTGCAGACAAGAAATTTTTATTGTTACTGGCTGCCGGTATATCTTTATCTGGGGCTCATATTTTACCTGTCTCATCAGCCGGCCTCCATACTGCCTCACTTTAAATTTGATAAGCTGGTCCATTTTAGCGAATACGCTCTCCTGGGATTGCTTTTGATGCGGGCGTTGGCTAAAAGTTACCGCCAGAGTAACCACTTGCTTCTACGGTTTATCGCTCTCTTTATCGCGGTTACCTATGCCGGGACAGATGAATTCCATCAGCGCTATATTCTCGGCAGAAGTTCAGATTTCCTTGATTGGCTTGTTGATTCTTTTGGCGCTGCGCTAAGTTCCTTTCTTTTTAGGAGAAGCGATAAACCCTGATGGCTCAGATAATTCCATTCCGGGGCTTGCGATTTAACCGGAAAAAAATAAAAGGCCTTAAGCTCGCGGTAAGCCCTCCTTATGATGTAATCTCCGCAACACAGCAATCCCGATTGTATAAGGCGCATAAATATAATGTCGTGCGCATAATTCTGGGTAAAGAAAAAAAGAGCGATGGCCCCCTGCGCAATCGCTATAGCCGCGCGCGCGATTTCTTTAAAAGCTGGCTCAGAGAAGGCGTACTTATTCAGGATAAAAAGCCCTCCATCTATATCTATGAACAATCCTATGCTTTTGAAGGCAGGCGCCTAAGGCGCATCGGTTTTATCGCCCTGCTTAAGTTAGAGCCCCCGGATAAAGGCGTTATTCTGGCGCATGAAAAAACCTTCTGTAAACCGAAGGAGGACCGCCTTCGGCTTCTTAAGAGCACAGAGGCAAATCTAAGCCCTATTTTTGGGCTTTATCCAGATGAACATTTTAGAATTGACAGGCTGCTTACGGGTTATCGCAGGACCGCGCCTCTTGCTGACTTTGAATTTGAAGGGATAAGAAACCGCTTATGGCGGATTGATTCCCGGAATTTTATACAGGCGCTTACAAAGTTAATGCGCAGAAAAAGAATTTTTATTGCTGATGGCCACCATCGCTATGAAGTGGCCTATTACTATAAGAAACTGATGAGTAAGAAAAGAGCGGTTGGCGCGGATTATGTGATGATGTATTTTTGTAACCTTGCCTCGGGCGGCTTAAAGATCCTTCCGACTCATCGGGTGATCCGCAATATCCCAAAGGCGGAATTGGCAGCTTTGCCTCTAATTTTAGAGCGCTATTTTACAATTTCGCCGGTTTCTTCGCAGAAAGAATTATTCTCAAGGCTTAGGCAGCCAGGGGCCGGTGAGCATCTATTCGGCTTATGCCTTCAGGCAAAAGGATTTCATTTGCTTAAACTAAAGCGGAAGAAAATCTTAAATACGCATAAGCCACCCCGCCTACGGCGGGGCGATAGCCGCAGCCATAGCTGCTATAACAGCCTGGACGCAGTTATATTACATAACCTCATTTTGGATAAACTGCTCGGAATCAAGGAAGAAAAGGCCGGCGCGCAAAATATTCTCTATACCCGGGATGAGCGGGAGGCAATACGATTAGTGAATAACCGGAAATACGACTGCGCCTTTTTCCTGAATCCGCCGAGGCCGCGACAGGTAAGCGCTATTGCAGGGCGCTCTTTGCGAAAGATGCCGCATAAATCTACTTATTTTTATCCTAAGCCCCTTTCGGGCCTGGTGATAAATAGGTTAAGGACCGAAGAGATAGATTATAAGAAAGTAACCAGAAACCAGTAACCAGAATAAAGAAACAAAATCTGGCCTCTGGTTACTCCCGAACGCCTGCCTGCCGGCAGGCAGGAAGCGAGGGAAGATGCCGCTTTTTAAACCAAAATATACTATTGTCAAAGTTAAGAAGAAAGAAATTCCCGGGGGATTATGGACTAAGTGCGATGAATGCGCGGCCCCCGTTTATAATAAAACCCTGGATGAAAATTCCAAGGTTTGCCCTAAATGCGGATACCATTTCACGCTTACGGCTAAAGAAAGAATAAATTTGCTCATAGATGAGCCGAGCTTCCAGGAGTATGACGCTGAATTAAGTTCGTCTGACCCCTTAGGGTTTAAGGGGCCGAAGACGTATGTGGACAAACTAAAAAGC
>Ga0156239_148_pt1 | contig 5153 bp, 3 predicted proteins | sample RifCSPlowO2_12_FD_107886 | JGI IMG/M metagenome (GOLD analysis project Ga0156239, IMG submission 107886) | Omnitrophica WOR_2 bacterium RIFCSPLOWO2_12_FULL_46_30 | reverse complement strand
GAACTCACCCAGGAGAACCTTATCCAGATGGACTACTGCCTTTTGCTTACCGACCATAGCAGTTTTGATTACGATTTTATCCTTGAGCACTCCCCAAAGATTTTTGATACCCGCAATGTCTATAAAGACATCAAGAGCCCGAAAATAATCCGCCTCTAAAGCCACACATTGCCCCACCTTAACCCCCTGCCCCGTTAGAAGAGACTACAGGGGCAACCAGAAAAGACAAAGATGTGTCTCTAAGGGGCTTGCGTAAAAAATAGAAGCTAACTACACTATAGGATAGTTATTACATCTTAATGTTAGTAAATGTAAAAGGATGTAAAATTTCACTTGACATCTGTAGAAATGAATTGTAAAATCTAATCCAATATGATCCAGGATTCGCTGATGACTATAGATGATCTGGCGCGTTACCTGAAAGTGAAGCCGCGCACGATTTATGAGTGGCTCAGGCATAAGAAGGTCCCGGCCACCAAGGTTATCGGCCAGTGGCGGTTTAGGCGGGAAAAGATTGACAAGTGGCTTAACGCAGGAGAAGGAGGAGCGGATAATGTACTTTAAAAAATTAGAGTTATTCGGATTCAAGTCCTTTGCCGAGAAAACCACCTTACATTTTGAACCGGGCATAACCGCGGTGGTCGGCCCCAACGGCTGCGGGAAATCAAATATCGCGGATGGAATCCGCTGGGTCCTGGGGGAGCAGTCGGTAAAGTCCCTGCGCGGCTCAAAAATGGAGGACGTGATTTTTAACGGCACCGAAAGTATCCCTGCCTTAGGCTACGCTGAGGCGTCTTTAACCTTTTCTAACGAAACAAAAGCCCTGGCTATAGATTATGACGAAGTAACCGTTACCCGGCGGCTCTTTCGCTCCGGCGAAAGCGAATATTTGCTCAATAAGACCCAGGTGCGCCTGAAGGACATCTTAGAGTTGTTTATGGGAACCGGGATCGGCGCCGAAAGTTACTCTTTGATTGAGCAGGGTAAAATTGACCTTATCTTAAGCTCGCGGCCTGAAGACAGGCGCTTAGTTTTTGATGAAGCGGCAGGAATCAGTAAGTATAAATCTCATAAAAGAGAAACCATCCGTAAGCTTGAAGACACCGAAGCCAATCTGCTGCGCATCAACGATATAATTGCCGAAGTAAAGCGCCAGATAAATTCACTTGAGCGCCAGGCCGCCAAAGCCAGACGTTATAAAGAGGTATTTGAGCGGTTGAAGGAACTTGAGACCGCCGTCTCAGGCATTCAGCTTAAGCGAAGCACAGAGCAGCTTGCTAAGCTAACCCAGGAGCTTAGCCAATTAGAGGGCCGGCAGGTTAGCGGGACGCAGGAGATTGAAGGCCTGAATAATGCGCTAAGCAGCCGCCAGCAGGAATTGACGCTCTGCGAAGAAAATTTAAATAACCTGCGCAGCCAGCTGCGTAACTTAGAAAATACGCTTTCGCGCAATGACCAGCAGCGCGGCTTTAATCAGGAACGCACTGGCGAATTCAAGCTAAGGATGCAGGCGATTGCAAAGCAAAAAGAGGAATTGTCTGTCAAGATATCCCGGGATGAAGCAAAGCTTAATACTTTCAGGGCTGAATCCGCTCTCTTGAGCGAAGAATTAGAGCAGAAGAAATCTCTAAGCGCCAAAGCGCAGGATAAATTAGAGGAGATTACTAATGCCATCGCCCGCGCGCAAACTCATATATCCGAAGCCAAGAAAAAGGTCATGGAATTCGCGGCAGAAGAAGCAGCCATGAATAACCGCATGCGGGAGCTTTCCAGTTCACTCAATCAGGCGCTTGCCCGCAAAAAAAGGTTAGATATGGAGAAGGCCAGGACAGGGGAAGAGCTCACGGTAATTCAGGCTAATCTTAGCTCTGCTGCCAGCCGGCAGGATGAGGCCTATCAAAAAATGCTGGCCCATAAAAAAGAATATGAGGCGCTTAAGGCGCTCTATCAGGAGAGTGTTCAGGAGAAGGAGGCCCTGGTTTCGCGCATTAATAGCTTAGAAAATGAAGAAAGCGCGCTTAGTTCCCAGAAGGAATTTCTATGCAATCTGAAGCTGAGATATGAAAATATTAGCGAGTCATCAAATGCGTATATACTCTTAGATTCATTGGCGCTTGAGAAAATAAGCGGTCTGATTATCAAAGTTACTGATATTCAAAAAGTTGTAGAAAGCGATAGCGCAATCTTTGAGCCGGCGCGCTTTAAGGTCAAAGGCACGGCAAAGCCGATTTCTCTTGACCCTCAGGAAATAACCGATAAAATCGAGAAGTTACAGCAGGAGATTCTGCGGGCAAAAAACGCTCTCAGCCATAAGGCGCAGCTGACCCTTGAGCTTTCTGCAAAGCTTTCATCTCAAGAGGAGGCCTTGCGCAAAATCGAGCTTGAATACAATAGCAGCTGTAATCAAAAAGACAACATCCGCAAGCAGTATGATAAGTTAAAGGAAGAGCTTGAGCTGGTGGGTTTGGAGTTTAAGGAAACGGCTGATGAGCTGAATCAATTCAATGTTGATGAAAGGCAGTTAAATGAGCAGCTTAATGAGCTGAAGGCCAGGGTTCAGGCTAATCAGCGGGCAATTGATAGCGGCCTGGAAGAAATAACCGCGCAAAACAAGCTTAAAGAGGAAACCTTATTGGTAATTACTCAAATTAGAGCTGAGATCCGCGGCGGCGAAGAAAAGGTTTTAGGTTCTCAGGCCACCTATAAGGTGTTGGAAGAGGTTTGCCGGAAAGATAAAAGCGCCTTAAGTTCGTTGGAAGTGGAAGAAACATCCTGCGCGGGGCGCATCCAGGAATTAGAGGGGTCTTTGAAAGCATTAGCCGCTGAAATTGATAACGCCTATACGCAAAAGGGGCGGCTAGAAAAAGAGGCCGCTGGCATCTCAGGAGGTTTGGCTCAGATAAAAAATAATCTAAAAGATTTACAGGATGCCATTAGCGCTGGCAAGGAGCAGATTGACAGCACAAAGAATAAGAGCCATGAGTTGCAAATGCAGCAGCAGGAATTGACATTCCAGCAAAACGCTATTTATGAGCGGATGCAGCAGATTTATAAAGTTGACGCTGAGAGCTTAAGGAATTCCACTTTTGAGCTTAGTTGTAATCTTGAAGAAGCGGAGCAGGAAATAGAGCTCTTGAAACAAAAACTTGAGTCCTACGGCCAGGTGAATCTGGTGGCAATTGAAGAATTTGACCAGCTAAAGCAGAGATTTGAGTTTTTAAGCAGCCAGCAGGCGGATTTGATAAAATCAAAAGAATCATTGCATGAAGCAATACTTAAGATTAACCGCACTACTAAAAAAATGTTTTTGGAAACCTTTGAAAAGTTAGCGGTAGAATTTAAAAATTATTTCCGCCTGCTTTTCGGCGGCGGCGACGGCCAGTTATTCTTGCTTGACGAACAGGATGTCTTAGAAAGCGGGATTGAGATTGTCTGCAGGCCTCCCGGAAAAAAATTACAGAATGTGCTTTTATTATCCGGCGGCGAGAAGTCAATGGCTGCCATAGCGCTGCTCTTTGCCGTCTTTAAGGTAAAGCCGTCGCCGTTTTGCCTGCTGGATGAAATTGATGCCGCCCTGGATGAGTCCAATGTGGATAGATTTGGCAGGATGCTGGCAGATTTTACCTCGCAATCACAGTTTATCGTGATTACGCATAACAAGAAGACAATTGCCAACGCCAACATTATGTACGGGATTACTATGGAAAAGGCCGGAATTTCAAAGATTGTTTCGGTAAAATTGGCTGAGAACAGGCAGGCCCAGGAAGTTTTAGCGCCCGGCTAAGTTCCCGCCATTTCGGGGGGTCACCCGCAGATGCGATTCTTTCCCTGATGTTTGGCAGTATAGAGCGCTTTATCGGCATGCTCCAGTAATAATTCTTTTGTCGCAGCATCACTGGCAAATGCGGCAACCCCTAAGCTTACGGTAAGTTTTTTGTCAGGGAGGGTTTGGTCCTGGGGAAAATTATATTTTTCAACTGTCAGCCGTATTCTCTCGGCAATAATATACGCTTCTGCTTTAGTTGTCTGCAGCAATAATATGGCAAACTCTTCACCCCCATAGCGATAGATGGAATCCTGTTTTCTTGCCGAGAGGGCGAGCAGCTTGGCAATCTGCACTAATATCTGGTCTCCTTCCCGATGCCCAAGTGTGTCGTTATAGGTTTTGAAATTATCCAGGTCCGCCATAATAACGGAGAGTGGCTGCTTGGCCTCTTTAGCGATATTCATCTCTTCCTGCAGGCGGTATTGGAAGTAGCCGTGGTTCCAGAGGCCGGTGAGCGAGTCGGTATGGCTTTTGAGCAGGGTCTTCTCGTATAACTGCGAGTTTTCGATGGCCAGCCCTGCCTGGTTGGCAAACATGGTCAGCACGCGGATATCATCACTGGTAATTGGTTTGTGGGTATAGGGATTATCGGCAAAAAGGACCCCGATAATCTTATCCTTTGCTTTTAAGGGGACGCTGATAAACTCCTCGGACTTAAGAATATTAATCAGGGTATCCTGCTTCTGGGCAGCTATTGTTTGATGGTTGATATGCAGCGGCATACCGTCAAGCAAGGTCATCGTCAGGATACCGCCTTTTTCTTGCGCAAGCGGCAGGCGGATGCTTTTAACGATGCGGTTAAGCTGGCTGCCGGAAAGCTGTCCGGATACCTTGTAATTGTTGATCAGGTCCTCTAAATTCATTTTTTCCTGCTCAACGTGGGTCCAGATGCGGTTTGCCTCTTCGCCGCTATCCGGGCCTATACCCATTTTTCCTTCCAGGATGCCCTCTTTTTCATTTACCAGAAAAAGTATGGCCCGGTTAAAGCCCAATCCCACATGAGCGGTTACCGCGGTAAGGATAATGTAGAGAATTTCCTCCGGCTTCAGGGTTGTATGCATGGCATTTGAAATTTCATAGAGGAGGGCTAATTCATTGCGCGCCCTCTGGAGTTCTTCGTGGGTATGGTTGAGAGTATCGTTTTCCATAATAATTTAAATGTAACACATATTTTATTGAAAGTCAAGCTTGACGGGAGAGGTTTTAGGAGTTATAATGACACCTTCGCAGATTCGGCTTTAGTTAAGAGAAACTTCAAAGGAGGGGATAGAAAATGACACAGGAAAAGAAGGCGCAAACAGAAGCGAAGCCAGAAATTAGACAGGAG
>Ga0156239_136_pt1 | contig 6258 bp, 5 predicted proteins | sample RifCSPlowO2_12_FD_107886 | JGI IMG/M metagenome (GOLD analysis project Ga0156239, IMG submission 107886) | Omnitrophica WOR_2 bacterium RIFCSPLOWO2_12_FULL_46_30 | reverse complement strand
TCATTGACGTAAACTCAAAAAAAATCCTGGGAACCAAAGCGGCTTACAACAAACAGGCAAGCTTTGGCTCTGACGTGATCAGCCGGATCATCTTTGCCCAGGAGGCCGATGGCTTGGAAAAGCTGCACCACGCCGTGATTGATGAAATGAATATTATGATTCAGGAGTTAGCCCGGGAAAACAATATTGACCTCAATGACGTAACCTGCTGTTTATGCGCGGGGAATACTACGATGATTCATCTTTTACTCAGAGTTGACCCCACCTATATCCGCCGCGAGCCCTATGTGCCTACGGCTAATTTTGTTCCGGTAATCCGCGCCGCCGAAGCGGGAATCAGGATGAACCCGCGCGGGCTTCTGGGCTGCGTGCCGGGGATTTCCAGTTACGTGGGAGGAGATATTACCGCCGGCGTGCTCGCCTGCGGTATGGATAAGACCGAGAAGCTCAGTATGCTTATTGACATCGGGACAAACGGCGAGATAGTCCTGGGAAACAAGGACTGGCTTATCTCTTGCGCCGCATCTGCCGGGCCCTGCTTTGAAGGAAGCGGGATCAGCTGCGGAGTGCGCGCTTCTAAGGGGGCAATCCAGCGCATTAAAATCAATCCCAAAACCTTTGAGGTGGAATACGAAACCATACTTGATGCCGCGGCAAAAGGCATCTGCGGTTCAGGATATATTGATGCCATCGCGGAATGCTTGAGAACGGGGATTATTGACCGCAGCGGAAAAATAAATCCGAGCTTAAGCCATCCGCGCCTTCGCCAGGGCGAATACGGGAAGGAATTTGTGATTGCTTTTAAAGAGAAAGTAGGGACTTCATCCGACATCATCATTAATGAAGTGGATATAGAGAATTTAAAAAGGGCAAAAGGGGCGATTTATGCTGCCTGTTCAATGTTAGTGCGCCATATGCAGCTTAGTTTTGATGATTTAGAACAGATTTTTATTGCCGGAGGATTTGGCACCTACCTGGATATGCCCAATGCCATTTCAATCGGGCTTTTGCCGGATTTGCCGAGAGAGAAATTTGTTTTTGTGGGAAATAGTTCTCTGGTGGGCGCAAGGCAGATTTTACTTTCGCACGAGGCAATTATTGATGCCGAGAATATCGCCAAAAAAATCACCTATTTTGAGCTCTCGGTTGAGCCGCAGTATATGGATGAGTATGTGGCGGCCCTGTTTTTCCCGCATACGGATTTAAACAAGTTTCCCAGCGTAAAATGAGTTTTGTCATTGCAGTCGCCGGAAAAGGCGGAACAGGAAAGACAACCCTGGCCTCGCTTTTGATTAGCTTGTTAACCAAGCGCAATCAGGGAGCGGTCCTGGGAATAGACGCCGACCCGAATAGTAATTTAGCCGAGGCCCTGGGCCTGAAGGTTAAGGAGGATATCGGCGGCATTGTTGATTCCGTAGCTAAGAATCTTTCGGGTATCCCGGTGGGAATGACCAAGGACGCCTATATTGATTTTCGCATCCAGACCAGTATCTTAGAGGAAAAGGGATTTGACATATTGACTATGGGCAGGCCCGAGGGCCCCGGGTGCTATTGCTATGTGAATAACCTCTTGCGCACTCTGATCAAAAAGTTAGCCGATGATTATAGTTACATTGTGATTGATAACGAGGCGGGTTTTGAGCATCTCTCGCGCCGGACGATGCGCCGGGCTGACCGGCTCTTATTGGTCTCTGATGCCAGCGAGGCCGGATTGCGGGCGGCAAAGAGGATTGCCGATCTGGTAAAGGAATTGGAATTTGATATCAAGGAGGTATCTTTAGTCCTCAATCGCACCAATGAAATTTTGCTAAAAGATAAGATAAAGGACTTAGGCCTTGGGATATTCAGCGTCATTGCCGAAGATGAAGAGCTGCTGAATTTAAGCCGCCGGGGAAAACCCATAACCTCGCTTGATGATTCATCAAAGGCCTATTTAGAAGTAAAGAAGGTATTGGATGAAATTTTGCCGGCGAATTAAAATACGCAGGAAAAAGCCGGGGCGGGAGGAATAGATGGCTCTAGAATTGGTAAAAGAAAAATGGTCAAACGCGGTAGCTACGGTGGTTATCGGCGCAACGAAAGAAGAAGGCGGGAGCCGGGCATCGGTGGTCAAATGCGCCGGAGAAGAGGGGCTGCCTTTTTTATTTGCTGAAGGAAAAATCCCCAACCGCCCGGTTATCGCAATGGAGATATTTGATCTTGAGCCGGATGACTGGCCCGGGAGCCTCAAGCAGGCAATAGGCAGCGTGCTCAAAAGCCCGGCTGACTGGGCCCTAAAGTGCGAGAAGGAATTTAAGGCGGATTTAATCTGTCTGCGCTTGGCCGGCGCGCATCCTGATGCCCAGAATAGGCCGGTTGATGAATTGGTAAAGACAGTCAAGGATGTTTTAAGGGCAACTACTATTCCTTTGATTGTGGTTGGCTGCGGCGAGGATAGGCGCGATAATGAGGTTCTGCCTCGCTGCGCTGAAGCGGCAAAAGGCGAACGCATCTTAATCGGCGAGGCGGCCCAGGAAAATTATAAGACCTTAACTGCCAGCGTCATTGCCGACGGCCATAATATCATTGCCCAATCGCCGATTGACATTAATATCGCCAAACAGCTTAATATCCTTATCAGCGATATGGCCTTACCGCTTGAGCGTATCGTAATTAATCCTACGGTGGGCGCTCTTGGTTACGGGCTGGAATATGCCTATTCCATTATGGAGCGGGCACGCCTGGCGGCCTTATGCGGGGATAAAATGCTGGCAATGCCTTTTATCTGTTTTGTGGGATTGGAGGCCTGGCGGGCAAAAGAGGCAAAGGCATTGACTGAGGAATTTCCTGCCTGGGGCTCGCAGTTAGAGCGGGGTATCATCTGGGAGGCCTTAACCGCAACTACCTTCCTGCAGGCAGGCGCGGATATTCTGGTGATGCGCCACCCTAAAAGCGCGGAAATCGCGAGAAGGCACATTGATGAATTGATGGTTGTCTAAAATAACAGAAAGAGGTGCATATATATGTTTATCATCGGCGAATTAATTAATGGAATGTATAAAGATATCGGAAAGAGCATTCAGGCCAAAGATAAAACCGTTATCCAGAAGAAGGCGCTTGAGCAGATAAAGGCGGGCTCTGATGCTTTAGACGTGAATTGCGGCCCGGCTTCAAAAGATCCGCTAAACGACATTCAATGGTTAGTCCAGATTATTCAAGAAGTAACGGATAGGCCATTGGCCATTGATTCCAGCAGGCCGCAGGTAATAGAGGCAGGGCTTAAGGCCTCAAAGAATAGAGCGATAATCAATTCCACAACCGCCGATGAGGAAAAGCTTGAGATTTTAGTTCCCTTAGCCATAAAATATAATGCTAAACTTATCGGCCTTACCATCAGCAAAAAAGGCATCCCCCAGAATAAGGACCAGCGCTTAGAATTAGCCGCGACTATTGTGGCTTCAGCCCAGGAAAAAGGCCTGCCCATAGAAGACCTTTACTTAGACCCTATTGTTATGCCGGTTAACGTTGCCCAGGCCCAGATGAAGGACATTCTAGAATCGCTGCGCGAGTTCAAGATAATCTCTGAGCCGCCTCCTAAGACCGTAGTGGGCTTAAGCAATGTTTCTCAGGGCACAGGGCAGCGCGGGCTGGTAAACCGGACGTTCCTGATTATGGCGGTTGCCTGCGGATTAGATGCGGCAATACTTGATCCGCTTGACAAAGAGCTGGTTGACAGCGCCATAACTTCGGATTTGATTTTAAATAAACAGATTTACTGCGATTCATTCTTAGACGCCTATCGCAAGAAATAAATTTTGGCGGCGTAACTCAGCCTGATAGAGTAGTCGGCTCATACTTAAATGAGGCCACAACTTATGGAGCGATAGCGAACATAAGTTGTCTGGCCGAATTTAATCCTCGCAGCGCAGGTGCGAGGACCTACGTAATCATTAATAAGCATTTGTTAATAAATTTTGGCGGCGTAACTCAGCCTGATAGAGTAGTCGGCTCATACCCGATATGTCGCTGGTTTAAATCCAGCCGCCGCCACTAACCCAGATGATCATAATGAAAAGGATACCCTTATTATTCTTATTTCTTCTTTTATTTTCCGGCTGCACGGTGCATCGCTTTCAGAAGTCGCCAGAAGAAGGCGGTTATGTGGCGGCGCGTTTTGGCTATGTAATACCGGAATATACGGTGGATTTAGATAATAAGGCGCCGCAGGACTTTAAGCTAGCCAGGGCGAGATTGGAACGGAGAAACGATACGGTTGAAAAATATTACATTGAGATGGGCCAGATTGAAAACTATTTTCAAAGGTACGTCGGGCATTTTCCGAAGATTATCTGGAGCATATTCGCCAATACTATTAAGATGCCTTTTCATATCGTTTCAGAATACAGGTATGAGCATAATGAGGCATACCGCAAGAAGATTGACGATTTAGATGCCCGGCAAAAGGCAAGGGAAGAAGAAAGAATAAATAAGCTTAAGAGTGAATTAAGGGAATTCATCGCACAGGATTTGGAAAAAGAAAAACAGCTCCCTCCCTAAAATAAGCGGCGCCTGCCGGTTATACTAACATCAAATGTCCCTGATAGACAAAGTAAGACAAACAATAAAACAGTATAAGCTGATCGATAAGCCAGAGGGCAATGGTGCGGCTTCCGCTAGCCGCAGCCATAAGCCAGAGAAGATTATCGTAGGGGTTTCCGGGGGCCCGGATTCGCTGGCGCTGCTTTATGTTTTGAAAGCTCTGCAAAAAGAATGGAATCTTACCTTGCGCATAGCTCATTTAAATCATATGTTAAGAGGCCGGGAATCTCAGGGAGATGCCGAATTCGTGGTAAAGTTAGCTCAAAAATTAAATATACCGGTTACAATGCGCAAGATAAATGTGGCAGGACTTAAGCAGGGCGGCTCTCCGGAGGAAACAGCCCGCAAGGCGCGGCTTGAATTTTTGTTTGCTGTGGCAAGAAAAAATAAAGCCCATAAGATTGCCCTGGGGCATAATTCTGATGACCAGGCAGAAACTGTGCTCATGCGCATTATCCGCGGCAGCGGCCTTCTGGGATTGTCAGGAATCTTGCCGAAAAGAAAAATCAATAATTTTATAATCATCCGGCCGCTGATTGAGATACCCCGCAGGGAAATTGAGAATTTTCTAAAAGCAAAAAAGATTAAACCCAGGATTGACTCCACTAATTCAGAGGAAATATATTTCAGAAACCGCGTCCGCCATAAGCTTCTTGCGGAATTAAAAAGGTATAATCCGAATATCAAACAGGTATTAGCCAATACGGCGCAGAATATTGCCGCCGACTACGATTACTTGTTAGAGAATAGCCAAAAGGCATTCGCTAAATTAAGGAGAGGAAGAGGTAAAGTAAAATTATCAATGGTCAAATTCCTGAAATTACATCCGGCGCTCCAGAATATAGTTTTACGGCTTGCCTATACCGAGCTTAAAGGAGACACCAGAAGGCTAACCTATCAGCATATCAAGGAGGTAAGGGATTTAATGGACAGCCGCCCCTGCGGCGCAATTGTGGATTTACCTTCATCAATCTCCGTGATTAAAAATCCTCAATACCTTAGCTTTGAGCGAAAAGGGGCTTGCTTTTATCCCCTTTTGGCTTTATAATAATTTTTGAGGTTAAAGAAAGGAAACAATGCAATGAACGGAAAACTGCCAAAGCTTAGAACAAAAATGAAAATGAATAAGGTTCCGGCAAAGCGCCCGAACATATTGTTGCTGCTTATTATCCTGGGGATTTTCTTCCTTATAAGATATACGAGTGTTTATTTTCCGGTTAAAGAATTAAAATACGGAGAGTTCTATCGGCTGTTAAAAGAAAATCCTTCCCGGGGAGATATTGTTTATGCGGCTAAAATAGACAGCCGCCTGGAGGGACAATTTAAAGACGGAAGCCATTTCTTTGTGGTGATACCCGAGAACGATAAGGACCTAATTCCTCTCCTGCGTGAGAACGTGGCTCAATTTGAGGTGAAGCCGCAGCCGCTCTTCTTATCGCTGTTGTTTTCATTAGGCCCGGTTTTGCTTTTGATTTTTTTCTGGTGGCTGATGGCCTCGCGGGGCGAGCAGCTGGGAAACCGGATTTTGGGTTTTGGCAAAATCAAGTCAAAGGCAACGGACGAAGCCGCGCGCCAGAAAATAACCTTTAACGATGTCGCCGGCGTAGATGAGGCGAAGGAGGAATTGCAGGAGGTTATTGAATTTTTGAAGGACCCGAAGAAATTTCAGAAATTAGGCGG
>Ga0156239_107_pt1 | contig 6307 bp, 9 predicted proteins | sample RifCSPlowO2_12_FD_107886 | JGI IMG/M metagenome (GOLD analysis project Ga0156239, IMG submission 107886) | Omnitrophica WOR_2 bacterium RIFCSPLOWO2_12_FULL_46_30 | reverse complement strand
TTGGCTCTGGATTTACTTACCAGCCAGTCATGGTATCTTTTCATAAAGCGCTGGTGGCCCTGTCTGGTTTCCCATTCATAAACTGAAAAGTATTGATTTTTAAAATCGGCGCGCTGCATCGTGAAATATCCCAGAAAACCCTTAGCTTTCCCGGCATAACCCGCCCACATTCGGCAATCCTTCCGGTAAACGTTAACTTCTTTCGGGCTAATCTCAAATAATACCGCGTGGATAAACATTTTTTAAAACTTCTTATTCCCGTGGCGATGCGGCCGCAGGCGGTTTTTCCTGATTTTTTTCTTAATTGCCTGCTGAAGGTCTATCCGGCGCGCTCCGCAGTAGTCAAATATCCTGATACAGCAATCCGCCAATTCTTCGGCAAGTTCGTCTTTTTTGGCATGGTTACGCAATGCCTCAAGCGCCTCAGAAAGTTCGGAATGCATCAAGGCAATCAATTCGCCGTCATTCCTTTCTCCAGACCACCAGCCTTTTTCTCTGGCAATTTTATGTGAAATCTTTATCAGCTCTCTTACAGTAGACATTCTTATGGCTGCGGCTATTCGGAAGCCGCACCCTGCCTGCTCAAGCAGGCAGGCATTGCTTTACCACCAGCTTAGGCCCGGGATAATCTTTCCCGGAGGAGCTCACTGACTAATTTATTATCGCACCTGCCGGCAAATTGCGCGATGAGCTCCTTCATTACCTTTCCCATATCCTTAAGCCCGCTTGCGCCGGTTACCGCAAGCGCCTCCTCAATCGCCTCTTTAATCTTTTCTTCAGGCACGGCTTGCGGAAGATATGACTTTAGAATTTCCAACTCTCTTGTCTCTTTATCCACCAAATCCTGGCGGCTGCCTTGCTTAAACTTTTCAATGGAGTCCTGGCGCTGCTTAATCTGCTTCTTTATGACTGTGACAACCTCCATATCATTGAGCTTCTCCTGCCTTTTGTCTATGGCGGTATTTTTTAATTCTGCCCTCAAGAAGCTCAAGGTGGAAACCCTCAGGCCATCGCGAGCCTTCATTGCTTTTTTATAATCTTCCAATATTTTTTCTTCTAACACTGAAAACATCTCCTCCTTTTCATAAGCCAGAGGGCAATGCCTGCCTGCTCAAGCAGGCAGGGTGCGGCTTCCAATAGCCACAGCCATAAGCCAGAGGGCAATGGTGCGGCTTCCAATAGCCGCAGCCATATCCGCTCCTGACGCTGGTTTTATCTTACAGGATTGGCAGGTATTTCTTCACCTCATATTCTGAAACCTGCGCCTTATATTCATTCCATTCCATCTTTTTATTGCGAATAAAATATTCAAAAACCCTCGCGCCCAAGCATTCCTTAACTAAGGAACTGTCTTCGCTAAGCCGGATCGCCTCAAGCAAATCATCAGGCAATGATTTTATTCCGGCTTTGGTTTTTTCTTCTTCACTCATGTGGTAGATGTTGTCGCTGGCAGGCTCCGGCAATTTATAGTTTTTCTCAATGCCGGCTAAGCCGCAAGCCAGCATAACCGAAAAAGCCAGATAAGGATTACAGGCCGGGTCTGGCGAGCGGTACTCAATGCGGGTCGCCTTTTCTTTACCCGGCTTATACATTGGGATACGAATCAATGCCGAACGGTTCATCTGCGCCCAGCATATATAAACCGGCGCTTCATAACCCGGCACCAGGCGCTTATAAGAATTAACCCACTGGCTGGTTATGGCGGTAATTTCAGGCGCGTGCTTAAGCAGCCCGGCGGTATAAGACCTGGCCAGGCCTGAAAGATGATATTTATCATTCTTGTCAAAAAAGGCGTTCTTATCGCCTTTAAAGAGCGACTGATGCACGTGCATTCCCGAGCCGTTAATTCCAAAGAGCGGTTTTGGCATAAAGGTAGCATAGACGCCATGCTGGCGGGCTATCTCTTTGACTACCAGCCGATAAGTCATTACATTATCCGCCATAGTTAAGACATCGGCATAACGCAAGTCAATCTCATGCTGGCTGGGGGCGACTTCGTGATGGCTGTATTCAACCTGTATGCCCAGGGCCTGCAAGGTAAATATGGTATCCCTTCTTAAATCCTGGGCCACGTCTAAAGGCACCAGATCAAAATATCCCCCCTGATCCAAAGGCAAAGTGGTCTGGGCATCTTTAAAATAGAAGAATTCTAACTCCGGGCCTACATTATAGGTAAAGCCTTTCTGTTTGGCTTTGGCTAAATTACGCTTTAAGACATAGCGCGGATCTCCTTCAAAAGGCCTGCCGTTGGGTTCGTAAATGTCGCAAAACATCCTGGCAACGCTATAATCCTGCCCTGAACGCCACGGTAAAATCGCAAAAGTATGGGGGTCAGGCCTGGCAATCATATCTGATTCTTCAATCCGCGCAAAACCTTCAATGGATGAGCCGTCAAAACCCATGCCCTCCTCAAGCGCTCCCTCTAATTCGTCAGGGGTAATCGCAAATCCTTTCAAGAACCCCAGGACATCGGTAAACCATAAACGGATAAACTTTACTTTATGCTGCTTAACTAATTTTAAAATATCCTGCTTTGTCTTTTTAACCATCGCTCCTCCAATCAGCGGTTTGCCGCCTACGCAGTTCTTAAAAACACCCCGATTCGCTCAATCGCCTCTTTCAAGTTATCAAAGTTTGAGGTATATGAGATACGGATATAATTATCAAATCCCTTTCCAAAAGCGCTCCCCGGCACAACTGCCACTTTCTGTTCTTTCAGTAATCTCCGGGCGAATTCCAGAGCGTTTAATCCGGCCTTATCTATGCAGGCAAACACATAAAATGCCCCCGCGGGCCTTAGGCAGGCAAGGCCCAGGCGGCCTAAACCTTCAAGTACGTATTCTCTTCTCCTTTGATATTCGCGTTTCATTTCTTCAATGTCTTTCCTTCCTGTATGCAATGCCTCGCAAGCCGCCATTTGGCTGGTTATGGGAACGCACATAATAGTGTATTGATGGATTTTGGTCATCGCGGCGATTATTTCCCGCGGGCCGCAGGCAAAACCCACCCGCCAACCGGTCATAGCGTAACTTTTAGAGAAACCATCAAGATAAATTGTATTATTCCTTGCTTGGTGAAGCGAGGCAAAAGGGGTGTGCGGAAAATCATAGGTCAGGTCTGCGTAGATTTCATCGGATAGGCAAAGTATTTTATGTTTTAGAATGATTTTGTTAAGCTCGCCCAATTCTTTCTTAGTGTAGGAGATTCCCGTTGGATTCGCAGGGTAATTTAAGAGCACCGCCTTAGTCCTTTTATCAATAGATTTTTCTAAAAGCCGGGGCGTAAGCTTAAACCCATAGTCCTTTGTATTTACATATACAGGGATACCCCCGGCCAATTCCGTAACCGGGCCGTAAGAAACATAGCAAGGATTAGGAATGACGATTTTATCGCCCGGGTTTATAATTGAGCGTAAGGCCAAATCTAACCCCTCGCTTACTCCCACAGTAATGAGAATTTCGTCATCCGGATCATACTCTAAGCCATATCTATTTTTTAGATGGCGGCTTAAGCCAAGCCGTAATTTATAGAGCCCTTTATTTGAGGTATAGGAAGTAAAACCCTGCTCCAAAGAATAGATTCCTGCTTCGCGAATCTGCCAGGGAGTTACAAAATCCGGCTCTCCCACACCCAAGGATATGACATCCTCCATCCCGAGCACCAAATCAAAGAATGCCCGGATGCCGGAGGGTTTCATCTTTTCAACCTTTTTAGAAATAATGTCGCTCATCTGCTAAAACTATTACATTCTAACATAACATTTTGATATTAAGTTTATTGCCGAACTGTCATCGCGAGCCCCGAATGGGCGCGGCAATCCCGTCGAGATTGCTTCGTCGTCCCGCCAGAGGCGGGACTCGCAATGACGCGGTAATTAACGTTACAGGAGACTGGTAACTGGTTACGGATTTTAATACGATATCGCTATTCTTTTATTTTCTTCCCTGCGCTTCAAAACCACGCCATCTTCTTTATATTTTTTCAGCAGAAAATGCGTTACGGTTCCCCGGATATTTTCCATACAGGAAAGCTTCTCCGCTACGAAGCTTGAAACCGTGTGGATACTCTTTCCTTCTACCACTACCAGAAGGTCATAGGTTCCGGAAATAAGGTAACAGCTGGCAACCTCCGGAAAGGAATAAATCCTCTCGGCAATCTTATCAAAGCCCAGGTCCTTTTGAGGGACGATGTTGACTTCAATCAGCGCCCTAACCTCTGCGTCTTCGCTTCGGATAAGCTCTTTGTTGAGCACGGTCTTATATTTTAGAATGACGCCTTCTTTCTCGTATTTCTTAATTGCCTGTTTGACTTTCGCGGCATCCTTCTTCGTCATCCCGGCAATCTCTTCAGGAGTCGTGCGCGCATCCTTTTCCAAAATCTCTAAAATCTCATCCATTTTTTCACCTCGCTTCTTTTATCTTTTTCCACAACTGCTTTGCCTCTAACTTTTCTATACGGTCAAAATAGATATTCTTGCCGCCGGCTGAAAGCGGTAAAGCCATAAGAGGGCTGTAATCCTTTAGCAATCCTAATCTGTAGCCTGCTAAACCGGCTCTGTACATAATGCGGTTATCAATATTTAAGTTTGAGGCGGTCTTGGCAGCGCTGGAAAGAGCAATACCCAAATCAAAAAGTTTGAAAATGCAAAATGGGCCTGGCATATGAATAGTCTCTGGAGGCTTAGCCTTTTGAAATTCCTGACAGTTTTTAAAGCCGCAGCCGCCGCAATTCAATCCTAACGGCTTACGCCCCTTTACCCCAAGCAGAATGAGACAATCAGACTTATCTACCGCATCAGCGTCGCTATGCCATTCTAACTCTATAGCTCTTTTTTCATCCTGTGTCTTATCCTTGCAAAGAAATTTAACAATCTGTTTGGTTTCTAAAATTACATCTTTTTTTTCGCTCTCACTAAGTATCTTATAAGCTATATCATCAACTCCTGCGCTTTTTGGCGCCGTACGAATAGATATTCCGATAAGTTTTGCCGCTTCTTTTACCGCTTCTTTCTCTTGCATTTATGGCTGCGGCTATTGGAAGCCGCACCATTGCCCTCTGGCTTATGGTTGCGGCTATTGGAAGCCGCACCATTGCCCTCTGGCTTAAAGCTTGCCTAATAAAGTCAATATCCCAATCAGAATAAAAACTCCGGCGCTGATAAAACGCAGGCTCTTCACCGGAATAAACTTCGCTACAACTTCACCCAGCAATACCGCAATCAAAGTTGCCAGGCCAAAGGCAAGCATTGCTCCCCAGAATACCGTCCAGGGGGATTTTGTCTTAGCGACCAAGCTAAATACCGCAAATTCCGTCTTGTCAGCTAATTCAGCCAGGAATATCGTTCCAAATGCGGTAAGAAAAATCTTCCAATCCATTTTTTCTGTCTCGGGTCAACCGGCGGCTACCTCCCTTTGACTGCCTGCGCGGTAACAATAGCCTCGGCAACCTGGCGCATTGATTTACGGGAATCCATGCTATATTTCTGAATCATCCGATAGGCCCCGTCTTCAGACAAATCCTGCTCCCTCATCAATATCCCCTTTGCCTTCTCTACCAGCTTACGGGTTTCAAGTTCTTCCTGAATAATTTTTGATTTCACCATCAGCTCGGTATTCTCCATAACCATTGCCGCCTGATTGGCAACTGCGGTGAGCATATGGATTTCATTCCTGCTAAAATTGTGGGGCTTGGAAGTATAGAGGTTGAGAACGCCGATGGCTCTGTTCTTTACCAAAAGCGGAACGCACAATAAAGAGGCAAGCCCCTCCTTCCTGGCGATGTCTTTGTATTTATATTCTTTTTCTTCTGTGACATCATAGACGGTAACCGGCTTCTTCTCCCGCACAACTTTTCCGGCTATGCCTTCGCCGACTTTCAGAGGCGGCTTCTTGTTATAACTTTCCGAAATAGACTGGGTCGCCCTGATAACTAACTCCTGTTTTTTCTCATCAAGGAGCATCAGCGAACAAATCTTAGAACCCAGGGTCTGCGCGGTTACCGTCACAATGAGCCGCAGGATATCATCAAGATACAAATCTGAGGTAATCGCCTGGGCTATTTTGGAAAGGGCTTCAATATGATTGTTAGCTTTGGGCATTTATGGTCTTAGGTCACCCGCAGGGTGATCCGATTTCCCTCGACAGACCTTTACGCATATACCGCAGATGTACTGATCCACAACCTTTTGCTTCTGAAATTCTTTAAGCAGGGCAAAACAGCCCTGATGGTCAAAATCCCTCTGGTTTTCCTTTATGGACTTGACAGGGCATATTACCACACAAGCGCGGCAATTTCCACAATCTTCTTT
>Ga0156239_108_pt1 | contig 6729 bp, 5 predicted proteins | sample RifCSPlowO2_12_FD_107886 | JGI IMG/M metagenome (GOLD analysis project Ga0156239, IMG submission 107886) | Omnitrophica WOR_2 bacterium RIFCSPLOWO2_12_FULL_46_30 | reverse complement strand
CTGCCCAATGGGATCGGCGATGTTTAAATCATTATCAATTATTTTAGCAAATTCTTTTAATAAATACAGGCGTTTTTCTACGGAAGGCGCAAGCTCTAAGATACGCATCTGCTGGAGGCCATCCATCACTAAGATTAAATCTGCGGACTTAAGCATCAGTTTATTTACCCGCTGGGTCCTATGCTCCGACATATCAATGCCTTCTTTTGCCAACAGCTGCGAAGTTTCAGCCGTCGGAGCAAAGCCGTTATAGGCAGCGATACCGGCTGAAAATACTTCTACATTCCTGCGGTTTGCCTTCGCTAAGGCCTTTTTTAATAGACCCTCTGCCATTACCGAGCGGCAGGAATTCCCGGTGCAGACAAAAAGCACCCTTTTTGAGCTGGCAATATTTTCAAGCTCTTCCTCTTTAACCGCCCCGGCGCGCAATATTTTAAAATGCTCTCCGCTAAGGTCAACCACGGTAGACTCTATGCCTAAGTCAGTAGAACCTGCGTCAACTACTAAATCAATTTTCCCCTCCAGATGCTCTAAAACTTCCTGGGCTGACTGCGCGGGCGGACCTCCAGATAAATTTGCTGAAGGCAAAGCCAGCTCAAGCCCTGAGGCCTCGATAATCTTGAGGGCAACCCGGTTATTCGGCATGCGTAAACCGATGGTTCGACTGCGCTCACCACAAGTGGTTCGGATAGAGCCGGCGGATTTCAGCACTAAAGTCAAAGGCCCCGGCCAGAATTTATCCACCAATTTATAAGCCAAGACAGGGACATCTGCGGCTAAATGTTCTAAGGCCTCGTCGTTTGCTATAGCAATACTAAAGGGTTTATTCTGGGGCCTGCCTTTTACTTCATACAGTTTTTTTATAGCTTCGGAGTTGCTTATATCCGCCGCCAGGCCATAGACCGTCTCCGTGGGGATGGCCGCTATTTTTCCTTGACGAATATACTCTGCGGCTTTTGCAATTATCTCTGGTTGTGGATTGACCGGGTCAATTTTAATCACTTCGGTTTTCATTCCCTTAAACATTCAATTTTATTTCTTTCACCTTCTCCGCCATCTTCTTCTTATGATTGGCTAATTTTTTCTCAATCTCTTTATCCTGGGTGCCTAAAATTTCCAAAGCAAAGATGGCGGAATTTTTTGCTCCTGCCTTCCCTATCGCCATTGAGGCAACCGGAACGCCTGCAGGCATCTGCACCGTGGATAAAAGCGAATCCAGGCCTTTTAAGCTTGAGGTTTCAATAGGGACTCCGATGACCGGTAAAGTGGTATGCGCGGCAATTACTCCGGCTAAGGCCGCAGCCCCTCCGGCGCCGGCGATAATTACCTTTATCCCATTTTTGCGCGCCTCTTTGGAAAACTTCGCCACTGCATCAGGCGTGCGGTGCGCTGACAAAACCCTTACTTCATATTCTAGCTTAAACTCTTTTAATAAATTCACTGCCTCGCTCATTGTCTCCAAATCCGACTGGCTCCCCATTACAATCGCAATCCTGGCTTTACTCATATCCGTCACCTCTGCTGGCTTTGTCCCCTATTTTTCCAAAGGAAAAATCACTCTGACCCCTTTTTCCTGACCCCTTTTTCCGTCCGCAAGTTAATCCGCCTGGACGCCCATATAGGTATCTTCTAAATAGCGTTCCAGCGCGCGATGGCCGATATCCTTACGATAGTGTATGCCTGCAAACTTTATTTTGCTAACCGCCTTATACACCTTATCTATTGCTTGCCGAATATTATCACCAAGACTAACCACATTTAAAACCCTTCCCCCATCAGTTAAATACTTTTTTTCTGAGTTTTGGATTCTTAGCTCTGAGTTCTGTATTTTAGTTCCCGCATGAAAAATATGCGTATCAGGAGAGCCGGCCCAGAGCGCATCTTCTAATCCGGAAATTTCAAAACCCTTTTTGTATTCACCGGGATAGCCGCCGGAGGACAAGACCACGCACACAGAGGCCATATCCATCCACTCCAATTTTAGCTGGTCAACCTTATCTTCAATACTGGCAAAGCATACCTCAAGCAAATCTGTTTTTAAGCGGGGGAGAATTGCCTGGGTCTCGGGATCGCCGAACCTGACATTAAACTCCAAAACCTTAGGCCCTTCCTTGGTAATCATTATCCCGGCATACAAAATGCCTTTATAAAACTTATTTTCTTTAGCCAGGCCATTTATCAGGGGATAAATAATTTCATCCATTATCCGCTTGTGCATTTCTTCAGTTACCACCGGCGCAGGCGAATAGGCGCCCATCCCGCCCGTGTTCGGGCCTTTATCAGCGTCAAATACCCGCTTGTGGTCCTGGCTTGAAGCAAGAGGAATAACATTGAGCCCATCAGAAACAACTAAAATAGATGCCTCTTCGCCTTCTAAATGCTCCTCAATCACAATCTTTTCCCCGGCCTTGCCAAAGACCTTTCTCACCATCATATCCTCAACGGCCAATTGGGCCTGGTGTCTATCTCTGCAAATTATTACCCCTTTTCCCGCGGCCAGTCCATCCGCCTTAACCACCACCGGATAATGCGCGGCAAATAAACGCACCCGATTGGTGAAATCAATCGCCTTATCCGGCGTATCAAAAATCTCAAAAGCCGCAGTCGGAATATTCAGCCGCTGCATTGTTTCTTTACTATAGGCCTTGCTTGCTTCTAAAAGAGCCGACTCCTTTGCCGGCCCAAAGATATTTAAACCCTTTTGCATAAATTTATTTACAATGCCCCCTGCCAGCGGCGCCTCGGGCCCAACGATAGTCAGGTCTATTTTTTCTTTGAGGGAAAAATCTAACAGCCCTTTAATGTCATCGGCTTTGAGATCAACTAATTGCGCATCCTGGGCTATGCCGCCGTTTCCCGGCGCGCAGTAAATCCTGAGAGACTGCGGGCTTGCTTTCAGCTTCCAGACCAGCGCATGCTCCCTGCCGCCTGAGCCGATGACTAAAATTTTCATACTATTTCCACCTTCTTTTTAGTTCTTGCGGCTTCGCCAATTACCCAGGACTTCAAACCTTGTTTGGCTAAATGCAAAATTATTGCACTAACTGAATTTCTACCGCTAACTAAAACCATGCCTATGCCCATATTCAGGGTGCGGTACATATCGGATTCGGGCACCTTTGCCTTTTCTTGAATCAACCTGAAAATTTCAGGCACCGGCCAGCTTTCTTTATCAATGCTTATGCCTAAGCCTAAAGGTATGATGCGGGGTATCTTATCATAAAAAGCTCCGCCGGTGATGTGGGCAATGCCTTTTATAGCGTTTAGCGGATGCGGAAAAGCGTTTAGCAAAGAAAGGATAGGCCTTACGTAAATGCGGGTGGGCTTAAGTAGCTCATCTGAATATTTGATAAGTTCTTTTTCTGAAAAGATTTTTCTTACTAAAGAAAAACCGTTGGAATGTAAGCCGTTGGATTCAATGCCTACCAAATAATCGCCTGCCTTTATCTTTGAGCCGTCAATGAGCTTTGTTTTCTCAACAACTCCCACACAAAATCCGGCTAAATCGTATTCGCCGGGTTTATAAAATCCGGGCATCTCCGCGGTTTCGCCGCCCACCAGAGAACATCCTGCCTGGCAACATCCTTTAGCAATGCCTTTTAGGACATCTACTAAAATCTTTTTCTCAATCTTTCCCGTAGCAATGTAATCTAAGAAGAAGAGCGGCTTTGCCCCTAAGCATAAAACATCATTCACATTCATTGCCACTAAGTCAATGCCCACGCTATCGTGTTTACCGGTCAAGAAGGCGAGCTTTAGTTTTGTGCCTACCCCGTCGGTTGAGGAAACCAGATAAGGTTCTTTATATTTTCGCGCCTCAAATTTAAACAATCCGCCAAAGCCGCCGATACCTTTAGTTAACGGCTTTATCGCCTCCACAAAGCGATTCGCCGCATCAATATCCACCCCGGATTTCTTATAGGTTACCTGTTTCATCTATATTTCGTAACTAGTAATTAGTGAAGACTCCCCGTGATAAATCACGGGGCTTCTTTCCTGAATAGTTCCGACCCAGAAAGCCATTCATCCCCGCCATAAATGGCGGGGCTTTCTGGCGTCGGAGTAATTACGAGTTACTGTCCTATCGAATGCCTAAAACAAAGAGCTTAAATTGGACATTTGGGCATTAGGCATTCATTCGTCATTCGGGCTTCGTCATTAGAATTAGAAAAATCACTCTGACCCCTTTTTCTTTTTTCTCTCTGACCCCTTTTTCCCTTTTTCCCCATGACACCGACGGGCACTTCTGAAGGCTGAACTGTTACCCGCAGCAACGTTTCTCTAATGAAAACTTTCCCTGCCCCTTTTCAGCTAACACCGGATACCTTCCCGCCCAGCAGGCGGTGCAATAATAATTTTCAGGATGCTTAAAACAGCCCTGCATGCCCTTTAAACTTAAATAACCCAAACTATCCACTCTCAGATAATTCTTAATTTTTTCCAATGAATCATATCTATTGGCAATCAGCTCTGACTGGCGATGAAAGTCAATGCCGTAAAAACAGGGATAGCGATGCGGCGGACAGGAAATCCTCAAATGCACCTCTTTTACCCCTATTTTACGCAAATTCCGCACCCTGATCCTTGAGGTATTTCCCCGCACAATAGAATCGTCAACAATGACTATGCACTTTCCCCTTAAGACATCTTTTAATAAATTGAATTTTACCTTTATGCCTAATTCCCGGGAATCCTGGGCCGGTTGAATAAAAGTCCTGCCCACATAGTGGTTGCGGATAATCCCCATCTCAAGCGGTATTCCCGAGCATTGAGAATAACCCAGGGCCGCTGAAAAACCTGAATCCGGAACCGGAACCACAAAATCCGCCTCTACCGGATGCTCTTTTGCCAGCTGCGCGCCCAATTTCCGCCTTACCGCATGCACTGTCTCGCCAAACACCATTGAATCCGGACGGGAAAAATACACATGCTCAAAGGCGCAGAAGGCAAATCTTTTTTTCCAGCGAAACTCTTTTGGCCGGATAGACCTTAGCCCTTGTTTATTGATAAAAATAACCTCTCCGGGGTCAACCTCGCGCACCAGCCTTGCCCCGATAAGGTCAAAGGCGCAGGTCTCTGAAGCCAGACACCAGGCCTTCCCGAGCTTTCCTAAGCAAAGCGGCCGGAATCCTAAAGGGTCTCTTATCCCGACAAGATGCTCATTATCCATCATTATCAAAGAATATGCGCCCTTAATTCTTTTTAAGGCATAAATCAGGCTCTCCTCTAAATCTTTAGACCTATTTCTCGCCATTAAATGGATAATAATTTCTGAATCAGTGGTGGTTTGAAAAATGGAACCGCTTTTTTCTAAATACCGGCGCAGCTCTAAGGAATTTACCAGATTCCCGTTGTGGGCAATACAGATTGAGCCCTTGGCATAGTCAATCAAAAGCGGCTGGGCATTCTTCAGGATGCTGGAGCCGGTGGTTGAATAACGCACATGGCCAACCGCCATCTCGCCTTTTAGTTTAGTTAAAACCTCGCCATTAAAGACATCATTCACTAAGCCGACCTCTTTATGGATTGAGAGCACTCCTTCTTTATTCGCCACAATTCCGCAGGCCTCCTCCCCCCGATGCTGCTGGGCGTATAAACCCAGATAGGTCAGCCAGCTTGCCTGCCGATGTCCGCTAATGCCGAATAAGCCGCAGTATTCTCGCGGCCCGTGCTCCCTGCTGCGCGATTCGTAGTTACAAGAACTTTCTGGCATAACTAACTCCGTTTTTAAATATCTGCAAACCATCGCCTTCTTTCCTTAATCCCTGCCTCATCCAGCGCGGGTGCTGCCAGCCAAAACTGTGGCGCTCAGGATGCGGCATCAGGCCAAAAATCCTGCCGGTTTCATCGCAGATGCCGGCAATTCCATATCTTGAGCCATTAGGATTATAGGGATAACCCGCATATTCGCCCTCTTCATTGCAATAGCGTAAGACAATCTGCCTATTCTTCTCTAACCTTTCCAACACCGCATTATCTTTCGCCACAAATTTTCCCTCGCCATGCGCCACCGGCAGATAAATTATTTCCGGTAAATTTCTTGTCCAGATACATCTTTCTGGTTTATGGTTTCTGGTTTCTGGTTTCTTAAGATATACCCAGCGGTCCTCAAACTTTGCCGAATCATTGATAGTCAGGGTCGCCTCTTGCTCTAGATTCGGATTTCCCGGCAACAATCCTGCCTTAACCAGAATCTGGAAACCGTTACAAATGCCGATGAGCAGCTTCCCGCTGTGAATAAACTTTTTGAGTTCCTTAATCAGCTTATACCTTAGCTCATTGGCTAAGATTTTTCCCGCCGCAAGAGCATCGCCATAGCTAAATCCGCCGGGTAAAGCCAGGATTTGATAATCGGAGAGCTTCTTTAAACCGCCCTTAAGCTGATTAATATGCACTAACTCTGTTTGAGCTCCGGCTTTAGAAAATGCAAATGCGGTTTCATTATCGCAGTTAGTCCCTGCGCTGCGCAAAACTAAGACCCTAGGCCTTGCCATAAAATCTATTGATGTATTTGACAATCTCTTTCGGCTGATCAATGATTTCAAAAATAGTAAAATCCACCGGCGAAATATTTCCCCTCTCTAAGACCGTATCTTTTAGCCATTTAATCATTCCCTGCCAGTATTCGCCGCCTGCCAGCACCACCGGGAATTTCTCAATGCGTTCGGTCTGGATCAAATTGATGGCCTCAAACAATTCATCCAATGTGCCGTAGCCGCCGGGAGTAAT
>Ga0156239_173_pt1 | contig 7135 bp, 7 predicted proteins | sample RifCSPlowO2_12_FD_107886 | JGI IMG/M metagenome (GOLD analysis project Ga0156239, IMG submission 107886) | Omnitrophica WOR_2 bacterium RIFCSPLOWO2_12_FULL_46_30 | reverse complement strand
GCTTTTTGAGGAGATGCTCAAAATGATGCGTGAGGCGCAAGGTATCGGCCTGGCCGCAAACCAGGTGGGAGTGGATAAACGGATGTGCGTAGTTTGCGTTGATGATAAGGTATTTAAACTTGCTAACCCCAGGATTCTTAAGAAAAAAGGCTTTGAGGTTATGGAAGAGGGTTGCCTGAGCCTGCCCAATGTAACGGTGAAAGTAAAAAGGGCTAAAGAAATACTCTGCCAGGCGCTCAATGAGCATAGCGAGTTAATAGAATTTGAGGCTACAGAATTATTAGCCCGGGCAGTTCAGCATGAAGTTGACCATCTCCTGGGGAAGATGATTATTGATTATGCCCCTGTGTGGCAGAGGGTTACCCTGCGCAGGAAAATCAAAGCGTATAAAAAGAAGAATGATTAAGCGCCTGCCGCCATGGTTTAGACAGGAAATCCCCCGCAATATACATTTGGTCAGAAACCGCCTGAGAGATTTTGAGAATCATAAGCTCAATACGGTCTGCCTGAGCGCCCATTGCCCGAATATTAACGCCTGCTTTGAGAATAACAGCGTTACCTTTATGCTCCTGGGGAATATCTGCAGCCGCAACTGCAATTTCTGCGCCGTGGAAAAAGGAAATTCTTTGCCGCTTGCCCTCTTAGAGCCCTATGAGCTTGCTTTAACCGCCCGCAGGATGAATTTAAGATATGCGGTGATCACTTCGGTAACCCGCGACGATTTATCTTCCGGAGGAGCGACCCAGTATGCCCGGGCAGTGTATTTGACGCGCAGACTTAATCCGGAAATAAAAATTGAGCTGCTTATCCCTGATTTTAAGGGTTCCAAAACCGCGCTTGGGCTTGTGGTTAAATCCAGGCCGGATATTATCGGCCATAATTTAGAGACCGCTCAAGGCCTGTATGCGAAGATCCGGCCATTGGCTGATTATCAACGTTCCTTAACCGTCTTAAGAAATCTTAAGGGATTGGGATTTGACGGTTTTATAAAATCCGGTATAATGCTGGGGCTTGGCGAGACGGAGTCCCAGGCGCTTGAGGCGGTGAGCGATTTAAAAAATTCCGGCTGCGATATACTTACCCTGGGGCAGTATCTGGCGCCGCTAGAAAGCAATTTTCCGGTAAAAGAATTTGTCAGCCCGGAAAGATTTGAATATTATTGCCGGAAGGCCTTAGCCATAGGATTTAAGGCAGTATATTCCGGACCGCTGGTACGTAGTTCCTACAGGGCGCAAGAGGTATATGCGAAAATAGCATGCTGAATTCAAAGGGTATTACCATGTACGATTTAATTATCATCGGCGGCGGGCCGGCGGGCCTGACTGCGGCATTATATGCGGGGCGCTCCCGGCTTAAGACGTTGCTCTTAGAAAAAATGAGCTTAGGCGGGCAGATTATTTTATCTCCGGCCATTGAGAATTTTCCCGGGTTTGCCGGCGGTATTGAGACAGGCAGGCTCATCCTGGCAATGCAGAAGCAGATAGAGGAACTGGGCATTGAAGTAAAAACTGAGGAAGCAACAAAAATAACCTATGATTCCGGCTTTAAAGTGGACACCAGAGAGAGCCGGGAACAGGCCAAAACCATTATTGTCTCAAGCGGCGCCTTCCCTAAAAAATTGAATATCCCGGGCGAGGATAAGCTCATTGCCAAAGGCGTATCCTATTGCGGGACCTGCGATGGCCCGCTTTTTAAAGGAAAGGAAATCGCGGTGGTAGGCGGCGGGGATAAAGCGGTTGAGGAGGCGATATACCTGACAAGATTTGCTTCAAAGGTTACCCTTATTCACCGCCGGGAAAGCTTGCGGGCAAGCAAGATTTTGCAGGAACGGCTTTTTGAGAATAAAAAGATAGAAATCCTCTGGAGCGCCATACCTCAGGAGATATCAGGCGGAAATTTTGTTGAAGGTTTGAAGATAAAGAATCTCAAAGATAACCGGCTCAAGGAGATGGCATGTTCAGCCGTTTTTATATTCATCGGCATACATCCGCATACGGAATTTTTAAAGGGTTTAGTGAAATTAGATGGGCAGGGCTTTATTTTAACCAATGAGAATATGGAGACATCGCTTGATGGTTTGTTTGCCGCGGGAGACTGCCGCAAGAAAACGCTGGCCCAGGTAATTACCGCCTGCGGCGATGGCGCTACCGCTGCTTTTTGCGCTAACCGTTATCTGGAAATGAAGGGGCTGTAGTTATGGAATATAGTTTTCACACCGAGAACCAGAAATTAAATCAATGGGTAAGGCAAATGAGCTTGCTCTGCCGGCCGAAGGAAATTGTTTTGATTGACGGAGAGGTACATCAGCGCAAGGCCTTAGAAAAGGAGGCCTTGTCTTGCGGGGAAATTACCCAGCTTAACCCTGAGAAGCTTCCCGGCTGTTTCCTGCACCGCAGCGCTAAAGACGATGTGGCAAGGACCGAGCATCTTACCTTTATTTGCAGCAAGAAGAAACACGATGCCGGGCCTACGAATAATTGGATGTCTCCTGAAACTGCTTACGCCAGGGCGCGAAAGTTTCTAAAAGGCGCAATGAAAGACAGGACTATGTATGTTATCCCCTTCTCAATGGGGCCGCTGGGTTCGCCTTTTAGTAAAATCGGGGTTGAATTGACTGATTCCATCTACGTGGTATTGAATATGCAGGTGATGACCCGGGTAGGCGATGCGGTTCTAAGACAATTGGGCAAAGACGCAGAATTCACCAAGTGTCTTCATTCTAAGAGCCAATTAGATATTAATAAAAGGCTCATCCTGCATTTTCCTGAAGATAACACTATCTGGAGCGTTGGTTCGGGATACGGGGGTAATGTCCTTTTAGGAAAGAAATGTTTGTCTTTACGGATTGCCAGTTATCTGGGAAGAAGAGAAGGATGGCTTGCCGAACATATGCTGCTCATGGGTATTGAGGAGCCAGACGGGCATATTGAATACATTGCGGGCGCCTTTCCCAGCGCCTGCGGTAAGACCAATCTGGCGATGCTCATTCCGCCTGCGGGGCTTAAGAGAAAGGGCTATAGAATCTGGACCGTAGGCGATGATATTTCCTGGATGCGCATTGATTCTGACGGAGCCCTCTGGGCAATTAATCCGGAGTCGGGATTTTTCGGGGTTGCCCCCGGCACGAATTCTAAAACCAATCCCAATATGGTTGAAACCATAAAAAAGAATACCATTTATACCAATGTGCTGCTTAAGCCGGATAAGACCGTCTGGTGGGAGGGGGCTGATGGCGAGGTTCCTAGTCAGGGTATTGATTGGCAGGGTCATCTCTGGAAGCCGGGAATGAAGGATGCGGAAGGAAATGTCATAAAGGGCGCGCATCCCAACAGCCGTTTTACCACGCCCATTGCCAATTGCCCTTGCGCTTCTTTTCGCTTGGAGCAGCATCACGGAGTTCCCGTATCTGCGATTATCTTCGGGGCCCGCCGGGCGCATCTTGCGCCTTTGGTTTATGAGGCGTTCAACTGGCAGCACGGCGTCTTCATTGCTGCCGCCATGGCCTCAGAGCTTACCGCGGCCCAGGTGGGAAAAATCGGCCAGGTAAGAAGGGACCCAATGGCAATGCTTCCCTTCTGCGGCTACAATATGGCGGATTATTTTCGGCATTGGCTGGAAATGGGAAAGAAAATGGCCCGTCCTCCCAGGATTTTTCATGTGAATTGGTTTCGCAGCGATGAATCGGGGAACTTTTTGTGGCCCGGCTACGGTGAAAACTTAAGAGTCCTGGAGTGGGTGCTTGACCGCTGCAATAAAAAGAAAGAGGCGCTAAAGACACCCATTGGTTTTATTCCCAATCTTTCGGATCTGGATATGACAGGTTTGCATTTGCGAAGCGGCGCTTTAGAAAAACTTTTGGAAATAGACAATAAGGCCTGGCTTGAGGAATTAAAATCAATAAAAGGATTTTTTAAGCAGTTTGACAAAGGCCTGCCCGCTGAATTATGGCAGGAATATGAGGCATTGGAAGAACGGCTGAAAGCAGAATAAAATAAAGTTCACTTAAGTTACTTGAGTTTATTGAGTTAAACTCTATGAACTCTATGAACTCTATGAACTCAAATGAAATGCATTATTTCTACTAATTTTAAGGGCCTGAAGCTCTTTAAGCGCGGCAAGGTGCGGGATGTCTACGACTTAGGCGATAAGCTTCTTATCGTCTCAACGGACAGGATTTCCTGCTTTGACCTGGTTTTACCTACGGCTATCCCTTATAAAGGAATGGTCCTAAATCAGATTTCTAAGTTCTGGTTTGATTTTAGCAAAGGCATAATCGCAAATCATTTGCTTACTACAGAGGTTACCGAGTATCCGCAGCGCTTAAGAGAACATAGCGGCATTCTGGATAAGCGGTCAATGTTAGTTAAAAAAACCCTGCCTTTGGCGATTGAATGTATCGTCAGGGGCTATCTATCCGGCTCAGCCTGGAAAGAGTACCGGCTGAAAGGTTCTCTCTGCGGTCTGAAGCTGCCTGCGGGATTACGGGAATCTCAGGAATTACCCGAAGCAATCTTTACTCCTTCAACCAAGGCCGAGGAGGGGCACGACGTCAATATAAGCGCTCGCGAAGCAATAAAAATTACCGGCAAAGAGCTCTATGAAAAAGTAAGAATAAAGGCGCTGGCCATATACCAAAAGGCGCAGGAGCACGCATTAAGCCGCGGCATAATTATCGCTGATACAAAATTAGAATTCGGGCTCATTGGCAATGAATTGATTCTCATTGATGAGGTTTTGACTCCGGATTCTTCGCGTTTCTGGCCGAAGGACTCTTATGTAATAGGGAAGGGCCAGGCAAGCTTTGATAAGCAGTTTGTGCGGGATTATCTGGAAGGTACAGGCTGGACTAAAGAGCCTCCTGCTCCGGCATTACCCGAGAAAATAGTTAAGAAGACAAGCGAGAAATATTTAGAGGCCTATCAGAGGCTCAGCGGGCAAAAATTATAGTGAAAAAAATAATCTCTGCTTCTTTTAGGGTTTTTATAAGCATTGTCCTGCTTTTAGTATTATTTAGAAAGATAGATTTTAAAGGCATGCTCAGAGTCATTGCCCGGTTAAATCCTCTTTATTTCACATCGGCGATAGTTATATTCCTTATCATTTATCTCCTGGTTTTCTACCGCTGGAAAATGCTTCTGGATACCCGCAAGGCCGGCCTTTCTTCGCTGCGGGTGTTTAGTTCTTTTTCCGGGGGGTTGTTTTTTAATCTCTTTACGCCTTCCACCATAGGCGGAGATTTATCCAGGAGTATTGATTTAGGCGCGCATACTAAACGATATGGGGTTATCGCCGCTACCGTGCTCCTAGACCGTTTGAGCGGGTTTGCCGGCCTGGTAACTGTGGCTATAATTTCACTTATTTTTGGACATCGGCTGATTAGCGATTTTTCGGTTTACGCCACGGTATTGCTGATGGCGTTTTTATTGATCGGCGTTTTTTTAATTTTATTTAATCAAGGGATATACGAACGGCTCAACCGTTCTGTTTCTAAAAGAGGCAAACTCTGGGAGAATTTCAAGAAACTGCATTCGGAGATATATTTTTTCCGCCGCCATCGCGCGGTTCTTTACGCAAACTTAGGATGCTCCATACTGATTCAGGCAGGCGCATCTTTATTCTCTTATTTTCTCCTGCGCTCGTTAAATACCAGGATTAGCATCATTTATCCGTTTGTCTTTAATCCCGTGATTACCGTTATTACTACCTTACCTATTTCTATAGGGGGGCTGGGCCTAAGGGATGCCTCAAGCATCTTTTTCTACTCCAAGGCAGGAGTGGCAAAGGATGTCGCTCTGGCGCAGTCCTTGCTAAATTTTGCACTCATCGTGAGCTTCGGGCTTATCGCAGGTATAATCTATGTCTCTACACTTCGTTATCGACGGCTACAACCTCATCAAACAGACGCCCGCTCTTAATAAAGACAATTTAGAAGATTCCCGGGCTGCCTTGATTAAGTTTTTAAACATACACCGGCCTCAGGGAAGCGGGAATAATCAAGTCACAATTGTTTTTGACGGAAAGGAAGGCAACTTTCATTATGAAGCAGCTGCGCCTTCAATAGAGGTAATTTTTTCCATTGGCCAGAGCGCTGACGATAAAATAAGAAGGCTGGTTGAAGAGTCGCCGCATCCTAAAACAATCGTGGTGGTTACCAATGACCGGGAGATTCAGCTTTCTGTGCGGCAGCTCAGGGCTCAAGTCAGGACAATTGATGAATTCCTAAAGAAATCTAACCATGCGCAAAAATTAAAGCAAAAGACGGATAAAAAAAATTCTGCGGATGAAAAGGTCCTGTCATATTCATCGGAAGAAAAAATTAACGAAGAACTGAAGAGGATATGGTTAAAAAGTTAAAGCAAAGCCCCGCCATGAATGACGGGAACTATATAAAATTCTTAGGCACCGCCGGGGCAAGATTCGTGATGATTAAACAGCTGCGTTCTTCAGGAGGCATCTGGGTCTCATATAAGGGTACCAACGTCATTATTGACCCTGGCCCGGGAAGCATCACCCGCTGCGCGATGAGCAAGCCCAAGATTGACCCTGCAAAATTAGACGGGATAATCCTTACGCATAGGCATTTAGACCATTCTAATGACGTCAATGTAATGATTGAGGCAATGACTGAAGGAGGTTTTAAGAAAAGAGGCATTGTTTTCCTGCCGCAAGACGCGCTGGATGATCAGCCGGTGATTTTAAGGCACCTGATGCCGGTAGTTGAAAAAATAGAAGTTCTTAAAGAAAAAGCAAGTTACGGCATTGGTGAAATTAAATTCAGCGTTCCGGCAAAACAGAGCCATCCGGTCATGACTTACGGTTTGCATTTTGAATTTAAGCCGTCGCTCTCGCTGATCGCCGATACCCGTTATTTTGAAGGTATTGAGGAGTCCTACAGGGCTGATGTCGTTATCATCAACGTAGTTTTTTATGAGCCCCGTCCGGAAATAGGCCACTTGAGCTTTAGTGATGCCAGAAAAATCATTGAACGCATACGGCCGGCGACCGCGATATTAACCCATTTCGGTATGACCATGCTTACCCACAAGCCGCATATCTTAGCCGAGCAATTATCCCGTGAACTTAATTTAGAAATAATCGCGGCATATGACGGAATGAAGTTTAACTTACGAGCATA
>Ga0156239_125_pt1 | contig 7175 bp, 6 predicted proteins | sample RifCSPlowO2_12_FD_107886 | JGI IMG/M metagenome (GOLD analysis project Ga0156239, IMG submission 107886) | Omnitrophica WOR_2 bacterium RIFCSPLOWO2_12_FULL_46_30 | reverse complement strand
ATCTTCTGAAGCGGCACGCAGCGCCTTGCCAAGCATAGTGCAGCTTATAAAAAAACGCAGGGCGAGCATCATCGTAAAACTGGTAATAACGATAAAACTTTGCATAAAGGTAATGCGAAAGGCCCCTAAGGTTAAGGCCGAATGCTTAAAGAATACAGGAAAACTTTTGTCAACAGGGCCCCAAATAAGCATCAAAACATTCTGCAGGATAAACGATACTCCGATAGCGGTAATAAGGCAGGCAAGCCTTGGCGATTTGCGCAGCGGACGATAGGCGATGCGTTCAATAATGGCTCCGAGCAGGCCGCAGCCTGCCATCGCCACAGCAAACATCAGGACAAGCGCCCAGACATTGCTAAGGCCTAATGCATGAGGAAATGCTCCAAAGACAGCTAATCCAAGGAATGCGCCTGTGATAAAGATTTCACCGTGCGCAAAATTAATCAGCTGGATAATGCCATAGACCATCGTATAGCCAAGGGCTATAAGAGCATAAATCATTCCGATAACCAGGCCATTAATTAACTGCTGTATAAAAGTCTCTATCGGACTCATTGCTTGGCAGGGCCGGCATATTCAAAGGCAGAGTTTTTCACCCGAAAAACACCGATGAGCTGGATGGTAGAATCGCCTTTTTCATCAAAGTTGGTTACGCCGACAATCCCGGGGAAATCTTTAGTTGAGCGCACCTGGGCAAGAATAGCTTGACGGTCGAGTTTTGCGGCTCTACGAATGGCCTCTATGATAATGTTTGCGGCGTCATAGGCATAAGCGCTATACGGCCCCATGTGCTGCCGGCCAAAGCGGGAATTATACGTTTCTATGTAATTCTTGGCGCTTGCGATACTGTTTACATCCGCGCCGATAAAGGTGCAATATACTCCTTCGGCATCCTCTTGAGCAAGGTCTATAAATGCGCTAACGTAGATACCATCACCCCCCAGCCATTGCGCGCTAAGGCCAAGAGACCTTGCCTGCCTGACTAACAATGCCCCTTCAGGGTACATTCCTCCAAAAAAGATAACATCCGGAGAAAGCGCCTTTATCTTCGTTAATAACGGGGTAAAATCCTTTTCCCCCTGCATAATCCCCTCATGGCCAAGGACGCTTACTCCTAAACGCCGGATTTCTTTCTCAAATTCATCCGCTATTCCCTTGCCATAGGTGGTCTTATCATCTATGACAAAGACCTTTTGCGCCTTTAACTGCTGAAAGGCAAAATATGCAGCTTGAGGCGCCTGGATATCATCAGTGGCGCAGGTCCTGAAAAATGTATCGTATCCTTTGCGGGAAATTTCCGGGTTTGACGAAGAGGGGGAGATTTGGGCAAGCCGGGTATTTTGATAAATAGGCGCCGCCGCCAGGCTGCAGGATGAATTCACGTGGCCAACTACTGCTACGACGTCAGGCTCAGAAGCCAAACGTTTAGCCATCGCTACGGCCTGAGAGGGATTATGCTGATCATCGAGTGAGACGATTTCAAGTCTATAACCGGGGATAATTTCTCCCTGGGCGTTAGCTTCATCAACCGCAATTTGTAAGGCATGCAGTTGGTCCAATCCCAGGCTTGCCTGGTCACCGGTAATCGGCCCGACACAGCCAATCTTAATCACTCCTGTCTTCTTAGCGCCAAGGCTCAGCGCGCTAAGCAAACAGCACATTACAATGAGTATTTTTTGCTTCATCTTTTAGCCCTTTCTTTATACTTAGATAGCGCCCTAAACCTCTCCCTGCCGCTGATAGATTATGACTATACTATGCTTAACATTGCATCTATTGCCTTCCTGGCTTTTTTGCGGATTTCATCGGGGACCATAACCTCATCTTTCATCTCTTCCAGGGACCAGAAGACCTTTTCTAAATTGGTGCGCTTCATATTCGGGCAAACCGCCAGCTCTGATGCAGGATAAAATTTCTTTCCCGGATTATCCTGCTGAAGGCGGTAAACTAAGCCTACCTCGGTGCCGATGACAAACTCTTTTGCCTCAGATTTTTTCACATACTCGCAGGTTTTACCGGTTGAAAGCGCCTCATCAGCTAAAGCAATAACCTCAGGGGTGCATTCCGGATGCACAATGACCTTTGCCCTGGGATGCTGCCTTATGGAGCGGATGATATCTTCGGGCAAAATCTTTACGTGGGTCGGGCAATAACCGTCCCAGGCGATCAGGCGCCTGCCGGTTCTCTTAGAGACAAAATCAGCTAAGTATTTATCCGGGACGAAAATTATCTCCTCAGCGTATTTAAAGCTGGAAACCACAGCCACTGCATTGGTTGAGGTACAGCAGATATCCACTTCTGCCTTTACCTCTGCCGAGGTGTTTACATAGGCCACCACTGCCGCTTTCGGATGCCGGTCTTTTAATTCCCGCAGGTCGGAAGCAGTAATCATATTCGCCATCGGGCAGCCGGCATTCTTATCCGGCATAATTACGATTTTATCCGGCGAGAGTATAGAGGCGGTCTCAGCCATAAAGTGCACCCCGCAAAAGACGATAACCCTGGCATCCGCCTTTGCGGCAATACGGCTTAACTCCAGAGAATCTCCTCTATAATCCGCAATATCCTGCACTTCGGGCAATTGATAATTATGGGCTAAGATAATAGCCTTTCTTTCCTTTTTTAATTTCTGGATCCCCTCAACGAGCTTCTGCATTGTTCAACCCTTTTTCAATAATTCCTCCGCCGATGACTTCCCGCTGCTTATAGAAAACTGCTGATTGCCCCGGGGTAACGGCAAATTGCGGCTTAGAAAATACGGCCTTGACTCTATTTCTGCCTGAAGGAATAATCCGCGAGGAAACTTCTTGGTGATTATATCTTATTTTTACACTCAGGGCAACTGCTCTTTTTATGGCTTTATGAGTAAAACTTAAATCGCCGGCGATTAAACCGTAAGAGAGCGCCTCTTCCTTTTTTCCCGCAATGATAGTATTATTCCTGGCATCTATCTTAGTTACATATACAGGATACCCCAGAGCTATGCCTAAACCTTCTCTCTGGCCAATGGTATAAAAAGGAATTCCCTTATGTTCGCCCAACACCTGCCCCTTTGTATCCAGAATCTGCCCTGGATTTATATTCGTGTAAATTCGGTTCTTTCCCGACCCTATATCATCTTTTCGGATGTCGGGATCCCGACTCAGCTTAAAGAGATTCTGTCGGGACATTCGCGTTAATTCGTGTTTAAGGAAGTTACGATAATCCGCCTCGGGTATAAAACAAATCTCCTGACTTGCCGGCTTATCTGCGACGGATAAACCTAAATCCGAAGCTAACTTTCGCACTTTATCCTTAGTCAAATTACCTAATGGCATCAAGCTCCGCGCCATTTGCTTTTGGGTTATGCGGTATAAAAAATAACTCTGGTCTTTAAATTTATCTCTTGCCTTCTTAAGCCGGAAAATTTTCTTGTTCTTATCAAATTCAATCCGGGAATAATGGCCGGTAGCCAGATATTCTGCCCCCAGGCTTTTGGCCTTAGCTAAAAGCGTACCAAACTTTAAATACTGATTACAGCGGATACAGGGATTGGGGGTTCTCCCGGAAAGATATTCAAGAATAAAATCCTGGATGACTTTCTCCTCCAGGAATTTATCAAAATTTAAGACATAATGTTTTATCCCTAACTTATGCGCCACCCGCCGGGCATCTTCAATCCCCTCAATCCCGCAGCAAGAAGGCCTTTTTTTGTCCGACTCTTTTAAACCAAAGCACATCGTGATACCGATAACCTCATAGCCCTGCTGCTCTAAAAGCGCAGCCGCCACTGAAGAATCTACTCCACCAGACATCGCCACTACCACCCGGGTTTTCATAAGCACTCTCTTGTCGCTATCAAATCCACCCCTAAACCCAGGAAATTATTAACAATAACATCTCCCGGCTTAACCGGCTTATTTATTCTAATTTTCTTAATTTCTGCCATTGCCTCCAGAAGTTTTGCCTTTGGCAGAGGCCTATCTGTGCGCACCGGAATCATTTTTAAAGCCAAACCTTCACCCAGAACCGCAGAGGTTAAGACCCTCATTGGATTTTCAATTTCAGCAAGGCAATAGCTTTCACCAGCCTTACATTGGTTACCGCTCACTTTAACCACGCGGCAGTTTTCAATATCAACTATTAGCTCACAACTCTTAGGGCATTCTATACAGGTTAGATTTTTGTTCATTTTAATCCTGCAGGGATAGTCCTTCCTGAACCTCTTATTAGATACTCTGCCGCCTGCCGGCCGGCAAGGACGCTGTCCTTAGTTACCGAATCTACCAAATCATATATTCTAAAAGCATTCCCGCAGACAAAAAGCCCGGCTATGGAAGTTTTGTTTAATTCATTTGATACCGGAGTATTGGTTTTCTTATCCATCTTGGCCTGGGCCATCTCAATCAGCTCATTTTCCGGAATAAGGCCCACGGAAATTAAAAGGGTATCGCATTCTAATTGGAATTTTGTTCCCGCTATTTCCTGAAAATTCTCATCCACCCTGGCCACGTCAATTCTTTCAACTCTATTCTTGCCATAAATTCTGGAAATCTTATGCTGTAGATAAAATGGTATTTCAAAATCCTCAACACACTGGACAACATTCCGCACCAGGCCCCTTGCCTGTTTTTGAATCTCAATCACTGCTTTAACCTTTGCCCCTTCTAATACAAAACGCCGCGCCATAATCAAGCCGATATCGCCTGAGCCGGCGATAACCACTTCTTTGCCCGGTAGGAGCCCTTCAATATTTATCAATTTCTGGGCAAGCCCGGCAGAAAATATCCCGGCCGGCCTTGCGCCTGGAATGTGGAGCATCTCGCGGGTCCTTTCCCTTGCGCCGGTTGCCATAATCAGCGCTTTTGCTTTGAGCTTTTGAATCAGGCCGGGCTTTATAAAAGTCAGTATTTTATCTTTAGTAAGATTAACCGCAAAAGATTTCAGGCTGATTTCAATTTTGTCTATAGCTTTGACTTTGTTAATAAAGCGGCCGGAGTATTCCGGCCCGGTCAAGACCTCCTTAAAATAACTGATTCCGAAGCTGGTATGAACACATTGATTTAATATTCCGCCGAGATACTGATCCCTTTCCAGTAAAAGGATATCGCTCACTCCATTCTCATAAGCAGAAATAGCCGCCGCCATACCTGCCGGCCCTCCTCCGACTATAACCAAATCTTTCTCCAGCATTAAGGTGTCCTCTCTTCCTTCACTATTTCCGAACCCAGCCCTCTTTTGCTAACGGCAGTCAAGGGGGTATTTGTTTCTTGAGAGAGTATTTTCATGAGCCTGGTGGTGCAAAAAGTGCCGTGGCACCTGCCTCCTTGAGCCCGGGTCCGGAATTTTATCCCGTCAAGAGTCCGCGCGCCGCCAGCAATCGCATCGCTGACTTCTCTGGCTGAGACCAGCTCGCACCGGCAGACAATATCTCCAAAACTTGCGTCTTTGCGGATAAACCTTTGGGTTTTTGATAAAGGAATATTAAACAAATGAATTGGTTTTTTGCGCTTGCTATGAAAGATAATTTTCTTTCTCAAATTCAATCCATTCTTCTTAAGCATAGCGCAGACCATCCTGGCAATAGCCGGGGCAGCGGTTAATCCCGGGGACTGAATCCCTGCCACATTGATGAATCCCGGCGCTTTGTCTTCATAGCGGATGATAAAATCCTCTCCGGCAACCGGCCTGAGTCCGGCAAAATAGGCAATGATATCGGCTTCATCTATGGCCGGGACTAACCTTTTCACCGATGAAAATACCTTTTTTAACCCCTCATCGCTTGTAGACAGGTCATCTTTGTCTTTGGCATCCTCGGCAGTAGGGCCAACCATTGGATTCCCGTCAGCGGTCCTGATAACCAAAATCCCCTTTGATGTCTTTGAGGGCAAAGGGAAGAGCAGATGCCGGGTTAGGTTTTGTTTTTTCTTATCCAGAATAAATTCTTCACCCTTACGCGGCCTTATCGTAAAATCATCAATTCCTGCCATTCGGGAAAGATCGTCTGCGTAAAGACCTGCGGCATTAATAACATAGCTTGCCCTGAAAGTTCCTTTTAAGGTTACTATTTCAAAACGGGCGTTCAATTCCCGGGCAGGCGAAAGCGATATAATGTTTTCCACTTTTGCTTGAGTATGAATTTCCACGCCGTTTCGCACCGCATTTTCACAAAGGGCATAGACCAGCCGGTAGGGGCTGATGATGCCGGCAGTAGGGGCATAAAGCGCAAGGCGCGCCTCAGGAGAAAGGTTAGGCTCATTTTCTTTTAGCCATCCGCGGTCAACTATCCTTAACTCAGGAACGGCTAAGGCCTCGGCTTCCCTTTTTAACTCTAAAAGCCTGGGCAGATCCCGTTCATCAAAAATAACTATTAGCTCTCCTGCTTCCTGAAAATCAACCCCCAATTCCTTAGCAATGCTTCGGGTTAAAATATTTCCCTGAACGCATAATCTACCCTTGAGTGAATTTGGCGGATTTTGCGTCCCCGGATGGATTATGCCGCTGTTTGATTTGGAAACCCCAAAACCGCACTCAGCTTCCTTCTCAAGCACAGCGATATTGAGTTTATAGCGCGAAAGCTCCCTGGCAATAGAAGCCCCTGCTGCTCCTGCGCCGATTATCGCAACATCATATGAATTCATACAAATGATTTATTGTTACTCATATCACTTAGAGAAGCCGCTCATCTTGTTAAGTCAGAGAGGGTTCTTTTGACCGCATCAAGCCATCCCTGATAAAACCTTAGAGCAGTTTTACGGGACATCCCGGGGCTGAATACCCTATCTTTCTGCCAGCATTTTTTTATTTCATCCGTATCTTTCCAATATCCTATTGCCAGCCCTGCCAAATAGCCAGCGCCTAAGGAGGTAGTTTCAATAACCTTTGGCCTGACAACCTCTATCCCCAGGATATCTGCCTGAAATTGGCAGAGAAAATTATTCCTCACTGCGCCGCCGTCAACTTTTAAACTCTTGAGCTTTAAACCCGAATCTTTTTGCATCGCAGCCAGGACGTCTTTAGTCTGATAGCACATTGCCTCAAGCGCTGCCCTCACCAGATGATTCGCCTTTATGCCTCTGGTAATTCCAAAAATAGCGCCCCGGGCATTCTGGTCCCAGTAAGGCGCGCCCAGGCCCACAAAAGCCGGCACAAAATAAATACCGGCATTGTCTTTAACTGAACGCGCCATCTTCTCG
>Ga0156239_126_pt1 | contig 8038 bp, 5 predicted proteins | sample RifCSPlowO2_12_FD_107886 | JGI IMG/M metagenome (GOLD analysis project Ga0156239, IMG submission 107886) | Omnitrophica WOR_2 bacterium RIFCSPLOWO2_12_FULL_46_30 | reverse complement strand
TATCTGCCGGTGTATCTTTTAAGGCGCAAGTTCCATTCGGGATTCTTGATGCGCTTAGGTATTTTTCCTGAGAAACTAAGAAAGGAGTTCTATGGAAAACGCCCTATCTGGTTACACGCGGTAAGCGTCGGCGAGGCCCTGGCTTCAAGAAGCTTACTTGAGCATTTACATAGAGAATACCCCAAAAAACAAATCCTTATCTCTACGGTTACTCCCACCGGCAATAGCATTGCCCGCTCGCTTGCCGCAGAGAAGGACACGGTGATTTATCTGCCTTTAGACATCAGTTTTATCGTTAACCATGTTCTAAGTTTCATTGAGCCGTCTTTATTTATTATTGCCGAAACAGAAATCTGGCCTAATCTTGTTTGTTCCTTGCGTAAGCGAAACGTTCCGATAATCGTTGTAAACGCCAGGATATCCGACGGCTCTTATAAAGGATATCGCTTAATAAAATTCTGTCTTGCGCGTATCCTGCGTAAGATAAATTTGTTTTGTGTCCAGGCCGAGACCGACTGCCTCAGGCTATTGAGCCTGGGAGTAGAAAAAGAGAAGATTAAACTCACCGGCAATATGAAATTTGACGCTGTGACTGTCTCCCCCGGCTTCGCAGATTATAGGGTAAAAGCAGGGCTAAATGCTAACGATAAACTTCTTGTAGCAGGCAGCACTCATCCCGGAGAGGAAGAGATTATTTTAAAGGTCTATAAAGGATTATCGGCTGAGTTTCCGGATTTAAGGCTTCTGCTGGCCCCGCGTCATCCCGAGCGGTCTAAGGAAATAGAGAAGTTGGCATTGAATTATGGTTTTAACGCAGTATTTATTTCCGGCCTGCCTCCCCCGCGCGTAGCCGCGGGGCAGCCTGCGGCTGTATTTATCTTAGATACGATTGGCCAGCTTATCTCTTTTTATGCTATTGCCGATATTGTTTTTGTGGGAGGCAGCCTTATTAAAAAAGGAGGGCACAATATTTTAGAGCCGGCTGTTTTTGCTAAACCAATCCTCCTTGGCCCCTGGACGTTTAACTTTAGAGATATTACCAGCTTATTTTTAAAGCATAAGGCCGCTCTCTTAGTCCGTAACCAAGGAGAGCTTAAAGAAGGCATAAAGGATTTATTGCATAATCCCGCGACGGCTAAAGAACTGGGCCGGCGCGCAAAAGACCTTATCCTGCAAAATCAAGGAGCAACAGAAAGGAATTTTGGCTATATCAAGAATTATTATCCTGCTCTTGCCGCTTGAGGAGGTGAAAAATAGTTTTGAGAAATTATTTTTATAACTTGGCCGCTGCTAAGCCAGAGGGCAATGGTTTGGCTTCCGATAGCCAAAGCCATAAGCCGGAGGGCAATGCCTGCCTGCCGGCAAGGCAGGGTTTGGCTTCCAATAGCCAAAGCCATCAGAAGAAAGGTTGCCTGGCTTCTATAATAAGGTTATTTTTATTGGTTTTATCCTGCTTTTACGGCTTACTCATAAGAATCTTGAGGTTATTTTATTCCCGCGCGCCGCTAAGGTTTAATTGCAAAGTTATCAGCGTAGGTAATATTACCTGGGGCGGAACAGGCAAGACCCCTCTGGTTGAGTGCATTGCGCGCTATCTTAAAGAAAAAGGCCATAAAATAGCGATTCTCAGCAGAGGATATAAAAGAAAAAATAGGCCTCTGCGGGGAGCGCAGATTGCCAGTTCCAAGACGATGGGCGATGAACCGTATATGCTCTCAAGGAGTTTAGGCAGCGTCCCTGTTATCGTGGATGCGCAGAGGGCGCGCGGCGCAGCTTGGGCAGTCAAGGGATACGGGGTAGAGGCTGTGCTTTTGGATGACGGCTTCCAGCAATGGCGCATCAAAAAGGACTTAGAGATTGTCGTTATTGATGCTGCCTCTCCATTTGGCAATCGCCATATGATACCGCGGGGGGTATTACGGGAACCCCTTTCAGCATTAAGGCGGGCAGATATATTTGTGCTGACTAAAATCAACCTCCTTAGCCAGGATACGTCCGCACTCAGGGATTTCTTGCGTTTGATGAATCCGCAAGCAGAAATCTTTGAATCTGCATATGAGCCAATGGGCTTTTACCTCGTCTCTTCTGCCGGAAGAGACGATTCCCAGCCGGGAAGGGGCGCTCTATTAAACGTTGATGCTTTAAGAGGCAAAACGGTAACCTTGGTTTCCGGCATTGCCAATCCGGATTCTTTTGAGCATTTGATTCGCCGGTTAGGAATCGGGATCGGTTTGTCTTTTCAATTCCCCGACCATTATGCATATCAGGAGCCGCTTATGGAAGACATTGTTAAAAAATCGCGCGCTCAAAACATAGATACCATCGTTACTACCGAGAAGGACTCAGTACGTATGCCGGCGAAAACATCGGGCGCGCAGATCAGTATCTTTGCTTTAAGGATTGAATTAAAAATAACTAATAATGAAAAAGAATTCTTTAATCGAATATCCGGCGTATTTACTAATTAAGCTTTTTGGCCTGTGCGTAATTTCTTTGCCGCTTAAGCTCAATTTTATCCTGGGCAGGACAATGGGTATTCTGGGATATTATCTGCTGAAAAAGAAGCGGCGCTTAGTGAAGAAGAATTTAAAAACGGCTTTTGCTAAAAAATATAGCCTTGAAGAAATAGAACGGATTGCCAAGAAGGCATTCGTCAGCCTGTCCTTAAATATAACCGAAACGCTGGACATCCCGCGGATTGATTTCCGGTACATAAATAAGCATATCCGCATTGAGAACCAGGGATATCTTGATGCGGCCCTTAAGAAAGGCAATGGCGTAATTTTGCTTGCCTACCATATGGGAAACTGGGAATTGGCTAACATAACCTGCGGCTTGCAGGGTTATACTTATAAGGTGCTCGTCAATGAGCAGCGCTATCCTCTTTTGAACGAACTGCTTAAGCGCTACCGGGAATCCAAGGGCTGTAAGACAATTTCCCGCGGGGTTGCCCTGCGGGAAATACTGAGAGCTCTAAAACTTAACGAAGTCGTGGCTATGGTCGGCGACCAGGGCGGCAGGGATGGCCGCTTGAGTAATTTTTTTGGCCTGCCTACTTCAACGCCGACAGGTTTTGTCAGGTTTGCCCAGGCTACAGGCGCCTCGATCATTCCGGCAATCATTGTGAGGGAACGCAGGTTTTACCACCGGATTATCCTTGAAAAACCGCTGGAGAAGGAAGGCGCTGGTAATGCAAATGATGATGAGCGGAATTTAGAACATTACTTATCCGAATCTAACCGGATTTTAGAACGTTTCGTATCCCTGTATCCGCAAGAATATTTCTGGTTTTATAAAATCTGGAAGTATTCTCCTTTCAGGCAGGCGGCCATTTTAAGCGACGGAAAAAGCGGGCATCTCAGGCAGGCGCAGGCGGTTTTAAAAACCGTTTACCGTTTACCGTTTACCGTTTACCACAACAGTATTGAAATAAGATTTAGAAATCAATTTTTTAAGGTTTTGGCGCAGGTTTGTTTTTTCTTCGGGTTTGATCTATCTGAACTTTGTCTACTCAGAGAATCATACATAGCTTTAAAGGAAGCGCATCCGGATCTGGTTATTTCCTGCGGAAGCAGCTTGGCGGGCATTAATCTGGCTTTGGCAGGAGAGAATCTGGCAAAGTCAGTCTGTATTATGAATCCGGCAAGCGCAAAGAGGAAAAGGTTTGACTTAGTTATTATGCCAAAACACGACCGGCCTCGCCGCAAGAAAAATATCGTCATCACCCTGGGCGCGCTTAATCTAATTGATGAAGATTATCTTAAAGAGCAGGCTGAAATTTTAAAGTCAAAGATTGGAGATATCAGCGCAAGGCCGTCAATAGGTTTATTAATCGGAGGCGATACGAAAAAATACCGGCTAACCCAGGGTATTATGAACCAGGTGATTCAAGAAATAAAGAAGGCCTCTCTGGATTTAGACGCGGATATCCTGATTACTACCTCGCGGCGGACTCCGCAAGCAATTGAAAAATTGCTGAGAAAAGAATTTTCAGGTTTTAAGAACTCTAAACTCTTAGTCATTGCCAATGAAAAAAATATTCCTGAAGCGGTCGGCGGGATCCTGGGTATCGCGGACTTTATCCTGGTTTCCGCTGAGAGCATATCCATGGTTTCCGAGGCGGTTAGTTCCGGTAAGTATGTAGGAGTTTTCAGGTTAAAGCCGAAAGGCCTGAATTTCAGGACAAGACACGAGCTATTCTTAAAGAATTTAGAATCCGGGGGATATATTTATAGTATGAAAAAAGATGCTATTGCGGATAGAATTAAGTCCACCTTATCGGCCAGGCCTGCGCTAAAACGGCTCAACGATAGGCTTCTGGTAGAAGAGGCGCTAAGGAAGTTGTTATGAGCCCCGCACCTTCTGCATATGCAAAGGTTTTAGAATTTAGAAGCCGGGGGATGCTTAAATGAAATGTAAGATAAATGAAAAGAAGGTGGCGGGGTGAAGAGCTTACAAATACTGCCCGAACTTGAATTAGGCGGCGTAGAAACCGGCACCGTAGATTTAGCCAGGTATCTGGTTAATCATCACCACAAGACGGTAGTGGTTTCTGCGGGAGGTGAACTTGTCCAGACGCTTGAGTCCTGCGGCGCCGTGCATTATAATTTAGCTGTGCATAAGAAGTCCTTGTTTTCAATGCTGCGCTGCGTATTCCGCTTAGCCGAAATCATCCGCGAGGAAGGCATTGAGCTTGTGCATGCGCGCTCCAGGGTTCCTGCCTGGATTGCCTATGCCGCCTGCAGATTGACCCATACGGTTTTTTTAACTACCTGCCATGGCTATTACTCAAAACATCTGATGAGCCGGGTGATGGGCTGGGGAAAGTTTGTCGTTGCCCCCAGCCAGATAATTGCCAGGCATATGATTGATGATTTTGCCGTTAGCGCCCAGCGGATAAGGCTTATACCGCGCAGCGTGGACAGGGAGAAGTTTACCTTTATCCCGCCGGAGCAGAAAAGCCGCACCGAATTTGTAGTCGCGATAATCGGCAGGCTTACTCCTCTAAAAGGGCACATTCATTTTATAAAGGCAATGCAGAAGGTCCGTCGGGTCATTCCGAATATAAAAGTGTGGATTATCGGAGCTGCTGCAAAGGGCAAGCCCCATCACCGGGAAGATTTAGAGCTTTTGGTAAAACGTCTTGGGCTTTCGGATATAGTAGAATTTTTAGGCAAGCGCCGCGATATTCCAGAGCTGCTTTCTAAAATCAATCTTTTAGTTTTAGCTAGCACCGCTCACGAGGCATTTGGCAGGGTAGTGCTTGAGGCTCAGGCAGCGGGAGTTCCGGTAGTGGCCACGAGGGTAGGCGGAGTGGTAGATATCATTGATGACGGCGTTGACGGAGTATTGGTTACGCCTGGAGACCCGGACAGTATGTCAGGCGGCGTGATCAAGGTTTTGAAGGACCAGGAACTAAGTTCTATGTTAGCCAAAAATGCATATGTAAAAGTATGTTCTAAATTCTCGCTTGAGAAGATGGCAGAAAAGACCCTGGAGCTCTATCATGAGGCAGTTTCTGCTAAAAACATCTTAGTCATAAAACTGAGCGCCCTCGGAGACCTGATACTTTCCATACCGGCGCTGAAGGCAATCAGGAAGGCGGAGCCTTCGCCAAGCAGGATAACCTGCCTGAGCGGGAAAGCCCTCGCTCCAATCCTTAATCATTGTCCTTATATTGATAATATCATCATCTATGACTTCAAAGACAGGGATAAGGGAATTTTCGGCCTCTTAAGATTGGGCAGGCAGTTAAGAGACAATGATTTTGATTTTGTAATTGACCTGCAGAATAACCGCAAGAGCCATATCTTAAGCGCTCTTTCCTTTGCTCACTTAAGATATGGGTATAAAAACGGAAAATTGAGTTTTCTGCTCAATAGGAGAGCGGCCGAAGATAAATTTGTCCTGGCCCCCATCGAGCATCAGTTCCGCATTTTAAAAATGTTGGGCATAGAACTTAAGGATAGAAAGATTGAGCTCTGGCCTTCCAAAGAAGATATGAAATATATAGACACATTCTTAGAATCAGAATGGTTAAATAAGGGGCAGCCGCTCGCCGGGATACATCTTGGTTCTTCAGGGCGCTGGCTTACCAAGCGCTGGCCCCTGGAATACATAGCCCGTTTATCCGAAAACTTAGCGGGAAAAGATATCAGAGTAGTTATAACCGGCGAACAGCCGGACCCTGAGGAATTGAAAATGCTTAGAGAATTAGCTAAGAAATCAAAGCCGATTATTGCCTGCGGCAAAACGACTATCAATCAACTTGTCTGCCTGATCAGGCGCTGCGGTGTTTTCGTAGCCGGAGATACCGCGCCTTTACATATAGCCAGCGGAGTTGGGACGCCGGTAGTGGCTCTCTTTGGCCCGACTGACCCTAAGCGCCACGCGCCTTCAGAAGATGTTACTATACTGCGTAAGGAATTGCCTTGTCAGCCCTGTTACAAAGCGGAATGCGCTACGATGAAATGTATGAAGCAGCTTAAGCCCGAAGAAGTAGAGGAGGCAATGTTAAAACTGCTCAAGGGTAAGGAAGGCATATGAATATCTTAATTCTCGCCAATCATTTTAACCCCGGCGGCATATCCAGCTATATTTTGAACTTAGGCCAGGGATTAGCGGCGAGGGCTCATAAGGTATATGTGGCATCCGGCGGCGGCGCCTGGCTTCCGAGATTAAAAAGATATAACCTTGAGCATATTTATCTTCCTTTGCGCACCAAGTCAATTATGAGCCCCAAATTATTTTTTGCCTGCGCGGTTCTCGGCAGGATTTTAAAAGAAAAAAAAATTGATATAATGCATAGCCAAACCCGCATAAGCAGCGTTTTAGCTTTATGGGTTTCAAGGAAAACATCCATACCTTTTGTCTACACAGCCCACGGATTTTTAAATCCGCGCTGGGCGAGACGAACGTTCCCCTGCTGGGGCAAGTTAGTTATTGCCATATCGCAGCCGGTCAAAGAGCATTTGCTGCGGAATTTTGGCCTTGGCGAGGATAGGATACGATTGGTGCATAACGGGATTGATGTTAAGAGAAACCAGAAACTAGTAACCAGAATGAGATTAAAAAAGGATATGGATTGAAAGAAGGTCCGATTGTGGGGATAATTGCCCGTTTATCCGAAGTGAAAGGGCACAGGTATCTGCTTATGGCAATGAAGAAGGTCATTGCGGAAATTCCCGATGCCCAGCTTTTAATAGTCGGGGAAGGCCCTATAAAGAAGGGTCTGCAGGGTTTAGCTAAGGAGCTCGGGATTATCCAGAATGTTTATTTTATTCCCGCAGTTTCTGACACGGTTGAACCGCTTTCAGTAATGGATGTCTTTGTTATGCCATCGCTTGAGGAAGGCCTGGGCCTCTCTATAATGGAGGCGATGCTTGCGGGGGTAGCGGTAGCGGCAACGGATGCGGGAGGCATAAGCACCCTGGTTAAGGATAACCAGACAGGTATCTTAGTTAAACCGGCTGATGCGCACAACTTAGCCCTGGCGATAATTGAGCTCATAAAGAATAAAGAAAAGGCTCGCAGCTTAAGCAGCTCTGCCAGGGATTTAATCGTCAGGGAATTTTCTTTAGAAAAGATGGCTCGCGAGACAGAAAAGGTGTATGGGGAATGCCTAAGATAATAGTAAAGACGGTATTAATAATTTGCGCAGTTTTAATTTTAACTTTTGCTTTATGGCTTGGATTTGTAGTCAGCCGCCACTATAGCGTTCCTATCCTGATGTACCACTATATCAATGATGAAGAGCCGTCCAGGAGCAGGCTCGGCGTGAGCCAAAAAAGTTTCCAAAGGCAGATGCGCTTCTTAAAGGAGCATAAATATAATGTCCTTGCCTTAGATGAATTAGTTGATTTAATAAAATATAAAAAACGCCTCCCGCCAAATACCATCGCCATTACTTTTGATGACGGCTACCTTGATAACTATACCAATGCCTTCCCGATTTTGAAAAAATATGAGCTTCCGGCAGCGATTTTTGTAGTGATTAACAGGATTGGTAAACGTTTAGGGCAGGACGAGTATATGGACT
>Ga0156239_141_pt1 | contig 8288 bp, 7 predicted proteins | sample RifCSPlowO2_12_FD_107886 | JGI IMG/M metagenome (GOLD analysis project Ga0156239, IMG submission 107886) | Omnitrophica WOR_2 bacterium RIFCSPLOWO2_12_FULL_46_30 | reverse complement strand
AAAAGAGGGTGCAACCCCGACGCAAAGCTCGGGGTTTTTTATTTTATAGGTGCGAATTATGACCAGAGTAATCCTCATCCGTCACGGCCAGACAAGCTGGAATGTCAAGAAAAGATACTGCGGCCTTACTGATTTGGGTCTCAATGCTGAGGGCAGAAGGCAGGCTGCGAAATTGAGCCAAAGGCTTAGAGAAGAACTTATTCACAAGATTTATTCCAGCGATAGGAAGCGCGCTCTGCAATCCGCGGAAATAATCTTTAAGGGAGCAAGAATAGAAAAGGAGGGGGATTTAAGGGAAATGAGTTTCGGTATTTTTGAAGGCCAAAGCTTTGAAGAAATTTTAAGAAAACATCCTTTACTTTATAAAAAATGGCTTAAGCGTCCCTTCAAAGTTACTATACCCGGCGGCGAGAGCCCGATGGATTTTAAAAAGAGAATAATGAGGGTCTTTAAGAAAATCACCCTGCATAATAAAGGTAAAACGGTGGCGATGGTCTGTCACGGCGGGACAATCAGCGTAATTTTAAATCACATCTTAAAGTCGGAAGATTTTTGGAAGCAGATACCGGCATCTGCCAGTTTGAATATAATTGAATATAAAGATAGCAAGGTAAAGATAAAATTATTTAATGATACTTCGCACTTGCCCCGTTAGAAACTACGGCGCAACCGAAAAGAAAGAGTTTTCTAACGGGGCTTAGATGGGTAAGATTGTTTTCATTATAGGCGGCTCAAGAAGCGGAAAAAGCAGTTTTGCCCTACAGAGGGCAAAAGAAAAAAAAGGCAGAGTAGCTTTTATCGCTACCTGCAGCCCCCGCGATAGAGAAATGCAAATACGGGTTGCCCTGCACAGAAAGAATCGCCCGCGCCATTGGAAGACCTTTGAGTTTCCCGAAGATATAACTGCCTTGATAAATAAAATCGGCTCAAAATTTGAAATGCTTATCGTGGATTGCCTCACTTTGTTAATATCAGGCCTTATGGAAAGAAAGTATAAAGAAAGCGCCATCAAAAATAAAATTGAGGAAATGCTTAAGGCATTAAAAAAGTGTCCGAGCGACGCAATTCTTGTCTCTAACGAAGTCGGCCTGGGGATAGTTCCGCAAAACAAATTAGCCAGGGATTTCCGGGATATCGCGGGCAGGGTGAATCAGATGGCAGCGAAAGCTTCAGATGAAGCATTTTTTTTAGTTTCAGGCATACCATGGAGGATTAAATAAATGAAAAGATTAAAAGAGACGCTAAAAGGAATAAGCGAAATTGATTATGCGCTTATGGAGAAGGCGCAAAATCGGCTGGATAATCTTACCAAGCCGAAGGCGAGCTTAGGGCGCCTTGAGGAATTGGCAAAACAGGTAGCGGCGATTACGAGAAATCAAAAACCTCTCATAAAAAATAAAGTTATTTTTACGCTCGCTGCCGACCACGGCGTTGCCGATGAGGGGGTAAGCGCGTATCCAAAAGAGGTTACCGCGCAAATGGTCTATAATTTTTTAAGGGGCGGCGCAGGTATAAACGTGTTAGCCAGGCATGTCGGCGCGCGGGTTATCGTTGTGGATATGGGGGTGGGCGCTCGGCTTGAAATGCAAAAGTCAGAAGCCAAAAATTTTAAAAATATGAAAATTGCTTACGGCACTAAGAATATGGCGCAGGGGCCGGCGATGACCCGGCGGCAGGCAATAAAATCCATTGAAAATGGCATCCGGGTATTTGAGGAGTTTGGGAAAAAAATAGATATCGCGGCCACCGGAGATATGGGCATAGCTAACACCACTGCTTCAAGCGCAATCACCGCGGTAATAACAGGCAGGCCGGTAAAAGAGGTTACCGGTAGAGGCACAGGCATTGATAGCCGCGCCCTGAGCCATAAAATAGAGGTAATTAAAAAGGCCTTAGCGCTGAATAGGCCAAACCCCGAAGACGCGCTTGATGTTTTGGCTAAGGTGGGCGGTTTTGAAATAGGAGGTATTGCGGGAATAATCCTGGCAGCTGCAAAGAGGAGAGTTCCCGTAGTCATTGATGGCTTTATCTCCGCAGCGGGGGCATTAATTGCCCATCGCTTAGAGCCGAGGGTAAAAAACTACATTATCGCCGGACACTGCTCGGTTGAAAAAGGGCATAAGATTGCGCTTGAGTATTTGGGGCTTAAGCCGCTTTTGAATTTAGATTTACGGTTAGGAGAAGGTACAGGCGCGGCCCTGGCTATGGGTATTGTTGAGGCGTCGGTTAAGATTTTGACCCAGATGGCTACCTTTCAAAGCGCCGCGGTTTCTCATGGCACGGATAGGAAAGTATAAAATACTTTCCTATACAATCCCCCCTGATTCGTTTTGCATTCGCAAAAGCGAATCAAAACTGGGGGGACTGCGAAAAATCTGTCAAAGTTTCTGCCCCGAAGGCCAGATTTTTCTTGAAAAATTTAAGCGGTGAACCCCGTTAGAAACTGCGGGGCAAACAAAAAAAGATAAAATGGTTTCTAACGGGGTGAAAAGATTTTTACTTGCCTTACAGTTTTTGACTATACTGCCCGTCAGAATTAAAGCTAAGTTTAATGAGGATGACTTCGGCGCTTCTCTCATATACTTTCCTCTGGTTGGCTTGCTGCTCGGGCTTTTCTTGTGCGGGTGTTTTTTTCTTTTTTCTTTCCTGCCGGATGCCGTCAGGGCGGCGCTGATTTTGCTCATTTCTATCGTGATTAGCGGCGGAATCCACTTAGACGGCTTCGCGGATACCTGCGATGCTTTTTACGGCCATAAACCTAAAGAAAAGATTCTGGAAATAATGCGGGACAGCCATATCGGAACAATGGCGGTAATCGGGCTGTGCGCCCTGTTGCTCCTGAAATTTAGCCTGCTAGCCAGTATACCCGCCGGATATTTGTGGAAGCTTTTAATTCTTACGCCGATATTTTCCCGCTACTGCCAGGTAATTGCCTGCGTTTCTTGCGGCTATGCGCGCAATGATGGAAAGGCAAAATATTTCGTAGAATATGCGGGCAGGAAGGAATTCTTTATCGCCACGGTATTTACCGTGCTCTTTTCGCTTTTGCTGATGAAGCTCAAAGGGGTGAGCTTGCTTGCGCTCTGCCTATTTTTTGCCTGGTTATTTATAATGCAGATAAAAAGAAGAATTGGCGGGATGACCGGGGATACCATAGGAGCGATAAGCGAGGCCGCTGAAGTGGTTGTGCTTTTATTTGGCTTGTTCTTGATATGATGAATAGGGCTCACGGCGGAAATATCTGGCCGTATCTTAACAATTCAGGAATCATTGATTTTAGCGCCAGTATCAATCCCTTATCCCTGCCTCCGGCCGTAAAAGGAATCATCGCAAGAAATATTGATAAGTTGAGCCATTATCCCGACCCTGAGTCAAAAGGCCTAAAGATTGCCCTGGCAAAAGAATGCAATCTCTCTACAGCTAATTTGCTCATCGGAAACGGTTCCATAGAGCTTATCTATTTAATCCTGCAAGCTCTCAAACCCGCAAAGGTCCTGATTCCCCGGCCAACCTTTAGTGAATACGAATTCGCCAGCAGAATAAACGGGGCGTGCATACTTTCCGTAAGGGCAAAAGAAAATGAGGATTTTAGAATTGATTTATCGCGGCTTAAGAAGCTTATCCCGCGGGCAGAATTGGTCTTTCTCTGCAATCCCAATAACCCTACCGGCGCATTATTGCCGGCTCTTGAGGTTTTGTCATTGCTTAATCTATGCAGAAAGCATAAGGCGATTCTCATAGTTGATGAAGTGTTTATGGATTTTGTGCCGGCAGCGCAAAAGCAGACCCTCATTTCTGAAGCGAGCAAGGATAAAAATCTCTTAGTATTAAAATCACTGACCAAGTTTTTTGCCCTTGCAGGATTAAGGCTGGGGTATCTTATCGGCCATGCCAGGGTAATAGATAGGATATCCGGATTCCGGCATCCCTGGAATGTAAATTCATTAGCCCAGCTCGCAGGGGAGGAAGCGCTAAAGGATAAAAAGTATATAAAACAGACAGGAGAGTTTATGCGTAAGGAAAGAGCATATCTATTTGATAAGCTGACCGGGATTAAAGGTTTAAAGGTTTTTCCTGCAGCAGCAAATTTTTTCCTCTGCAAATTAGAGAACGCCAGGGTCAGCGATGCGCACGATTTAAGCAAGAAACTTATCAAGCGCGGGATGCTTATCCGCAACTGCTATAATTTCAGAGGACTGAATAATAAGTTTTTCCGGCTCGCCGTGAGAAAAAGAAAAGAAAACAACAGATTAATCATTGCGCTCAAGGGGATTATTTAAGTGAGGCGGGCTAAGGCAATACAGGTCTGTGGCACAGGCTCAGGCGTGGGCAAAAGCGTGATTGTCAGCGGGCTGTGCCGGATTTTCCTGCAGGACGGCTATAAGGTCTGCCCGTTTAAGGCCCAGAATATGGCTTTAAATTCTTTTGTCACTCAAGAGGAGGGTGAAATCGGCAGGGCCCAGGCGGTCCAGGCCCAGGCCTGCCGGATAGAGCCGACAGCGGATATGAATCCCGTCTTAATCAAACCATCAAGCGATTGCGGCGCGCAGATAATCGTGCGCGGAAAGCCGATAGGAAATATGAATGTTAGGACCTATACCCTCTATAAGGAAAAATTAAAAGAGGTGGTCAGGAAATCTTATAAAAGGTTAGCCGCTGAATACGAGCTGGTGGTGATTGAGGGAGCGGGCAGCCCGGCAGAAATAAATTTGAAGTCGCACGATATCGTGAATATGCAAATGGCAGCATATGCCGGGGCGCCGGTGATTTTGGTAGGCGATATTGATAAAGGCGGTGTTTTTGCCTGGCTGGTGGGAACGCTTGCCTTGCTATCCCTAAAAGAGAGAAGGATGGTCAAGGGAATTATCATAAACAAATTCCGGGGAGATAAAAGCCTGCTTAAAGGGGGAATAGATTTTTTAGAAAGGCGCACCGGCATTAAGGTTTTAGGCGTCCTGCCGTATTTCAGGGATATAAGAATACCCGAAGAAGATTCTCTCCCCCTGGATAGCTGTATGAGACGCGCAAAAAGGAGGGATTCTCTTGCTATTGACGTAATTTATCTGCCGCATATTTCCAATTTTACCGATTTTGATGCCCTGGAGAGAGAGCAGGATGTGAAATTGCGCTACATAAAAAGGCCGCAGGAAATTGACAATCCCGATGTCATCGTAATTCCCGGCACGAAAAATACTATCGGCGATTTACAATATTTGAGGAGAACCGGGCTCGCCCAGCGGATAGAGTCAGTTTTTAATAATAGAAGGCTGACTGTTTTAGTCGGCATCTGCGGCGGATATCAAATGCTGGGTGTGAAAATACGCGATAAGCATTCTTTAGAATCAAATGCCGGAGAAACAGATGGGCTTGGGATATTACCGGTTAAGACGGATTTAGAAAAAGAAAAAACTCTTCACCGGGTAAGAGCGAGGGAGCTGGCATCGGGGATAGAGGTTTCGGGTTATGAAATTCATCATGGAAATTCCCGGGCGATAAGTGGTTCGACTTCGCTCGCCACAGGTAAGCCCATGCCGGCGTTTGAAATTTTTGAGCGCAACGGAAAGAAACTAAAGCGCTTTGATGGGATGACTCGCCCCGATGGACGGGTCCTGGGCACCTATATTCACGGATTATTTGACAATGACGGTTTTCGCAGAAACTGGCTAAATGGAATAAGGCAAAGAAAGGGCTGGCCAGCGTTAGCGCAGAATGTATCTTTTAGTCCGGATAGGGAATTTGACAAACTCGCTAAACTCTTAAGGAAAAATATCGCCCTGGACAAGATATATGAGATAATTGAAGGGCCGCGGTGAACTCTCTAATTGTCGCTTATCTGTTAGATTTAATTCTCGGCGACCCGCAGTGGCAAAATCATCCGGTAAGAATCATCGGAAGGATGATTACGAAATTAGAAAAAAAACTGAATACGCCTCAAGGCAATAAAATTTTTCGCGGCCTTATTTTAGTGCTCATAGTTGCGGGCGCGGCTTTTAGCGCGGTTTGGGGCAGCTTAAAATTGGCAGGGCTTTTGCATCCGGTTTTTCACTTTCTTCTTTCGCTGCTCTTTATCTACTTCGGCCTCTCGGTAAAAGATTTAGCGGTTCAGGCAAATAAGGTTAAGCTTGCCCTGGCGCGCAAAGATATTTTGCAGGCAAGGAAAAACCTTTCTTTGATTGTGGGCAGGGATACGGATAAATTAGACGAGCCGGAAATCGTCAGGGCGGCTGTAGAAACGGTTGCGGAAAGCATTATGGACGGCATAGTCGCTCCCTTATGCTATTGTTTCTTAGGCGGGCCTGCGCTTATGTGGCTGTATAAAGCTGTGAATACCCTAGACTCTATGGTAGGATATAGAAGCGCAAGATTTATGCAGTTTGGAAAAGCCGCGGCCAAGCTTGACGGTATCTTGAATTTTATTCCGGCAAGAATAACCTCATTCTTAATCGGCATAGCGGGTTTAGCGGGCAAAAGGGATAGGTTTGGCGCATTCAAGTGGGGTTTTAGATATTTTTTTAAAGCGCCGGAGTTTAACAGCCAGATACCTGAAAGCGCTATGGCCGGAGCTCTGGGGGTCCAATTAGGCGGTGAGAATTTCTACAATTCCATAGCTGTCTCTAAAGCGCTTATGGGAAATAATCTTGAGCCTTTGGAAATAAAACATATTCAGCAAAGCATAAAAATTAGCTATTTGTGTTCAGTCCTAACGGTGATTTCAGGCATATTTTTAAAGTTGACGATAGAGAAATTCCTATAACAGGAGAGGGGGTGAAACGGATGTCCAGAAAATGTCAAAAAAGAAACGGCAGGAAGATTGGCAAAGAAAAACCCGATGCCATTTCTTATCGCCTTAAATGCGCCAAGACCGCAAACGGCCTTTCGCATTTCCTGATGTATGGCGATGTGCCTAAGGAAAAAACATTGCTGTAAATTTGTGTAATGTGTAAAGTTTAATGTGTAATGCGGGTGGAATGTGGCTTCGTTACACCGGCATTACACTTTACACATTGAACATTACACAGGATGGTCTAAATTCGGAGACTTTAAATTATGTCTAATTCAGATGAGAAAATAAATGGATTGGCTGTCCATGGTATTGATGAGGCTAATACGGCCTTGATTGATGCGGATAATGTTTTCTGGGCAATACATAAGAATAACGCGGGGCTTGAGCCGATTATTCCCCGGGAGACATTAGCCCTTTATGCCCGGGTGCAAGAGAAATTAGACCGGGAAATGTCGGATTTCAGGTTTAGCGCGGAATTATCGGCAATCTATGTTGACCCCACGGATAGATGCAATGCCAACTGCCCATATTGTTATGTTCCAAGGGCAGCAAGAAAAAACGGCAGAGAGATGACGCATCGGCAGCTTATCTATGTTTTAGAAAAGATACTGGCTTATTTTAAGGGTAAAAAGCGAAAACCGGTGGTCATATTTCATGCCAGCGAGCCGCTTTTAGTAAAGGAGAGCATATTTGCGGCGATTAAGGCCTATAAGGATAAATTTAATTTTGGCCTGCAGACCAACGCCCTTTTGCTTAAGGAAAGCGACGTAGATTTTCTTAAAGAACAGCGGGTCGGGGTAGGGATATCTCTGGATAGTTCTTCTCCTGCGCTAAATAACCTGACCCGGCCGGCTTGCGGAACAGGGGGCAATTTCCGTCAGGCGGTAGAGGCGATAGAGTGGTTTGACGGCTATGAGGGGCTGAATGTGATTGCCACGGTTACCAGGATTAATGTTAGCGGCCTTCCCGGATTAGTGAAATTCCTGCATAAGAAAAAGGTGCCTTGCCTTTTGCTTAATCCTGTGCGCTTGACCCAAGGGCCAAGCCGCGGCTTAAAACCCGATGAAAAACTCTTTACTAAATATTTTTTACGCGCAGTTGATCAGGCGCTGCAATTGTCGCAAGGATTATCCCGCAGGATTATTATCGGAAATTTTACCAATGTTATTATCGGGATTATCGCTCCCGCAGCGCGCAGGATGATGTGCGATATCTCGCCCTGCGGAGGGGGAAGGTGTTTTCTGACCATTACCGCCTCCGGTAAGATGATTCCATGCGGGGAATTTATCGGGCTGAAGGGGTTTTCCGGAGGAAACATCTTTAGAACCGGCATCAAGGAGGCAATGCGTTCGGGGCCTTTTAGAAAAATACGCTCAAGAATAGTTGAGAAGATAGAGGAATGTAAAAGCTGTATCTTTAGAAACATCTGTGGCGCGCCCTGCCCGGCTGAGTTAGAGGCATTAGGCGGGATGCATCAAAAGGCGGTATTCTGCGAATTTTATAA
>Ga0156239_167_pt1 | contig 8581 bp, 9 predicted proteins | sample RifCSPlowO2_12_FD_107886 | JGI IMG/M metagenome (GOLD analysis project Ga0156239, IMG submission 107886) | Omnitrophica WOR_2 bacterium RIFCSPLOWO2_12_FULL_46_30 | reverse complement strand
CTTTCTTAAAACCCACCTCCTCTTCAAGAATTTATATTTCCAGCAGGGAATAGCTTATCCTTGTAGCATAATCCCCTGCCTTTATATCCAAAGAGCCTTCCAACTCGTAGATAATCTTAAACTTATCGCTTGAGCCGCTGTTATCAGAAATATACAGAATGCTATCCCCTTTTTTCGCCGCTTGTTTTTCGGTGGCTTTCAATGTCCCTTTTGTTTCCATACTCTCGCTTCTAAAGGTAAAATACTTTGCCTCAATTCTATTGCCCTGGCTATCAACTAATTCTGATAAAACATTCTGGTTGAGCTGGTATCTTTTACCTGTATTGTTTAATATCTCAACAATTACCTCATTTCTTTTAGGTGGCTCCCCCGGCCTGACGCCGCTAAATTCAATGAGGCCGCTATCAAGCTGGGGAGTAATGAGAAGGTCAAAGACCCGCTCGATTTCTACTTCTAATTCAAGAGTATGTCTTTCTAGCTCAAGGCCCATCTCCTCCACAATAAACTGGATACGCGACCTGTACCTGCCTGCCTTTGCTTGAGCCATATCTCCCAACGTGTAGGAAACAATAAAACTATTATCCGTTTCGCCGGTTGGCTTTGATTTATAGATAGTCAGTGGATTTAGAGATAACCCGCTTAAGGGCAATCCCGCTCCTAATTGTGTGCCCTGCACTTCAAGATTTACTACCCCGGGTTCAAGCCGTTTGCCCTCGCTTGATTCAGGGGGAAGGATTAAGATTTGATTTATAGAAAAAGGCCGGTTAAATTTGTCATTAATCTTTACCAGGACATCGCATCTTTTGTTTTCTTCTTTTCTTGAGTTAAGATAGATCAATCCTGAGCCCGAAGCAGTGGTGATGTCTATGGAGGGTTTAAGCTGTCCGGTCTCGGTTTCCGGTTTTACTACCACAATGACGTTTAAAATAGTTGAAACCGAACTCTGGCTGGCATTCACCGGGATTACGGTAAATCTGAGCTGGCCGCGGTAAAAATCCGTCCGGATTCCCTGGGGGGCATTAAGGGTATAGGCTAAGGTGAAAGAATCCGGGCTGCCGTTTTGATTTCCCGTATAAATCACTGAATTGGTAACGGCCTCAGGATTTACCTTTAATCTGCCAAATTTATTCGTCCCGGATAATCCCCGCAGCGTAAGGTTATTCCAGGGAATTTCATCGCCTCTTGCATTTCGTAAAGGGCTTAAGGGTTCCTGCCTTAATTCATACTGGGCAGTAGTGCCTCTCATTTCCACATCTACCTGCCGGCTGACTTCCTGGTAAACCTGATTTAGCTGTCCAAAATCCAACTCACTGCCGCCTGTCTGAGGATTAACTGACAAAGAAATCTCAGCCTGAAGATATTGCGGAAGAATAAATAAAACAGAGAGGGCGGCAATTAAAATTAGCGTTATGTGGCTGGCCTTTTTTACCATTTTAAGCACCTAAGGGCTATTTTATTTATTTTATCCTTACCAGAGTCATTGTCAAGGGAAATCTTAATTTCAGGTCTAACAAAACAAAAATCCGGATTGACCCATTTTGTCAATCCGGACTGAAATCTCGTGGCTTTTCCTGACTACCTCCATAATCAGGAAAACCGGACTAAAATGTTTTTAAAAGTTTAAATAAAGTATATACTACTTAAAGTAACCTGTCAAGCTAATTTTATTTATCTATTGGTATGGAAATCGCCTTGAGCTGAATCCGTAAGGAGTGAATGAAAGATACCAGATACAACTTATGCTTGGCTGACATATACATCAAGCCCTTAATCCGGCAGTAAAATGCCTCGGTATTATCCTTGGAATTCCGTTTCTTTATTACATATAGGGCCGGAGCCTGTCCAAATTCCTCAGCCTGCGCCACGTTACGGATACGGCAAATCAAGTGGCGATTCACCACGGTGCGGATTCCCTCCTGCTCAATAGATTCAGAGCTATAGAGGATTCTCTGGCGCCTGTTTTCCGAAGTAATGTTTTTAAAAAGTAAGTTTTTCATGGCTGGTGGGGTTATATATAGTTTTTAAAAGTTTTTAACAAGCTAAGATAAAACTTCTAAAGAAAGTATAACACCCCCCATCATGATTTCAAGGGTAAAACAGCCATTTTAAGAAAGCGCTTTTTTAGAGGAAATATTTATGGCTTGCGGCGAAGATTCAGGCGTGGTTCTTGCTTGTGTAACAGTCTGTAGATATTTGACTTATGACGAATAATTACAAAGATGGCAAGAGTCAAAGCCATTAAAATCAGCGGTATCGGTTGTTTCAAAATTATAAAAAAGACGGGAAAAAGGGCCGCGCTTACTATGGAAGCCAGGGAAACTATTCTGCTTATAGAGAATACGGCAAGCCAGAGCAATATTTCCGCAAGCAGGATTATTTTCAGAGCCGGGAACTTGAGCGCGAATCCAATTAGGACACCCAGGGTAGTAGCCATACCCTTACCACCCTTAAACCTTAGGAAAATAGTCAAACTATGGCCGGCAACCGCCGCTATTCCCAGTAAAATTCTTAAGAGCAAACTATCCAGGCCTAAACCTTGCTGAATAATAAAGTCCGCGAGCGGCGCCACGCAGATAAGTCCTTTTAAACCGTCAAGGAATAGGACCGTTATACCTATATAGGGGCCAAGGACGCGAAAGGCGTTGGTTGCGCCTACGTTGCCTGAGCCATGCTTACGGATGTCTATACCCCTGGCTAATCTTCCTAAAATATAGGCGCTGGGAATAGAGCCAATGAGATAACTAAGCGCTACGGATAAAATCAGGAGCATACAAAACCTTTAGCCCTTTCTTTAAATAATCAATAGATGAGCTCACCGTAAAAAAGGCGGTTAAGACCGCTGCCAGATAGGTATATTGAAATTGGAGCAGGACTAAGACGATAGTAGACATCTGAAAAAAAGTCGTATATTTTCCCCAGCGGCTGGGAGTTAAGACCAATTCATCCTTAGTCATATAAATTACCGCTGCGCCCAGAAGAATCAATAAGTCGCGGCTTAAAACAATTATCACCAACCACAGCGGCACGTTGATACCCTGCGGAAAATTGTCCTTAAGGTAAACAAAAATAAAGGCGCAGGATAAGAGCATCTTGTCCGCTAAAGGGTCTAAGATTGAGCCGGCCTTGGTTTTCTGCCGCATAACCCTGGCCAAAAATCCGTCTAAGCCGTCGGAGAAAACCGCTAAAGAGAATATGCATAAGGCAACAAACCTCAGATAATCCCGCCAGGGCTGGTAATACAAAATGGCGGTCACGAAAAACGGGACCGAAACAATCCTGAAAATAGAAACCTTGTTCGCAAAACTCATTCCCCTGGTTTTTTGAGCGGGGTTCACCCCGTTCAAAACCTCTTTTTCTTTTCCTGTTGCGCTGTAGTTTTGAACGGGGTTCATCTAATAATCCTCATCCGATTGATTGGCCAGTAAATGAGCATCGCCTTGCCTAAGAGATTCTTCTGGGGCACAAAACCCCAGTAGCGGCTGTCCTGCGAGGATGAGGAATTATCGCCCAGGACATAGTAGAAATCCTCAGGAACCTTAATCGCTTGTCCTTCTCTGCCATAGGCGCTTTCCGGGCGGTTGTAATAGTAATGGTTGCTTATCAGCGGCTCTTTATTGAAAACTTCATTGATGTAGATACCGCCGTTTTTGATTTCCACTGTTTCGCCGGGTAAAGCAATCAGCCGTTTGATAAAGTCCTTTTTGCGATCTTGAGGGTAAATAAAGACAATCACATCGCCGCGCTTCGGCTCTCGCAGGGCCGGAAGCACTAAGTCGGTAAAAGGAATCTTTGCGCCATAGATAAACTTATTCACTAAGATGCGATCGCCTTCCAGCAGGGTGGTGCGCATTGAACCGGTAGGGATCTTAAAGGCCTGGACGATGAATTGGCGGATAAAAAGCGCCAGGATAAGCGCAACGATAAGGGACTCAACCCACTCCCGGACTACGGATTTTATTTTCTTCTTCTGGTTTTGCCGCCTTGGCGGCACCCCGCCTTGGCGGTGGCTGGTTTTGCCGCCTTGGCGGCACCCCGCCTTGGCGGTGGCTGGTTTCTGGTTTCTCATTTTATGCTAAATCTTCAGCACCTCTAAGAATGCCTCCTGGGGAATTTCCACCCTGCCAAACCTCTTCATTCTCTCTTTTCCTCTTTTCTGCTTTTCCCAGAGCTTGCGTTTACGGGTAATATCGCCTCCGTAACATTTTGCCGTTACATTTTTTCCTGCGGCGCGGATTTTCTCCGCGGCAATAACCTGGCTGCCTATGGCCGCCTGGATGCTTACCTCAAATAACTGCCTGGGAATTAATTCCTTCAGGCGGCTGACCAAACTCCTGCCCTTCTCATAAGCCATTTCTTTATGGATAATACTTGAGAAGGCATCGCAGGCGGCGCCGTTAATTAAGATATCCAATTTTACCAATTTTGCGGGAAAATATCCAATAAATTCGTAGTCTAAAGAGCCGTAGCCGCGGGTTGAGGACTTCAAGCGGTCATAAAAATCAACTAAAATTTCTGCCAGAGGCATATCGTAGACAAGCTTTACCCGGTCTGCGCCCAAAAACTCGGTAGCGTTATAAATGCCTCTTTTTACCCTGGCTAATTCATGAACCCCCTCAAGCGTATCGGTGGGAACCAGCATTATTACCGAGACATAGGGCTCCTCGCACTCGGCAATATCCTGGACCTCGGGAAGTTTAGCCGGATTATCCACCTCCGTAATTTCGCCATTTCGCTTTTTAATCCGGTAAACCACGCTGGGGCTGGTTAAAATAAGATTCAGATTATATTCCCTTTCTAATCTTTCCTGGACTATCTCCATATGCAGCAGCCCTAAGAATCCGCAGCGAAAGCCAAAACCAAATGAAGGCGAGCTTTCCGCTTCATAGACAAAGGAGGCGTCGCTAAGCCTGAGTTTTTCAATTGCGGCGCGCAGGTTATCAAAATCAGAGGCATTGACCGGATACAGGCCGCAAAAAACAAGGGGTTTTAACCTGCGAAAGCCCGCAAGCGGGGCATCAATGGCTTCACCTGCCTTAAATACCGTATCTCCCACTGCCACATCAATAGCAGCCCGAATGTTGGAAATAAAGTATCCGACTTCACCGGCCGAGAGGCTTTCAACCTTGGTCATTTTAAGATTTTTAAGCACCCCCAGCTCTTCAAGCTTATAAACCTTGGAGGTCTGATACATCCTAACCGTATCCGCTGCCTTAAGCGTTCCCTCCACGATTTTAAGATACACGATAACTCCCCGGTAAACATCAAATACGGAATCAAAAATCAAGGATTTTAAAGGCATGTCCGGATCGCCCGAAGGAGGCGGAACTGCCTCAATAATTCTTTCTAAAATATCTCCCACGCCGGTTCCCTCTTTTCCTGAAGCCAGAATTATCTCTTTCTCCTCAAAATGAAAAACCTCCAGCAGCTGCTTTTTGGTTCTTTCAATATCAGCGCTGAGTAAATCAATTTTATTTATTACCGGAATGAGCTTTAATTTCAGCTCCTTAGCTAAATTAAAGTTGGCAACGGTCTGAGCTTCGATGCCCTGGGTGGCATCCACAACCAACAACGCCCCTTCGCAGGCAGCCAGGGCCTTAGAGACCTCATAGGTAAAATCCACATGGCCCGGGGTATCAATCAAATTAAAAATGTAGGCCTGCCCATTCAGGGCTTTGTATTCAAGGCGTACGGTTGAGGCCTTGATGGTTATCCCCCGCTCCCGCTCCAACTCCATATCATCAAGGAGCTGGTTATGGAAGGTGCGCTTATCCACCGCGCCCACGAACTCTAAGATTCTATCCGCAAGGGTAGATTTGCCGTGGTCAATGTGGGCGATGATACAGAAATTACGAATCAGTGATTTACCCATCCTAAAACCGTATCCACTACCTCTCTAATCGTCATACGAGTGGTGTCTACATAAATCGCATCATCCGCTTTTTTAAGGGGCGCGCATTTGCGGCTTGAATCAATGGTATCTCTGTTCTTAAGGTCCTTCTTGACGTCCTCAACCGTTACCGCCTCTCTATTCTCCTTTAATTCCTTATGGCGCCTGCTCACCCGAGCTTTAAACTCGGCGTCAAGAAAAAACTTCCTATCCGCATTGGGAAATACCACGGTCCCGATATCCCTGCCGTCTAAGACGCAGGATGCGCGTCCGCCAAATCTGCGCTGCAGATGAAGCATCTCTTTTCTTACGCCGCGAACCTTAGCCACATCCGAGACGAACTTAGTAATCTCCGGTTTTCTGATATCAAGAGAAACATCCTCATTATCAAGCAGGACCTTGATTGAGCCGTCGGGGTTATTTTCTAAATCGATCCTGGTATTCTTAGCTAATCGCGTAAGCTGGGCTGCGTTAGATATATCAACCGCCTTTCGTAAGGCCTTTAAGGTTAAGGCCCGGTACATTGCGCCGGTATCAATGTAAAGAAAATTCATTCTCTTGGCTACTAAGCGGGCAATGGTGGATTTGCCTGCGCCGGCAGGGCCGTCAACGGCAATAATCAGCTTCTTAGGCCTTATCGGTGAACTCATTGCGCTTGATTCCGGCTTTCTGAAGATAGGCCGCTGTTTTTTTGGGCTGGTTGTTTTTGACAAGAAGTTCAAGATGGGCGAGCGATTTCTTGAAATTCTTGAGCGTAAAAAGCAATTCTTTGCGGTTAGTCAGAAAGATATCCCGCCAGAGATAAGGGTCGGATAAACCGATACGGGTAGTATCCTTTAAACCGCTTGAGCCATACGGCAGATACCCGGGCCTGATGCAGTCAAGGAGGCTAAAAACAACCGCATGCGGCAGATGGCTGGTAAAGGCGAGAATGCGGTCATGGCTTGAGGCATCAATGAGCTTAGTCCTTGCTCCTAATATTTTCCAGAACCTCTGGATTTTTTTCAGGTCTCCCTTAGCGGTATTTTTAAGCGGCACAAGCAAGCAAAGCGAATCCCGGAAAATACCGCGCTTGGCGTTCTCCACGCCTTTTTTCTCCATACCGGCTAAAGGATGGCAGCCGATAAATTTAACCTTGCTTTTTTGGGCGAGCTTCATAATCTCTGATTTTGTTGAGCCCACATCAATAACTAAACAATTTAAGTTAATAAATTGCGAAAGCTTAGGCAGGATTTTAAGTATTTCACCGACCGGCGCGCATAGAATAACCAAATCCGCATCTTTTATGCTGCTTAGCTCTAAAGAGCCCACATCAATAGTTTTTCGTCTTATCGCCTCATCAATGGACTTCCGGCGATGGCCGATGCCGATAACTTTATTAGCAATTCCTTTGTTTTTTATCGCCAGCCCTAAAGAGCCGCCAATGAGCCCCACGCCAACAATAGCCACCTTCTTAAACAGCTTCATACCTTTCTTCCTAAGACATTGGCAATTTGTTTAATCGGCGGAATGAGCTCGGCAAAGCTCTCCGGGGTCAAGGACTGGGCTCCGTCGGAAAGGGCCTCTTCGGGCCGGGGATGCACCTCAATAATCAAGCCGTCGCATCCCCCGGCAACCGCGGCCCTTGCTAAAGGCCCGACTAAGCCCCAGCGGCCGCAGGCATGGGAGGGGTCAACGATAATAGGCAAGTGGCTCGCCTGCTTTACCACCGGGATAGCGCTGATATCTAAGGTATTTCTGGTTGAATCTTCAAAAGTGCGGATACCGCGTTCGCAAAGAATGACATTCATATTTCCCCCGGCCAGGATATACTCCGCAGACATAAGCCACTCTTTAACCGTTGCCGAAAGCCCGCGCTTTAAGATTACCGGCTTCTTGGTCAAACCCACCTCTTTAAGCAGAACAAAATTCTGCATATTGCGCGCGCCTATCTGTAAAACATCGGCGTAACGCGCCACTAACTCTATATCGCGGGTATCCATTACCTCAGTTACCGTAGGAAGCCCTAATTTATCTCCCACATCCTTGAGATATTTTAAACCCTCCTCTCCTAAACCCTGAAAGGTATACGGAGAGGTCCGGGGTTTAAAGGCTCCTCCCCGCAATGCCTTTGCTCCAGAGGCCTTTACTGACTTTGCGGCCTCATACAGGCTTTCGTAATTCTCAATGGCGCAGGGGCCGGCAATGATGATAATTTCCTGAGAGCCGATTTTAATCCCCCTGCCAATCTCAATGACCGAATTTTCTTTGCGAAATTCCCGGGAGACCAATTTATAAGGCGAGAGCACCGGCATCACCTTCTCTACCCCGGGAAATACCTCTAAAGGGGTAGCGCGCAAGATATCCTCGGGGCCGATAACGCCGATGATGGTGCGCTCGGTGCCTTTAGAGACCAGCGGCTTCAGCCCTAACTTGGTTACCCGTTGGACAATATGCTCAATTTGTTTTTCCGTTGCCTCCGGACGCAATACAATAATCATAAAAACTCTCCTTTGATTTTAGCGGCTATAATACCTTCTTTAATGCTGCAACAAATTTTCTGTTCTCTTTCTCGGTTCCAATAGTTACCCGGATAAAATCTTTTAAACCATACTGCCGCATATCCCTGACAATCACGCCTTGCTTAAGAAGCTTATTAAAGATCTTCAAGCCATCTTGTCTCAAGTCAATCAAGATAAAGTTTGCGGCTGAGGG
>Ga0156239_135_pt1 | contig 8597 bp, 10 predicted proteins | sample RifCSPlowO2_12_FD_107886 | JGI IMG/M metagenome (GOLD analysis project Ga0156239, IMG submission 107886) | Omnitrophica WOR_2 bacterium RIFCSPLOWO2_12_FULL_46_30 | reverse complement strand
AAGAAATGTATTAGGGTATTGATAATATGGTATCCTAATGGCTGAATGCCGCTAAAAAGGTAATTAAAACTAAAGGTAAGCAGTAACAACGGCCTGAACATTCCTATAGGAATTTCCGGATCAGAAGTGTAGTATCCTTTAAAAAACATAGGGATATGACGAATATCTTTAATGTAGAGATTCGTTATAATAGAATGGGCGTCATCAAAAATAAAGATTCCCTTCAAAGAATTAAAATACAGCGAAAGGCAGAAGAAGGAAAACAATGATACTATTAAAAGATTTTGTTTCGTTTGGTTCATAGTTATTAAAGATGGATTAGTCAGCAAGGCAGAAAAAAACCGCATCTTTTATATCGTCATAAAAAGATGCGGTTTTTTTGATCAACCACAAAAAATGTTATGGATGACTGTGCTTAGTAATAACACCGGTTGAGGCGTAGCGGGCATTGTAAGAAATGGCGGTACTGGCCGGACAGATTGGCAATGCGCCTCCCATTATAAAACAAGACAAGAAAAGCCCGGAGGATATGACTTTTGGAAAACCGCTCGTGCCTCTGTCGCTGATATCCCAGGTTGGGTTTATAGCAGCCTTAGCGTAATAAGCAGAAAGAGCGCCTCTAATAGCGCCGGTATTGCCATCGCAGGATGCCTGTTGCGCGTCTCTCCTGAGATTAGTAAACCTGGGTATTGCCACTGCCGCTAAAATACCAATGATAACAATTACCATAACCAACTCAATTAATGTAAAACCCCTATTTTTCATTCTTCACCTCCTTTGTTAGGATAACATTACTTAGTTATCCTGTCAAGTTTTTTTTACAGGTTTTTTTTACGGTATGATGCCTGTAACAAAAAACCTATTCTCCATTTGGCTTCACAGCCGCCTTTACATTTGTAAAGACGAAGAATAGGTCGCGTTTACTAATAGCTGCGCAGGATTTTAAAATAAATACGCTTTCTTATTATGGATCTCTTGCTTTACTGGCAGCTGGCTGCCTCGCTGTCCATCTTAGGGCGAGCGGGCCCTATTAGCTTTGCGCCCCATCCTTACGAATGGTTTGCCCTTTTCAGTTCCAAATTGTCAAAAAAAGTATACCATATAAAAAACTCTTTGTCAATCCTACCGCTTGTTCTACCGCTTGTTCCTGTTGCGCTTGGCTCGCTCAGGATTGACACTGAGCGCAGTTGAATGTGTCAAATATTCTTGACGCGCACGCAGTTTATGTTATAATCGTTAAACCATGAAAAAACATTTAACTACTCCCACAAAGATACAAAGCAAGCGCTCGCAGGGATTCCGGCGCAGGATGAAAACTGCAAACGGCAGGGCTGTTTTAAGGCGCAGGCGCCAAAAAGGAAGAAAACGTTTAGCTATTTAAATGAAGCCCCTATGCTATTTTTTCTCAGCAAGGCCGGAGCTCGCCTGATAAGATTTTATCAGAAGCATATTTCTATGCGGCTTACTCCCTCCTGCCGCTATTATCCCTCTTGCTCCCGCTATTTTCTGGAAGCAGTAGGTATGTATGGCATAATCCGCGGCTGTGGGAAGGGTTTTTTGAGAATAATACGTTGTAACCCTTTCTCCCCCGGAGGCGATGACCCTGTAGTTAAATAACCTATAGCGTTTAGTTAATCAGGAGAAGAATACAATATGAATAAGCGGATTTTTTTAGCCATAGTTCTCTCTTTCTCAGTACTTTTTTTCTGGCAAATACTTTTAAAAAGTATTTATCATATTGATAATAAAGATGTTAGAGATATAGCATCTCAGCGAGAAACGAAAGAAGAACTACCTCAAGAACCAAGCAGCCAATCCTCAGTTGCAGATAAACCCGATTTTAGCCCTTTAGAGAAAATTGAGACCGACAAGCTTGTGCTTGAGTTGGTTAATCCCGGCGCCAGGATTCATAGAGTCCATTTAAAGGACTATAAACTTAATACCCAGATTACAGGAGCGGTATTTTCTAAGTATTTTGAAGATAAATTATATACTTTGCAAAAGATTGATGATAAGTTACAGCTTATCGCTGAAGAAAATGGACATTCTATTATACAAAACTTAAACTTCCGTAACGATAATTATATCATAGAGTTAGAAACAATCTATGATAATAAATCATCAACAAATTGGACATTAAATGATAAGTTAATCCTGAATTCAGTACTTGATAATTCTCATCCTGAGGAGAAGCGCTTATTTGAAGTTGTTTTCCTAAATCAAGAAACCAAACGCAAGAACCTTCTTGGAATTAAGAATAAATATGTCCATAACGAGACCTTTAAAGCTATGGGTTTCCGGGATCGCTATTCCTGTATTGTCATCAGTCCCCGGTCATCAGTTCTTAGCCCCCAGTGCAAAGCTTATATTGAGAAGCAAAATGGTTCTGCAGAAATTGGATTAGATTTAGGTACTATTAATGTCCCCGCGAATAATCAGGTAGTCCTGAAATCAATAATCTACTGCGGGCCTCAGGATATCAGCCTCTTAAGGCAAAGTAAATTAGGATTTGAAGGGATTGTCCATTATGGCAGTTTTGATTTCATTTCTAACGCCCTCCTTTCTATTTTGCGCTTCTTCCACCTTTTATCTCATAACTGGGGAGCAGCTATAATTTTATTAAGCGTATTTGTTTTCTTTTTCCTCTATCCCTTGACCGTAAAACAGATGCGCTCAATGAAGCAAATGCAGGAATTACAGCCGCATATTGAGGCCCTGCGTAAAACTTATAAAGATAATCCTCAAAGAATGCAAAAAGAAACTATGGAGCTTTACCGCAGGCATAAGGCAAATCCTTTCGGCGGGTGCCTGCCGATTATTCTCCAGATTCCCATATTCATAGGTTTATTTCAGGCCCTCAGCCGCTCCATTGTGCTTAAGGGCTCTCACTTTTTATGGATTAAGGACCTGGCTGACCCGGATAAACTTTTTATACTTACCTTTTCTCTTCCGTTTATAGGCCGCGAAATTAACCTCTTGCCCATTCTTATGGCAGTAACAATGCTTTTCCAGCAAAAGCTTTCTCTAAAAACAAGCGCAGCTTCTCCAGAAGCGCTTCAACAGCAAAAGATGATGACGGTAATGATGCCGATAATGTTCTGTTTCATTTTCTATCATTTGCCGAGTGGATTGAGTATCTACTATCTTGTAAATACCTTACTCAACGCAATATTCCAATGGAAAACACTAAAAGCAGCAGCTCCGGCTCAGTCCCCGCTGGTTCGGTCGGGGTAGACAAGACAAGCTTGGTCCCCGACACTTCGGCCGGGGCAGGCGAGTTAGAATCAATAGAAACCCAAGGGAAAACGCCGGCTGAGGCAATTGAGAAGGCTCTGGCTATTCTAAGGGTTGATAGAAGCAAAGTTAAAGTCAAAATTCTATCTGAAGAGCAGAAAGGGCTTTTTGGTATGGAAGGAGCTCGGCCGGCTAAAGTCAGAGTAACGCTGCTGAAGAAGAAAAAGACTTGACAGGGTTAGTTAATTCTAAGATAATAAGAGAAATTACACGAAAATTATAAGCAATGTTCCACGTGGAACAATTAACTGAAGTGGTTTCACCTACGCCACAGAAAGCTACAGGTTTTGTCCGTAAGGAACTTCTGCTTTAAGGCAAGAAGTGTTCTTATAATTGTCTTTGACTAAGGATTTATGGTTAAAATAATAGCAATCTGTAATCAAAAAGGCGGCACTGGAAAAACCACTACCGCGGTTAATCTGAGCATGGCCATAGCTTCGGCTGGGAAAAGGGTGCTCTTGGTTGATATTGACCCTCAAGCCAATGCCACCAGCGGTTTGGGATTGGACAAAAACAAAATTACTCAGAGTACCTACGATGTTTTAATTGAAGAAACCCCCATTACCGAGATAATAATGTCCAATTTAGAAGGAAAAATGTCCATTTTGCCTTCTAATTTTCATTTAGCTGGCGCAGAAGTAGAATTGGTCTCAATTTTGAGTCGTGAGCACCGTTTAAGAAAGGCCCTGGAAGCAATAAAGACAGAGTTTGACTTTATTTTTATTGATTGTCCGCCATCTCTAGGGCTTTTAACTATTAATGGCCTTAGCGCGGCTACCTCAGTAATCATTCCGGTGCAATGTGAATATTATGCCCTGGAGGGCCTAACCCAGTTATTAAACACCATAACCTTAGTCAGGGATAATCTAAATTTGGCTTTAGAGATTGAAGGCGTGCTCTTGACTATGGCGGATTACCGGACTAATCTTACCCAGGAGGTGATTACAGAAGTCAGGTCTTATTTTAAAGAAAAGGCCTATCAGACGGTTATCCCGCGCAATATCCGTTTAAGCGAGGCCCCCAGTTTTGGCAAATCCATTTTTACTTATGATAAAGATTCAATTGGCGCAAAGAAATACTGGGAATTGGCTTGTGAAATTTTGGGCATTGATAGTATGCAACAAATTGAAAACAATAGAGTTATAAATATTGAAAGGGCTCAAAGCGCAGCCGGTAACCAAAATAGAGGAACAACCTTTACTGCAGAAACAGCCTGACGCTTCGGCTTCGCTCAGTGTCAACTCTGAGCGTAGTCCAAGGGTTGATAGGGAAGGAATTGTATAATGGAAAGAAAAGGTTTAGGCAGAGGCTTGGGCGCGCTTATTCCCGAGAGAGAACAACCGGCGCATCAAAAGGAAAAAATAGTTTATGTCCCTCTTGAGCAGATTCAGCCGAATCCATATCAGCCGCGCGAGAATTTTGCTCCTGAAAGCTTGGATGATTTGACTGCCTCAATTAAAGAAAAGGGTATAATCCAGCCGGTTCTGGTAAGGGTTACTCCCATTGGCTATGAGCTTATCGCTGGCGAGCGCCGCCTGCGGGCAGCCAGGAGCCTGGGTATTAAAGAAATACCGGTAATCATTAAAGAAGCAAAGAATGAAGAATCTTTAGAGCTTGCCCTTATTGAAAATATTCAGAGGCAGAATCTAAACCCCATTGAAGAAGCGCACGCTTATAAGCATCTGATGGATGAATTCAGCTTTACCCAGGAGAAGATTGCCCAGACCATTGGCAAGGCCAGGGTTTCCGTAGCCAATACCTTACGGCTGCTCAAATTACCTTTAGAAATTCAGGAGATGCTGCGTAAGAATCTGCTTAGCTTTGGCCATGGCAAGGTTCTATTGGAGGTTCAGGATGCTCATCGCCAGCAGGCCCTGGCCCGGCAAGTTGTTTCTAAAGGGTTATCAATAAAGGAGTTAGAACAATTAATCTTACCCCATCATAAATCCAGAAGACAAAAAGCCCAATCAGCTAAAAGCCTGACTTTGCCGCATATCAAAGCTATTGAGGAAGAATTCCAGCAGCTTTTTGGCACTAAGGTAAAGATTCTCTCCAGCAGAAAATGCAAAACTATACAAATTGAATTTTATTCTGACGAAGATTTAGAAAGGATTTATCAGGTGATAAAAGGATAAGGTTTAGGTTAAGGTTAAGGAAGCGAAAGAGAATGGGCGTAAACCAGGCGACATTAGTCCTCATAAAGCCGGACGGCTTAAAAAAATCCCTGACCGGGAATATCCTGACCCGTTTATCCGAGACTAAATTAGAAATTGTCGCGGCTAAGATTGTGCGGGTTTCCCGGGAATTGGCAGTGGAACACTATGCCCACTTGAAGGGCCAGCCATTTTTTGAAGAGCTTATCCGCTACATTATAGGAGAGCTTCATGGCCGCAAGAAAGTCCTGGCCATGGTTTACTGGGGTGAGGATGCCATTGAGAAAGTGCGCAAACTTTCCGGAGCAACTAATCCGGAGGAAGCTGACCCGGTATCCATCCGCGGGGCATACGGCAGGATTACCACCAAGGGTATTTATGAAAATGTAATTCATGCCTCCGGCAATGAACATGAGGCAAGGCGGGAGATACAGCTTTGGTTTCATCCCGAAGAAATTATCGTTGACCTCTATCCGACAAAAGAAGCCGTTGAAAAGGACGTAAAGAAACGGCAATGGCTTAAATAAGCAAGCTTAAGAGTTGCGCTCAACCTTGTTAACCTCGTAGGTTAACAAGGTTGGTCTAAGGAGGATAATGTTAACTGGAATGACAGGATTTGCCCGGGCGAGTTGTCAGGTTAAGGATACGCATTTTAATCTGGAGGCGCGCAGCCTTAACCATCGCTATTTAGATTGCTTAGTGCATTCCCCCGACGGATTCGGGGAGTTAGAGGATTTTATTAAGGCGCAGGTAAGGGCCAGGATAAAACGCGGCAGGATTACCGTGGTTTTATCAATAGCCAATCTGCATCCCAAAGTCAAGGTAGATTATGCCCTGGGAGAAAATTATGTGCGAAAATTAAAAGAATTAGGCCATAAGCTGAAATTGGAAGATAATCTCTCCTTAAGCCAGATTATAAATTTAGAAGGGATACTTAAGCTTGAGAAAACGCCGTTAACTCCGGAATTTATCCAGGCCATAAAAACACTGGTGGAGAGGACGCTTGAGAAATTAGCCGCCATCCGGCAGAAAGAAGGCCGGGCGGTCAGCGCAGATATTTTAAGACGGCTGGGAGTAATAAGAAAAGAAGCCGAGAAGATCAGGCAGGGCGTTAAGGTTATCAATGCGCAAAAGAAAAATATTCTCTCGCACGAGGAATACAGCGTATTTTTAAAGAGCACCGATATCGCGGAAGAGCTCACCCGGATTAGCTATCATCTGAAAAACTTTCTAACCACCGTCAAGAAATCAACTTCCAGCGGAAAGGAATTGGATTTTATTGCCCAGGAGGTTCAGCGGGAAGCAAATACCATTTCCGCCAAGGCGCAGAACGCCGCGGTTTCGGCTTCCATCGTAAAGATAAAAAGCGCCATAGAGCAAATCCGGGAGCAGGCGCAGAACGTTGAATAACAAAAGAAAAGGTAAAATCTTTATTGTTTCCGGTTCATCGGGCTCAGGGAAGACCACTCTGCTGAAGCGGCTTGCGTCACTCAAAGAATTTCGCGGTAACTTAGTTAAAATTATAACCGCAACCACGCGCGAGCCCCGCGACCTTGAGAAAGACGGCAGGGATTATTACTTTTTGGGCCGGGAGGAATTTTTAAGACGGCTGCATAACGGAGAATTTATTGAATCGCAGGAGATATATAGCGATTATTATGCCACGCCTAAAAAAGATTTGCTCAAGGTAATAAACGCTGGCCGGGATGCGCTTTTGTGCATTGATGTCCAAGGGACGCTTGCCCTCAAGCGTCTTTTCCCGCATGACGCGGTGTTGATTTTTATCAAGGTTCCTGCTCTCAAGAGTTTACGCGAGCGCCTGCATTTACGCTCAAGCGAAACCAAAGAATCCCTGGCAAAACGGCTTGAAATTGCCAAAGAAGAAATTGGCTATGCCAGGTATTATGATTATATCATTGTCAACGATGTCTTAAAAGGAGCGCTAAAAAAAATAGCCGCAGTAATTACTGCAGAGAGGTCAAAAGCCAAATGAAAAATATCTATCTAGAAGATTTATTGGATAAGACAGATTCAAGCATCTATAAATTAGTTATTTTAGCGACGAAAAGGGCATTAGAGATTGCCGCAGGTGCTCCGGCCCTGGTGGAAGCCGATGCGAATATCAAACCCACCACCATAGCGCTCAGAGAAATCGCAGAGGGAAAAGTAAAATTTAAGAAGGCAAAATAATCTTGGCTAAAAAAGAAATAATCTTAGGGGTAACGGCAAGCATTGCCAGCTTCAAGGCCTGTGAAATTATCCGGGCCCTGGAAGAGGACGGTTTTAATGTAACCGTGCTCATGACCAAGGATGCGATGGAGTTTATTACAGCTTTAAGCTTAGCCGCCCTCTCGCGAAATAAGGTTTACTCAGAGATGTTTTCTGACCCCAGGGCCTGGGATATTGAGCATATCTCATTAGCGGATAAGGCGGACTTGATTTTGCTTGCTCCGGCCACGGCAAATATGATTAATAAGTTAGCCAGCGGTATTTGCGATGATTTAATAAGCTGCACTGTTTTGGCTGCAAAAGCCCCGGTTTTGATTGCCCCGGCGATGAATTCCAATATGTATGAACATAAAATTACCCAGGAGAGTATTTCCAAACTAAAAGCCATAGGCTATAAATTTGTCGGTCCACAAAAAGGAAAATTAGCAACGGGAAAAATCGGCATCGGCCATTTAGCGGATGTGGATGATATTGTGCGGGAGGTAAAGAGGATTTTGAAGTAGGATTATGGCGTGGTAGCCAAGCGGCAAGGCAGCGGTCTGCAAAACCGCTATTCACCGGTTCAAATCCGGTCCACGCCTCTTTTGGCAAAATTTCGCCGGGGTGGCGGAACTGGCAGACGCACGGGACTTAAAATCCCGCGGCCGTAAGGTTGTAAGGGTTCAATTCCCTTCCCCGGCATTGGCTATAAGGGTTCGAATCCCTTCTTGCCCGCCATTGTTGACGCTCAGGCGAACCCTGGCAGGCTTAATAAGCCAGGGTCGCCGTGGGTAAAAAGGCGGTGTGTATGAAAACAATACATAGAATAATTACGGGCGATTCTAGGAAAATGCAGGAGGTTAAGGACGCCTCTGTGCATTTGGTCGTTACTTCGCCACCTTATTGGCAATTGAAAGATTATGGCAGTAGTGACCAGATAGG
>Ga0156239_111_pt1 | contig 8773 bp, 7 predicted proteins | sample RifCSPlowO2_12_FD_107886 | JGI IMG/M metagenome (GOLD analysis project Ga0156239, IMG submission 107886) | Omnitrophica WOR_2 bacterium RIFCSPLOWO2_12_FULL_46_30 | reverse complement strand
GTTTGGTCATTACGGTGATAAACAAATTGCCAAAGCTATGTCCTGACAGTTCACTTGAAGAATCAAAACGAAACTGAAATAATTCCTGCATCAGGCTGGGAGCATCAGCCAAAGCCACTAAGCAGTTGCGGATGTCTCCGGGCGGAAGAATGTCAAACTGCTGCCTGAGCCTGCCGGATGAACCGCCATCATCAGCCACGGTAACGATAGCAGAGGTATTTGAGGTATATTCTTTTAACCCCTGAAGTAAAACCGATAATCCTGTCCCGCCGCCAATGGCAACTATTCGCGGCCCCTTTTCCAGATAGCGCTTGCGATAAATAATATCCACAAGCTCTTTCTCGCCCTGCGGCAGGAATACGGCGATAAACGAGCCTAACATATTCCGCAAGCCAAGAATACCCAGGAATACGCCTACCATTATGGCCAGGATGCAGATGGCCCGGTTTAAAAAGCTTACTTCAATAAGAAAACGCGCCATACCAAAGGTAGTCAGCAGAACCGCGAAGGCAAAAAGGATTAGCCAGCGCTTAACCCGCATTCCCGGATAAAGCCATTTAATTACCCGTAAAAAAATATTAGAATCTCTTTTCATCTTAACTTAGGCACTTTCACGAATTGCATCACATTAAATGAGGCAACAGGTTCATATCTTCTTTTCGTCTTCCTGCACAATGACTTTCAGGATTGACTTTTCGTCTTTGCATTCCTTCAGGCTATCCCGGAAATATTTATCTTTGAGCAGGCGGGAAATCCTTGCTAAGGCTTTCAGATGCGGGCCGGCTGAATCAATCGGAGCAATGAGTAAAAAGAATATATAGACCTTTTCACCGTCTAAAGAATCAAAGTCAACCCCGTTTTGCGACAGTCCGAAACTGGCAATTAATTTATTTACGCATTCTGACTTGGTATGCGGAATTCCTACGCCCTGGCCAATCGCGGTTGAACCCAGGGCCTCCCGGGCCATAAGCTGTTCAATAAGTTTATTGCGGTATTTCTTATCTATTTCCTCACTGGCAATTAAAAGATCAACCAGCTCCCGGATAACGTCTTCTTTCTTTGTGGATTTGATATCCGCGCCTATTGCCTTCTTAGACAGAAAATCCATTATCTTCATACCCCAATTCCTCCTTCTCTAAGTAACATTTATGAAAACTAAAGATTATGTTCTGTTCATAGCATAGCAGGAAATTATATGCTTCCCCCCTTGTTTTGTTTTGCTTCGCTCAACAAAACAAAGCAGGGGGACTGCGAAAAATCTGTCAAAGTTTCTATCAGAAGGACAGATTTTTCTTGACTGACGCATTTCTTAAGCGGGAGGCGGGATTCGAACCCGTGACATCAACCTTGGCAAGGTTGCGCTCTACCAACTGAGCTACTCCCGCAGCGCTTTATTCCAACCCTTAGCTCTTAATTCTTAGTTCTTAATTCTGCTTTATGCGGACGGAGGGAGTTGAACCCCCAAGGGTTTCCCCATATGGTCCTAAGCCATACGCGTATGCCAATTCCGCCACGTCCGCATATTGGCTGGCGACGGGTTCTCGTCACTAAGGGTAAAAATGTAAAATGAGCCGCCCGTGACTACGAACACGTCGCTCCTCGCTTCACTCGTCGCTCCCCAAAGGGGCTCTGCCCCTATGGCGTCCCGCCTGCGGCGGGACTGTTACCCCGACAACGCGGGGGAAATGCTTCCCCCGCACCCCCTGGTGTTCTCGTCACTGGGGAGAAATGTAAAATGAGCCGCCCGTGACTCGAACACGGCACACTCGGCTTAAAAAGCCGATGCTCTACCAGATGAGCTAGCGGCCCGTAAGTGATGGCACGATTTACGGAAAGCCAGGGGCTTGAACGTAAATCGTATGCCCGAACTTATCCCCCCTTGATTTTGTGCAAAAAACGCACAAAATCAAGGGGGGATTAATTCGCCCCGCCAACGGCGGGGCTCATTAATACTCTGCCAGTTCTTTTTCCTTCGCTGCCAGGGCCTGGTCAACCTTTTGAATATGCGAATCCACTATTTTCTGCAGGCTATCATGGCCCTTAAACTTTTCATCCTCGGGAATCAGCTTATCCTTTTCTAATTTATCAATCGCCTCTTTTGCGTCCCGGCGAATAGTTCTTAAAGAAATCCTTCCTTCCTCAGCCATTTTCTTAACCACCCTGGATAACTCTTCGCGCCTTTCTTTAGATAGCTGGGGTATGGAAAGCCTGACCACCTTCTTGTCATTTACAGGAGTAATACCCAGGTTTGATTTTAAAACTGCCTTTTCTATCTCCGGGATAGCCGCGGTATCCCAGGGCTGAATGAGAATTAAGCGGGCATCCGGAATAGTTATGGAAGCCAATTGTTTTAAGAGCATCGGCGTGCCGTAATAATCAATTCTTAATCCTTCTACCATACTAGGATTTGCCCTGCCGGTTGAAATCTCATGAAATTCCCGCTGCATCGACTCAAAGGCCTTTTTCATCTTTTCTTCTGTTTCCCTGAGGATATCCTTTAGTGCCATATCTTCACCATCCTGTGTTATTTAACAACCGTGCCGATCTTTTCGCCCATCACCACCCTGCGGATATTGCCTTCCTGCGTCAAATTAAAGATTATGATGGGTAACTGATTTTCCATGCACAGAGTAATTGCGGTTGAATCCATTATCTTTAAACCCTTTTTTACTACATCTATATATTTAACTGAAGAGAACTTCCTCGCTTCTTTAAACTTAAATGGATCCGCAGTATAAACTCCGTCAACCTTGGTGGCTTTTAGAACTATCTGGGCATTTATCTCTTTTGCCCTCAGGGCGGCTGTGGTATCAGTGGTAAAATAGGGATTACCGGTCCCCCCTACAAAAATAACTGCCCTTCCTTTTTCTAAGTGGCGCATTGCCCGCCTCCTGATATAGAGCTCTGCTACCTGGCGAATTTCAATTGCGCTCATTACCCGCGTGGGAACGCCCATCTTCTCCAGCGCATCCTGAAGGGCCAGACCATTAATTACCGTAGCCAGCATTCCCATATAATCCGCCACCGAACGGTCCATATCTAAGCCCTTTGCCTCAACATTCTCCTGGCCGCGGAAGATATTACCGCCGCCTAAAACAATGGCAATCTCAACCCCTGAGTCCTTGACTTCTTTTATCTGCTTGGCAATGGAAAAAAGCGTCCCCTGGTCAATGCCGTGGCGGTGCGGCCCCTGAAGGGCTTCACCGCTCAACTTAAGCACGATACGTTTATAGATAGGCCTGTCAGATTTTTTTTCCATAATATCGTTTGCCCCGTTCAAAACTACAGGACAACCTCCAAAGAGAAAGAGGTTTTGAACGGGGTTTGCCTATTGCCCAAGCTGAAAGCGCACAAAACGCCTGACGACAATATTCTCTCCGACCTTTGCCGCTATTGAATTTAAGTAATCCTTTATCGTAAGCGAGGAATCCTTAACAAAAGGCTGCTCCATAAGGCAGGACGCTTTGCAAAAGGCCTCCGGGTCGGCCTGTTCTTTAAGTATGTCCTGAGGAATGTCTTCCCGCTTGATATAGTGAGGATTCATTGCCGCAATATGCAGCGCCGCATCAGAGGAAAATCTTATGAACTCTTCATTCCGGGATACGAAATCGGTTTCAGAATTTACCTCAAGCAAGACGCCGATTTTATGGTCAAAATGAACATATGAGGCAATCCTGCCGGCCCTGGTAACTCTATCCGATTTTTTGGCAGCAAGCTCAAGCCCTCTTTTTTTGAGCAGCTCCGCGGCCTTGATTATATCGCCTTTGGAATCCTCTAAGGCCTTGCGGCAATCAGATATGCCCAGAGAAGTTGCCTCGCGCAGCTTTTTTATTTGTTCTAACGAGACATTCATCTCTTCGTTCTCCTCATTCTGCTTAGAGGCGCAATGTCTGCGGCTTTAGCTTTAAGAGGTTTTTTCATTTCCCCCTCTTTATCAACGCCTGCCGCCTGCTCCGCGAGTTCAACAATCCCTTCTTTCACCTTGATATCCTCTTCGCCTGGCGGCTGAGCTTCTCCTTGCGCAACAGCCAATTCTTCTGCTTGTCCCCCAAGGGGGACTTGAGGCTTAATATTTACCTGAGCCAGATATTCTAAGAATCCCTTCCTGCCGCTGGCAACAGCATCTGCAATGAGCGTGGTAATCAAACGGATTGATTTGAGCGCATCATCGTTGCCGGGGATGGGATAATCAATAATCTCCGGATTGCAATTGGTATCTATAAGCGCTACCACCGGGATCCCCATTTTCTTCGCTTCCTTTACCGCCAGCTCCTCTTTCTTAGAATCAACCACATAAAGCGCGGAAGGCAGGCGCTCCATATCCTTAATCCCGCCGAGGTTCTTTTCCAATTTTTCACGCTCTTTTAATAAGAGGCTGACCTCCTTCTTGGTAAAACTCTTGAAAAGCCCGTCTTTTTCCATCTTTTCAATCTCTTTCAGGCGCGCAATTGACTTTTTGATGGTTGAGAAATTAGTCAAAAGCCCGCCTAACCAGCGATGAGAAACCCAATACATACCGCAGGCCTGCGCCTGTTCCTTGATAATATCCTGGGCCTGCCTTTTGGTTCCGGCAAACAAAACTATGTCGCCTTTACGGGCTAATTCCCTGAGGAAATCCTGCGCCCGGCGCAGGAGCTCAACCGTCTTTTCCAGGTCTATGATATAGATTGCATTGCGCTCGCCAAAAATGTATGGCGCCATCTTCGGATTCCAACGTTTTGTCTGATGGCCAAAATGCGTTCCTGCTTCAAGCAATTGTTTCAGTAGTTCTTCTGCCAAAGTTAATTACCTCCTTAATGAGCCCCGCCGTTGGCGGGGCGAATTAATCCCGTCAACTGCGAAGCGGATTTCGCAGAAATACGCGAGCGCTTTGTTGACGGGGGCGAAATGGATTAAACTAAAATTATACCATAAAAATATTAGACATCAACCCAAATTTTTTAACCTTCCAGACAATGCTGCATCTGGCAGAGCCGGCGGTACAACCCATCGCTTGAAAGCAATTCCTGATGGGTGCCTGTCTGCGCTATTTCGCCTTTATCTAAAACGATTATCCTGGAGGCGTTCCTTACCGTAGAAAGCCGATGCGCAACCAGAAGAACGGTCCTTCCCCGCATAGCGGCATTCAGGGTGTCCTGGACTATCCGTTCGGACTCTGAATCTAACTGGCTGGTTGCCTCATCCAGAAGGAGAATCGGCGGATTTTTAAAGAGTGCCCGGGCAATACACAACCTTTGCCTTTCGCCGCCGGAGAGCCGCACTCCCCGCTCGCCTATAAAAGTATCATACCCCTGAGGCAGTTTCAAGATAAAATCATGGGCATTGGCTTTTTGCGCCGCTTCCTCTATCATCTGCAGGGCCGCGGGATCGGTATTGCCATAGCTGATATTGGCTTTGACCGTGTCATTGAACAAAACCGTATCCTGGGTAACCAGCCCAATCTGTCCCCGTAACGATTTTAAAGAAACGTCCTTGATGTTAGTTGCGTCAATAGAAATGCTTCCTTTCTGCGGATCATAAAAACGCGCCAATAAGTCAAGGACGGTGCTTTTGCCGGCCCCGCTTGCGCCGACAATAGCCACTATTTCACCCGCAGTAACTGTGAAGCTGATGCCCCTTAAAACCCCGGCCTCTGCGTAGCTAAAAAATACATCCTTAAATTCAATCTTCCCTGATATTCTTTTCAAGCTCTTGGGAGGAGACGCTTCTTTAACCGTAATCGGCGTATCTAAGACTTCATAGATACGGGTATTCGCAGCCAGGGCCTGCTGGTTTATGGAATTAACCTGGCTTAATTTCTTAAGCGGCCTAAGCAGGGAGAAAAATGAGCCCAGGTATAAGCCAAAGACACCAAAGGAAAGCCTCCCGGAAATCACATCATTGCCTGCCCAGGCCAGGACAAACACCCCCACCAACACTCCGATGAATTCGGTAGCCGGGCCCAGGACAAGGGTGCGCTTGATTGCCCTCATTGATAACTTATAGTGGGCCTGATTCTGCCTTTTAAATTTATCTACCTCATAAGGCTCCATACAAAATGCCTTGACAATCCTTGCGCCTGATATCGTTTCCACTAAGAGCGAGTTTATATCCGCCATTTTCTCCTGGGTATTTTTAGAAATTTTGCGCAGGATTCTTCCCACCTTTACGATAGGAAAGCCGATTAAGGGAACTAAGAGCAGGGAGCTCAAGGCCAATTTCCAGTGGATGAAGAAAATGGTAAAGGCAAAGAGAATGACTAAAAAGGACTGATAGAGCAGATCGGTTGTCCCATAAGAAAGTGCGTTCTCCACCAATTTCACATCGTTGGTAATCCGCGAGATAAGCTCGCCCGAGCGTTTCTTAGTAAAATACTCCAGGGAGAGGTCCTGGAGTTTTTCGTATAAGCGGTTGCGGATGTCCCGCACGCAGAGCTGGCCGATCCTTGACATATAAAAGGAATAAAAGAAGTTAAACAGGCCCTTTAGCAAGAAGAGTACCGGGATAAATAGGATAAGAATCTCTAAGAGCTTTTTCTGGGGGATAGCGTTAATTAGAGAGATGAGGTTGGCAAGGCCGCCGGGAAGCGCAAACGGAAAGATTATCTTTCCGTTATTTAGGACCTTATCAGTAACCGGGACAATCATCACCAGCGAAACCCAGTCAAAAAGGCTTGAAACAGCCATAAAGACAATTGCCAGGACAAGCAGGCCGGAATGGGGTTTTAGGAATTTGGTGAATCTGCGGTATTCTTTCATATTTATAACACGGATTTTGATATTGTCCGTGCCTATTTTTGGTATTTTATCAGAGTTATTGACTTTTCACAAGCCATTTGTTAATATTAAGTTTAATGTCTGACAAAATCAGGGTTGCGGTTATTGGTGGAGGAAGGCTTGGCTCAGCTCATGCGCGCGTATATAAAGAACTGCCCCGGGCAAACCTTATCGGCGTATGCGACATTGAGCATTCCCGGGCTTTAAGCATTGCCGGCTCCCTGCAGACCCAGCCCTTTTTTAACCACAGAGAACTGCTGAATAAAGTGCAGGCAGTAAGTATTGCCACGCCCACGGTTACCCACCACCGGATTGCCAGGGACTTTTTACTTGCCGGGGTCAATGTCCTGGTTGAAAAACCGTTTACCGCTATCCTCAAAGAGGCTGACGAGCTGCTTAAAATTGCCGGAAAAAATAGGCTTTTAGTGCAGGTTGGCCATATAGAAAGATTCAACTCTGCCTTTAGCGCGATAAAACATATCTGCCGCCAGCCAAAATTTATTGAGGTCCACCGCTTGAGCGGCTTTCCCGGGCGCTCTTTAGATATCGGAGTAGTTTTAGACCTGATGATTCACGATATTGATATCGTCCTGGGATTGGTTAACTCTCCGGTCAAACGTATTGAGGCAGTAGGTATCAACGTCCTCACCGCATACGAAGATATTGCCAATGCCCGCATCAGCTTTAAAAACGGCTGTGTCTGTAATTTGACTGCCAGCCGCATCTCAGACGAATCAGTGCGTAAAATCCGCATCTTCCTGAAAAATACCTATGTCTCTTTGGACTATAAGAATGAAGAAGCAGACATCTACCGTAAAGACGGGAATAAGATTAGCAAGGAAGCAATCTGGATAAAAAAAGAAGAACCTCTCAAGAAAGAATTATCTTCCTTTCTTGACTGTCTCATCCACAAAAATAAGCCCCTCGTCTCAGGCATTGAAGGCCGCCATGCCCTGGAAGTGGCGCTCTCCATCCAGAATCTTATATGGAAAAGAAAATAATCATCGTTAGCGGTGAGCCGTCCGGCGACCTCCAGGCAGGACTGCTTATTTCCGGGCTAAAAGAGTTAGATAGCGGCATCGGGGTTTTTTCGGTTGGCGGCAGCTGCTCCCAAAAAGCAGGCGCGGAAATCATCCAGGACATAAAAGGCCTGAGCGTCCTGGGCTTTTTTGACGTCTTAAAGAAGTTAGGCGAATTTAAAAAGTTAATGCGCTTGGTCTTGGATAAAATTGAAGAAATTAAACCTGAAGCGATAATCTTAGTTGACTTCTCGGGGTTTAACCTGCGCTTAGCTAAAAAAATCAATAAGCGCGTAAGAACAATTTATTACATCAGCCCGCAGGTCTGGGCCTCAAGGCCGGGGAGAATCAGGACAATCAAAAAATTTATTGATAAGATGCTGGTCATCTTTCAGTTTGAGCAGGACTTCTATAAAAAATTCGGCATTGATGCGGAATTCGTAGGCCATCCCCTTTTAGGCCTGGTTAAACCATCAATGAGCAAAGAAGAGGCGAGGAATGAATTCGGCCTTAATGAAACCTCCCCGGTCTTTGCCCTCTTACCCGGTTCCCGGGCCGGGGAAGTAAAAAGGATATTACCAATAATGCTGGAGAGCGCCCGGCTGATTCAAGAAAAAATTCTGGAGGCCAAATTTATTATCTCTAAACCTCCATCCCTGGATAATACTATATACGAGAAAATTCTTAAATCGTCATTACGAAGGATGAAGCCTTTTTTTCAGTCATTGCGAGGAGCCCTGACACAATCAGGGCGACGAAGCAATCTCAATTTAGAAATCAAACTTATTGAGGCTAAGCAATACGATTGTTTAAATGTCGCTGACTTTGTCTTAGTTGCCTCAGGCACGGCGACCCTGGAAACAGCGATTATGCAGAAACCGAATGTGGTTATTTATAAGATGGGGTTTTTAAATTATCTGCTCTATCGCCCGTTGGTTAAGGTTCCTTTTATTGGAATGGAAAATATTGTGGCCGGAAAAGAGCTGGCGCCTGAATTTA
>Ga0156239_113_pt1 | contig 8838 bp, 8 predicted proteins | sample RifCSPlowO2_12_FD_107886 | JGI IMG/M metagenome (GOLD analysis project Ga0156239, IMG submission 107886) | Omnitrophica WOR_2 bacterium RIFCSPLOWO2_12_FULL_46_30 | reverse complement strand
GCAAGGGCTTCTTGCGCGCCTTCCCGGCGGTCAACGATACAAATGGCGGTATCTACCAGGAATCCTTGATTACGCAGGAGCTCAATTGACTCTAATAATGACTTACCGGAAGTGGCTACATCGTCAAGCAGAATCAGCCGTGAGCCTGGCTTTAAATGAGGCCCTTCAATCTGGCGCCTGGCGCCGTGGGCTTTAGGGGTTTTGCGGATGATAAACGTCTTCAGCGGCCTCTTTTTAAGATAACTGATAGCGGCAAGGGCTCCTGCGATTGGGTCCGCGCCTACGGTCGGCCCCCCTATTGCCTCTAACTTCCGGTTTTTTAGTAAATCAAGGATAAGCTGGGCAGTTAAATATGCGCCTTTGGCAGCCAAGGTAATGCAGCGACCGTCAATATAAAAGGAGCTTGTCTTTCCCGAGGATAGAGTAACCGCGCCCTTCTTGAAGGCATTTTCTTTGAGTAATTGCAAAAGCTGCGCTCTTAAATCATGGCTGCGGCTATCGCCCCGCCTGCGGCGGGGTGGCTTACTGGTTGCGCTATTCATAATTTATTATTTTACCTTGATAAATTGCCCCTGTCAAATACATTGATATCAACCCTCAAGCGTAGTCGAAGGGTTGACAATAAACTCTTTTACTGTTATACTCAAGTAAAATCTGCCCTGCAAGCGGGAGACTTTTGGCAGATTTTCTTGATCCTGACCCCGCCCTGGCGGGGGAAGGATCTGAAAAAATTATGCTCAAGCGAATTCTGCCGGCCTTAGAAGAAATAATTTATCCCCGCTATTGCTTATTATGCCATATAAGAATTGCTTTAGAAAATCAATTGCGCGGGGTAATCTGCCGAGATTGTATTGAAAAAATCAAGCCCAACAGACCGCCTTTCTGCCGGAAGTGCGGCAGAAAAATCCTGAAATTTGAGGCCCCTGAAAATGTCTGCGCTGAATGCTCTAAAACTCAATTTTGCTTTGAGCGCGCCTGGGCAAGCTGTACATACGAAGGGGTGATTAAGGAAATGGTGCATAATTTAAAATATGGGAATAAAATCATGCTGGCCAAAGTTCTATCCCAGATGATGATTGATTTTGTCAGCGATTACCATTTGCCGCTTGAAGCTTGCGATTGCGCTATCGCTATACCGCTATCGCCGCGTAAGCTAAGAGAAAGAGAATTTAACCAAGCAGAGGCCCTGGCGGATAATCTATGCGCACATATCGGCCTGAAGCTCCTGAAGAATAATTTAAAGCGCATTCGCGATACCAGATCACAAACTGAACTTGAAAAATCAAGGCGCTGGCAGAACATGCAAGGCGCCTTTGCGCTCAGAGAGCCAGGCGCGGTCCAAGGCAAAACCATCCTGCTTATTGACGATGTCTTAACTACCGGCGCGACTGCGTCCGAAGCTGCCCGGGCGCTAAAAAATGCAGGGGCTGCCGGCGTTTATGTTTTAACCCTGGCCAATTAGAGTTCATTGAGTTCATTGAGTTCATTGAGTTCATAGAGAGCGATGAGAATATTACGTAACTATCTTTTAAAAGAATTCAGCCTCCCTTTTATATTTTCCTTAGCGGTGCTTATTTTTGTAATGCTCATGGGGAACCTGATTAAGCTTGTGGAACTGATCATTACCAGGGGGGTAAATTTTTTTAGCGTCTTAAAACTCTTTTTATTCCTTATTCCCTATCTGCTCACCTATGTCATTCCGATTGCCGTATTGACCGCGGCGCTGCTTTCCTTGGGCAGGTTATCCAGCGATAATGAAATCCTGGCCATCCGCGCAAGCGGAATACATATTTTTAAACTCGTCCTGCCGCTCGTCATCATCGGAGTGATTACCAGCTTATTTCTGGTTATCCTCAATGACCGCATCATCCCCAGGGCGCACTACGCCAGCCGCAGGACCCTGATGGATATCGGTATCAAGAATCCCGCCGCTGCCCTGGAAGCAGGCACTTTTATAAACTCTTTTCAGAACTATGTCTTGTTTATTTATTCAATAGAGAAGAACAAACAAACCGGAGAACGCAATATCCTCAATAATGTGCGCATTTATGAGCCGCAGGGAAAAGACAAGCCTTCCCGGACCATTATCGCCAGGCGCGGTGAATTCGTCTCTCTGCCGGATAAGAAAGTCGTAAAGTTAAAATTAACCGACGGAACCTCTGATGAGCCGGACATCAATAAACCGGGTGAATTCTTCAAGTTGAATTTTAAAACTTACTATATAACCCTGGCCCTGGCCGCTCAGGATGAAAAGAAAGAAATAGAGAAAAAACCAAAAGATATGACCATCAACGAACTAAAAGAACAAATACGGGAATTTAAATCCCAGGGCATTGAAACCACGCCGCTGGTAACCCACATCCACCAGAAGTTAGCCCTGGCATTTTCCACGCTGGTCTTTATCCTCCTCGGCTCGCCGATGGCAATCATCAGCCACCGCAGAGAAAAAACCTTGAATTTCGGCCTTGCCTTCTTGATTGTGGTCTTTTATTATCTGCTGCTCATCGGGTTTGAATCTTTAAGCCTCCAGGGGCACCTGCCGCCGGCCCTGGGCATCTGGATGCCTAATATTATCTTTTCTCTCCTGGCGCTTATGCTGATGATAAAATTATGCGTATCTTAGATAGATACATCTTTAAACCCATCATCCAGACCTTCCTGGGCTGCCTCTTCATCTTCATCTTTCTCTACGTAATCTCGGACACCTTGGCCCATCTGGATGAAATATTGAAGAACCGCATCGCCATTAGTGCCGTTTATCAGTATTACCTGGCCTACCTTCCGATCATCTTTACCCAGACCTCGCCCATTGCGCTGCTTCTTGCCGCCATTTATACCTTTGGCAGGCTTAACCGCAATAATGAGCTCATTGCCATGCGTTCATCGGGCCTAAGCCTCTGGCAGATAAGCGCGCCGGTTCTGTTAATCGGATTAGCCTTGAGTATGGGGGTATTTTTTGTTAATGAAAGATTGGTCCCTCAAGCGCAAGCGCAGGCTGAAAAGATGAAAAGCTACTTTGAAGGCGATAAAAAAACAGGCCCTAAAGAAGAAATAATCAATAACCTTGCCTTTTACGGATTAAAAAACAGGCTCTTTTTTGTCCATTCCTTTGATACCAAAGATAATATTATGAAAGGAATTACCATACTGGAGCATGATGAGGAGCAGAATTTGATTGCTAAAATTGTTGCCAGGGAAGGAAGATATAAAGACAATCTTTGGATTTTTTATGAATTTACCAAATTCCAGTTTGACCGCTATGGCCATATCCTGGCGGACACCATATATAACCCGGAGCAGATTACGGACATCACCGAAAGCCCGCAAGACCTGCTTTCACAAAGCAGGCGCCCTGAATTGATGAATATCGGACAGTTAGAAGATTACATCTGGAGGCTAAAAAAAAGCGGAGCGGCTCAACCCGCAAGAAACCTTCTGGTAGACCTCTACCAAAGGTATGCTTCAAGCGCTTCAAGCCTGATACTCATTTTGATAGGAATTCCTTTCTCCTTTATGATTAGTAAACGCGCCAATCTCTTCAGTTCTTTCGGAATCTGTATACTGATCAGCTTTCTCTATTATATCTTTACCGCGATCGGCCTTGCGCTGGGCAAGGCCGGGATGATCTTTCCCTTTGTGTCGGTTTGGCTAATTCCCCTCGCCTTTTCTCTCTGGGCCTTGAATGCAATCTCTAAGGCATCCTAATTTTTATATATCCGCCTTATCCGGCCCCCCAGATTACAGACAATTTCATAGGGAATAGTTCCGGCTAATTCAGCCAGCTGCTCAACCTTTATGGATTTATTTTTCTGCCTGCCGATTAACACCGCCTCCTGGCCAATCTTTACCTTTTTTATTTTTGTTACATCCACCATCAGCTGATCCATACAGACCCTGCCGACAATTTTTGCCTCCCGGCCGGAAATTAAGCAGCGGGCTTTATTGGATAAACTTCTGGGATATCCGTCGCCATAGCCGATAGGCAGAGTAGCAATTCGCATTGCCTGCGGCGTGACATATGTATGCCCATAACTAATGCCGCTGCCTTTTGGCACCGTTTTAAGATAAATGATTTTTGTCTTCAGGCTTAAAAGCGGCCTGAGTTTAGGCCTTAAGCCGCCCTCAGGGGGCTTGCCCTCCGAGGGGGATAAACCATAAATCATTAGCCCGGGCCTTACCAGATTAAAATACCCCTCAGGATAATTGATTACTCCTGAACTATTTGATGCGTGTTTTAAAGGTATATCTATGCCTGATTTCTCTAAGCGCCGGATGAGCGCGTTAAAGAGCCTTATCTGTCCTTCAGTAAAACAGGGGTTATTGTCAGCGCAGGGAAAATGAGTGAATACGCCTTCAATTTTTATATTGCCCATCTTGGTTATCGCTTTAATAAAACTGTATGCCTTCTTATGAGCTACTCCAATCCTGTGCATCCCGGTATCAACCTTGATATGAACGCGGGCTAAAATATTTCTTTTCTTTGCCTCATGGTTTAATTTAGAGGCCAATTCTTTTGTGCAAACGGTCTGGGTTAAATTGTAATCCAGGAGCGGCTTGATGTTATCAGCTAAAACGGTGCTCAAAACTAATATCGGGACAGTAAGCCCTGACCTGCGCAGCAGGATTCCTTCATCTAAACTGGCAACACCCAGATAATCAACTCCCAGGCCCTGGAGCCTCTCTGAAATCGCAACCAACCCATGGCCATAGCCATCCGCTTTAACCGGGACAAGGATTTTCACCCCGCGGCCGGCTAATTTTTTTACTAATCTGAAGTTATAAGCTAAGTTCTTAAGATTAATTTCTGCCCAGGTTGGGCGATATGTTGCAGGGTCCATAATTATTTGCCTGTGTTAACCTGGCACTCCTTAGGATAGAGATAAAGTGGAACAAGTTTATGCAAGTCCCCCTCGGGGGACAAGTCAGAAAACTCTTTATTTTTGATACTTCGACGCCGCTCAGTATCAATGCTGAGCGCAGCCGAAGCATTGATTTTCTCTTTAACAGAAGACATCAGCGCCTCTTCTCTAGGATACCAGAGGCTCTCATCAGCTAAAATAGCCAGAGAGCCCAGTTTCTTTTTGATCTCATCGGTATAAAGATTTAACCCATTACCTAAAAATACAACCTCATCTTTTCCTTTCAGGCTGCTAAGTAACTTTTCAACAGATACTAAAAGATAGCGGCTCTTACGCATCAGATGCCTATCCGTCATTTTATAGATTGCCGCATAAACTAATGACCTCCTGGCATCTACGATAGGACAAACCAAACCGCTATGATTACTAACCGCGCGGGCGAGCAGATCAAGGCTGCCCACACCGATTATCGGTTTCCTGAAAGGGAATATCAACCCTTTGACTGCGGCTAATCCTATACGCAGGCCGGTGAACGAACCCGGGCCCAAGCCGATGCCAAAATAATCAATTGCCTTCAAAGATACTTTTGACTGCTTTAAGGCGGCATCAATGGACGGTATGATTTTTCCCGACAGCTCTCTGGCAAAGGGCCTGCGCATGCCCGCTACGAGCTTATCATCTTTAGCTATTGACAGGCAAAGGTATTTTGATGATGTGTCTATGGCTAATATGTTCATCCCCGCCCTTCCTTCCTAATCTACTCAAGCCATAAATTTTTCGTAATCCGGGAATCTTGCGGATAAAGTATGTTTAAGCCCTTGATTCTGCCGCAAACCTAAACAGGGGTCTTTTTCAAGTAACGTCTTTACCTCTTGCTTAGCAATATTTATCACTTCCCAGCTTCCCAGCGGATTAACCCGCAATTCCGGCATACCATGCTGGCGCACTCCAAAGAACTCGCCGGGGCCGCGGGTTTCCAGGTCGCGCTCTGCGATTTTAAATCCGTCGCTCACTGAAACCATTGCATGCAGCCGGGCCCTGGCCTCTTGCGTAGAGGCATCGCTGATTAATATGCAATGCGACTGATACTTTCCCCTTCCGATCCTGCCCCGCAGCTGGTGCAGCTGCGACAGGCCAAAGCGCTCAGCATGCTCTACGACCATTACCGAGGCATTGCTGACATCTATGCCTACTTCAATTACTACCGTAGAAACCAATATATCAAGCTTACCGTCTTTAAATGAGCGCATAGCGCCGCTGCGTTCCTTTTGCTTTAATCTTCCGTGCACGAGCCCGACTCTATATTGACTAAAAACATTCTTCTTTAAATCTTCGTACATACTGCTTGCCGCTTTTAAATCAAGTGTTTTTGATTCATCAATTATAGGATAAACAATGTATGCCTGGCGCCCGGCCTGGACATTCTCTTTGATAAAATCGTACACCCAGCTCCGCCTGCTTTCATCGACAAAATAGGTTTTTACCGGAAGCCTTCCGCGGGGCAGTTCCTCAACCGTTGAGATGTCCAAATCCGCATAAATAATCATTGCCAGGGTCCTGGGGATGGGGGTTGCGGTCATAATCAGGCAATCCGCATTAACCGTTTTGGTTAAAAGGCTCAATCGCTGATGCACCCCGAATTTATGCTGTTCGTCAATAACCACAAAGCTTAAATTTTTGAATTCCAAATGCTCCTGAATCAAGGCGTGCGTTCCCACCAGTATATCCACCTTAGCGCTCTTGACATCTTTATAAATCTTCTCCCTTTCCTTCTTATTTGAACTACTCGTTAGCAAGGCTACATTTATTGCGCGCCCGCCATACTTGAGGCTTGAGACTTGACTCCTGACACTTTGATAGTGCTGCCAGGCAAGAAGCTCTGTCGGCACCATAAAAGCTGACTGATAGCCGTTTGATACTGCGAGCATACACCCATATAAAGCAACAATGGTTTTTCCTGAACCCACATCGCCTTGAAGCAAACGGTGCATAGGTTTTAAAGACGCCATGTCCGCCTTGAGTTCTGCAATAACCTTCTTCTGTGAAGAAGTCAGCTCAAAGGGCAGGCCTTTTTCAAACTCATTCAGAAAATCTTCATTTATCTTATGGCTGATACCTCTTATTTTATCTGCCTTAAGGCGCTTCAGGCCAAAGGAGAGCTGCAGCAAAAAATATTCCTCAAAAAGAATCCTTTTATAAGCTGATTCCTGCGCAGGTATATCCTCAGGAAAATGCATATTCAAGATGCTGCTGGCGATATTCAGCAGATTATAACGTTGCCTGATATCATACGGCAGGATATCGCAAAACTTAGGCAGATATTCATCTAAACAGCCTTTTACTATACGCCGCAGCATTCTCTGGCTTAACTTTTCAACCAATGAATAAATAGGGACAATCCTTCCGCAATTGAGGTTGTCTTTACTTTCCGAATCTAAAATCTCGTATTCCGGATTCTGCATTTGAAGGCGCCCGCCGTAGAGATCTATTTTGCCGTAGAGCACAACCTCTCTGCCCGGTTTAAAATACTGTTTTAAGTACGGCTGATTAAACCAAACGCAGGTCAATCTGCCGGATGAATCCTCAACAACGATTTCAAAAATATTCAAGAACCTGCGCCTGAAACCTGAAGATTCCTCCCGCCATTTCGCGAAAGGGCGGGATTCGCCAGACCCTAAAATCCTGGCTTCTATAGTTTGGTATTCTCCTATCTTTAGTTTTGCGATATCGGTGAGCTTGCTTCTATCTTCATAGCGGCGGGGGAAATAATAAAGAAAGTCCTCAATAGAATGAATGCCCAGGTTATTAAAGAGTTTTGCCCGCTTCGGCCCTATGCCTTTTAGATAACGGATATCCGTCGTGAGAGCTTTAACCATACATTAAGATTATACAGTAAATGCAAACAAAAAGCCACAGCTTAAAAGGATGCCGGCATAACCTCATTTCCTCTTAAGCTGTGGCCAGGTAATTATTTAAAAAATCAAAAAGTTAATCTTTAATGCCTGTTGAAGCTGGCAGAAGGTTTTGACTAAGGTATTCCTTGAGCTTAGCCCAGGTCTTAGCTCCCACCTTACCATCAACCTTTAAATCACTCCTGGTTTGGAATTCTTCAACTGCCTTTTCGGTTTTAGGGCCGATCTTACCATCTATTTCACCGTCATAGAGGCCGGCATTTTTGAGTGCCTGCTGTATTTCTTTTTCAGAAGGCGGCAGAAATTCGGCAGGGCTTAGAGGCTCTTGCGCCTCTCCTGATACCTGAGGAGCAGTTTCTTGTGTTTTTCCTTGAGCCTCGGCCGGGATACCCGGCGGTTGCGGCGTAGTTGTCGTTGCGCCCGAGGACAGCTCTCCAGTCATCGGAGCGGTAACCGTTGGCTCTAAAGCCTTCTCTTCGCATCCTGCCGCAAAAATCATCAGGGATAGAACAAAAATCCATGCAAAAGTTTTTTTATCCATCAGCCCTCCCTTAAAATATTATGGTTGATAATCATCCTTTGCTCACAACTTATATAATAATACATCATTTCAAGTAAATTGTAAAGCAGAAAAAGCCCAGCTTTTAAAAGCTGGGCTTTTTATTCAAGCCGGAGCATCGTCCTACTCTCCCATAGCATTACTACTATAGTACCATCGGCCCTGGAGGGCTTAACTACCGTGTTCGGAATGGGAACGGGTGTTGCCCCTCCGGTATGAACACTCCGAAATTTCTCTCTATTTCTAATGTGAAATTTCGGACAACTTATATAATCAAGCGGATAAAACTTTGCCGTTTTAATATAAAACAGGTGGTCAAGCCGATTGGCTATTAGTACGCATCAGCTCAAATCCTTACGGATCTTACACCCTGCGCCTATCAAGGCCGTAGTCTCCGGCCAGCCTTCATCCCGACGCCTTACGGTGTCGGGAAGGGATACCTATTTTTGAGGGGGGCTTGGCACTTAGATGCTTTCAGCGCTTATCCCTTCCGAACATGGCTACTCAG
>Ga0156239_115_pt1 | contig 8910 bp, 11 predicted proteins | sample RifCSPlowO2_12_FD_107886 | JGI IMG/M metagenome (GOLD analysis project Ga0156239, IMG submission 107886) | Omnitrophica WOR_2 bacterium RIFCSPLOWO2_12_FULL_46_30 | reverse complement strand
TTTAATAGAAAGGCTCGATGCCTTAGAACATTTTGATTGTCTGGCCATTGAGAACAGCTTTCGCCTCTTAGTAAGCGAGTTAAATATCAAGGCAGGCGAATTAGTGCACCCGGTGCGTGCGGCCTTAACCGGCAAAACCATCGGCCCGGGCTTATTTGAACTGATGGAGGTTTTGGGCAAGGAAAGGATAAAACAAAGATTAGAAAAATTTATCAAATGAAGCGGCAGGCGCTCATTAAAGGAGGCGTATGAAAAAATCTATCCTATTTTTACTGGCGTTTGTTTTTTTGACTCTCTGCGCAGGATGTAATACCATTCAGGGTGCGGCCAAAGGTGCAGCCGCTGGTCTTAGCAAAGATTGGCAGGGAGCGCAGGGAGGAGCCATGAAAATAGACGACTGGCTGAAAAAGCACGCCTGGTAATTCTTAGCTTAGACCCTTTATTGATTAAGTAGAGCCCTGCCAATGGCATGGCTCATTTTTTCATATCAGATCATCTCGTAAATTTTTGGGATGTCGGCTAATGGTAGGCCACAAGATTCTGGATCTTGTTATCATGGTTCGAGTCCATGCGTCCCAGCCAACCTTGACGCTCAGGCGAACTTCGAGCGTCCGATACAGTAACAAGCGCCTTGCAGGCATCCCCTGCAGGGCGCTTGTCATTTTTAGGGGTTTTTTGGGCCTCCGGGGCAGGTATGCTACATGAAAGGTTGTCAAGGGTAGTTGGGTTAGGGGTTTTGTGACATGCAGATTTATGAAGATTTATGAAAATTGTAATGTTAGCTAAAATTCAAAATGAGACTTTTTAAAGTTGAAAAGGAGACAGCCCGAGTTCGCGTTTTTTAACTCTTTGCGTATCAATGAGCTTGCCTTTTCTCCAGAATCTTAGCTCTATGAGTGAATCGTCCAAAGGGTAAACCCGGATGTCAACCACTTGCCTTGGTTCAACATCTTTAAGTCTGATTGCTAAATTCTTAATCGTTACCTTGCAATATTGGTCAACAAAGCGCGTAGTCCTAAAAGCAAAAATGTCTTTATAGGTCAAGTAAGGCAAAGGTATAGCAAACTGATGGAATAACGATTTCCCCTGCTCTTTGGCATTCTGGAAGCGTAAGTAAGGAATTTCTCCGGTTGTGGAATGCACCTGTTTATGGTTATAGCGGTCTAATTCTGCATTTAAGACTCGTTGGCCATGGGCAATGGTTGAGACATTCTCTCTGATGCAGGAGCGGATAATTCTATCTTGCAGCCACTGGTAGGGGCGCTCTATTTTACCTTTAGCCTGTGGGGATAAGGCATAGATAGGTTTAACCCTACAGTCAACCAAGACCTGTTTCCACTGCGGGTCAACATCATCGGTGAACTTTTCAAACTTATGATGCACCTGGTCGCGACCCCTGACATAACGGAAAATTGAGTGGCAGTCCACATAATAAGAATAGGGACAACCGTGCTTAATCACGACGGACTGCAGGGCCTGGATGTGCGCCCAGCTTGATTCGTGTTCCTCAAATTTTCCGTAAGGTATATAGCGGCTATGGTCATCCAGAGAGGTAATTAAGCACCATTTTTTGCCTGAAGCCGGTGCCCACAAGTGATATGAGGCGTCATGCTGGATAAGCTCTCCAATGTAACGGGTTAAGACTTCGCGGTCGTGCACTTTCTTGTGCTCTTTGCGCGGAATATAATAATCATGTTCTTTGGCGCATTTAATAACGGTAGGCAGCGATGCGGACTGATTATAAACTTTTGCTAACCGGTCTTTAACATAAGAATAGTTATAGTATTTTAAAGGAATATTTTTATTCTCTATCGCCTCTTTATCAATTTGCAGCTCTTTGATGATATTTTCCTTAACCTCCGGGGAAAGCCTTTTCGGTGATGTCCTGGTATAATTTATGGAGAAGTTAGCAGGATTATCCCTGTATTCCTTTAACAGCCTGAAGAATTGGGCCTTTTCAATCCCCAGAAGTTCTTGGATATATGTGCGCTCAATCTGTTTATCCATGTAATGCTTGAATAAATCTTTGACCTGTTCGGTTGAAAAACTTTTGTGTATTTGAGCCATACTTATACCCTCCTTTTTTCTCCAAGTATAGCTCAAAAACAGGGTGTATCATTTTCAACTTTAATTGCTTAAAAAGTGTCTCATTTTCAATTTTAATTGACATTTATGAAAATTGTAATTGACAATTACAATTTTCATGGTATTATTAAGGCATGATTGAACGTATCTATTATAAGAAATATATTGAGAGAGCCCTTAATCGAAGCAGGGCTGTGGCTTTATTGGGACCGCGGCAGTGCGGGAAAACTACCTTGGCGCGGCAGTTTATCGATATTCGCTCGCCCAATTATTTTGATCTTGAAGACCCGTCAACGCTAATCGGATTTGATGACCCTAAAACGGCCCTTGAGCATTTGAAGGGTCTTGTTGTGATCGATGAGGTTCAGCGCCGTCCGGATGTTTTTCCGATCTTTCGTGTGCTGTTGGATCGCGTGCCGTTACCTGCCAAATTTTTGATTTTAGGAAGTGCTTCGCCGGATTTGTTAAAACAATCTTCAGAATCATTAGCAGGACGACTGGAATTGATCGAAATGGAGGGTTTCGGATTATCCGAAGTGGGGCAAAAGAAGCAAATGCGCCTTTGGAACAGGGGAGGGTTTCCACTGTCGTTCCTCGCCAAGAACGATGAGGATAGCTTATCCTGGCGAGTTAATTTTATTCGAACATTTCTGGAGCGGGATCTTCGTGAAGCGCAAGGGCTTGATGTGCCGGTTGTGACACTCCATAAGTTTTGGATCATGTTGGCCCACAATCATGGGAAAATATGGAATGCCTCGCCCATTGCTTCGTCTCTTGGGCTTACTCATCCCACAATACGCAAGTATTTGGATATTTTGACGGGGTTATTTATGGTTCGTCAGCTTCAGCCATGGTACGCCAACATCAAAAAGCGCCAAGTGAAGTCTCCCAAGGTTTATATTCGTGATTCAGGGCTTTTACACGCGTTGATAGGAATCAATTCGGAACAAGAGCTTCCCCGCTATCCTGTGTGTGGTGCATCGTGGGAAGGATTTGCCATTGAGGAGATTATTCGCTGGGTAGAACCGCAAGATATTTATTATTGGGCGACACATCAAGGAGCAGAAATTGATTTTATCTTTTTTAAAGGCGGACGGATGTTCGGCGTTGAAATTAAACGTCAGGACGCCCCGACAATGACGACATCTATTCGAACGGCACTTGAATATTTGCAACTGGAACGCATCGTCGTGATTTATCCCGGCAATCGACGCTATTCGATTCACAAGAAAGTTGACGTCGTGCCGTTTGATGAGATTTTGGGCGGGATGAAGGGGTTGTTTGGATAATGTTGAAGGAAGAACTACAAAGGCTGAGAAACTTAGAACGCCAGAGAAAGATTTCCATTGGTGTTCACAGAAATATGGCTAATAATTATTTTTATGGAACTTCGATACTTGGTAAAGTGTTAAATCAGGTGACTAACATTTGTATTGTTTTATTTTTTGTCATGTTATTTTTTAACTGGAAAATCAGCCTAGCAATTTTTATTTTTACTTGTTTTTACGCTCCTATCGTTCAGAAAATATCTACTATGATTATAAGGATTAGAGCATTAAGCGATCCGGGTTTGTTTATTTTGCTTTATAAAGCCAGAGTTATTACCGTTAAAGATAATAGGACGGGACAAATTTATCGGGATGAGGACATCCCACTATTTAATTCTGAAACGACTGGCTAATAAAGGAGAAACGGTGTTAGAAAATCTGCAAACGCTATGTTCCAAGTGCAATATCGGCAAAAGCAATGTGTTGTAAAAACCGAAAGTTTAGTGTAATCTGTACCTTAGCGGCTTTCGGCAGGTTATTTTGAATTTTACAAACAGTTGAAAGTATTCAAGTTCTGAAGTTCGTCTGGCGTCCAGTTCGGGCAGCCAACCTTGACGCTCAGGCGAACCATATAATTGTAAGCAGAAGGAGGTTTTGATGAAAAGAATATTAGGGTTAATTTTAACATTCTTTCTTTGCTCTACGGCATCGTTTGTCACTCCTTGTTTCTCCCAAGAAACGAATCAGGCTGTACTCGTTGGCGGCGAATTATATTTAGATGTTTATGAAGACGGCAAAATGACGGGAGAAAAAATAATAACCAATCCACTTATTACAAATGTTAATGGAGATATGCAAATATTTTGGTCGCATATCTTCATTACGCCATTTCATGATCAAAAAGATGTCTGCCTGAAAATGGAACAATTTAGCAGCGACGAAGGAACTATTAGAGACCTTCGTTTGAATAAAGATCATACTGTCACTTTCCAGATAGCGCCTGGGCCTTATGTTGCAGATCCTTCATCAGAGCGTAATATTAATGTCTGGCTGAAGTTATCAGAAGATAATAAGTCGATCATTGATGTAAGCTGCAATATGGCATTTTGGAGCAATATTCTAAATAAGAAAATCCTAAAGGAATGGAAACAGGCGAAAGAATCAAAATTTGAATTACCATACAAAACAGTTTTCTAGATTTAATACTGTGCCATTCTTTGATCTTTAACGGATAAAATTGGTTGTCATTTTGGTTGTCATTTAGATTGTCATTTGCTGGAGCGCTATTATGCCGTTCAAACCAAAATATACAAATACAGGTAAAATACGAAATAATCTTACGAATATTACGTCAGCGCGGGAGATTATCGAGCGAGCTTGTTTATCTTCTGAGCTGGAAGAAAAGTTGAGACGCCTGGCGTTGATACGTAACGCCCATGCATCAACAGCCTTGGCGGGGAATAAACTGACCCTCAAAGAGGTGGAAGCGTTGTTTAGTCGGAGCATAAAATTAAGGAAGAATGCCAAATCGTAAAAATGTCTACATAATAGCCGGGCCTAATGGTTCGGGAAAGACTACATTTGCAAAAGAGTTTTTGCCAAATTACGCCCATTGCCCAAATTTTATCAACGCCGATCTTATTGCACAGGGCTTAGCTCCGTTCTCACCACGGCAAGTAGCGATTAAAGCGGGGAAGCTTGTTTTACAGCAAATAAAAGAATTCGCACAGCGGAATATTGATTTTGGTTTTGAGACTACTCTTGCAGGGAAAACCTACCTAAGACATTTCAAAGAGCTAAAAGAGAAAAGATACAGGCTTCATCTTTTCTTTTTATGGATACCGAGTTCTCAGCTGGCTATAGCTCGTATTAAAGATAGGGTAGCTGAAGGCGGACATGATGTTCCGGGCGAAGATGTTAAAAGGCGATTTGAGAGGAGCATTGTTAATTTCTTTAATATCTATCGTCCGCTACTTGATACATGGCTATTATTTGATAACTCAGAGAAAGAACCTAAACTGATTGCGAAGAAGGATAATTCACATGTAGATGTCCGAAACGATATTTTATTTCAGAAGATATTAAATAAGGCGGGGGTTAAGTTATGAAAAAAAGATTAACGATGCATGAGAAGGCCGAACTTGCCATGAAAGAGGCGGTAAAGAAAGTAATAGCACAACATAAAAAAGACGGCCGTCCGCTTGCGGTATGGGAGAATGGGAAGGTTAAAAAGATAGAAGCAACCTGATCCGCCCCTGCGCACTTGGCGGATTAGTTTCAGTTGCTCAAATAGATAAAACCCCGCTTGAAACGGCGAACAGTCAGTTTCACAAGTAAGTGGAGTTCTTGAGGTTGTGGAGTTCGTCTGGCGTCCAGTTCGGGCAGACAATTTGGCGTTTCACGGCGCGGCTTATTTCAACTTTTTAGGGGAAAATAAATTATCAGAAGGATAGTTAAATAAATAGGATGGCATAAATTATGAAGAGGAAAGAGATGATAAAAGCGGCGCTTGCCGCTGGTTTATTTTTCCTTGGCCTCGGCGGATGGCTCTTACACCTTAGAATACATCCTCCGGTAAAGAACGCGGCTAACCTTATACCTTTTATTTCTGGAATAGGAAGCGTTTTTTGCCTGCCCTTTCTTTTTTGCTTTAGGCCAACGGTTACCTTAGCATATATTATCAATGGTTTTTTGGCCATAATCGGCACAATAACCATGGCGCATTTTTCCATTGCCCATTTCCAGGGCCCGATTACCCCGGCGAGTATTATTTTGAATACGACATTTGCCGATATCGCCATTTTATGGGGAAAATTTGCCGTAGGAAAAACATTGTTTGACCTGGAATTCTTAAAGTCAGAGACGGAGGCAGCCGCGCAGGGGCGTTTCTTTAGATATCCAAATATGGGTTGGTGGTGGGCGCATCTTTTTGCTTTAGCAATAGTATATGCTTCAGGAAACATTTTCTGGAAATAAGGCAGGCGGTTATGTACCGGTTCATACTATTTAAACCCGGCTGGTGGATTCTTCATATCATAGCGATAGCCTGTATCTTCTGGCTCGGGCACGCGGTGCGATTTTAGATCCCGGCATAATTTCATTGACAAACAGCGAGAGTTGAAGTAAATTAAAATAAATAGTAAATAGGCGAGTAGAAGTTTATAACCGCAAGGTAAAAGATAACTCGCCTTGCGGTTTTTTCTTTCTGCCATTATTTGCTAAAATTTTACCGGAAGGAGGTAGCGGATTATGGCAAAAGGAAAAGTTAAGTGGTTCAACGACCAAAAAGGTTATGGGTTTATAACACCGGATGCTGGAGGTAAAGATTGTTTTGTCCACCACAATGCAATTCAAGGCGAAGGTTTCAAATCTTTAAGCGAAGGACAGGCAGTTGAATTTGAAATCGGAGAAGGGCCCAAGGGCCTTCAAGCAACAAACGTAGTAAAGATATAACTATAAATAAGGTCCGGCTATAGTAAGAGCGCCGGGCCTTATTTTTTGAAGAATATGCCGAAGTCCAGCCTCGTTAAAGCCTGAACCATTAGGCGGTGCGGGTATTTTCTCCTTGCTAATTAGGCTAACCATTGTATAATAATTTTATTCAGCTTGAAAATATTCCCCTCGGCGATTACGCGCGGGTGGTGGAATGGCAGACACGTTAGCATGAGGGGCTAATGCCGAAAGGTGTGGGGGTTCAACTCCCCCCCCGCGCATAAAATCTGAATTTGAGTTTAGGGTTTTTTAAAAAAGCCAGCATTTATTGCTGGCTTTTTTGTACTTCGGGAGGCTTAAGAAAGCGCTTTAGGTTTCTTTCCTTTTATCCTTGATATAATTTGAACGTTCAAGGCGCTTGGCGGCTTCCTTTAATTCCGCGCCTATTTCGCTGATTTGGGCAACGTGGGTGATAATACGGGATTCATTGGTAACTAAGCCTATTGAGATAGAGACAAGGGGGATTTGCTGGAGCTGTCCTTTACGGTCATGAGCTATAATATAACCCTTGCGAACATCTTCCGGCTCATAGAATTCCGGGACTTTTTTCTCGAATTCTGTGATGAGTTTTTGGCAGACCTTATCTGATTTATCCGGCGTGGTAATAAATACGAAATCATCCCCGCCGATATGGCCGATAAAATCATCGCTGTTGCCGCATTCATTTATCGCGGTGATGATTGTTCTGGCAGTTTCCCGGATAACCTCATCTCCGTGTTCAAAGCCATACTTGTCATTGTAGGACTTAAATTTATCCAGGTCCGCGTATCCCACAGCCAGCGGCGCTTTTTTTTCCACGCGGTTTTGCAGTTCGTTGACAATGGATATGTTCCCGGGCAGGCGGGTTAAGGGATTGGCCTCAAGGTCTCTTTCGGTGCGCCGTAAAATCATTCGCGCGCGGGCTAACAATTCTGCCGGTTCAAATGGTTTAACAATGTAATCGTCAGCGCCGGCATCGATTCCTTTGACCTTATCCACAAGGTCGCCTTTTCCGGTAAGCATAATCACGGGCAGATGGCGCAGCAGAATATCTTTCTTCAGCCTGCGGCAGACCTCCCTGCCGTCAAGATAGGGCATCTTATAGTCTAAGATTACCAAATCCGGGGATTTCCCCTGAGCCATTTTTAGGCCTTCCATTCCATCCGCAGCTTCAATGACTTCGTAATCCTCTTCACTTAAGGTTAATTTCAGGATATCGCGGATATCCGCATCATCATCAACGATAAGTATGCGTGGTTTTTTCATGGTATAGGAAAGTATATATAAACTACTGCGAAAATCGCCTGCCTGCTTTAGCAGGCAGGCAGAAGGTTATGCGCCGCCTGCCTGCCGGCAGGCAGGAAGGCGATTTTCTTGTTTTGCTTTGGGCAAGGTAAAGCTAAAGGTGGAACCCTGGCCTGGCCTTGCCGCTACCCAGATTTTGCCTTTATGCGCCTGGATAATATTCCTGACTAAGCTTAGGCCTAGCCCCGTGCCTTTTGTTTTCTGGTTTATCAGGTTATCCACCCGGTAAAATTCATCAAAGATATGTTCAGCGTCATGCTCACTCATCCCGATGCCGTTATCAGCGATATTGACTTGAATGGCATCCGCGGATTCAAAAGCAGAAATATTGATGGCGCCGTTTTCTGCGGGAACGAATTTAATCGCGTTGCCAATAATATTGATGAATATCCGCGAGGCTTGAGATTTATCTGCCAGGGCATAGGAGAGCTCTTTGGGAATATTGGTTTGAATGTTGATGGCTTTTTCTTTTAGCTGCGGATTGAGTAATTCAATCACCGAATGCGCCGTTTGGGTTATATCTAAAGCCTCTAATTTCAGTTCGGCCTTGCCGGATTCAATGCGGGCAATATCCAGCAGGTCGTTTACCATATGAGTCAACTCATCGCTGTGTTTATTGATTTTCTCTAACCGTTCTTTTACCGCCGGCGGAACCGTGCCTAATTTTTCAGAAAGCAATATTGAAGCGTAACCTTTTATGGAAGTAAGGGGGGTGCGCAGTTCATGGGATACCGCCGAAACAAATTCGGTTTTTCTTTTACTCACCGATTCAATCTCATTG
>Ga0156239_118_pt1 | contig 9193 bp, 8 predicted proteins | sample RifCSPlowO2_12_FD_107886 | JGI IMG/M metagenome (GOLD analysis project Ga0156239, IMG submission 107886) | Omnitrophica WOR_2 bacterium RIFCSPLOWO2_12_FULL_46_30 | reverse complement strand
ATTTATCCGCCCAGACACGGCAACCTGCATCTCTATCAGGCGGTATTTGCCAATGAAAAAAAATTAAGGAGGGCTTCGCTGGCAGCAAGCTGTTATGTGGCTTTTGCCATCGGCACTAATAACGTAGCCAATGCCGCGGGCCCGCTCTTTGGCGCAGGTATCCTGGGAGTGAATGCCGGCCTCTGGCTCATTGCGCCTTTATTTGGAATTGGCGCAGGGCTCATCGGCAAAGGCCCGCTTGAGACCGTAGGAAAGGAGATTGTGCCTTTAGGCGGTATTTCCGGGGTCTTGGTTTCTTTTGTCACCGCCACCCTGCTGATTATTGCCTCGTCTTTGGGCATACCCCAGTCCCTGGTGCAGCTGAACCTTTTTTCCATATTTGCCATAAGCTGCCTGAAAAACGGCCATAAATGCACATTGGATTACCATATCACCAGAAAGACCTTTATCGTCTGGGCTATTACGCCGCTTATTTCCCTGGGGCTTTCTTATTTTTTGTTGTCTGTATTTGTTAAAATATAAATGCTCACTCTAAAAAAAGAACTTTTAACCCGGCTCATCGGGCAATGCCAAAAGAAATTCCCCGATGAGGCCTGCGGTATCCTGGCCGGGAGAAACAATATAGCGGAGGAGGTTTATCCTTTAACCAATATCTCGGACAATCCTAAATTATGTTATGCGATTGATTCTAAAGAGCAGTTGACAATTTTTAAACAGCTGCGCAATGAAAATTTAGAGATGCTGGCTATATTCCACTCTCATATTGAGGTTGAGGCCTATCCTTCTAAAAGAGATGTAGAGCTGGCATTTTATCCGGATAGTTCCTATATCATTGTCTCTTTGGCTGGCCTGCGGCCGCCGGTTGCGCGTTCGTTCCGGATTAGCGAGGGCAAGATTAGCGAAGAGGAATTGCTAACAGTTGAATAATGCATAGGCTCAGGAGATTAAGAAAAAGTCCTGCCTTAAGAGAGTTAGCGGCGCAGGTCCGTTTAAATCTATCTAATCTGGTGATGCCTTATTTTGTCTCTCCAGGAAAAAAGCTCAGGCAGCCGATAAAATCCCTGCCCGGGATATTCAGGTTATCAGAAGATGAATTATTAAAGGACGTAGAAGGCCTGAAACGTTCGGGCATAAATGCGATTATCCTTTTCGGTATTCCCCGGGATAAGGACGATAAAGCAACAAACGCTTATGATGAAAAAGGCATCGTTCAGCGGGCAGTTGCATCTTTGAAAAAGAATTTCCCTGATTTAGCGGTGGTTAGCGATGTTTGTTTATGCGGTTATACCAGCCATGGGCATTGCGGAATTATCAAAGCAGGCCATGGGTTAGAAGTGGACAATGATGAAACTCTAAAAGTATTAGCCAAAATCGCTCTATCGCATGCCCGGGCAGGAGCGGATATTGTGGCTCCCAGCAGCATGATGGATGGCCAGGTTGATGCAATCCGCAGGGGCTTAGACGCAAATGGTTTTGAAGATACCGCAATTATGGGTTATTCCGCTAAATTCGCCTCCAATTTTTACGGGCCTTTTAGAGAAGCCGCAGATAGCGGTATGCAATTTGGCGATAGAAAGAGCTATCAGATGGACTTTAGAAATGCGAATGAGCCCTTAAGAGAGATTGAAGCCGATATCCAGGAAGGCGCAGACATCGTGATGGTTAAGCCGGCATTGGCGTATTTGGACATCATCGTAAGAGCAAAAGAGAAATTTAACGTGCCCATTGCCGCCTACAATGTCAGCGGAGAATACAGTATGGTAAAGGCGTATTGCCAGCCACCGCCAAGGCGGGGTGCCGCCAAGGCGGCAAAGCCAGAAACCAGAAGCCAGAAGCCAGAAGCGGAAAAAGAATTAGCGTTAGAGATTTTGACAGCGATTAAAAGGGCAGGAGCAGATATTATTATTAGTTATTGGGCAAAGGATGCGGCGAGATGGCTGAAATAAACGAACGGTTGTTTCGGGAGGCAAAAAAATACATTGCAGGGGGGGTAAACAGCCCGGTGCGTTCTTTTAAGGCGGTAGGGGGCGCGCCGGTATTTGTAAAAAAGGCTTCCGGCTCTAAGATTTTTGGCGAAGACGGTAAAACATATATTGATTATTGTCTTTCCTGGGGAGCATTGCTCCTGGGCCATGCTCATAGGGATGTTTCTCTTGAGGTAAAAAAGGCAGTTGAAAAAGGAACCAGCTATGGGGCGCCTACGAAGATTGAGACCGAATTTGCCCGGCGCATTACTAAGGCAGTCCCTTCAATGGAGCGTATCCGTCTGGTTTCCTCCGGCACAGAGGCGGCAATGTCAGCGGTGCGGGCGGCCAGGGGCTATAGCAAAAAAAATAAACTGATCAAATTCAAGGAATGTTATCATGGCCACGGCGATTATTTTTTAGCCGGTAAGCGCGGCGTACCAGAAAATTTAAGCCGGGATGTGCTCAATCTGGATTATAATAAGTTAGAGCAGGTTGAGCTGGCACTGAGCGAAGACCGCGACATCGCCTGCGTTATCGTTGAGCCCATTGCCGCAAATAGCGGTTTGCTCTTGCCGCAAAAGAGTTTCCTTGAGGGATTGCGCAAATTAACCTTAAGATATAAGGCCCTGCTCGTATTTGATGAGGTAATCACCGGATTTCGTTTTTGTTTTGGCGCAGCGCAGAATGTCTTTGGAATTATTCCTGATTTGACCTGTTTAGGAAAAATTATTGGCGGAGGTTTTCCCCTGGCTTGTTTTGGCGGTAAAGATGAAATTATGCGCTGCTTAGCGCCAGAAGGAAACGTTTATCAGGCAGGCACTTTATCGGGAAATCCGGTTGCAGTCCGCGCCGGGCTGAAGACCTTAGAGCTCCTTAAAACCCCGGGCTTTTATAAAAAGCTCAATGACAAAAGCGAATTATTCTATAGAAGATTAGACAAGGCAGTTGAAACAAGCGGTGTTGGGGTATGCTTAAACCGTTTTGGCCCGATGTTTAATTTCTGCTTTCGGGACAAGCTTAAGTTTAAGAAGTTTTTTCATCAGTTATTGTCTTGCGGGGTCTATCTTTCACCGTCGGCAGATGAGGTTTGTTTCATCTCATCGGCGCATTCAGATAAAGATTTGAATGATACGGCGAATGCGGTTACCTATGCATTGAGCCGCCTGAATTGAGAATATACGATAGAATAAATAGCGAGGCCAGCAATGATTAAAATAACCTTAAACGGTAAATATGAAGAACTGGAAAAAGAAATTTCCATCTCTGAATTATTAAAGAAAAAAAATATCCGGCAGGAGGTGGTAACAATTGAGTTGAATGAGCGCATCCTTACGCGCCAGGAATTTGCCCGGACAACGGTAAAGGATAATGATAAAATAGAATTTGTTTATTTTATGGGCGGCGGAATGCCTTTTTCAGACAGGGTTGCCAATGATGTCTTAGAGCTTATCGGCAACACGCCGATAGTAAAACTTAACCGCATCGCTCCCGGGGATTCGGCAGCTATATACGCAAAGTTAGAGCAGTTTAATCCCGGGGGCTCGGTAAAAGACAGGATTTGTTTATCAATGGTCCAGGAGGCAGAAAAACAAGGCCTGCTTAAGCCCGGCTCAACTATCATTGAACCAACCTCAGGCAATACCGGTATCGGCCTGGCTATGCTGGGCGCGGTCAGGGGTTACCGGGTCATCCTGACTATGCCTGAGACAATGTCTTTAGAAAGGATTTTTATCTTAAAATCATACGGCGCCGAGGTAGTGCTGACATCGGGAATTGACGGGATGAGCGGCGCGATAAAAAAGGCGGAGGAACTGCTTAAGAATACGCCGAATAGTTTTATGCCCCAGCAGTTTAAGAATCAGGCCAACCCCAGGATTCACCGGGAAACCACAGCCAGAGAGATTCTCAATGCCGTGGGAAAGAATATTGATGCCTTGGTTGCCGGGGTAGGAACCGGCGGAACCGTAAGCGGCGTGGGAGAGGTGTTTAAGGGAATTGACCCTAAAATAAAAATTGTGGCGGTTGAGCCAGAGACCTCCAGCGTTCTTTCCGGCGGTAAACCCGGGCCGCACAAAATTCAAGGGATAGGCGCGGGTTTCATCCCGGAAGTTTTAAATAGAGGAGTAATTGACCGGATAATCCGGGTATCTGATGACGATGCTTTTAACATAAGCCGTAGGCTGGCTAAGGAAGAAGGGTTATTTGTCGGCATATCCAGCGGAGCTGCGGCGCAGGCAGCATTGCAGGTGGCAGGAGAATTAGGCAGGGGTAAAACAGTAGTGGTGATATTCCCGGATACGGGTGAAAGATATTTTTCAATGCAGCAGTATTTCGAGGCATAGTATGTTTAAACTGCCGAATGAAGTCAAGGAGGGAATAAGGAATTATAAGAGTTCATTAGAGGACCTGCAAAGCGGCAAGACCAGCCCGGCGCGTTTTACCGGGATGCGGGTGCCCTGGGGAATTTACAGCCACCGAGGCGGCAAGGTCTTTATGAACCGTATCAGAATTCCTGCGGGGCAGACTACAGCAGAGCAGCTCAAAGCCATTGCGCATTGCGCGCGCGCCTATGGCAATGGGATGACCCATATCACCACGCGCCAGGATATCCAGCTTCACGCCGTTAAAATAGAAGATACGATAAAGGTGATTGAGTATCTGAAAGATTACGAGCTTTCGCCGCGAGGCGGAGGCGGTAACACGGTGAGGAATGTCACCGCCTGCGTTTATGCGGGAGTATGCAAAGATGAAGCTTTTGACGTGGGGGGCTATGCAATTGCGCTTAGCGAAGAGCTTTTAGCCCGGGATACCTCTTATAATCTGCCGCGAAAATTTAAAATCGGATTTTCAGGATGCGCTAAAGATTGCGCCGCAATATTAGTCAATGATCTCGGCCTCCTGGCAATGGAGAAAAATAAACAAAAAGGCTTTCAGGTCTTTGTCGGCGGCGGGATGGGTGCGGAGTCATTAGTCGGCAATTTGCTTGAGGAGTTTATCCCCGCGGAAGAGCTCGGGTTTTGCGTGGCAGCGATCAAGAGTGTCTTTTATAAAAAAGGCGACCGCCGGAATAAACACCATAACCGGATGAGGTTTTTAATCCAGGACTCCGGTATGGCTAATTTCAAGCAATGGTACCGGGAAGAATTAAAGTCAATAAAAGAGACAGAATATATTGCCTTAAGAAAAATAGAACCGGTATCCCGCTCAAGCCCTCGCGCCGGTAGAATTCCCAGAGCAGAGGATGAAGATTTCAAAGCATTCCTGAAGTACAGTTTACTTCGGCAAAGACAGGATGGTTTGGTAAGCATTGAATTGAGGGTTCCCCGGGGAGATATTTCGGCGGCAAGCTTAGAGGCATTGGCAGGATTAGGAAATGATTTTGGGGAAATAGAATTTCGCACCTCCGCCAACCAGAATCTTTGCCTTTGTAATGTGAAGAGGAAGGATACCCATGCGCTATTCTTGAAGCTAAAGGAAATTCTCAAGGACTTCCTTTATCCGGCTACCCTGCAGGATGTGGCCTGCTGTAAGGGCGCGCTTACCTGTAATCTCGGCCTTTGTAATTCTCCGGGTTTGACCGAGAAGTTGGAAGAGGTAATTAAAGATAATTTTATCGGTAAGGCCGCCTTAGGCAAATTGAATATAAAAATAAACGGCTGCCCTAATGCCTGCGGACAGCATCCCCTGGGGCTCATCGCCCTGCACGGAATGGTGCGCCGGATCGGCGGCCGGCCCGTTCCATTTTATAAATTGCTCTTAGGCGGGAGAAAAGGGGTCCCGCATACGAAACTGGCAGGGGATAGCAGGATAATCCTGCCGGCAAAAAGTATTCCTCTTTTTATTAAGGATTTTGTGAATAGTATAAATAGCGCGATAGATGAAGATACCGACATTTACGATTATATTAATAAATATGGCGCAAGCTTAGCCAGAGAAATCGCGGTAAAATACGCATATGTCCCCGGCTATTCAGAGAATAGGGACTATTATATTGATTGGGGAAATGAGAGCGAGTTTTCTCTTGATGGCTTAGGCCCCGGCGAATGCGGAGCCGGAGTTATGGATATGATTGAGGCGGACTTAGCCGATGCCCGAATTCATTTAGAGGCAGCCGTAAAGGATAAGCATAATCCCGCAGAAATTAGAAAACTCTTATTTTTTAGTTCCCGCGCGCTTTTGATAGTCAGGGGGGTGGACCCGAAGGATGAATTGAGCGCCATCGGTGATTTTATCGGGAAATTTATTAACCCAGGCCTGGCCAATCCTAAATTTTCCAATCTGAAAGAAGTTTACAATTCTCTCGCAGATGGTCTGGGCCTAAAAGAAAAAGAAGAAAAATTTCTATACGCAAAAGAATTCTTTGAGCATGTAAAAGAGCTCTATAAAAATATGGAGCCCTCGTTTAATTTTCCTAAATTCACTCCTGGACAAACTCTAAGCCCGGAAGCAAAAGAATCCATGGTAGATGCGGTCTTGGACCTCAAGGGAGTAAAATGCCCGCTGAATTACGTGCAGGCAAAATTATATTTAGAAAATGTTAAAATTGGACAAATAGTTGAGCTTTCTCTGGATGAAGGAGAGCCGCTTGAGAATGTTCCGGCGAGCCTCAAAAATGACGGACAGGAAATTTTAGAGATTAAGAAGGAAGACGGATATTATAAGGTGCTGGTAAAAAAGTTGGTTGATAGTTAATAAGCGGCTTAAGCAGTAAACTTTTGATACAGGAGTCAATGATGAGTTACGTATTAGGCCTAAAATGCCGGGAATGCGGCCGGGAATATCCCAAAGACGTTTTATTTGTCTGCGAATATTGTTTTGGCTCTTTAGAGGTGGATTATGATTACGCCAATATCAAAAAGCTTTTTACCAAGAAGGCGCTTTCAGAGCGGCCTAAGACAATGTGGCGCTATAAGGAGCTTCTGCCTTTAGACAAAGAGCCGACAGTGGGCCTGGATTCCGGTTTTACGCCCTTAATCAGGGCTAATAATTTAGCCAGGGCGCTTGGCGTGGAAGAGCTTTACATCAAAGACGATTCAGTGAATCATCCTACGTTATCGTTTAAAGACAGGGTGGTTTCAGTTGCCATTTCAAAGAGCAGGGAATTCGGCTTTGATACGGTTGCCTGCGCCTCAACCGGAAATCTGGCAAATTCCGTTGCCGCGCAAGCCGCCAGCTGCGGCCTGAAGGCCTATATCTTTATCCCTGCTGACCTTGAATCAGGCAAGGTGGTCAGCTCGCTCATTTATAATCCCAATTTAATCGGTATTGAAGGAAACTATGACGAGGTTAACCGGCTCTGCTCTGAAATTGCCTCCAAATATCGCTGGGCTTTTGTGAATATTAATATCAGGCCATATTATGCCGAGGGTTCTAAATCTATGGGTTATGAGATTGCCGAACAGCTCAATTGGCATTTACCAAAACATATTGTGGCGCCTTCGGCCGGAGGTTCCCTGATTACCAAGCTCTGGAAGAGTTTTAAGGAATTGGAAAAATTGGGATTTGTGGCTCAGGTAGAAACCAGAGTTCATTGCGCGCAAGGTGCGGGGTGCGCGCCGATAGTTACCGCAATTAAAGAAAAATCTGACATCATAAGACCGGTTAAGCCTAAGACCATAGCCAAATCTCTTGCCATCGGTAATCCTGCTGACGGCTATTATGCCCTGGATGCGGTAAGAAGATCAGGCGGCTATGGTGAAGAGGCAAGCGATGAGGAAATAATTGAGGCGATAAAGTTATTAGCTAAGAGCGAGGGGATTTTTACTGAAACCGCCGGAGGGGTAACCCTGGCCGCAGCTAAAAAACTCATTGCACAAAAACTTATTCCCAGGGATGAATCCATTGTGCTCTGCATCACCGGTAATGGCTTGAAGACGCAAGAGGCGGTAGTCAAGGCCTTGCCAGGGCTGATTAAGATTAAGCCCAGTTTAGCCAGCTTTGAAGAGCATATCAAAAACGGCGAGAAACAGAAGATTGCGGAAAATAAGGTGATTGAGTATTATATTTAAGGAGGAAATGATGGCGAAGGTAAAAGTGAGGATTCCGGCGCCCTTGCAAAAGATTACCCAGAATAAGCAAGAAGTAATCTGTGAGGCGGTAAATATAAAGGAGCTGATTACTGACTTAGAGAGGCAATTTCCCGGAATAAAAGAGCGGCTCTTAGATGAAAACGGCAAAATCCGGCGTTTTATCAACTTCTATGTTAATGACGAAGATATCCGTTTTTTAAAACACGATGAAACCTCTTTATCAGATGGCGCAGAGGTATCTATAATTCCGGCGATAGCAGGAGGGATTAACCCTCGTTAACCTCGTAGGTTAACGAGGGTTAACAATTAAAATGGCTTTGACTAACGAACAGATTGAGCGCTATTCCCGGCAGGTAATCTTACCCAATGTCGGCGGCAAGGGCCAGGACAAAATCCTTAAAGCTAAAGTTTTGATTATCGGAACCGGCGGCCTGGGCGCGCCGTGCGGATTTTATCTGGCCGCGGCAGGCGTGGGTAAGATTGGTTTGGTGGATTCGGATAAGGTAGAGCTGAATAATCTGCAAAGGCAGATTGTGCATACCACAGCCGATATCGGAATTCCAAAAGTTGATTCCGGGAAATCCCGCCTCAATGCCTTAAATCCAGAAGTTGAAATTGTCACTTATCCCTTGCGCTTGGACTCAAGTAACATTCTAGAAATTATCAAGGACTATGATATAGTGGTTGACGGCTCGGATAATTTCCCGACCCGTTATTTAGTCAATGACGCCTGCGTTATTGCCAAAAAGCCGCTTATCCACGCCGGGATTTTTCGTTATGACGGCCAGATTATGGCAATTTTACCGGGAGAAGGCCCCTGTTACCGCTGTCTATTCCCTGAGCCGCCTCCTGCGGGCGCTGTGCCAAGCTGCCAGGAGGGCGGGATACTCGGGGCGGTAGCGGGAGTTCTGGGAGTGCTGCAGGCAAATGAGGCGCTAAAATTTATCTTAGGTATTGGCGAGATGCTCGTAGGCAGGCTGTTGATTTTTAATGCCCTGGATTCTACCTTTAGAATAGTCAAGGTTCCCAGAGATAAAGATTGTTTAGTTTGCTCCGAGCATCCCCGGATCACCAAGCTCATTGATTATCAGGAATTCTGCAGTTTAAAGGCAAAGAGGGATTGTTCTATTAAATAACGGAGGCTGATGATGGCAAAGAGAGTTGTCAAGCTTACTTTTCTCAAGGAATTAGTCAAGG
>Ga0156239_140_pt1 | contig 9813 bp, 9 predicted proteins | sample RifCSPlowO2_12_FD_107886 | JGI IMG/M metagenome (GOLD analysis project Ga0156239, IMG submission 107886) | Omnitrophica WOR_2 bacterium RIFCSPLOWO2_12_FULL_46_30 | reverse complement strand
AGTAGGGCATATCAGCGTTGGGGATGGAGCAATCGTTGCGGCACAGGCCGGAGTTACCAAGTCAGTGCCGGCAAATACCGTTGTTTCGGGATACCCGGCGAGGCCCCATAGCGAAGCCAAAAAGGTGAATGCCTGTATCCAGAAACTGCCTGAGCTGAATTCGCTTATCCGGGATTTGGAAAAACGGCTGGTGAATTTAGAAGAGAGATTTAAGATTAAGTGATCCTTGACATTTTGCTAAAGAGAAACAGTAAACAAAATGTCAAGGATCCAATTCGCAGACGCTTCGCTATAACTTATGCCGCACTTCGTGCGGCATAAGTTATCTGCTCATTGGAGAAAAAATAATGGAGTCTTTTCAGAAGACAATCAAGAATCCGGCTAAAATTTCCGGCGTAGGCCTGCATACGGGTAACCGGGTCAAGCTCCTGTTTAAGCCGGCGCCGGTAAATTCCGGCATAAGCTTTGTGCGCGTAGACCTGGCTGATAGGCCGGCGATAAAAGTAGATTGCGGTAATCTGATGGATTCTCTGCAAAGTCTCCGCCGCACATCGCTGGGAAATGACGGCGCCGAGGTCCAGACGATTGAGCACCTGATGGCGGTTTTATCAGGATTACAGATTGATAATCTGCTTATCGAGCTTGATAATAATGAAATCCCGGGTATGGACGGCTCGGGAATTGAGTTTTTAAAAGTATTAAAAGAAGCCGGCATCATTGAACAGGAAGCAGTAAAAAAATCATATACCATAAAGGAGCCAATCTGGGTTGAGGAAGAAGGGTCTTTGCTCGTAGCCCTGCCGTCAAATGATTACAGCATCCGCTACACCTTAAGCTATGAGCATCCCCTGCTTAAGGCCCAGTATATGGGATTAACTATCAACCCTGAGGCCTTTGAGAATGAGCTTGCCGCCTCACGGACATTCTGCCTGCAGGAAGAAGCGGGCGACCTGCAGGGCAAAGGTTTGGGCAGAGGCGCTAACTACGAGAATACGCTGGTGATGGGAGAAAGGGATGTGATTAAAAACCGCCTGCGTTTTAACGATGAATTTGTCAGGCATAAAATTCTTGATTTGATAGGAGATCTTTCTCTGCTGGGCGCTCCGCTTAAGGCAAGAATAATGGCGATTAAAAGCGGCCATTCCCTGAATCTCAAATTAGTTAAGAAAATTCTCGCGCAGAAAGCGCGCTACGAACTGGGAGCGATGGCTGCCGGCAGCGCTATAGGCGGCGCTATAGGCGGCGAAGAAATTGACGCTTCATTAATTATGAAGATACTGCCCCATCGCTATCCTTTTCTTCTTGTGGATAGGATAATTTCCTTAGAAAGCGGAAAGCGCGCCGTGGGTATTAAAAATGTCACTATCAATGAGAACTTTTTTGTAGGGCATTTTCCGGGTAAACCCGTGATGCCGGGGGTCTTAATCATTGAGGCAATGGCGCAGGTTGGCGGGGTAATGATGTTATCTCCCGAAGAAAACAGGGGAAAGCTCGCCTATTTTATGGCAGCTAATGATGTGAAGTTCAGGAAGACCGTTGTGCCCGGCGACCAGTTGTGCTTAGAGGTTATTGCCGGCAAGCTCAAAGCAAGAATAGGCCAGGTTTTTGCCAAGGCGTATGTTGAGGGAAAAGTTGCGGCTGAAGCAGAGCTGATGTTTGCCCTGGCTTAGGAGACGAAGGGCCGCGCGAATTTTATGCGAATTTTGATAAATGGGCGGACAAAAGATACATAAAACAGCAATAGTTTCAGAAGGCGCGCAATTAGCCGATGATCTTGAGGTTGGCCCTTTTACGGTTATCGGCCCGAAGGTAAAAATCGGCCCGAAGGTAAAAATCGCCAATTCCTGCCTTATTGACGGCAATACCGCTATAGGAGCCGGCTGTAAGATTTATACCGGCGCGGTTATCGGAAGCATTCCGCAGGATTTAAAATATAATGGCGAAGATACCAAGCTTATTATCGGCGAAAACAACGTCGTTCGTGAATACGCCACGATAAATATCGGCACCATAGAAAACGGAGTTACCAAAGTCGGCAGCAATAATCTGCTCATGGCTTATTCCCATATAGCCCACGATTGCGTTGTGGGTGATGACTGCGTCCTGGCAAATGGCGCAACCTTAGCCGGCCATGTCAAAATAGAAGACAGAGCCGTTATCGGAGGCCTGGTTGCCATACATCAATTTACCAGAGTAGGTAAGCTCTCCATAATCGGGGGCTGTTCCAAAGTAGTCCAGGATATTCCTCCATTTTCAACCTGCGATGGACACCCGGCCAGGGTTTACGGCCTTAACCTTGTGGGCTTAAAAAGGGCCCAGGCCCCTCCTGAGGCCATTTCAGATTTGAAATCCGCCTTTAAGTATCTTTTCTTTAGCGGTTTAAATAAGGCAAGCGCTATAGAAAAAATCCAAAGCATCCTCTCCCGAAGCGCGGAACTCGTTTATTTAATGGATTTTGTGCTTGCTTCATCGCGCGGCATTGCCAGGGCAATCCAGACGGAAGAGCTGCCGCCTTCAAATCATTAATCATTAAAATGGAGCCCTATGCAACGTATAGGCATCGTTGCCGGAAGAGGCAATTTCCCCATACTCTTTGCCCGGGAAGCGAAGAAGGCCGGCTGCGCTTGTCTGGCTATCGCGGTTAAGGGAAATACCAAAAGGCCCCTCAGGAAATATGTAGATAAGCTTATCTGGATTCGGGTAAGCGAATTTAAACGTATCGCAAGCATCTTCAAAGAAGAAAATATCCGCAAGGTTGCCCTGGCCGGCCAGATAAATCCGTATACATTATTTAACCCGGGGATAATGGCTCATCCTGATCTGCAGGATTTCTTCGGAAAGGTAGAAGACCGCAGGGCAGATACCGTATTTAACGCCTTTGCAAATAAATTACAGGAGGCGGGCCTTGAGCTTTTGGACTCAACCTTATTTTTATCTAACCATATGCCCGGGAACGCCGTGTTAACTCAAAGAAAACCGTCGGAGGGAGAGCGCAAAGACATTGAGCTTGGTTTTAAAATTGCCAAGCATCTGGGGGCCCTGGATATCGGCCAGAGCGTCTGCCTTAAGAATGGGGCGATTCTTGCCGTTGAATCAATTGAAGGCACGGACAATACCATAAGACGCGCGGCGAGCTTAGTTAAATCGGCAATCGTCCTGGTTAAGGTAAGCAAGCCCTCCCAGGATATGCGCTTTGATGTCCCGGTGGTGGGATTAAAGACCATTAAGAATTTACCCAGAGGAAGCTGCATGGCAATTGAATCCTCTAAGACCCTGTTCTTAGACCAACAGGCAGCTATCGGCCTTGCGGATAGAAAAGGCATTGCGGTGGTTGCAGAAGGGCGGCCAGATTTCCCTTGAGAGCATAGGAAATTATATTCGGTTACCTATATTAGATCCTTCCCCCGCCAAGGCGGGGTCAGGATCAAGAAAAATCTGCCCTGCGGGCGAGAGGACTTTTGGCAGATTTTTCTTGACATAGGGCTTGGTAGCTTGTTAGAATTATGATGGGTTAGTGATGGATGAGGCAAAAAGCAAGGAGGTTAAAAATGGCAAAGAAAACAGTGGTGTTTAAGTGCAAAGCGCCGGAAGCAAGGCGGGTCAACGTCACCGGTACCTTTAATAACTGGAACCCTGATGCAATAGCGGCGAGAAAGGACTCTAAGGGTAATTGGTCAGTCAAGGTCAGCCTTAATCCCGGCAGGTATGAATACAAATTTGTGGTTGATGGCTCCTGGCTTAATGACCCTAATGCCAGGGAGCGCGTCCCTAATAATATAGGCAGCGCCAATGATGTTTTAGTGGTAAAATAAAAATCGGTTCCAGAACATCCCCGCATCTATATTAAAATATATTTTGAGTCCATAGGTGCGGGGTTTATTTTAAACATGCGTTACCTCTACGGTCCGGTTCATTCGCGGCGATTAGGCCTCTCTTTAGGGATAACCTTGACCCCGCATAAGGTTTGCCCTTTTGATTGCATCTACTGCCAATTAGGCAGGACCATAATTAAAACCCGCAAACGCCAAAGCTATATCAAGAGCAATGAAATAATTTCCGAGCTCAAAGAATTTTTAAAAAGCCCTGCTCTTAAATCGGCCGCGCCGGACTATATCAGCATTTCTGGTTTTGGCGAGCCAACCTTACATAGCAACCTTGCGTATCTCATCGCAGAAATCAAAAAGCTCACCCTGATCCCGCTTGCCTTGTTTACCAATGCCGCGTTGTTTTATGACCCTGAAGTCCGCCGGGATGTTCTGGGAGTGGATTTACTCGTCCCTTCTTTGGATGCGGTGACTCAAGGCGTCTTCCGGGAAATTGACCGTCCTGCCCCGGGGATTAAGATAAAAGATGTAATTAAGGGATTGGTTGCTTTAAGGAAGGAATTTAAAACCGGGATATATCTAGAGATAATGCTGGTAAAAAATGTAAACGATAGCCAGGAGTATAGCTATAAATTCAAGGAAGTAATTGATAGGATAAATCCAGATAAGATTCAACTGAACATCCCGGTGCGCTCAACTACCGAGAGCTGGGTTATGCCTCCGGATAGAGAAAGACTGCTTCAGATAAAAGAAATCTTAGGCCCCAAGTGCGAAATTGTCGCCTGAGAATGAGGTATCTGCGCTCGTAGCTCAACCGGATAGAGCGCCAGTCTTCGGAACTGGATGTTGGGAGTTCAACTCTCCCCGAGCGCGCTGAACTGATACCTGTAATAAAATTTGTCGGTTGCCCACCATCGCCTTACCGGCTTATGCGACAGAAGATACCTAAAGGAGCGCAGGAAAAATGGCCATGAAAATTAATAAAATACTATTGACGGTATTATTATTTATTTTGCTGATTTTTAATTATGGATTCGCCAAGGATGACGGCCAAATATATTCAACGGCTATCCGGGAGGCGGAATCCGGCAATATAGATTTTGCCTTTATGTATTTCCGTTCGCTCTTAAGAAATTATCCCGACTCAAAATATACCCACGACGCTTCATTCGCCATAGGAGAATATTATTTTATCGCGGCAGATTATAAGAATGCGGCGGAGGTATGGAGTAATTTCATTAATGATTATCCTGATTCAAAAGGCCTGCCCTTTGCCCTTATGTATCTTTTCAGGGTAGCCGGAATAAGGCGGGATGCGTCTCTGGTTGAAAAATTAAAGAATAAGATTATCGGCCTCAAGCAGCTTACTTTCTTATTCCGGGAATCAAAAGGATATACCTACAAATCGCCCTTGAGAAGAAAATACCGCATGATTTATTATATTGATAAGGTGGAATTCTATGTAGATGATAAACTATTTGAGAAAATATCATACTAAAATAATTTTCTGCCTGTCTCTCATCATACTGCTTATAGCCGCGGCAATCACTATTAGCGGCAATATTTTTCTTAATAAATCCAAAGATACGATAATACGCGCCATAAGCGCAAAACAATCGCAAAAGACATTCATAAAAAGCATCATTTATCTGCCTCCCAATTTTATCTTCGTAAGCGGCGCCTCTTTCGGTGAGCCCGGCCCTTTCTTAGTTATCCCGCAGACACTGATACGGTTTTCTCTTTACCGGCTTATTATCAAAAGGCGTTTTTTTCTCACCGGCGCCTCTTTTTATAATCCCAGGGGAAATTACCATAAATTATACGAGCTTGTAAAAAACAACTTTCAAGCGCTGATTGATTTTATTAAGCTTTTGCCTAAACAGGATATAAAGCTCAAGTTAAAAGGGCTTGAGTTAGAGTTAGGCCGGCAGCAGGACGGCGCGGGTTATATCAGAGCTGATTTTCTATTAAAAATAAAAGGCAATTCCCTAAGCGGCTCCGGCTTAATTAATAAAGAAACAGTTCATCTTCTAACCCCCGGCGCGTTTACACCCCGAGGGGCGCAGAGGCCTTTTTCCATAACCGAGGGCCTGCCTCTGCGCTATAACTTCAGAGGATATCTTCAGGGCGACGGATTTTTCCTGGAGAATTTGGAGCTGATGAGGCAGAATTTCTATGCCCAATTATGGGGAGGTTTAAGCGGAAGTATTTTTCAGATGAATGGTTTTGTTTTTGCCAATAGCGCATTTCAGGAGCCGGTATATCCTGTAGCCGTCTTCGGGATTCCCAAACAAAGGAGATTCTTTGTGCGCCGGCCGCGCGCCCTCTCTTCAGCCATTGATTTATCTCTGGTGAACCTCTATCTCTTAGATATAGACTGTCAGCTTAATCTGCGCCTTCCCGATATTCAGATAGAGCATTTGCGCTTTCTTTTAAATAACAATCCGATGAGCATAAAAGGAAAGGTTAACTTAGCAGATAAAGTTTTATTGGACCTGATGCTTTCTTTTGGCCCGGCAAAATTAGAAAGGCAGGTTAGCGAGAATCTCAAGAAAATCAATCTGGCGATAAAGGCAACCCTCAAGGATATGGTCTTTAATGGCAGCGGCCTCCTGCATTTTGATTTTATAAAAAAGAAAAAGGCAAGCCCTCCCTTGGATAAGCTTCAGTTTGATTTTCAAGATTTAGGCCTCTATTTTGACCGCTATCCGCGCATCAGAATGTCTCTGGGGAAGTTAGATTTATCCTGCTCAACCGAAAGCAATAAATACAGAGTATTGCTTGAAGACGTAGGCGCCGTTTTGCATCTTCAGCACGACAGGTTTAAATATATTGAATTTGGCTCCCGCTTCTATGACGGATTCTTGAAAGGCCAGGCGCGTATGGATATAGCAAGCCCATATCCTAAAATCTCATCCAGCATCAGGGTAAAGGCCGTAACCGCCAATAAGCTGGAGGATGTCCTGATTCATTTCTCCAAGGTTTACGGTAAATTAGACGGCAGGATGTTCTTAAGCACTTATCCGGTCCTGGGCTTAAGCGGAAGAATGTCAATCCGGGACGGCCGCTTACAAAACTTTGAATTCTTCAAATGGCTTGCCGATTTCTTTGCGCTCGCCTCTCTTAAAAGAATAGATTTCAGCAGGGCTTCTTCAGCTTTTGCCGTTACTGAAGACGGCGCCGGCTTATACGGGATGAGCCTGGATTCGCAGGATGTGGATTTAAACGGCTATTTTAAATTAGGGCTCAACGATTTTGTCTCCAGCAAGATGTCTTTAGCTTTAACTAAGCCATTGCTCGCCGAATCTCCCAAATTTACCCGCCTGCTTAAACTCGTAAGCCCTGACTTTGATGCCTTGACCTTTAAGTTCCAGCTTTCCGGTATTTTAGACAGGATGAATTTTAAGTGGCTTAGGTCTGATTTGAAAAGAGAGCTTCAGGAACGCATCCCCAACTTTATTGAACGCAAGATTGAAAGGGATGTGCAGGCGGCTATAGAGGATGTCTCCCCGTCAGATTTGACCTTACCCCCATAGCGGTACAATAAACTGGGTAAGGTCAAAAATGCAGGATAGCATATTGCAAATTCAGAAGTTATCTGTTAAAATACCCTTCCAACAGCGCACTATCGGCAATAAGTGAAATGATAAAGAATTTCGGGCCATTAGCTCAATAGGTAGAGCAGGTCCCTCTTAAGGACAAGGTCGTAGGTTCGACTCCTACATGGCCCACTTTTTATGAAACTGTTTGAAATTATTGAACATACTGCTGACATCGGCATAAGGGCATTCGGCAAGAACCCGAAGGAGGTCTTTATTAATGCCGCAAGCGGTATGTTTTCTATTATTGCCGACACCCGCCTGATAAAACTTAAAGAACAAGTAGAGATAAGGCAGGAGGCCGCAGGTTATGACGAGCTTCTCAGGCAGTGGCTTCAGGAGCTGCTTTATCAGTTCAGCGTAAGCGGAATTATATTCAAGGAATTTGTTATTCAGAGTTTAAGCCGCAATGACATTAAAGCCATTGCCCGGGGCGAGAAAGCGCAGGGTAAGATAAAAGCCGAGATAAAAGCGGTAACCTATCATGAGCTTGAATTCAGGAAAAGCAAAGACGGCTATGAGGCAAAGGTAATTTTTGATGTCTGATAATATCTGGGAATGGCCATTAGAGAAAATAGATGATTACCGCTGGAGGCTTCCCAAAAGCGCTAAAGCGGGAATGCGGGTAGACGGCATCATCTACGCGGATGAGAAGTTATTGAAAGATATCCGCCACGATAAAGCGCTGGAACAGGTAGCTAATGTTGCCTTTTTACCCGGTATTGTCAATGCCTCATTAGCTATGCCGGATATCCACTGGGGATACGGTTTTCCCATCGGAGGTGTTGCCGCGACCGACCCGGATAACGGCGGCGTAGTTTCGCCTGGGGGCGTCGGTTTTGACATAAATTGCGGAATCCGTTTAGTGCGCACCAATTTTAAATATGATGAGATAAAAAATAAGGTCCAGCCATTAATCTCCAGCTTATTTGACTTGATTCCTTCAGGCGTAGGCTCAAAAGGTGAAATCAGGGTAAATGAAAGAGAAGAGCGCCAGATTATGCTCAAGGGCTCTGGATGGGCTGTTTCTAAAGGCTACGGCGTTCCTGAAGATTTGGAGGCAACCGAAGAAAACGGCGCCATTAGCGGAGCTGACCCGGATGCGGTTTCCGAAAGGGCCTATGAAAGGGGTAAAGCCCAGTCCGGGACCTTAGGAAGCGGAAATCACTTCATAGAAGTGCAGGTTATTGATACGATTTACGACGCCGAGCTCGCGGAGAGCTTCGGTTTAGAAGAAAATTTGGTTACGGTGATGATTCATTCCGGCTCGCGCGGCTTTGGCTATCAGGTTTGCGATGATTATCTAAAGACGATGATGCATTGCCTGCAAAAATACGCTATCAATGTCCCGGATAGGCAGCTTGCCTGCGCGCCGGTAAATTCTCCCGAGGCAAAGCAGTATCTGGCAGCAATGCGCGCCGCGGCAAACTATGCCTGGAATAACCGCCAGTGCCTGATGTATTTGGCGCGTAAGGCCTTTGAGCGCACCTTCAATATGTCCTGGCAGAAGATGGGAATGGATTTAATCTATGACGTGGCGCATAACATCGCCAAGTTAGAAAAATATAAAATCAACGGCAAGGAAAAAATTCTCTGCGTGCATAGAAAAGGAGCCACCCGCGCATTTCCGCCGGGACATCCTGAGCTGGCGCCTAAATATCAGAAAACAGGCCAGCCTGTAATCATCCCCGGAGATATGGGCAGAAATTCTTATTTGTTGGTAGGCACAGAAAAGGCCGCCGAGACCTTTTATTCCACCTGCCATGGGGCAGGCAGGGTTAAATCCCGCACCGCTGCCACCAAGGCCTTTAACGCTGATAAATTAGTCAAGGAGCTGGAGTCAAAAGGAATATACGTCAGGGCCTCCGGCCGTGACACCATCGTTGAAGAGGCACCGCTTGCCTATAAAGATGTGAACGACGTGGTCAGGGTGGTGCACGAAGCCGGTATTTCCAAAAAAGTTTGCCGTATGCGGCCCATTGGAGTGCTAAAAGGTTAATTTATGTTAGAGCTAAAATTTATCCGGGAAAATCCGGATGTGGTGAAAGAGGCGATACGCAAGCGCAATCTCAAGCTGGATTTAACTAATCTTATCGCGCTGGACACCAGGCGCAGAAGGGCTCTGTCTGAACTGGAAGAACTGCGCGCCAAAAAAAATATCGCCAATGAGGAAATCAGCAGGCTCTTAAAAGAGAAAAAAGGCCCCGGGGAAAAGATTGCCTCAATGAAGGAGATTGCAGAGCAAATTGATAAGTTAGGGGAGGAGTTAAAGAACCTTGAGCCGGTTATTAACCGCATACTTTTTTCAATTCCGAATATCCCGCACGCATCTATACCTGTAGGCGATGCCTCAAGCAATAAAATTGTGCGCAGCTGGGGAGAGCCTAAGA
>Ga0156239_123_pt1 | contig 9951 bp, 11 predicted proteins | sample RifCSPlowO2_12_FD_107886 | JGI IMG/M metagenome (GOLD analysis project Ga0156239, IMG submission 107886) | Omnitrophica WOR_2 bacterium RIFCSPLOWO2_12_FULL_46_30 | reverse complement strand
GAGAATCAGGGCTGAGCAGGCCGGGAAATTCTTCTTCCAGTTTTTTTAACCTGCGCATCCTGTCGTCATATTCTTTGTCAGAGAGCTCAGGCTGTGACAAAACATAATAACGATAATCGTGATGGCGTATCTCCCGGCGTAATTTCTCTATTTCCTTTTTGGCTTGAGCTAGATTCATTCTACCTTCCCTCGCCTAATCGCACAGCCAAAAATTCAGGCAAACCAACCTTCATGATTTTCTCCTGGGTAGCGCTAAAATTATAGGCGAGCCTTTTCAGTTCAACGGTCTTACCTTCGCTGTCATAGATAACGCAGCAAGCCCGGTTATCCCTATCGCGCGGCTGGCCCACGCTCCCCACATTAATGATATACCTTTTCTTATTTTCCAATTTCAGCTTGGCTAATGGCTTATAAAATAAATTCTCCTCCGCCTCTAGAAATACGCCCGGCCTGTGGGTATGCCCCACAAAACAAAGCTGTTTTTCCAAAAGGGCGAACGTCCTATCCGCTTCATCATAATTGTTTAAATAATAAAACTCTTGGGGGGCATTCAGCGTTCCATGCACTAAAACAAAATTTTCTTCGCTATGCACCAGAGGCAGGATTCTCAAGAAATCTGATTCTGTTTGGCTTAAGATTTCACTCGTCCAGACCAATGCCTTTTTGGCATTCGGGTTAAAATATCCAAAGTCAAGCCTTCCGCATGCTGCCCAATCATGATTACCCGCGACAATCCCGGCTTTTAAATCCTTGACGAGCTCAATACAATCTTTGACATCGGTAGCGTAGCCGACTATATCGCCGATGCACAGGTAACGGTCAATATCTTCTGTCTGATAAGCGTCAATGACAGCCTTAAACGCCTCAAGATTAGAATGGATATCGGAAAAAATGCCATAGCGCATCAAATTAACCCATAGTTTATGGTTTTGTATTTCTAGAATCGTATCTGAAAATCCTGAAATTCATCAGCGGCATCAGACCAGCGGAGATCTTCATCTTGGATGTATCTAGAAAAACTTTGTCTTATTTTGTTTAAAAAATCTTTCAAGGCCTCTTCCTCTGCCTCAGCCATAATTTCCACCCGCCCGTCGCCTAAGTTCTTTACCCAGCCCTGGATACCTGACTCCACAGCCATAGTTTCCGCGGTAAAACGAAATCCCACTCCCTGCACCCTGCCGGAATATAGAATATGCATACGTTTACGCATAGAATGCTACCATTTCTTAAAGATAAAGAGCACCGCCATAATAATCATCAGAAATCCGGCGATGTAATTCCACTTCAGGCCTTCTTTCAAGATAAACAACCGAAAATATGCTGAAAATGATTAAGGTAATAACCTCCTGAATGGTCTTTAACTGCGCCGCGGAAAACTGAGAGTGGCCGATTCTATTAGCCGGCACCTGAAAGCAATATTCCACAAAGGCAATCATCCAGCTGATTAAAATCGGGAGAGTGGGATTTGAACCCACGGCCTCGACGTCCCGAACGTCGCGCTCTAAGCCAAACTGAGCCATCCCCCGTTTAATCAATCTCTCTATATACTTTTTACTTGTCGGAAAAACGGTACCGCTGGCAATGCTATATTCGGCGGTACCCCGTCTTGCAATCATTTCACTTCCCCGAATATTCAGAATATTAAATAAGTATATCAAAAAAGCCCCCCCTTAGCAATAATTGTTAACTTTAAAACGGGATTATTACTGATGATATTTTGCCAGGATGTCAAATTCAATATTTACGCAGTCAGAGGGGCCTTTAAAATTGAGGGTGGTGTTCTGGATGGTATGAGGAATGATATAGACGCTGAAGATGTTTGAACGAATGTTTACAATAGTTAAGCTTATACCGTCAACCGCGATTGAACCTTTGGAAACGATAAATTTCAGGAATTCCTGAGGAATAGCTATTTCAAAACAGAGATTCCCCAAAAGATGAGTTTTATTACGGATAATTCCTAAACAGTCAATGTGGCCGGTTACGAAATGTCCGGAAAGCCGGTCGCCTATTTTTAAGGCCCGCTCCAGATTTAGCTTCTCGCCGGCCTTTAACCTGCCTAAATTAGTGAGCCGGGCTGTTTCATCTAATAGCTCAAAATTCAATAGATTCTTACCTGTCTTAACCGCCGTAAGACATACGCCGTTAACGGAAATGCTATCGCCGATTTTTGTATCTTCCGCGCATTTATCCGCCTGAACAGATAAATTAGTAATATTGCCCCTGCGGTTTACGCTTTTGACTGCGGCTAATTCTTCAATTATTCCCGTAAACATCAGTAAGAATGAATTGTGCCTTCTAATAAAAAGTCGTCGTCTATTTTCTTAAAACTTACCTCTTTCAGTTTTACTGCCTTATCTACGCGCGAGATACCTCTGCCCATTACCGAACTGATGGCCTCTCTCCCGCCGATAATCTTGGGAGCAATAAAAAATAAAACCTTATCCGCCAAATTAAAATCAAATAGCGAACCGATGAGAGTGCCTCCGCCTTCAACTAAGATACTGGTAATTTCTAAGCGCGCCAACTTCCTTAACAAATCATAAAGATTTACCTGGCCGTTGTTTTCCTTTACCTCCAGAATCTTTGCCTTTCGCGAAAGCAGGGCCTTATTCTCCATTTCCTGTCCCAACGTTTCTTTAATCGTGGCGATAATAACCGCGCCCGGCTTTTGAAATATCTGAGCGTCAGCCGGCGTGCTCAAATGGCTGTCCACAATGATTCTGGTGAATTGTTTATCTGCCGCTGTTGGCAGCAAAATGGGATTATCCCTGATGACAGTATTTACTCCCACCATTATGGCGTCGTATCCATTGCGCAGCCTATGGGAAAATTCCCGCGTTTTATCTGAAGTGATCCATCTGGAATCACCGCTCTTAGTGGCAATCTTGCCATCTAAGGATTGCCCAACCTTTACGCTGATATAAGGCATTTTTTTAGTGATATATTTAATAAACGGCTGGTTTATTTTTCTTAAATTATCTTCTAAGAAACCCTCGCTTACCTCTATGCCATGCTCCTGAAGTAGTTTTATGCCTTTGCCGTTATTCAGCGGGTTAGGATCTAACATCCCTATAAATACTTTCTTTATTCCGGCCTCTAATATTTTATCTACACAAGGCGGGGTGCGGCCATAATGAGTGCAGGGTTCTAAGGTTACATAAAGGCTTGCGCCCCTGGCTTTACTTCCCGCATCTTCAATTGCCTCCACTTCTGCGTGGGCAAGGCCTGCTTTTCGGTGATAACCTTTGCCGATGAGCTTTCCGCTCTTGACTACAAGGGCTCCCACTAAGGGATTGGGAAAAGTCCTTCCTTTTGCCTTCAGAGCCAAGGAAAGCGCCTTTTGCATAAAATATTCATGCCTGTTCATACTAACCAAATTTCTTGCGCTTTGCGTCTTTAAGCTTCTCAACTAACTCGTAGGGGATTTTGGTCATCCCTATCTTTATCTCCGGCTTTGCCTGGCCGTGGCAATCTGAGCCGCCGGTAACCAAGAGGCCGTATTCCCGGGCTAATTTCTGATAATGCTCGGTCTGGCTTGGCCTGTGTTCGGGATAGAAAACTTCTAAACCCATAAGGCCTGCTTTAACAAATTCAGGAATCAAATTTTGGTTTGCTAAACTATACGGATGCGCCAGGACCGGGATTCCCTTGACTTCCAGCATTAATCTGATAGCCTCCCGGGGCTTGAGCCCGAATTTAGAAACATAGGCAGGGCCGCCGTCAGCAATGTATTTATTAAATGCCGCCTGCGGGCTCAAAACAAACCCTTTTTTTGCTAATACTCTTGCTAAATGAAGCCTGCCCACGCAGCTATTTCCGGCAAACGCAAGAACCTCATCAACTTTTACCGGTATGCCTAAAAGATTTAGCTTTCGGCACATCTCCTCCATACGTTTGAGGCGATTCTCGCATAATTCAGCAAGCTTATCCTGGAACCAGCGCTCCCGGGTTTCAATACCATAACCGAGGATGTGCGCTTCGCTATTGTCAATGTCAGCGCTAAGCTCTATACCGGGAATAAGTTCTATGCCTTCGGAAGGAAAAGAAGATGTATAGGCTTTGAGCGTATCGTGGTCAGTAATACTGATGCAGTCTATGCCGGATTTCTTTGCCAGGAGAACTACTTCGGCAGGCTTGAGTGTGCCGTCTGAAAAATTGGTGTGAATATGCAGGTCGGCATATCGCATCAGCTTTTACCAAAATCTTCCCTGATGCGGTCAAGGATGCCATTGACAAATTTGCCGGCTTCTTCCCCTGCATATTTCTTTGCCAGGTCAACTGCCTCATTGATAGAGACCTTTGCCGGAACGTCTTCTAAGTAAAACAGTTCAAATGCGCCCATACGCAAAACATTCCTATCTACTACCGCCATACGTTTTAACTGCCAATTCGCGGCAAAGCTGGATATTTTCTTGTCAATTTCATCCAGATGTTTCAAGGTGCCCGAAACTATTGCTTGCGTAAAATCCTTTATTTCCCGGATTACCTCTTCTTCCTGCTTAAGCCAAAACGGTTCCCAGTCACCCGGAGGCTCTCGGGTAATATCAACTCTATACAATAACTGCAGGGCGTATTCTCTGGCTTTTGTGCGTTTACGCATTTTAATGAGCCCCTGCCGTTTTGTTTCGTTTTGTTAGAAGCGAAGCGAAACAAAACGAAACAGCAGGGGCGAATTAACATATCCCCGCTTATTTTATCTGATTTATAAGATTCGCCATCTCGATAGCGGATAAAGCCGCGTCTTTGCCTTTATTTCCTTCTTTGGTGCCTGCGCGCTCAATCGCCTGCTCAATGGTATCAGCGGTAATAACTCCGAAAATAACCGGGATGCCGGATTGCAAAGATGTCTGGGCGATTCCTTTAGTAACCTCAGAGGCAATATAATCAAAATGAGGCGTTGAGCCGCGGATAACCGTTCCCAGGCAGACAATGGCGTCAAAACTTTTGGTATCCGCCAACCTTTTGGCAGCTAAGGGAATCTCAAAAGCGCCCGGCACGAGCACCAATTCAATCTTATCCTTATCAACCCCGTGGCGGGTGAAAGTATCAATACAGCCCTCAATAAGCTGTTTAGTGATAAAATCATTAAACCTGCTTGCAACAATCCCGAATTTCTTTCCCTTCGCGATTAATTGCCCTTCGATAGTTTTTACCATTTTCCCCCTCCTTCAATGAGCCCCTGCTGCTTCGTTTTGCTGCGCCTGTCTGCCGACAGGCAGGCAAGAACGAAGCAAAACGGCAGGGGCGAATTGAACCCTGCACCGTATGGTGCAGGGTCAAATTCAGCCGGCGGACTTAGCTGCCTGCTCAGCAGGCAGGCGTTTACTTCATTCCGTAAGCCCGGGCTTTATTTACCTTTTTCAAGGCAATAAATGGCCTAACTTTTCTTTTTTTGTCTTTAAATAATTCTTGTTACTCTTTGTAGGCCTAATCTTTATAGGGATGCGCTCAACCACTTTCAAGCCGTAACCCTCTAATCCGATGATTTTGCGCGGATTATTGGTTAAAAGCCTTATCTTCTTAACCCCTAAATCCGCCAGAATCTGAGCGCCGATTCCATAATCACGCAGATCCGCAGGAAAACCCAGGGCTTCGTTTGCCTCGACCGTATCCATCCCTTTGTCCTGAAGGGCGTAAGCGTGGATTTTATTCACCAGGCCTATACCCCTGCCCTCCTGATTCATATAGACAACGACACCCTTGCCTTCGGAACTAATCATCTCCAATGTCTTCTTCAGCTGCTGGCCGCAGTCGCACCTTAAGGAAGAAAAAATATCTCCGGTCAAACACGCAGAATGGACCCTTGCTAATATAGGAAGCTCTTTTCTGAGCTCTCCCATCACCAAAGCCAAATGATGCGACTTGTCAATGGAGGCCTGATAGAGCATCAATTTAAAATCCCCTAAGGGCGTGGGAAGCTTTGTCTCTTCTATCTTCTTTACCAGGACTTCTTTTCTGCGCCTGTATTCAATGAGTGCGGCGATGGTGCAAATCTTGAGGTTATGAACCCTGGCAAATTCAATAAGCTGAGGAGTTCGCGCCATTGTTCCGTCATCGTTCATAATCTCGCAAATAACTCCTGCGGAATATAAACCAGCCAGGCGCGCCAGGTCTACTGCCGCCTCAGTATGTCCTGCCCTGACCAAAACCCCGCCATCCCGGGCTGCCAGAGGAAATATATGGCCGGGACGGATTAAATCCTGCGGCTTTGCATACTTAGCAATCAACACCTTTATTGTATGCGCCCTGTCTAAGGCAGAAATTCCGGTAGTTATTCCATAACGGGCATCAACCGAAATTCTCCATGCGGTCTGGAACTTATCTTCAACCGTATGGCTTAATTCATGCGGCAGGTAATTGAGCATCGGATGCAGGCCTAAGGCCTTTAATCTCTCGTTAGTCATCGGCACGCAGATAAGCCCCCTGCCGAATTTGGCCATAAAGTTGATATGCTCTTTGGCCGTAAAAGACGCAGCCATAACCAGATCGCCTTCGTTCTCCCGGCTTTCATCATCAATGACAATAACCATTCTGCCGGCTTTTATGTCTTGAACAATTTCTTCTATAGAATTAAACTTCTCTACCATAAACAAAAATCCCCGAAGTTTATCTTCGGGGCATATTAAATTTTTTAATTATATTTTGTTTTTGTCTTCTCCCATCTAGACTATACTATCGGTACCGGATTCGCACCGGTTCATGTCCCCGCCGTTAGTCCCGCCGAAAGGCGGGACTGACAGGGACTTGCGGACTTTAACACCCGGCGCTAATGGAAGCGCCGGTGTGCGCTTGTCTAGCGCAACCGCCGGTCGGGAATCCCTGCCTGAGGCCAGGCAGGTCACCCTGCCCCGAAGACATATTATCAGTTTACCAGCAAATGGAAGATTGTCAAGAAAAAACTCGTTTTTCTTTGCGCTTCCCTCAAATCACAGCTAAGAGGCCATCCTGGTAAATTTTTATTGGTTTTGCTGTAACTATCGTATTTACAGGCTGTTCTGCCTTGTGGCTTTGCCTATCGGAAGGCAAACCACTGGCCTCTGCCTTGTGGCTTTGCCTATCGGAAGGCAAACCACTGCCCGCTGGCCTGGATATGAATACTTTTATGTAATTGCCGCTGTATCCTTTGGAGAATTTCTCGCCTTGAGAAAAGTCAGTGCCCGGACTACGCTCAGAATCAGATTCTAGAAGCACTTCCAAAGCCCTTCCTATATGAGCACGGCAGAAACCGATAGCCAATTCCTTGGCTAAAACCCCAAGCTGCCCTTGCCTTTCTTTTACAACTTGAGGCCTGGCTCTCCGGGCTCGTAATTGAAATGCCGCGGTATTCTCATGCGGGCTAAAAGAAAAAATATGAATCCTTGAAGGCTTAACTTCTTTTAGAAACTCAAAAGTATTGGTAAAACTTTTTTCATCTTCACCCGGAAAGCCAACCATAATATCCGTAGTGATACCGATAAAGGGAAGAAATTCGCGCAAACGTTCAATAAGCTCGCGATAACCACCAGAGAGCATTTTCCGATTCATCAATCGCAGCACCGCATCGTCCCCGCTCTGAAAAGGGATATGCAGGTGCCGGCATATTTTTTTTGAGTGCGCCATTGCCTTTATCAATTCTAAAGTTACGTCTTTGGCCTCAAGCGAACTCAAGCGGATACGCAGCAGTCCATCGATTTTTTCTAAGTCCCCGATGACTCTGGCCAACCCTTCGCTTAAGCCCAAATCCGCGCCAAAAGCGCCTAAACAAATCCCGCAGAGCACGAGTTCTTTGTAACCGTTGTCAACTAAGATTTTTGCCTCTCGGGTTATTTCTGATAAAGGCCGGCTGCGCGATGAGCCGCGCAGTTTTGGAATAATACAATAGGAACAGCCATTATTACAGCCGTCCTGAATTTTAAGAAACGCCCTCGTATGTTTATGAAATGCGCTGATGCTTTGACTACGCCCGGCGCTGATGGCCTTTTGATTTTCTATATTAGTTTCACCTGCTCCGCTTAAGATAAAATCAGGCAGGTTTTCCTTCAGGTTATTCCCCAAAACGCAGGCCACGCCGTTTATGTCCTTAAGCCCATTGGGGTTCTGATGAGCAGAACAGCCGGTAACAAAAATCTTTCCATTAGGATTGAGGCGGCTAAGCCTGCGCACCGCTTCAGCAGATTCCCGGCCTGCCTTCTGGGTAACCGCGCAGGTATTGACCACATAAATATCCGCAAGAGCTCTGCCAGCTTCCTGAAAGCCTAATTGCAAAAGCCTTTCGCGCAAGGACTGGCTTTCGTATTGATTCACCTTGCAGCCCAGGGTCTTAAACTCAAATGTTTTCATTAGTGTATAGGAAAGTAAAAACGCAAAAAGGCAACCACTGCAATTGCCGCGGTATCCACCTTAAGAACATTTTCACCTAAAGATACGGCTACGCATCCGCAGGCTTTCGCTAAGGAAACTTCCCTCTCCGTAAAATCTCCCTCTGGCCCTATGAAAACTATGACCGACTTATGGCTTTGGCTATTCGGTTGCCAACCACTGCCCTCTGGCTTACCCTTAAAGCTGCTGACTACGTCTTTGATATGCCTATTCTTTACGCCCAAATGAGGAATAATCGCCAGGTCGTAATCCTTGCTCATAGGAATCACGCTATTGAATCCGGCCACCGGCTCAACCTGAGGCAATTTGATCCTGCCACACTGCTTTGCGGCTTCTCTGGCTATTGCCTGCCAGCGCCTGAGTTTGCCATCCAGGCTATTTTCCGAAATCTTTACGATGGTTCTTTCTGTTTGGAGCGGAATTATTCTTTCTACCCCTAATTCAGCGGCTTTTTCTATGATAAAATCTATCTTGGATTTTTTGGGGATGGCGCAGGCCAAGGCGATATGCAAAATTTTATCTTCTGATATTTTCTTTACCTTATGAATTGTTAATACAACTTTATCCCGAAGAATCTTATCAATGACAGACTCGTATTCTTGGGTTCGGCCGTCAAAAACATACAGCCGGTCTCCGGCTCTAAGACGCGCCACATCAACAAGATGATGGACCTGTTTTTTATCGGAAATGATTATTTTATTGGTGGTGATATTTTCTGGAGGACAATAGATACGCATCGCTTATGCTAAGGCAGGCTATTATCAGGGTTTGTTTTCTGAGAAGACCAGGGCGCTAAAGATATAGAGCTCGGTTTTGGGGTCCTTCCAGGCATCCGGAGAAAGGCCGGCCTTATGGGCGCAGAGCTGCGACAAGAATTCTTCCTTTGACCAGCCGGTCTCAAGCGCCACCTGAGGCAAGAATACTCCTTGATTCCATCCACTCTTGACCAGAACTCCGTGAATACCCAACTGAAATTCATCAATGCCGGTAATTCTTTTAAGCGGGGTTAATACCGAGATTTCAATATCAATTTCCTTGAATTCCTCTTTGGTAACCGCAGGAAAACGGGGATCTCCGGTTGCAGATGCAATCGCCATATCCCTTATGGTTTCAAAAAGAGGTTTCTCCCCGGTAATATTGCCGATACAGCCTCTTAACTCTTGCCTTTTATGTAAGGTTACAAAGGCGCCGCTGATTGAGGTTAACTGCGGGTCGTCTTCCTTAAAATCCAAGCGCTTGCCGGTAGCCAGATACTCCTCTATGCTTTTACGGGCAATCTCCAATAATCGCTTTTTTTGGTCCGGGCTAAGCGTCATCTCTTTATCTCTTTCTCTGCCTGCTTCGCTTTGCAGCTTGTTTTCCGCTTTGCTTTCTGAATTATTTTCCGCTGAATAGATTATAGCCGAAACATAGCCGACTGTCCATAGCCCTTTTATCTTTTTCCGGGTAACCTCTACGGAATTCGTATAATGCAGAATCCTGAGCTTATCGCGGTTTAACTTCCTTGCGCTAAGCATTGCCGCAACCACCGGATACCCTCCGCACATCTGAACCGTCCCATCCTTCAACTTCTCATAGATAACCTCTGGA
>Ga0156239_142_pt1 | contig 10381 bp, 6 predicted proteins | sample RifCSPlowO2_12_FD_107886 | JGI IMG/M metagenome (GOLD analysis project Ga0156239, IMG submission 107886) | Omnitrophica WOR_2 bacterium RIFCSPLOWO2_12_FULL_46_30 | reverse complement strand
AACGAAACAAAACGGCAGGGGCTCATTTAAGCCACGGAGAAAGGTAATGCGGATAACCAATGGCAATTGCCAACCTCAAGGGAGATGAATTCAGCGAGCGGGAAAAGCGCAACCTGGCTATCCTTGAGACATTAAGGCGTTTTGGCCCCATAACCCGGCCAGAAATTTCCCGCGCCTTAGGATTAAATATAGTTACCGTCTCTAATTACATTGAAGAATTCATCAATAAGAGCCTGGTCTTTGAAAAAGAATTTGATATCTCTGAGGGCGGAAGGCGGCCCATACTTTTAGATGTTAACCCTGACAGCGGCTTGGTTATCGGCGTAGGGGTAAATCTTTTAAACATTGTTGGGGCGCTGGTGGACTTAAAGGGGAGAATTGTTGCGCGCAGCTCGCTTGAGCGTAAAGATGTCGGGGTTAAAAATGTGGTCAACTACATTATTGAAGCGATTGCCCAGACCTTAAATAAATCCAGGGAAAGCCATGGAAAGATCAAAGGCATAGGTATTGGTATTGCCGGGATAGTCAATAAGAAGGACGGTTCTGTGCGCTGGCCGGAGAAGGTGGGCAATCATTATGACTATGCCTCGGTATTCGTTCCTTTAAAGAATATCGTTGAGCGGGAATTCGGGTATCCGGTTTTGCTTGAAAATGACGCCACCGCTGCCTGCTTTGGCGAACAATGGCTGGATCTGGAACCGGGAATCAAAAATGTAATTTATATGTTTTCCGGAGTCGGCTGCGGGATTATGATTAACGGAGAGATATATACCGGCGCAAGCGGTTCAGCCGGAGAGGTTTCCATTTATAATCCTAAAGAAGACGCGCCTTTTACCTGCCCTGCAGGCAGCCCATGTTTTCTAAAGCGCTGGGAGATAGATTTCGGAATGATTAATGAGGCGCGGGCAAGAATTACCCAGTCCCGGGATCCAGAGAGTATAGCCAGGAGACTTTTGGAACTTTGCGAGAGTTCTCCCGAAAAGATAAATTTAAAACATATATTTCAGGCAGCAAAAGAAAACGACCCCTTAGCGGCTGAACTTTTAGATAGAGCGGCAAAACAATTAGGGATAAAGTTAGCCTTCTTAGTTAATCTTCTCAATCCCGAAGCAGTGATTATCGGAGGCGGATTAGAGGAGGCAGGAGAAATATTCCTGAATACGGTCAGGTCTACCGTAAATGGCTGGGCTTTTGAGGAAATGGCTTCAAGCGCAAGGATAGTTTATTCAACGTTAGGCGAAAATTCGGTGAGCTTAGGCGCGGCAAGCCTGGTTATGCGCCAGGTATTCAGCCAGATATAAAATTAAAACAGTCCTCCCGTCAACAAAGCGCTTCGCTGATTTCTGCGAAATCCGCTTCGCAGTTGACGGGATTAATTCGCAGACGCTTCGCTATAACTTAGGTCGCACTTCGTGCGACGTAAGTTCTCTGCTCATTAAGGAGGAGGATGGATGGATAAGAGGATGAAGCTCATTGCCATCATTTTGGGTGTTATTAGTTTAACCGCCGCAATTATCGCTTTTTCTTATATTACGAGATACAGTTCTTTAATGCGCGACTTCCAGGAATTGCAAAAAGAAAAACAGGCCCTGCGCGCTGAAAACGGGGCCTTAACTAAGAAGACAGCCAAAGCTGAAGAAGAGGCAAACGGCCTGCGCGAGGCGCAGAAGGCTCTCAAGAAAGAGTTAGAGCGCCTTGCCTCTGAGCGCCTTGAATTGCAAAACAAACATAACCTGCTTCAAGAGGAAAGGGATAAGTTGATGGAAAGGTTACAGCAGTCCTTGGCCGGCGCTTCGGCCTCAACCGCCGCTACAACAACAGTTAGCGCAGCGCCTTCTGGCGCTGATGAATATTGGGCTGGCGTCTTGAAAGAGAAGGAAAATTTAGAATTGCAACTGTCTAATTTAAAAGACACCCTGAAGAATAATCAAATAAAGGCAAATGAGCTTACCGGGGAAAAATTAACCTTTGATTTGGAAATTCAGAAATTAACCAAAGAAAAAACTGATATCCAGCGCCAGTTAGAATATAATGAAAAGCTCTCAGACAGCATATCGTTGCAATTAGTCAGGGAAAAAGAAGACAAGCGTAAGATTCAAAAGCAGGCAAGCCTGATGAAAGAAGAAAATTACGCTCTTCGCAGCCGCCTGAAGGATATGATGAATACCGCTATCTCCCTGGAGAAAAAGCTTAAGGAAACCGAAGACAAACGTATGGAGTTGTATAACCGCCTCAACCAGATGGACCAGCTCTTAGAGGATAGGCTATCCGAGGTATTAGAGACAAAGCAGAATTTAGGCGAGCTCAAAAAAGGATTAACGCCTTCCACTCAATCAGCCGTTGAGCTTCCTCCCATCGTAGTGCCAAGCGCCGCAGGTCCGCCGCCTGCGGCAAAGGAAGCGGATTCCGGGAGAATCGTCAGCATCAATAAAGAGAAGGGCTTTGTAATCTTTGATATGGGCCAGGCGCAGGGAATTTATCCCGGCCAGGCCTTAGCCGTTTATCAGGATTCACAGCAGATAGCCGCGGTTGAGGTTATCCAGGTAAGGCCTAATGTGAGCGCCGCTGACATCAAAGAGAAAACAGCCCAGATAAAGGTAGGTGATGTGGTTAGGTAAGCTAAAAAAGGCAGTTTAGCATGAGCGCAGGGAAAATCAGCATCGCAGATGTAGCAAAAGCAGCGGGAGTCTCCATCGCCACTGTCTCCCGCGTGATCAATAAAGCCCCCACGGTAAACAGTGCCAACCGCAAAAAAGTTGAAGAAGTTATCCGCAAGTTAAAATTTACACCTTCACCATTCGCCCAGGCATTAGCCAGGGGGCGGACAAATTCCGTAGCCCTGGTCATCCCCCGCTACGAAGGTATTTTTTACTCTTTCTACGCTTTAGAGCTTATCCGGGGAATTGGCACCTTATGCGATTGCTTAAAGCTGGATCTCCTTCTGCATTTAACTGACGGCCGGGACGTTTTAAATGCCAAATCAGCTGCGGGGATAATTTTTGCAGATATAATCGCAAACCGCGCGCAATTGGAATGGGCTTTGAAAGAAAACATTCCCACCGTGGTGGTCAACAATCTGGTTGAGGACTTAGATGTCAGCTGCATTGCGATAGATAATCTGCATGGGGCATTTGATGCGGTCAATTATTTTATCAGCTTAGGCCATAGAAGGATAGCCCATATAGCCGGAGACCTCATCAGCCAGGCCGCATCCATGCGCCTTGAAGGTTACAGGCGGGCCTTAGCAGAAAACAAGCTCAAGGAAATACCGGAATACATTGTCAGGACTGATTACTCCCGGGGACAGGCGCGTCAGGCAACAGAGAAGCTCTTAAGTTTAAAGGCCCCTCCGACAGCCATTTTTATTGCTTCTGATACGATGGCGCTTGAGGCAGTTACCGTAATTATGGAAAAAGGAAAAAAAGTGCCTGATGATATCTCAATTATCGGTTTTGATGATAATCCCGCAAGCCTCTATGGAGCAGTTGCCCTTACCACCGTAAGGCAGCCGCTGATTAAAATGGCAGAAGAAGGAATTAAGGAATTACATAGTCTGATTAAAGGAAAAAAAGACCTGCGCAAGGTCGCCTTACCTGCGGAGCTTGTGGTCAGGGATTCTTGCCGGGCGATTGAGCAGGGCTAAATTGAATACCCCTCTCCATTTAAATAGATTTCTGGCCACCGGCGTCGGCAGCCTTCCTCATACCTCGCCCTATGAAGCCTGCGATTTGGTTTTTCGCTATTTCAAAGACGATATTCCCTTCTGGCCGCAGCTGCCCAAAAGAGATTTTAAAGAGAATATGTATGTGCAATTTGCCCAGGGCCTGCCCGGCGTAGTTATTGACGAGGCGGAAAAGAAAATATATATTAACACCGCTCAGGATAATTACGCTGGAGAATTAGAGGCAGCCTATGAGCATTATCTGGCTTCGGATTTAGATTATTTTACAGTAAGTCCGGACTACGCAGCCGGCTTCTATGAATTCATAAAGCGCATCAAGGGGATGAGTTTTGCCTTCCTCAAAGGCCAGATTATCGGCCCGGTAAGTTTTGGCCTGACCGTCACCGACCAGAATAAAAAAGCAATTATCTACGAGCAGGAGTTCCGCGATTGCTTGGTAAAGGCGCTGGGGATGAAAGCCAGATGGCAGGTGAGGAAATTACAAGAGGCGATAGGCGATGGACAGGGCCCGCAAAAAAAACCGCAAGTTATTATTTTTATTGATGAACCATATCTGGTTTCTGTCGGCTCAAGTTTCTTTAACATCAAAATAGAAGATGTAGTTACGATGACGAACGATTGTATTGAAGCAATCCATAGCGAAGGCGCATTTGCCGGGATTCATTGCTGCGGCAATACTGACTGGGGCATTGTTCTAAAAACCAATATTGATATCCTGAATTTTGATGCCTATAATTATCTGGAAACCATTTTTCTCTACCCCAAAGAGCTGGATAGTTTCTTGCAAAGAAACGGCATTCTTGCCTGGGGGATTGTTCCTACGCATTCAAGAGAAGGCCTGCCTGCAATTGACAGCTTGCTGAAAAAAATGGCTCCAGGGGGGGCTTTCAGGCAAAGGTTTTCTCTTATAAGCCCTGCCTGCGGCTTAAGCGGCGCCCCCTTAGAAAGGGTTGAGGAGATACTGGCTCTAACCGTAAGATTAACCCGCTCACTATAAATTGTAGCAATAACAGATTAAGTATACAACATATAGTATTCTCTTGACAATGGCTTCTGGTTTGTTATAATAGAAACCCCCGAGAAGATCTAGAAGAAATACCAGGCGAATGGAGGAAGACCTATGGCAGTAAAACTTTCTGAGAACGCGCTCAAGGTTTTGGAAAGGCGCTATCTAAAAAAGGATAAGGAGGGCAGGGTCGTTGAGACGCCGGATGAGCTTTTCCGGCGGGTTGCTAAAACCATCGCCTCAAGCGATAAGGCATATGGCAGAAACGAGGCCCAGGTCAGGGAATTAGAAAACAGGTTCTATGAGATGCTGGGTAATTTGGAGTTTATGCCCAATTCGCCTACCCTGATGAATGCCGGAAGGGAGCTGTCGCAGCTATCTGCCTGCTTTGTGCTCCCCATAGAGGATTCAATGGAATCTATTTTTGAAAGCCTCAAAGCCACGGCTATGATCCATAAGTCCGGCGGAGGGACGGGGTTTTCCTTTTCCCGATTAAGGGCAAAAAACAGCGTGGTCCTTTCCACCGGCGGAATTGCCTCAGGCCCGGTTTCCTTTATGAAGGTCTACGATGCCGCAACCCAGGCGGTAAAGCAGGGCGGAACCCGCCGGGGCGCGAATATGGGTATCTTAAGAATAGACCATCCGGATATACTAGAGTTTATCCAATGCAAGGATTCGGATAAAGACATCACCAATTTTAATATCTCAGTGAGCGTCACTGAGAATTTTATGCAGAAGCTTGAGAAGGGCGAGGATTATGATTTGATTGATCCGCATACTAAGAAGCCGGTGAAGCGCCTGAATACAAAACTTGTCTTTGCCTTGATTGTGAAACAGGCGCATAAGAACGGCGAGCCGGGGGTAATTTTTATTGACCGGATGAACCAATTTAATCCCACGCCAAAATTGGGAAGTTATGAATCTACAAATCCATGCGGAGAGCAGGTGCTTTTGCCTTACGAAAGTTGTAACCTGGGCTCCATAAATTTAGACAAGATGTTTAAAGAAGCAGGCGATGGCTATGAGATTGATTGGGATAAATTAAGGGCGGTGGTTCATCTGGCAGTTCATTTTTTAGACAATGTCATTGATGTGAATAAGTATCCGCTCCGGGAGATTGAGCGGATGACCCGTTTAAACCGCAAAGTCGGATTAGGGGTAATGGGCTGGGCAAGCCTGTTGTGCCGCTTAAGCATTCCCTATAATTCAGAAGAGGCCATTGCCCTGGCCGAGAAGGTAATGGTTTTTATTTTACAAGAGGCAAGAAAAGAATCTGAAGAGCTGGCAGGATATAAAGGAGTTTTCCCTGCCTTTAAAGGAAGTATCCACGATAAACCCGGTGGGCCAAAATTGCGCAATGCCACCCTAACCACCATTGCCCCTACCGGCACAATCAGCATCATTGCCGGCCCCTGCTCTTCAGGGATTGAGCCGCTTTTTGCCATTTCCTATTATCGGATGGTAATGGACCAGGACAAATTGATTGAGGTTGACCCGGTTTTTGAGGAGGTAGCTAAGAAAAGAGGTTTTTATTCCAGGGAGTTAATGGCTAAGATTGCCGAGGACGGCTGTATTCAGAAGGTAGGCGAGATACCCGAAGACATCAAGAGGTTATTTGTGGTGGCCCACGATATATCTAGCCAGTGGCATATCAAGATGCAGGCCGTATTCCAGAAATGCACGGATAACGCGGTCTCTAAGACAATAAATCTGCCCAACGAAGCCACCCCTGATGATGTGGCGCAGGCATATCTTTTGGCTTATAAGCTGGGCTGTAAAGGGGTAACCATTTATCGCGATAGGAGCCGCGAAGAACAGGTTTTAAATATTGAACGTAAAGACACTGAAAAAAAAACTGCGGGACAGGAGATAAAGAAGCCTGAGGCAATAGAAAAGATTGCTCCGCGGCCAAGGCCTGAGGTAGTTACCGGAACCACGACTAAAGTCGCCACCGGCTGCGGGAATCTTTACGTAACCATAAATTCTGATGAAGAGGGTATGCCTTTTGAGGTCTTTACCCAGATGGGCAAGGCCGGCGGCTGCGCCGCCAGCCAGCTTGAGGCCATCGGCCGTTTGGTATCCCTGGCTTTTCGCTCGGGAATTGAGGTGAAGAGCATCATTGAGCAGTTACGCAATATCCGCTGCCCCTCGCCATCGTGGGAGAAGGGGGTGCGGATTTTCTCCTGTGCTGATGCCATAGCCAGGGTAGTAGAAAAAAGGTTACTGAATTTAGGCGCGCTGGATAAGCCAGAGGGCAATGGTGCGGCTTCCACTAGCCGCAGCCATAAGCCAGGGGAGGCCTCTTCAAAACTTACTAAAGCCGAGGAGTATTTAGTAGAAAAGAATGTTACCTCTAATATAATCGGTGTCTGCCCTGACTGCGGAGGAGCGTTGCGCCATGAAGAGGGCTGTGTCAAGTGCCAGGCCTGCGGGTATTCTAAGTGTTAAACACAGATTCTTGAAAACAGATTACACAGATAGAAATTTATGAAAAAAATATTTTATATTGTCCTTGATGGTTTGGGGGATTTGCCGATAAAAGAGCTTGGCGATAAGACGCCATTAGAGTCTGCGCTTACCCCGAATATGGATAAGCTTGCGCAAAAAGGAAAAACAGGCGTAGTTTATCCGGTGGAAAAGGGAATTGCCCCGGAATCAGACGTTGCGGTTATCTGCCTCTTGGGCTATGATGCCCATAAATATTATACCGGAAGAGGGCCTTTGGAATCCTATGCTGAAGGCTTATCAGTCCACGACGGAGATTTGGCCTTGAGGGTTAATTTTGCTACCGTAGCAGAGGACGGTGAAACCATTATTGACCGCCGGGTGGGTAGAAATTTGACTACTGAAGAAGCAGCTGCCTTAAGCCGCGAAATAAATTCCAAAGTAATCCTGAGCTCGGCGACTTTTGAGTTTAAAAATACCATCGGCCATCGGGGAGTATTAGTCATCCGCGGACAGCGGGAGCGGCTTCGCGGATGGATTACCAATACCGACCCGGCCTATGGCAGGGAAGGGGTTTTTGGAGTTGCCTTAGAAAAATTCCCGAATACAATTTTAGCATCAAAGCCGGTCGGGGGTTATGAATTTGACTCAGGCGCGCTTGAGGCGGCAAAACTACTCAATGAATTTACCGAGAAGGCGCATCAGCTTTTGCAGGCGGCAAAGGTAAATCAAAGGAGAGTTCAAGAAAAAAAGATGCCGGCTAACGCCATTGTTTCAAGAGACGCAGGGGATCATTTGCCAAAGTTCCCCTCGATAAAAGAAAGCCGCGGCTTAAAACTCGGCTCATTTGTCGAGATGCCGGTGGAAAAGGGAATTGCTCTTTTAACCGGAATTGAGGTAGTTGAGATTCCTCAATCAAGCGGAAAGCCGGAAGTAGATTATCCTTTGTGGGCAGAGACCGCGCTTAAGAAAATTCATGACTTTGACGGCTTATATATCCATATCAAGGGCCCTGACGAGCCTGCTCACGACGGAAACTTTAACAAAAAGAAAGAATCCATTGAGGCAATAGATAAATTTTTCTTCGGCAATCTCCTTCCTAAGATTAAGCTAAGTGAGGTTATTATTGCCGTAACCGCAGACCATTCCACCCCCTGCAAACTTAAAGCCCATTCTGCCGACCCGGTTCCTTTCTTAGTTGCCGGAGGCGCCATCAAGCCAGACGGCTCAATGAGTTTCTCCGAGAAGACCGCTAAACTCGGCTCATTAGGTGAAATCGGCGGCCAGGACGTGCTCCCTCTCCTTGTAAAGTTAGCCCAAGAGTAGCATAATTAAGCCTAGAGTGCAAAGCGAAAAGCGAAAAACCAAAACGTAAAACTTAAAGTTTTCTTTTACCTTTTTCGTTTTTAAGTTTTCCACTTTGTGCTTTCCGCTTTACGCTACAAGATGTTTATATGAATAAATATGATGTGATAGTTATCGGCGCAGGGCATGCGGGAATTGAGGCGAGTTTGGCCGCCAGCAGGATGGGCTGTCCGACTTTGCTGGTAACTATGCGTTATGACACCATCGGCCATATGAGCTGTAATCCGGCCATCGGCGGAGTGGGCAAGGGCCAATTGGTTAAAGAAATTGATGCCTTAGGCGGAGAAATGGCAAAGGCCGCAGATGCCTGCGGCATCCAATTTCGCATCTTAAACAGCTCAAAAGGCCCGGCGGTGCAGTCATCTCGCGCTCAAGAAGATAGGCACAGATATAAGGCCTATATGCAGAAGGCGCTCAGGGCCCGCAAGAACCTGTTAGTCAAAGAAGGTACGGTTGCAGGGCTCATCGTAAAAGATGGGGCCGCCTGCGGTATAGGGCTGCATAATGGCGATTGTTTTTACGGCAAAACCATAGTGGTTACTCCCGGGACATTCTTAAACGGCTTAATCCACATCGGCCTGGAACATACGCCGGGAGGAAGAATAGGCGAGCCCCCGTCGCTAGGCCTGGCAAATTCACTTCAAGATTTAGGGTTTAATATCCTGCGCTTTAAAACCGGAACCTGCGCCCGCTTAGATGGCCGGAGCATAAACTTTAAGAAACTAGAGGTTCAGGAAGGCGATAGAGAGCCAAGGCCTTTTTCTTTTTTGACTAAAAAGCTTAAACTTAGACAAGTTCCCTGCCACATAACCTATACCAATAAAAAGACCCATGAAATCATCCGCTTGGGCCTCGGCCGTTCGCCGCTTTATACCGGGAAAATCAAAGCCGCCGGCGTGCGCTATTGCCCCTCAATTGAGGATAAAATCGTTAAGTTTGCCGATAAAGAGCGCCATCAGATATTCTTAGAGCCGGAAGGCCTGAAGACCATTGAGTATTATCCTAATGGCATCTCCACGAGTTTGCCGGTAGATATCCAATTAGAGATGTTGCATTCAATAGAGGGTTTAGAATACGCGGAAATTACCAGGCCCGGATACGGCATTGAGCACGATGTGGTTGACCCTTTAGAGCTATATCCTACCTTAGAGGCCAAACGCGTCAGAAACTTATATCTGGCAGGTCAAATCAACGGCACAACCGGATATGAAGAGGCGGCTTCTCTGGGTTTGCTTGCCGGGATAAATGCCGCCTTGAGAGTTAAAGACAGACAGCCCCTTGTCTTAGACCGCTCAACCAGCTACATCGGAGTGCTCATTGACGACCTCACCACCAAAGGAACCAATGAACCGTACCGGATGTTTACCTCCCGGGTGGAATACCGCCTGACTATCCGCGAGGATAACGCGGACTTGAGGCTGCGTAAGATTGGCCGTGAGGCGGGATTAGTCAAAGAGAGTGATTTTAAAAAGACACAAAAGAAAGAAAAGGCAATAGACGAGGGAATCTCCTATTTAAGAAAAACAAAAATTTTAGCAACGAAAGAGATCAACCAAACCCTGGGGCAGCTTGAGACCGCGCCGATAAATAAAAGAATAACCCTTGAAGAATTGCTGAAGCGCCCGGAAATAGATATAAAAACCTTACAAAGTTTTGATGATTTTAAATTTCCCAAGGATGTATCCCGGCAGATTGAGATTGAGGTTAAATATGCCGGCTTTATCCAGCGCCAGTTAGCGGAAGTAGAGCGCTTTAAGCATCTGGAAAAAATAAAACTCACCGCTAATTTTGATTATTCCTCAATTCCCGGTCTTTCCCGGGAGATAAAAGAGAAGTTGGATAAAGGTAAGCCCCTGAATTTAGGCCAGGCCTCTCGTATCTCG
>Ga0156239_121_pt1 | contig 11510 bp, 9 predicted proteins | sample RifCSPlowO2_12_FD_107886 | JGI IMG/M metagenome (GOLD analysis project Ga0156239, IMG submission 107886) | Omnitrophica WOR_2 bacterium RIFCSPLOWO2_12_FULL_46_30 | reverse complement strand
ACTGCTTGATTTAAAACAGGCAAGACACTTTAGAATAGAGGCGGTTAGCTTATTTTTTCTTCAGGAATGGTTTTATTTCAGGGGGGGGTAGGTTATAAATATGTTTATTTATTTAAACAGAGGACTTCTATTTTAGACCTTTCCTTTATTTCTTCGCCGCGGCCGCTTCCAGGGCTTCCTGGATTTCGCTTACGGTTCTCTTGAGCTCATCAAGCTCTCTTCTGAATTCTTCCAGGCCGGGCTCAACTTCTGTCAGGCGGTTTTCTATATTCTTTTTTAGCCCCTCTTGAGCTGATTCAATCCTGGCGATACGGCTGTCAATCTCTCTCTTAATATCGTAGCCGGCTGACTCAGCTTTTGATACATTACCTTCTATGTTCTTTTTAAGCTCTTCGTCTTTCGCCTCTATTTTCGCGAAGCGGACATCCATCTCTTTCTTTGATTCTGCTTGCGCCGCTTCATTCTGTTTGAATCGGTCTTCCATATCCTGCAACCTGCGCGCAAGATAATCTTTCAGGTCTTCAATCTTGAGCAGGTCTCCCGCCTTGGAGATCTTTATTCCCTTGGGAAGCAATTGCCTATAGCCGGGCTTAACCTCAATCATTTCCATACCCGGCGGGATTTCATCCTTTTTATTCTCTTGCGCCCAAACGGAAAAAACTGCGCTAAACATAAAGGCGGAAATAAGAAAATTAGCCCTTCTTATCTTGAAATTAGGGCGCATCAATCTATGCTCTCCTGCGAAGGGGGATGACATTTTGGTTAATGCGTCTGTATTAACCTGCTTAAAAGCTGGAGGATAATATTGACCAAAAGGCCGGCCATAAGGTCATCCCCCATAACTCCCATCCCCCCTTTAAGTTTATCAATCTTGCAGATGGGATATGGCTTAAGCCCGTCCATAATCCGAAAGAGAATAAAACCCAATAGGCCAAAACTTAAGGAATAAGGCAGAAACAACAAACCCGCAAGCATCCCGTTAAAATCGTCAATTACAATCTCGCGGGCATCCTTGCTCTTGAAAAGCTCCTCTGCCTTAGCGGTTATCAAAAAACCTAAATTAGTTATTATTAAAACAGAGGCCAGATGCGCGGCGGTATTTCCGCGAATGAAAAAGATATAGGTAAAAAAAGCCGCTAATGACGCCAGGGTGCCCGGTAAGAATTTGCTGTAACCAAGATAGAAAACACTGCTTAAGAGCTTAATCAGGAGGTTAGACCCCGCCCTTTCTGTAGGCAAAGAATTGCTATTCCTTAGAAAGGGCGGGGTAAAGCTACTTCTGCCCATTTTTTAGGCCTAAGAAAAGATGGCGGTTTTCCCAGATATACGATATGCCTGAGATAAGGGTAAGCATTACCGTAGAAAGCATGCTCAAGTAAATAATGCTGCCTATTACCTTATCAAAAACAGGGCTCCAGAAAAAATAGGCCTTCATTACGTCTTTAAAAACGAGCGAGGCCAGGATAATGATGATTGCGGCCATCTGGGAAACGGTTTTATGCTTTCCGCCTTTAGAGGCGGCAATCACCACGCCTTTGGAGAAGGCAAAAAGCCGCAATGAGGTTATGATGAGCTCGCGCCCGATAATCACGATTACGCACCAGGCAGGGATAAGCTGCAGCTGGATAAAACTCAAAAAAGCAGCCAGCACCAGAATCTTATCCGCGATGGGGTCCATAATCTTGCCGAAGTCAGTGATGAGGTTCCTGGACTTGGCAATCATTCCGTCAAATAAGTCAGTAAGGGCCGCGGCTATAAAAACAACCAGGGCCAGGCTTTTGGAAGTTAAACCCTTAGAGAAGAGAAAAAACATAAAAACAAAGGTAAGGATTATCCGTGAAACGGTGAGTTTATTGGGTAGGTTCATAAATTCCCTACCAGGTCATATTCGTAGGTATCGGTAATCTTGAGCCTGACGAATGCGCCGGGTTCTAAATGTTTAGCCGTCTTAACATAGACCAAGCCGTCAACCTCAGGCGCATCAATGTTTAAGCGCCCCATATACGTGCCGTCCGCAGAGCGCTCATCAATTAAGACCTCGCACTCCCGGCCCAAAAACTTCTGGTTTAGGCGGCGGGATATTTCTTGCTGTTCCTGCATAATAATATTAAAACGCTCTTCTTTGAGCTTCTCCGGCACCTGCCCGGGATAACTAAAAGCAGGCGTGCCTTCCTCCCTTGAATATCTAAAAACACCCAGACGTTCAAATTGCTGTTCCTTGACAAAAGAAAGAAGCTCGCTAAACTCCTTTTCCGTCTCTCCGGGAAAACCCACGAGCAAAGAAGTCCTGACGGCAACTCCGGGAATTCTCTTGCGCAGGCCGGCAAGAAGCTGCATTATTTTTCTCTTATCCGTCCGCCGGCGCATTGTTTTTAAGATGCGGTTATTGATATGCTGTAACGGCAAATCCACATATTTACAGATTCTCGGCTCATCGGCTATTAAACGCATCAATCCGTCCGTTAGATGCTGCGGATGCAGATAGAGCAGCCTTAGCCAGCGGACATTTTTAAGCGAAGCGCTTATTTTACGCAGCAGCCTGCTAAGCTCTAATTTTTTGTATATGTCTAAGCCATAGGCGCTCGCATCCTGCCCGATAATATTAATCTCTCGCTTGCCTACGTTATCCATAATCCTAACCTCTTCTAATATTGATTCCATTCTGCGGCTTTGCAGATGGCCCTTAATCTTAGGAATGACGCAGAAACTACAGGTATGGTTACAGCCCTCAGAAATCTTTAGATAAGCAAAATGCCGGGGCGTCAGCGGGAAACTTTCCTTGTTCTCGTTACTTAAGGCCATCCTCCCCACAAAGGCGTCTATCTCCTCAAGATTAGGCAGGAGTTCTTCTTTATAACGTTGGACAAGGCAACCGGCAACAATCACTTTGCGCAGGCGGCCCTCTTTTTTTAAATCAATCAGGCCTAAGATTGCCTCAATGGATTCTTTCTTTGCCTCCTCAATGAAAGAACAGGTATTCACCAGGCCTATCTCAGCATCCTGGATATCCACAATCTGGTATCCCTTTCTACTGAGGCATCCCAGGAGATTTTGCGAGTCCACCAGATTCCGCGGACAACCTAAACTGAGAATTCCCACCTTGTTGGCTTTGGCTTTATGCATTAGATTATCGGACAAACCCATCAGGAAGCTTTTTGAAGTTAGGGGTTAATCTTGAGCCCTTCACGGTTGATGAGTATATTTTTAAGCTGCTGGCCTTTCCTGCCTAAAGAAGAAAATAGCTTACCGTCAACCTCAAGCGCTACGGCTGCGGCGTTGCCTACGAAGAGCTCAATATTGTCTTTGGCGCTCCAGCTCTCGGCATTACCTTTACGCAAGAGGCCCTGATAAATCGTGCGGCCGTCAACTTTAACTTTGATAAAGCTTTCCTCTTTGGCGCGGATTACTAAGGTGATTGCTTTTGGTTTTGCTTCCTGGGGGGCGGGAGTTTGAGCAGAGGCAGGCTGAGCAGGGGTTTTTGACGGGGTAAGCCCCGGCAGCGCGCTTTGCGCAGGGGCGGCGGTTGTTTTTTTAGAAGGCCTCTTTGGGCTTAGAGGCGCCGCTGGCTTGCGGACAGCCGGATGGCTGACTATACATCCCCTCAAAGCCAGGACCATAAAAAACGCTCCCGCGACAACCGAGAGGCCGGCTAAAATTATTTTCTTTTTTTCCAGAATAAAACTAAGCGAGGAATTTTTAATGCCGTTAGGCGGCCTGTGGCTGCGGCTATCGGAAGCCGCACCACTGCCCGCTGGCTTGTGGCTGCGGCTATTCGGTTGCCCACCACTGCCCGCTGGCTTGTGGGAGTGCTTTGCGGCAGTTGCGATAGGATATTCTTTTGTAAATTCCTGCCAGTCAACTCTCAAGAAACGGCAATACATCTTCAAGAACCCCTTCAAATACACAGGGTCAATATTATCTAAGCGGCCTTCTTCCAGGGACCTGAGGACCGCGGGGGATATCTTGGTATTCTTGCTTACTTCAGTTATAGAATAGCCATTTTCTTCGCGAGCGCTCTTTAAGTATGCGCCGGCATTCTGCATCGTCACTCTTTTACCTCGTCTCTTTCAGCCCCCTGAAGGCTGAATCCGTGTTCACTCAGCCAGGAGTCCTTGTCAATGAGTATCTTGCGGGGCTTGCTTCCCTGGAATGAGCCCACAATGCCTTCCTGCTCCATCGCGTCAATAATTCTCGCGGCTCTGGCATAGCCCAGCATCAGCCTTCTCTGTAAGATGGAGACCGAGGCCTGATTGCTCTCTAATATCAAACGCACTGCCTGGTCAAACAATTCGTCTTTTTCTCTCTCGGAAGGATTTAATGCCCTGGCCTGTTCTTTGAGAATGGCTTCCTCAAAAACCGGCTCTGCCTCGCTCTTGATAAACTCAACCACCCTTTCAATCTCGGCGTCTCTTAAAAGCGAACCCTGGGCGCGAATCAACTTTGCCTCCCCCGGACGCATAAAGAGCATATCGCCTCTTCCTAAAAGCTTATCCGCGCCATTAGCGTCAAGCACGGTGCGCGAGTCCACCTTTGAGGCAACCTTAAAAGAAATCCTGGCGGGAAAATTCGCCTTGATCACGCCGGTAATAACGTCAACCGACGGCCGCTGGGTAGCCAGAATCAGATGTATACCTACTGCCCGCGAGAGCTGGGCTAAGCGGGTGATGGCATTCTCAATAGTGTTGGCGGCAATCGCCATAAGGTCAGCCAATTCATCAATGACCACTATAATATAGGAAAGCTTATCCGGCTCCTTTTGATTATAGGATTCAATGTTGCGGGAGCCTGCCTTTGCCAGAAGCTTATACCTTTCCTCCATTTCGCTGACCACCCAGTTTAAGGCGTTAGAAACCTTCCTGGCATCGGTAACTACCGGGCACAATAAATGCGGCAGTCCGTTATAGACCGAAAGCTCAACCATTTTGGGGTCAACCATCAGGAATTTTGCCTCTTCCGGAGTTGCCCGGTAAAGTATGGAAAGAATCAGGGAATTTACGCAGACGGTCTTGCCTGAACCGGTGGTCCCGGCAATCAAAAGATGGGGCATCTCAGCTAAATCCGAAACCACGCTCTTACCGGTTATATCTTTGCCTAAAGCTATGGTGAGCTTGCTTTGAGCGTTCTGAAATTCAGGGCTGGATAAAACCTCTTTCAGATAAACCGCGCCGATTGAGCTATTGGGAACTTCTATCCCTACCCTGCTTTTCCCGGGAATCGGCGCCACAATCCTTACTGACTGCGCCTTCATGGCGAGCGCAATATCGTCGCCGAGCGAGACAATCCTCTGCACCTTTACTCCCGGGGCAGGCTCAAGTTCGTAGCGGGTAATCGCCGGGCCGCGCTCAATATTGGTTACCCGCACCGAGACGCCAAAATCCAATAAGGTATCTTCTAAGATATGGGCGTTTCCGGTTAAGTCCTCCTCAAGCACCTTTCTTGATGAAGCCGCGGCCGGGTCATCAAGCAGGCCTAAAGAAGGAAGCTGATAGGCGCCGCTCTTAAGCTGGACTGATTTTGGTTTTGCGGCTTTAATCTCCTGAGGTCCAGGCTTGAGCTTAAGTTCAATTTTAGACCCGGCTAAGGCCTGCTTCTGGCTGAGCGGTGACTCTTCCCCGGCCATAGATACCTCTTGAGGCCTTTCCTTATTTCTCTTAATCAGCGGATTCAGCTGGACCCGGTTAGAAACCGCGGGACGGCTAAAAAAGATAAAAAGGTTTCTCAGCGGGTTTATCCGGGGAATCCTGAACTTTGCTTTTAGCGCCTCGGTTATTTTCAGGATAAACCGCGACACCAAAAACTCCATTACCAGAACACAGGATAATAAAGCCAGGGTAATCACAATCACCCATCCGCCGGTTCCGAAATAGGTAAGCAGAAACTGAGAGAAGATAAAACCGAATAAGCCGCCCCGCCGAAAGCATACCTCAGCTAACCCGGAGGTCATGGCCATTAGACTGGCGAGCGAAAATGCGAGTAATAACAGCCCGGGAAGCCGAAAAGGCAGGAAGAAAGCGCGTTCCCTAAATTTGTCCAGGCCCCAGGAAAATAGGATTAGAGGCAGAAGGTAACTTACCCAGCCAAAAATAAAAAACAGGCCGAAAGAGAATCCTGCCCCAAAGATACGGATGAGATTTTTTGCCGGCGCATTTGCGGGAAAACTTAAGAAAGACAGGTCCTGGGGACTGTAAGAGATGAGCCCTAAAAAAATCAAAAGCCCGACCGCAATAAGGATAATGGCTTTGATTTCATTGAGATGGCTGTGATTCATCAAAAGCTTCAAGCAGAGGGCGGCGGCGCCTCGGCCTGTTTCTTGCTCAGGTTTACCCTGCCCAACTCGTCAATGCCGATGACTTTAACCTTTACCTCATCGCCGACCTTAACCGCGTCTTCAACATTCTTGATGAATTTATTGGATAACTCTGAAACATGAATCAGCCCTTCCTTATTCGGCAGGATTTCGCAGAAGGCGCCAAAAGGCATAATCCGTTTTATCGTACCGGCATAAATTTTCCCCACCTCAGGCGCTTCAGTGATGCCTTTAATTATGTCAATCGCCTTTTGGGATGCCTGGGCATCATTAGATGCCACCAGAACCGAGCCGTCGTCTTCAATATCAATGGACACCCCGGTGGAATGGATGATTTTCTTGATGGTTTTCCCTCCCGGGCCGATTAATTCCCCAATCTTCGCGGTATCAATCTTTAGCACGGTGATGCGGGGAGCAAACGCGGAAAGCTCCTGGCGCGGCCGGGCAATCGCTGACTTCATCTTCTCTAAAATCGTAAGCCGCGCCTTTTTGGCATCGGCCAGGGCCTTTTCAATCAAATCAAAATCTATGCCGGGAATCTTTAAGTCCAGCTGAATCGCGGTAATCCCTTCCTGGGTGCCGGCAACTTTAAAATCCATATCTCCAAAATGGTCTTCCAGGCCGTTAAGGTCAGTAAGCACAATCTGGCGCTTGCCTTCTTTAATCAATCCCAGCGCCACTCCGGCCACCGGCCTCTTGATAGGCACTCCGGCATCCATCAGGGATAACGTTGAGGCGCAGACCGTAGCCATGCTTGAGGAACCGTTGGATTCTAATATTTCTGAGACCACCCGCACGGTATAAGGAAATTCTTCCTTCGCGGGCATCACCGGAGAGAGCGACTTCTCAGCCAGGGCCCCGTGGCCGATTTCGCGCCTGCCGGGGCCTCTCATCGGAGCTGTCTCGCCAACCGAAAAAGGCGGAAAGCTGTAATGGAGCATAAAGCTCTTGCTGCTCTCGCCTTCTAAGGCCTCAATCATCTGCTCATCGCTGGCTGTGCCTAAGGTAGTTACGGCTAAACTCTGGGTCTCGCCACGGGTAAACAGGCCTGAGCCATGGGTGCGGGGAAGGGCGCCGATTTCGCAGGTTATCGGACGAATGTCGCCGGGTGAACGGTTATCAATGCGCGTTCCCTTCTCAAGGATATAATTGCGCACAATCTGTTTCTCAATTTCCTCCAGGCAGAGGCGCACATCCTTGGCTACGTGGCCTTCCAGGGTAAACTTTTCTTCTAATTCTTTTGCCAGGTTAGCTACGGCGTCTTCCCTCTGCTCCTTGCCGGATAAAAGACAAATTTCTTTGAGCTTCTCCTCGGAGAGCGATTTAACCGAGCCAAATAACGCCTGATCAACCTTCTTGAATTCAAGCTGCTGCTTTCTCACGCCTGCTTCTCTGGCAAAGTCCTCCTGCATCTTGATCAGTCCTTTAATGGTATCAAATCCAAAATGAATGGCTTTTAAAACCAATTCCTCGGAGGCCTCTTTGAGTTTGGACTCAAGCATCATCACGCCATCGCGGTTAGCCACAACCACTAAATCAAGCGGGCTCTTTTCAATTTCCGCGTAGGTTGGGTTAATCACGAATTGCCCATCCAGATAACCTACTCTTACCGCGCCTATCGGCCCGTTAAAGGGGATATCCGAGATAGTCAAGGCGCAGGATGCGCCGTTTACCGCCAGGACATCCGGGTCGTTCTCTCCGTCGCTGGAAAGGACTATGCCAATGAGCTGCACCTCATGGAACATACCGTCGGGAAAAAGCGGCCTGATCGGCCGGTCAATAAGGCGGGCGGTGAGAATTTCGCTTTCTGAAGGCCTTCCTTCGCGTTTAAAAAAACCGCCGGGGATCCTTCCGGCGGCATAGGTCTTTTCCTGATATTCCACCGTGAGAGGGAAAAACCCCAACGCTTCCTTTGACTGCTTGGACATACAGGCGGTGACTAAGACCACGGTCCCGCCGTAACGCACCACCACCGAGCCGTTTGCCTGCTTGGCAATCTTTCCGGTTTCAATGAGCAAATCCTGTTTTCCGCATTTAATCCCCGCCTGCTTTTCATTCATTTTCATTTGTCGGTACCTAACCCCTTTCCCTACTTTCTCAAATTCAATTTTTCAATGATTTCCTGATATTTCTTATCGTCTTCTTTTTTAAGATAATTTAAGAGCCTGCGCCTTTTGCTGACAAGGATTAGCAGGCCTCTGCGCGAATGGTGGTCTTTCTTATGCACCTTAAAATGCTCGCCTAACTGGTTGATGCGTTCGGTTAAAAGGGCAACCTGCACCGCGGCCGAGCCGGTGTCCTGGGGATGCTCCTTGTAATCTGAGATTATCTTTTGCTTTTTCGTTTTTTCTAATACCAACGTATTCACCTCCTCGCCTATAATTTCTATAGTATACTATACTAACCGCAAATCGTCAAGAAAAAACTGTCCGCAGGACAGTTTTTTCTTAATCCTTTGGCGCTCGTTTCTATCCTGCCTGATATAATTTCCTATGCTCACAAGGATTTTGGGATGTTTATCTGGGGGTGGATTTTCTTCTGCTGGAGAAGCTCAATGAATGTGTTAGCGTAGGCAGGGTTAAACTGCTGCCCGGAGCATTTCCTTAACTCTCCAGCTGCCTCCTCTGATAATAAAGGCCTGTTATAGCCTCTTCCGGTGGTCATCGCGTCAAAAGAGTCGGCAATAGCGATAATCTGCGCGCCCCGGGGAATCATATCGCCGGTTAATCCATGCGGGTAACCTTTCCCGTCATAGCGTTCATGGTGATACAATATCAAGGGAAGAACTTCTTCAAAAAAAGGCAGTCCCTCTAAAATCTTGGCTCCCTGCGCCTGATGGCGTTTGACAAATTCAAATTCTTCATCGCTAAGCCTTTCTTTCTTATGCAGGATTCTATCCGGAAGGCCGATTTTACCCACATCATGCAGATAGGCGGCTCTGTTGACCGCTTCTATTTCCTCCTTGGCTAAATGTAAACCTTCGGCAAGGGCGGTAGCGTAGAAACTCACCCGCTCGGAATGGCCGGCGGTATAAAGGTCTTTCTCTTCTAACGCCTTCACCAAAGAATGCATGGCATAGAAATAAGTCCGGGCAATTTCTTTTTGTTTAGTTTTTAATTCTTCTAAAGCGGACTCTAATTCTTTATTGCGCGCCTCTAAATCCATGCTCACGTAGCCCAGCTCACCCTTGGGCATAGCCCCTGCCATCAGAATAGATTCTGAGGCCGTAATTACCCTGTCTACCTCAGGATCAAAGATTGCCAGAGGGACTTTTGCCCTGCCTTCCGGCAGGCCCGCCTGCCGGACGGGCAGGCAGGCATCGGGCGCAATCCGTTTTAACAGCGATTCGCAGGTTAAAACCAAATCCGGATAATTCTTGATGTGTTCTCTGGGAAAATCCACGGCGGCAATCTTCGCTGAAATTTTTATTCTTTCCTTCTCAATGACAAATTCGCGGCCGGCTAATCTCTCTGCCAAAAGGCGCAACGAATCCTCAAACTGCCTTCGCTTAATATGGAAAACGCATAAAGAAAAGGCCTCCTCCCCATAACGGGCAAGCAGCGATTTCTTTCCCGCGCATTCTTTAATCGTCCGCGAAACCGTCTTAATTAAATGCGGCAGCCCCAGAGCGCGCCTTTCGCTTAATTGTGAAAATTCATTGACATAAACTAAACAAAAGAAATGTTCGCCGGCTTTGGCTTGTTTTCCTAAAACAGACTGCACGCTAAGCTGAAAATATCTCTGGGTATAAAGCGCCGTCAGAGGGTCAGTAATCGCCTGAATCTTTAACTTCTCCGATTCAACAACCAGGCTTATGTATTTGTAGAGCTCAACCGCTGCGTATGAGGCCAGGGATAAGAAAATGAGGCTGAATATATCCATCCTGAAATTATAACGCGCCTGGAGGAATATGTAACCTAGCGATATGCAGGATAATAGCGATGACAAGAGCAATATAGAATAGGCCGGCTTAAGGCGAAAGGAAAGAAATCCGGCGGCTAAGCCAAAGAAAAGAAAAATAGCGATTCCTGACCAGTAGGGTAATGTTTTAAGCGGGTTTCCCGATAAAAGCATAAGCAGGCTATTGGCATTAATATAAATGCCCGGCATTAGGCCCAGGGGCGTAGGGTGAATGTCGTGAGTGATATTCGCAGTTATTCCCAGCATAACGATTTTATCCTTAAGTGAATCCGGCTCAATGGTTAGACTGCGCTCAACGTCAATAGGTTGCGGGCCTAAGAGCTTATAAACGGGAAAGTTAATAAAATCGGATGCGCCGGCAGAATAATTTATCGGGATAAGCCCGAAATTATCAACAGGGAATGCCAGCTGCGGAGAAAGGATGACTCTTCCCGAATTACTATCGTAGCGGATGTTTTCTAACGGTAGAGCCTTAACCAACGCCAGAATTTTTATCTCTGCCGCAAAATCGTATTCCGGCGATTGGCGGCTTTTGGTTTTTGTCCGCAATACTGCGCGCATACTGCGTACCCGTCCATCGTGTTTATCCGGTTTTTTATTTACCAAACCCATCGCTTTAGCCGAGGCTGAAAAAATATCCAGCGGCCTTACGAATTCTCCTTCCTCATCAATGTAAGCGGCGAGAATGACATTACCTGCATTTTTAATGGCTTCGGCAAGCTGTAAATCCAATGACTCATCGCTGGATTTGCCCAGAAAGGCGAAATCAAGGAAAATCGCTTTGGGCCGGTAAGAGCTAATCTTGCCGACTAACTCAGCAAAGGCAGAACGCCTCCAGGGCCATTGCAGCCCTGCTTCTTTAAGTGAAGCATTATCAATGGCTACCACCACAATATCCTTGATTTCCCGGGGTAATTTTTTCCCGGCGCGGCTTATGCCTGAAAAGAAATCATTAGTGCGCAAGGCAGGGGTCTGTAAAAATCCTAATGGATGGAGGATAAAATTGTAGAGGATAAAAATCACCGCCACCAGGAACAAAATCCTGACCGGTTCTTCATCTTTTATATAGCGCATGAAATATAAATTAGCATACCCGGCCTGCGTTTGCAATAAGATTTTCCTTGACAACGGTTATCTTATTTGTAATGATAATAAACTATGAAAAGGAAATCCTTTACCCTGATTGAGATTTTAGTGGGGTTGATTATCATTTCCATCCTGGCTGCTCTTTCTATGGCTTCATACCGCAAGACCATAGAAACGAATAATGAAAGAATTTGCA
>Ga0156239_134_pt1 | contig 12765 bp, 13 predicted proteins | sample RifCSPlowO2_12_FD_107886 | JGI IMG/M metagenome (GOLD analysis project Ga0156239, IMG submission 107886) | Omnitrophica WOR_2 bacterium RIFCSPLOWO2_12_FULL_46_30 | reverse complement strand
TTCTGGGAGATGCGCGATTATGGAGTAAAGGTAACTTCAATTTTACCCGGGGTAACCGATACGGATTTAACCGGAAAGCTTAAAGAGGTAACCGTGGATAGCTCAAGGCTGATGACTACCGAGGCAATTGAGAATGCCCTTAAATTTGCCTTAACCGTCCCGGCTAATGTCTGCCCTTTAGAGATTGCGGTGATTAATCAGCAGACACCCTGGACTCAGCCGGTTATACCGTTTAAGCAGGACCATCCAGATAAATGAAGGTATCGCCCAACAATTCTTTTTCGCTCGCGCGGTGCTCGGAGCATTCGGCCTTGCTCAAAGCGGGAGGTGCCCCCTCGGAAATTCCCTCGCCCGCCTTTGGCGGGCTCGGTCAGTTTCCGTGTCCCCCTGCTTTGAGTCGCGGCCTCATAAACGCTCCTGCGCTCCTTAAGCTCGCTCTAAAAGAATTGTTGAGCTTTTTTGTGCACTAAAATTCATAAACGAAAGGGATATTCTATGGATAAAAAAGACGAAAAGAATCTAAAAATTCGTTATCTGACTTGGCTGTATAAAACCGTCAAAGAGGCATTTGACCGGTATGAGCGTAAATTTACCCAACTTGAGATTGATGAGTTTATTTTAAAGGAGATAGAAAAGGAACTCAAGGGTTCATATCTTCCGCAGGAGAAAAAGGCATTGGAAAAATTAGTCAATGGTTTTAGAAATTATATCGCCGAGAAAGAAAAGGCCTGCCTTAAGCTTAAATATAAAGGAAAAAAGATTGAGCCGGAGTTTATTTTCTTGGATGTAAAGCTTGAGTCAATAGAAAAGGCAATTGCCGGTGAATTCGGCAAATGCGCCCTGGATAAAATAAAAGAGGGTTACCAGCAGGAAATGCTCAAGCGGATTATGGAGCAAAAAGAGGCTCGCTAAATGTTTCTTACTACTATCATAATGATAATTCTGGCTGTGATTTTTGGAGCCACTGCCTTATTGAAAGGAAAGCCCATATTTTTAAGCGGAGTAAATAGCGGGATAAAGCTTTTTCTGGGAATCCTGCCCATGCTTTTCTTTGCCTTTATCCTGGCAGGTTTTATTCAGGCCTTGATTCCCAGAGAGGCAATCAACCGCTGGATTGGCAAAGGATCGGGATTAAAAGGTATTCTTGTCGGCTGTTTGGCCGGAAGCCTTATTCCGGGCGGGCCATACACAAGTTTTCCTATAGTTGCCGGCCTGATTAAAACCGGGGCAAGTATCGGCACTGTGGTAGCATTTATTACTGCCTGGTCTCTATGGGCATTCACCCGGCTTCCCATTGAAATAGGCGTGGTCGGTTTTAAGCTGGCTTTTGTGAGGTTAGCTTCAACGTTTATTTTTCCGCCCCTTGCCGGAATAATTGCGCAGACACTATTTGGCAGATGGTTTTAAAAGGTTTTTTACAGCCGCTCTTTTTATCCATCGGCTTTTTGTCGGTAATAGTAGTTTACTTTAGATATATTGAAAGGCATTCAGTTTTCTATCCCGCAAAAGAAATAGAGTATTCACCAAAAGAGCTCGGTTTAGATTTTGAAGAAGTATTTTTTAAAACCTCCGATAATATAGAACTTAATGGCTGGTTTGTGCCGGCTGCCGATGCCAGTTATTGCGTTCTCTTCTGTCACGGAAATGCGGGCAACATCAGCCACCGCGTAGAAAAGTTAAAATTTTTCAATGAGCTTGGGGTTAATGTCTTTATCTTTGATTATCGGGGATACGGAAAAAGCAAAGGCAGGCCGAATGAATTAGGCGTATATTTAGATGTAAAGGGCGCCTACGATTATTTATTGTCCCGCAAAATACTCCCAGAACAAATTATTGGCTACGGCGAATCTATAGGCACTGCAGTGATAATTGATTTAGCCGAAGAATATAAATTGAGCGGCCTGATCATAGATAGCGCAATGAGCTCTGCCAAGGATATGGTAAAGACTATTTATCCATTTTTACCCTACTGGGTATTTTCCAGCAGATTTGATTCGGAGAATAAGATTAAATCCATTGGAATTCCCAAGCTTATCATTCACAGCATTAACGATGAAATCGTGCCTTTTAGATTAGGCAGAAAGCTTTATGACAACGCTTTAGAGCCAAAGGAGTTTTTGCAGATTCATGGCGGCCACAATAGCTGTTTCTTTGAGTCAGAAAATATTTTAAAAGCAAAAGTTGCAGATTTTCTAAAGAGGCTTTCAGAATGAAAATTATTGATGCTCATAGCCATTACCTGCCTGAGGAGATTATTAAGAGCGCTTCATTTTATCATCCCGGCTGGATGGATATTGAAGGACAGCTTAAGTCAATGGAGGCATCCGGTATTGAGAAGGCGGTGCTTAATTATCCTACCACCGATGCCCATATAAAACTTGATGATGAGCAGAAGGCCTGTAAACTTTATAATGACGGATTAAGTAAAATTATTCGCAAATATCCGCATAAGTTTATCGGGCTGTGCATCCTGCCTATCCAGGACAAAGAAAAGATGCTCTATGAGTTAAAACGTTGTATAAAAGAATTGGGCATAAGAGGTATTTCCTTAGCTGCCAGCTACGATGGGATTTATCTTGATGCCCGGCGTTTTTATCCTTTATATGAAGAAGCGCAGAAAGAAAAAATCCCCATATTTGTGCATACTCAGACCATTAACCCCATCGGTTTTGAGCGGGTAAACGACCCATTGCTTACCCCGGTAATTGAATATGTCTTTGATATGAGTATCTGTGTTTCAAAGATGATGCTCTCAGGGACGTTTCCTGATTTTCCCGCCCTAAAATTTATCTTTTCACATTTTGGCGGAGTCCTGCCGTTTTTAAAAGACAGGTTTGATACGGTTTACACCATGCTGCGCTTAAGAAATATCGTTAAGGACTTAGGAAAAGCGCCTTCCGAGCTCTTAAAGAATATGTATTGCGACACCGGGGCAGTTAAATCCGGTAATATACTAAAGATGGCCCTGGATATGTTTGGGCCAAAGCATTTGCTCTGGGGTTCAGACTATCCGGCGAATAAGGATATAGATGGCGCATTAGATACCATAAAAGAATTAGATATTATAGAAGAAGATAAGAAAAACATCCTGGGCTTGAATTTGGAGAGAATTTTTCATGGCATGTTGTAGGAAAGTATAAAAAGGAGAAAAACTATGCAGATGCAAAAAGACATTCATTTGACCGGGAAAGATTTGACCGCAATGGTGCAGTTAAGGCCGCAGGATGTGGGTAAATATGCCATTGTCCCCGGACCCAAAGATAGGCTTGAAGTATTGCTCAAGAAAATAGAAAATCCAGTGAGGAATTTTTCCTTTATGGAATATACGATGTATACCGGAAATTATCAAGGGATCAGGGTAACCGCTATCAATGGCGGAAGATTTTCCACCGATACCTCAATTACCACCGAGGTAATGTGCAATGTCCAGATTGAGAATATCCTCCGGGTGGGAACCTGCGGAGCGCTTAACGAAAATATCAAAGTTGGGGATTTGGTGGTAGCGGATAAAATCATCCGGGGGGACGGGGTAACCCCCTATTATGTGGATAAGGATTTTAAGACCCTTGCGGATAAGAAAATCAGCGATACTTTAGAGCAAGTGGCTAAAGATTTAGGAGTAACGGTTCATCGGGGATGCGTTTGGACTACGGATGCGCTTTTGCGTGAGACCAGAGAGCTGGTTGAGGCAAAAAGAAAAGAAGGCGCGATGGCTGTGGATATGGTTTCATCCGCGCTTCTTACCATTGCCCAGCTTAATAAGGTTAAGGCCGGCTCAATCTTAGCGGTAAGCGATAATGTGATTACCGGCGAGATGGGCTTTATGAACCCGCTATATTACATCGCCGAGACCAAGCTGATTGAGATTGCTTTGGAAACGGTAAAGAGATTAGAAGGAAAATGATGGGTCCTGTCTCCGCCTGCGGCGGAGCCACCCATTATTTTCAGATAAATAGGAGATAAATATGAAATTTTCTCCGCTTTTCTGGCCGATAAAACTTAGAGGCAATACGCTCTATATCCTTGACGAGACATTGCTGCCGCAGCGGCTTTCCTATATAAAAGCCAGGACGTATCAGGAGGCGGCAAGGGCAATCAAAGAAATGAAGACGCGCGCCTTTGGCCAGGTGCTTTTGGTTTTTTCTACCTTCCTACTGGTGCTAAAACAAACTAAAGGAAAGAATAGCGTCTTGCCGCTTTTGCAAAAGGTTGCCGCTGCCCTTAATTCCACGCGGCCAACTCTGCCTTTTAAATTCTTGACCGACATGGTTTTGGCCTGGGCAAGAGAAGGCGATGTAGAAAAGAAAATAAACGGATTCTTAGAGCTTTTGAAAGCAAGGCGGATACAGCGGGCTGTGCAAGTGAGCAAATATATTCAAGATAAAGAGGCGATATTAACGCATTGCAATATTAGCGGCGAGCTCCCTTTGATTGGTGAATTTTGCCGCAGGCAGGGTAAACGGATAGAATTTTTTGTTACCGAGACCAGGCCCTATATGCAGGGCTCGCGTTTAACTGCCTGGGAGCTTAAGCGCGCAGGTTTTCCGGTAACCTTAATGACTGACGGAATGGTTGCCAGTATTATGGCACAAAATAAAATCACCAAGGTCATCGTGGGCGCGGACCAGTTAGCCCAAAACGGGGATGTTGCCAATAAAATCGGCACCTATCAGATTGCCCTTGTAGCCAAGCATTTTAAGATTCCCTTTTATGCGCTCTGCCCGCCGCAGTCAAAGGCAAAGGCAGGAAAAGATATAAAAATAGAAATCAGGCCGGATAAAGAATTGTTAGAATATGAAGGCATACGCCTTGCCCCTTATGGAGTAAGGGGTTTTTATCCTGCCTTTGATATAACCCCGAAAGAACTCATCGCCAAACATTTTATCTTAAACATTTTTCAACCAAACACCTCATCTGGCCGCGTAGGCCGGACAAAGGGTATTTGAATTTTAAGAAAGATGATTTTTGGAAAAGAGAAAAGTTTAAAAGATGAAATAATCAATATCGGAAAAAAAATCTATTGTTTGCGCCTTGCCGTTGCCCATTCCGGAAACCTAAGCGCGCGGCTGGATGCGAATACCATTTTTGTGACTGCTACAGGCGCAAGTTTAGGAAATCTAACTCAAGATGACATCATCAAGGTTGATTTATCCAGCAGTGAAGATACGGGCAATAAGCGTCTGACTACGGAATTTCCTTTACATAGCCAAATTTACAAGAATTTTGATAATAAGGCAATTATCCATTGCCATCCCGCATTAGTAAACGCCTACTTCGCCATATATCCTGACCTTAAGCCGCTGACTTTTGAGACCAAGCTTTATTTAGGCAATATCCACGTAGTAGAACAGGATACGCCCGCTATTACTAAGCCGGAATTGGTGACTGAAGGCCTAAAAAGTAATAATTTGGTCGTGGTTAAAAATCATGGAGTGGTTGCTATCGGCAATAAGTTTGCTGAAGCCCTTTATTTGATTGAGACTCTGGAGGAGGCGGTTAAGACGCTGGCGGTTGCCCGTTTGTTCAAGAAAGATATACTTGATGATTTAGATAAGCCGCTAAAAGAAAATCTATCGCAGGATGCCGCTTATCTAATGTTTTCAAAGGAGCATATCCAGGCAATTGCGGATTTGGTAAATCAGGATGAATTTATTGCCAAGAAGGGTGAAGAATTAGATCTGACCTTACAATTAGCTATAAAGTTAGACGGGCAGGATAAAACCTATAAATTTAATTTTGAAAAAGGAAAAATTACAAAATTAGAGTTTGATGAAAATGCGCCCTTTGTGATTTCTGCGCCCACTGATGTGTGGGAATTAGTGTTTTTAGGAAAGCTTGACCCTTTTGTGGCCACGATGCAAGGGAAGATGAAGCTAAAAGGCGAGTTAGGCAAGCTTTCCCGCTGGTATGTACCCTTTAGCCGGCTGTTTGAGCTGTTTAAACAGGTAAAGATAAAATGATTCCATATTATCCTTTATATCTTAACGGAGAATTTAGAGAAACAAAGAGCAGGCAAGGGGTAGTCAATCCCTCAAGCGGCGAAGCTATTGCGGAAGCTGCTATTGCTTCAAGCGGAGATGTGGAAGCAGCGTTAGATTCAGCGCGCAGGGCCTTTGATACAGGGCCTTGGCGAAAGATTTCCCTTTCAGAGCGTAAAAGTTTTCTTTTAAAAATCTCAAAAGGAATTATAGAGAAAGCTGCGGAATTAGCCAGGCTTGAGACGTTGAATACCGGCAAGCCGATCAAGGAATCAACCTTTATGGATGTGCCGTCGGCCGCTAAGACCTTTGAGCATTTTGCCAATAATTTGGGAAGATATTTGAAAGATGAAAGTTTAGAGTTAGAAAATGCCAAGAGCCATATTCTCCATGAACCGTATGGGGTAGTAGTTTTGATCGTTCCCTGGAATTATCCCTTGTTAATTGCCTCCTGGAAACTGGCGTGCGCTTTAGCCGCAGGAAATACGGTGGTCTTAAAGCCTTCAAGTTTGACTCCCTTAACCGCTCTGGAATTAGCAAAGATTATAGATGGGGCAGGACTGCCCAGAGGCGTAGTAAACATTATTCACGCAAGCGGAGACGCAATCGGTGAGCAATTATGCGCAGATAAAAGAGTGGATATGATTTCTTTTACCGGAAGTTCTGAGGTGGGGAAAAAGATTATTGCGTATTCTGCAGAAAATGTCAAAAAGCTAATTATGGAATTAGGAGGAAAATCCGCAAGTATAGTTTTAAAAGATGCGGATTTAGAGTCTGCGCTTACCGGCTGTCTTTGTTCCATATTCTTAAACCAGGGCCAGATGTGCACGGCAATGTCGCGGATTTTTGTTGAGGATGAGCTCTACGATAGATTCGTCAAGGATTTCCTTGAGAAGGCAAAGCGGATAAAATTAGGCGATGGCCTGGATTATCAGACCCAGATGGGGCCGTTAATCTCCGCGAGCCAGCGTAAAAAAGTTATAGCATATGTAGAGAAAGCAAAGGCCGAGGGCGCTAAGCTTTCCTGCGGCGGAAAAATTCCAAACGTGCCTATGCTAAGGAATGGTTTTTTCTTTGAGCCAACGGTATTTGAAGATGTTTCAGAGAAAATGAGTATTTTCCAGGAAGAGGTTTTTGGGCCGGTGGCCTGCCTGAACAGATTTTCTGATTTAGACGGAGCAATTGCTTTAGTCAATGGAACCGATTTTGCTTTAGCAGCTTCCCTGTGGGCAAGAGATACAGAAAAGGCAAAGGACTTAGCCGGTAAAATCAATGCCGGGATAATCTGGATTAACACCTACGGGATGTTCTACAATGACCTGCCCTACGGCGGTTTTAAGCAAAGCGGCTTTGGCAAAGAATTAGGCAGGGAAGGTTTTTTAGAATACACCCGGCTTAAAAACATCATTATTGACCAGGCCAAAGAGGCAAAGCCTTTGGTAAGTTATTGGTATGGGTTCTAAATGAAGCCCAAGCTTATGGAGCGATTGCCTGCCTGCCGGCAGGCAATGAGCGAAGATAAGTTTGCTGGCTGAATTTATCCCCGAGCTTACGTAAAAAATTTCAAAGAAATTTTTAAGTGCTTAAGCTCGGGGATTTCCAGAGGGAGGAAAAAATGGATTGGGGGATGAGGAATCGCTTAAGCCAATTGATTAAGGAAGACGGGCATTGTTTTTTTATGCCCATTGACCACGGGTATTTTCAGGGGCCTACCCGTTGTTTGGAGGAGCCGGGTGAAACCATCAAGCCGCTTTTACCATACTGTGATGCCCTGTTTGTGACCCGGGGGGTGTTGCGTTCGGCGATAGGCCCGGCAAATAGCAAGCCGATAATTTTGAGGGTTTCCGGCGGGACCAGTATGGCAGGTAAGGATTTAGCTAATGAAGGGCTGACCACCTCAATAGAGGAGATTATCCGTCTTAACGCCACCGCGGTGGGAGTTTCTGTCTTTGTGGGCAGCGACTATGAACAGCAGACCTTATTGAATTTAGCTAAGTTGGTTAATGAATGCGAGAATTACGGCATTCCGGTTATGGCGGTTACTGCAGTGGGAAAAGAATTGGAAAAGCGGGATGCGCGTTATTTAGCTTTAGCTTGCAGAATTGCCGCAGAGTTGGGCGCGCGGGTGGTAAAGACATACTGGTGTAAAGAAGGTTTTGAAAAGGTGGTTAAGGGGTGTCCCGTTCCTGTGGTAATGGCGGGGGGCCCCAAATGTGAAACTGAGCGCGAGGTTTTTGAGTTTGTTTATGACGGAATGCAAAGAGGAGCCATCGGCATCAATTTAGGCAGGAATGTCTGGCAGGCCAGGCATCCGGCGGCAATGGCAAAGGCTTTGCAGGCGATTATCCATAAGAAGGCCGATGTGAAGAAGGCATGCGAGATATTCAATGAGGCGAAGATATAACGAGGCGGAGCCTGGGGAAAAGTTATGCGCGTAGGAATGTATTATAACAACCGGGATGTCCGGGTTGAGGAGATGCCTAAGCCAAAGATTGGGCCGGGTGAGTTTTTATTGAAGGTAAGAGCCAGCGGCATCTGCGGCTCAGATGTAATGGAGTGGTATAGAATCAAAAAAGCGCCTTTGGTCTTAGGCCATGAGGCAACCGGTGAAATTGCAGAAGTTGGCGAGGGCGTAAAAAATTACAAAATTGGGGACCGGGTCTTTGTGGCGCATCATATTCCCTGCAATACCTGCCGCTATTGCTTAAGCGGAGAGCATACTGCCTGCGAAACCCTGCAGAGCACCAATTATTATCCCGGCGGATTTGCCGAATACATTCGTGTCCCTGCGCTCAACGTTCTGCGCGGGGCATTGCTTCTTCCGCCTGAGGTATCCTTTGAAGAAGGGACATTTATTGAACCATTGGCCTGCGTCCTCCGGGGGCAAAGAATGGCCCGGCTTAAGGCTAAGCAGAGCGTGCTTATTTTAGGAAGCGGTATTTCCGGGCTGCTGCATTTGTTATTGGCAAGAACCTCCGGCGCCCAGCGGATAATTATGACGGATATAAACAAATATCGTCTCAAGGTTGCTTCAGAATTAGGGGCGGATAGCGTAATTAACGCAAACGAAGACGTTATAGCGCTTTTTCGTAAGAACAACGAAGGAAGACTTGCTGACCTGGTAGTAGTATGCTCAAGCGCAACCCCTGCCTTTCAGCAGGCATTAGAGCTAGTGGAGCGGGCAGGGACTATTCTCTGTTTTGCGCCAACATTGCCAGGAGTCAAACTTGAGGTGCCGGTGGCTGATTTTTGGCGTAATAATATTAAGATTATTCACTCTTACGGCTCAAGCCCTGAGGATGCCGGCGCGGCTTTGGAATTGCTGCGCGCTAAAAGAATTACCGTAACAGGACTAATCACGCATCGGCTAAAACTCTCCCAGATAGGCGAGGGTTTTCGGATTATGCTTGAAGGCAAAGATTCTATAAAAGTAATTATTGAGCCGAATAGTTGAACGAGTCTGCGTAATTCCCCTACGCTATCCTGCCATCAAAATACCCCTAAATGTCTAAAGATAATAAGCTCAAAAAAAGCCTGAAGTATTCATTCTGGGACGGAGTATTTGCTTTTATAATGGTTGGCTTAACTCAGGATTATATTACTCCCTATGCCTTGGCTCTGAAAGCAAGCGTCAGGCAAGTTGGGCTCCTAAGCGCGCTGCCGAATCTCTGCGCCTCTTTGGTTCAGCTAAAAAGCGCGGATTTGACGGAAAGATTAGCCAGCCGCAAAAGACTTATCTTGCTCTCAGTATTTATGCAGGCCCTTATGATTCTGCCGATTATTCTTCTTCCCTATATTATCAAAATTAACCAGGCTAGCTTCTTGATTTTCCTGGCGATGCTTTTTACCGGCTTTGGCGCAATAAGCTTAGGAGCCTGGGCATCGCTGATGAGCGAGTATATACCGTCAAATAAGAGAGGCCAATATTTTGGCTGGCGGAATAAAGTTTTGGGGCTGGTCGCTGTAGGCGCTTCTTTGTCTGCCGGATTGATTTTACAAATCTATAAGAACAATGTTCTGCTTGGCTTTTGGATAATACTAAATTCAGCAATGGCAGCGCGTTTTATCTGCTGGTATTTTTTGACTAAGATGTATGAGCCGAAGTTCAGGCGTTGCGTAGAAGACCATTTTACTTTTGTAGATTTTATCAAAAGGGCAAGGGAAAGCAATTTTGTTAAGTTTACCTTTTTTGTGGCCGGGCTTAACTTTTCGGTTAATCTCGCCGCTCCTTTCTTTACCGTCTTTATGCTCAGGGACCTCAAATTTGGCTATTTCACCTACACCGTAGTAATGATTCCCGTTGTTCTTACCAGCTTCTTGTTAATTAACCGCTGGGGCCGGCTTGCGGATAGGATTGGTAATTACAGGATTGTAAAATTCTGCTCTTTTTTTATTGCTTCGTTGCCTTTGTACTGGATTATTTACCGCCATCCGCTATATTTAATCTTTGTCCAGATATTAGGCGGTTTTGCCTGGAGCGGATTTAACCTTTGCGCGGTAAATTTTGTCTTTGACAGCGTAAGCGCCCCTAAGCGCACCAGGTGCCTTTCGTATTTTAACGTTGTTAATGGATTTGGCATAAGCCTGGGAGCTGGTTTAGGAGGTTATTTGGCCGGCCATATGCCTGAACTTCTCGGCTATAAGCTGTTATCCTTGTTTCTTTTTTCATCAATGATGCGCTTTCTGGTAATTTTTACCTTTACTCCAAAAATTAAAGAAATTCGCAGGCCTGTAGAGCCGCTTGAGGTAAGCCGGATGCTAAAAGCGCTCTTTCCTTAGATGACCGATATCAGGAATTATTCTTTAGAAGAATTAGAACAGCTTTTTAAAGATTGGAAGGCGTCTCTCTATCATGCGCAGCAGGTATTTTCCTGGGTTTATCAAAAGGAAGCGGCTTCTTTTGCTGAGATGACCAACCTCTCCTTAGATTTGAGAAAGAGATGCAAAGAGAAATTTATTTTTCAGGAATTAAAATTAATCAAAATGCAGGAATCAACTGATGGGACCAAAAAATTCCTTTTTGGTTTGGAAGATGACAACCTGATTGAGTCAGTCCTGATTCCGGCTGAAGGCCGCAATACCGCCTGCCTTTCAACCCAGGTGGGTTGTAAATACGGCTGTCGGTTCTGCGCCAGCGGCTTAGCTGGATTTAAGAGAAATCTTTTGGCCTGGGAGATAATCGCTCAGGTCTTAGAGATAAATAAACATTTAGCCAAAAGCCGGGTTTCGCACATTGTCTTTATGGGGATCGGCGAGCCCTTAGATAACTATAACAATGTTTTAAAGGCAATCAAAATAATCAATTACCATGGCGGCTTAAACATCGGCGCGCGCAGAATAACCATTTCCACTTCCGGACTTATACCCGCTATTGAACGTTTATCCAAGGAAGGCATGCAGATAGAACTTTCCATATCCTTGCATGCCTCGGATGATAAGGCCCGCAGCCAGCTTATGCCGGTAAATAAGAAGTATCCTTTAAAGGAATTAATTACGGGCTGTAAGAAATATGCTTTCGTAACAGGGCGCCAGGTTACCTTTGAATATGCCTTGCTCAAGGAAATTAACTCCTCGAGACAGTCGGCAGAAAATTTGGCAAAGCTTCTGAAGGGATGGAATGCCAAGGTTAACCTGCTGATTTACAATCCGGTAAAAGATCTGCCTTATGAGCCTGCCCCAGGCCCTGAGGTTTTGGCTTTTAGGAAACTCTTAGAAGATGCAAGGATTCCCGTTACCATAAGAAAACCCCGCGGAAAGGATATTGATGCCGCCTGCGGACAGCTAAGAATAAGCCGCAAAACATAATCTAACTTATGATTAAATTGCCCGCAATCCTTATGTTATTGCTTATTTTTTCTTCAATCAGTTTGAGCGAACAGCTTACAAAAGAAGTGTGCTTTGAGAAAGTGTGCCTGCAGGCAGAGATTGCTGATACAGAAAGTAAAAGGCGATTGGGTTTGATGTTCAGGGAAGGCCTGCCGGAAAATCAGGGTATGCTCTTTGTCTTTGAGGAAGAAGAAAGGCAGAGCTTCTGGATGAAGAATATGAAATTTCCCTTAGACATAATCTGGATAAGTAAGGATAAGCTGATAGTGGAGATAAAAAGCAATGTTTTGCCTTGCAGGGATTCCTGTGAGAGTATTGTCCCGCAGACAAAAGCCAAATACGTCTTAGAGGTTAATGCGGACTTTCTAGAGAGAAATAGAATAGAGATAGGGGATAGAGTTGATTTCTAATACAGAAACAGAGAAAATCTATAATGTTGTCCGTCTGTTAAAAGGCCGTAAAAGTATCTTCTTTATTACCGGCGCCGGCATATCCGCGGACTCGGGCCTGCCTACCTACAGGGGAATTGGCGGCCTGTATAACGATAGGACTACCGAAGACGGCATACCTATAGAAATGGCGCTGAGCGGGCAGATGCTTAACCAGCGTCCTGAGGTTACCTGGAAATATCTCGCCCAGATAGAAAAGAACTGCCGCAATGCCAGCTTTAACCGCGCCCACCAAGTAATTGCGGAAATGGAAAGGCGCTTTGAGCGGGTCTGGGTCTTAACCCAGAATATCGACGGATTCCACCGCGACGCTGGCTCGCGGAATGTAATTGAGATACACGGGAATATGCATAAATTAATCTGCATGAAGTGCCCCTGGCGCGCAAAAGTTAATGACTACAGCCGGTTAACCGTACCGCCTGCCTGTCCAAAGTGCGGGTTTACCGTGAGGCCCGAAGTAGTTTTTTTTGGCGAGACGCTGCCTGCTATAGAATGTCAGATTTTATCGGATG
>Ga0156239_127_pt1 | contig 13014 bp, 10 predicted proteins | sample RifCSPlowO2_12_FD_107886 | JGI IMG/M metagenome (GOLD analysis project Ga0156239, IMG submission 107886) | Omnitrophica WOR_2 bacterium RIFCSPLOWO2_12_FULL_46_30 | reverse complement strand
AGCCCGGTTACCATTTTGGCTAATCTAATTATAGTTCCCCTGGCAAGTTTAGCCATCATTCTGGGGTTTACTCTTAGCTTATCTGCCCTGGCCTGCCCTCTATTAAGTCCCTCAATAGCCGCCACTACCAATTTCGTTTTAGTATTTTTATTTAAGGTTGCCTATTGTCTTAGCCATCTGCCCTTTGCTTATTTTTATCTCTACTAAAGCTGTCTGTCTTCCCGTTGACAAACCCAGTTATTTATGGTAAATTAAACAAGTTCTCTCGCTACGCGGGACGAGGCCTGCCCCGAACAAAACCTATAAATAAATATGACAGCTTTGTTCGGGGCAGGCCCGAGATTTCTTTATGAAAAAAACGATTTTCTGCCTTATTTTAATAACCGTTATTTCATTCTTTACTATACCGATGGGCTATGCCTACTGGATTTGGACCCCTAAGACCGGCCGTTGGACGAACCCAAAATACAGCGTCAAGCCAAATCCAAAGGAGCAGTTAAAATTTTCCCTTGAGTTTTACGAACAAGGCAAATATAAAGAAACCATTGATGAATGCCGTAAGCTCATCAGGCGCTATCCCAGGGCCTATGAAGCCGCAGAGGGGCAGTTTTACATCGCCTTGAGCCTGGAAAAGTTAAATAAGCCTTATGAAGCATATCAGGCCCATCAGCAGGTTCTTGATAAATACCCCTTTAGCGCGCGTATTGATGAAATAATTGAGCGTCAATTGAAGATTGGCGAGGCATTTATGTCAGGAGAAAAACGTAAAGCCCTTGGTATGGAGCTTCCGGTGGAGAATCCTTCTCTTGAGATATTCCGCAAGGTGGTGGAGAATTCAACTTATGGCAAGTTCGCTCCTAAGGCGCAGTATCTATTGGCAGTGACGCTAAAGCATCTGGGCCGTTTTCAGGAAGCCAGGGATGAGTTTGAAAAAGTAGTTACCACCTATCCTGATAGCGAATGGGTTGCCGCGGCAAAATTTCAGGCAGCTGACTCTATAGGTAGAATTGCCCCCAAGGCCGATTACGACCAGGAGCTTACCAAAGAGGCAAAGGAGAAATTTGAACAGTTTGTGGGGTCTCATCCGGATACGTCCTTAAGCCGAGAGGCACAGCATCAAATTGACAGCCTCAAGGAAAAAGAGGCAGAAGGTAATTTAAAGATTGCCGAATTTTATGAAAAGCAGAAAAAATATGAACCTGCCAGGATTTATTATCAGGAAATAGTAGACAACTGCTATTATTGCTCAAGCGCCAAAAAAGCGCGTGAGAAATTAAAGGAATTGGAGAAAAAATGATCACACGGATAAACACGGACAAGAAAATCGCCTTTGGCGATGACTTTCAGCGATTTTCGCAGTGGTATGGGAAAGTGTTTTATACTTTCCTGTACCATAAAAAACACGGATTAACGCAGATTATTGTTTTAGGTTGTAGCTTGATGTTTTCTCTTTGCGCTTTGTCTGGCTGCGGATACGCGGTGCGTTCGGTATACGTTGGCCCATACAAGACAATCTGCGTTGAGCCGTTTGTAAACAAGGTTGATATTTTCTCCGAGAACGCTACCGACCTTTCCCAGAGATTCAGGACTTATTATCCCCTCCTTGAGGCCGACCTGCGCACCGCGGTGCTCAATCGCTTTATGTATGATGGGGGTTTGCGCATAGCCGCAAAAGATGAGGCAGATTTAATCTTAAAAGGCGAACTTCTTGAATATCGCAGAGACCCCCTGCGCTATGAGAACAATCAGGAAGACGTTAGCGAATACCGCATCAGCCTGATTGTACATCTAACCCTCTATAAAAAAGGTGAAGAAAAGCCGCTCTGGGATGAAGCGAATTTTGTAGGCGATGCTACTTATTTTACCAGCGGCGCTCAGGCGGTCTCTGAGAAGTCTGCTTTAGATAATGCTATCAGCGATCTGGCAAGGCGCGCAATAGAGCGCACCGTTGAAAATTGGTAACCTCACCCTCAATTTCTGCGCCGATGATCTATCTTTTTGTTGGGGAAGACGAACTCGCCAAACAGGAAAAAATCCAGTCCTTAAAGAATGAGATCCTTCGGCCCTGCGGGCCTCAGGATGACCCCTCGGCGCAAAATTCAAACAAAATCTTCCCGAGGGGTCAGTTATTTGAGGGAGCGAAGCGAGGGGCCTGGGCAGAATCTTTTAACTACGAAGCTTTTTATGCCAAAGAATTAACTCTGCCTTTGTTAAACGAGGCCTTAAGCCGCGTTCCCGTCGGAGTTAAGCAAAGACTCTTAGTAATTAAAGATATCCTTAGATTTAAAGATAATTTTCAAGATTTTCTCCTCAGCCGAGTGGATAATTTGCCTGATGATATAATTCTTGTTTTTGATATTATCAGTATGCCCCGCGAACAAAATCCGCTGCTGAATAAACTCCTTAAGGTTGCCAGAGTCATTTATTTTAAAAGTAAGAAGAAAAGCAATGCCTTTGATTTAGCTTACGAAATTGAAAGAAGGCAGGTGGAGAGCGCACTGAATGTATTGGCGGATCTATTCAGGGCGGGTGAAAAGCCGGAGAGGATATTAGGAGCTTTGCGCTATCAGTTTACTAAGCAGAGCCTGAATCTGGATGAGCGGCTGAAAAAAGTAGATCTGCTCTTGGCGGCAGATGTTACGATAAAAACAGGCAAGCTCAAAGCTCAGTTCGCCCTGGAAATGCTGGTAGTAAGATTGTGTAAATTATGCACTTAGTTTGGCAACTTTTTTGCTCAGGCGGGAGATTCTGCGTCTGGCAGTATTTTTATGAATAACGTCTTTTTTGGCCGCCTTGGCAAGTTTGGATATGGCTTCTATAAGAAACTTCTTTGCCTCTTCAATATTTTTAGCCAGAATAGAGCCTTGCAGTTTTTTTAAGGTTTTCTTAAGCTCAGTTTTAATCCGGAGATTAAGTGTGTGCCTTTTCTTGTCTTTACGTTGACTTTTAAGTGATTGACGTCTACGTGGAGCCATTTAAATCCCTCCTTACAGGTTGCTCTTTATTTTCTAACGGGCTAAACCATTTTGCTAATTTTATATAGCACAGATAACCTAATATGTCAACCAATAAAGCAATAGCCAGATCCGCCTTTGGTATTGGTTTTTTTACCCTCTGCTCGCGCATCCTGGGGTTTATCAGGGATATCGTTATTGCCAGGTTATTCGGAGTCTACGTTTATGCCCAGGCATTTGTCATTGCCTTCAGGATTCCCAATCTATTGCGCGATTTATTAGGTGAAGGCGCAGCAAATGCGGCATTAGTGCCGGTCTTTAGCGAGTATTCTCTTAAGGCCTCTAAAGAGGAATTCTGGAAGCTGTGTAATGTGGTGCTTAATCTTTTATTGGTAATCGTTAGCGCCATCGTTGTATTCGGGGTCTTCTTTTCACCGTCCATTGTGCGTCTTATTGCTCCGGGTTTTATGTTTTCGCCGGAAAAGTTGGAAATTACCATTAGATTAAACCGGATAATTTTCCCTTACCTCTTGTTAATCAGTTTGAGCGCCTATTGCCTGGCGGTGCTCAACTCCCTTAAGGCTTTTGCGCTGCCCGCATTTGCACCCTGCCTTTTAAATATTTCTTTAATTGTATTTGTTCTGCTCTGTGGAGAAGGAATTACTGGTTTGGCTCTAGGTGTTCTGGTAGGGGGCATCCTGCAATTAGCAGTGCAGGTTCCCGTATTGTACCAAAAAGGTTTTAGGCTCAGGGTTTTTCAGAGTTTTAAACATCCGCAAGCTGTAACCATAGGCAAGCTGATGCTGCCGCGGGTCTTTAGCTCGGGTATTTATCAGTTAAATAATTTTGTGGACTCAATATTCGGCTCCCTGTCCTGGATTGTCGGGGAAGGAGGGGTGGCGGTATTATATTTTTCTTATCGGATGATTCAATTTCCCTTAGGAATTTTTAGCAACGCCCTTGCGCAGGCAATTCTTCCGGCATTCTCTACGCAGGCCGCAGATGATACTTATGCCCAATTAAGGCAGACGCTTTTTTGGGGGCTGCGCACCACATTTTTCGTCATGCTTCCTGCATCAATAGGGTTTATGGTTCTGGCGCTGCCGATTGTCTCAATCCTTTTTGGCGGAGGAAAATTTGACATATATTCCGTAGAACGCACCGCAAGCGCATTGATTTTCTATAGCATCGGTTTATTTGCTTATAGCGCAACCAAAATGCTTCAAAACGCATTTTTTGCCCTGAGAGATACGGTTACTCCCGCCAAGATAGCATTTTTAGCTTTGCTCATAAATATCATCCTGAATTTTATCTTAATGTCTCCTCTTAAGATTGGGGGGATTGCCCTGGCTACCTCTATCTCCAGCATCGGTACATTTTTTATTCTGCTTCTTATTTTAAAGAAGAGGCTGGGTGATTTTGATACCAAGAAGCTCATTGCGTCCTTTGCGCGCATTCTTTTAGCCAGTCTCTCTATGGGGGCGGTATGTTATTTTACGAAAAATAGAATTTTAAGCGCTGGCGGGCTGAATAAATATCTTGGGTTAGCGCTTGTCATTATCGCGGGCGCATTATCATATATTATTTTCTGTTTTATTTTCAGGGTGAGCGAAATACGAGAGCTATGGCGATGGCTGATGAAGAAGAAGCTGCGGGTGAGCCGTTAAATAACTATGAATAATATTGACAAACTAAAAAAGCAAATATCTTCTCTTCCAGATTCGCCTGGCGTTTATCTGATGAAGGATGCGCAGGGCAGGATTCTCTATATTGGCAAGGCAAAATCTTTGCGCAAGCGCCTGTTTAGTTATTTCGGCAGGGGCCTTTCAAATAAGACCCTGGGCCTTATGTCCCATCTTTCTGATATTGACTACAGGCTTTCTTCCTGCGAGAGTATGGCCCTGCTTCTTGAGGCAGGCCTCATTCATAAATATAAGCCCAAGTATAACGTATCCCTTAGGGATGATAAGAGTTTTCCCCTGGTAAAGATAACCAATGAAGAGTTTCCCAGAGTTCATATTACGCGCAGAAAGGAAGCAGGCGGGGCAAGATACTTTGGTCCCTATACCAATGCCGCCTTGCTCAGGGATGCATTGAAGATCATCCGGCACTATTTTCCCTACCGCTCCTGTAAAAGGATGCCTAAGAAACCCTGCATCTATTATCGGCTCAGGCTTTCTCCTGCGCCCTGCGCCGCTAAAATTAGCAAGAGCGAGTACGCTAAGACAATTAAACAAATCTGTTTAATATTAGAAGGAAAGAACGATAACTTGCTCAAAGAGCTGGCCCGCCTGATGCAGAGTAAAGCCAGAGAACGAGAATTTGAAGAGGCAGCGGGCCTGCGGGATAAGCTCATTGCCTTAAGCGCCTTTAAGCCCGCTTATACCCAGCCGCTGGCGGCTCAGGCGCCGCAGGCCGGCATCAGACAGTTAAAAGAGGTTTTAGGGTTTAAGGCGCTGCCCAGGAGAATCGAGGCTTTTGATGTTTCCAATATTTCTGGTAGACAGGCAAGCGCATCAATGGTATCCTTTTATAATGGTTTAGCGGATAAGGCCAATTACCGCAGGTTCAGGATTAAAACCGTAAAAGAAAGTAATGACTATCAAATGCTGGCTGAAGCGGTTTTAAGGCGCTACCGGAGAGTTAAAGAAGAAAATTTGCCTCCGCCGGATTTGATTTTAGTAGATGGCGGCAAAGGCCAGCTCCGGGCGGTGAAAAAGGAATTAGAGCATCTAGGGTTTAATATGCCCGTTATCAGTTTAGCCAAGAAAGAGGAACTTGTGCATACCTTAGTTAGTTGTACGCCGCTAAGGCTTAAAAGTAATTCTGCGGCTTTACGTCTCCTCCAGCATATCCGTAATGAGTCGCATCGCTTTGCGCTTGCGTATCATCGTATCTTAAGAAAACGCCATGCCTTTGGTGAAGAAAAAAAGTAGCGCTTCGTTGAGAGGTTTTACTGATTTTCAGCTTCGGGTTTGGGAGGAGGCGCTGAAGATACCTTTTGGTGAAGTACGCACCTATAGCTGGATTGCCAGGCGAGCCGGCTCTCCCGGCGCAGCGCGGGCAGTGGGAAGCGTTTTAAGAAAGAACCCATACCCTTTGTTTATTCCCTGTCACAGAGTAGTGAAATCTGACGGAACTCTCGGCAGATACTCAGGCGGCAAAGGAGTAAAAAGGAAGCTCATTGAATTTGAAAAGCGGATGAAAAATATATTTTGCCTAAATCGCAAAAAAGAGGTATAGTTTAATGAAAGGATAATATGCAAATTAAAGATTACCTGAAAATAATGGCTGAAAAGAATGCCTCAGACCTTTTCTATCGCGCCGGAGGCCCGGTGCGCATGCGTATTGACGGCAAGATCGTGGCTGCCTCAGAAAGCGTATTGAGCGTAGACGATGTCCTTCAGGCAGTTGAGTCAGTCACTACAGAAAGACAAAAAGAGGCCTTCCAGAAGCACTTAGATATTGATTTTGGCTTATATCTGGAAGAATCAAAAGAGCGCTTTCGGGTGAGCATCTTTCTCCAGCGCAATACGCCATCCATTGCGGTGCGCCAGATTGGACAGGCAGTCAGGTCTTTTGAAGAATTAGGTTTTCCCAGAGAGGTATTTGAAAAGCTCTCCCTGGAAAACAGAGGGTTAGTCCTCTTAACCGGCTCTATGGGTTCCGGTAAATCAACCACTATTGCTACTATGATTGAGTATATCAATGCCCATACCAGAAAACATATCCTTACCATAGAGGAACCGATAGAATTTACCTTTGAGGATAAACAGTCAATTATCAACCAGAGGGAATTAGGCCCTGATGTCTATAGTTACGGAATTGCTCTCAGGGCGCTTACCCTGCAGAGCCCGGATGTTATCTATATCGGCAATATCCGCGACCATGAGACGATGACCGCGGCCTTAACTGCCGCAGAGACCGGAGTCCTGGTTTTGAGCACCCTGCATACTATTAATGCCACCCAGACCATTGAACGCATCATCAATTTCTTCCCGCCGCATCAGCACGATCAGGTGGCAGTGCAGCTTTCCGGCTTGCTTAAGGGCGTAATTTCTTTACGGCTGATTCCTTTTAAGGATAAGCCGGGCCGCATTCCGGCTTATGAATCAATGGTGCTCACCCCCACTATTGCCAGGCTCATCCGCGAGCGCAAGGCCTGGGAAATTCCTCATTATCTTGAAGAAGGCGGCATCTTTGGCATGCAGGCCTTTAATCAGTCCTTGACCAGATTAGTCAGAGAGAATAAGATCGCCAAAGAAGAGGCAATGAATTTTAGCGACAATAAAGATGAGCTGGATTTGATGCTCAAAGGAATAAAAAGATAGAAAGGACGTTTAGTATGTTAGATGAGATAAAAATCAAAGCCGCTGTTTTAGAGAAGAAACTCCAGGAACTTAAGGAGTATCTTTGACGCCGCAAAACTCCAGGCCCGCATCGATGAGCTCAATCGCCAAATGGCTCAACAGGACTTCTGGCAAGACAACCAATTAGCAACGAAAGTTGTCAACGAGTTGAAGGTTCTTAAGAGCAAGCTTGATCCTTTTTACGCTCTGCATTCAGGACTCAAGGATTTCAGGGAGTTGCTGGAAATAACCTCTCCGGATGATTCCTCCTCGATCTCAGAATTGGCCAAAGACCTGGGACTGCTTTTAAAAGCTCTTGAGGCTTTGGAATTTAAGTTTTTCTTGAGCGGAGAATTTGATGCCAACAGCGCCATCCTTTCCATAAACGCTGGCGCAGGCGGCACCGAGTCCTGCGACTGGGCACAGATGCTCTTTAGGATGTATTGCCGCTTTGCCGAAAGTAAAGGCTATAAGGTAAAAACCGTTGATATACTTGAAGGTGAAGAGGCAGGCATTAAGAATGTTACCTTGCTCATTGAGGGCCCTTACGCATACGGGTATCTAAAGTCTGAGTCAGGCGTGCATCGCTTAGTGCGCATATCTCCTTTTGATGCCAATAAGCGAAGACACACCTCTTTTGCTTCAGTGGATGCCCTGCCGCAGATTGAAGGCGCTCTTGACATTAAAGTCCAGGAGAAGGACTTAAGGATTGACGTCTACCGTTCAAGCGGCCCCGGGGGCCAATCGGTAAACACCACTGATTCCGCAGTCAGGATTACTCATTTACCCAGCGGGCTGGTTGTGCAATGCCAGAACGAGCGTTCGCAGTATCAGAATAAACAGACTGCTCTCGGTATTTTAAAGGCGCGCCTCTATGAATTGGAGCGCAAAAAGCAGGAGGAAAAACTCCAGGCAGCATATGCCAAAAAACAGAAGATTGAATGGGGAAGCCAGATACGTTCCTATGTAATGCATCCTTACAATATGGTGAAAGACCACCGCACTGAGTATGAAACAGGAAATGTCCAGGCAGTGCTCGATGGTAAGATAGACGATTTTGTTGAGGCATATTTAAAAATGCAGAAAAGTAAAAATAAATGTTAAAGTTTATTACCCAAAAAATTATCGGTTCGCAGAATGAAAGGGAGCTTAAGGCGCTTAAGCCCTTGATAGAAGGAATAAACATCCTGGAGCCCGAAATACAAAAGCTTTCTGACCGCAGCTTGAGGGAGAAGACCGGGGTCTTTAGGCAAAGGCTGCAGGAAAAGTCCAAGACCTCTGAAGCTGATTTCCTGGAGTTAGAAAACCAGCTCAGGGAAGCCGCCTCGGTACCCGAGAAAAACAAATTAAAGGCAAGGCAAAAACGGCTGCGCAATGAGTTATTTGCCGAGATTCTGCCTGAGGCCTTTGCCTGCGTGCGGGAGGCAGGCCGCAGAACTGTGAATATGCGCCACTTTGATGTCCAACTTATCGGGGGCATCGTCTTACATGAAGGCAAAATTGCCGAGATGGCCACAGGAGAAGGAAAAACTTTAGCCGCTACCCTGCCCGCTTATTTAAATGCTTTATTAGGAAAAGGGGTACATGTGGTTACGGTCAATGATTATTTAGCTAAGCGCGACCGGGAATGGATGGGGCCTATCTATGAATTCTTGGGATTAACCGTGGGAGCTATTCAGCACGATATGAATCCGGGAGAGAGAAGAGCCGCTTATAATTGCGATATAACTTACGGCACCAATAATGAGTTTGGTTTTGATTACCTGCGCGATAATATGGTTGTCTTGAAAGAGGATATGGTCCAGCGGCCTTTTTACTACGCCGTTGTGGATGAGGTAGATTCAATCCTGATTGATGAGGCAAGGACTCCCCTCATAATTTCCGGCCCGGCTGAAGAGTCAACGGAAAAATATTACACCTTAAATAAGATTGTCCCAAAACTAAAGGGAAGGATTATCTTAGAAAAGGATGAGATTGAGGCAAAGCATAAAGGGATAGATTTAGGCCAGGGTTATGATTATAAAGCTGATGAGAAGGCGCATACCGTCGCATTAACCGATGAAGGCGAAATCAGGGCCTGCGAGCTTTTGGGGATAGACAATCTCCATGAAATAGAGACAATGGAATACCGCCACCATCTGAACCAGGCATTGCGCGCGCATAATTTTTATCAGCGGGATGTGGATTATGTGGTAAAAGACGGCCAGGTCATCATCGTTGACGAGTTTACCGGGAGGCTGATGCCGGGCAGGCGCTGGTCTGACGGCCTGCATCAGGCAATTGAGGCAAAGGAGGGCCTAAGGATTGAGCGGGAGAATCAGACCTTAGCCACGATCACCTTTCAGAATTATTTCAGGATGTATGAGAAGCTGGCGGGAATGACCGGCACCGCTGTCACTGAAGCAGCCGAGTTCAAGGAAATTTACTCTTTAGATGTCGTCTCTATACCTACCAACTGCCCGCTCCTCCGCCAGAATTCTCCGGACAGGGTCTATAAATCAGAAAGAGAAAAATTCAATGCCGTGGTTGAAGAAATAGGAGAATGCCATAATCAGGGGAGGCCGGTATTAGTGGGGACCGTTTCCATCCAGAAGTCAGAGGCGCTCTCTGATATGCTCAAGCGAAAAGGCGTCCCGCATCAGGTGCTCAATGCCAAATACCACGAGATGGAGGCAAGCATTGTTTCCCAGGCCGGCAGGTATAAGGGCGTGACCATTGCCACCAATATGGCAGGCCGCGGCACTGATATACTGCTTGGCGGAAACCCTGAATGGACTGTGAGGAGCATCCTGAAACAAAAAGGGTTAAATCCCCATGATGAAAAATATCCTGAGGAATATAAAAACCTTATTGCCAGATATAAGAAAGAAACAGACCAGGAACATAATAAGGTTGTGGAGGCGGGCGGCCTGCATGTGATTGGCACTGAGCGCCATGAGGCGCGGCGCATTGATAATCAGCTGCGCGGCCGCTCAGGAAGGCAGGGAGACCCCGGCTCATCGCGTTTCTATGTTTCCCTGGGAGATGACCTGATGCGGCTTTTTGGCTCAGATAGGTTAGTAGGGATTATGGAACGTTTAGGTTTAGAGGAGGGGCAGGTTATTGAGCATTCCTGGGTAAGCAAATCCATTGAGATTGCCCAGAAAAGGGTTGAACAGCATAACTTTGAGCTGCGCAAGCAAGTGTTAGAATACGATAATGAGATGAATAAACAAAGGGAAATTATCTATCATCAGCGCCGCCTGGTCCTGGAAGGAGAAGATTTAAAAGGGCTTATCTTAGAGTTCGCAAGGGAGACATTAGAATTTTATGCTCAACAATACATTCCGCAAGAGACCCCCAGAGACCAATGGGATATTGCCGGCTTTTGTAATTGGCTAAAAATGGCTTTTTCTTTGGAAATTGATGAAAATTCCTTTGATAAAGATGATGAAGAAATAATTGAGGGGATTTTCAAGAAGTTAGAGTATCTCTACGTTGTAAAAGAACAGGCTGCCGGGTGCCAGGCAATGCGCCATTTGGAGCGTATGGTAATGTTACAGGTCGTTGATAGCAAATGGAAAGACCACCTTTACGCGATGGACATCCTGCGCGAAGGGATAGGCCTGCGCGCCTATGGGCAGCGGGATCCCTTAATAGAATATCAGAATGCTGCCCATGAGATGTTTAACCAGATGAACAATTCCATCAAAACCGAGAGCGTGGATATTATCTTTAAGGTGCGGGTAGAACATAAAGTAGAAGAAATGAAAGGAGTATTTAGCTCTCTTGCCCAGGAATTCCTCCATCAAGAGTTAGGTCAATTTGACGCTTCGACTACGCTCAGCGTCAATCCTGAGCGTAGTCGAAGGATTGAAGGAGCGCAGAAAGAACCCGCGCCTCTATCAGTGCAGCTCTTGGCTAAACCTCAAGCTATTCCTGTCAGCCAACCTATGAGGCCTGAGTCTAAAGTTGGCCGCAACGACCCCTGTCCCTGCGGAAGCGGAAAAAAATATAAGAAGTGCTGCGGAAAGTGAAGCCCGGTCAGGCGTCTTATGTCTCAGGCCTCAGGTCTCAAGTTACAAGTTTATTCCAGGTAGCATGACCTCTTTTCTCTTGAGTATTCTTTCGGGGATTTTGTTGAGCCTTCCTTTTTTTGACGGCAGGTTGTGGATTTTTGCCTGGGCCGGTTTCCTGCCTTTATTCTCGGCAATTCAGAATAGCGGCCGCGCAAAAGCATTTTTAATTTCCTATATTACCGGAATAATCTTTTGGTCAATCACTATTTACTGGCTTATACACGTTACCTTGCTTGGCCAGATTCTTTTGATTTTGTATTTATCTTTGTATTTTGGATTTTTTGGTTTATGCATTTCCGCTATCCCTGCCTTGCCGGCAGGCAGGCGCTATCCCTGCCTTGCCGGCAGGCAGGCGCTATCCCTGCCTTGCCGGCAGGCAGGCGCTATCCGCTTATTTTTTATCCCTTGCATATGGGTTTTCCTGGAATACCTGCGCGCACATCTCTTTAGCGGCTTTGGCTGGGCGCTCTTAGGCTATTCCCAGTACCTGAATCTACCCATCATCCAGATTGCCGATATTTTCGGAGCATACGGAGTTTCTTTCTTAATAATAATGGTTAATCTGGCATTATGGGAACTTATTGTAGTATTAGGTATCAAGTATCAAGTATCAGGTATCAGGAGGAATTTTTCTTTTCTTGTTCCTTTTTTTTGCCTTCTCTTTTCATTAGCTTATGGTTTTTATAAATTATACCGAACCCCGAACCACGAACCCCGAACTGCGCTTGAGATTTCCGTAATCCAGGGCAATATCCCTCAGGAATTAAAATGGGATAAGGGCTCTCAGGCGTTGATTTTAGATAGATATGCGCAACTTTCGCAGAAAGCAGCCCTGGAAAAACCGGATCTAATTATCTGGCCTGAGGCAGCCAGTCCCGGATTCATAGGAGTAGCTGAGGACGATTGGCTCTCAGAGCATATTTTCGCTGTGGCTAAGGAAACCGGCATCCCATTATTACTCGGTTCAGTGGTAAGAGAAAACAAAAATTATTTTAACAGCGCTCTCTTAATAGATAGGCAAGGCAGAATCGCGGGAAGATATGATAAGCTGCATCTGGTTCCCTTTGGCGAGTATGTCCCTTTAAAAGAGCTATTTCCTTTCTTAGAAACCATTGTTCCAGTTGGCGACTTTACCTCCGGTGATAGCTATACTTTATTTTCGCTATCCCCGTCCGCTCTCCCGCCGCTTTCGGGACCGGCCGGGGCCTGCCCCGTTAGAAACTACAGTGCAATTAGAAAAGAGAAAGAGGTTTCTGACGGGGCAGGCGTTAAATTCGGAGTGCTTATCTGTTTTGAAGACACTATCCCCGAATTATCCCGCAATTTTGTAAAGAAGGGAGCTGATTTCCTGGTTAATATTACCAATGACGGGTGGTTCAAAGAAACAAAAGCTCCCTATCAGCATTTGGCAGGTTCTGTTTTTAGAGCTGTTGAAAACAGGGTTCCTCTGGTGCGCGCGGCAAATACCGGCGTCTCCTGTTTTATCGATTCCCGCGGCAGGATTAAAGCTAAAGTTGCAGAAAATGGCAAAGATATTTTTGTTTCCGGAACAAAAACGGAAACTATTTTTCTTGAACGTATGTTATAATAAGCAGGCCAATAAAATGATTACACAGATTTCAAAAATAGAGGACACAGATTGACCAAACAAAC
>Ga0156239_156_pt1 | contig 13327 bp, 18 predicted proteins | sample RifCSPlowO2_12_FD_107886 | JGI IMG/M metagenome (GOLD analysis project Ga0156239, IMG submission 107886) | Omnitrophica WOR_2 bacterium RIFCSPLOWO2_12_FULL_46_30 | reverse complement strand
TAAAAGGTTCAAATACGCCAAAGCCCAAAAGAGAATCTTTATCGCCTTTGATGAGATTGACCCTAATGCCAGGTTAATTGCCAAGGAAGCAAAAATCAATACCTGGGATATGAGCTTGATAAATTCCTTGCTTGATATTTACGATAAGCCGAGAATCGTAAAATGAAAATTCTAGTCCTATCCGATACCCATATACCTCAAGCGGCAGAAGAGCTGCCTTCAAAGATTTATGATGAGGTAAAATCAGCTGACCTCCTGCTGCATGCCGGAGACATAACTTCGCTTATATTTCTAAAAAATTTACAAAAGCTCGCAAAAGACGTAAAGGCAGTCTACGGCAATATGGATTGCCCGAGTTTGAGGGAAATTTTGCCTAAGAAGGAAGTAATAAAAGTCAACGGCTTTACTATCGGATTAATCCACGGCTGGGGAGCGCCTTCCGGCCTCATTGATTTGGCGGAGAAAGAATTTCAGGATAAAAGACCCGATATTATTATCTTCGGCCATTCCCATCAGCCGTTATGTCTTAATAAAAACGGAATCTTGTTTTTTAATCCGGGAAGCCCTACAGATAAGGTATTCAGCGAGTCCAATTCTTATGGTATAATTACGATTAATGACAGTATTGATGCGAAAATAATAAGGTTATAAAATGGATAAGCTCTGGGCTCCTTGGCGTATTAAGTATATCAGCGTAGCAAGAAAGATAAGGGGGTGCCTTTTTTGCCGGGCGGCTAAAGAAAGGCGGGACGGAAAAAACTTAGTCGTCTTTCGTTCAAAGTATGTCCTGTGCATGCTGAATAAATTTCCTTACAATAACGGCCATCTGATGCTCTCTCCATATCGGCACATCAAGAATTTAGCTCAGCTTACCAATGATGAAATATTAGATTTATTTTACGCGCTTAGTAAAATGCAGGCCTTACTTGGGGAAATACTCAAGCCGGACGGATTCAATTTAGGGATGAATATCGGCAGGGTTTCCGGAGCCGGTATTCCGGGTCATTTGCATCTGCATATCGTTCCCAGATGGAAAGAGGATACCAACTTTATGCCGGCAGTATTTGACACCAAAATCATCTCGCAGTCGTTGAGCGAACTTTATGAGAAATTATCTCAGAGAATTTGAAGATTCGTATTTGGCCCGTTATGCTATGAAGAGCCGGGAAACTAAGGGCAGGCAATATCCCGAGAAAGAGCATCCCTATCGCAGTGCGTATCAGCGCGATAGGGACAGGATAATACACTCTGCCGCTTTTCGCAGGTTAGAATACAAGACGCAGGTGTTTGTCAATCATGAGGGTGACTATTACCGCACCCGGCTTACCCATACCCTGGAGGTCTCACAGATTGCCCGCACCATCGCCAGCCGTCTTCGTTTAAACTGCGACCTAGTGGAAGCAGTGGCGCTTGCCCACGATTTAGGCCATACGCCCTTTGGGCATTCCGGCGAAGAGGCCCTGGATGAATTGATGGCGGACTACGGCGGTTTCAATCATAACCTGCAAGGCCTGCGCATCGTTGATTTGCTGGAAGAGCATTACCCGGAATTTCCCGGATTGAATTTAACCTGGGAGGTAAGGGAAGGGATTGTCAAACATACTTCATCCTACGACGAGAGCGTAGCAAGCGAAGGATTCCTGCCGGATAAAATGCCAACCTTAGAAACACAGGTAGTAGACATCGCTGATGAAATCGCCTATAATAATCATGATATTGATGACGGGCTCGCTTCGGGTTTATTGGATGAGCCGGAATTAAGAAAAGTCAAACTCTGGGCCCGGGCCGGTAAAGAGGTTGGCCTGCGCTATAAGAAGTTAAAACTTCAGCTTAAAAAATATCAGATTATCCGGCTCTTAATTGACTGGCAGGTAACTGATTTGCTCAAAGAAACCGAGCGCCGGATAAAAGAGGCAAAGGTGCGTTCGGTTGACGACTGCCGCGGCTTAGAGTATAAGCTGGTTGTCTTTAGCAGGGAAATGGAGGCCTTACGGCTTCCCCTTAAGGATTTTCTGATGGAAAATCTCTATCGGAATTATCGGGTGGTGCGTATGGCAGGCAAAGCCAAACGTTTTATAAGCGAGCTGTTTGAAGTATACCTGAATAATCCTCAAGCGCTTCCCCGGCAGATATATCTACGCATCAAAAGAGGCGAGAATACCAGAAGAGTCATCTGCGATTATATCGCAGGGATGACCGACAGGTGCGCATTAGATGAATATAAGAAACTCTTTGACCCTTACGAGAAGGTATAAGGCAGTAACTTCAGCCATCCATACTGTTTATCGGTTGATTAATTCCACCTATGATTTAAAGAATTTGCTCCTGCGTTTGGCAAGGCTGATCTCTTCGCTCCTGGAAGCCCAGTCCTGCGCAATTGTCATTTTGGACCCTACCCAGAAAAGGATAGTGCTGCGTTGCGCTACCCGTGGGGGCGCAAAATGCATCGTCTATCGGAATGCGCGAATTTCAGGCAGGCTTGAGAAATTAGTGCTGCGCCGCTCATCGGTGGTGCGCAGCAAGCACAGTATCGCGGTGCCATTGATAGCGGATGATCTGGTGGGAATTATTATCTTGCGGCGCAATAAAAGCGCTCGGCCTTTTGATGCCTACGATCAGGAAATTCTAATCACAGTGGCAGAACAGTCGGTGATCGGTATTCGGAACCTGCAGCTCTACGAAGAACAGCAAAAAATTATCCTGGGGAGCATTAAGTCTATGGTTACTTTGTTTGATACCCGCGTGCCGAATGCTTACACCCATAGTCCCTATTTCAGCCGCTTGGTCTGCGCTATCGGCCAGGAGATGAACCTCAGCGAGAAACAGCTGCAATCGCTTAAGTTTGCCAGCCAGCTCCACGATGCGGGCAAGGTTGATATCCCGATAGAAATTTTGACCAAGAGATCAAAGCTTACCGAAAGAGAGCGCACGATTATTAAAGGACACCCGCTAAAGGGCGCGCAGATATTAAAACACTTAGAAGCCATAAGGCCTGCGGTCCCGATTATCCTCTATCACCATGAAAAGTATGACGGCACCGGCTATCCTTCAAGGTTAAAAAAGGGCAACATTCCTTTAGGGGCGCGCATTATGGCCGTGGCTGATGCGTTTGAGGCAATGGTTTATGGCCGGCCATACAGAGAGAGGATGGGTATCCCTGAGGCGCTTAAGGAAATCAAGAATAAATCCGGCACCCAATTTGATCCGAATGTGGTTGAGGCCTTTCTGAGAACCATTAAGAGGCTGAACCTAAAAAAATACTTGCAACACTGACGGCTTTGGTTATATAATACACAAATACACGCGAATTGAATAGTATCCGTGTCTAAAGATTATCAATGAAGAATAACCCTACCCAGCTGGAACTTTTTAATTTGCATAACCAGGAGGCGGAAGCGCAATCACCAAAGGCTGATCCGTTGCAGCTGGCGAAGGTGCGCGGCTACCAGAAAGCTATATTTCAGGTGATTGCCTTCATTTTTGTTGGCTTGGTTTCGTTTTCTCTGGGAGTTGGAAAAGGCAGGAAGCCAATAGCCAGGGTTACTCCGCAGGAAACCAACGCTCCTTTTGTTCCTTTAAACGAAGCCATTAGCGGCGCCGCGGTCAGCGATAAACCGCAAAAACCAGAGCGCGACATTGGAGAAGAGAGCGGTTCGCTTTTAGCCAAAAATCAAAACCAGCTAAAAATCTTAAAGCCCCAGCAAGGCGCGATAACAGTGAAGGCTCAGTATACAGTTCAAGTAGCCAGTATCTCGCGCAGTGAAAATGTAAAGAAGGAATTATCTCGTCTTGAGAATAAAGGTTACCATGCCTTTGGGTTGGTGAAGGGTAAGTATACCGTAATCTGTGTCGGAAAGTTTGCCGCTAAAGACCATGCGCAAAACAGTTTGACAAAACTGAAAACCAAATATCCGGATTGCCAGATAAGGAAATTGTAAAAAGGAGATTAGCATGTCCATACATTCCACCCTGAGTTCCTCGTTAAAAAACAGAAAACAGCGTTCGGTGCTCAAGCGCATTGAGCGGATTAAATATTATATCAGCAAGGGTTCTTTTAACGAAGAAAGTCCGGTATTCGGTTTGCCTAAGATAAAATCCTTAAAGATAAAAGTAAAGAAGGAGAAAACCGCGGAGAAGGCGCCGCAAGCCGCAGGCGCACCGAGTGCTCCTCCCCCGCCAGGCGGCGGGGCCGGCAGGCAGGCAAAGGCCGAAGGCGCTCTCCTCCCCAAGGCTGCCAAAGGAACTACTCAAGCCCAGCCGAAAAAATAAGCGAGGACATCGCCCTTTTTGCCGCTTGCCGCCGTTATCTCGGGAAGAAACGGACGCAGGTCACATTTAAGAAAGAAGGTTTGTTTGGGTTTTCTCTTGTCTTTAGTTATCTTTTTCCTGGCCGTAGTAATCCACGAGTATGCTCACGGCGCCACTGCTTACTGGCTGGGAGACCGCACCGCAAAATACGCCGGCCGGCTCACCTTAAATCCTTTAGCGCATATTGATCCTTTCGGCACTATATTGCTTCCCATACTCTTAATCATTTCCCGCTCTCCGGTTATTTTTGGCTGGGCAAAACCGGTGCCGATTAACTACTGGGGCCTGCGGAACCCTAAGAAGGATATCCTCTGGGTAGGTTTAGCCGGGCCCCTGGCGAATATTATCTTAGCCGCGGGCTTAAGTTTGCTTTTGAAGATTGGCCTGGTTCTATCTACTTTCATAACGCAACTCATATTGCAGGGAATACTGATCAATTTGGTGCTTGCGGTATTTAATCTTATACCTATCCCTCCTCTTGACGGCTCGCGGATACTGATCAGTATTCTGCCGGCAAACCTCACTAAGCAGTATGCCGCTATTGAGCGGTATGGATTTATCATTTTGTTCATTCTCTTGTATTTTCGCTTCTTTGATTATATCATCTGGCCCATAGTCAATATTCTGCTCGCCATTTTAAGGATAAAAAGCTCACTGCTATGAAAACAATAAGAGTAAACCTAAAAGAAAGAAGCTATTCCGTATGCATTGGAAGAGGCATCTTAAAAGACCTCGCCGGGTATCTTAGGTTCTTGAAACTGCCCCAGGAACTTTTTATTGTCACCAATAGCCAGATTAAGCATCGCTTTGGCTTTGCGCTTAAGTCCTGCCTGAAAAAAGGCGGTTTTTCCTCTTTCTTTTACAGCGCCATAGACAGCGAAAAGGCAAAGTCAATTACCAATGCGGTCAAACTTGTTGAGGCCTTGGCTGATTATGCCCGGCAGAAGAAGATAGCGGTGCTGGCCTTCGGGGGAGGGGTAGTCGGAGACCTGAGCAGTTTTGTCGCCAGTATCTACAAGCGCGGCGTGCCTTTGGTGCAGGTGCCCACAACTTTGCTGGCCCAGATAGATTCCAGTATCGGCGGCAAAACCGCGATTGACCTTAGTATAGCCAAGAATTTAGTGGGGACCTTTTACCAGCCGCGCTTGGTTTTCTGCGAGCTTGATTTTCTGGCTACGCTGGATAAAAAACAAATACGCGCCGGGTTGAGCGAAGCAGTGAAATACGCAATTATAAAAGATGAAGGGTTATTCCGCTTTTTAGAGGAAAACTACCGCCAGCTTTTCTTTAAGGATATGCGGGCGCTTGCGCATCTGGTTTATCAGTGCGCCAGGATTAAGTCAGGCATTGTGCAGCTTGACGAAAGGGAAGAGAAGGGCTTAAGGACCGTTTTGAACTTCGGCCATACCATTGGCCATGCCATTGAGGCAGCCGGAGATTATCTCAAATATAGCCATGGAGAGGCAATAGCTCTGGGAATGCTCGCCGCCAGCAGGCTTAGCCAGCGCCTGGGGATGTTAGATTCCGCGGCCTATGAGCGCATACTTAATCTGATTGCCAGGCTCGGCCTGCCCCAGGAAATAAGCGCTCTCAAAGAAGAGGATGTTCTTAGGGCCTATAAATTAGACAAGAAATTTATCGGCAGGACCAACCGCTTCGTGCTGATTAAGGGTATAGGCAGGCCGGTGGTCTGCGAGAATGTTCCTCAGGAAACAATCCATAAAGCCATCAAGGAATTATTCGTTTCTTAAACAAGAAAATTGCCTGCGGCGATAACTCTATGCGAAAATACGCTGATCATAGTAATTATGAACGCTAACTATACAAGACAAGGAAGAATGGTGTGGTATTATTTTTTCTTTAGGATTATTTCTTGGTTCTGGAAGGTTAGGATAACCTGCTTATCAGTGATTTCTTCCACTTTTGCTCTCCCAATCTCATCGCCCACCTGAAGTATTTCCTCATTAATCAGAGCAAGATTTCCATCCGCTGATAAAACTATGCCGTTTAGAATGAGCTCAGGAGCTTTTTTAACAGGTAGTTCTTCAACAGCAGCAGGCGCTTCCGGGTTATTCAATCTGACAACCGGATAAGATCCTTCCCCCGCCTTGGCGGGGTCAGGATGACTACTCGGGCTCGGGAAAGAACGAGAAAAACTCTCCCGGTGGTCAGTTAATTGTGCTACTGGTTTATTCATAACTAACCAGGTTATGATAATTCCCACGGTGGTCCCGACTAAAGCCAAGGCAATTTTCATCTTAGCCCCTGGCTTATGGCTGCGGCTATCGGAAGCCGCACCCTGCCTTACCGGCAGGCAGGCATTGCCCTCTGGCTTATGGCTGCGGCTAGCGGAAGCCGCACCATTGCCCTCTGGCTTAACTTCGGCGGATGTTGCGGGTAGTTCAACATCTCTTCGCGACATCTTTTTTAGGGCCTCATAAATGATGCTCATTGTTTCACCTTGATATCCTTGACGCAATCGCGGATGATGCCTTCAGAGATGCAGTCCTTTTCTTTTATGAATCCCAGGAGGAGCGCCCGGTCGCAGATGAGATTGATTAAGCGGGGAACGCCGTGTGAAAATTGGCAGATTTCCCTGAGCGCGCCTTCGCTAAATTCCGGTTTTTGCCTATCGCTGCCGGCGATGCTCAGGCGATGGCTGATGTAGTCCTTAACTTCGTCATTGTCTAAGGGCTCAATATGATAGTCCACCATAACCCGCTGTTTAATCTGGCGCAGCTGGTGGAGCTCTAATTTCTCCCGTAATTCCGGCTGGCCGATGAGAATGATTTGCAGCAGTTTTTCCTTGTCGGTCTCCAGATTTGAGAGTAAACGTATCTGTTCAAGCTGGCGGACAGTCAGGTTTTGCGCCTCATCAATGATAATGGCGGCGTTATTTCCTGAGCATGACTCGTTTATTAAGAAGCCGTTCAGCTCGTTGATGAGAGAAAGGCGGGTTCTTTTCTTGAACTTGATTCCGAAATCCTGAACAATGAATTCAAGCAGCTGCACCTCCGAGAAGTACGGATTAAGCACCAGGGCCGTTTTTATGGATTTGTCTAACTGATGCAGGAGCGTGCGGCACATCGTGGTTTTACCGGTGCCGATTTCTCCGGTTACGGTAATGATGCCTTTACGCTGCTGGATGCCGTAAGACATACAGGCAATTGCCTCTTTGTGCCTGCGGCTTAAGTAAAAAAAGGCCGGGTCAGAGGTTACGTTAAACGGTTTTTCCTTAAAGCCATAGTGCCGGCAGTACATACCCTAATTATAGCAGGAAAAAATATTTTGTAAAGCAAGAGAAGCAAAGACCTTGACATACACACTCTAATGTGTTATTTTCTGTGTGGAGGTGATAATAATGGATACAAATCTTGCTTTGGATGATAAACTCATTATCCAGGCCCAAAAAATTGGACATCATCGGACCAAAAGGGAGGCAGTAACTATTGCCATAGAAGTATCTGCCGATAAATATAATGGATTTTTAATCTAACATTCCCAAATGCAGGATATGTACCGGATAGTCAGCGAATCGGACAAGATAGTTACCTTCTAAATGACATTTCGGGATATAATCTCTATCCGCGGAGGATATCTTTTAGCGGCCTTATGGTATTTGCTGGTCAGCACTAACCTCGCGGCTTTCGCTATTGATAAGATTCTTCCGCGGTATCAGACCATAAATTCTCAGAGTCTGCCTTGCGCTTCCCACGGCTGTGGCTGTAAGCATGACAGGGAATCGCAAAAAGGCTGCTGCTGTCTTAGGATAACTCAAGCAAAATCCTGCGCTTTGCATAATCAACCCTCTGGCGGTGAGGAGTCGTCGCGTCGGGTGAAGCTTACCTTTCTTTCCGCTGCCAGGTGTAAAGGACATCTGGGTGATAACGCCTTTTTGCTAAGTCCGCTTGAAGCGCATATTTTGCCGGTCAGCGCCGGTATCCTTAAGGAAGTTAATTCCCAACCGTTCGATATACAGGATAATAGCATGCCTTTTAGCCTGTTCCGCCAGCCTCCCGAGAAAGTCCCGCTTAATCCCTTAGCGGAATTTCCTCTCTTTTTAAGTTTCTAAAACACAAAATCACAAAACAGGATTGCTGCCTTTGGATATTCGTCTTTCCGAAGGCAAGCGGAGGATGACTATGTCTACTATCAGAAGGATTTGTTTATTTATTATGATTGGGGCGTTAATTCTTAATCTAAATACCCGAGGCCTTGCCTGCGAGTCGGAGACAGCGGGCTCTTTCTCCGCGAAGGCGCTTCCCAAAGGCGCCTTATCCGCGGGGGTAAGCTTTGAATACCGTAAGTATGATGAGCTTGGCCATCAGAATGCGGCCGAGTTGCATATGCAGGGCGAGCATGTGCATAATTTTGACCACGATGAGATTTACAACTTATCATTGGCTTACGGGGCAGGGGATGATTTTGAGGTTAAGCTTGACCTGCCGTATGTCAAGAAGACATTCTTGAGTGTGCATGAGGAAACAGCCGGTAATGGTGATTACTCCCGGGGCCTAGGAGATATGGGCCTTTCCGGCAAGTATTGTTTTTATCATGGCGGGATGGATATGGCGGCATTGGCAGGAGTAAAGTTCCCCAGCGGCAGCACTTCGCAAAGAGGGTTTAACGATGAGAAGCTTGCTGTTGAGGAGCTCCCCGGAAGCGGCTCATTTGATTATAGTCTGGGATTAGCCGTCGGCAAGGAGATTGACCGCTGGCTGCTGGGAGGAGGTTTCCTTTATACCTTTAAGACTCAAGGGGCCAGGGATTATGAATTTGGCGATGTCCTGAAGCTGGGTTTTTCTTCTTCCTATGCCCTAAAACCGATAGGGCAATTTCCCAACTACCGGCTTAGCGGGGAGATCAGGTCCAGCTTTATCCGCAAAGACAAAGACAAGGGCTCAGGGGTTGCCAGCAGCGGAGGAGATGTTCTTTTGTTTGCCCCAGGTATCCAGCTGGATATTAATAAACAGGCTTCGGCCTTTATTTCCGCGCCTATCCCTGTTAATCAGAGCCGGGGAGGTGAGCACTCTGAGCTGGATTATTCGGTGATTGCCGGGATAACTATGCTTTGGAGTTAGGCAAAAACCGCCAAGAATAAGGGGGCGGTCCTTTTAAAAATAAAGGGCCGCCACCTTATTTCTAATCCTATATGAGACACAAAATTTCGTAAGGTATTGACAAAACGGCATTTATATGTTATCTTTATGATTAAGGTTGTAATTCCAAGCGGGTTTAATTTGAGGATGGGATAGCCACGGCTCCTCAATCAAGAGAGACGCGGCTATGTATTTCACTCCCTGGGATGAAAAAAGAAGGGCCTTCAGGCTAAAAAGCAGCCTGCCCATCCATTATGATTCTTCAAGCGATGCGGCCAGCGGCGCAACCCTGACGCAGGATATATCTGAGGGCGGAGTGAGTATGCTTTGCGAAGAGTTTATCCCGCGGCTATCCCGGATGTCTGTGCAGATAAATTTGCTGCCGAATAAGTTAGTTGCTGCTAGCGGCGAGGTGAAATGGGCGCAGCGGATTGCGCATTCATACCGCTACCAGGTGGGGTTAGAGTTTAAAGACATAGGCAGGGATGAGAGGCGCAGCATATCCGAATATGTGGCAAGTCATAGATAAAATAAGAGAAAATGGCTGAAGAAAAAAAGACAAAAAAGGAAGATTTTGGCAATTGCGGCGGCTGCAGTAAGGTAATTAAGAAAATAAGGCGCTATTACCGTAACGGGAAATATTATTGCACTAAGAAATGTTATAAAGTTTATCTTGCGAAAGCCGCAGAGCAAAAAGAAAGCTCCCCATAGCTTTTCCCTAAAGTGCAGGAAAGAAGAAAACACCTCCGTCTGATTAAGAAGCTTCCCCTTAAAGTCAGGGCCGGTTCATTTGACCTTGTTACGGAAACCCAGAACATCAGTTTATCAGGAGTTTGCTGCCAGGTGGATAAGTTTATCCAGCCGATGACTAAGGTGGAGCTGCTTCTTTTACTTCCCCTGAGGCTTAAGAATGATAAAATAACCACCAGAAGGTTAGGCCTTGAAGGCGTCATCGTGAGGGCTGAACCGGCAAAAGACACGCAGGGAAAATTCAATATCGCTATCTTCTTTAATAATATGAAAGAAACAGACAAAATAAATTTGAACCGCTATATCGCAAGTCATACGCAGTCATAAAGTAAGCTCACCAAAATCATTCCGCGTGGGTAAGACAAAACCTCCCCCTGCCGCAAAGCTCATCATAGGATTAATCTATAAGCAGAATGCCGTAAAGGATAAAGTCCTGGATATTCTCAAGCGCCGTTTTGGCGAAATAGATTTCTTAAGCCGGGAGCTTGATTTTGATTATACGGATTATTATTACCCTGAATTGGGCAGGCCCTTAAAGCGCATATTTTTAAGTTTTAAGCAGCTTTTATCCGAAGATAAGCTTTCTGAGATAAAGCTCTATACCAATAAACTTGAAGAACGTTCTTCCCGTAAACAAAAACGTCAGATAAATATTGACCCGGGATTCTTAAGCTCAGGCAAACTAATCTTAGCCACTACCAAGGACTATAGCCACCGGGTTTATCTTGGTAAGGGTATATTTGCCGAGGCAACTCTTTTTTATAAAGACGCGGCATTCAGGCCCTGGCCCTGGACATACCCGGACTATCAATCAAAGGAATACGCGGATATTTTTAATATCATACGCAGGCTATTACCGGGAGAGAGAGCAGAGAATGTATCCTAAATATCTAAAGGCATACCAAGACGGAGTCCTGGAGGAGAGGGCTGATAGGTTATACCGGAAACTCAAAAACTGCGAAATCTGTCCCCGGAATTGTAAAGTAAATCGCCTTGAAGATAAAATCGGTTTCTGTAAGACAGGCAAAAAAGCCAGGGTTTGCAGCTATTTCAGCCATCACGGCGAAGAGCCGGCCATTTCAGGAAGTAACGGCTCCGGCACTATCTTTTTCGCTCATTGCAACTTAAGGTGTGTCTATTGCCAGAATTACGAATTCAGCCAGTTAGGTAAAGGAAGAGAGGCGGATGAAGATGAGCTGGCTTCTTACATGCTTGAATTACAGAAGGAGGGATGCCACAATATAAATTTTGTCAGTCCTACCCATGTGCTCCCGCAAATTTTAAAGGCCCTGATTCTGGCTGTACCTTCCGGCTTGAGCATACCCTTGGTTTACAATACCAGCGGCTACGATTCAGAAGAAACACTGAAAATGCTGGAGGGCATTTTTGACATCTATCTGCCGGATGCCCGCTATGCAGACAGTAAAATCGCCCTGAAATTATCGCAGGCGCAGGATTATCCGGCTATTAATCAGAGGGCGCTTAAAGAAATGCATCGGCAGGCGGGAACTGCCAGATTTGATAAAGAGGGGATTATAGAATCCGGAGTAATTATCCGGCATTTAGTCCTGCCGAATAATTTATCCGGAACCGATACGATAATGCGTTTCATCGCCTGCGAGTTAAGCAAAGACACCTGGATAAGCCTGATGAGCCAGTATTTTCCCTGTTATAAAGCCAGGGATTATCCTGAAATTTCGCGGCGGATTACCCGGGAGGAGTATCAAAAGGCAATGGATATAATGCATTCTTATGGCCTGCGTAACGGCTGGGTGCAGGATGAAGGCGGTTTAGACAGGTTTGCCGGGGTAAATATAAAAACTAATGTATAAAATGTGTTTACTCCGACGCCAGAAAGCCCCGTGATAAATCACGGGGCTTCTTTCCTGTTAAGAAATATTTTAATAACAACTATTTCTTTCTTTTGTGTATGCAATAATCTATTTTCCACCTTAGAGAGTGATTTTGAAGAGAAAATAGATTCGCTTAAATGGATTGCATATTCGCCCACAGATTTCAATCCCGAAACTCAAGAATATCCTACCGGCATTTCGATAAGGGAGGACCTTAAAACGTTGAGTAACGCAGGATTTAATGGCTTGATAACCTATAGTTCAGAATCAATTTTAGCTGAAATACCTAAAATAGCCAAAGAATCCGGCTTTAAGGCGGTGATAATGGGAATATGGGATATTCATAGCCAAAGAGAGCTCGATAATGCCATTAAGATGCGGGAGTATGCCGATGGATACTGTGTGGGTAACGAAGGAATAAATGAAAGAAGGTATGAGTTGGAGGAATTAAGAAAGGTTATTGATTATGTGAAAGCTAAAACTAAACTGCCGGCTACTACATCCGAGGAAATAAGGCAATATGCAAAGCAAGAGGTAGCAGCCGTTGGAGATTGGATTTTTCCGAACGCACATCCTGTTTTGTATAACGTAAAAACTCCTTCTAAAGCTGTGGATTGGATAAAAAATTACTGCAAAATTGTCACCCGCAGCGCTTTGGGCCAAGAAAAACCTGTTTTATTTAAAGAAATAGGCTATCCTACCGCAGGTGATAATGTATGTAACGAAGATAATCAGAAGGAATTCTTTCAGTTGATGGAAAATTCAGAGGTAAATTTTGCCTATTTTGAGGCCTTTGACCAACCCTGGAAAGATTATCTGCCTTTTGAACCGCATTGGGGGGTATTTGATTCACAAAGACTGCCTAAAAGATTTATTGCAGAAAAAGTATCAAACCCGCACAAATGATACCCACAACCCTCGTTTTAACCAATAAAGATATCCAGAAACTCTTGTCTATGAAAGATACGCTAAGGGTTGTAGAAGATGTATTTAAAGCCCAGGGAGCTAATAAAACCCAGATGCCGGCCAAGATATATATTAAACTGCATCAATATAACGGGGATTTGCGGGCAATGCCTGCCTTTATTGAGACAACTAAGGCCTGCGGGATAAAGTGGGTAAGCGTCTATCCTGAAAATAGAAAGAAAGGCCTGCCTACCACCATCGCCACCATAATTTTAAATGATGCCAGAACCGGATTTCCGCTTGCCATTATGGATGGCACCTATATTACCAGAATGCGCACCGGGGCAGCAGGAGGGATAGCGGCTAAATACCTGGCGCGCAAGGATGCAAAAATTATCGCAATGGTTGGCT
>Ga0156239_168_pt1 | contig 13602 bp, 11 predicted proteins | sample RifCSPlowO2_12_FD_107886 | JGI IMG/M metagenome (GOLD analysis project Ga0156239, IMG submission 107886) | Omnitrophica WOR_2 bacterium RIFCSPLOWO2_12_FULL_46_30 | reverse complement strand
CGGATAGAACGGGAGAAAACAATGCCGCCTAAGGATATAACGGCAATCTCGGTGGTTCCTCCGCCAATATCAATAATCATATTGCCGATAGGCTCGCTGATAGGCAGCCCCACTCCAATGGCGGCAGCTTTAGGCTCATCTATTAAATGGATAGAACTCGCGCCGGCGCGCTCAGCCGATTCCCTTACCGCGCGCCTTTCCACCTCCGTAATGCCGGAAGGCACGGCAATGACCACTCTTGGCCCTGTCAGGGTCTTACGCGGCAGAGCCTTTTTAATAAAATAGCGCAGCATCGCTTCAGTAATCTCAAAATCAGCAATCACCCCGTCCTTCATAGGCCTGATCGCCAAGATATCGCCGGGCGTCCTTCCGAGCATACGTTTTGCCTCCGTGCCGACAGCCAGGACGCGATTAGTGCTTTTCTCAATTGCGACAACCGACGGCTCACAGAGGACAATCCCTTCACCCTTTACATAGACCAGGGTGGTTGCGGTTCCCAAATCAATGCCCATATCGCTGGGGAAAAACCCCATAAGGTAATTTGCCTTGCGCTTGATGGCAGCAAGAAACTTTGTTAATTTGACCATAGTCCGGATTAAGAAATCCTTCGCTTCGCTCAATTATTTCCGCACTACCCGATCATTCTCTTTAATCTGTTTGACCAAGTTTGGCTCTACCGGGATTGCTACTGACATGGTATCTCTGACTTCTTCAACCTTGAGCTCGCCGAGCTTTTTCTCTTTGCGGGAAACCTCTAAACTATCGCCAATAGTTAGATTATCTTTTTGGCCGATATTTACTACCACAAAATCATATTCTTTATTGACCACCAACACTTTACCTTCAAGAAGGGCCGTCCCGGGCTTACCCCCTGAGGGGGACTTCTCCCCCGGCGGTGGCTTAGGACCTGTCCCCGGAGGAGAGCTTGGGGCTTGCTCCCCGAGGGAGGCCTGAGCAGGTTCTGCCTGCGAAGCAATTACAATCTTCTCTAACTGCATATCCTGGGACTGGATTCCTTGAGCTTTTTGTTCCCCTTCCTTCTTCTGCCCGGATGCCTCAAGGGTTGCGAGCTTGCCTTTCAGGCTGCCTATCGTTTCATTACTTGCCTTTAAATCAACCTCTAACTTTGACTTGGCATTTTTTAAAGTAATAACCTCTTCTCTGAGTTTTTCGGCTTCCAGGAGCGTATCCTCTTTGGCTTTCTTTTCAGCGGATAATTCCTCATCAAGTGAAGCAATCCTGCTATTAAATTCCTGAATCTTTGCCTGCGCGAGAACTTTCTCCTGCAGGAGGCCGTCAACCTGCTGCTTCAAATTAGAAACTTCTTTTTCAGCAGCTTTTTTCTTAATTTCAATTTCTTCTTTTTCCTGGGTAAGGGCCGCGTTAATCTGTTTTTCATTTTGTAAACCTATAAAGCCTAAGACCGCGGCCGCTATTGCCACGAGTAAAAGAAAAAATAAGAGTATTACCGGACCTTTTGTTTTGTTGCCCATACGGCCTCCTTCTCTTTGTATCTTCCGATCACCTGCCTGCTTGTCCCCTAAAGGGGGCTTGAGCCGGCGAGGCATTGTAAGCAACCGCTATTTTACCCAAACTTCTGGTAAATGTAAAGATAAATGTATGCCCCCTGCCTTCTTCCTGCATAGCGTCGATTCCTAATAGGAAGGTGCAGGGTGAAGATTTCTTCAGGATTATAACTTAAATTATAGCAATGACTTTTTAAAATGCAAGCCCCGTTAGATGTATTTTGTATAGACTACCATATAATTTCTAACGGGGCAAGCATTTTTTATAGCGCGACAAGCGATTTTCTTGTGCTGCCCGACTGCTCCATCTTAATAAAATTGTTGAATGCCGGCGGCAGTTCGGATTGAAAACTAACAAATTTAGATTTCCGGGGATGCAAGAACCCGAGCTCCCTGGCATGCAATGCCAGGCGGATAAAATCTGATTTCCTGCCATACTTGGCATCCCCTAATATCGGATGGCCTAAATGCGCAAGATGCACCCGCAGTTGATGGGTCCTGCCTGTTTCCGGAATAAGTTCCAAAAATGTTGCCTTAGCGAAACGTTTGAGAACCTTATAGCGGGTTAGCGCGTTCTTAGAATGAACAAAGCTAACTGACTGGCGCCGGAAATCTTTCTTATGCCTTCCGATAGGTAAATCGATTAGCCCCTCATCAAGCTCCATGCTCCCGCTGACTAAAGCAACATATGCCCTTTTGATTGTATGCGCAGAAAACTGTTCGGCTAAATTGAGGTGGGCCGTATTATTCCTGGCAATCACCATAACCCCCGAGGTCTCCTTATCTAAGCGGTGCACTATCCCGGGCCGCCGGGGATTTATGGATGAAAGATTAGCGGTATGCGCAAGGAGCGCATTTACCAATGTCCCGGATTGATTACCGGCTCCGGGATGCACCACCAATCCGGCAGGCTTATCAATAACCAGAATATCGCTATCTTCGTAGATTATTTTTAAACTGATCTCTTCGGCTGTTATCCCAGCGGTGGGGAGTTCCGGTATGTTTACCTTCACGGAATCCTGGATTCTTAATTTATGATGGGGTTTGACCGGCTGGTTATTTAAGAGGACGCCTTTATTTAATATCAGTTGCTTAAGAAAAGAACGGGAAGAGCCGTCTTTTTTTAATTCTTCGGCCAAAAACAGATCTATGCGTTTTCCCGCGTCTTCTGCGCCGACTTTAAAATGATGCTCCATAGGAAAAGGCCGCTTAAGAATACGGCAATGCTTATAACCTGAAAAATAGTTAAGCCCCAAAAATTGCGAGGCGAGTCTCCCCGCAGAAATTCCTCAATGAAACGGAGAAGCGAAACGGCTATAAGATAGCAAGCCAAAATAAAGCCCTGCCGGCGAGGCAGGGCTTGCAATAATCTCAAAATGACAAAAATAATCAGCAACCCGAAAGAGGAAAATAGCTGCGCAGGGATAAAGAGCCTGCCGTAACAACAGCCGTTTAAGAAACAGCCTATTCTTCCGATAGATTGAGCCAGGCCAACATAAGGCATTATCAGGTCCAGGGTCTTCAATAAGGGCATCTTTTTGCGTTTTAAATAGACGCACCCCGATAGCATTCCTCCCAGGAACCCGCCATACCAGACTAATCCTCCATGCCAGAGCATAAATACTTCCTGAGGATTATCTAAGAAAAACTGGAGATTGAGCGCGATGTACGCTAAACGGGCGCCGAGGATACCGGCTAACAAAATCACTAAAGACAAATTCCAGAAGAAATCATTCGTTACCTTCAAGGCCGGCGCCTGGCGGGTTAATAAAAAAACAGAAATCCAGAAAGCAAAAACAAGCATTAATCCATAGCTATAGATTTGAATAAAGCCGAATTTGAAGATAACCGGATACATATGTCAGTTCATAGAGTTCATAGAGCATACCTTCAACTCAATAAACTCAAGTAACTCTATATTTATTATCTCCTGCCTCTTGTTTCGGGCGCACCAGGAAGTCAATAGCTAATATAAATATTCCGATAGTGATAGCGCTGTCAGCGATATTAAAAACCGGCCAGATACGAAAATCGAAAAAATCAACGATAAATCCGAGCCTCAGGCGATCAAGGAGATTCCCGCAGGCCCCTCCTAAAATCAAACCAAAGGCAATACGGCTGCTTAAGCTATTCTGCTTACGGTTTAAAAACAGGGCGAGCGTTATGTAAAGAATAACAATTGAAGTTATGATAATAAAGAACGCCTGCCGGTTTTTGAATAAACCAAAGGCAACTCCGCTATTATGCACAAGGGTAAGATGAAATATATCTTTGATTACCGGGATTGACCGGCCTAAGGATAAACTTTTTGAAATATATTTTTTGGCGAGCTGATCAAAAAGAAAAACTGCAAGGGCTATCGAATATGATAGGCGGCTCGGCATCTCTAACGTAAATAATCCCGGATTTTGCAATAGCAAAATCCGCCCGTAGGGCCGACCAATGAAAATCCCGACGGGATTTTCATTGTGTTTGTCGGGGTATCCCAAAAAATCTTCCGCATTTTTTCGTGCATACAGTCTCCGTCGCAAAATAATTTCTATTGCAAATTCTGGGATAATTTAACCGCGGCGGGGTTTTTCCTGCGTTTTCTGGCACTTAAGGCAAAAACAGGCAAAGGGCAGGGCTTTCAACCTGATCCTGGAAATCGGTTTTTTGCATTGCGCGCACACGCCGTAACCTCCATCATCGATTCTTTTCAGGGCGTCATTAATCTGAAGAAGCACATCACGGTCGCAGGAAGCCAGATTCAATGAGAATTCGCGGTCATAAGCATCAGTGGCCAGGTCGGCCATATGCAGGGTATAGCCGGAGATATCGCCCGCCGCCTCCCTCTGGGATTTCTTAAGCGCGTCCTCTGAAATATGTTTAATATCATCGGTAATCCTCTCTCTTAATTTTAAAAGAAGCTGGCGATATGCCCGCGTTTCTTTCTTAAGCATCTTTCCCATTTCTCTTTAGTCCTCCTTGATTAATCTTTCAAGAAAAATCTGTCCTTCCGACAGAAACTTTGACAGATTTTTCGCAGTCCCCCCCTTGTTTTGTTTCGCTTCGCTTGACAAAACAAAGCAGGGGGGAAGCATATAATTTCCTATAGCGCAAGTGCTACGACACATTTTGGGCATACCTCAGGGTAGGCATCATTTACTCCAATATTGCGAGAGTAACCCCAGCAGCGCGGGCATTTTTTACCCTGCGCCCTCAAGACATTAATATAAGATTCTGCCGCTTTCTCTAAATAAACGCCGGAAACGATAAAGACCTCAGATAAAATTTTTTCAAATCCCTTAAGGAAGCTGTCTTCTTCGGTTATGCCTATGATAAGCTCGGCCTCAAGAGAACTCCCGATTTCACCGCTTGCCCTTTTTTCCTCTAAGGCCTTTAATACCTTTGCTCTAAATTGGATGAGATTATACCATTTATTTTCCAATCCGTCATCAATAAATTCATTTTCGAGCTGGGGCCAGTCAGAAAGATGTACGCTCACCTGCCGCCCGGCGCCTCTGGTATGCTGCCAGATTTCCTCAGCGGTAAAGGGGAGTATCGGCGCAATTGCTCTTACTAAACCTAAGAGTATCTCATACAGCGCCGTCTGGGCAGAGCGCCTCTGGAGGCTGTCTTTCTTAAAGGTATAGAGCCGGTCCTTAAGGATATCAAGATAAAAATTAGACAACTGCACAATGCAGAATTGATATAGCTCCTGATAGATTCTATAAAATTCAAATTCTTCGTAGTGCTTGGTAATTCTTTTTAGAAGTGTGTAAGCGAGAGACAAACTGTAACGGTCTATCTCGCACATCTTATCATAATCAATCCTATCTTTATCAGGAGAAAAATCATATAAGTTGCCTAATAAAAATCTGACTGTGTTACGAATCTTTCGGTAGGCATCAGTAAGCCGAAGCAAAATATCTTTAGAAATCCTCACATCCTCATTATAATTGCTTGAAGCCGCCCAGAGCCGCAGGATATCTGCCCCGCATTCCTTAATAGTTTCTTGCGGAGCGATCACATTCCCCATAGACTTGGACATCTTCTTTCCTTCACCGTCAACCACAAAACCGTGGGTAAGCGCTGACTTAAAAGGGGACTTTCCTTCAATAGCCATTGAGGGTATTAACGATGCCTGAAACCACCCCCTATGCTGGTCAGAACCCTCTAGATACAGGGACGCAGGATACTCCAGAGATGGATTGGCCATCAGCACCGCGCGATGGCTCACCCCCGAATCAAACCATACATCCAGGATATCCTCGCCTTGGGTAAAGGTGTCATTTTTACAATGGGGACAGGTGTAATGCTTCGGCAAAAATGACTTCACATCCTCCTTAAACCAGACATCGCTTCCTTCGGCCAAAACCTTCCGGGTAAAATTATCCACAACCTCAGGCGTAAGCATTTCCTCCTGGCAATTTAGACAGCGCACTGCAGGAATCGGCACGCCCCAATACCGCTGGCGCGATAAACACCAATCCGGCCGCAGTTCTATCATTGCCTGGATCCTCTGCCTGCCTGACTCGGGGATAAAACCGATATCGCTCTTGATAGCGTTAAGCAGTTTTCTTCTTAATTCGTTATGTTCAATATTCAAGAACCACTGCTTGGTTGCCCGGAAAATTACGGGATTTTTACAGCGCCAGCAATGAGGGTAGGTATGCTGTTTCTGGCCAAAGAATAAAAGGCAATCAATGAACCGTAATTTCTCAACTATTCCTTTATTCGCCTGAAACACATTCTGGCCTTTAAATTCAGAGACAGTAGCATCAAATCTTCCCTGCTTATCCACCGGCATAAGTATGGCTAACCCATACTTTAATCCCGTAAGATAATCTTCCTGGCCATGGCCAGGCGCAGTGTGCACCAGGCCGGTGCCCTCTTCCTGGGATACATAATCCGCCAAAACCACTTTTCTTGAAATAGTATCATTAAGAAAAGGATGCTCATAGGTTAAACCTTCCAGGTCTTTGCCGCGGACTAATTTTAGAGTTTGAGCGTTATCTTCATCTATACCGATGTCTTTAAACGCACTTGATAATAAATTCTTGGCAATCACCAAAGTACCTTTTTCAGTTTTTACAAAACAGTATTCTAAGCCCGGATGCACCGCGACTGCCACATTGCCAAAGAGCGTCCATGGCGTGGTAGTCCAGATAACCAAATAAGAGTCAGTTGATAGTTGATAGTTGATAGTTGATAGTTTCTGGTTGTCACTAAGCTTGAATTTCACATAAATAGAGGGGGAACTTCTATCCTCATATTCCACCTCTGCCTCGGCAAGCGCGGTTTCGCAAGTTACGCACCAGTTTACCGGCATCAAAGCGCGGTAGATAAAACCCCGCCTCACTAACTCACCTAAGGCCCTGACTATTTCATATTCATATTTTTTATCTAAGGTAAGATAGGGATTCTTCCAGTCACCGAATATCCCCAGGCGCTTAAACTCCTCTTTCTGGATATGCACATACCTCATCGCGTACTCATAGGCCCTTTGCCTGAAATCAATGCGTGAAATCTGTTCTTTGGTAATATTGAGCTCTTTAAATAACTGATGTTCAACCGGCAGGCCATGGCAATCCCAGCCCGGCACATATGCCGCATCAAACCCCTGCATATTTTTAAAACGGACAATAATGTCTTTGAGTATCTTGTTTAAGGCATGGCCGATATGGATGTTGCCATTAGCGTACGGCGGGCCGTCGTGCAGGACATATTTGGGCTTACCCTGATATTTCTGGCGAATCTTGCCGTAGATATCCTCGCTTTTCCAGAACTCCAGGATCTTCGGCTCATTCTGGATGAGGTTTGCCTTCATCGCAAAAGCCGTTACCGGAAGGTTTAAGGTTGATTTGTAATCCATTCTAAAGATATTTTCCGATAATTATCTTCAAGCCCTCTTTGACTTTCTTGGGAATGCGCTTTTTGTCGGTGATGACTGCGTCTTTAAGCGCATAGCAGCAGGCGCAACCGCGTTTATCCGATAAAGAGGGGATTAGATTTTTTAAGATATTTTTGGCATTCTGGATATTCTTATTTAAATTGGCAATGACCATCTCAACCGTAACCGCCTCTTCGGATTCATACCAGCAGTCATAATCGGTAACTGCGGCTAAGGTAGAATAACAGAGCTCTGCTTCCCGGGCTAATTTTGCCTCAGCCATATTGGTCATACCGATAATATCCATTCCCCACTTACGGTAAAGCTCGGATTCTGCCCGGGTTGAAAATGCCGGCCCTTCCATATTAATATAGGTTCCTCCCAGATGCGCTGTAACGTCTGATTTTTTTGCCGCCTCATAAACGCTCTTTGCTAATTCAGCGCATACGGGCCGCGCAAAGCTGATATGCGCCACAATCCCTTTTTCAAAAAAAGTCATTTTGCGCGCCTGGTTTGTGCGGTCCACAAATTGGTCAGGAATCACAAAATCTAACGGCCTCAAGCCTTCCTTTAATGAGCCGCAGGCAGATAGAGAGATGATTCTTTCTGCCCCTAATTTCTTCATTCCATAGATATTGGCCCGATAATTAATCTCAGACGGGCTTATGCGATGGCCTACGCCATGGCGCGGTAAGAACACTACCTGCCTGCCGCCCAATTCTCCGGTGATATATTTATCTGACGGCCTGCCAAAAGGAGTCTCAACAATTATGCGCCTGACATTCTTTATGCCTTCTATATCATATAAACCGCTTCCGCCGATAATGCCAATCTTTGCCATCGCTTTACTCCTTTTTTGCTAATGTTTCTGCGCGCGCCAAGGCGGCTTTGACCGCTTCTTCCAGAGAACCCCCCCGGCCTAAAACCTCTAAAGCCGCTTCTGTAGTGCCGCCCTTTGAGGTTATTTGTTTTATCAACTCTGAAGGAGAAGACTTCGTCTGAACCAGCAGCTCCTGGGCACAATTAGCGGTAAGCACCGCTAAGGCCTTTGCTTCTTTACGGCCAAAACCAATACCCTCTGCGGCTTGAGCAAGGGAAGCGATAAAATCCTTTAATACCTTGCCGGAATTCTCCCGGTATTCTTTAGGGTTAGACTCAATGAGAGCAAAATAATATGCCGGCCCGCTCCCTGAAATTGCGGTTACCGCGTTCATCATATTTTCTTCTATTTTTCTGGTTATACCTAAATGATTGAATAACTCTATCGCATAGAGAATATCTCTCTCGGCAGCAAAAGAGCCGCCGCATAAACAAGTTACAGACCTGCCTATTCTGGCTCCCATATTTGGCATTACCCTTATAACCCTGGCCTTACCCAGCGCCTTCTCAATGTATCCGGTGGTTATCCCTGCGGCGATAGAAATAATCAGCGGGGTAACGGCGCAATCCCTGATTCCTTCTAAAATATTATCCAAATCCTGCGGCTTGACCGCTAATATTATTGTCTTGGCCTCTTTTAGTAAATTCGGCAAATTATCTGCCGCCTCTATCCCTGTTAAATTACCAATTATATTTTTATCCTTATCAAATACCGCTACTCGATACTCTCTCTTGATGCGCCCTGCAATGGCAGAGCCCATATTGCCAAAGCCAATTATCCCCACCCTGTCCATTAATTTAGGCCCTCAAAAACTATTCTACCCAGCCTAAGCATATTAGAGCCCTCTTCTATGGCTATCTCAAAATCGCTAGACATGCCCATTGATAAAACCCGCAACCCGCAACCCGCAACCCGTAACCCGCAAATTTTGGCCTGTAAATCTTTTAACATTCTAAAATACGGCCGGGTTTTCTCCGGGTCGTCTACAACTGGACTAATGCCCATCAGCCCCTTTATATTCAAATTTTTAAATTCTGACATTTCTTTTATAACTTCTTCTGCCTGTTCGGGTTTTACGCCAAATCTGGAGGCGTCAGCGGAAATGTTTACTTCAACTAATATATCCTGAATCTTCTTGACCTTCTCGGATTGTCTGTTAATTTCCGCTGCCAGGCGCAGGCTGTCTACCGATTGAATCAAATCAAAAAGTTTTACCGCCTCTTTTGCCTTATTCGTCTGCAGGTGGCCAACCATATGCCACTTTAGCCCGTCCTTTATTACCCCGGAAAGCATGTTATATTTATGCAGAGCTTCCTGGACCTTATTTTCGCCGATATTGCTGATCCCCGCTTCAACTACTTCTCTCAAGCTGTCTACTGACCTGCCTTTACTTACTGCGACAAGCGTAATTTCCTGCGGATTTCTTCCTGTTTTAACGCAAGCAGATACAATCCTTGTTTTGATACCAGACAAGTTTTGCTTAATCATTTATCGCTCCTGCCTGAAGCAGGCAGGGATTACGGCAGTGCTATTTTACCGAATTATAGCTTTTTTAAGTTTTTTGCCAGCCCCGTTAGAAATTTTTCTTACTTATTATATCATTAATTTCTAACGCGGCAAGCAAAAGAAACTAAATTAAGTCCTTAATCGCTTCGAGGAGTTTCTGGACGGGTGAGTTCTTAAGAACGAACCTGTCGGCGCGGCGGGCATAAAGAGAGTCCATGTACTTTTGAAAGGCGGTATAAATGATAACCTTTGTCTCTGGCTGCAAACATTTAAGGCAGTCAAATACCTCGATGCCGTCTTTCTCGGGCATCATTAAATCAAGGATAACTAACTGCGGCTGGCTCTTTTTTAAATAAGCCACCAGCTCGTAGCCGTCCTTAACCGTGTCTATAACGTATCCGCTGTCGGTCAATATATCCTTTAAGGTTGAGCGGATGCTGACGTTATCATCGGCAATAACGATAACTTTTTTCTTCGCCATATTGTTAGTTTTTAAATAGGGACAGCGACCATTTATTTTTTGCCCTGGATTATCTGCAGAAAGACATCTACGATTGCCGGGTCAAACTGGGTTCCTGAGCCTTCCCGGATAATCTTCAATGCCTCTTCTTTGCTGTATGCCTTTCGATAGGGCCGGTCAGAAATCAAGGCCTGATAGACATCGGCGATAGCCACGATCCTTGCTCCCAGGGGTATATCCTTGCCCTTGGCCCCGGCAGAATATCCCAGGCCGTCATACCTTTCGTGATGATGGAGAATCATCGGAAGCACCTCTTTAAGAATATGAATATCCCGGATAATCTCTGCCCCTATCTGCGGGTGCCTTTTTATTTTCTCGTATTCTACCGGACTCAAGCTTTTCCTCTTATGGAGTATCTTATCGGGAATGCCGATTTTGCCTAAGTCATGCAGCATAGCCGCATGCTGGAGATTTTCTATTTCATGAGAAGAAAGGCGCAGTTTCTTGCCGATTTCAGTAACGATGGAAACCATACTTTCAGAATGCCTGCCGGTGTAATGATCCCTGGCCTCAACCGCTTTGGCAAAGGCATAAATTGACTCTACGAGGATCTGGTTGGTCCTATTCTTCATTCTATGGAGTCTTTCTTTCAATTTATCAATATTGAGCCTCCCCCCATCCCTGATAATATCCTTGATCTCTTTGGTGGAGATGCTCTGGTATGGAAAGAGCTGGTTTCCTCCTCTTTCCTTTGCTTCGCGTAACGCCTTATCTGCCGCATCTAAAAGTTCAGTAGTATTATTGCCGCCGTCTTCGGGAAAATTAGCTACGCCGATACTTATTTTAAGCTTGATTCTCTTATCCCCGCGGTCAAATATGTGTTCTTTGCATTTTTCCAAAAGGCGCTTTCCAAAATTAACGGCTCCTTCTTTGGCGGTATCAGGCATCAGGATTACGAATTCCTCGCCCCCGTAGCGGACCACGATATCGTTAGTGCGCGCGCAATTCTTGAGATATCCGGAAAACTCCTTCAAAATAGAATCGCCGTAGTGATGGCCGTATACTTCATTGATTGATTTAAAATAGTCAATATCGAGCATTATCAGAGACAAGGGCAGAATGTACCTTTTTGCTCTCATGAATTCGGAAGCAATCCGTTCCATAAGATAGCGGTAGTTGTGCAATCCGGTGAGAGAATCCTTTAAGCTTAGCTCCTTTAGCCTGGCGATTAAATTCTTGTTTTCTAAGGAAAGCTCCTGGGTTTTGAGCGCTTTTTTTATGGTTATCTTTAATTCCTCCATATTCAGCGGCTTCTGAAGATAACTGAATACGCCTTCCCGCAAGCTCAGGATGGCAGTCTCTAATGAAGCGTAAGCGGTAAAGATGATTACCATGGTCTCGCTATTTTTCTTTCTGATACCGCTTAATAAATCCAACCCCGAACCGTTAACAAGATTAAGGTCTACCAGGGCCAGATGATAGAATTTTTTTTCGATATTCTCTCTGGCTAAGGCAATACTATCAGCGATGGTTACATTGTAACCCTCTTCGCCAAGGATATCCTGCAGTGTCTCCAACATTTTGCTATTATCATCCACAATCATGATATTGATGGTTCGCTTACGCTCACCATCAATCCTCAAACGAGTCGAAGGATTGATTTCTTTTTCCATCTTTAAGCACCTGCTCCTATGGCTTTGGCTATAAGGAAAGCCAAACCATCGCCTTACTGGCCTATCGGTAACTTGATAATGACTGCCGTGCCCTTGCCGTATTCGCTTTCTAAGTTAATGCTGCCCTTGTGCTTCTCTATAATAATTTTAGCTGTTGCCAGCCCCAAACCGGTCCCCCGCGACTTGGTTGAAAAAAAGGGCTCAAAAATTCTTTCTTTATCCTCTTCTTTTATCCCCTCTCCGCTATCCTTAAATATAAGTATAACATAATTATCCGCCTTTGTCCCGCCAATATGCAGCGTGCCGCTGTTTCCCATTGCCTGGAGGGAATTGAGAATGATATTAAAGAAAACGATGCCTAATTGAAGCGGATCAACCTCAAGCGGCGGCAGCCTTTCAATGCGCATCTCTATTTTTATGCCTTCGGGTATTTTTACTTTATCAAGCGCTGCCTTTAAAAGCTCGCGCGCATCCACTCTTTGCAATTGCGGCTCCTTGGTCCGTGAGAAAGCCAGAATATTCTCAATAATTCTTTCTGTCTCGGTAATCTGCTCATCCAATATCCCTAAGTGCCTGATTACCTTTTCATCCTTGGTCTCTATTCTCATTTTTAAAAAATAGGCGGCATTTCTCATTACCCCTAATTGATTCCTGAATTCATGGGCAATAACTCCTGCCATACTTCCGATAACCGCAAGCCGCTCTGAAAGCGCAAGCGAGCTTTGCGCCTTTTTGTAGTCGGTAATATCTTCAAAAATCTCTAAGATTGCTTTTTTGCCCTGATATACCATTGCGGTATGGGTGATGAGAAAGATTCTCCCCTGCATCGCGCCTGCCACCTCAAGCTGCCTGGTCTCTCCCATCTGCGCCACGTTCTTAAGAGGGCAATTAAGGCATTGCTGCTTGTCGTCTTTATAGAGGAGGTAGCATTTCTTGCCTATGGCGCGCTTTCCGAAGACGCGCTCCATTTTTTCATTCAGATACAACAGGTTGCCTTCTTCGTCCACGATATCTATTCCGAAAGGCATAGTCCTTAAGAGCGTTTCATCAAATTCATTGACTACGCGCAATTGCCGATCTAATTCTTTACGTTCCTTAATCTCATTTTGTAACTGCTCATTTGAACGCAGCAGCACCGCATCCTCTATCTGGAGTTCCTTGCTTTTTTCTTTAATCCGTTTAACCATTGGCCGGAAAAGGAATACGCCGGTTAAGAGAAGAACAAAAAGGGCGCTCAGCAGAACGAAAAATTGCAGCGCTTCCAGGTTTGCGATTTTTCGTTCGCTTTCCTTTTGATATTGCCTGACCGCGGCATCCAATGACCGGATAAGCTCACCCGATGCTGCCTCAAGAATGTATCCCAGATGAGTATTCTCCAGGGTAAGTTCGTTATCAGGAGCAGAAAGCAAACTCCCGGCTTCTCCTATATATTGCCGTATCTGTTTATCTAAGGAAAGAGGCGAAGAAAAATACATTGCCTGGATCTCCGGAGAGGACTTGACGGGAAGATTCATCTCAACTGAACCATTGAGCAGGCCGACGTGGGAGCTTTCCATAAGCTCAATAATATCTGTAAGTTCCTGGCGCAATTGCTGGCGCAGGCTGCCTTCTGCGGCATTGCTCAGCCTCAAAGAATAGAGAGCAATCCGCTGTGAAAGCATTCTTTGCCTTCCGCTGACGTT
>Ga0156239_144_pt1 | contig 13676 bp, 12 predicted proteins | sample RifCSPlowO2_12_FD_107886 | JGI IMG/M metagenome (GOLD analysis project Ga0156239, IMG submission 107886) | Omnitrophica WOR_2 bacterium RIFCSPLOWO2_12_FULL_46_30 | reverse complement strand
AACGGCGAGAGGCTATGCCTGACCGGATAACCGATGAGGCCGTAAATAGCGGGTTTTGAATTTAATTCCATCTCTATCTCTTGCGCGCTTTCTTGCCTAAAACAAGCGGCCAGAATTGCTGCCAGTGTTCTTCTTTAAAATAGCCAAAGGGGGCAGAATATAATTCTTTGAGCCTTGCTTCCATTTCCGCATAGCCAAGTTGCCTCGCCCTCGGCGGCAGGCGCCGGTTTTGCGAATAATCTATCGGGTATACTCCGTATATGACATTCCAGAATTTCTGCCAGTCGGATGAACGAAAACTCCTGAAAGGCTCTCCCACATAGGCCTTTAAATTCTCTTCATTTTCCAGCGTAGTTACGCCCTTTGCCCTTTCGGGATTCATAGAATAGATAAAATTATCCATAACTATGCGGACGCTTTCTAAGAGGTCATCCCAGTCCTGGCGTAGATTCTCGCGGGCAGAATAGAGAACAAAGACCAAAATGATACCGCAGACGATCAGCAGCTTTGGCCAGAGATTTAAACGCACCTTTTTATTTTTTAAGGAATTCTATTTTGTTGACAACTTGTAAGTAGGCCTTAATCGAGGCTTCAATGATGTCCGTAGAGCTGGCCCTGCCGGAAATCTCCCTGCCCTTGGTTCTCAGGCGCACATTTACCTCGCCCAGGGCATCCTCTCCTTTAGTTACCGAGCGGATACTGTAATCTAAAAGCCGGCAGCGAACGTTGGTCATCTTTTCTATGGTTTTATAGCAGGCATCTACCGGGCCATCGCCTGAAGAACAATCCGCAAAGGTTTTTTCTTTTACCATAAGGGTTATTTTTGCCGTGGGCACAATGTGGCTTCCTGAGGTTATCATAAAGGTATCTAATTTCCAGGTTTCAGGGACCTTTCCTTCTATATTTTCCAGGACAAGCGCAGCTAGATCATCATCAAAAACCTGCTTTTTCTTATCGGCTAATAATTTAAATTTTTCAAATACCTCTTTAACCTCTGATTCATTTAATTTATAACCTAATTTTTTTAACCTTTCCCTGAAGGCATGGCGGCCAGAATGTTTTCCCAGGACAAGGCTTTCCACCTTAAAACCCACGTCTTCGGCATGAATAATCTCATAGGTAGCGCGCTTTTTTAATACTCCATCCTGGTGTATCCCGGACTCATGCCTGAAGGCGTTTAACCCCACCACTGCCTTATTAGGCGCAACCGCGAAACCGGTTAATGCGCTTACCAAGCGGGAGGTCTTATAAATTTCCCTGGTCTTGATAGAGGTCGCCAAGCCAAAGGTGTCCTTACGCACCTTAAGCCCCATAACCAGCTCTTCCATTGAGGCATTCCCGGCGCGCTCGCCAATGCCGTTGACGGTGCATTCCACCTGGCGCGCTCCATTTTTTAGCGCGGAAAGCGAATTTGCCACCGCCAGGCCCAGGTCATTATGGCAATGCACTGAGATGACCGCATTATTTATATTAGGAACGTTTTCCCGCAGGCAGCGGATTAAATTCCCGAATTCTTCGGGTTCGCTATATCCCACCGTATCGGGAATATTTACCGTCTTTGCTCCTGCCTTTATCACTGCCTCAACCACGCGGTATAAAAATTCCTTTTCCGTGCGCGAGGCATCTTCAGGTGAAAATTCAATATCATCGCAAATGTTCCTGGCGTGTTTGACTGCTTTTACTGCCAGGCGCAAAATTTCATCCTCCGCCTTCTTCAGTTTATATTTCATATGAATCTTTGAGGTAGCTAAGAATACGTGAATACGCGCACGCCCGGCAGGTTTAGTTGCCTGATAGGCAGTATCAATATCTCCGGGAGTTGCCCGGGCCAGGGCGCAGATTACCGGACGCCTAATCTCCTGCGCAATGCGTTGGACCGACTCAAAATCTCCCGGGCTTGAAACAGGAAAACCGGCCTCAATGACATCCACGCCAAGCTTTTCCAGCTGATAGGCGATATCTAACTTTTCCTTTTGATTTAAAGAAGCTCCGGGAGCCTGTTCCCCGTCACGCAAGGTGGTGTCAAATATGGTTATTGTGTCCATAATAATGAATTTTTCTTAGTTAGCTGCACAATCTAACTCTGGATGAGTTCATAAACCTTGCCAATTTCATGCAATTTAAGACCACGCTTTTTAAAACTTTCCTTAAGACTGATTAGCTTATCTACAATACCGCTTGCATAATATCGTTCTCCGCAATTAAGGCAAACTTCGGCTCTGACTTTAACAAGCAGATGATTATTCTTCTCTCGCAGTTCTTCTAATACTTCTTTTTCTCTGATTTCGCTTCCGCAAATAACACACTCCATATCTTCCTCCTTATATAATTTTCTCCATTTATACCCTCTGTTTTTCCCCTCCAGATTTCTCGGTTAATGCCTCGAAATCTAAGCGGAGGGGACTCCGCTCACTTACGTTCGCTGCGCATCCATGGCATCATTTCCCTAAGCTGTTTTCCTACCTTTTCAATAAGATGATTGTTCGCTTCTTCAAGCAGCCGATCAAAATTAGGCCTTCCTGTTTCATTCTCTTTAATCCACTCCCTGGCGAATTTACCGGAGACTATTTCTTTAAGGATTTTTTTCATTTCTTTGCGCGTTCGCTGATTTATGATTCTCGGGCCGCGGGTCAAATCGCCGTAACAGGCCGTGTTAGAAACCCTGCGGCGCATACCGGCGATGCCCTGTTCCTGGATTAAATCAACAATAAGCTTTAATTCATGGAGAACCTCAAAATAGGCAATCTCCGGCTGATAGCCGGCCTCAATCAGGGTATCAAATCCTGCCTTAATCAGTTCACTCACCCCTCCGCAAAGCACGGCCTGCTCGCCAAAAAGGTCGGTTTCTGTTTCTTCTTGAAATGTGGTCTCAATAACTCCTGCCCGCCCTGCGCCTATTGCCCTGGCATAGGCAAGCGCTAATTGTTTAGCTTTACCCGTAGCATCCTGAAATATAGCTATCAGACACGGAACGCCCTTGCCCTCTTCATACATTTTTCTTACCAGAGAACCCGGCCCTTTCGGCGCAACCATAAACACATCCACATTCTTCGGCGGCTTGATTTGCTTAAAACGGATATTAAAACCATGGGAAAAACAGAGCGCCTTCCTTTTTTTTAGATTCGGCTTGACCGCCTGCGCATAAACCTTTGCCTGGATATGGTCCTGGGTTAAAATCTGGATAATATCCGCCTGGGCGCAGGCATCCTCTGCCGAAAGCGGATTAAAGCCGTCACTTTTGGCTTGTGCAAAATTAGGAGAGCCTTCACGTTGTCCGATAACTACCTTACATCCTGAATCCCTAAGGCACAAAGCCTGAGCGCGCCCCTGTATGCCATAGCCGATAACGGCAATGGTTTTGTCTTTTAGTAAACTTAAGTCCGCGTCGCTATCATAGTAAATCTTAGCCATGGTATACCCTTTCTTTTTAGGAAGCGATGGCAATCCTGCCTGTCCTCACTAATTCCCTTATCCCAAATTGCTCCAGCTCATGCAGCAATTGCTTGATTTCTTGTTGCTGGCCTACGAATTCAATAGCGGCGATGCCGCCTTTATGCTGAATCATTTTTGCCTGGAATTTATCTAATATGCTTTCCAGTTTAGTTTTATTTTTTGCCGGACAACTGACTTTCGCTAAAATGAGTTCCCGCTCAATATGCTCTTTCTTGGTAAAATCGGTAACCGTAAGCACGTCTACCAGCCTGTTGAGCTGCTTTTTTATCTGCTCCAATATCTTTTCATCTTCAGCCTCAACTACAATAGTCATACAGGATAACGCGTCATCCTGCGTCTCGCTCACCGCCAGGGAAGAAATATTGTATCCCCTGGCGCTGAATAGCCCGGCAATCCGCGCCAGCACCCCGAACTTATTCTCCACTAAGACTGAAATTATGTGTTTCATGCCATGCCCCCGATCATCCGATTGATTGCCTCACCCGCAGGAACCATGGGATAAACGTTCTCTTCTTCTTCAACGAGAAAGTCAAGGAAGACAGCGTTATCAATCTTGAGCGCCTTCTCAATTGCCGGGCGCACCTCCTCCGTCTTCTCAACCCGTATTCCCACCGCGCCATAGGCCTCAGCCACCCTTACAAAATCAGGGTTACATAGCTTGGTCTGAGAATAGCGCTTCTTATAAAAGAGTTCCTGCCATTGCCTGACCATGCCTAAGTATCCATTATTTAAAATCGCGACTTTTACCGGTATCTTGTTGCAAACCACAGTCATTAGCTCCTGGATATTCATCTGGATTGAGCCGTCTCCGGCAATATCAAAAACCGTTCTTTCCGGACAGCCTAACTTCACCCCCATTGCCGCCGGGAAACCAAAGCCCATTGTGCCCAATCCGCCGCTGGAGATAAAGGTTCTTGGTTTGTCATACTTATACCATTGACAGCTCCACATCTGGTTCTGGCCGACCTCGGTTACAATGATCGCCTCGCCCTTAGTCGCCTCATAAATCTGCTCAATGACAAACTGCGGCTTGATTTTATTATCATGATGCTGATAGCGCAAAGGATGCCTTGCCTTCCACTCATGAATCTGCTCTAACCATTTTTGGGTATCCGGCTTTTTCTTTATCTCTTCCAGAAGCTGGCCTAAAATATTTTTGGCATCTCCCACGATGGGGACATCGGCCTTAACATTTTTTGCAATGGAAGTGGGGTCTATATCAATATGGATAATCCTGGCGCAGGGGGCAAAGGCAGAGACCCTCCCGGTTACCCGGTCATCAAAGCGCACGCCAACCGCAATAATCAAATCCGACTCCATAATGCCGTGATTCGCATAGGCAGTCCCGTGCATACCCACCATTCCCAGGGATAACTCATGAGTGCCGGGAAAGCCGCCTAAACCCATCATCGTCATCACCACCGGAACCTGAAGCGCCTCAGCCAGGCCTTTTATCTCCTGATGCGCCTGGGAGGTAATTACCCCTCCGCCGATAAAGAGAATGGGCTTCTTAGACCCGGAAATTAATTTAGCTGCTTTTTTAATTTGCCCGGGATGGCCAAAATAAGTGGGTTTATACCCCCGCATACTAACTTCCTCGGGCCAGAGGAAATCGCATTCTGCCTGCTGGACATCCACAGGTATATCAATGAGCACCGGGCCGGGCCTTCCGGTTGAGGCGATATGAAAGGCCTCGCGGATAGTTAAGGCAAGAGTTTTTACATCTTTGACCAAATAATTATGTTTGGAAATTGAGCGGGTAACCCCGGTAATGTCTGCCTCTTGAAAGGCATCATTACCAATCAGAAAGGTTTTGACCTGTCCGGTAATTGCCACCATTGGTATAGAATCCATATAGGCATTAGCAATGCCTGTGGTCAAGTTAGTCGCCCCGGGCCCTGAGGTAGCAATACAGACGCCCACCTTACCCGTTGCCCGGGCATAGCCATCCGCGGCGTGAGCCGCAGCTTGTTCGTGGCGGGTGAGGATAAAGCGAATTTTAGAATCGTAAAGCTTATCAAAAATAGGCAAAACCGCTCCCCCGGGATATCCAAACATTATCTGGACACCCTCGCGTTCCAAACATTCAAATAAGATTTGCGCGCCAGTCATATTATTCTTCAATAATCTTTCGTGTAACGTTTAATCTGTAAAGTGTAATGTGGCTCCTTTATCCGCAGAGCTGACCATCTTCGCATAGCGCGCCAAATAGCCAGAGGTGACCTTCGGCTTTGGCGGGCGCCACTTACTTAATCTCGCCTTTAGCTCTCTTTCCGAAAGAGCAATATCTAATTTTCTTCCCGGGATATCTATCTTAATGCTATCGCCATTTTTAATCACAGCGATTGGCCCGCCGCTCTGCGCTTCGGGAGAAATATGTCCGATGCAGGGCCCCCGGGTCCCGCCGGAAAAACGGCCGTCGGTTATAAGCGCAACCTCGTCTGCTAAACCCATGCCCACGATGCTTGAAGTCGGAGAAAGCATTTCCCGCATGCCCGGTGAGCCGGCAGGCCCTTCATAACGAATAACGATCACCTCTCCTTTGCGGATCTTCCCCTCCAGAATTGCTTTCATCGCCGCTTCTTCAGAATCAAAACAAATAGCCCTGCCTTTAAAAACCATTGTTTTCTTTGAAACCGCGCTCTGCTTGACCACCGCGCCGCCCGGAGCGAGATTACCATAAAGGATGGCAATCCCGCCTTGCTTATGATAAGGATTATTCAGCGGCCGGATCACCTCATTATCAAGAACCTCTGACTCGCTTGCTATAGTATAAATTGACCTGGCATTTACTGTTGGATTATTTTTTAATCTTTCCTTGAGCCGACTCAAGACCGCGGGGATGCCTCCGGCATACTCTAAATCCTCCATATAGAAATTTCCTGCCGGCTCCAAAGAACATATATTCGGCGTCCCCCGGGAAATTTCATCAAAGGCCGGCAAAGGCAAATCCACCCCGGCTTCTCTGGCAATAGCTAATAAATGCAGCACGGTATTTGATGAGCCGCCTAAAGCCATATCCACGGTAACGGCATTATAAAAGCCGTTTTTATTCATAATGGAGCGCGGACGGATATCCCTGCGCGCCAGATAAACAATCTTTCTTCCTGACTCAAAGGCAATCCTTTCTTTCTTGGCTAAAACCACAAGGCTGCTGGCGCATCCGCTTAAACTCATTCCCATTGCCTCAGTAAGGCAGGCCATAGTATTGGCAGTGTATAAACCCTGGCAGGAGCCGGAGCCCGGACAAGCGCACATTTCTAAGGCCTCAATCTCTTGCTTAGAGATCTCCTGTCTTTTTGCCTTTGCCACTGCCTCAAAGGTATCCCGCACTAAAGACAAGCGCCGGCCGCGGTATCTACCGGTAATCATAGGTCCGGCGGTAACCACAATTGAGGGAACATTTAAGCGCGCCGCCGCCATCAGCATTCCCGGAGTAATTTTATCACAGTTGGTCAAAAGCACCAGGCCGTCAAGACAATGGGCGTTAGCAATGGATTCAACCATATCCGCAATCAATTCCCGCGAAGGAAGCGAATAGCGCATCCCGGAATGGCCCATGGCAATGCCATCGCAAATTCCCGGGATGCCGAACACAAAGGGCCTGCCTCCCCCGGCATAAATCCCGTTTTCAATTGCCCTTTCTAAAGTTCGCATTGACGTATGCCCCGGCACTAAATCCGTAAAGCTTGAGGCAATACCGATAAACGGTTTGGATAAATCCTCGCGGGTCAAGCCGGTGGCAAAAAGCAGCGCCCGATGGGGAATCCGCTCTAAGCCCTTTTTTATCTTATCCGAACGCATTATTTATCCCCCTGAACAAGGTTAGGGTTACGGATAACGAGGCACGGGGAACGTATCCCGTATCCCGTTACCCGTATCCCGTTACCCGTTACCCGAATTTAATCCGCACCTTCTCCGTCGTGGACTAAGGCTGCTTTTTCTTTTCTTTTACGCGAGATAACTCTTTTTAAGCTGATATGCTGGACTACCAATTCTTTGCTGTTGATTACCTTAAGCTGTTTAAAAAGAAATTCAAACTTGAGTTCAACTTCAGAGGCAATCGCATCTCTGGCTGTATCCGCTAAACCCATAATCTCGCCTTTAAACGGGCCGAGGGCTTTCTTTCTGGTCTTATAGAAGAACTGCTCGTCGGTTTCGCCTTCTTTTCTTTCGGAAGCGGCATTTACCTTAAGCCATGCGTAAATTTTCTCTTTTAATTCAAGCGGAAAATGTTTTGAGTCATAGAGCATATTCTGAAATTCGGTGGCTAAATGCACCTCGGCAGTTTCGCATTCAGCAAATTTATGAAATGCCTCGGGGGGCAGGGTTGAGGCCCCATGCTGCACTGCCCCTGCCAAACCGTATTCTTTTCTGGCAATCTCCGAGAGCGTTTTGAGGGTATCAAAATCAAGGGCCACCTGGGCAATTGAGCCATCCGGTAAAACCACGCCTCCGTGAGAAGTGCCGGTTTGCACTGAAATCTTGCTTATGCCAATTAACCCTTTGCGCAGCCTGTCTTTAAACCCTTCCATAAACACCCGTAATTCCTCAGGGGTAGAGTTTTTATGGCCTACTTCGCCGATCTCTCCGCCCACAGAGACCGTAATTCCCTTTGGCTCAACGCGGCGAATAAACTGAGTAAGCTTGGCACAGGTATCAAAATTATAATACTGCTGCTTTCTAACGTTGGACTGGGTTAAATCAACCAGGGTTGAGGAATCAATGTCAATATTATAAAAACCAAATTCAATGGCCTCCGCAATCAACGCCTGCAGGGACTCTATTTCTTTCTCCGGGTTTTCTTTAAATTTCTTAAGATTGGCCTGGGTATGGTCTGCCTGAATAAACACAGGGCCGGAATATCCTTCCTTGATTGCCGCAGCTAAAATAACTGCGGAATATTCATAAGGGGCCTGCGCCGTATAACCCATTTCGCTCTTGGCAATCTCAAAAATAAAGGCGCCGGAGTTATTGCGCTTGGCTACCCTGAGGATTGCCCGCGCCAGATCATAGGTCATTGACCTTAAGTTTATTGCCGGGACAGTAAATCCTCCCAACCCGCCTTTGCCTCTTGCGATGTAAAAATCATGAATGGAAGAAGGATAAATTCCGTTTTTATAAGCGATATTTAGAACCTTCTTAAAAATTCTTTTTTTGCTCTCTATGTCTTCAATCGCAATCAAGTCCTTTACAAATCCGGTGATATCTTTTGCATGCCTGCCCATCTTTGGCAAATTCTCCTTCCTATGTTAATACTTTAATTAAATTACAAAACTTATCTACTTTTAACTCTTTCTTTTTTATGGCAAATTCTAAATCCATCTCTACGATTTTACTGTCCTTTAAACCCACGGCTATATCGGTTTTTCCATTTAACAGGCAATCAACTGCGGCTTGAGCCAGGGTTAAAGCCAGGGTCCGGCTAAAGGCGGTAGGCCGTCCCCCTCTCTGGATATGGCCTAAGACAATCGCCCTGGTTTCCAGGCTGGTCATCCCGGTTATTTTCTTGGCGATATCCTCTGCCTTAGCCGCTCCTTCGGCAGCCACGATAATCCAGCTTATTTTCCCCCTTAAATTTCCCTCAACAATACCATGGCAGATATTTTCTAAGTTGAACTCTCGTTCCGGGATAATCACATCTTCGCAGCCGCCGGCCAGGGCAACCTGAAGAGCTACATAACCGGAATTCCTGCCCATTACCTCAACCACAAAGATTCTTTCCATTGAGGTTGCGGTATCGCGGATGTTATCAATTGCCAGGAGGGCGGTGTTTATCGCGGTGTCCGCGCCGATGGTCTCATCTATGCCATTTATGTCATTATCAATCGAGGCGGGAATCCCTATGCAGGGAACGTTATATTTTTTATAAAATTCATGCGCGGCCCGGAAACTGCCATCGCCGCCAATAACCAGAAGCGCGTCAATGGCATTCTTTTTTACCGTCTGAAATGCCCGCTCTCGCCCTTCTTCGGTCCTGAATTCCGGACAGCGCGCTGTCTTAAGGATGGTGCCGCCTAAATTAATAATCCCTGAAACGGCGCGATGGTCTAATAATTTGAGCTCCTCATTAATCAGGCCATACCAGCCGCGCAATATCCCTATAACTTCTAACTTCTTATTTAAGCCGTAGCGCACCACCCCGCGTATGCAGGAATTCATTCCCGGAGCATCTCCGCCGGCAGTCAAAACCCCGATTCGCTTAACAGCCATCATACATCTCCCCTAAAACCTTGTTAACCTACGAGGTTAACAAGGTTACGCGCCAGCAAACTTTTTAGGTTCCCTCTTCCCAGCTGGATAAATATTTTTTCTGCTTCGCAGTCAAAACGTCAATCTTTATTCCCATTGAGTCTAATTTTAAGCGGGCAATCTTCTCGTCAATATAGCGCGGGACAGCATAGACCTGTTTTTCTAAATTCCTATACTCCTTAACAATATACTCGGCTGACAATGCCTGATTGGCAAAGGACATATCCATCACGCTTGCCGGATGCCCCTCGGCTGAGGCAAGATTTATCAAGCGCCCCTCGCCTAAAAGATAAATCCTTCTTCCGTCGGATAAGGTATATTCATCAACGAAATTACGGATAGTCCTTTTCTTCCGGCTTAAGCCCTCTAAAGCCGGGATGTCCAGCTCAACATTAAAATGCCCGGAATTTCCCACAATTGCTCCGTCGTGCATGTGAGTAAAGTGTTCTCTGCGGATAACGCTCGTGTTCCCTGTGGTAGTTAAAAAGATATCGCCGATTTTTGCTGCCTCTTCTATCGGCATAACCTCATAGCCGTCCATAGTTGCCTCAAGGGCCCTGAGCGGGTCCACCTCAACCACGAGCACCTTTGCTCCCATTCCCCGCGCCCGCATAGCCACGCCCTTGCCGCAGAAACCATAGCCGCAGACCACAAAATTACAGCCGGCGATTAATTTATTCGTAGCCCTGATTATTCCGTCAATGGTGGATTGTCCTGTGCCATAGCGGTTATCAAAAAGATGCTTGGTCTGGGCGTCATTGACTGCGATTATAGGATAGGGGAGTTTTTTGTCTTTCTGCATTGCCCTTAATCTGATTACCCCGGTAGTCGTCTCCTCGGTACCGCCGAGTATCCGGGGTATCAAATCCTGCCTATTTTTATGAATGGTGGAAACGAGATCGGCTCCGTCATCCATGGTGATATTAGGTTTCGTATCCAGGGCGCTGTTTATGTGATGATAATAAACCCGCGTATCTTCTCCTTTAATAGAGAATGTCTCTATCCCAAAATCTTTTACTAATGAAGCGGCAACATCATCCTGGGTAGAGAGCGGATTTGAAGCGCAAAGCCGGATTGCCGCACCAGCAGTTTTTAGCGCATCCATTAAGACCGCGGTCTCTGTAGTAACATGCAAACAGGCAGCTATCTTTGTATCTTTTAACGGCTTTTCCTTAGCAAATCTCTTTTTGATCAGCTCCAGAACCGGCATATTGTTCGCTGCCCACTCAATACGCAATTTACCCTTTGAGGATAACTTTATATCTTTAATATCATAGTCCATTTATGTCTCCATATTATTTAGGTTACTATCAGTTACTATCGGTTACTAAATTACCATTATATAGCTGTTTTGGTTACTAATAGTTACATGTTTAAAAGCGACTTTTTTATGTTCTGTAACTGCTCGTAACTGTTAGTAACTATTAGTAACCGTTGGTAACCGCTTATAACCGGGCTGCCTGCTTCTTTAACGTCTGAGCCTTATCCGTTAGCTCCCAGCTAAATTCCGGTTCGGTCCTGCCAAAATGGCCATAGCAGGCGGTCTTCCTATATATGGGCCTGAGCAAATCTAAGCTCTGAATCATTCCCTGGGGGGTGAGGTCAAAATTATCGCGGATAAGTTTTCCTATCGCGCTTTCTGAAATTTTACCGGTCCCGGAGGTATCCACCATAACTGCTAATGGTTCAGCCCGGCCGATAACGTAAGCAATATGGATAAGGCACTTATCGCTAATCCCCGCGGCAACGATATTCTTGGCAATGTAGCGGCCCATATAGGCCGCCGAACGGTCAACCTTAGTGGGGTCCTTTCCGGAAAATGCGCCGCCTCCCGGAGGAGCGACTCCGCCATAGGTGTCCACTACAATCTTGCGCCCGGTCATACCGGTATCAGATTGGGGCCCGCCAACGACAAATTTTCCGGTTTCATTCACATAGAATTTAGTATCTTTATCTATATACTCTTTCGCGATTGGTTTGGCAATGGTATCAATCATCTCCTGGCGCGCCTTCTTAGTTATATGCATGCCTGAGCTATCAAGAATCTCGTCAGTATGCTGGCAGGCAAGAACCACTGAGTCAACTCTCCTGGGATGTCCGTCAGAATATTCAACGCTAACCTGGCTCTTGCAATCCGGGCCTAAATACTTTAAAACCTTTGCCCTTCTTACGTCAGCGGTTTTCTTGACTAACTTATGCGCCAGCATAATGGGAAGCGGCATTAACTCGGGAGTCTCTCTGCAGGCATAGCCAACCATAAAACCCTGATCCCCTGCCCCTCCTTTATTAACGCCCTGAGCAATGTCAGGGGATTGGGTATGAATCGTATTAATAACCGCGCAGGTATGATAATCAAAACCGTATTTGGGATGGTCATAGCCTATCTCTTTTAAAATATTCCGTGTGAGGTTATGCACATCAACGAAACCCGTGGTGGTAATCTCGCCCCCGACAATCAAAAGCCCCATAGTAACGTACGTCTCGCAGGCAACCCTGCCGTAAGGGTCCTGGCGCAGAACGCAATCCAAAACTCCATCGGATATCTGGTCGCATACCTTATCCGGATGGCCTTCGCCTACTGATTCCGAAGTAAACAAATACCTGCGTTTTTCCATTTTTTCTCCTTAATGAGCCCCGCCGTTGGCGGGGCGAATTAACCCCCGCCGCTTTGTTTCGCTTTCGCTTCACAAAGCGAAACAGCGGGGGTTCATTTGAAACACCCTATCCGCCTCTTGGTAAACTTGCGGATCGCCTATATCATACCAGCGCTTTTTGAAAATAAAGCCGTAGACATCCTCTTTCCTGCTTAACCAGCTGATAAAACTTCCGCTTGAGTCATATTCGTTTCCGGGGTCATTCAGGTATTCCTGAAAATATCGTAATTTTTCTTTGGGGATGTAATAAATACAGGTAGCTATAAGTGAGGATTGCGGCTGCCTGGGCTTCTCGGTAAAGTCAACAATTTTGCCTGCGGGGCCTAATTTAACCACGCCGTATTTACGAGCCATCTGCTGCCTGCCCCCCGCCGAGGGGGGCCTGGCAATATCATATACCCCCACTATCGCTTTCGAGCGCTTGCTCTGGGCAAATTCCATAAAACCGCTTAAGCCGTCTTCAAATAAATTATCGCCTCCCAGGATAAGCGTATCCTCTAGAATAGTTTCCTTAGAAAGAGCAAAATGTATATCGCCGATTGCCCCCAGGCGGCCAGCTTCACTCCTTGTGCCGTCATTTAATATTTTTATCCGCGCGGCTGGCCTGTGGCTTTGGCTTCCAATAGCCAAACCACTGCCCTCTGGCTTGTGGCTGCGGCTATCGGAAGCCGCACCACTGCCCTCTGGCTTGTCCTCAATTTTTTTTGCCCATTCCTGAAATTGAGGAAAAAATTTATCATTGGTTACTACGACGATACCGGAAATTTCTTTTACTCTGGCTATTTTCTCAACAATATAATCAAGTATCGGCCTGCCGGCAACCGCTAACAGCGCCTTGGGATGTTTTTTAGTTAAGGGATACAGGCGCGTTCCATAACCGGCAGCCAGAATGAGCGCCTTCACCCCGCCCTTCCTCCTTATTTGCAAACTCCCCCGCCCTTTAGGAAGGGCGGGGTTCATAGAAATACAAACACATCCGAATAATCATATTTTAATGGATTATTCAGGAAATCAAGCTTCCCGGCTTCTTTGTAGAGCAGCGGATACATCGGGACCCCGGAAAGAAGGCCAAATTTTTTAATTTCTTTTGCCGGCTTAGCCATCCTGATCCTGGGAACCTTCTTGAAGTAGGGGTTAACTTCAAAGCGCTCGCCCAAACTATCTTCAAAAATATAATAGGCCGCGCCTCTTGCTTTTTCATATAACTCGTACTCCGATGAAAACTCAGCCGATACCCAGTTAGAGGTAACCAGATAGTCTCCCGTGATGTTGATAAGAATATGGCCGTAGCCGGGAGGGATGACAATCTTATCTCCT
>Ga0156239_174_pt1 | contig 14101 bp, 13 predicted proteins | sample RifCSPlowO2_12_FD_107886 | JGI IMG/M metagenome (GOLD analysis project Ga0156239, IMG submission 107886) | Omnitrophica WOR_2 bacterium RIFCSPLOWO2_12_FULL_46_30 | reverse complement strand
AGGATAATTTCAGATTCAATTTCAAACCGGCTGCTTTTTAGCTTCATCGCTTGCAGGCTCCGGCGCTTTATAAGGCGAAAGCCATTTTGGCTATCCGGAATACGCTGCCGGCAGAGCCAGGAGATAAAAGTTGACATAAGCCTGTTGGTTAAAAGCCTCAGGAAGGGCATGCCCCCGGGACACTGCATTCGGTTGCCAATGATCATCTCAGCCTCAGGATGCATCGCTTGCGCCTTTAGAAAATTTATTATATCTTCTGGTGAATGTTGGCCGTCGCCATCCATAGTGATTAGCGTATGGTGACCATTATCTACTGCGTATTGAAGGCCCCTCCTTAAGGCGGCGCCTTTGCCCCGATTAACTTGATTCTTTAGAACGATGGCGCCGCTTTTGGCTGCTGCTTCAGAAGTTGAATCTGTTGAACCGTCATCAACGACGAGCACATCCAAATCCTGCTTTCTTAATTCATAGACAATGGAACCTATAGTCTTGGCTACGTTATACGACGGAATGATTACGCAGGCCTTGGTCATAGCCAGAACTGCCTGAACATTTCCCACTGACCAGGATACTTTCGAATGCGGTCTTCGAAAAGCCGCAGATAAACCTGGGTCAATAAACGCACATCTTTTTCAAATTCCTGGGAAGGGCTGAATTCCATGGGAGCGGTAAAGGATAAACGGAATTTATTATGTTTCTGGCGAATGGTAAAAGCGGCTATTATGGGAGTTTTATTTCTTAAAGAGAACACCGCAGGCCCCTTGGGAATTGTTGTGGGTAGCCCGAAAAAATCTAAGATAAGCCCTCCCTGGGTAAAATCCCTGTCTCCTAAGATACAGACAATTTCGTTACGGCTCAAGGCCTCAAGAGAACCTCTTACCGCATGTTCAAGGGGTATCACCCGTAAACCGTTTGATTCTCTCTGCCGGTTGAAAAAACCATTGACCCCCTTGTGCTTATGGGTAAGGGTAACCGCATTCACCGGATACTTCAATATTCCCAGGGTGACGCCTCCTAATTCCCAATTTCCGATATGGGCGCTTACGATAATTAAACCCCTGCCTTGAGAAAGCGCCGTATCAATATATTCTCTTCCTTCAACAATGACATTTTTTTTAATATAGCCGGGATTTAATCGCTTGAATTTAAAAAAGTCTGCCAGGTAGAGGCCAAAATTGATAAACACGCTTTTGGTATATTTTTTCAAACGGCTTTCCTCAATTGCCGGAAAAATTGCTTTTAAATTACCTCTCACCGCAATCCTGTCCTGCTTTGAAAGCAAATACTGCAAAGTGGATAAAACCTTGGCTAAAATGTAACTCATTGAGAGGGGCAAAGAAAGGGTTAAAAATTCCCCTATACGATAAAGGATGTAGTTAAGCATATAACCAACTAAGGAACCAACGGGTTACCTTGCCCTTTATTTTGCCCAAAGAGACAGGGCCTACGAAGTAGAGCAACTTTGAGCCTCGCTTAAAACGAGTCTGGCAATATCAAAACTGGCATTAGGTTTACTCATCTTAAGCGCTGCAGCGGACATAGCCTTAAGCGTCGCGGGTGAGGCAAGCAAACCCTGGATAAACTGGGGCATAAGCTTCTCATCAGTTATCTTGACTGCCGCTCCCCTGCTTAAGAAATAAGCAGTGTTGATTTCCTCCTGTCCCGGAAGAGGCTTAACGATTACCATCGGAAGCCCTTTAGCCACTGCCTCTGCCGTGGTCAGGCCTCCGGCCTTGGTAATAATCATGGTAGAGATCTCCATTAATTCATCAATATTGGCAATCAACCCAAAAAGGCAGATTTTCTTCTTGGAGGATTTTATCTTGCGTTTTAATCTGCGGTATAATTTTTTATTGCTTCCGGCAACCACCACGAGTTGCGAGTCTAACCTCATCTTTTTAAAGGCAGAGACTATTTTGACTAAGGGGCCTAAGCCCTGGCCTCCGCCCATAGCCAGAATAATCGGCTTATTAATGTTAAGCGCAAATTTTTCAGCCAGTTCTTCTTTATTATGTTTGAGAGTAAATTTTGGGTCGATCGGTATGCCATAGACCTTAATTTTTTCAGCCGGCACGCCCTTTTGAATAAACCGCTCCAAAACATCATCGCTGGGGGCGATAAAATAATTAACTGTATCGTAGAGCCAATAGGAATGCGGCGCGTAGTCGGTTAATACCCCCAAAAGCGGAAGCCGACTGGCGTATGTTTTCTTGAAATCGGCGACCATACCGCAGGGAAAGGCCTGAGAACAGACCACCGCATCAGGCCTGAATTCATCAAAGAGCTTTTTTAATTTTGGTGAATTATGCTTATGGATTAATTCTTTTATTTTCTGCGTGCGCGTAACGATGGAAGGGTTATCGTATAGATAATCCCAGATGCCGGGAGTGCGCTTTATCACGCCCAGATAGAGGCGGTTGATTATTTTCTCGGTAACCGGGTTGGTATAATTAAAGGCATTAAGGTTTAACACCTCAACCTCAGGGTTTAATATTTTTAAGGCATTCTCAATGGCAAGGGTTGCCCGATGGTGGCCTGAGACCTCAGAGATATAAAGCAATAAGATTCTTAAGTTTGACATCAGAGAACTTCCAGGGCCGCTTTGATAACCTCGGGATTGAACTGGCTGCCGGAATAACGTTTCAGTTCCAGGCGCGCTTCTTCTTTGGTCTTGGCCTTGCGGTAAGGACGGTCGGTAGTCATAGCATCAAAGGTATCGGCAACCGCAATGATAGAAGCAAGAAGAGGGATTTGTTTTCCTTTCAATCCTTCCGGGTATCCTTTTCCATTATATCTTTCGTGATGATATTTGACGCCGGCGAGCGCGCCGTCTAACTCTCTGATAGATTGAAGAATAGTCACCCCGTCTGCCACATGCCTCTGAATGATTTTTCTCTCACCTATAGTAAGCTCGGAGGTCTTGTTTAATAATTTTTCGGGCGTGCCGATTTTCCCGATATCGTGCAGGAGGCTGGCAATATGAAGATTTTCCATAAAATTATCATCAATATCCCTGCCCGCTTTAAGTTTTTCACCGATTGCCAGGCTATAATTGGTAACCCGCGAGATATGGCCGTGGGTATAATGGTCCTTGGCATCAACCGCAGCCGCTAAGGCAATGGTGGTATGGATAAAGAGATTGCGGCGCTTTTGCAGTTCATCTTCTAAGTCCCTGAAAAGCTGGGCATTGCGCAGGGCCATTGCCACATCAGAGGCCAGGGCGCCAAAAAAATCCAGCTCATCCTGCCTGAATCTGCCGTTATTTTGTTTTGCCCCCAGGAGCAATATACCCAGAAGGTCATCTCTCCAAAAAGCTGGAACACAAACTTCCGCCTCAAATATCTCCATTTGATAGAGGACCTTTTCAATTAAACGCGCGGTTTCTTTCCCGGGTTTTTTATCCTTAAGCCATCCTTTCAGTTTCAGGAATTCTAAGGCCTCCGGCCCGCCAAATAATTTTTTGTCATAGCTTTCTCTAAAGAAACGAATAAGGGGATTATCCGCATCCATGCGCAGAAAACCTGCCGGCAGTTTAAGCCCCTTTTCTCCCCTGGAAACAGTTAGCACATAGTTGTCCTTATCTCTATTATGCAGCAGAATGCCCGCGTGTCGGACGCCAACTTTCTGCACAATCATACGTACAATCATTTTGATGAGAATCTGAGGTTCATGTATCAAAATCATTGACTTGGCTGCAGCTTCAAGTTCCTTTTTATAATTTAAAACGCGCTTTTTTCTCATTCTTTTAACTATCACAATACCTTCATTACTACTTTCTCCAGCTCATCAAGTTCAAGCGGCTTGTGAATGAACCCGTAAGCCCCTAATTTTTTGGTTTCTTCTTTTGCATAGTCATCGTTTCTTCCGGTAATCATGATTACCTTTATCTGCTGATTCAACTCTTGTATCCTTCTTAAGGCCTCAATGCCGTCCATCCCTTCCATTTTAATATCCAAAAGCACAACCCGCGGATGTTCATTAACAACCTTCTTGAGCGCCTCCTCCCCGCTAGAGGCGGTAGAAACATCAATTTTTCTCTTGCGGAAAAAGTTAGCGGCGAACTCCCGCACATCCGATTCATCGTCAACGATAAGCAATTTTGCGTTCATTGAACAGTTTCCTCTCTTATAGCAGCCAGCGGCAGTTCCAAAATAAATTTTGTTCCCTGTTTATACGTTGATTCAAAGCTTATTTTACCATAATGATTTGAAGTAATTATCTTTTTTATCACATAAAGGCCGAGGCCGGTGCCTTTTTTGCTTGAGACCTTGGTGGTAAAAAAAGGCGTAAACATCTTCCTGAAGTCCTCATGCTTTGCGCCGATGCCGTTATCTTCTACATTGATTTTTAAATAGCCGTTGCCTGAGCTTTCAGTATAGATTCTGATTTTTCCCCGATATCCGGGCTCTTTTAAGGTTTCACGCCGCTCTACCATGGCGTCGTAGGCGTTATCAATGAGGTTAAAAAAAACCTCCTGCAGCTGGGTCAAATTGCCATTTATGGCAGGGGTATCCCGGGGATAATCCCTGATAATATCAAGCTCGCTTAATTTTATCTTATATTGCACCATCTCCAGAGTAGAGTCAATTATCTTATCCAGGGCGACTGCGGAAAAACCTTCTTCGCCTTTACGGGTATATTTAAGCATCCCTTTTACTATTTCACCGCCTGAAACCACATTACTTTGAATTCGCTCCAGGGCGTACTTAATCTGGTTAAGCAGCTCTCTTTGTTCAGAAGTATAACTTGTAGTATCGGTTAATTTAACCGTATCTAAGGTATCCCCGGCAATCAGCGACAAGGCATAAAAACGGTTATTTATCTGATGAGACAAACCGTCGGCCATGGTCCCGATAGTCGCCATCTTCTCTGCCTGGGAGATCTGCTCCTGCAGCTCCTTGGCATCTTCAAAAAAACGGGCGTTATCAATTGCCAATGCCGCCTGGTTAGCCAAAACTGTAAAAACATTTAAATCATCCTGGCTATAGATGGCACCCGAACGTTTATCCCCTAGTACCAGAAAACCCAGAAGATTATTTTCCACAAAGCTAGGGATAACCACGCAGGCAGAAAGCAGGGTTAACTGCTCATTTAACTTTTCCAGCTCTACGGCAGGTTTATTCTGCTGGGGGCGCCTTCCGATTTCCTCAGAAACCAAGGGTTCTTTTTCTTCCAGAAGGCATTTAACCAAAGGGTCATCAACTTTAACATAGGAAAGCATCCGGGCTGGGCCTTTCCCCCTTAGCGCAACCAGTTTGTAATATGAATTTTCCCTATCCAGAAGATAAATGCCTGCGTAATCAAGCTGCACCGCTCTGGTGACAATGTGGACTATAAGTTTAAGGAGCTTCTGCATATCCCTGATGCGCGTCATACCCACAGATGCCTGCCTTAAGGTATCCTGATAACGCCTTTGTTCTTTCAGGATTCTTTCCTCGGCTCTGCGGCTAAGATAAATGTATATGAAAGGGGCTATTGTTGCAAAAATTCCCATTAACACTAAGGGAGCCATCCACCATCCAGTGCCGAATGTTCCTATGAGCCAGCTTCTAAGCGAAACCGCGATAGCGAATGGGATACCTAAAAGCAAAGTGTAAACTGCTATAAATACCCCTGTTCGGGTGATAACAACCTTTATATCCATAAGACGATAGCGAAGGATGGCGTAAGACATTAATCCTATATAAATTGAAACTAATATATTTCCATAAGGAAAAATTTTTATACCGTACCATAAAGGATAATTAGTAGAACCTCCACTAAAACCGATTATGGCTCCTAGCAATATATATTTAATCTGAGTACGTTTTTGTGGAGATGCAGTTTTTATTTCTCTAAACATAATATACCAACAATACAATACTAACCAACCCCAAAAAACAAGAAAAGGTAAATAAGCTATACCTGCTTGTGGCCAGTATTTAAAAGACAGTATCGGCGATACATTTTTAATAAAAAGGGATGTAAAGCTTAAAACAAAAGCAATAGAATTCACTCCATAGCAGAAATAAATAATCTTCTTCTTTTTTTGGAATAAGCCAAGCCATACTAATAGAAAATGTAACAATGTCACAGGTATAAAAATTGCGGCAGCCGTTAAGATACGACACCATAACAACGCATGAATTCTTAGAGACGAAATCTGCCAGAAAAAATAACTATAACTCCAAACGGCGACGGTAAAACTAAAAAGGAGCCAAAGTTTATGGGAGATATTTCTAGGACTTTTTAAAAAAATTAAGAGTCCAAAAATTGAAGAAAATAAACCATTAACTAAACCTGACAATGCCCAAAAATTCATCTGTTTTTAATTTTTAGAGTATACTGCTCATTAAGAAACTTCTCTTGCAAAACAATACTGCATAGTTTTACTGTGTTGGATTATTATTTGTAAATCATTGTGAGAAAAACCAGCAGCCTTAAAAATATTTTTTAATTCATCTTCTGTTCTATAAATAAGATACCATTCTGCTACCCACTCCATCCAGCCAGCCGAAGGACTGCTATATTTATCTCTAACATTTGAAATAACTATAATCCCATTCCTTTTGAGAAGTTTCTTAAGATTACTTATTAGTCTTGTTGCAATCCCTTCATCTAAATAATCAAACAAGCCGTTAGAATAAATTAAGTCGTAGTTCTTAACAATCTCTTCTCTAATATTTTTTTTCAATGCGAGGCGTATAGCATTTTTTTGAAAGAAATTAACGTTACTATCATTATTTAAAAGTTCTTTTGCATAATTAATAGCTCTACTATCAAAATCATAACAGTCAAAGACTACTTCTGCAAAAAGTTCTTTAGAATCTGCTTCCAGCAACTCCTTAATTTCTCTTGCTGAACCAGAAGCTAAGTTCATTATACGTATATTATGGTTTTTTTGGTTTCCTTGATCTTCTAGAAAGGTAATGATCATCTTTTTAATATCTTCCTTTCTTTCGCGCACAGCTTTAGAAACATTTAATTGCTGAAAATAATTATCCCATAATCTGGTAAAGCCAGTCGTAGATGAGTGATTCTGGTAAATGTCGTCTATAATTTTAAAATCTCCTGCATAACCAAATGGCTTCTCATAACTCCATCTTATGAAATCTCCATATAAAAAATAGTGTCTATATCGTTTCTCAAATATCCTTTTCATTTTATATACTTTTGATTCATCATATGTATTTTCTTTTTCAAATTGCAGAATATCATTATATACTTTATCCAGAGTTAAATTGAACCTATCCTGAAATTTATACCAGTCATCAGGATGCTTTGTTAAATGCGCCTGCAATTCCCGGCTAAATTTAAGATAGTGTTTTACTTCCGAAAATATGCTTGAACCTGTAACGGGCATCTACCTCAAAACTTCCTTTACTTTATTTACTAAGTCTGAAATATCAAAAGGCTTATATATATAGGCTACAGGAGTAAATTCTTCCACCATTTTCTCAATCTTTTCATCCGCGTAACCGGTAATGAATATAACCGGCACCTTTTTAATGTTTTGTTTCTTTAGAATTTCATTTATTGAAAGCACGGTCTCAACCCCGTTCATCCCCGGCATTCTGATATCGGCAATGAGCAAGTCAAAGGTTTCTTCTTCAACCATCACTAATGCATCCTGTCCGTTCTTTGCCAGGAAAACAGTATATCCATTTTTCTCAAGAAGTTTAGATAGAGACCTTATTACGAGTTCCTCGTCATCAATCACCAGAATTTTCTTACGCCTCATTGGAATCCTCCTGTATGCATTCCGCTCCCGGAGTGGATTAAGAGCTTATTAAAACTAAGTTGTAACCTGGCTCATTTCCTTTGCCTTAGGTAGTTTCACTGTAAATACAGAGCCCTTATTCACTTCAGAATGAACGTTGATTAAACCGTTATGCTTCTCAATTATTGACTGGCATATGGATAACCCCAGGCCTGTGCCCTTGCCTACATCCTTGGTAGAAAAGAAGGGGTCAAATATTTTTGAGATTATCTCTTGGGGTATGCCGTAGCCTTCGTCTCTAACCTCAAGGATTATCCAATCCTGGGCTCTTGAAACAGTTATATAAACAGTGCCTCCTTTTTTAATATTATTCATGGCATCTTTTGCGTTTAAGATTAGATTAGTCAAAACCTGCTCTAACTCGTTTTTATTGCCTATAATCCGGTAACTATCTTCCTGCGCCTTGGTAACAAGCCTGATGTTCTCCTGCTCTAATTGATAAGCGAGGAAGGTAACCACATTATTAACTACATTTAATAAATCTACCTCAGCTACCGCTGTTTGCTCCAAGGGCTTTTTGGCATAGGTCATTAATTTCTGCACTATTGTCCGGCAACGTTTAGTCGCCTCTTCAATTAATTGAAGCGATTCTTTAGAATCTGCGTCCAGCGCAGTATCAAGCGCTAAAAGCATCTGAACGTTGGTTAATATTGCGGTTAATGGATTATTTATTTCATGGGCCACGCCTCCGGCAAGGGTTCCTACCGTGGCTAATTTCTCCGCCTGTATGAGTTGTTTTTGCGCCTGGACCAATTCTTTTGTCCTCTGCCTGACCTGGTCCTCCATATTTTCATAAAGCAGGGAATTGGATATAGCAATGGCGGATTGATTTTTCAGGGTATTCAAGAAGTAAAAATCCATTGCGCTGTAAGGCCTAAGGTTGGATTTCCGGCCTAAATTAATTATGCCCAATAGTTTTTCGTTCAGCACCAACGGAATAACTACCGTTGAGTCGGTGGTATTAAAATAATCTTCGGCCTCCTCCTTCATCAATGCGTAAGCAGGATCTATGTCCGCAAACTCTTTATAGGCGAGCTTATTATTCTTGGTCAGCCATAGAAGAAAAGCATTATCCGCCTTTAGTTCAACAATGCCCTCAGAATTTTTTATCCTGTTTTTTAATTTATAAGTTCCGGTTTTTTCATCGTAAATAAAGATGCTTATCTGCTGGGAATATAAGGTGTCGGAAAGGACATCCTCAAGGCGCGGGATGAGTTGAGCCAGCCCTTTTAAATGCACCAGGTCCTCAGCAAAGCGGTGGGCAATTTCCTCAAGATTAGAGCGCCTGCGCTGAAATAGGTGGTCTATCTTTGGCTGGATGGCGCGCAGGTAAAAGGCAGCCAGCAGAAAACTTAAAATCCAGAACCAAACCTGAAGGGCATCAGATTCTCTTAGGTGAGGGAAGAGCCACTTATGCAAAAGGAAAATAGGGATAATTATAAAGGAAAAGGTAAACAGCCACATTATTGTCTTGTGGATGACTGTTTCTATATCAAAAGCCCTGTATCTTACTATTGCATACGCCACCAGCGATATGTAGATGAACATGGATATATAGCCGTAGGGATACATTGCCAGCCAGAAGAATTTTGGCAGGAAATCAGCGGACGCGCTAACCGCAATCAAGAGCGCGATAAATACCATCCTTTTCTGTATTTTCTTGATGGGGATTTTTTCAAACCTGTAAGCAGAATAGAGGCTCCTGATACTGATTATAAATTGCGCAAAGAAGAATATTAAATAGGGGGCCACCCAGAAGGTATAAATAGGATAATATCCCCAAAAATATTTTCTCATCTGGTAAGGCAGGATAAGCTTATCGGTGGTAATGGCTAAGACATAAACCAGAAGAGAAACCAGGTAATTCATCACTACAAAAGATTTTTTATAGCGCAGCTCGCCCGACCAAGCCATGGTAAAGAACATTACGCTGGGCATTATGTTGACCACGCCCAGGAAAGTAAAGTTCCGGTACAATTTAATTGCCAGCTCCTGCTTATTGCTTGAATACACGAAGGATATGCTAAAAAGCCAGAAGCCCATCGCCAGGCATTTATAGAAAAAAGCTATATTTATAATTGAGTTTTTATTCTGCCTTAAGACAAAAAAACCTATGGAAAGAATGAGCACGCCTACCAAGAGGGTTGGTATAGCGTAAGGATTAAGAAAATAATTAGAGGGATTTAATAATTCTTCAAACATCAGCGCGCCTGCCTTATGCTTTCTATCATCGGCTCATCTACTAATTTATCGCCCCAGTAGAAAGCGGAAACTTCAAAACCGTGCTTTTTGCCCAACTCCCTTATTTCGGATATTTTCTCGGATGTAATGTTGCCCCTGCCAAAGCTATAGCTTTCAAAACGTTTTTCCAATGCCAGTATGATTGCCTCGGCAAAACACCCGTATAAAGTATCGGGAGTTGGTAAGCCGGTGTCAATGGGAAAATAGACCGGCGTGGGTGAGCTGCTCAGGCCTCCGGAGAAAATAAGGATATCTTTTCGGTTCGTCGGCGCACAGGATACATTTTTGGGGTATCCGACATCGCAGATTATGCAGCCGGGCTTAAACCAATCAATTTTAAGAATGGAGGCGCTGACGCTGGCTGCGGCAATAATAATATCGGCATCCCTTACGGCGGAAAAATTATCAGTTGTGGAAATTATCCTCGCCTTACGCCTTCTTGCTAATTCTTTGTTTAACTGGCGAAGGTTTGTTTTCGTCCTGCCGGTTATGGTTAGCTGTTTTACCTTATCAACTAAAACTCTTGCGCAGGCGCTTCCGATATCTCCGGTTCCGCCGATCACAGCTACTTTTAGAGAAGAAAGATCCCTGCTCAAGAGATTAGCGGCCTTGAGGATCCCGTCTATGGCCATCGCCGCGGTAAAGGTATTTCCGGTAGTCACCGGGACATCCACTTCCTTAGCAATCTCCTGGCCGATCCTCTCTCCGACGATAGAAGTAAATCCTCCCAAAGTTACTATTCCTACTCCGTGCTTTTCCGCAACCTTGCAGGCCCTGACTACCTTGGAGAATACCGTCCAGACATCCTGCTCTATCATATCCGGTATAAATGTGGCGGCCATAAGACAGCCATTTACGGATTGCCCGGTTTTAGATTTAAAATTCAGGATATCGTGGATTTTAAAAGACGGGGTTACCTGGAAAAGTTGGCCTAAAAATTCCTGAGAGGGCATCTTAAAATCAGGATGCAGCATCTTCAGGCTTTTCTCCAGATGCTTGAAATTATAAAAATGGCCGATAATGCCGAAGCCGGCAATTTTATCGGTATCTCCCTGTTTATAGTTAACATATCTTGTAGAGATCAGGCGGCGTTCCACCGCTTCTAATATAGCTTCGAAATTTTGCGTAAGCAGCTTCTTTACATAGGATTCGGCAAAATCTTTGATTGCCGGGATTCCCACCTTTAAACGGGCCTTCACCGCCACCTCAGTCCCGCCGGCACAGCTTTGAAACTTCCATTCTCCGGAAAATTCCTCTAAATCTCCCTCTATAGCCTTGAAATAAATTGCATTTTCCCCTACCGTCAGAGTATCCTCTTCAGTCCAGCTGATAGGAACCTTATCTACTTGAATCCGCCATTTTGTGGTCATCTTGGGATGGGCTCTATGTATTACCGATGCTTCCTTTACGCAAGGTATATAGGTTGGGAATTCTTCAATCTTAGTGATAAGGCGAATTACCCTCCATTTTGGGGCGGGAATCAGCCTTAATACCTGTATTTCTATCAAATCTTTATCAGGCATAGATCATCTCTTTAACCGCGTTTCTAATTTTAAAGATGCCGATTTGCAGGCAGAGGTCATCAACTACCTCGCCAGCCTCTTTCAGCAAATATACGGGTTTACCTATTTTTACCTTTATCGGCAGCAGGAATTTAGGAAATTTAGCTTTTCTGGGAAATGCCTCATAGGCGCCAATGATTGCGCAAGGCACGATAGGCCTTCCTGTCTTCATCGCCAAAAGAGCCGTCCCTCTCTTAAATTCCCTGAGTTTTCCGTGATGGCTGCGGCCTCCTTCCGGGAACAAGCCCACATTTTCATTTTTATGCAATAATGCGATTGCCCCGTTAGAGGCACTGCCGCTGGGCAGAGCCTCTACTGCGCGTAAAAACCATCTCAGCCAGAATATGCGGTAGAGGCCGCGCAGGGCGATACAGTGGATCTTTCTGGGCACCGCCGCCATAACTAATATAGCGTCCAGAAAACTTGTATGATTGGCAACGATTATAAAATTAGTCTTCTTGGGTAAATTTCCTAATCCTTGCGCTTTAAACCTAAAGCATAATTTGAAGATTATAATAAAAATTATGCGAAATATCCAGTACCACATATCTATGGCTTTGGCTTTGAAGATTAGCTAAACCAACGGCTTATGGCTGATCAGCAGGCGGAACATTGGTTAAGCTATCTTTTCTACGTTCCCTGCCCTGTTGATGGTAAGCGATCTTTTCATTGATCCAGCGCTCAATATGCTTTTTATGGAACCGCCAGTCAGCGCCAATCTTAAAAGCCGGGATTCTTCCTTCCCTTGCAAGCTTATTCACCGTAAAGGGATGCAATTTAAGGAATTCGCTTACCTCTTTTGTGTTCATTATTTCCTTGTCTTTAATCATATTTAACCTCAAGCACACAACTAAAACAAATTAAACACAACTATAAATATACTAAACAAACTTTAAGTTGTCAAGCAGAAAATCGCCTTCCTGCCGGCAGGGGGTATAATTTCCTAACCTTTTGTGGATTACTTGGTTATGGCCTCAGTAGTATTTGCAAAGGCGGCTGCGGAGGAAGGTTCAATTTGAGATGACACTGATTCTGGCTGCTTTGGTGCGGAAGGCGCTGGCTCTGCGCTTTTGGCTTTGCCTATCGGAAGAAAAACCACTGCCTCCTGGCTTGTAGCTGCGGCTATCGGAAGCCGCACCACTGCCTCCTGGCTTGTGGCTGCGGCTATCGGAAGCCGCACCACTGCCTCCTGGCTTGTAGTTTTTAAGTTATCAAATGGCATCTGGGAAAGCCTTAAGCGCAGACTGGCGATTGCCTCTTTTACGCCTTCTTGCATAAGGTTTGCGAAGCTATTAACATCCTTTCCCCAATTATGGTATAGGCCCTGAACAAGGGTCTTTTCTTTGTTCAGGTTATATGACCAGACTACTTCTCCGGTATCTATTTTCTTAAGATAGAGTTCAATGTTTAACCTTTTATGTGATGAGCCGGCAGGCAGGCCAAAACACCAAAGGGCAGGGCCTAAGAAAGAAATGCCGTAGGAGTAGGTTTTTCCTTCGTAAAGCGTAGAGTGAATCTCGCCGCTTAAGATTAGATCCACCCTGGAGGCTAATGGCGTAGGGGTAAGGACAACCTCGCCGAAAAGGGAAGAATTCCTCGCGGCAGTAATTAATATCTCAAGCAGATTTTCATTCATATTAAATTCAAATTCGTTTTGTATATTGAACATCTTTGCTTCATCCGGCCGCTCATAACGGATTGTCCCGTATGGCACAAGAGGGATTAAATACTTATAAACGCCTCCATAATTTTTAAGCTTTCCCCTTTTCTCAACGAACGGGACCACCGCAAGGTTCAATGCGCGCCTTTCTTCCTTTTTGGCTATAGTCGCTTGGGCATTTTGTTCAGGTATTACCAGGGAAGCAGATTTATGGCTGCGGCTATGGGAAGCCGCACCATTGCCCTCTGGCTTATGGCTGCGGCTATGGGAAGCCGCACCATTGCCCTCTGGCTGATCGGCAGATTTGACAGTGGATCTACTTGTGGCTAAACAACCAGTAAGGCTCAACACTATAAAGAGCAAGAAAATAGCTTTCCTGCCTTGCCGGCAGGCAGGCGGCGATAACCTTATGCGATTTTCATCCCGCACCTTCCCAGAATACCACGCAGTTTGCTGCATCTTCTTCATAGCTCTCGGAGCGATTTAAGCTTCCTCCTCAATCGTTGCCAGCGTATCCGCGACATTAACGCTTTGCCCTTCAAGCGAAAAGACCTCTGAAAGCTTCCCCGTGGCCGGCGCGGGCAGATTGAAAGTTGCCTTATCGGTGGTCAGCTCAACTAAATCTTCGTCTTTTTTAACATTTTGGCCTGCCTGGAAATACCAGTATGAAACTACGGCTTTGGTTATGCCCTCTCCCAATTCCGGCAATATCACCTTTACCATCGCTACCCTCCAGAACAAAAAACCTGCTGAAACTTCTCAATTACCTTTTCCTTGACTTCTTCCATCTTAAGAGAATTTAGCTCCTTTAATTCTGCGATTGACGTCATCATTATATCCAACCCGCAGGGCTTAATCAAGGAAAATAAATTCAAATCG
>Ga0156239_177_pt1 | contig 15083 bp, 14 predicted proteins | sample RifCSPlowO2_12_FD_107886 | JGI IMG/M metagenome (GOLD analysis project Ga0156239, IMG submission 107886) | Omnitrophica WOR_2 bacterium RIFCSPLOWO2_12_FULL_46_30 | reverse complement strand
TAAGGCTGACTAACCTTTTAATACTGCGTATGCGCATCATGCCTTCTGAGGCCTGCTTAAGAAGCTCGCGGCCGCGGCGTTCTTCGGCTTGAATACTGGCTTCAGCGCGGCGGCGGAGAAAATTATAAAGAAATGGGCCAGAGGTAGCAAGGAAAATAGCCAAAGACGTTGAGGGAAACCAGGATTTAGTAGCATAGCCTAACCAAAGAGGAATACCTAAAACAAAGATATAAGCCAGAACAAAGATTCCAGCGCGAGTAAGGACAATGTTAATGTCCATAAGATGATAACGAATAATGGCATAAGCGATAAATGGAACCCCAAAGGCAGCCGTGATATTAAGAAACGGCGGAATAGATACAATGCGATACCAATATAAATAATTAGTCCAACCACCCATAAAACCAATGACAGTTCCTAAGATAATATAACGGATTTGTTCTCTTAAAAGACCTTTTTCGCGTTTTAATGCTTTGAAGATTAAGAGATATGAATAAACGAGGTTAATAAAGAAGTGTATCAAATGGATCAGAAAAAATTTACCCGGGATAAGCCAATACGGAAAAGCTGAAATCGGCCCTCCTTTTTTTGCATAAAGCGGAGTATAAACAGTAGCTGCTATAATAAAAGTTGATAAATAGTTTAGAATAAACACGGCTTTCTTCTGTTTTGTCCGAGTAAGAACTAAAACAAAATGCGTAAAGGTAACAGGGAGAAAGATAACGCCAATCATGCATGTTCTCATAAAGAGATCGGCCAAAACTAAATTTTTAGTAGATAACCATAAAATGTAAAAAAGTGACCACTGAGAGATAGAAAAGCAAAAAGTGGCGAATGTTCTATTTAAATTTGATTTGGGATTTCTAAGAAATACAAATATGGCGAGAAATAAACAGGTAATAAAGTTCAATGTTGCAGAAAATGAATAATAGACCAAAGAAATACTTTGAAGGTTAATCATAAAAAATTCCTACAGCTTTGTGATGGTAAAATAATAAATATACTCAAAGTCATCAGAATCAGAAGAAAGGGTAAATTTTGAAACACCACAGTCATAAAATAAGTTAATGATCTCCTCTTTATTTCGAGGCACAAATTTCCAATCGCAAAACCAATCTGGAGGTATAGTGGGAAATGTTTTCTCTTTGTTCTTATGCGTTAAAACCAGCTTTCCACCTCTCGGAAGAAACCTATATAATGCGTTAATTAACCTCTTTAAGATTCTATCGGGTAGGTAATCAATTAGGCCTATACTATAAATCAAATTTTGCACGCCAAGCGATTGGGCGACGTCCTCATCCTTTATTATATTTATAATATCTTCTTTAATGAACTTAAACTCTACATTTTCTGGCCTATTAGGAAGAAGAACATCCTGTGAAAATTGTAAAGCTTCTTCATCCCAATCAAGGCAATTAAAAATAATAGAGCTATGCGTTTTTATATCAGGCAACGACTCATTAATTTCCCGGCATGAACCACAGGCGATATTCAAAATATTAATCTTGCTTAGTTCAGATGAATTAATAAAATCCAGCAGTAATTCTTTTAGGCGATCTTTACGAATTCTTACTGCTACTGCATAAGGACTCTTTAAGAAACAATTATCAGGATATACGCCAAAATTTTTTGAAATTGGTTTGTTATCATAAACGATCTCTAACATTTTATAGTCTCCAGGATAACCCCGAGGTTTCTCATATGCTCGTTTAACAATCATGCTTTTATAAATCCATGTGCCTATCAACTGCCTAAAGCGATCTTTTACTTTTTGCATAATCTTCCTATCTATAAGAAGCTCTTCTAGACAATATCCTTTTAGCAAAATTTTGGTAGTTAGACGATCGAACTCTTTTTGTAGTTCTAAAGAATACTCTCTATGGCGGGATTGAATTGAAATAAGCTTAATAATTTCGCTAATATAACCTAACACGTCTTTCAGAAAGAAACATGAAATCTGTTCCCTGACTTCGGATGGATTAATTTCATTTAGCAGACCACTGATTTCGGTTTTTATCAACTCTTTTCTTATCTCGGACTTTTGATTTTCGGTTAAACCCACAAATTCCATTCCATATGAGGAGCCGCCGGTTTTAAGGTTTCTTCTCCAGACGAGTTTGGCCTCCATTTTTAAATCGGTGTCTGGAAAATGTACGCGCAACGATATGTTCGGACTAGAGATCATTTCTGAGGAATTTATGCTTATTCCATTCTCGCTTAGATCCATTAAGGTAGCGTGTATGCTTTTAGGGATATCTACTTTTAAATCCGCTTTTATGCGGGGAAACGATCTTTTTTCTTCGTAATCCTTAGCCATCTTATCCTCTCCCAATTTCCTAACAACTACGCAAGATTTCTTTTGACAACTTCCAGGAAATCCGCTATGTCAAAAGGCTTGTAAATATAGTCCGCCACCTTTAGATCCATCGCCTTTTCATACTTTTCAATATCAGCGTATCCGGTAATTAAAATCTCAGGAATTATTTTTTTGTTTGACCTCTCTAAATATGAACGAATTTCTTTAATGGTATCTATCCCATCCATTTCTGGCATTCTAACATCACAAATAATAAGGTCATAATTGGACTCTTTTACTTTATCTATAGCTTCTTTCCCGCTTCTGACCACGGTTGTGCTGTATCCTTCTTTATCTAATAATTTTAACAGGCTTTTTGTAATCAACTCCTCATCATCTATTACCAAAATCTTCTTTGCCATTTTTGAGTCTCCTGTGCTGTATATTTAGTTTAACAAATTCTCAAGACCTGAGAAATGTTATTCTCTCCATACCCCATAGCTCTGCCCAGACCTGTTCCTGCGATTCTTTATATATTTCAATGAGTAAGCGCGTTCTGGTGCGAATACTGCATAACATACCTATCTACCAGCTGGCGGATCATTCTCTGATATTTGCTCTGATGCAGGCCGGCTTGGCGTTTAAAAAAATCAACGCTTGCTTTACTTAAAGATATGGTAATCTTTACGGTATCCTGCGGGATAACTAATTTCTCCGGCGGCGGAAGAAAATCTTTGATTCTTGTTAATTTTCCGATAGGCTCATTCTGATATACTGTCTTCCTTCTCATAGTATTGCTCCCCCTTTCTCCAATAGCCAGCACCGATGATTCTGATCTTTCCGCTACGATAGGTAAACCTAACCGTCAAAACCTTACCTTCAACTTTTCCTATACAGAAGAGCCGCTCCTCTTCCCTGCTGTGCTTAGAATCAATATAAATCTTTCTGTCGGGGTCCTTAAATGCTTTTGCGGCGGCGGCGAAGTCAACTCCATGTTTATAAATATTGCTTAACTCTTTTTCAAAATCCCAGATAAAACTGCCGGAAACATCTTCCATAGACAAAATATACTATAAATATGGCTTTTTGTCAATATAATTGTATGCACTGATAGGAAAGAGGAGGGAAAAAAATGGGCGGTTATCTCTCTTTTTTCTCCAAAATTACTATGAAGTCCAAGGGGTTAAGTAATAACTTGAACGTTTGCCATGTTTATATAACTGGTAGCCCAGGCCGGCAATCATTGCCGCGTTATCTAAGCTTAAGGCAGGGGCGGGAAAATAAACTTTGATATTCCTTAAGTCCGCTTCCTGATTAAATCTATTCCTTAGATAGTTATTCGCGGCTACCCCGCCTCCGATGACTAACGTCTTGATTTTATTGCGCTGGCAGGCCAAAAATGACTTCTCCACCAGCGCCTCAACCACTGCCCTCTGAAAACTCGCCGCCATATCAGCAACCCGCGGCTTGCGGCCTGCGGCTTGTAACTTGTACAGAACTGCGGTTTTGATTCCGCTAAAAGAAAAATCCAGGCCTCCCGGACCCATACAGGAGAGTTTAACGGCTTTAGGATTGCCGCCTTTAGCTGTTCTTTCAATCGCCGGGCCGCCGGGATATCCCAGGCCTAAGAGCTTAGCCACCTTATCAAAGGCCTCGCCCGCGGCATCATCAACCGTTGCGCCCAAAGTTTTAAAGGTAAAACCCTTCTTTACCAGAAATAAACTCGTATGCCCTCCGGAAACAACTAAGCCAATAAGCCGGCAAGGCAATGGTTTGGCTTTCCTTTTAGCCAAAGCCATAAGCCGGCAAGGCAATGGTTTGGCTTTCCTTTTAGCCAAAGCCATAAAAGGCATAGCGGGCCTATTACACAAAAAGCTGGCATAAAGATGCGCTTCTAAGTGGTCAACCCCGATGAGCGGTTTCTTGAGGGCATAACTAAGGCCCCTGGCAAAGGAAATGCCTACCAACAATGAGCCGATTAAACCCGGGCCCTTGGTAACGCAGACCAAATCTATATCAATTATTTTCCTGCCTGCTTCTTTAAGCGCCTGCTCAACGACTAAGGATATACATTCAATATGGGCTCTGGAAGCAATCTCGGGGATTATGCCTTGATGTTTGCGGTGCAGGTTGAGGCTTGAGGCAATAACGTTAGAGAGGATAACCCTGCCGTTTTCAACTAAAGAGGCGGAGGTTTCGTCGCAGGAGGTTTCAATGCCGAGGGAAATCATTATTTCACTAACTCCGATACATAGACAAACTTAAACCCGCGCTTCTTTAGCTCTTTCATTGCCCCGGATAGGACTTCCAGCGTCTTAGGCCGGTCATGGCCAATGCCAATGGCATAGCCGGAAAGTCTAGCAATTCTTGCCAGAAGCTCTAACTGGCCGCGGATATACTGCGCGTCATTTTTATTATCTAAGAAAACCTGCCTTCTGGCATAGGCAAGCCCGGCGCTTCCGGCCAGGTCCCGGCAAACGGTCTTTCCGGTGTAACTGTCTAAAAAATAGAGCTTCCTTTTCTTAAGCTCGCTAAAGATTATCTTCATCAAGGGCGTGTTTTCAGTTGCCAGGGAACCCATATGATTGGATACTCCCTTAATCCCCGGCAGATTTTTAATATCGGCTTCTAATATCTTAAGCACCTCTTGTCTTGTCATCGTGAGCAATATGGTATCCGGCTCAAGGCGGTATTTTTTCTCGCGCTGCGGCTCTAAGGGAAGATGCAGGATTGCCTCTTTCCCGATTTCTTTGGCTATGCCGGCGATGGCTGCGGAGTAAGCGCGGCGGGGAAGAATTGCTAATGTCAGCGGCTCTGCTATCTCCTTCAGGGTATCTATATTGCTTAAGCTATATCCCCAGTCATCTAGAACAATGGCAATTTTGCCTTGCTCTTCTTCAGGGACTTTTGGTTTTGGTTTTACTTCGGGGGCCGGCTTTTTTTGAACCTGCGCTGGCTGTTTTCCGGGCGGGGGCTTTTCTTTTCTTTGGCAGGAGGCAATCAGGAATACCGATTCAATAATAATAACTCCGGCTAATACGTAAATTGCCTTGATATAATTATCATTTCTACCGCTTTTAGAACGCCTCACGGCTGTAATGTTTTATAAACCTTAATTCCTTTAATGATATCTATGGCGCGGACAATCTGGTTATCTTTTTTATAATCAAATTCCTTGTTCTTCGGCTGTTCTTTTTCTGCGCCCTGCGCTTTCTCTTTCAGGGTCTCAAAAACTCTCTCTACGTCCGCCGGGCCTGCGCTAAAATCCGGCCCGTCCCCCGAGGGGGACTTGTCTGCCTCAACCACGATATCAGGAACTATCCCTTGAGTATGGATAAGCCTGCCGCCGGGGGTAAACCATTTACTGGTGGTAAGCTTCAGGGCCGAGCCGTCAGAGAGAGGCAAGACCGACTGCACCGCGCCCTTACCGAAGGTCTTGGTTCCTATGAGCACTGCCCGCTTATAATCCTGTAATGCGCCGGCAACGATTTCGCTTCCGGAAGCAGAGCCCTCATTCACTATGAGCACCATTGGAATATCCAAATATTTAGCGCCGTTAGCGGACTTATACTCCATATTCTGCGCGGCCAGGCGGCCTTTGGTGGAAACCACCACTTTGCCGGTGGGAATGAATCTATCCACCGTTTTCACCGCGACATCTAACAGACCCCCGGGGTTATTTCTTAAGTCAAGAATCAGGCCGTTCATCCCGGATTTTTTAAGCTGGGCCAGGGCAGTATCCAGATCAGCAGGCGTATTCTTCCTGAATTCCACTAAACGGATGTAGCCGATGTTATCTTCTAATATACTGGTATTTTTAATATCTTTTACTTTAATGATGTCCCGGGTAATTTTAACCTCAAAAAACCTGCCCTGCGCCCCGCTCTTGTCTTCGCGAAGAATGGTAAGGGCGACTTCGGTTCCCGGCTTGCCGCGTAATTTTTTTACGGCTTCGCTTGCCGTGATATTCCTGGTAACCTCTGCGTTGATTTTCACAATTCTATCCCCGGATTTTAATCCCGCCTTCCAGGCAGGCGTATCTTCAATCGGGGTCATCACCGTCAGCAGCTCATCCTTAATCGTAATCTCAATTCCCAGGCCTCCGAATTCCCCTTCGGTGCCTACTTCTAATTCTTTGCGGCTCTCAGGGTCAAGGAACTCGCTGTAGGAATCAAGCGAGGAAAGCATGCCTTTGAGCGCGCCGTAAATCAAATCTCTGGATTTAGGTTCATCAACAAATTCTGCCTCAACCAGGCTTAAGCCATCGGAGAATAATTCCAACTGCCTGTAAAGCTCATTCCTCTTTTTGCGTTCATTTTGCGAATATACGAAATAAGTAAACCCAAAAACCAATACCGCTATAAATGATACGATGATAATCTTCTTACGCATTGTAGGTTTATCCTCCCTTAGGGCTGTAATTTTTTCACAGTTTTTTCTTAAGCATTTCTCCGATTAACTTTGGGTTTGCCCTGCCTTTGCTTAAGCGCATCGCCTGCCCCAGCAGAAACATCAGGGCGTTGGCTTTGCCGGAGTTATAATCCCTGACGGAGCCGGGATTATCGGCGATAACCTTATCTAAGAGCTCATCCAGCGCTTTCCTATCTGAAACCTGGGCGAGGTCCTTTTCTTGCATCAGCTCATCCGCAGGCCTTCCGCTATTAAGCATCTCGGTCAGGAGAGCTTTCGCCGCCAGATTACTCAGTGCTCCCTCATCAACAAGTTTAATCAGCCGCACCAGCATTTCCGGCTCAAGCTTAAGCGATTCTATCCCGGCGTTGCGCGAATTTAATTCGTAACTTAAGGGGCCGCTAATCCAATTGCAGACGGCCTTGGCCCTGGGATAGAGCCGCAGGCAGGCCTCAAAGAATTCTGCCAGAGGTTTCTCGCTGGTGAGCACGCCTGCGTCATAACTATTCAACCCATATTGGCTGATAAATCTCTGCTTGAGCGCAGCGGGTAATTCCGGGAGGCCTGCGCGGATAGTTTTTATTTCTTCATCGCTTAATACAAAAGGCGGCAGGTCAGGCTCGGGAAAGTAGCGGTAATCCATTGCCTCTTCCTTGCTGCGCATAGGCCGGGTTTTTCCTGCGGATTCATCCCAGAGGCGCGTCTCCTGGCGCATTGAGCCGCCGCTTTCTAAAACTTCTTTCTGCCTTTTGAGCTCATAGTTCAGGGCATCGCGCACCGCCTTAAACGAATTCATATTTTTCAATTCGGCCTTTATACCTAATTCTTTTGCGCCCGGCATGCGCAGGGATACGTTGGCATCGCAGCGCAAGGAACCCTTCTCCATATCGCAATCGCAGACCTCTAAATATTTTAATATCGCTTTCAAAGAGGCCAAATACTCGTATGCCTCATCGGGAGAATAAATTTCAGGCGCGCTGACTATTTCTAAAAGCGGCACTCCCGCCCGGTTGTAATCTACCAAGCTATTGTCCTCTTCATGGATGAGCTTGCCGGCATCTTCTTCAAGATGCGCCCGTATAATCCCGATACGTTTTTTGGCTCCGGCAATCTCTATCTCTAAGAAACCTCCTGATGCCAGCGGCAGGCCGTATTGGGAAATTTGATAATTCTTAGGCAGATCAGGATAGAAATAATTCTTACGGTCAAATTTAGTGAATCCCTGAACCTGGCAATGTAAGGCCAGGGCAGCGCGCATCCCATATTCCAAGGCCTTTTCGTTAAACACCGGCAAACTCCCCGGGAATCCTAAGCAAACCGGACAGGCCTGCGTATTTGCCGGCGCCCCAAATTCAGTCAAACACCCGCAAAATGCCTTGGTTCTGGTCTTTAACTGAGCATGCACCTCTAAACCGATAACCGCTTCGTATTCCATAATAATTATATCTTTGGCCGCATCTTATGCCAGGAAGTATGGGCTTCATAGCAATGGGCCACCCGGAAAAGCATCTCTTCGTCAAAGCTCCTGGCTATTATCTGCAGCCCTATGGGCAGGCCGCCCGAACTAAAACCGCAAGGGATAGATAGCGCGGGAAGCCCGGCTAAATTTATTGAAATCGTATAAATATCAGATAAATACATTGCTAATGGATTCTGTATTTTTTCACCTAATTTAAATGCCGGAGTAGGCGAGGTAGGCGTAATGATGCAATCAAAATCCTTAAAGACATTGGCAAAATCATTGGCAATTAAGGCGCGCACCTTAAGCGCCCGCAAATAATAGGCCTCATAATATCCGTGGCTTAAGACATAAGTCCCTAACATAATCCGGCGTTTTGCCTCGCTGCCAAAGCCGGCCTGACGGGTGCGTTTATACATCTGAATAAGATTATCTGCGCCTTCTGCGCTCCCAGCGCCTGCGCGCAGGCCGTATTGCACTCCGTCAAAACGGGCTAAATTAGAGCTCGCCTCCGCGGTAGCGAGAATGTAGTAAACGCTCACCGCGTATTCGGTATGCGGAAGGCTCACTTCCTGGACCTTTGCTCCTAATTTCTTTAACTGCTCAATTGCCTCCCCTATGGCTTGATTTACTTCTTGAGTAATTCCTTCAAGAGCCATATTTTCCGATAAACTGAAATACTCTTTGGGGACGGCTATTTTTATTCCCTTGATATCTTTTCCTAAAGATAGCAGGAAGTCCGGTACAGGTAGATTCGCTGAGGTAGAATCCTTAGGGTCGTGGCCCGCGATTACCTTTAGAAGAACAGAACAATCCTCAATGTCCCTGGTAAAAGGCCCAATCTGGTCTAAGCTTGAGGCAAAGGCAATCAGGCCATAGCGGGACACCCGGCCATAAGTCGGCTTAAGCCCCACAACGCCGCAAAAAGAGGCCGGCTGCCTGATAGAGCCCCCGGTATCAGAGCCCAATGCCCAGATTGCCTCACCGCAAGCCACAGCCGCGGCAGAGCCGCCGGATGAGCCGCCGGGGACGCATTCTAAATTCCAGGGATTGCGGGTGGGAAAATAACAGGAATTTTCGCAGGATGAACCGAAGGCAAACTCATCCATATTAGTTTGGCCATAAATGCTAAAGCCGGCATTCTTTAACTTTTGAATTACCGTAGCGTCATAGGGCGGCTTAAAACCTTCTAAAATGCGGGAGGCGCAGGTGGCCGGGCGATTCTTAATGCAGATATTGTCTTTAATGGCAATGGGCAGGCCCGGGAATCCGGCCCCGGGGCCAGGTGAGTCGAGAGGCGCAGGCGCCTTTTCAATCCTTACAAAGGCCTTAACCTTCGGCTCTACCTCTTCTCTTCTTTTATCAAGAGCGCATAGAATTTCCTCTTGAGTTATTTCTTGATGAGCTAACTTTTCAAGCAGCTCGTGTCCGGTAAATTCCCAGAGCTTCATAAGTTATTCAATAACTTTAGGCACTAGAAAATGCCCCTTCAGGCTTTTCGGCGCGTTCTCTAACACCGCTTCTTTACTCAGCGAATCTTTTATTGTATCGGGCCGCAGGACATTCTTGAGAGCCGGGGTATGGCTGGCAGGCCTGATTGAGGAAACATCTAACTCTTTAAGCTTATCAATAAATTGGACGATGGACTCAAGCTGTCTGGCAAAGAGCTTGAGCTCATCTTCAGTTAAATCTATGCGCGCCAGGTGCGCGACTCTTGCTACATCATTTTTTGAGAGCATAGGAAATTATATTTTGTAGCGCAGCAGTGTAATGATAACATTGCTGCGTTAAAAAGTCAAACAAAAACCCAGCGCTTATGAATTGACATCATACCAGTAGCCCTTGACAAAGGAAAATTATGTGTTATACTTTGGTTAGATGTAAAAAGTGAACTTTGACAATTTGTAAAAATACCAAATGAAAAAGGCAAACTAAGGGCGACCTTAGGGCGCAAAGCCACCTGTCCTGAAATCCCGGGATAGAGGAGCTGCCAAGCGGTAAGTGAAAACCTCAAAAGGCCTTTTTGAGGTTTTTTTATTAGCAAAAGCCCTAAGGGTTTCCGTAAAGAAGCCATTAGGGCTTTTTGTTTAAGTGATTATTAAGAAAGGAGAAAAAAAGTGATACGATTAAACGCTAGAAGTGTATCTATGGCTTTAGCGCTCATATTATTTGTAGAGGCAGCGGCTCTTGCGGAGGGCAACACTCAAACTATGGGCGTCTCCTGTTTCATACCTGCTATACCGGGAGTTAACGTTCCGCTTGACGAAAAACAGGCGCCAGGCCAGCAGAAACCTGTTGTAGGAGAGCAAATTATTCCGCCCCAACAAGAAAATCAGGAAGAGCCATCTTATGCTATTGCAGAAGATACGCAGGAAGTAAGAGCAGCCGAACAGGCAGAAACGCCACAATTGGTCCGGGTAAAGACCTTTTACAGCCGCTAAATCCAGCCATTTTTAAAAGGGCAGGATTTAGCTATTTTTCCGCCTTCTTTAAAGGGATATCGTACTTAAAACTCATCCCTTCCCCAAGCTCAATCTCCTTATAAAGAGGAACTGCGGGGAAATACGCCGCAGGCAGGCTATTGATGTCCAAAGTTACCATGTGTTTTCCTGCTTCAGCCTTTCTAAAGAAATACCTTCCCGAATCATCAGTTACGGCCTTTGTGCCATCCTCTAAAGTTATAATCACACCCTTAACTCCGGATTCTTTCTGGCCTACCTTCCCATTCCCGTCAATATCCTCAAATACAATCCCGCTGATTTCAGAGTGGTTAGTGAGGCCAAAGTCTACCCTGCTCAACTGGCCGTGAGCCATCTTAACCTCTTGCGTTGGCCCGAAGGTCAAAATATAGCCCGGCGGAATAGTTTTGCTATCAATACTAACAGAGGCCTTGCGTGCTTTTACCTTGGAAAATTTATAATACCCTGAAGCATCGGTATTTATAAATTTTGCCTTCCCCAGCCAGAGTTTAACCTCGGGCATTCCCGGCTCATAAGCTTCTTTTAAACCATTTTGATTATAATCGTTAAAGACATACCCTTCAATAGCGCCTATTGCTTCCCAGCGTATCCCGGTATCCCAGAGATAGCGCATCCCGGCATTAAAGGTAGCCTCCATACGGGCATTTACCCGGGGGTTCTCCGCCCAGATATTGCGAAAACGGCAGGAAGCATAGAGCTCCATCCCCTCGCGCGGCCGATAAGCTAATTCTAAATAATTTTCAATGTAATCTTCTCCGCTAAAAAAGCTCAAGTTAGAAACAGTATCCTCCTCATCGCGGAAACTGAAACGAAAGACGCCCGCTAAAGGGCTCAAGCCAATAGGGCTAGACCAATCAAGCCCCGTCTCATAGGCATGGGGCATCGTATGCGCTCCGTTAAATCTTTCCTCAAACCAATTGATGTCTTTATTGAAATAATAATATAAATCTCCGAGCAGCCTGAAGCGCAAACCTAAAGTGATTTTTTCATTGAGGTAGTCTGAGGCAGGTGATGAAAAATTCTTATTTTCCTGGTGATAATAATTAAGGTAGGTATCAATATCCTTTATGAATTTAAACTTCCTGTATATGCCTGAGCCGAAACTTTGATAACGGAATTGAGCAAGCCTGCCTAACTGATTCTGCAGGGCATAGCTTAGCCTTAAGTATGTTTGCGGCTCTAACCGATAATTCGCGTCCCAGCTAAAGTCTTCATTCAGCCGGGTATCATTATCCTTGGCAGGGTTAAGGCTGTCCCGGTATATGTCTAAGCTGCTCTGGATGCCTAATTTTTGGGTAGGAGCGTAATTAAGGTTCAGCAGGGTGCCGATTTCTCCCTGGCGCGACGCGGTTCCTCTGATAGTAGTAAAATTCTTGTCAATATCCCTGAATTCCGCGCTCAGGTTAAATTTCGGCTGGCGCAGAGTAGTTTTAAAAAGATGGGCGAAACGTTCGGTATCATTTGCTATTTCATAGACAAAATTAATGGGCTTAAAATTAATCCTGCCGATAAAGTCATAAGCAAAAGGATGCAGTGTGCTCAACCTATCGCTGCCGTAGCCATGCAGTAAGGTCAATTTGTAACTTTGGTTTTTTAGCGGCGCATAGTTTAGGTTAACGCCCTCTATGAATGAATCCTGCTCCTTTGCTGAATCCGCCGAGAGCGCGCCGATGACTCCGCCTCTTTCTCTTCCGGAGAATACCGTATAATCCAGCTTGTTATTAGAGACAGGAGATTGTAATTGAATACCGCGTAATGCCGCGCCTGAAAAGGCAAGGTTTGAAAAAGGAGGATTAAAATCAAAACCCCTCAGAGAGAATCCTTTGAACCGGCCGAGTTGGCCGCCGCTGAGGCCCAGCGTATAGTAAGTAAAATCAGCGCTTTTTCTAAGCCTGCTCAAAACAGCAAAAGAATCAAACTTCCCGTAGGGAGTATCTCCCTCTAACCCTATACCGTGCTTAAGAAAATAGCTGGTGCGCCTGAAATTTTGGACATTGCTTCCGGTTTCAAATGTTGACCAATCTAAAGTATAGCGCAGTTTAAAATTTCCCGCCTTCTCCATATCGCGTAAAAGCGCCTCTTCGCCAATCAGGCGCGGAAAAACGCCAAGGAATTCTACCGTGCGGCGCCCTTTGTCATCCCAGATGTGCAGGCTGACATAGCCGATATCTTTGCCGGTAACCATAAGCTCATCGGGGCCTTTCCTTTCTACGGTTATAATTTCCGGCTGGGTTACCAGGAATTTCCGGATATTCCTGCCTGCGAGAATAAGGCTTTCTCCCTCGGGAATTTCAAGCGGCTGGGCGATGTCGCGCGCATATTCATCAATACCCAATACGGCCGGCAGGCCTTTCTTTTTTGCTTCAGGAATAGCCGCAGTTCCAGAAGCCGCGGAAGAAATTTTCTTCTCAAAACGCTCCAATTCCCTGCTTACGATCACCTCTTTTTCTAAGCGGCTTTGCGCGGATACGCCCTCTGTTTTAATCTGTTCCAGCAGCCGGATGTATCTGAGCGCCGGTTCATAATCCGACTGAATCAGCAGGGCCTTCCTAAATTCAAACAGGGCCTCCTCATACATGCCCGCTTGAAAAAATTGCCTTCCATATTCACATAAATACTGCGGGATCTCGTTATAGCCGTAAAGAGGATAACCCTGGATGCCAAGCAGGATAAACACAAGAGAAAAACAGAGTATTTTCTTCAGCATTCCATTTTTCCCCTAGAGAAAGTTATTTTAACGCTCCTGCTTTTAGAATCTCGCCCATATCCCCCACCTCTATCTCGGCCTCTTTGGTCACCATCGGCCCTCTACCCAAGCCTGCTTCACTCAAGGCCTTGCCCAAATCAATAGTCAGCACTATATCATACCTTCCTTTTGGTATGGGATTCTTCCATGTATTCCAGGAAGCGTTTAATTTTACTGAATCGCCTGGAAAGGTATACACAGTATTAAATTCGGAACGGGCATAGACCACCCCTTTTTGATCTATAATGTGAAAAGTCCCTCCGGCGGTAATATCCACATTGCCGGTGTTACGACAATCCGCTTCCACCAAAAGGCGGTTAGGAGAAGATTCTTTTCTAAGAGCCAGGTTCTCGATTACAGCGGCCCGGCTAACCGTTCCCTTGACTTCTATATAAAACAAGGCGCCTACCCGTATTACCAGATTCAGGCCTGCGCCCGCTTCCTGCTCCTGCCGGGCTAATTCGCCAACCCTGCTTTCAAAAAATAACACGGCATAGTAGCCGCCTACTAAATTATTATCCTCCGGCACCTTTACCTGATAGCTTACCCGCTGTTCACTATTAGGAGGTACAGTAAATTCTCCGGGAGAAAAGCTGACCCAGGAACTAGAGGAACGGCTTGCTGTGCCTGCCGGGATAAAGGACTTTGCGCCGTCTCCGCCAGGCGCGTAAAACCAATCCTCAAGATAGAGCCGCATCGCCCTGGCCTCAGGACCCGGGTTCTTGACAATAATCTCACCGTGCTCCTGGGAACCCCGGGCAATCGCCAGGCGGATTTTTGCCCGGTCTAAATAAGGCATATCAATTGCCCAGGAAAAGCGGGTAAGGAGAATAGAAAAAAACAAGGATAGCATCGCTATCCTCTTACCAGAAAGCAAAATTTTCTTCGGCAGTTTTATCTTAGCCAGAGCTGCATCCTCCTCTTTAACGTGCTTTTATTAACCTTCAGGCAGGCATTGCCCTCTGGCCTATGGCGTGAGGGTTAAGGTTATGGTTCCCAAATAACTTCCTGTAGGCTTAGTCTCAGGAACTACAGTTACCTCATCATCATCGGTCGAGCCATCTGCCACGCCATAATAGATTCTCAACCACCCGCCGTCAAGCTGGGTTTTCGTATAGGCCTTGCCGTTACTATTCTTAAAACTCTTTTTATCCAGCTGCGTTCCATCTGCTGATGTGGTCTGTTTCACAAAGGCAACGTTCACGTTGTCATCAAGATTATCAACAGCATCCTTCTTCAGCGAGGTCCGGGTATGACTAAGCGTCCAGGCATTGGTATTGTCTGACACACCGCAATCTATCGCGTAATACGCGCTCGCCCTGAACATGTGATTCACTGCGTCATGCGTCAGAGTACCAAAATCAACCTCTGTAGCCGGCGTCCATTGATCAGCAGTTCCCCCAGCGCCAGGAATAATCTTACTCACCGTCAAGACCAAACTTTGATTTAGCGGCGGAACTGTTGCCTTTACGTTCTTCGTCTGAGTAATAGCGGCAAGGCAAAACGGAGCGCAACTCAGAACAAAAATAGCAGCCAAAACAACTTTACTTATAGTTCTCATTTTCTTTCCTCCTTATTTAATTTTTTTCCAAAATTAAAACTCTAAGCTTTCTTAAAACCCACCTCCTCTTCAAGAATTTATATTTCCAGCAGGGAATAGCTTATCCTTGTAGCATAATCCCCTGCCTTTAT
>Ga0156239_162_pt1 | contig 15151 bp, 12 predicted proteins | sample RifCSPlowO2_12_FD_107886 | JGI IMG/M metagenome (GOLD analysis project Ga0156239, IMG submission 107886) | Omnitrophica WOR_2 bacterium RIFCSPLOWO2_12_FULL_46_30 | reverse complement strand
GTTGGTTGTAGGGACCATTCTAGAGAGGTTAAAGGGAAAACAGGATTTTCGCATCCTCTTAATACCTGACCATGCCACGCCTTTGTCTTTGCGCACCCATACTGCTGACAGCGTTTGTTTTGCTCTCTACGGCAGGGGCATTCAAGCCGCCGGCGCAGAAGGTTTTAATGAACAAGAGGCAAAAAAAAGCGGAATTTTCTTAGAAAACGCTCATCTGCTGATGGATAGGCTGATCAAAGAAGAAGAAATATAAATATATGAGTTCGCTTACCATTATCTTTATAACCTTCGTTTTATTCTTCTGGGGCTATAAGTTTTACGCCCGCAGATTAGAGCTGCTCTGGCAGGTTGACCCGCAAAGAAAAACTCCGGCGGTTTCTAAGTTTGACGGAGTTGACTATGTCCCGGCGAGGAATTGGTTAGTTTTGTTTGGCCACCACTTTTCTTCAATAGCCGGGGCCGGGCCGATCATCGGGCCGGTTATCGCGGTAATAACCTGGGGGTGGCTGCCGGCTTTATTATGGATTATTTTTGGCACGATATTTATCGGCGGCGTGCACGATTTTGGCTCTTTGATGTGTTCACTGCGCCAGGAAGGCAGTTCCATTGCCGATATCGCCAAAGGGGTTATTTCTCAGAAGTCAAAAATACTTTTTTCTATTTTTGTCTGGCTGGCCCTTATCCTGGTCATTGCGGTTTTTGCCTATCTTTGCGCGGATACCTTTGTTAAGGAACCAAGGATTGTCCTGCCCTCGCTGGGCTTAATCCCGGTTGCGCTATTTATCGGTTTTCTGCTCTATAAGGTTAAGGCCAATAATACGCTGGCCACGATCCTGGGATTGGTTTTATTGACCTGCCTGATTTTATGGGGGAATAAATTACCCATAAGTATTCCTCAGGGCGGGCTTGCTATTTGGATAGTAGTTTTGTTGGCATACTGCTTTATTGCCTCGGTCACGCCGGTGCATGTACTTTTACAGCCGCGGGACTATTTATCCAGTTTTTTATTGTTTGCCGGCCTAGCCTTTGGCTATACCGGTTTAGCGCTCTCAAATCCCCGGATTACACAACCGGCTTATCTTAAGTGGAATCCAGGAGAAGGCGGCCTCTGGCCGTTTTTGTGCGTTACCATTGCCTGCGGCGCTATCTCCGGATTTCACTCTTTGATTGCCTCAGGCACTACCTCCAAGCAGTTAGCCAATGAACGTTTCACCAGGCGCATCGGCTATGGCGGGATGATTGCCGAGGGGTTCGTGGGAGTGCTGGCGGTCCTGGCAATTGCCGCAGGTTTAAAAGGCAGGAATTTGCCGGACCTGCTCAAAGAAATAGGGCCGATAAATTCTTTTGCCCAGGGCTATGGCGCGCTCACCGAAACTATCTTAGGCAGTTACGGCGGTTTTATCGCGGTAACCATATTGAACGCTTTTATTTTAACCACCCTGGATACCGCAACGCGCATCAGCCGCTATATGACTGAGGAGCTTTTTGGCATTAAGAATCGTTACTTAGCTACGATTATCGTGCTGAGCTTAAGCGGGGCATTGGCCTTAAGCGGCGCCTGGCAGAAAATCTGGCCCATATTCGGGGCATCAAATCAATTAGTGGCGGCATTGGCTTTATTGGTGATCAGCTGCTGGCTGCTGGCGCATAAGAAGAGCCTCAAATTTACCATATATCCTGCGCTCTTTATGTTTTTGACTGCCGTCTCGGCCTTGTTTATCCAGGCGCAAAAATATATAAGAGCAAAAGAAAACTATCTGCTTTTTGGGGTAACCGTGGTTTTATTGCTGCTGGCCTTTTATTTATTAATTGAGGCGGCCAGGGCAGCAGCCCGAGGGCTGGCAGTTCATAGAGCTGGGCAGTGAGAATAGGAAATAGCTCGCCAGACGAGGGAGGAATGGGTGGATAAGTTAATTGTGCAAAAATACGGCGGTTCGTCAGTGGCAAATATTGAAAGGATAAAAAATGTCGCCAGGCGCTTAGTAAGCTACAAGAAAAAAGGTTATGATTTAGTGGCGGTGGTTTCGGCCTTAGGCGATACTACGGATGAGCTGATTGAGCTTGCCTCCCGGATATCCAAAGAGCCTCCGGAGCGGGAGATGGATATGCTGCTTTCAACCGGGGAGCAGATATCGGTTGCGCTTCTGGCAATGGCAATTCTTGAGTTAGGTTACCAGGCAATATCCCTCACCGGTTATCAGGTGGGCATTGTTACCGATACCGCGCATACCAGGGCGCGCATCGTAAAAATAGAGGTGGGTAAGCTGCAGCAGGAATTAAAAAAGGGTAAGATTGTAATTGTTGCCGGTTTCCAGGGCATCACCCCCCAGCAGGATATCACGACCTTAGGCCGGGGAGGCTCAGACCTTACCGCGGTTGCCCTGGCAAAAATCTTAGAGGCAGATGAGTGCGAGATTTATACCGACGTGGAGGGGGTCTTTACCACCGACCCGCGCATAGAGCCGAAGGCGCGCAGGATAAAGGAAATTACCTATGATGAAATGCTGGAGATGGCCTCGCTTGGCGCGCAGGTGATGCAGGCGCGCTCCATTGAGGTAGCCAAAAAGTTTGATATCCCCATACATGTGAGGTCGTCATTCTCCGATAATCCCGGGACAATGATTATCAAGGAGGTAAAAAATATGGAAGATGCGCTGGTTACGGGAGTAACCTTAAATAAGCACGAGTCAAAGATAACGATATGCAACGTCCCTGACCGGCCGGGCATAGCTGCCAGGATTTTCAATCAGTTTTCTGACGGCGGAATCAACGTGGATATGATTGTGCAGAACGTCTCGCACACAAAACAAACCGATATCTCATTTACGGTTTCCAAAGCTGATAGCTCTAAGGCAATGAGAATTACCAGGAAGACGGCCTGCGCAATAGGGGCGCAGGATGTCCTGGAGGATTCAGGTATCGCCAGGGTTTCCATCGTGGGAGTGGGGATGAAGACGCATTCCGGCGTTGCCGCGCAGATGTTTCAGGCGCTGGCAAAAGAGAAGATAAATATTGAAATGATTTCTACTTCCGAGATAAGTATTTCCTGCATTATCAAGAAAAGGCTTGCCGAAAGAGCTGTGCGGGCTTTGCATAAGCAGTTCGGCCTGGATAAGCGATGAATGAGGATAAGCTATGCAAAAGATAGAGCTTTACGATACAACCCTGCGTGACGGCGCCCAGACCGAAGGCATTTCCTATTCGGTGCAGGATAAGGTGCGTATTGCCAGGAAACTTGATGAATTGGGAATCCATTTTATTGAGGCGGGCTGGCCGGCAAACCCCAAGGATAGGGAGGTTTTTAAGATTTTGAAGGATAAACCGCTAAGACAGGCGGCATTAGTTGCCTTTGGTTCTACTCGCAGGGCGGACAAAAAAGTAAATCTTGACCCAAGCATTAAAAGCATACTTGCGGCGGATACAAGAGTAGTTACCATTTTTGGAAAAACCTGGGATTTGCATGTCAAGGAGGTCCTGAAAGTTTCTTTAGACGATAACCTTAAACTGATTGAAGATACCATTGCATATCTGGTTTCTAAGGCAAAGACGGTGATTTACGACTGTGAACATTTCTTTGACGGTTATAAAGGCAATCCCGAATATGCTGTTAAGACTGCCTTAGCCGCCCAAGAAGCAGGCGCCTCAAGAATAGTTTTTTGCGATACCAACGGCGGAACCGTTGCTTCAGAGCTAATCCGGATTATTCACCATATCGCGCCAAAATTAAAATCCGCTTTGGGTATTCATGCGCATAATGATTTGGGCTTGGCGGTAGCAAATTCCATTCTGGCTATTGAAAATGGCATTACCCATGTTCAAGGAACATTTAACGGTTATGGCGAACGCTGTGGCAACGCTGATTTATCCACCATTATCGGGATTCTTAAAACTAAGCTGAATGTTGACTGCGTCCCGGATAAAAATCTTAAGGAATTGACTAAGGTCTCGCATTTTGTGAGTGAGGTTTCTAACCTCCGCCAGCAGCCGAATCAGCCATTTGTCGGCAGTTCGGCCTTTGTGCATAAGGGCGGTGTGCATATTGACGCGATGTTAAAGAACCCTAAGACCTATGAGCATATTGAACCGGTGATTGTCGGTAATCACCGCCGGCTCCTGGTTTCAGAGCTTGCCGGGAAGATGCCCATTGTCTTAAAGGCAAAAGAGTTTGAGCTAGACTTGGATAAAAAATCCCCTAAAACTCAGAAGATTCTGAAACTTTTACAGGACTTAGAGCATAAAGGTTACCAGTTTGAGGCCGCAGACGCCTCGTTTGAGCTGCTGATTAAGCGTGAACTTAAACAGTATAAGCGATTTTTTGATTTAGAGAGCTTTCGGGTAGTGGTGGAAAAGAAGCCGGATGGCCGCATCGCTTCTGAGGCAATAATCAAAGTGAGGGTTAATGGGATACAGGAGCATACCGCAGCTGACGGCGATGGCCCGGTAAATGCTTTAGACAATGCCCTGCGCAAAGCGCTCAAAGGATTTTACCCCGCCTTAGCTAAGATGCATTTATCGGACTTCAAGGTACGGGTGCTTGATGAAAAGGCAGGCACCGCCAGCAGGGTGCGGGTTCTGATTCAATCCCAGGATGAAAGCGACTCCTGGGGAACCGTAGGCGTCTCCGAAAACATCATTGAGGCAAGCTGGCAGGCATTGGTAGATTCGGTGGAATATAAGCTCTTAAAGGACAAGGCGTAATGATATATTTAGACATAGTTAAGGCTCTAAATAAAGGGAAGATAAAATATGCCGTGGCCGGAGGAGTCGCGGTTGTGTTGCACGGTTTTACCAGATTTACCGCCGATTTAGATTTGATTGTGGAATTAAGTGAAGAAAATCTGGATAAATTTTTTGATATAATGTATAGCCTGGAGTATCGTCCCAGGGTCCCGGTCAAAAAAGAAGAGTTTAAAGACAGCCGAATTCGGCAGGAGTGGATAGATAAAAAGGGGATGATAGTCTTTTCGTTCTTTCATATCAGAGATCATTTGAAAATAGTGGATATGCTTGTAACCGAGCCGATAAAGTTTTCTGAAATTGAGAAAGATATTGAGAAGATAGAGATAAATAGGGTAAAAGTTTGCACTATTAGCAATAGACACCTCAGGAAATTAAAGTCGTTAGCCAATAGGCCGCAGGATTTGATAGATATCAGGAATTTGGAAGAGATTGAGAGGATAAATAATGAAAACCGTAAAAGGTCCTAATTTTAAAGCCGGCGAGATTATCCCTTATGAGCATTTGGAATTTGTAGTAAAAAATACGACACCTTATCAAAGATGGAGGGCACTTGAATCCGCGTGGCTCCTATGGCGCGCAGTAAGAAAAACTTTGCCCGGGAGAATCATCAAGCTTCAGGACAAATTTAGAGAAGGAAAGATTTGATCCCTTGCGCGAGTTAAAAAATTGTATGAATGAAATACCCAACCACTATGAGCCGAAAGAGATTGAAGATAGAATTTATAAATATTGGCAGGACAATCAGCTCTTTTCGGCAAAGGTTAATCCCGCTAAAAAACCTTTCTGCATAGTTATCCCCCCGCCCAATGTAACCGGAATCTTGCATATGGGCCATGCCTTAAATAATACCTGTCAGGATATTTTAATCCGCTTAAAACGAATGCAGGGTTTTGCATCGCTCTGGATGCCGGGAACCGACCATGCCGGCATTGCCACTCAGAATGTAGTTGAACGCCAACTCGCTAAAGAGGGCCTGAAGCGCCAGGATTTAGGCAGGGAGAAGTTTTTAGAAAGAGTCTGGCTCTGGAGGGAACAATACGGTTTGACCATTATCCATCAGCTTAAAAAATTAGGGGCATCTTGTGATTGGGCGAGAGAGCGTTTTACTATGGATGGCGAATATTCTGAGGCGGTTAAGGAAGTATTTATCCGTCTTTATCAGAAGGATTTGATTTATAGGGGTAATTATATTATCAATTGGTGTCCAAGATGTCAAACCGCTCTTTCTGACGAAGAAGCGCCGCACCGTGAAGTTGAAGGGAAGCTGTATTATATAAGGTATCCAATTAGAGAAACCAGAAAAGGCAATATCCCGGATTTCATTGTAGTAGCGACGACCCGGCCGGAGACGATATTAGGCGACACCGCGGTTGCGGTTAATCCTAAAGATAAACGGTATAAAAATTTTATTGGACAGACAGTTATTCCGCCTTTAGTTGAGCGGGAAATAAAGATAATTGCTGATGATATGGTAGATATGAAATTCGGCACCGGAGCAGTCAAAGTGACTCCTGCCCACGACCCTAACGATTATGCTTTGGGTAAGAAGCATAATCTCGATTTTATAAATATTATGAATTACGACGGAACTTTGAATTTCAGCGCCGGCGAATATCAAAATATGGATAGATTTGAGGCGAGGGAGGCGATAATAGAAGATTTAAACGAAAGGAAGCTGTTTGAGAAAATAGAGCCGCATAAGCATTCTGTGGCTCATTGTTATCGCTGTCATACAGTTGTTGAGCCGTATTTATCTTGGCAGTGGTTTGTAAGGATGAAGCCGCTTGCAAAACCAGCGATAGAGGCGGTAAAAAATAGTAAAATCAAATTCTATCCTAAGCGCTGGACCAAGGTTTATCTAAACTGGATGGAGAATATCCGCGATTGGTGTATTTCGCGCCAGATTTGGTGGGGACATAGAATTCCAGTATGGTATTGTAGGGATTGCGGGCTGAAGAGCGGTAAAATCGTAGAGGTAAAAAGCGGACCACCAGGGTATACTACGAGTTATACTATTCTGGATCCTAAACCGCTAGTTGGTTATATCAGGCCAGATAAATGTCCTGACTGTAATTCCGCTAATTTACTTCAAGACGAAGATGTGCTGGATACCTGGTTTTCGTCGTGGCTGTGGCCCTTTGCCACCTTTGGCTGGCCAATTCAAGAACTCAAAGCAACTCAAAGAACTCAAGAACTCAAATATTTTTATCCCACCTCTGTCTTGGTTACCGCTCCTGAGATAATCTTTTTCTGGGTGGCCCGGATGATTATGGCAGGTTTTGAATTTATCGGCAAGGAACCATTTAAGGATGTTTATATCCACGGCACGGTGCGGGATATAGAAGGCAAAAAGATGTCCAAGTCCCTGGGAAATATCATTGACCCCCTGGAGATTATCGCTCAATACGGCGCGGACGCTTTGAGATTCAGCCTTATTTCAATAACTTCTACCGGGCAGGATGTATATCTTTCAGAAGAGAAGTTTGAGTTGGGCAGGAATTTTGCCAATAAGCTCTGGAATGCCTCAAGATTTTCTTTGATGAACCTGGATTTAAGTTTGGTTAATATTGACTTATGCGTGTTTTTTGAAAAAGAGAAATTAGAACTTCCGGAAAGATGGATTTTAAGCAGATTTTATTCTATCTTAGGCAGATTAAATAAAGCCCTGGATAATTTTCGTTTTAATCAGGCAGCAAATATCCTCTACGAATTCATCTGGCATGAGTTTTGCGATTGGTATCTGGAATTGGCTAAACCAATTCTGGTCACCAGGTCACCAGGTTACCAGGTCACCAGCCAAAGCAAAAATACACAGATAGTTTTGTATAAGGTTTTGGAGAAAACATTAAGGTGCCTGCATCCGTTTATGCCGTTTATTACCGAGGAAATCTGGCAGAAATTACGAGCTACGAGTTACCTGCCTGCCGGCAGGCAGGCGAGTGCAGGAGTTACGAGTATTATGACCCAGCCCTGGCCGCATATTCAGAAGCAGATGGTTGATAAAGATGTTGAGTCCAGGATGCAGCTTGCTATTGATCTGATCACCGCAATCAGGAATCTTAAGTCACAGGTAAAGCTCCCGCAGTCGCAAAATGTTAAGGTTACTATTGTGGTCAAAGATAAAAAGACTGTGCGTATACTTGATGAAACCTCAAAATATATCTCCTATTTGGCCAAGTTAGATAATTTGGACATCCGGTCAGAGCGCCCAGCCGGAATCAAGAGCATAAGTTCAATCTTCAAGAAAACGCAGGTGTTATTAGAACTTGAGGGAGTAATTGATATTGAGAAGGAAATTGAAAAGCTTGCCAGAGAAATAGGCGCGATAACCGCGGATTTGAAATCTAAAGAGAGCCGGCTGAAAAATAAGGAATTCCTTCAAAAGGCGCCCCAAGAGGTTATTGAGCGCGAGAAAGAATTGGTTACGGTTAACAAAGAAAAGCTCGCCGCCTCAAGCAAGATATTAGATGAGCTTAAGAAATAAGAATCGGGAATACGGGCTTAAGGATTTAATTAAAAATGCCTTGCGGGAGGATATTGGGTGCGGGGATATCACTAGTGAGCTTTTGATACCAAAGAATAAAAAAATCAAGGCAATCGTCCTTTTAAAAGAAAAGGCGGTTATTGCCGGATTAGGCATTGCCGAAAAGGTTTTTAAAAGCATAGACCGCAAAATTAAATTTAAGGCAAAGTGCTTAGACGGTTCTCTGCAGGATGCAGGAAAGATTCTTGCGGTTTTAGAAGGCAGTGCCCGGAATATTCTTCTTGCGGAACGGACCGCCTTAAATTTTCTTACCCATCTTTGCGGGGTGGCAAGCCTGGTGCATAGTTTTGTCCGGGAAGTCAAGCCCTTTAAGGTTAAAATTTTGGATACCCGTAAGACCATCCCCGGCTTAAGGAATTTGCAAAAGTATGCCGTTCTTCTGGGTGGAGGTTATAACCACCGTATTGGGCTCTGGGATGAAGTTTTAATCAAAGATAATCACCTGGCTGTAGCGCGCGGCTTTCGCCGCAGAGCTTCAATGGGAATTAGACAGCTCATTGAAGCTGTTAAAGAGAAAAAACCTAAAGAGATAAAGGCAGAGATAGAAGTAAAGAATTTGAGAGAACTGAAAGAGGCCTTGAAAGCGCGGCCAGACATTATTATGCTGGATAATATGAAATTATCTGCTCTAAAGAAGGCAGTGCGGCTGCGCAACCTGACTAATGCAATTCCCAAGACATCGCTTGAGGTTTCCGGGGGAGTTAACTTAGATAATGTCCGAACGATTGCTAAAACCGGCGTGGATATGATTTCCATCGGCTGCCTTACCCATTCAGTAAAAGCCATTGATATTTCTCTGGAAATCAGTAGAGAAAAAGCGTCTTGACCCCCTTTTAATCATAATGATGAATAAGTTTAAGCTTGCCAGCTCCTTTAGGCCTGCCGGAGACCAGCCTCGGGCAATTGCAGGGCTAACCCAGGGTATTCAAAAGAAAGATAAGTATCAGACCCTGCTGGGGGTTACCGGCTCAGGAAAAACCTTTACCCTGGCTAACCTCATTGCCAAGGTGAACAAGCCCGTCCTGGTTATTTCGCATAATAAAACCCTTGCCGCTCAGCTCTACAGTGAGTTTAAAGAGTTTTTCCCTGAGAATGCAGTGGAATATTTTGTCAGTTATTACGATTATTATCAGCCGGAGGCCTATATTCCCACTACCGATACCTATATTGAAAAAGACGCATCCATCAACGACCGGCTTGACCGCCTGCGCCTTGCCGCCACTTCTTCTTTAATCTGCCGCTCGGATTGTTTGGTTGTGGCTTCGGTTTCCTGCATTTATAATTTAGGCTCGCCTGCCGATTATAAGGAATCATTGGTTTTCATCGCCAAGGGCCAAAGCATATCGCGAGACGAGCTAATCCGTAAACTTATTGAGCTCCAATATGAGCGTAATGACTATGAGTTTATCCGGGGAGGCTTGAGAGTGAGGGGCGATATAGTTGAGATATATCCGGCCTATGCCCAGACCGCAGTGCGTTTGGAACTATCTGGCGATGAAATTGAGCATATTTCTGAATTTGATCCTGTTAGCGCAAAGAAAATAACGTCGCTAGAGAAAATCGGCATCTATCCGGCTAAACACTTTATCGTTTCAAGCTCCTGCTTAGAAGACGCGCTTAAATCTATCCTGGAAGAATTAAACCAGCAGCTTAAATTATGGCGTTCCCAGAATAAAATCTTAGAAGCCCAGCGCTTAGAAAGCCGCACCAGATACGACGTTGAGATGCTCAGAGAAATCGGCTACTGCCATGGAATTGAAAATTATTCCCGCCATTTATCCGGAAAGCCTCCTGGCTTTCGGCCATATTGCCTGCTCGATTATTTCCCAAAAGATTTTCTTCTCATAATTGACGAAAGCCACGTTACCATTCCCCAGATCAGGGGTATGTATGAGGGGGATAAGGCAAGGAAAGAGACCCTGGTTGAATATGGCTTTCGCCTGCCATCTTGCCTTGATAACCGGCCCTTAAAGTTTGATGAATTTGAAGGCCTGCTGAACCAGGTGATTTTTGTTTCCGCAACGCCTGCTGAATACGAGCTCAAGAAATCTAAAGGCAGAGTGGTTGAGCAGATTATCAGGCCTACGGGATTGGTTGACCCGGAAATTATCGTCAAGCCCAGCGAAGGCCAGCTTGAAGATTTGATTGGCGAGGTCAAAAGGCGCGCAGAGAAGAATGAGCGGGTCTTAGTAACTACCCTTACCAAGAGGATGTCGGAAGACCTGAGTAATTATTTGAAAGATGGAGGGCTAAAGGTAAAATATCTGCATTCCGAGATTAAGACCATTGAGCGCACGCAAATCCTGAAGGAATTAAGGCAGAAAAAATTTGATTGCTTGGTGGGAGTGAACCTTCTGCGCGAAGGCCTGGACCTGCCTGAGGTTTCTCTGGTGGCAATCCTTGATGCGGATAAAGAAGGTTTTTTAAGGTCCCAAACCAGCTTGATTCAGGTTGCCGGAAGAGCCGCCAGAAACTTAAATGGCCGGGTAATAATGTATGCTGACACAGTCACCGGCTCAATGGAAAAGGCGATCTCTGAAAGCAGGCGCAGAAGAAAAATCCAATTGGAATTTAATGCCAAATATAAAATCACTCCCCGGGGCATTCAAAAGGCAATCCGGGAAGGGATTGAAACCCTGCAGGAAGCCGAAGAATGGACTCAAGATTTGATCGGTTTACCGAAAGATGAGCTTGAATTAAGGAGCTATATCTCTGAATTAGAATACGAAATGGAATTGGCGGCAAGGAATCTGCAGTTTGAAGAAGCAGCAAGAATACGGGACAAGATCAAAGAGTTTAAGCAACCTAATGGATGAAGGCATAGTCAGGGTTTTTCATAGCCGGCAGTTAGATAATCTGCAAACGCATATTATCGGCAAAAAAATCTATAAGTATGATACTACCGGCTCAACCAATGACCTGGCGTTTACCCACGGCTTGCAAGGCGAGAAGGAGGGAGCTGTTTTCTGGGCCAGGGCTCAAACTAAGGGAAGGGGAAGGCAGGGAAGGCGCTGGGTTTCGCATAAAGACAAAGGAATTTATTTTTCTATAATTCTTAAACCCGATATTTTAGTCAGCGAAGCGCCAAAAATTACCCTTTTGGCTGCCTTGAGTATTTGTAAGGCCTTGCGTAAATTCGCCGATGGCGAATTTTTGCTCAAATGGCCAAACGATATTGTGGTGGAAGATAAAAAAATCGGCGGGATTCTAACTGAAATGGACGTAGAAATAGGAAAGATAAGATTCCTCATCGTGGGCCTGGGCGTAAATACTAATTTTAAACGCAGCGAACTGCCCGCAAAAGAGGCAACCTCATTGCGCATATTGCTGGAGAGTAAAGGAAATCATATCAGTTTACCCAAATCAGATCCTTCCCCCGCCAAGGCGGGGTCAGGATCAAGAAAAATCTGCCTTAAGTCTCTTCCTGAAGAGCAGCTTTTTCTTGAAAAAGAAATAGATAATCAACATATACTAGGCCTTTGCCTGAAGGAAATTGACAGCCATTATGCGCAGTTTAAAAAAGACGGGCTTTCCTGTGTAATAAACGAAGCCCGCCATCTTTCAAGCCTCTGGGGAAAGCAGGTCAAAATCAATGATTTAGATGAAGGGGTGGCGGTTGATTTTGATGAAGAGGGAGCTCTGATCATCCGCCAGGCAAACGGCTTCCTGAAACATATCTTTGCCGGAGATGTCCAGCTGCTTAAACAAGCATGAATTTAGTCTGCGATATCGGTAATACACATATTGCATTAGGTTTCTTCAAAAAGAAGAGGTTAGTGCTTAAAACAAAATTAGAAACTCCTAAAGCCGCGCAATTTGAAACATTCCTAAAAAATACTCTCTCGTCTAAGAATATTGCTTCCCCCCGCATCCGGGCAGGCATTATCTGCAGTGTAGTTCCCGCCCTCAATAAAAAAATTAAGAACGCCTTATCGGCTCTTACAGACAAACCTGTTTATCTTTTAGGCAAAGATTTAACTGTCCCGATTAAAAATCTTTACGCAAAGCCAGGGCAGGTTGGCCAGGACCGCTTAATTTGCGCCTATATGGCTTCTTTGCTTTATGGCGCGCCGGCGATTACCGTTGACTTAGGAACCGCAATTACCTTTGATCTGGTTTCTGAAAATAGAGAATATTTGGGAGGGGTTATCCTGCCGGGATTACATTTATCTTTAGCGGCATTGCATCAAAATACCGCCCTGCTTCCCGGAATAAAGTTAGAACATCCCGAAACAATAATCGGCAGAGATACGAGGCAAAGCATGCTTTCGGGAATAACCTTTGGTTTTGGCAGTTTAATTGACGGTCTGGCTGATAAATTGAAGAAAAGGCTCGGCGCAAAAACAAAGGTTATTGCCTGCGGCGGCGACGCCTTATTTATCAAGCCCTATTGCAAGAAAATAGATTATTTCGCTCCGGACTTAATTCTAATAGGTTTGAGCAAATTGTTAAATGATAAACTTTGCGGATGAGAAAAATCAATATCCTTTATGCAATTACTAAATTGGAATTGGGAGGGGCGCAAAAGCACTGTTTGAGTTTGATAACCAATTTAGACAAAAGCAAATATAATATATTTTTATTTACCGCCAAGGAAGGGCTGCTATTAAACGATGCCCTGGCAATAGACGGCTTATCCGTAAAGGCATCTTCATTCTTGGAGCGTTCGCTAAATCCTCTTAAAGACTTTTTGGCTTTGTCAGAAATTTACCGTTTTATTAAAAAAAATAATATTGACGTTGTCCATACCCACAGTTCCAAGGCCGGCATCCTTGGCCGCTTTGCGGCAAAATTTGCAAAGGCAAAGGTTGTGCTTCATACCGTTCATGGCTGGTCTTTTAACGATTACCAGCGTTTCCTTACGCGCTATCTTTATATTTGGTTAGAAAGGCTCGCTGCGCAGTTTAGCGATAGAATAATAGTAGTTTCTGATTCTGACAGGGAAAAGGGATTAAGGAATCATATTGGAAATGACAATAAATATATGCTTATCCGCTATGGAATTAATCTTAATGAGTTCAGCGGGAATGACCGCGACATCAAAGAAGAATTGGGGCTGAATAAACATGATCTGGTGGTGGGAATGATTGCATGTTTTAAGCCGCAGAAATCCCCCCTGGACTTTATTAAGCTTGCCTATTTGGTTAATAAAACCATTGCAGATGTAAAATTTATTTTAATCGGCGATGGTATTTTGCGTAAAGGCATAGAAAGATTGATCCTGAAATTAAAATTGCAAAAACAGGTAATCTTGCTTGGCTGGCGAAATGATATTCCCGCAATCTTATCCGCGATTGATATATTTGTGCTCACTTCTTTATGGGAAGGCTTACCCATAACGGCCCTGGAGGCGATGGCATCTTTTAGGCCGGTGGTGGCAACCGATACCGGCGGTATCTCCGAGATTATTCAAGAAGGAAATACGGGGTTTTTAGTTTCACCTGGCGATATGAATAATATGGCGCAGGTATTAAGGATGTTATTGGGCGATGAAAGTTTAAGAAGGCAGATTGCTCAAAAGGCAAGGAGTTCTCTAAATTCTAATTTTACTATTGACGCTATGGTAAGGAATACCCGGGATTTGTATGAAGATCTAATAAAAAGATGCCAAGATTAGGATGCCAAGATTAGGCTTGAAGTATTCATTATAGACAGCTATAATATGGGAAGAAAAGCAGCTGGATTCTGGCGCCTTGGCTTTAAGAATTCTTCTGCTGCAATTGGGAAAAGGAGCGCTATATGTCAATTCATTATTTTTCCATCGTTTCGCTTTCTTGCCTGGCCGGCCTGGCCTTTATTCCTTTATCCAAAAAATTTGTTTTAAAATATAGAATAGTATCCTCCCGGGGTGTGCCGCTTGCCGGAGGGATAAATATAGGCGCGTCTTTCTTTCTGGCTTGTTCTTTAGCCATTATTTTTTATAACAGTCTATTCAGAGAGACGGCAGGGATTTTAATTTCTTCATTTATAATGTTGGTATTTGGCGTAGTTGATGATAGGCGCGAATTATCCGTATTTGCCAAATTTTTAGTCCAGATTATCGCCGCTTCAGTATTAGTTTTTTTCGGGGTAAGAACTCAGATTATTTATATCGGGACTTTGCTTAATTTAATTGTAACTTTTTTTTGGGTATTGGGGATTTCTAACGCGTTTAATCATTTAGACGTAATGGATGGCCTGTCTGCCGGTGTTGCCCTGGTTGTAAGTTCTGGCCTGTTTTTAATATGTATTTTTTCCGCAGACATTAAGACGGCAATGCTGCTTTCGGCATTGATAGGTTCCCTGATTAGTTTTTTATTCTATAATCTTCCGCCGGCAAAAATTTATCTGGGGAATTCCGGAAGCCATTTTTTAGGGTTTATCTTAGCCTCTGTTGCCCTGGCAATAAGTTACGCCCCCTTGGAAAGAAAGGTTGCCCTATTTTCTCCGCTATTTATACTGGGATTTCCCATTTTTGATACCCTCTTTCTTATGTTGATGCGCCTGAAAAAAAAGAAATTACCGTTTAAAAAGAGCAATGACCACGTTGCCTTGAGATTATTAAAAAAGGGATATTCCAAAGCCGGGACTTTAATTCTGGCGCTTTCATTATGCATGTTTTTTGTTCTCTGCGGAATAGCGCTTAGCCGGGTATCCAATTTAGCCGGCGCGGTTATTATTGCTTTTGCGATTTTAATCAGCATAGCCTTAACTGTTAAAATTAGCAAAATGCAGATAGATGGGTAAAAAAAGAATTATCATTCTAGGCGCGGGTTTAGCCGGTTTAAGCGCCGCCTGGCATCTACAAAAAAAAGGCATAGAATGCCTGGTTCTTGAAAAAGAAAATGAAGTTGGCGGCCTATGCCGTTCAAAAAATATCAATGGCTT
>Ga0156239_116_pt2 | contig 18219 bp, 18 predicted proteins | sample RifCSPlowO2_12_FD_107886 | JGI IMG/M metagenome (GOLD analysis project Ga0156239, IMG submission 107886) | Omnitrophica WOR_2 bacterium RIFCSPLOWO2_12_FULL_46_30 | reverse complement strand
CATTTTTGTCGGCAGCTCATCAGGCGGCCGCTCGGTTATTGACCAGTTAAAAGAATCCGGGGTGGAGATGGGCTGGGATAATTACATTGTCCCTTATGGACGCGATACGCAAAGCGCAATTTATCCTCTTAACTGGGCAATCCGCTCCGCAATGACCTTTGGAGGCATTAAGGCGGGCCAGGCCAAGAAATGCCTGCTCTACACCAAAGAGCGTGTCTTTGCTTTTGGTTTGGCTTTAGGATTAGTTGATGATTTAAAATACGCCACCGGAGCCGGCGCAATCAATATGGGTTTTCCGGTGATTGCCGATACGGATATTCCTGAGATTAAGCCCAGCGGCATCACTACCTATGAGGCCTTAGTCAAGGAATTTGATTATAAGAAAATTGTCCAGCGCTGTATTGAAGTAAGGGGAGTGAAGGTTAAGGTTTCCAGGATTCCCATACCGGTTCTCTTTGGCGCTGCCTTTGAGGGGGAGCGGGTCCGGCGTGAACAGCTTTACTGCGAGTTCGGAGGAAAATCATCCCCTGCATTTGAGCTGATTATCACTAAGGATTCTGCCGGGATAGAAGATGGGAAGATAAGCTTACTCGGGCCGGATATGGACGAGCTTGCGGAAGGGAAAAAATCCCTGCCGCTGGGAATCTTGGTTGAGGTTTCAGGCAGAAAGATGCAAAAGGATTTTGAACCCATATTAGAAAGGCAGCTGCACCGGTTTTTTAATTATTGTATGGGGGTTATGCACATCGGCCAGCGGGATATGAACTGGATCAGGGTCAGTAAAGATGCCTACGCAAAGGGCCTGAGGGTTAAACACTTAGGGATTGTCCTGCATGCGATGATTCACCAGGAGTTTGGCGCGATTGTTGATAAGGTTCAGGTAACGCTTTTTACCAAAGAAGAGGATGTTTCAGCTAAGCTTATTGAGGCAAAAAAGGCATACGTTGAACGCGATGAACGTTTAAGCGGCATAACCGACGAAAGCGTGGATACTTTTTATTCATGCGAGCTCTGCCAGTCTTTTGCGCCGAATCATATCTGCGTGATTTCTCCTGAGCGGGTAGGTTTATGCGGAGCGTATTCGTGGTTAGATACCAGGGCTGCCTATGAAATTGCGCCCGCAGGAGGAAATAAGCCCATAGCAAAAAAAGATTGCCTTGACCCGGTAACCGGCGAGTGGGCATCGGTGAATAGTTATGTGAATATGCGCTCTAATAAAAGCGTAGAGCGATTTTCTCTTTATTCTATTGTCAATAATCCCACTACTTCCTGCGGCTGCTTTGAGTGTATCCTGGCCTTAATCCCTGAGGCAAATGGCATAATGATTGTGCACCGGGATTACCCGGGGATGACCCCCTGCGGTATGACCTTTACTACTCTGGCCGGTTCGGTGGGAGGCGGGGTGCAGACCCCCGGGTTCTTAGGGGTGGGGAAAATCTATCTTACCAGCAAAAAGTTTATCTCTGCTGACGGCGGCTTAAAAAGAATCGTCTGGATGCCCAAAGAATTAAAAGAATTACTCGGCGAAAAACTTATCAAAAGGGCGCAGGAAATCGGCGAGCCGGAGCTGATTAACAAAATTGCCGATGAAACCGCCGCTACCACGATAGATGAGCTGCTGCTATTCTTAGAAAAAGTTAAGCACCCCGCGCTGACCATGCCTTCTTTGATTTAATCGGCGCTCACTCAAAAAAACACTTGACTATCTTAAGGTTATATATTATTCTATAACCAAGTATAAAATTCTTATGGCCCAGCCAAAAACAAAACACCTGTTTTTTATAACCCAATTATTAGTCATTAATCTCTGTATCGCAATAGCCGGCCCTGCCTTTTGCGAAAGCCTGCTTAAGGAAAATGCTTTAGAGTATCGCCAGAGAGGTTATCAGGCTCAAAAAGCAGGCATGCCGCAGGAGGCGCTCAGTTTCTATCAAAAGGCCCTGCAGATAGACCCTGCCTCTTGCGTCATCTATAATGACTTAGGCGTGGTTTTTGAAACGTTAGGCCAGTCAGATAATGCCGAGGAGGCTTATTTACGGGCTGCGGCTATTGCACCCAGCTATGGCAAGGCATATTATAATTTAGCGCTCCTCTATGAAAGCAGGGGCAATTTAGAGAAGGCCGCAGAGTATTGGTTAAAGCTTGCTTCTGCCGCGCCTGAGGAAGAATCAATGAGCAGGAAGGCCCAGGACAGGCTCTCTGAGCTGGGAGAGATTTTTCCTGAGATACGGGAGAAATATTTACGCGCGGAGGCGGCTGGCCTTGATAAAGAAGCCGCGCAGTTTAAAGATAAGCTGGACTCCGATAACAAGGCGCTGGCGCAATTTTATATTGAGAAGGCCGGAATCCTCGCCAAGAAGAGAAACTATCCCCAGGCGCTGCATATGTATCTTAACGCCAAGCAGTTAGATCCCCAGAACGACCAGATAGATACGTTAATTGAAACAACCCGAAGAAAGATACTTCTTCTATAGATTTATTCCTCTAAAGCCCATTTTTCAAAATCCCGGATGAAATTTTAGGTTATATTCTTGTGATGTTTTCTTAGCTTGTATGTCTAGCCCAAAAATCTATCTTATTGACGGCTCCGGGCTGTGTTACCGGGCATTTTATGCCCTCCCGCACTTTACCACTTCCCAGGGACAACCAACGGGCGCGGTACTGGGCTTTACCAATATCCTCGGAAAAATCTTGAGAGACAAACCGGATTATATCGCCTGTTGCTTTGATGTTTCCCGGGAGACCTTCCGTCAAAAGAAATATAAGGAATATAAGAGCCAGCGCTCCGCAATGCCCGATGAGCTAAAGAGCCAAATGGCGCTGATTAAAGAGGTGGTCTCTTCATATAACATTGCCATTAGTGAATTAGAGGGCTATGAGGCGGATGATTTGCTCGCCAGCCTAGCGCAAAAGGCGAGAGAGAAGTCCCTTGAGGTCTTTATCGTGAGTTCGGACAAGGATATTTTACAGTTAGTTGATGAAAAGATAAAGGTCTTTGACCCCCGCAAGGATAAAGAAGGCCTGCTCTATACCGTCGGCCAGTTAAGGCGGGAGTATGGCTTAGAGCCCAAGCAGCTGCCCGATTTCTTTGCGCTTACCGGAGATGCGGTTGATAACATTCCCGGGGTAAAAGGCGTAGGAGAAAAGACGGCTCTCAGGCTGCTTGAAGAATTTGGCAGCGTTGAAAATATGATTAAGAACGCAAGCCAGATTAAATCCGAAGGCCTGCGCCAGGCGATTCAAAATAATATTGAGGCTATCCGCTTAAGCTATGATTTATTGAAGCTGCGCGATGAGCTGGAGATTGATTTTGATTTGGATAAATTAAGCCGTAAAGAGCCTGATTATGACAGGCTGTTTAGCTTATTCAAGCAGTTAGAATTTAAGAATCTACTCAAGAAGCTCCCTGTTAATGTTGAGAAGGAAGTTAAGAACAAGCCCATCCCAAGCCCTTTAGAGGATAACATAACTTTAAAAGAAAAGGTCTTGAGTTTGGCCGGGGCCGAGAATGAATTTTATTTTTTCCTCGCTGAGGATACAACCCGGAGAATTTATTTATCTTCGGGCGGGGATTTTTATTCTCTTGCCGCCAGCGACGCCCGGCTGCAAACAGTGCTCCAGGAGCCAACGATTAAGAAAATCAGCCATAACTTAAAAGAAATAAAGCTCTCGCTGTTAAAAAATGGCCTTAATCTTCAGGGGCTCTATTTTGATACCATGCTGGCCGCCTATCTGGTGGATTCATCGCTTCCGGAATACGGCCTGCCGGAATTGGCTTTTCGCTATTTAGAAGAGAAGTATCCGGCTCATGCCCTGGCCCCGGAAGAAAGCCTGGGTATTTTGATAAGGCTTGTGCCTATCCTGAAAGAGAAGCTTAAAGAGCGTTCGCAAAACAAACTCTTTTATGAATTAGAGATGCCTTTAGTTGAGGTGATGGCCTCAATGACGCTATCCGGGGTTAAAATAGATACAAAGGCATTGGCTGAATTATCCAAAGATTTAGAGAGAAGGCTCATTGATTTAAGGAGCGGGATATACACCATGAATTCAGGAGGAGAGTTTAACCTTAACTCGCCTAAGCAATTGCAGGATGTGCTCTTTGGAAGGCTTAAGCTTCCTGTTATTAAGAGGACCAAGACCGGGCCGTCAACTGATGAGGAGGTTTTGCGGAAGCTATCCCGGAAACATAAGCTTCCCCTGCTTATTTTAGAATACCGCCAGTTAAACAAACTCAAAAATACCTACGTGGATAGCCTGCCTGCGCTTATAAGTTCCCAAACCAATAGAATTCACGCTGCCTTTGACCAGGCGGGAACCGAGACCGGGAGAATTTCTTCTCATAACCCAAATTTACAGAATATCCCGGCGAAAGGAGATATTGCCGGGCTGATCCGCAGGTCTTTTATTGCCGAAAAAGGAAATTCCCTCATCTCTGCTGATTATTCTCAGATAGAGCTCAGGGTCCTGGCGCATTTTTCAGAAGACCAGGCCTTAGTCGCTGCCTTTAAGAATGGCTTGGATATCCATCGCCATACCGCAAGCCTCATTTTTCAGGTTGCTGAGGATGCGGTCTCGCCGGAGATGCGCGATACGGCAAAAAGGATAAATTTCGGTATTGTCTACGGTATGAGCAGCTTCGGCTTGGCCAGGGATTTGGAAATTGCGCCGCTGGAGGCGCAAAACTTTATTGACAGTTATTTCTTACGCTATCCCGGGGTAAAAGATTTTATTGAGAAACAAATAAAACAGGTTAGAATTTCCGGCTATGTCCAGACGCTGCTGGGAAGGAGGAGATACCTGCCGGGTATAGGTAGTTCCAACAATGCGCTCGCGTCCTTTGCCGAGCGCCAGGCAGTCAATTCCCCTATCCAGGGCTCGGCCGCTGACCTGATCAAATTGGCAATGGTCGATGTCTTCCGCGCTTTGAAAGAAAAGAAGCTCCAGTCCAAGCTGATAATGCAGATTCACGATGAATTGGTTTTTGAAGTTATCAATGATGAAGCTCCCGCGATGATAAATCTGCTCAGGGACAAAATGGAAAACGTTTATCCGCTGGCGGTGCCCATAAAAGTCAATATTAAAAAGGGCATAAACTGGCTGGAGATGGAGCCGGTGATATGAAAGTATTTATCTGCGCAAGCGAGATAGTCCCCTTTGCCAAGACCGGAGGTTTGGCAGATGTAGCGGGAGCGCTTCCTCTGGTTTTGGAAAAGCACGGCATAGAGGTAAGGATTGCTCTTCCCAAATATAAAATAGTAAAGCCGCCCCTCGACTTCGCTCAGGGCAGGCAAAGCCACCAGCCAGCAGGCAGTGGTTTGGCTTCCGATAGCCAAAGCCAGAAGGCCGCCAGCGTTAAGGATGATATAGAGGTAAGTAAAATCGGGAAAAATGTTCGGGTTTATTTGATAAAAAATGCTCAATATTTTGACCGCGATGGGCTCTATGGAGATAAAGCAGGAGATTATGCGGATAACTTAGAGAGATTTTCATTTTATTGCCGCAGGAGCCTTGATTTACTGAAAGAGATAAATTTCAAGCCGGATATTATTCATTGCCATGACTGGCAGACAGCATTGATCCCGGTGTATTTAAAAACTCTATACCGCAAAGACAATTTTTACAAGGATATCAAAACCCTGCTGACCATTCATAACCTCAGCTTTCAGGGGGTTTTTGCTAAGGACGAATTCCCTAAGCTGGGATTGGATTGGCCGTTATTTAACATTGATGGCCTGGAATTTTACCATAAAGTAAATATCTTAAAGGGCGGGGTTATTTTCAGCGATTTGCTCAATACGGTAAGCCCGACGTATGCCGGGGAAATCCAGACCAAAGAATCTGGCTGCGGCCTGGAAGGGGTCCTGTCTAAGAGAAAGAAAGGCCTTTCCGGCATCTTGAACGGACTTGATTATGGACTCTGGGATCCAGAGAAAGATACCCATATCTATAAGCCATATTCGGCAAGCGCGCTTAGAGATAAATACGTAAACAAAAAGATGCTCCAGGAAGAATGCCGTTTGTCAGTTCAAGAAGAGATACCTCTCTTTGGCATGGTCAGCCGCCTCAGCCAGCAGAAGGGCCTGGATTTGATTGCGCAGAGTATGGAAGATTTGCTCGGGCATTGCAAGATGCAAATAATTGTCTTGGGTGTAGGCGACGCCAGATACCATCAGCTTCTCTCTGGGCTCGCTCAAAAGTATCCGGCTAACGTCAGCGCCCAGATAAAATTTGATGAAGGCCTGGCGCATAAAATCTATGCCGGCGCGGATATATTTCTTATGCCTTCGCGCTTTGAGCCGTGCGGCCTGGGACAGATGATTGCCTTGCGATATGGGACGCTGCCGCTGGTCTTTAAAACCGGAGGCCTTGCCGACACCGTTTCGCAAGTAAACGGCTTCGTCTTTAAAGAATACACAAAGGAGGCCTTTGTTAGAACGGTAGAATCCGCTATTAGCGCCTATAGAAGCAAAAGAAAATGGATGGCATTGGTTAAAAAGGCATTTACCTATAATTTCTCATGGGAAAAGTCAGCCGGGGAATATATTAAGTTGTATCAAAAATTAAGTTAAAGATACTAAAGAGACAAAGAATAATGGAAATCTCTATTCGCACACGAAAATTGTGTGCTCACAGAGATTTCCATTATTCTTGCGTAATTCAATATATGATTATCGGGGTTACCGGCAGCCTGGGGACGGGGAAAACTACCGTTAGCGGGATGTTTAGGTCGCTTGGGGCGCACGTCATTGACGCGGATAAAATAGTGCATCGTATCTTAGGCAAATCTGCGCGCAAGAGATTAGCCGGTTTTGTTTTTGACCGGCCGCAAACACTCAAAAAACTTTGCCGGATTATCCATCCGCTGGTAAAGAAAGAGATTTTTCTTGAGCTCAAAAAACATAAGTCAAGCAGAGCGATAGTCATAGATGCCCCTCTTTTAGTGGAAAGCGGCTTAGATAAAAAATGCGATTATTTGCTCGTAGTCAAAGCCAATCTTAAGCAGCAGTTAGGGCGCGCAGGCGAAAGTTTATCTCTCTCTAAAGACCAAATCCGAAAACGGATAAAACAGCAGATGCCTTTAAGGAAGAAAATGCGTCTGGCTGATTTTATCATTGATAATAGAGGAACGCTAAAGAATACGGAAAAACAGGTAAAAGATATCTGGGAGGAAATATGGAAAAAGTAGATATAGGAAATCTCAAAGAGATGAAAATTTCAGAATTAACCAAGTTTTCCAAAGAGCTGAATGTCAATGGCGTAAGCGGCCTCAGGAAACAAGACCTTATTTTCAAAATCCTGCAGGCCCAGGCTGAAAAAGAAGGGCTGATGTTCGGGGAGGGGGTTTTAGAGATACTTCCCGAGGGTTTTGGATTTTTACGCTCGCCGAATTATAATTATCTTCCTTGCCCGGATGATATCTATATCTCGCCAAGCCAAATTCGTAAATTTGATTTGAGGACCGGAGATACGGTCAGCGGTCAAATCCGCCCCCCCAAAGAAGGGGAAAAATATTTTGCCCTGCTCAAGGTTGAGGCGGTTAACTTTGAAAACCCTGAGGATTTGAAAGAAAAGGTGCTTTTTGACAATCTTACGCCGGTCTATCCTCACGACCGCTATGCCTTAGAGACAAGCCCGACAGAGGTTTCCATGCGTATAATGAATTTACTCACGCCCATAGGTAAGGGCCAGCGCGGCTTAATCGTAGCGCCGCCATATAGCGGTAAGACCGTGCTGCTCCAGAAGCTCGCTAATTCCATTGTGCAGAATAGCCCCGATGTTATTCTGATTGTCCTTTTGATTGATGAGCGCCCGGAAGAGGTAACCGAGATGCAGCGCATCGTAAAGGGCGAGGTGATTTCTTCAACCTTTGACGAGCCGCCCGAGCGCCATGTGCAAGTTGCGGAAATTGTGCTGGAGAAGGCACGGCGCTTGGTTGAGCATAAGAAAGACGTGGTCGTGCTATTAGACAGCATCACCCGCCTTGCCCGGGCCTATAACTCCGTTGTCCCGCACAGCGGAAAGATCCTCTCCGGCGGCGTAGATTCAAATGCCCTGCAAAAGCCGAAGCGCTTTTTTGGCGCGGCCAGGGCTATTGATGAAGGCGGAAGTTTAACCATTATCGCTACCGCCTTGGTTGATACCGGCAGCCGTATGGATGAAGTAATCTTTGAAGAATTCAAAGGCACAGGCAATATGGAGATTCAGCTTGACCGCAATCTATTCCAGAGAAGAATCTATCCGGCAATTGATATCAAGCGCTCAAATACCCGTCATGAAGAATTACTGCTTAAGCCGGATGAGTTGAATAAGGTCTGGATTTTACGCAAGGTCTTGAATGAGACCAACAACGTGGAGGCAATGGAACTCTTGATTGATAAATTATCCAAGACAAAATCCAATGTGGAGTTTCTTAACAGTATGAACCAATAGTCCCGCCTCGTAAGCTGCGCCAAAATTCTGTTCCATAATTTTAGCGCACTCGGCGGGATTAATTCGCCCCGCCAACGGCAGGGGCTCATTAAGGAGGTCAAATGAAAGACGGAATCCATCCTAAATACCAGGATGCAACTATTATCTGCGCCTGCGGCGAGGTAATTCACACCCGTTCAACCAAGCCGAGCGCCCGGGTTGAGATATGTTCAAAATGCCATCCCTTTTTTACGGGAAAGCAGAAGTTGGTGGATCCGGCGGGCAGAGTGGATAAGTATATGAAGCGCTATAAGAAGCAGTAACCCGGGCGATAGCGAGGGGAAATGTTTGAGAGATTGGAAGCGATAGAAAAACGTTACATAGAGCTTGAGCATAAGTTAGCCGACCTGGGCCTCATCGGGGATAAAGGCCAGTATCAGAAATTAGTAAAAGAATTCTCCGGCATAGAAGAGATAGTCAAAGAATACCGCCGCTATAAATCGTTATCCGGGGAATTGGCTGAATTGGAGGCACTTCCGCAAAAGGAGAGTTCTCTTGAGCCGGAGTTTGCGGCATTGGTCAGGAAGGAAATCCCCCGGCTCAAGGAAAAAATAGCTCAAGCAGAAAAAGAATTAGCCTGCACGATGCAGCGCGAGGATAAAGAGGAAGACAGGGATATCATCATTGAAATCCGCGCCGGCACCGGAGGAGACGAGGCAGGTATATTTGCCGGGGATTTGTTTCGTATGTACGGTAAATACATTGCGAATCATCATTGGGCTATGGAAGTAATGGCAGGACATCCCACTGAGGCAGGAGGCTTCAAAGAGATTATTTTCTCAGTCAAGGGTAAGGGCGCCTATAAGCGCTTAAAGTATGAGTCCGGGGTGCACCGGGTCCAGCGCGTTCCGGTTACCGAGGCCTCGGGGAGAATTCATACCTCAACCGCAACGATTGCCGTGATGGCTGAGGCCCAGGAAATTGATTTGGTAATTGACCCTAAGGATTTAAAGATTGATGTCTTCAGGTCCTCCGGGCCAGGGGGCCAATCGGTTAATACTACGGATTCGGCAGTCAGGATTACCCATCTGCCTACCGCTACGGTAGTTACCTGCCAGGATGAACGTTCCCAGCTCAAAAATAAGAATAAAGCTATGCGGGTTTTGAGGACGCGTATTCTGGATAAAATGCGCCAGGAAGAGTTGCTCAAGGCCTCCCGGGAGCGCAAGGCCCAGATTGGAAGCGCAGAGCGCAGCGAAAAGATCAGGACCTATAATTTTCCTGACCGCAGGGTGACTGACCACCGCATTGGACTAACCCTGCATAAGTTGGAAAATATCTTAGAGGGCGAGCTTGACGATTTTATTGACGGCCTCATCGCAGAAGACGCCAAGCGCCGGTTGGCGGCAACGTAATTACGTGCAATGACTGAAAAAGAAATTATACTTAGCTCAATTTTAAATTGTCCGCGCAGCAGCTTATACAGCGGAGATCTTTCTTTTAATCTAAAGGCGCGAAAGTCGTTATCCCGCTATTTGTCCTTACGTTCCCAGGGCCTTCCTTTACAGTACATCCTGGGGGAGGTAGAATTTTTTGGGCTGATGCTTAAGGTGGATAAACGAGTGTTTATCCCCCGGCCGGAAACCGAGATTCTGGTAGAAACAGCGGGCAATAAACTCAAAGATAAAAAGGGAGAATTCAGGCTCTTAGATTTAGGAACCGGCTCAGGATGCATTGCCATAAGTTTAGCCAAGTTTCTGCCTTCGGCTTCGCTCACCGCGGTTGATATTTCTCAAGAGGCCCTGCGCGTTGCAAAGAGAAATGCCAGATTGCACAATGTAGATTCTCGGATAGAGTTTCTTCAGAGCGATTTATTTACGGGTTACCTGCCTGCCGGCAGGCAGGCGAGTGCGCGGGTTACGGGTTACGATATGATTATATCCAATCCTCCCTATATTCGTTCTCAAGACATTGAGCATCTGCAAAAGGAGCTTCAGTATGAACCGCGCATTGCCTTAGACGGAGGAGTCAGTGGTTTAGATTTTTATCGCCGCATAATTCAGGATACTCCAGGGTTTCTTAAAAAAGACGGCTTGCTTTTGCTGGAGATAGGTTTCAGCCAGTGTCCTAAAATAAAAAATCTTCTTCAAAGGTCTCATAATTTTGAAATAATTGATATCGTAAGAGATTATGCCGATATAGAAAGAGTGCTCGTGGTGAAGAAGCATGGATAAGTTAGTAATTGAAGGCGGGGTTTCCTTAAAAGGCGCGGTCTCGGTAAGCGGAGCAAAGAACGCGGTCCTGCCGCTTCTGGCTGCCTGCCTGCTGACTAATGAACGCTGCCGCATCAAGAACGTTCCCAACTTAAGAGACGTGAATACGATGGTTAAAATCCTGCGTTCCCTGGGAGCTTGCTTAGAATTTTCTAACGGCGAGGTTATGGTTGAGGCCGCAAAGCTCAGGAACCTCGCCGCTGATTACAAATTGGTCTCTACGATGCGCGCTTCATTCTGTGTCCTGGGCCCTCTTCTGGGCAGGTTCAGGAAAGCAAAGGTTTCTTTGCCCGGTGGCTGCATTATCGGCGTCAGGCCCGTTGATTTGCATCTTAAGGGCCTAAGGGCCCTGGGCGCAAAGATTGATATTCAAGGCGGTTATGTTGTAACTGAAGCCAGAGAGCTGCGCGGCGCCGGTATCTACCTGGGGGGCGTATTTGGCTCTTCGGTCCTGGCTACCGATAATGTGATGATGGCGGCAGTCTTGGCCAAGGGAAAGACAGTGATAGAGTCAGCCGCCTGTGAGCCGGAAGTTGTGGATTTGGCAAATTTCTTAAATAAGATGGGCGCGAAAATCAGGGGCCAGGGGACTCCCTCTATTGAGATTGAAGGGGTGCGCCATTTACACGGCACTGATTATCAGATAATCCCCGATCGTATTGAAGCCGGGACTTTGCTCCTGGCTTGCGCGATAACTAAGGGCGATTGTTTTATCAAAGGAGCATTTAAAGAGCATTTGAGCGCGGTCTTAGATAAGCTCTGGGAATCCGGGGTCAGAATTGAAGATGCCGACGGGGGTTTAAGGGTGGCCCGGCCGCGCAAGAACTTAAAGCCGGTAAATATCACTACCCTGCCTTATCCGGGGTTCCCTACCGATATGCAGGCGCAAGTTATGGCATTGATGAGCGTTACCCCCGGCATCAGCGTTATTACCGAGAAAATTTATCCGGATAGATTTATGCATGTGGCAGAGCTTAACCGTATGGGCGCCAGGATTATGCGCGAAGGCCCCCATGCGATTGTGCAGGGGGTAAGAGGACTTTCCGGCGCACCGGTTATGGCTTCGGACCTGCGCGCCTCAGCCGCATTAGTTTTGGCTGGCCTGGCGGCTAAGGGCCGCACCGAGGTATCGCGCATTTATCATCTTGACCGCGGCTATGAAAATTTAGAGCTGAAATTACAAAAATTAGGGGCGAGGATTTGGAGGGAGAAGGAATGATTTTAATGATTGATAATTATGATTCCTTTACCTATAACTTAGTGCAATATCTGGGTGAGTTAGGCGCGGATTTAAAGGTTTTCCGGAATGACAAGATTACCATCGGGAAGATTAAGCAGCTGCGTCCGGAAAAAATAGTTATCTCGCCCGGGCCGGGCAGGCCGGATGATGCCGGGATATCTAAAGAGTTAATCCGGGAATTCGCCGGTAAAATTCCCATCCTGGGCGTCTGTCTGGGCCATCAATGTATCGGCGCGGTCTACGGGGGTAAAATTATTCAAGCCAAACGGCTTATGCACGGCAAGACCTCTGCCATTTACCATAATGGCCGGGGGCTCTTTGAAAACATTCCTAATCCCTTTGAGGCTACCCGCTATCATTCGCTATTGGTGGAAAGAAAGTCCTTGCCGGCTTGTTTAGAAATAACTGCCTGGACAAAACAAAAAGAAATAATGGGGCTACAGCATAAAAGGTATCCCTTGTTTGGGGTGCAATTTCATCCCGAATCCATATTGACTAAGGCGGGTAAGGATATCTTAAAGAATTTTCTGAAAAGTTAAATGATAAAAGAGGCAATAATAAATCTGGCCGAAAAAAAAGACCTGCCGCAAGTGCAGATGATGCAGGCTATGGAAGAGATTATGCGAGGTTTGGTGAGCCCTGTGCAAATTTGCGCCTTTCTGGTTGCGCTTCGTATGAAAGGCGAGACTCCAGAAGAGATTACGGGCGCGGCGCTAGGGATGCGGGAATTTGTTAAGAAAATAGAAGTCCCCGAAGATATTGTTTTAGATACCTGCGGCACAGGGGCAGACCGCATGCATACGTTTAATATCTCAACCATCTCAAGCTTTGTAGCCGCGGGCTGCGGCCTGGTGGTGGCAAAGCACGGTAACCGCGCCGTTTCCAGCCGCTGCGGAAGCGCGGATTTATTAGAGGCATTAGGGATAAACATTAATATTGACGAGAAAAAAGTAGAAGAGTGCCTAAAAAAAATAGGCATTGGTTTTCTCTTTGCGCCGAGTTTACATCCGGCAATGAAATACGTTAGCGGCGTGCGCAAGGAATTGGGCTTGCGCACTATCTTTAACCTGCTGGGGCCTTTGACTAATCCGGCCTTCGCCACCCATCAGTTATTGGGAGTTTATGATTTAAAATTATTGAAGGTCTTAGCAGAAGTATTGGGTAATTTAGGGGTAAGGCATGGTTTGGTTGTCCACGGCTTAGACGGGCTTGATGAGCTCACCACCACTACCACAACGAAGGTATGCGAGTTAAAAAATAAAAAGCTTAAGTTTTACGGTATCGAGCCGTCTGACTTCGGAATTAAGAAGGCCCGGCTTAAGGATTTAGAGGGCGGCGATATAGAGATAAATGCGCAGATTGCCAGAGAAGTGCTCCAGGCAGATAAAGGGCCCAAGAGAGATATCGTGCTGCTTAATGCCGGATGCGCCATTTATACCGCTGATAAGGTAAAGACAATCAAGGAAGGCATTGCCTTGGCAAAAGAATCCATAGATTCCGGCAGGGCATTAAGGAAGTTAGAAGAATTAAAAGAACTGACAAATTCGTAACTATGGCTGGAGATTTCCTAAAGGAAGTTCTGTTAGAAAAACAAAAGTCGCTTAAAGAGGCAAAGCGCCGTTACCCCGAGGAGGAGCTGCGCCTGAAGTTAGAAGAGCCGCGTATCTGGCGGCCCTTTAAGGCAAGTATCGGTGTCCGCGGAAAACTGCATATTATTGCCGAGCTCAAAAAGGCATCTCCTTGCGCAGGCATCCTGAGAGAAGATTTTGACCCTATCCAAATCTCCCGCCTTTACCAGAACGCGGGCGCCAGCGCCATCTCGGTTTTAACCGAAGAAAAATATTTCCTGGGGAAAATTTCCTATCTGAGCCAGGTGCGTAAAATTGTTGACCTGCCAATCTTAAGAAAAGATTTTATCTTTGAACCTTACCAGCTCTATGAGTCAAAATTCTTCGGCGCAGATAGCGTGCTTTTGATTGCCGAGGTCCTAAAAGACGGCCGGCTCTCGGAGTTCCTCTCTCTGGCTAAACGTTTAGAATTGGATTGTCTGGTGGAGGCGCATAATTTAGAGCAGCTTAAATATGCTTTAGACCAGGGTTCTGAGATTATCGGGCTGAACAGCCGTAATCTGCATACCTTAGAAATAGATAACAAATCAAGGAGCGCATTAATAAAGTATGCGCCCAGGGATAGAGTGCTGGTGGCGGAATCAGGAATCAAAACGCATCGTGATTATGAAAGCTGTAAAAAGTTAAAGCTGAACGCGCTTCTTATCGGCAGCGCTCTGATGAAGGCAAAGGATATCAGAGAAAAATTTAAGCAGCTCGTTGAAGGCAAGCCCCCGAAAACAAAAATTATCCGTCGGAAAAAGATATGAGCGTGCATTTGACTTTTTGCGGAGGAGTGCGCACCGTTACCGGCTCAATGCATCTCCTGGAGGCAAACGGCCAAAGGGTCATTATTGATTGCGGTTTGTTCCAGGGCCACCGCGAGGATTTTTACCGGGTTAACGCCCAATTTCCCTTTAATCCCGGCAAGTTAGATGCCGCTGTTCTCTCTCACAGCCATATTGACCACTGCGGGAACTTGCCGAATCTCACAAGAAGCGGCTTTACGGGAAAAGTTTTTGTCACCAGCCCCACCAGGGACATCTGCCGGCTTATGCTTTTAGATAGCGCCAGGATACAGGAAGAAGATGTCAAATTTGTCAATAAGGTAAATGCCCGCAAGGGCCTGCCCTCCCGGCCGCCGCTCTATAGCGTTGAGGACGCGCAAAAGTCCTTAAGAAAAATCAGGGCCGTTGATTACCATAAGAAATTTAAACTCGCCACAGCCATCAATTGCACCTTTTATGACGCCGGCCATATTCTGGGTTCCGCGATACCGTATCTGGAAATCATAAAAACTGAAAGCGGACAACGCATAAAGATTGCCTATGCGGTTGATTTAGGCCGTAAGCATATGCCTTTTCTGCAGGACCCTGAAATCTTAAACGATGTTGATTATCTGCTTCTGGAAAGCACTTACGGCGGACGAACGCATGAGCCGCTGGCTCAGGCAAAGCTAAAATTAGCCGAAGCCATCAACCGCACTATGGCAAGAGGAGGGAAGGTGATTATTCCCTCCTTTGCCCTGGAGCGCACCCAGGAGGTGGTCTATTATCTGGGAGAGCTGCTCAAAGAAAAGAAGATTAAGCCTCTTCCCATATTCGTAGACAGCCCCCTGGCCTGCAACATTACCGATGTATTCTTAAAACATAGCGCATCTTTTGACCTTGAAGCCATTCGCTATATCCGCGATAGCCAAGAGTCAAAAAAGCTGAATTTTGATAAACGGCCGATGGTTATTATTTCCAGTTCAGGAATGTGCGAATCGGGAAGAATCCTGCATCATTTACGCAATAATATCGGGAACCCGCTTAATACCATTCTCGTAGTCGGCTATATGGCGAAAAATACCCTGGGCAAAAGAATCGTGGAAAAACAGCGCAGGGTAAGAATCTTCGGCGAGAGCTTTGAACTGAAGGCAGAGGTTGAGGTAATTAACGCCTTTTCCGCCCATGCGGATAAGAATGAATTGGCAGATTATGTTTTGAGGACTAAAGGGAAACTCAAGAAGATTTTTATCGTTCACGGCGATATGGACCAGTCAGAGGCCCTGGCCTTTAACTTAAGGAGCAAAGGCTTCAGGGCCTATATCCCCAGGAAGTTTGAGACGGTAACATTAGATTAATCAAGGAGGCATCCAATGGCTAAAATTATTTTCCCTCTTACAATCCCCCTCTTCATTAACCTCATTTTTCCTCTTTCTTCTTTTGCCCAGACCGAAGAAGAAACTATGACCATCACCACCTATTACCCCGCTCCCTACGGGGTCTATAATGAGATGCGCGCCAAGAGGATGGCGGTGGGAACCAACTATTATAACGGCAGCGCTTATCCCTGGGATACCGGAGGCGGCTGTGTGGGTAATGAAATCTGCAATGCTGACCTGGTAGTGCAGGGCAAGGTGGGTATCGGGACCACAAGCCCTAATTCTCCCCTACATGTAATAGGAACGGTTAACGCTGAGGCGTTTCAGGCCTTTGAGACAAACGGCGCCTACGCCTTTATGGAGCGGGGGATTGATAATGACGGCATTGTACAGTTTGGGGGATTTAACGTTGCTACAACATCATTTACAGATACTCGTATTGATGGTGTCCCGCTGGTTCTCCAAAGCAGATCCGGCGGCAACGTCGGCATCGGGACGGCGAGTCCAATAAACAGATTGGATGTACGCAGTGCGCCAAGTCAGAACATTCTTTCCGCAGTTGAAACCACGTCAAATAAAGGCGTATGGATTGGACATGACGGCACACAGGGCATAATAAGGACTACTTTTGATGCAACTGGAGGTTTTTCTCCCTTGACTTTCCAAACAAGTAATGCAGACAGAATATATATAACAACCACCGGCAACGTGGGCATTGGGACGGCGAGCCCGGGGGCGAAGTTGGCGGTGGCAGGAGAAATCAATGCCGGTTCCGCAGCGGACAAAACCGTTTTTCATAAAGGAAACTTAATACTTATAACGTGTGGTTTTTCATGGACACCGCACCCAGGGGGGTGGGCTGAACGTATCTGGACCAGCGGCGATTGCGGCGGGGTGGCGAAATTACCCTCCCAGTATGCCAACAGCATGAGGGCGATTAGCGGAAGCGATTGGAACGGGGATCGGCTGATATACTGCAATTCGGACACACTGCGGGTATTTCAGCCCGCCTCCTACAATGCCTATGCCAGATGCGACTATCTCTGCTGGGATTAAGATAAATAGGGACAGCGACCATTTTCTTATTTCCAAAAATCCAGGAATGCTTCTAAAATAATATTTGACAATTGCAGAATAATAGATTATACTTATTTACGGAAAGGCAGTAAGACAGAGGATGAGCAGGCTGGAGGATATGTAGATGAAGAATAGGGCGGTTGTATCTGAGAGAGGAACGGTGACTATCCCTGAGCCGATCAGGGAGGCGGCGCATATACATCCCGGCGATTTAATTGAATTTAAGCCAGAGAGGGATAGGATTGTCTTAAGACACCTCATTGTAAAACATTCGGAAGAGGAAGCTCTTATGAGCAGCAGCGATTGGGAAAGATTTGACAGGTTAGTACAGAAACAAATGAAAAAGGATGAACGCACAAGCTATACCGATTTAGAAGAGGCCAAACAACACTCACCCGGACTAAGGCGTAAAAGAACCGCAGAAAATCTGCGATAATGGTTATAAACTATCTAAAGAGCTACGACCGTTCTTTTGGGAAACTCAACGGCCGTCTTCAAGAAAAAACCATTCTTGCGATTGATAATTTCCTGGATTTTATAAAGACCCGTCAGAAGCCAGAGGGCCTGGGTTTAAAAAAGGTCTATAAGAATTACTGGGAAATAAGGCTGGATATCAGAAACAGGATAATCTTTGAGTTAAGGGCTAATACCATAAATTTCGCCTTTGCAGGCGGCCATAACGCGGTTAAGCGATTCCTAAAAGGAATTTAGAAAATAGGGAAAAAAACGATGGCAGGGCTGCGGAGGACTGCGCAAAATCTCCCGGGACTATTGGGCGAAAGCGATTCTGCTTGAAAAGCGGTGATTTTTGAGGTATACTTTTATTAGGAAGGAAAAGGTTAAAAAACAGCCGATAAAGGTTACCCTGGCAGGTAACCAGCGGGTAAACCGTAAGAGCTGCGAGAGGTAAGAAGGTGATGCGAAAAAGAAAAAGCTCACCTTTATCGGCCGCAATTATAAGGAAATAAGGCATCCGGAATTTTCTGGGTGCTTTTTTGTTATGGCAAAAAAGATCCTGCTTATAGATGATAATCGCCTGACCAGAGAAATCAACGGCTCTGTCCTGGAGCAGGCCGGCTATAAAATCGTTAGCGCAAGCGACGGCAGCCAGGGGCTTAAGAAGCTGGAAGAGGAAAAAATAGATTTGATTATTCTGGACCTGATTATGCCCGGCATTGACGGATTTGAATTCCTTAAGCTCTGTAAGAAGAATCCGCTGACCCAGCATATTCCGGTAGCGGTCTTAACCATACGGGATTCTCCGCAAGACATAGAGACGGCAAAGAGATTAGGGGCTGAGGTCTGTCTGATAAAGCATAAAATGCGCCCAAAGGCTCTTTTGGACTCGGTAAGGATAATTTTAGGCGAGTGACATTAGTTAATGACATTTCTTGAGTTAGTAAAGAGAAGACAGAGCGTAAGAAAATACCTGCCCAATCCAATTTCCCGGGAAGTTTTAGATAGATG
>Ga0156239_171_pt1 | contig 19800 bp, 15 predicted proteins | sample RifCSPlowO2_12_FD_107886 | JGI IMG/M metagenome (GOLD analysis project Ga0156239, IMG submission 107886) | Omnitrophica WOR_2 bacterium RIFCSPLOWO2_12_FULL_46_30 | reverse complement strand
TGGCCGGGCGAGACACCGTTTGAAGTCATTGTAGGAGCAATCCTGACCCAGAATACCAATTGGCAGAATGTTGAAAGCGCAATTAACAATTTAAAAAAGGCAAAAGTGTTAAACCCGCGTAAGCTGTATTCTTTACCCTTGGCAAAATTAGCCCGGCTTATCCGGCCCTCGGGTTACTATAATATCAAAGCCAGACGCCTGAGGTCATTCTTAGATTTCTTATTTAAAAATTATGGCGGAAGCCTGAAAAAGATGTTTAGCCGGGATTTAGACAGCTTAAGGCGTCAGATTTTAAATGTAAAAGGCGTCGGCCCTGAAACAGCGGATTCTATACTGCTTTATGCCGGCGGCTATCCTGTATTTGTGGTGGATGCCTATACCAAAAGAATTTTCTCCAGGAAAAAGCTCATTAGCGAAAATACCGGCTATCATCAGGCGCAGGGAATATTTATGCGGGGCATTAAAAAGGATGCGGGATTATATAATGAATACCATGCCCTCATCGTGCGCTTAGGCAAAGAGATTTGCAAGAAAAATAATCCAAAGTGCGAAACGTGTCCGATAAGATGATAGCGTATAACGTAGAGCGTATAGCGTGTAGCGTATTGTTTTTTCTGGTTTTTGGTTTTGCCGCCTTGGCGGCACCCCGCCTTGGCGGTGGCTGGTTTCTGGTTTCTCCCGGATATGGATATGAACATCCTAAATACGAAATAGATGCCTCTATTGATACCGCCAGACATTTCATTCAAGCAAAGCAGAGGGTAACCTTTGTCAATAATTCTGATAAATCAACATCGCAAATATATTTTCATATCTATCCGCATCGTAAGTATAATAAAGAAGAAAAGAATTTTATCCTGAGATACGCGGCTTATTTTAAAGTCAATCCCTTTCCCGAAAGATTTAGGACCGGAGACCTAAAAATAAATACAGTCTCCTCAGAAGGCAAAAGTCTTAAATACGCTATCGAAGGAAAAGACAATACCATCCTGAGGATTGATTTAGACAAGGAAATCTCACCCGGTAGAGCGGTTGTTCTGGACTTAGATTATCTGGTGGTCATTCCCCATATGTATGGAAGATTCGGCTGGCATAAGAATATTACCAGCCTTTTGCGCTGGTATCCCATACTATCAGTCCTGGATAAAGAGGGATGGCATAATTATCCCTTTTATCCCTATCACCAGCCATATTTTTCAGAGGCGGCTCTATATTCAGTTAAACTGACGGTGCCCGGAGGCGAGGTAGTTATCCATAGCGGAATATTAAAGAGCGAGGCTCGGAATGCCGATGGAACCAGGACGCTTTTTGTTGAATCCGAACTGCCGTTACGAGATTTTGGATTAACCTTAAGCCCGGATTATAAAGTAAAATCCCTGGAAACGGAAGGAATAAAAATAAATTCTTATTATTTGGAAGGCGATGCTCTTTACGCTCAAAAGGCGCTGGATTCCGCGGCAGGTTTAATTAAATTTTATGCAGAGAAGTTTATCCCTTATCCTTATAAAGAATTTAATATCGCGCCGAGTTTCCTCGCTTACGGCGGAACGCAGTCATCAAACCTCATCCTCATTGACACCAGGGTATATCGCCTGCCGGAGTTTTTGCAGCGCTATTTTGATTTTCTGATTGTCCATGAAACCGGGCACCAGTGGTTTTACAATATCGTTGGCTCTGATGAATATAAGGAAATGGTTATTGATGAAGGAATGAATTCATCTTTTGTTCTGCAGTACTTAGCGCAGAAATATGGACAGGAAGCCGAAGTAATGGTTTTACCTAAAGCTTTAAGCTGGCTTATTCCCAGTTTTTCCTTTCAACGCGCCCAGTTAGACCGCTACAGCTTTGTGGCTAAAAATGGATTGGATAGTCCGGTTCAGGGAGAGCTTTCCAGCTTTCAGGAGCCAAGCTCTATCTTCTCCATTACCTATGGCAAGGGCTCAAAAATCTGGGAGATGTTAAATTACGCGGTGGGCGAAGAAGTATTTCAAAAAATTATGCAGAGATATTTCAATGAATATACATTTAAGAATATCGCGCTCTCAGATATAAAGGCATTAGCTGAAGCAGAAGCCGGGACAGATTTAAGCTGGTTTTTCCAGCAGTGGTTTAAAACCTCTAAAAAATGCGATTACGCCGTCAAAGAGGTTAAAGATAATAAAGTTATTCTGGAAAATCGGGCTGAAATCCGCATGCCGGTTGAGCTAAAGATAGAATTTGCTGACGGCACTACCCAAAAGTTATCCTGGGATGGCCTGGGAAAAGAAAAAGAATTCTTAATTGAACCTTTTAAAACAATAAAATCCGTCCAGCTAGATCCGGAAAAAAGGCTCTTGGATTTAGACCGGGTGAATAATAATTGGAAACGAAAAATAGACCTCAAGCTGGTTCCTTTATATTATCCGATATACGAAATTCCGGTTTTTCTTAAAGACGACGCCTATAGCTTAGTCTTTGGCCCGCAGATAGGCAGTGATTTAGGGGTAAGGTCATCCTTACAAAAGCCCCAGGATAATATCCTTTATCTTTCCAGCGGCTATAATTTTGGCGAGCAAAGAATAAAAAATGTTTTAGGTTTCCAACAGCGCCATTTGGGCGGCCGGCTGCTTAAATGGGGAATTGAGGCCTTTGATTATAACGATACCAGCGGTAAAGACGATCAGGATGGCTTTAAGCTATATTTACGCAAAGAGCTCTGGCCGGTAAGTTACGGCCTTGCGGACGAGAACGACCACCTCAGCCTGTATCTTTTAAAGAACCGGGATTTTAAAAGCGCTTTAACCTCCGGGGGATTAGAAGATATCCGCAATCTCTATTACCGCCGGCAGGACGAGGCAATCATCGGCTTGAATTTGAAGCTCGGCAGATACGGGCCATACCCGGATTTGCTTAACGGCTGGAAATTTATTTCAACTTTAGAAAATGCCGAACATTTTTTAGGAGGAGATACATTTTTCTGGCGCCTGGCTAACGAGTTAAGCCGCTATGGCTCTCTTTATCCTAAACAGGCAATAGCCGCGCGATTTAAATTGGGCTTAGGCTATCCTCCCGATAAAGGGCTGTTTCAATTGGGAGGAGAAAACGGTTTAAGAGGGTTTGCTTATAAAACCATCAACGGTTCGCAGGCGCTAATGTTTAACCTTGAATACCGCCAGGATTTAATTGATAATCTGAATGTAAGATTTCTGGATAATATCCTTGGCTTAGATAAAATTCAAGGAGTGGGATTTTTTGACATCGGAAAGAGTTGGTTTACCAGTTTCAACGAGCGCAGTTTTAAAAAGGACGCCGGCCTGGGCTTACGTTTGCATTTTACCCTGGGCTCATTCCTGGAGAAATTTGTCCTTCGCTTAGACGCGGCTTTAGCCCTAAGCCAACCCAAAGCCAAGCGGCATTACTGGCTTGGCTTTGGCCATATGTTTTGAAGAATAAATCATTAAAAATTTTTATTTCTCTGGCAACGGTTATTTTATTGCTGTTGGCAGGAGAAATAGCTTTGAGGCTATTCTGGGAAATGGCCCCTGCTGTGCGCCGGCCGTTTTATCAAAGAAGCAAAAACCCCTTTATCCGCTATAAGCTTATTCCCAATGCCGAATCAGGAAATGTCAAAATAAATTCAGCCGGCTGGCGCGGCCCGGAAATAAATATCCAAAAACCAAAAGATACCTATCGTATTTTAATGTTAGGCGATTCGGAATTATTTTCAATATTATTACCCGAAGAGGACAGCCTCAGCCGTCAGCTGGAGAAGCTCCTAAATGAGAAGTCAGGGGGGATAAAATTTGAGGTGGTTAATAGCGGGGTGGAAGGGTATAATACCTTCCAGGAGTTTGAGGTTTTAAAGGCTCAGGGCCTTGGCTATCGTCCGGATTTGGTAGTCCTGGATTATGTCTTGAATGACCCGGAGCCGGGTGAGTACTATTTTGGAGACAATTTTCTCACCCGCAACAGCGCAATCTACCGGTATATCCTTTATCGGATTAAGAAAGGCCTGATCAGAATGGAGCGCAGAAGGCTGCGTATCAAGACCGAAGCGCAGCATTTTAATTATCTTCATAGCGGGATATCCTTCATACATTTGAAAAAGGCGGTTCTTGAGATGGCCTCACTGTTAGAATCGTATAACATCAGGCTTGTGGTAAATATTTTTCCCGTTTCAAGCCTTGCGGTAAAAGACTTTAAAGAAAATTATCCTTACCGGCACATCCACAAACTAATAAAAGGGATAGGCCATCAAAATATTATTTATGTGGATGCGATAGAGGAGTTTAACCGCTTAGGGATGAGCCCCCAGAGCGTTTCTATTAACTATGAATACAATGAGTCGCACAAAAATGCAAAGGCCCTTGGCGTAATGGCAGACCTTTTATGCAGGATATTGAGAAAAAATAATCTAATTCCGAACACACGGTTTAATGCCCCGTAGGCAGAATTCGCCGATTGACAGAAAAGCAAAATTATGCTAATCTAAAAAAACAGCGAGTATAAATATCGCCCATACGCTCAATATGGCAAAGAGAATATTGGTTATAGACGATAGCAGGTTGAATTTGGGAATTATCAGCCAGGCATTAAGCCAGGCCGGATTCGAAGTGGCTACAGCAAATAATGGAAATGAAGGGCTGGAAAAGTTCAAAAAAGAAAAAATAGACCTGGTAATCCTGGACCTTATTCTGCCGGGACTCGATGGTTTTGGTTTTCTTCAGATTTGCAAAAATGACCCTTTGATAAAACATATACCGGTTATTGTATTAACGGGCCGGGATTCCCTTGAAGAGATAGAAAAAACAAAAAGGCTGGGAGCGCTTGAGTGTTTTGTAAAACACAGGATGCCGCCGAATAAAATAAAGGACTATATAAAATCATATTTTAATCAATGGAAGTAAAAGCTCAGCGCATTCATTTCCGCAGCAGCCCTCCCTGACGTATCGTCGGGCGGCCGCAGCCGCCTTTAACCCGTACATAAACAGAAGTCCAGTGATTATTAAGTGATAAAATATAAAAAAATAAGGATTGGCAAAAAATATATTGAGGCGCTCTGGGTCAGGCTTCAGAGAAAAAATCTTATCTTGCTTCGCGGAGCCAAAGGTTATGTTATGTGCGGTTATCTTAATCTGAGCGCCGCGCAAATGTTCAAGGATGCGGCAGTAAAGATTACCGGCGTATCTACTATTGAAGAAGCGCTAAAAGCTTCTGTCCATTCTTTAAGCCATCCGGCGAGAAAATTAGGCATATCTAAAGGCCAGCCAATAAAGGATGTCCTCAGGATTATCGCCTGAAGCATACTTTGCGGAGCTTTTGTCTAAAGACGCGTCTTTATGAGCGCTGTTGCCTGATTTAATTTTTCTGGTAAGATATAGGCAATCCGTAGAACAAGAAAATCGCCTGCGGCAGATGATTTTTCCCGCCCCTCTATTATCTTTTGGGAAGGCGGGATCCCGCCTCGTTATTTAAATAAAGGGCGGGACAGCTACGATTTTCGCAGTGGCTTTGGCTATGGGAAGCCAAACCACTGCCTTCTGGCTTGTGGTATGGGAAAGTGTTTTACCTGTGCCCATAAGGGTATACTTTCCTGTACCAAGATAAGGGGAGGTATTGACAGGATGATTTACCGGTTTACTGACGAACTGGGAACGTTCGTAGTGGAAGACCCCCATAAGCATAATCTCTATTTTCCGCTGACGGATAAAGAGGGGCGCCTTTTATGCTCTATCAGCCCGAATTTAGCCGGAGACATAAAGCGGGATAACGGGCATTTCCTGACGGCCCCGGCAAGCATTGAGGATTTAAGAAGCAATCTCCTGTGCCGGAGAGATTTCTTTATCAAAACCGGAAGCCAAACAATAAGATGCTCGTATCCCTATCAGGACAGGCTGGAAGCGGGATTTCTCTATCATAAAATTGTCAAAAAGACAAAATCCCTGGAAATGGAGATTCTCAATTTTGTTCCTTTTGATACCCCGGTTGAGATTATGCGGGTTACCCTGAGGAACAGAAGCAGCAAAGCCATAAAAATCATTCCCACCTCTTTTATTCCCCTCTACGGCAGAGCTGAGAAGAGTTTAAGGGACCACCGCCACGTTACCTCGCTTTTAAACCGGGTCTATTTAGATAAATTCGGGCTCCGGCTTAAACCGACAATGGTATTTGACGAAAAGGGGCATAAGGCGAATGAAACGATTTATTTTGTCCTGGGCTTTGAAGATGAAGGACAGCCGCCCGCAGGACAGTTTCCCACCCTGGATTATTTTTACGGCCAGGGGGATGCTGTTTTTCCCGATGCCATAGAAAAGAATCTAAGGCCTGCCCGAAAGAAGCTTGCGGAATTTGACGGCAAAGAATCCTGCGCGGCATTCAGGTTTAAAGAGAAGGGACTAAAGAAATCCCAGGCAGTCAGTTATTTTCTGCTCATGGGCATAGCTGAGAGCGAGGCCGAGATAAGAAATACGTTTAAGAAATTGAATTCCCCGGAAAAAATCAGGAAGAGTTTTGAGCAAACCAGGAAATATTGGCTCGGATATCTATCAGGCCTGGAATTTGATTTTAAGGACAGGGATTTTAATAACTGGCTTTCCTGGGTAAAGCTCCAGCCGGCCCTGCGCAAGCTCTTTGGCTGTTCATTCCTGCCCCATTTTGACTACGGAAAGGGAGGAAGGGGCTGGCGCGACCTCTGGCAGGATGCCCTGGCCCTGCTTTTGACTCAAGCCGGGGAGAAGAAAGCCAAAAACTTTATTCTGGACAATTTTAAAGGCGTCCGGATTGACGGCTCCAATGCCACCATCATTACTAAGGATGGGCAGTTTATCTCAGACAGAAACCGTATCATCCGGGTCTGGATGGACCATGGCATCTGGCCGTATTTGACCCTGCGCTTATATATGAATAAAACCGGAGACCTGGATATCCTTCTTAGAGAGGCCAGCTATTTTCAGGACCACCAGCATAAGAGGGCAAAGGAAATAGACCTTTACTTTCCCCATAAGGATTATACCCTGCGCGATAAAAACGGGAAAATCTATAGCGCAAGTATCCTGGAGCATATCCTGGCCCAGAGTTTGGTTCAGTTTTTTAACGTGGGCAGGCACAACATCATCCGTTTAGAAAGCGCTGATTGGAATGACGGATTGGATATGGCGCCTGAGCACGGAGAGAGCGTTACCTTTAGTTTTATGTATGCCCATAATTTAAGAGACCTCTGTGCATATTTAGAAAGGCTTAAGGAAAAAACTAATAAGCTCAGTATTTTAAAAGAATTAACCTTTCTTTTAGATGCAAAGCTCAAGCCCCGATACTCTGATTTCAAATATAAGCAGAAAAGGCTCAACGAATATCTGGGAAAAGTCAGGAATTTAAGCGGCGAAAAGGTTAGCCTGGATATTGATGCGTTGATCCTGGATTTAAAAAGCAAAGCCGGGCACTTATTCCAATGGTTAGGCAGGAAGGAGTGGCTGAAGGAAGGGTTTTTTAACGGCTACTATGATGAGCAGGGAAAGCGGGTGGAGGGGAAAGCTCATAAGGCAGGCCTGCCTGTCCGGCAGGCAGGCATCAGGATGCTTTTGGCCAGCCAGGCATTTGCCATTATGAGCGGCGCCGCCTCCGAGAAACAAGTTAAGCAGCTCTGGCGAGCCATAAAAAGATATCTGCAGGATAAGCAGCTGGGAGGATTCCGCCTGAATACGAATTTTAATTCGCACCATCATCTTGACCTGGGAAGGGCATTTGGTTTTTCCTACGGCGATAAGGAAAACGGCGCATTTTTTAACCATATGGTGGTGATGCTTGCCAATGCCTTATACGCGAGAGGTTTTGTTAATGAAGGTTTTGAAGTAATCAATTCCATCTATAAAATGGCAACTCATAATCGGGCAAAAATCTATCCTTTGATTCCGGAGTATTTTAATAACGAAGGAAGAGGCCTTTATCTTTATTTAACCGGTTCAGCCAGCTGGTATATCTACACCTTGTTAGAAGAAATCCTGGGGATAAAGTTTGCTCTCGGGGATATTTATTTAGAGCCCAAACTTAGCGCGGGTAATTTTTTCAAGCAGGAGATTGAAACCAGGTTTAAATTACAAGGAAAGCCATTAAGGGTTATTTTTGCCAGAGGCAGAGAAAAAAATAAAAAGGGCGGGGTTTACAAAATAGAAGAAGCCTACCTGGGAGATAAAAAAATTATGCCGCGCTCAGGCAGGTATATTATTAAGAAAGAAGAGCTGCGTAAAGCAGAAAACATCATAAAGGTATATTTAAGCTAACCCCTTCACCTTTTCTCTTAGGCCCAGGGCAATTGCCTCGTAGTCATCCTGCGGATGGTATTTTCCTCCCGCCTCTTTCAGCTCTTCCCGGGTGCAGGCTTTTCCGAAGATAACTCTAATAGGATATGGCCGGGGTAAAAATTTTCCCCTTGGCCAGGCAGGGTATGATCCCTGGATATAGCAGGGGATGACCGGGGCGCCGGTTTCCTTGATTAATATTCCCACGCCCTTCTTAAATTCTTTCACCTCGCCGTCAATAGAACGTTCTCCTTCCGGGAAGATACAGAGCGATTTATTATTCCTTAAAACATAGGCTGCTGCCTGCATGGCATCGGTTAAGTTTACCGCGGGATCAATAGCAATGAGCCGGGCAATTTTTACCGCCCACCTGATTACAGGATGCAGGAAATAGCCGCTGTAGCCCAAGAAAAACAGGTTAACCTCGGCTTTTGCTGCCATGCTTGCAGCTATAAGGAAGCCGTCTAAATAACTGGCGTGGTTTGGGCAGATAATAAAGGGTTTATAGATAGGCAGATTTTCTTTTCCCTTAATCCTTAAGAAACAGAATGTCCCGAATAATAAATTGAAAAAATTCAGCATTATAAAGGAAAAGGCCTTGTCTAATGCGCCGGGATGGAGGTTGATTTTATCTAAAATTCCCGCGGCAGGCGCCTCTTGAATAATCTGGCTCCAGACGGGGCTATGCCGGGAAACTCGCGTTTCTCCTTTCCCGGGCTTTACGAGCTGAGCTATTTTAGCGAGCAATTCTCTTACGGTAAAAATTTCCGAGAAGCCGGTATCAGGAATACTGATATTAAATTTCTTCTCTAAAGCAATTGCCAATTCCACGCGCCTCAAGGAATCAATCCCTAAATCCAATTCTAAATGATCATTCATGCTAACCCTCATTTTTAATTCCCGGGATAAAAACTCTAAGAGCTCATTTTCCCCGTCAGAGGATACCGGGGGGAAAGCGCTGCCCGGCTCTTCTCTCTCGGCTGCGGGGGCTTCTTCCGGCTGTCCTTTGATTTTAGCCGGCGCCCGCGTTAAATGCCCGGATTTTATTTCATATCTCTTAAGCTTTCCTAAACGTGTCCTGGGTAATTCCTCTCTGGCAACGCTAAAGCCCATAATCCGCTTGTAGGAGGGCAGTTCCTTAGAAAGATTCTCTAAGAGCCAGCGGATTTTTCCCTGGATGTTTACCTCTTTGGTTTTGCGAAAATACTCAATATTCGGAAAGACCAAAGCATGCAGTGAAGAGAGGCCGCCAGCGGTAGTTTCCAGAACGCAGATTTCTTTTATGTAAGGGCTTTTAAGATAATGGGCCTCAATTTCCTCGGGGTAAATGTTTTTGCCGCTGGAAAGGACAATTACCTCTTTAGAGCGTCCGGTAAGGTAGAGGTATCCATCCCGGTCAATATATCCCAAATCGCCGGAATAAAACCAATCATCTCTTAAGACCTCCGCGGTTTCCTTCGGTTTTTTGTAATAACCTTTCATTACATTTGGGCCCTGGATTAAGACCTCCCCGATATGCTCGCGATCAGGATTATGGATGCGGATTTTTACTTCCGGAACAGGTAGGCCTACCGAGCCGAATTTTATGCGGCAGATCGGATTAAAGGTAACCACCGGCGCAGTTTCAGTCAGGCCATAGCCCTCTAAAATAGTAAAGCCAAGAAGGGTTAGTTCATAAGCTACCTTAGGCGCTAAGCGCGCGCCTCCGGAGGCAAAAAAGCGTAAAGAGGGCCCAAAGTTCCGGTGCAATTTTTTTAAAAGGATTTTATTTAGGTTGAACCGGAAGAGCTTGCGCGGGACGCCGGTAACTTTTAAGACGGATAGGACTAAAGACGGTTTTTTGAGCTTTTCAAATATTGCTTTATGCAGCAAATAATAAAGCTGGGGCACGCCGACTAAAACTGTAGCCTGCGCTTCCCGCAGGCAGCGTAAGAGGTCATCGGATTTTAAGCTGTTTAAAAAGGTTACCTGCCCGCCGCTCAATAGAGGAACGAGCAGCGTAACCATAAAAGGATAAGAATGGTGCAGCGGCAGCAGCGAAAGGACATTATCCTGCGCGCCGATTAATCCGAGTTTTACGATACTGTCAAAATTAGAACAGAAGTTTTTATGGGTAAGCATTACCCCCTTGGGGGAGGCGGTGGTTCCGGAGGTATAAAGGATGGAAGCGATGTCGCCGGATTTGTTCTCCAATATTAAATCTGTCCTGGCTTTCGCTTGAGTAATCTCGCTAAAGGGATAAAATACCGCCTTTTTAAAAGAAAGGATATTTTTCAGGAAATCCTTGAAAGGAAGATGAAGTTCTTCCGAGGTAAAAATAATTTTTGCGCCTGAATCCCGCAGGACATTATTCACTTCATAAGGGGTGAGCTTCGGGTCAATAGGAACGGCGGTTGCGCCAATAGCCATAATCCCAAAATAGATTGCCGGCCAGTAGGGCGAATTTTCCAGAAGGATGGCAACCCGTTCTTGTTTCTCTATCCCTTCCTGATTCAGGAAGGCCGCCACTTTCAGGCTTAGATTATACATCTGGCCATAGGTATAGGTTTGATAAGCAGCGCCTTCTTTTATCTGGCAGGCAGGAGCATCGGGATGAGTTTTGGCGGATTCCTCAAATCTTTTAAACAGGTCATATTCCATAATTTCATTATAACTTGAATTTGGTGACAGGTAAAGAGAAAAAGGGTATAATAAAGCAGAGTCAAGAGTCAAGAATCAAGAGTCAAGAAAAAAAATAAAATATGGAAAATAAAAAGTGCGGCATAGTGGCTATTGTAGGCAGAACAAATACAGGCAAATCTACCCTGCTTAACTATATTTTGGGTAAAAAGGTGGCAATTGTTTCTAAGATTCCCCAAACCACCCGCAATATTATTCGGGGCATACTTACTGAAAAAAGGGGCCAGATTATTTTTGTGGATACCCCGGGAATTCACAAGCCAAAGCACCGTTTAGGAAAATATATGAATATTTTAGCTGAAGATTCAGCAAGCGGCGCGGATCTGATTATGCACCTGGTTGATTCATCAGAGAGGGTAGGCGAAGAGGAGGAGATGGTGGTAAATTATCTTAAAGCTGCCAGCGCACCAATAGTCCTTGCCTTAAACAAAATAGATTTGGGCGGAAAGTTTGTCCCCGAATATCTTAAATTATGGGAGGAAAAGAAAGGTAAGACGCTTCAGGAGTTAGGAGATGCTCTTATTGTCATTCCTATTTCAGCCTTAAAAGGAACAAATATTGACCGGCTCCTGGAGGTCTTATTTTCGCATTTACCTGAAGGGCAGGAGTTATATCCGCAAGAGGTAATCTCGGATTTTTCAGAGCGGCTTAGCTATGCAGACATAATCCGCGAGAAGCTCTTTGAATGCATGCGCGAAGAATTACCTTACTCAATCGGGGTTTTGGTGGATGAGATTGCCGAGCGTTCAAAAAAGCTTACCTATATCAGAGCAGATATTCTTGTAGAGCGGGATTCGCAGAAGGCAATTGTCATCGGAGATAAGGGCAAGGTTATGAAAAACGTGGGTAGTTTAGCCCGCAAAGAACTGGAAGGCGCACTTGGCAGAAAGGTTTATTTAGAGCTCAATGCCAAGGTAAAACCCGGCTGGCGCCAGGATACGGAAATCCTGAGGCAGATGGGGATTATCTTATAAATATGCGCCCATTCAGACCGCATTCGGGGGACACAATACTTAATTAATTTCTCGGGAATAAATAAGTAGTGTGTCCCCCGAATTCCAGACACGTTCTGGAGTGGAAGCTGGAAAGGCGGCTGGTAGATAAGATTAAACGGCTTATGCTGCAGATGGGGATTATTTTGTCATAAATATCTCCTTGTAAACCCGGCGAGCTTATACTACAATATCAACGATGGATGTGCGCATTTACTATGAAGATACGGACTGCGGCGGGGTGGTCTATTACGCCAACTACTTAAGATATTTTGAGCGCAGCCGCACCGAATACTTAGAAAGCAAAGGCGTATTTGTTAAGGAATGTGTTCCCCGGGGTTTTTTCTTTGTGGTTGCGCATCAGGATATTGATTATAAGGCGCCGGCTTATTATGCCGATGTCTTAAGCATTGAGACTAAGATTTCCAAGCTCGCTTCAGCCAGCATTACTTTTGATTATATTGTCAGGAATAAGAAAACCGGTCAGCTCATTGTTACTGCCAGCACGATAATGGCTTGCGTTAACCAGGATATCCAGCCGATAAAAATTCCCCGGGAAATAAGAGAGAAGCTTGCTTCTTAGGCTATGATTGCTCAACCTGTGGTACGATGATTAATCGCAAAAGGCTGATTAGATTAACTCAAAAATTAATTCAGATAAATTCCGAGAATCCTCCCGGTAATGAGCTTGAGATTGCGCGCTTCCTCCGGCGGTATATGGAAGCTTTTGGGCTGAAGTGTAAGTCCTATGAATTTGCGCGCCAGCGGCCTAATTTAGTCGGGCTGTTAAAGGCAAATTCTAAAGAAGCAAAGACAATTCTTATCAGCCCGCATTTAGACACTGTCCCTGCCGGAAGGGGCTGGAAATTCCCGCCGTTTAAGGGCGTAGTAAAAAATGGCAGGATTTATGGCCGGGGCGCAACGGACTGCAAGGGTAATCTGGCCGTGGCAATAGAGGTTCTAAACAGCCTTATAGAAGATAAGGCAAGATTAAAAAATAATATCCTTTTTGCCGCTACTGCCGATGAGGAGTCAGGCTCAACCTTAGGATTGATTCCCCTGCTTAAAAAAAATATGCTCAAAGCGGATTATGCCCTGATTTTAGATTCCGACGAATTTGATGTCGTTATTACACAAAAGGGTTTAATCCATTGTAAAGTTTCGCTATTCGGCCGCAAGGCGCACGGAGCCTATCCCTGGAAGGGAATAAACGCGATAAATATCGCCAGCAATATAATCCAGGATTTAAAAAGGTATAAATTTAGCTACCGCAAGCATCCTCTTTTGCGCGAACCGACTATGAATATCGGCACCATCCAGGGCGGAGATAAGGTAAATATGGTTGCCGACTGGTGTGATTTCGAGATAGATGTGCGCTATCTTCCGGGAATGCCGGTAAAAGCTCTCTTAAGCGGGATAAAAAAGCTTATTGCCGGAAGGGCAAAAAGATTTAAAATAAAAATTAACGGGCTGCAGAGCCCTTATGCGATTGCCGGGGGGTATCCCCTGATTAGTTTTTTACTTAAGGTATGGCGTAAGCATCATCCCCCAAGCAAACTAAGAGGCTCTGAAGGAGCAACCGTGATTACCTTTTTCAAGGATAAGGGTATTCCGGCAATAGCAACCGGCTTTGGCTCCTCCGGGTGCGCGCATATCAATGATGAGTACGCCGTGATTGATAAGCTCTATTCTGGAGCAAAGGCATTAGAGGAATTCCTGAAAGGACTAAAATGAAGATATATCTTTCCGTTACTAAAAAACCTAAATTAAAGAAACCGATTTTAATCTGCGCCTGGCCGGGGATGGGCGAGGTCGCGCTTAAATTGGGAAGTTATATAAAGGATCAGCTGAAAATGGAGGAGTTTGCGGCTCTAGAGGCCCCGGAGTTATTTCCTCCCGCAGGTATCTTGATTGAAAATAATCTGATTCAGCTGCCCAAGCCGGGGCTGGGCAAGTTTTGGTTTTATAAAACCAAAAGCGGGCAAAACGACTTAATTCTTTTTTTAAGCAGCGCCCAGCCGTTATTAGAGCATGCCTATGAATATTGCAGAAAAATCCTGGCCTTAAGTAAAGAATTCGCGGTGAAAAAAATTATTACCTTTGCGGCTATGCCCCAGGCTATTGACCACACGGTAACGCCGGAGGTCTGGTTTGCCGCAACTAATAAGAAGGCCAGCGATGAATTAGAAGCCCCGCATTTAGGGCTCAAGGCCCTTAGCTCAGGCCAGGTAAGCGGATTGAACGGTTTATTATTAGGCATTGCCGGAGAAATGGGCATGGAGGGGATATGCCTGTTAGGTGAGATTCCGCTCTTTACCATCCAGATAGAGAATCCCGGGTCATCACTTGCCATTTTGAATAAGCTCAATCAGCTATTAAAGCTTAATGTGGATACCAGCGCGCTGGCCAGCCAGGCAAAGTTTATGGAACAGGAGATAAATAAACTCATTGATTTTATTCAGGCGCCGGAACAGCATTCCGGCCCCATTGGCGAAGAAGAGATAGAGAAGATTAAAAAATCCTTAAACCTCTATACCAAGCTGCCGCAGTCTGCCCGGGAAAAGATTGAGAAGCTCTTTGCCGAGGCAAAACAGGATATTGCCAAAGCCAATGAGCTAAAGAAAGAATTAGACCAGTGGAATGTCTATAAGGAATACGAGGATAGGTTCTTAGACCTCTTTAAGAAACCCAAAGAGAAGGAAGAGAAACAGCATAATTAAAACGGTCTTGAGGCGTCAAGGTTGCATTAAAGATGAAAAATAAGATAAAAGCGATTATCTTTGACCTGGGCAATGTTTTGGTTGGCTTTGACCACCGCATCGCAGTCAGGAGAATATTAAAACATACCAGCAAACCAGAGCGGGAAATCTACGATTTATTCTTTGATTCCGGGCTCACCCGCGAATTTGAAAAGGGTAAAATTACGCCGGGAGAATTTTTTAAGCAGGTTAAATCGCTCTTAGAGCTTAAGCTTGAGCTTAAAGAATTCCTGCCTATCTGGAATGAGATATTCTTTTCTAAGCCCGAGAGCGAGGAATTTATCGTTTCTTTAAATTCCGGCCTCAAGCTGGTTTTACTTTCCAATATCAACAAGCTGCATTACGATTATATCCGCAATGCCTTTTCTTCCGCTATTGCCTTGTTTGGCCCGGGGAATGTCATTCCTTCCTATATTACCGGTTTTGTCAAGCCCGAAAGAGAAATCTACAATTTAGCAATCCGGAAGACAGGCAGGCCTATAGAGAATATTGTTTATGTAGATGACCGCAGGGATTTGGTTGAAGCAGCCAGAGGTTACGGCCTCAGGGCGGTTCAATTTCAGAATATAGAACAACTAAGGCAGGAATTCCAGAACTTAGGTGTAATTGAAAATGCGCATTCGCCTCTTTAAGAAAAATAAATTAATCGGACAGTCGGCTGTGCTTGCCTGTCTTGTTTCCTGCCTCTTCTCTGGCTGCGCAGTTACCGGCCCTTATGTCAGCGAAGAGGAAATCCGGCAGGCCAGCGATGATTTAAAAGTCAAGGCATTAAAATTTCAGATTGACGAGCTCACCAAGGTAAATAATATCGGCTATAAATTGATTTTTAGTTTACCTGAAGAAGACCGCAAGGGTAATTTTGTATTCTCGGGTTTGCTCTTAAGCGGGCTGGATAGATATTTAGCCAGGCTTTATCAGCTTCCCGCAGAAAAAGGGGTTGTGGTTATCGGTTTAGTTGAGAATAGCCCGGCAAAGAAGAGCGGTATCCAGGCAGGTGATTTGCTGAAAAGGATTGACGGCCTTCCGATTTACGAATTGTCAGATGTGGCGTATATCCTTAATCATAAAGCGCCCAACCAGAGCTTAGAGCTTTCCGTTGCGCGCTCAGGCATAGCGATGAATTTTGATCTTAGATTAATCAGCAAGCCCTTAGATGTGGCATTTCGCATGGTGGATGACCAGGAAGTCAACGCCGGAGCGTCGCCGGATCTGGTGGCGGTTACCTATGGCCTGATGCGTTTCGTTAAAAGCGATGATGAGATTGCCGTGGTCTTAGGCCATGAATTAGCCCATATAGCCAAAGGCCATCATTTAAAAGAATCGGGAATCGGTTTACTTTCCATGCTCGCCGGAATTGCCGCCGGGATTGGCGCGAATAAAGTTTCTCCCGGCTCAGGGGATATAGTGATGCGTTCGGTATCTTCGGCGTTTAGCGCCAGGTTTTCCCAGGATTTTGAGCGGGAAGCCGATTACTTCGGCTTAAAATACGTTCAGCTTTCCGGATTTGATATTGAAGCCGGGGTAGATGTCTGGGAACGCTTTGCCATTGAGGTGCCGCAGAGCATGACCCGGAATTTCTTCAGCACCCATCCTTCCAGCCCCGAAAGGATGCTCCGGCTTAAGAAGATAATTCAGGAATTAAAGTCATGAAAAAACCATCTAAGGATACCATCAGCCGCCTGGCGCTCTATCTGCGCGCCCTGCAGGAATTATCCAAAGACCGCAGCAGCGATACGATTTCATCCCAGGATTTATCCAGAGAATTAAATATCAGCCCGGACCAGCTCAGGCGCGACCTCTGGTATTTTGGCCAGTTCGGCAGGCGCGGCGTCGGTTATTCGGTGGAGAGCTTAAAGAATAAATTGAGCCAGATATTAGGCTTGAATAAGAGCTGGAATGTTTGTATCTGCGGAGTGGGTAATCTAGGCTCCGCGCTTTTGACTTACAAGGGTTTTAAGGAGCATAACCTCAACATCATAGCCGGTTTTGATGTTGAAGCGAATAAGGTGAATAAGAAAAAAAACGGAATAGATATTTATCCTCTGGAAGATATGAAAAAGGTAATTAAGGCCAAAGCCGTAAAAATCGCCATTATTGCCACTCCCTACTTCGCTGCCCCGGCGGTTATGGAAAGATTGATTTCCTGCGGCATAAGGGCAATCCTCAACTTTGCTCCCATAAAATTAGTTGCCCCGCCCCAGGTTAAACTGCGCAACGTAGATTTATCCACCGAGCTCTTTAACCTTACTCACTTTTTATCTCAGGCATAAAAATTTACCAGAAAATAATTCAAGAAAAATCTACCCTGCGGGTAGGGTAATGTCAAATAAATTGTGTAAATTCTTTTAACGGCTTATCCTTCCACTTGTTATTTAAGCGGGTTAGTATGGCATAGATTATCCGGTTTACGCTGTCTTGATTAGTAAAGCAACTCATTGGCCTTGTGCGCCTGCGTACTTCTCTGAATGCTCGCTCTATGACATTGGTGGTTCTGATACGTCTGCGAATAAGCTTTCTGTATTGTTCCATGAATGGTTGGATGGCTCAATACACATATTTTACAAAGGAAAAGAACTAAAGAATAAGCCAATACCTAAGGTAAGGCATAAAAGTAAAGAAACAGCTCTTTTGACAGCAAATTACTGACATTTTTAATTTGCAATAAACCTGACATTTTTAACTTGCGTTCACAGACCTGCAGATTTTTCTTGACAATACAAACATATTGTGATAAAAAGAGAGTGACAATACCATATATAGATATCAGAATAGTTAGAGGGAGGAGCTAAATCTTCAATTGGAAGAAATAAAAAGAAGCCAAGAGACACAAGAAGCGCGTGTCTCTTTTTTGTTTTGCTCTAAAAGATAACAAATGGGAAAAATAATCGGATTAACCTATGATTTAAGGACGGACTATAAGTTCAGGGAGAACGACCCTCCCGACGCCAATGCCGAATTTGACCATCCCCAGACCATTGACTTAATTGCCCGGACCATTGAGTCCCTAGGCCATAAGTGCTTGAGGATCGGCAATGTGGATGACCTTTTAAAGAAGCTTGATAATCTAAAAGTAGACATTGTCTTTAATATCTCCGAAGGCTCATCCGGCAGAAATCGGGAATCGCAGGTCCCCATTGTCCTGGAGATGATGCACATTCCCTTTGTCGGCTCAGACGGCCTTACCCTGGGCTTAAGCCTTGATAAGGCAATGACAAAAAAGATTCTCATTTCCGAAAATATTCCCACTCCAAAATTTTTTGAGACCGATGACCCCACGGATAATATCGCCAAGCTAAGAGCGATGAAATTTCCTCTTATTGTCAAGCCGCGCTGCGAAGGTTCATCAAAGGGCTTAAGCGAGAAATCCCGGGTTGAAAACATAGAACAATTACGGGAACAGATTGGCTATATCGTCAGAACCTATAAGCAATCGGCATTGGTTGAGGAATTTATCAGCGGCAGCGAATATACGGTCGCGCTCATCGGCAATAACCCGCCGGAAATTTTGCCCCCCGTGCAGATTAAGATAGACGGAAGATTAAAATTGGGCGATAAATTTTATACCTTTGCCAGAATTCATTCTGACCGGCTGGAGTATGTTTGCGCAGATAAGATTGATAAGCCCTTGAAAGAAAAGCTGATGAATCTGGCTTTAAGGACATACAAGGCCATAGATTGCCGTGATTTTGGCCGGGTTGATTTCAGGGTTGACCAGGACAATAATCCGTATGTTTTGGAAATCAACCCTCTGCCGAGCTTATCCAGCGCAGACGTCTTTACCTGCATTGCTAATTATCTCAACGTGCGTTATGAAGAGATGATCAGGCGCATCTTAGACGCCGCGCTTACCCGCTGCGGGTTAAACTAGAGAAGCGATGAAAATAGCGCTATGCTGTAGCGTAAAAAAGAGCGAACCGGAAAAACCGCCTGATTACTATTCAGAATTTGACTCCGAAGAAACTGTCCGCCGGCTCTCCCTGACCATCCAGAGTTTTGGCCACGAAGTGGTCATCGTTGAAACCAACAGGCGCGCCAACCTGATCAATTTTTTTCAAAACAATTCGGTGGATTTTGTTTTTAACATTGCCGAAGGCTCGGATTCCCGTTTCAGAGAATCCGAGGTCCCTGCCTTGTTGGACTTCCTGGGTATACCCTATACCGGCTCCAATTCTTTTACCCTGGCCCTGGCCTTAAATAAGGCAATGGCCAAGCGGATATTTAAATACGAGAATATCCCTACCCCAAATTTCCAGGTATTTGATGCGGCCAATACTCCCCTTAATCCGCGGTTGAAATTTCCCCTGATAGTAAAACCAAATTACGAAGGTTCCGGAAAAGGCATCAGCGCCTTAAGCGTGGTCAATAATCAAAATGAACTTTATCGCCAGGTTAGCCAAACGTTATATGCTTACCAGCAGGAAGTGCTGGTGGAAGAATTCATTGAAGGCAGGGAGCTGACCGTGGGGATATTAGCCAACGGGAATATTACCGTGCTGCCGATATTAGAAATTGATTTTTCTGAATGTAAGGAGAGCGGCGAGTTCTTCTATTCCTGGAGAATGAAGGAGTTCCAGGGAAACAGGGAAATGGGGTTGATTCCTTCCTTTTATTGTCCGGCGAGAATTTCTGAAGAGGTCTCCGCAAGAGTCAAAGAAACAGCCCTCAAGGCGCATAAGGCCTTAGGATGTTTAGATATCTCACGCACTGATATCCGTCTTAGTAATGATAACATCCCGTACGTTTTAGAAGTTAATCCTTTGCCCGGGCTTAACCCCGAAGAATCGAATTTCCCGATGATTGCCAAGGCCTACAAAATAGAGTATAGAAACCTGATAAAGACAATTTTAGAAAGCGCCCTGGAAAGATATGAAATGGGCTCGTTTTATCCTCAAAAAACTACCGAGGGAATACATAAGTAGCGCAAATCCGCCCCTGCTGTTTCGTTTTGTTTCGTTTTGTTAGAAGCGAAGCGAAACAAAACGAAACAAAACGGCAGGGGCTCATTTGAGGAGGTGCAAGCTGAATAATATAACCTTAGCTGAAAAATTAAACTATCAATTAGCTTTGCCTTTTTTGCCGGCTAATCATTTAGCCCGC
>Ga0156239_133_pt1 | contig 19820 bp, 19 predicted proteins | sample RifCSPlowO2_12_FD_107886 | JGI IMG/M metagenome (GOLD analysis project Ga0156239, IMG submission 107886) | Omnitrophica WOR_2 bacterium RIFCSPLOWO2_12_FULL_46_30 | reverse complement strand
GAAAAAAATCAGCATTTTCCCTAAGGCAACAAAACCAGGCGTCATTTTTTACTCAAGCTTTCCTGCAATGAGTCCTTACAGCCGCAATACTTTTGAGTATACATCCCCAGGGCCCTTGCCTTCTTATGCGCCTGCCTGAAACCGCACCTGAAATCCCTGAAGAGAAAATCCACCCCCGCCTCTTGCGCTATCCTCTCACCAATATTTTTTATGGCTTTAATATCTTGATAGGGGCTGATTAAAAGTGCGGTGGTAAAGACAGGGAAATTATTAACTCTGGCGAATTCAGCGGTTTTTAAAAGCCGCAGCCTCCAGCAATCGCAGCAGCGCTCTCGCCTTTGGCGGCTAGCGATAGCATTATCGTACTCGGATTCATTATATGCGGGAATATGCGCCGCAAGCTTCTGGGAATTGGCTAAAGTAAGAAAGGCGGATTTTCGCCTGAGGAACTCCTCTTCAGGATAGATATTGGGGTTGTAAAAATATGCCTCAACCTCAAAACCATCCTGGCGTAAAACCTCAAGCGGATAAATAACGCACGGCCCGCAGCAGGTATGTAATAAGACCTTCACTTCAACTAAAGAGCTCTTTCTGCTTTTCTTTCTTTGGATTAAGCCCTAAATGTCCGCAGGCGAGCTCGGTAACCTGCCTTCCCCTGGAGGTGCGTTTAAGAAATCCCGCCTTTAAGAGATACGGCTCAATAGCGTCTGCCAGGGTGTCTACTTCCTCATTTAAGGTTGCCGCTAAGGATTCAATACCCACCGGGCCGCCGTCATATTTTTCGATAACCGCCTTGAGAAATTTCCGGTCAACATCGTCTAGGCCCATAGTATCAATGCCTAAATTATCCAGGGCCCTGGAGGCGGTCGGACAATCAATAACCTTGATTTTATTAACCTGGGCATAGTCGCGGACTCTGCGCAGGAGGCGATTGGCAATGCGGGGAGTTCCCCGCGCGCGCTGGGCAATGCAGGAGGCGCCTTCCGCATCAACTTCCACACTTAAAACCTTTGCCGAATTAGCGATAATCTTAGCCAGGTCTAAAGCGGTATAAAAATCCAGATGGTAAAACATCCCGAACCTTCCGCGCAGCGGCGAACTCAACAGCCCCTGGCGGGTGGTTGCGCCAATGAGGGTAAAGGGTTTCAGGTTGAATTTTATTGTCTTGGCATACGGGCCCTTATCAATCACAAAATCAATCTGGAAGTTTTCCATTGCCGGATAGAGGAATTCCTCAACTACCTTGGAAAGGCGGTGTATCTCATCAATGAAAAAGATATCTCCCTTCTCCAGATTAGTTAATATTCCGATCAAATCCCCCGCGCGCTCAATTGCCGGGCCTGAGGTTGCGGTAATCTTCCCGGACATCTCATGGGCGATAATGTGAGCGAGCGAGGTCTTGCCAAGCCCGGGCGGCCCGGCAAAGAGAATGTGCTCCAGCGGCTCTTTTCTTTGCCTGGCGGCGGTAAGCGCAATCTTTAAATTTTCTACCAATTCCTTCTGGCCGATAAACTCCGATAACTTTGCCGGCCTAAGCGAAAGATTTAATACCAGGTCATCGTCGCTTTCCTGTGTTTTTATTAACCGCGGGGTTAAGAGAGCGCCTTTTTGATTGCCGGTTAATACCGTGTTATACTCTTTAAGCACTGGCGGTAATCCTTTCCTGATTGCGCATCACCTGGACTTCTCCGAAAGTTTCTTTCTGGGCTATGATTATCTCCTTGAGGCGGATAAGCTCAAGCACCGCCAGAAATGTCACTACCAGCTCAAGCTTATTTTTTGCCATAGCAAATAACTCAGAGAGGCAGACAACGGGCTTATTCAGGAAGAGATGCAATAAATCGTGAATCTTTTCCTCAACGGTAAACTCATCCTTGATTACCTCATAGAATAACTCTTTCGGTATATCCTTCAGGGCTTTTGAGAAAGCAGAAATAAGGTCAAAAAGGCTTGCCTCAAAATAGACCTCGCCATTTTCCTGCATCTCGGTAGGCGCCCGGGTAAAAACATTTTGCCTGTCAACTTCCTTCTGGCGCAGCAGCGCCGCCGCCTCTTTATACTTCTCGTATTCAAGCAGTTTTCTGACTAATTCTGCGCGCGGGTCCTCCTCTTCTTGCGGGGCGCCTTCCGGCATAGGCTCGGGAGGAAGCAGCATCCTGGATTTAATATGGATTAAAGTGGACGCCATGACTAAAAATTCGCCGGCAATATTCAAATCCAGAAAGCGCATCAATTCAATGTATTGCAGATACTGCTGGCTAACCGCGGCAATGGGGATATCGTAGATATTTAAATGGTCCTTTTTAACTAAATATAAAAGCAGATCCAGCGGGCCTTCAAAGATATCAAGTTTTATCTTGTAGCTCATTCAATGAGCCCCTGTCGTTTTGCTTCGCTTTTGCCTGCCTGTCGGCAGACAGGCGTAGCAAAACGAAGCAGCAGGGGCGAATTGACTCCGCCGAGTGAGGTAAAATTGGAGAATTCTACCTCATCTTACGAGGCGGAGGTTTCATTTATATTCCGATAACTTCTTTCACCTCTTGCATAGTTTTGAGGGCTACTGTATGGGCTTTTTTAGCGCCTTCCTCCAGTATATCAGATATCCTGTTTTTATTTTTAAGCAGTTCGCTTCTCTTTTCCCGCAGAGGCCATAAATATTTCACCACGATGCCGGCTAATTCCTTTTTACAATCGGTGCATCCGATTTTACTCCCGGCGCAGAGCTGATCAATCTCTTTTTTTCTTTGCGGCGCAAAAAGGGCATAATAGCTGTGCACGTTGCATTTTTCCGGATGTCCGGGATCGCTTAGCTTTATCCTCAAAGGGTCCGTAAACATACTCTGGATTTTACGAGTGATTGCCTCCGGCTCATCTGAGAGGGCTATACAATTATCATAGCTTTTACTCATCTTTCTTGCGTCAATCCCAAGGATACGCCCTGACGCAGTCAAAAGCTGTCTCGGTTCAGGAAAGATATTTTTTTTATAGAGGCCGTTAAATCTTCGGGCGATCTCGCGGGTTAATTCCAGATGCGCAAGCTGGTCTTCTCCTACCGGAACGCAATCCGCTTTGTATAAGAGAATGTCTGCCGCCTGAAGCACCGGATACCCCAAGAAACCGTAGGTGCTTAAATTACGGTTGGTAATTTCGCGCAGCTGTTCCTTATAGGTAGGGCAGCGCTCAAGCCAGCCCAGGGGCGTGATAATTGAAAATACCAAATGCAATTCTAAATGCTCCTTGATCTGTGATTGAATAAAAATATGCGCTTTTTCCGGAGAAATCCCGCAGGCAATCCAGTCTATGACATTATCAAGAATATTTTCTTTCAGCCCTTGCGGCCTTTCATACTCCGACATAAGCCCATGCCAATCCGCAACCATAAAGAAACACTCGTAACCTTCCTGGAGCTCCTTCCAATTCTCAAGCACCCCGAACAAATGTCCCAGATGAAGCTTTCCCGTCGGCCGCATCCCGCTCAAAATACGTTTCACCCCGTTAGACCTCCCTTTAGTCTGTTTTTAAGATCTCTTTTACCCATTCCTGATTTTAAATATTTTTCTCTGCGATAAGCGTCAGCTTCATTCAAATATCCCTCAAAGTAAATTAATTGTAATGGCGCCATATGTTTGGTTGATCTAACACCTTTTTCATTATGTTGTTCTACTCTTAATTTCAGGCTACCGGTAACTCCTGTATAAAATTTCTCATTCTTTTCGCTCTTTAACACATAACAATAATACCAGAGAGGTCTAACGGGGTTCATATTATAATTTCCTGGCAATCTTCTCTATCTCATATGCCTCCAGCACATCGCCTGCCAAACAATCGGAAAATCCAGCCAGAGACAGGCCGCATTCTAAGCCTTCGCTGACCTCGCGCACGTCATCCTTAAAACGTTTTAAGGACTGTAAGGATCCTTCAAAAACCGAAGCGCCGTTACGAATAACACTTACCATGGAAGAACGGGCGATTTTGCCTTTTTCCACATAGCAACCGGCAACAGTGCCGGCCTTGCTTATTTTAAAAACCTGGCGCACCGCAAGACGGCCCAGAAATATCTTCTTCAATTTCGGCTCTAATAGCCCTTCCATTGCGGTCTTTAAGTCATTAACCAATTCGTAAATAACGTTATAGGTGCGTATGCCAATGCCTGCCTTATCTACTTCGGCTTTGGAACGCTCATCAGTCCCGACATGGAATCCCATTATAATTGCGCCTGAGGCCTCAGCCAGAATTACATCGGATACATTGATACTGCCAACACCTTCATGGATAATATTCAATTTTATCTCAGAGGTAGCTAATTTCTTTAAGGACTCATTGATTGCCTCCAGGGAACCGCCGACATCCGCTTTGATAATCAGCTTTAATTCTTTGACTTTTCCTTCTTTGATCTGGTTAGAAAAATCCTCCAGAGACATTGTCTTCACCGGCTTTAATTCTCTTTCACGCAGTTCCTGTTTTCTCTTAACCGTCAATTCCCTGGCCTTCTTCTCATCAGAGAAAACAAAAAACTTCTCGCCTGGCTCAGGTAAACCCGGTAAACCCAATACCTCAACCGATATAGACGGAGGAGCCTCGCTAATCTGCTTACCGAATTCATTAAACATAGCCCTCACCTTTGCAAAATAAGGCCCGGCGATAATTGCATCTTGAGGCCTGAGGGTGCCATTCTCAACCAATAAGGTAACAACACTGCCTCTGCCTTCGCTAACCTTGGCTTCTAAGACCACTCCGCTTGCCAATTTTGTTGGGTCGGCTTTGAGCTCTAACATCTCTGCCTCTAAAAGAATCATCGCTAATAAATCATCAATGCCCTCGCCTGTCCTGGCAGAAACGCCAACGGTAATGGTTTTTCCTCCCCAATCCTCAGGGGTAAGCCCTAATTCCGATAGCTGTTTTTTGACTAAGTCAATGTTAACCTGCGGCTTGTCAATCTTATTGATTGCCACCACCAGAGGCACCCGGGCATCCTTAGCATGGTCAACTGCCTCAACAGTCTGGGGCATAATGCCGTCATCCGCAGCCACTACCAGGACCACGATATCGGTTACCTTAGCGCCCCTTGCCCGCATCGCGCTAAAGGCCTCATGGCCTGGAGTATCCAAGAAGGTTATTTTTCCTTTGGGAAGGCTCACTGAATAGGCGCCGATATGCTGAGTTATCCCTCCATATTCAGATTCAGCAACCTTTGACTTGCGGATCGCATCCAATAACGAGGTCTTGCCGTGGTCAACATGCCCCATAAAGGTAACTATCGGAGGCCTGGGTTTTAATTTTGCCGGGTCGATAACCTCATGCTCCTTCAATAGAAGCTCTTCTTCGCTTGGCTTTCTTTTAATTTGGTAGCCATACTCAGAGGCTATATTTGCGGCCAACTCTTCGCTAACGGCAAAGTTTAAGTGAGCGATGAGCTTATGATCAAGAAGTTTCTTAATCAGGACGACCGGCTTTTCCTGCAGCTTTAAGGCTAAATCCTTCAAGGGAACAGGAAAATCTATTTCAATGGTGCGAGTAGGCTCAGTTTCAATAATCTTAGGTTCTTCTTTTTTAACAAGAAAATCTCCTTCCTGCCTGCCGGCAGGCAGGCGGCGCATGACTTTCGGCGATTTTCGCAGTGGTATGGCAAAGTGTTTTATACTTTCCTGTACCAGAATAACTTCGCTTAGAGGCTCAGGCCTTAATTCTTCTTTGGCAGGAGTTACTGTTACAGGCGGCGCCGGGATTTCTTGCCTTTTAGGTCTCTCTAAAACTTGCGCTGTTTGTGGCGCAGGAGAAACTGGGGCCTTGGGCTTAATTTCCGCGGCCGGCTTAGATACCATCTTCTTGGCCTTAACTACTTTTGGTTTTCTAAGTTTAGCGGCAGCTTTGAAATGAGCCAGCGGCTTGGGCTTTTTTATAGACCTTGACTTGTCCCCCGAAGCGGGCTTGCCTTGAGTTGTCTTGGTTTTTGTGCCTTTAGTTAACATATAGTTATTCCTTAAATGAGCAGATCCCTGACATCTACGATGTCAGGGAGCAAATTCACCCCTGCCGCTTTGTTTCGCTTTCGCTCAACAAAGCGAAACAGCAGGGGTTCATTTGATTAATTTCTTCGCCCCGGCAATAAGCTTCTTTGCCTTTACTTCTCCAATACCCTTAACTTGCGATAGGGCGCCGGTGCTGGCAGCCGCAATTGCATTCAAGCTGCTAAAGCCTGCCTCAGTAAGTAATTTTTTGGTCTTCTCGCCTACGCCGCTCAAGTCACCAAGAGAAAATGCCTCTTTTTTTATTTTGCTTTCTTCCGCGGAGAGGGTTTTTTCTTCGGCTAATTTTTCTTCTTTCTTTTGCGCCACTTCTTTTTGCGCTTCTTCCTTGCTCCGGATATCCATGTCCCAGCCTGTTAATTGCGAAGCCAGGCGGACATTCTGGCCGTGTTTTCCGATAGCCAAAGACAGCTGATCCTGATTGACGATAACCGCCGCCTTTCTGTTTTCCTTATCCAGCCTGATCTCGGCAATTTCAGCCGGAGATAGGCTTGCGGCGATGTACTCGTGCATATCTTCGCTGTAGCGGACTATATCAATGCGCTCGCCGTGAAGTTCATTGACGATATTCTTGACCCGCGCTCCCCGCATCCCCACGCAGGAACCCACCGAATCAACCTTTTCATCCTTAGAGCAGACCGCTATTTTAGTGCGCTCGCCAGGCGCCCGGGAAATAGCCCGGATTTCCACCACTCCCTCGTATATTTCAGGAACCTCTAATTGAAATAACTTCTTGACAAAATGCGGATGGGCTCTTGATAAGATTATTTGCGGGCCTTTAGGCTCTCTTTTTACCTCGCACAAATACGCGCTTATCCTCTGGCCCTGGCGAAATTCTTCAGCCGGTATCTGTTCGCGCTTGGAAAGCACTCCTTCCGCCTTTCCCATCAGGTCAACAATGATAGCGCCTTTCTCAAAGCGGTATACGGTGCCGCTGACGATTGAGCCTATCTTGGCATTAAATTCATTAAAAACGACATCCTTCTCTGCCTCGCGGATTTTCTGGATGATTACCTGCTTGGCAGTAGAAGCGGCTATCCTGCCGAAGTCCTGGGACTTAAGCTCTTCGTCTCCGGCAAAAGCCCTGATTTTTCCCGTATCCCTGTCTAAGATTACCTTTATCTCGACTCCGGGCTTTACCTCAACCATCTTCTTTACTGCGCTTACCAGCGCCAATTCTACTGCCTGGATAAGGATTTCCTTCTTAATGCCCTTTTCGCGCTCCATATGTTCTAAGACCGCCAATAATTCTCCGTTCACCCCGCACCTTCCTTTTTATTCATCGCATCGCCTGTTTTGCTTTCTTAATTTTGTTGAAAGGTATTTTGACGATGGCGGCATCCGTTTTCAAGGATAAAAAATCATCGCCAACCTCATTTATTATACCATCTATTTCTGTTTTTTTCTCAATAGGCTCGCCTAAGAAAATTCTCACCCTTCTGCCGGAAGCCCGCAGGAAATCATTTTTCTTTGTCAACGCCCGGTCAACGCCGGGAGAAGAAACCTCTAAGACGTATCCCTGATCAATAAGTTCCTCTGCGTCTAAGAGCCCGCTTAAACCTTCATTTAAAAGAGCGCACTCCGAAAGCGTAATACCGCCGGTTGGCTTATCAACCAGAAAGCGCATAATCAGCCTGCCCTGCGTTTTAAATAAAGACAAATCCACAAGCTCAAGGCCTAGATTACCGATATACTCCCGGGTAATCTGGCTGAGCTTATCAATTAACTCCCGATGGAGAATGCTCACCCCGCGCCTTCCTTTTTATTCAGCTGTATAATTTTTTCAACTGCTGCGTCAATATCAATAGCGCAAATGCTTTTATCGCGCCTATGCTGCAGCTCAATTTTCTTCTCTTTAAGGCTCTTTGCCCCGATGACAACCCGCAGAGGAATCCCGATGAGGTCGGCATCATTAAACTTTACCCCTGAGCGTTCATCGCGGTCATCTAAAAGCACGTTAAAACCTGCCTGATTCAACTGGTGATACAGGCCGAAAGCGAGCTGCCTTGAATCTATATCGGTAATATTTAAAGGCAGAAGCAGGAGGTCAAAAGGAGCAATTTCCTTTGGCCAGATAATTCCCTTTGCATCATGATTGGCCTCAATAATCGCGGCTATTGCCCGGGAAACTCCTATGCCGTAACAGCCCATTATCACCGGCGCGCGGCTTCCCTTCTCATCGGTGAAAAAAGCAGAAAGGGAATTGGAATACTTCGTCCCTAATTTAAAAATATGGCCGATTTCAATTGCCTTTTTTTCGGACAGGGGGCTTGCGCATCCCGGGCAATTTTCAGATTTTTTCCCGCTTGTATAATTACACTCCCCGCAGAAATACACTGTATCTTCGCCTGATTCGCTCAAAATCAAAAACTCATGCGAGAGGCTGCCGCCCATAACTCCGCTGTCAGCCTCGGTTATCACCGGACTAAGGCCCAGGCGGCTGAATATTTTCAGATAGGCCTCGTACATCAGCTTGTAATTATTATCCAGGCCCTCTTCTTTGGAGTCAAAGCTGTAGGCATCCTTCATGATGAATTCACAGCTTCTCACTAAGCCGAAACGGGGACGGATTTCGTCGCGGAATTTCGTCTGAATCTGATATAAAACCAGAGGAAGCTGCTTGTAAGAAGTAACCTGATCGGCGACCAATTCAGTAATCACCTCTTCGTGAGTCGGGCCAAGGCACATCTTTCTTCCCCGCCGGTCCACAAAACGAATCATCACCTCTTCCATCTCGGCATTTCTTCCGCTTCTATCCCAGAGCTCCTGGGGCTGTAAACAGGGAAGCAGCACCTCCTGCGCGCCGATTGCGTTCATCTCCCGGCGGATGATATTTTGCACATTGTTAAGCACCCTTAACCCGCAGGGTAAATACGAATACACCCCGGCAACCAGCATACGCAAAAAACCCGCCCTTAACATAAGCTGGTGCGCTATTGATTCAGCGCCCTGAGGAATTTCTTTTAAGGTTGGAATAAAAAGCTTAGACCAAAGCATTTTAAATGAGCCCCGCCTTTGGCGGGGCGAATTTAACCCCCCCTGTTTTGATTTTGTGCGTTTTTTTGCACAAAATCAAGGGGGGGTAAGTTCTGTCCTCACTTGAATATCTCCTCGCTTAGCTCAACGCCCATTTTTTTAAAACGGCTGAAGAATAGAGGAGTAACCCCATAATTTTTCCAAAAACCGTTGATTTTTCCGTCCTTGCCCATACCTTCTATCTCATAAGAAAACAAATCCTGTAAAATCAACTCATCGTTGTCTAATCCCCTTATTTCAGCAATATGGGTGATTTTTCGCGAACCATCTGCGAGCTGTTCCTGTTGAACGATAATATTGAGGCTTGAAGAAATTTGTTTTTTGATTGCCCACATTGGGATATTTATGCCTGTAGTCAAAATCATAGTTTCAATTCTGGAAATCGCATCCTGAGGCGAACTGGCATGCAGGACTGCTAATGAACCGCTGTGGCCTGAACACATCGCCTGAAGCATATCTAACGCTTCAGCGGAACGGATTTCACCTAAAATAATCCTATCCGGACGCATGCGCAGGCTGTTCTTAAACAAATCCCGTATGCTGATTTCTCCCCGGCCTTCAATATTGGATGACCTGGCCTCAAGATTAACCACGTGCTCCTGATTTAATTTTAATTCAGCGGTATCTTCAATGGTAATAATTCTTTCCTCCGGCGAAATGTAAGAGGACAATATATTCAAAGTCGTGGTTTTACCTGCTCCGGTTGCGCCGGAGAATATAATATTGAGTTTAGCTCTTATGCCGGCAACCAAAAAATCCGCCATCTTTTTGTTTAAGGTATCGCGCCGGATGAGGTCTTCAATTGTTCCAAACTCCTTCATAAACTTACGGATGGTAACCACCGGCCCGATAAGGGAAAGCGGCGCAATTATAATATTGACCCGCGAGCCATCCGGCAGAGACACATCCGCATAGGGGGTCATCTCATCAACGTGCCTGCGCGTGGGAGAAAGGATTTTCTGTATGATATAAAGAAGATGCTGATTGTTTTCAAACACAACATCAGAAAGTGCGGTCCTGCCGCCTTTTTCTACGTAGACCTTCTTAGGGCCGTTAACCATAATTTCTGTAATGGATTCGTCATCAAGCAGCGATTTTAGCGGCCCAAGGCCCAGGAATTCATCGGCTAAATCATCGGTGACTTTCTTAAGGAAGTCCTCATCGGCCTGCAGGTGTCCTCTCATTTTTAACCCATCAATAATTTTGGCAATGGCCTGCCGTAGTTCTTCATCGCTTATCTTATCGCTTACAAAAATATGGCTTTGTTCCCTTAAGGCCTTGCGAATTTTATCCTTCAGCTCCTTGTGCATATTTTGCTCCATTCCTTTAGAAGTTCATCAACTGCCTCGCTGCTTGAGACCTTTCTGATGGGCTTTGAATTTTTATAAAGCAGCCCTTGCTTTTTTCCAAAGGCGATAGCTAAGTCCGCATCCTCTGCCTCGCCCGGGCCGTTAACCACACAGCCCATGACAGCCATCCTCACCGGCCGGGTTAACCGTTCTCCCCCCGACAAGCGATTTAGAGTTGACAGCTTTTGCTGCAATTCGTTGACAATTTTTTCTATATCTACCTCGGTCCTGCCGCAGGCAGGACAACTGATGATTTCAGGGCCAAAACTCCCCCGGCCAAGGCTGGATAAGATATATTTGGCAATGCGCACTTCTTCTTCCGGCTCATCAGTCAAAGAAACCCTGAGCGTATCTCCGATACCCTGCGAAAGCAAAATCCCCATAGCTACCGCGGATTTTATTTTGCCGGCTTCGGAAAATCCGCTTGCGGTAAGGCCTAAATGTAAAGGGTAATTACATCTGTGGGCAATCTCCCGGTATGCTTCAACGGTATCCAGAACACTGGAGCATTTTAGAGAGACCACAATATCGGTAAAGTTTAAATCTTCCAGGAGCTTAATATAATCAAGCGCCGCTTTTACCAATTTGCGCGCTGGCTTTAGCTTAATATTATACCTAAAAATCTTAGGAATTGAACCGGAATTCAGGCCTACCCTGATCGGCACAGAATAATCCCTGGCCGCGCTTACCACTTCCTTTATTTCCTGCCTCTTATAGATATTGCCGGGGTTAAGGCGGATTTTATCCGCGCCCGATTTTATGGCGCAGACGGCTAATTTCCAGTTAAAATGAATATCGGCAACTAAGGGAATACGAATTGCGCTTTTAATCTGACTGATGGCGTGGGCGTCTTCTTCATCCCTGACTGCCACGCGCACTATTGAACAGCCTTCTTTTTCCAAATTCTTTATCTGGAGGACTGTCTTACGATAATCTTTGGTGGGCACCTTGGCCATTGACTGAATGGCAATAGGGTTATTGCCGCCTATTTTGATATTACCGATTTGGATTTCTTTGGTTTTATGACGTTTGATAATCATTTAACCTTACCCAATGCTTCCAGGGCTTTCTTCAGGATGCCGAACCTCACCAGGTCGTTCCAGAAAACGAAGAACGCTAAGATGGTGATAAAACCAAAGCCGAGCTGGGTTATTTTTTCCTCTGTTTTCTGATTTAAATGCCGGCCGCGCAATTTTTCTAAACCCAGGAAGAAGATATGCCCTCCATCTAAAACAGGCAGCGGCAGAAGATTAAAAATTCCTAAGGAAGCGCTCAAAACCGCAACCAGATGCAACACTGCGCTCAAACCCAGCCTGAGAGCGCCGGAAGTGATAAAAAACATCCCCAGCGGCCCGGTAACATTTTCTCTTACCGAAAGCCCTCCGCTAACCATCCTTGCCAATGCCTCCAGGGTTAAGGCCGTCAGCCTAAAGAGGTCCCGCCCTGCCAGAATAAATCCCTCAAAGACATTGTGCTTAGCCAGGACAACCTCGCCGTGCGGTTTTATGCCTATGAGGTTAATCTTCTGTTCTTTGCCTAAGAGATTTTTAACCGCTTCTTGACGCAATCCCACCGAAATTATGATTTTTCTGCTATCGCGTAAAATTTCCAATTCTACCTGCGGCGCTTTATGCCCGCGGATAATTTCCTGCAATTCCGGCCAATATTGGACACTTTTGCCATCCACGGCGGTAATCAAATCGCCTTTTGCTATTCCAGAGGCCTCCGCAGGATAACCGGCCATTAATTCCCCGACCTTTGCCGTAATATTCGGGTAACCGATAAGATTAACTAACCAGAAACATATAAAAGCCAGGATATAATTTAATGCCGGTCCGGCAAAGATAACTTTTGCCCGCTCAAAAGGCCTGCGGCCTAAGAATTCATACCTTTCACCTTTACAATCAGCCCAATTATCGCCGGCTAATTTGACATACCCGCCAAAAGGAAGAGCGCAGATGACGTATTCGGTCCAATCTTTCTTATAGCTCAGAAGTTTAGGGCCAAAACCCAGAGAAAACCGCTCCACCCGAATGCCGAGCCTCCGGGCCTGGGCAAAGTGCCCGAACTCATGCACCAGAATCATGACGCTAAGGATGATGAAAAATATTAAGAAGGAAAACATATTGCTATTTTTCCATTCAATTTGCGATATGCGATATCAATCGTTTTGCCTCTTCCCGCGCCCATCCATCCGCTGCCAATATAGCATTAAGGCCGGGCCGCAAGATAAGCTTGTGTTTAGACATAATCTTCTCAATAACCTGAGGGATATGGATAAAACCCATCCGTTCATCTAAAAATGCTTTCACTGCCTCTTCGTTAGCTGCGTTCATTACTGCCGGCGCGCTTCCGCCATCGCGAGCCGCCTGATAGGCAAAATCAAGGCAGGGGAACTTTCTGGTATCCGCTTTTTTAAAGGTGAGCCGTTTTACTTTTAGAAAATCCAGCTCGTAGTCCTTATTTTCAAGCCGGTGCGGATAGCTTAAGGCATACTGAATTGGCAAAGCCATATCAGTTACTCCTAACTGCGCCAGGATAACTCCGTCAATAAATTCTACCATGGAATGAATAATGGCTTCGGGATGGATAAGCACCCGTATATCTGAAACAGCCATATTAAAAAGCCACATTGATTCAATTACCTCCAGTCCCTTGTTCATAAGGGTGGCGGAATCTACCGTAATTTTTTTACCCATCTTCCAGCGGGGATGCCTTAAGACATCCCGGGGCCTTAAATGTTTAAATTTTTTAAGCGGCGCGCCTAAGAGCGGGCCGCCAGAAGCAGTCAGGTATATCTTTCTAAGCTGAGCCTTCTCTTTTCCCTCTAAACATTGAAATATGGCAGACTGCTCGCTATCAACAGGAATCAGCTTAGCCTGCGAATTCCCGAGCCGTTCGGTAATAATAGAGCCGGCCATCACCATCGCTTCTTTATTTGCGAGGGCAATTTGTTTATTGGCTTTGATTGCAGCCAGGAGCGGATAGATGGCGACAGCTCCGCTTATGGCAATGACTACGATATCAATCTCCTTATCGGAGGCTATCCTGTTTAAACCCTCAATGCCGGAATAGATGCGCGCCCCTTTAGCTAGAGAGGCGCAGATTTTTTTCTTTGCCTCTTCATCGGCAACCGCTATTTTATTCGGTTTAAATCGCGCGAGCTGCGCCTTTAGAGACGATAGATTGCTATTTACCGTCACAGCTTCTAAACTGAATTCTTTTTTATGCTGCTGGATGAGCTTTAAGGCCGTCTTCCCGATTGAACCGCTTGAGCCCAAAATTGCAACCCGCTTCATTCGCCCTCACTTAAATCTGGAGAAACTATTTTATGATACTGCTCATATAAAAATAAAATACCGGCGCGGTAAATAGTAGACTATCAATTAAATCCAATACCCCGCCTAAGCCGGGGAAGAGAAATCCCGAATCCTTTACCTGGCAATCCCGCTTAATTAAGGACTCGGATAGATCTCCTAATTCAGCTAACAGGCCAATGCCTAAACCCAAAAGGCACAGGTGCCCGTAAGAAAATCCCAAAAACGGCCTGCTCAATAAGGCGGCGAGTATGCCAAAGAGCAAACCTCCGATAGAGCCCTCAATAGTCTTTTTTGGGCTTATCCTGGGAATGAGCCTGTGCCTGCCAAAACGGCTGCCGATCAAATACGCTCCTATGTCCGATGACTTCGTCATCAGGATTACTGCCGCCAGATACCCCTGGCCCCCGGAAAGATATTTTATCTTAATTAAAAAACTAAAGAACCAGGATACATAAATGATGCCAAAAAGGGTGGTGGATATTCCAATGATTGCCTGAGAATTATCCTGCCTCTTAAGCTGGAGAACAAAAAGCGCAAGCAGCGCCAGAACAATAAAGAGAAGCTCCCAGCCCTTGGTTAATTCAAATCGGAAAAGAACCGATAAAGGAATTACGATGCCGATACACATCCCAAAATACTTGTAAATATGGATTCCCTTTTTCTCAATAAGGCTGAAGAACTCAAAACACCCTCCAATAATCAAAGCCATAAGGCAAAGAGCAAAAATAAGCTCGTACCTGATGGCTAAAACAATGATGAAAAACCAGATAACGGCGCTAAAGAATCTCTGCCTGAACACTAGACCCTCCCACTTGGCTTGGGCGTACTCCCCCGAATCTCCTGACTCTCCCCCGGTAGACAGCAATTGCTTCTTCTAAATCTCCTCTTTTAAAATCCGGCCAGCAGAGGATCGGAAAATACAACTCCGCATAGGAAAGCTGCCAGAGCAAGAAATTGCTGATGCGCAGTTCGCCGCTGGTGCGGATTAAAAGGTCCGGATCGGGAATCCCCGCGGTATAAAGAAAACGCTCGAAATTTTCTTCACTTATATCATCGGGGTTTATTTTCTTATCCAGGACTGCCATAGCCAGTTTTCTAACCGCGTCTATTATTTCTGCTCTTCCCCCGTAATTAAAAGCTAAGACAACGGTTAAACCATTGCAATCCTTTGTCGCAGCCTGCGACTTAAGCAATCTCTCCCAGAGGTAATCGGGAAGCGGCTGCCTGCGCCCGATTACCGTCAGGCGCATATTATTTTTCCTCAAACGCTCAGTATTATGGCTTAAAAAATTATCCAATGCGCGCATAAGCATAGCGACTTCTGATTTCGGCCGAATCCAATTCTCTGCTGAAAAGGCAAAAAGGGTTAAATACTTGATTCCTATTTCGCCGGCAGCCTCAACTATTTCTTCAACCCGCTGGATGCCCCGGCGATGGCCCTCGGAGCGCGGCAGGCCCTTTTCTCTTGCCCAGCGGCCATTTCCATCCATAATGATTGCCACGTGCTGCGGGATATTATCCTTATTTAACATATCAATTTTATTGATGCACCCGATAATCTATCTCCGGAAAAATATTATCTTTGTATTCTATATCCTTCAGCCAGGATTCATCTATCCTGCTTGCCTTAATATCTTCGTATAATCTGGTAAATCTCAAGATATGTTCTTTTATCCGCTTCAGCGCATAACTCGTATGCGTTCCGGTAGCCAGGATAAAGGCCCAATCCGAAGATTGCGCCAAAAATAATTCTCTCAAGGCCTGGTTAAGCGCCCTGCGCACCGTTCCATTTGTCTCTGGATAGCTCTTAACCAGCTCATTCATTCTCCAGCTTGCCTCATGCAGGTGGCGGTAGAGCCAATCATTTGCGCCCTGCAGCCAGACCTCGGAATAACCCTTATAACCCCAGCTGGACATTGAGGGTGTAATCACCTGGTTGCGCGGGTTTTCTTCTAAATATTCTATCGCGGTTACCATACGGATAATGTCCTGGTCAAAATACAATTTGCGGATTAAAAATTCAAGCCAGAGCGGGCCCTCAAACCACCAGTGGCCGAAGAGTTCGGTATCGTAAGGCGAGACGATGATTGGTTTCTTCTGTTGTAAAATCTCATAAAGATATTCAATCTGGCTGTGGCGGTTAAAGATAAAATTAGCGGCATGCTCTGCGGCTTTATCCCTTGCCCATTCGGGATGGTAGGGCTTTTTATCATTGCCGCTGCCGGTGATCCGGTAATATTTGATGCCGGTATTAACCCGCGTGCCGTCTGATGAGATATACGGCTTAATGTAATCATAGTCAAGGTCAAAGCCGATATCGCGGTAAAACTCCCGGTAATTATAATCGCCGGGATAACCTTCTATTGAAGACCAGACCTGCTTTGACGACTCAAGGTCCCTGCCAAAACAGGCAACCCCGCTCCCTTTACAATAAACCGGAGCAAATACGCCGTACTTTGGCCTCGGACAACCATGCAAGAGGCCATGGGCGTCGCTAAAGAAGTATTTTATTCCCGCCTCTTTTAAAAATAAATCATCGCCTGGATTATACCCGCATTCCGGGAGCCAGATACCCCGCGGCGGACGGCTGAAAGCTCTCTCGTAGTGGGTAACTGCTGTCTTAACCTGAGCCCGGATAGATGATTTGGTAACCTCCATCAGGGGAAAATAGCTATGGGTGGCTGCGCTGGTAATCAGCTCAAGCTTTCCTATATCCTGGAATTTTTTGAAGGCGAAAATAAGATTGCGCTGATAGCGGTTAAAGACATCGCGGCAGAGCTCGAAACGTTGAAGATAGAGATGCGCAAGATGGTTAAATTCTGCTTCAAAACGAGTGCGTTCAATCTCCTTATGAGCCAGCTCAATTAATTTGTCAAGATGCCTAAGATAGCGCTCCTGAAGCAGGCTATCGCCAAGCATAGAAATCAGGGTTGGCGTCAGAGAGAGCGTCAACCTGAAGTCTACCCCATCTCTTACTAATCTTTCAAAGACGTCAATCAAAGGAACATAGGTTTCAGTGATTGCCTCATACAGCCAATCCTCTTCCAGGAAATCATCGTGTTCGGGATGGCGCACGTACGGCAGATGCGTATGCAAAACTAAACAGAGATATCCTTTAAACATTAAATGAGCCCCTGCCGTTTTGTTTCGTTTTGTTACAGCGAAGCGAAACAAAACGAAACAGCAGGGGCGAATTGAACCCCCCTGTTTTGATTTTGTGCGTTTTTTGCACAAAATCAAGGGGTAAGTTCGGACAGACCCCGCCAAAGGCGGGGTGTCCTCACTTATTTGGTTTCCTTGGTTACTACGGGCGTGACGGTTCTTTCATCAATGCCGTCAGAGGATTTGGCATGCACCGGGATAACCTGTTTGCCATCAGGCAGGGCAAAACGCAAAGAAAATGTTCCGTCGCTTCTTAAGCTTATCGGCGAACCCGCGACTGTCACTTTTGTATCGGGCTCAGCCGCTCCGTGGACAATTAACTCCGTATTGACGCTTAACCAAAATTTTCGCTTGAGTTCTTCATTCTTCCTGACCGGGCTTATTCCGAGAGAAGAAATCCCGCCGGAGGCAAACCGCCTCTTTTGTAATTCTAACCAGGGCTTTTTTATTTTAACCGGAGAACCTCCCAGGCCAACCGCAGTCGCATAGAGCTTAGTAAAAAGCTCATCGGGAACCATCCATTCTTCGTCGGTAATCCAGGAAGGGCCGTCTAAAGGGGTAGTTACCGTATTAGAGCGCGCGATAGTAATGAACCTGCCGTCGGAAAGCTTTAGCCCCAAATCCACACACCATGACCTGCCGGTGGCGCCGGTATCAATGTACCAGTTGAGACAATCGCGGGTTAATTCAATATCAAAATAGCGATGGGCATTTGAGCCGTTAAAATCAATAAAGCTTACATCATATACCCGCAATGCCTTCCTGGCGGTATCAAATAAAGCAAGGAACTCATCCTTAAGCCTCTTGAGCGTCCCTGCGCGCACTTCCCAATATGCATGCAGCCACCAGGGGTCGCGCACCTGTAAAACAATCATATCTTTGCCATATTCGCTCGGCAGTTCCGCCTTTTCTATACGGGAAACAGGCATCTCTCTGGCAGCCGCGGCTTCCGGCTTTCCTGGTTCCCCGGTGGCTTTGGCTATCGCCCCGCCTATCACGCCTACGGCGGATTCCGCTTTTGGCGGAACGGCGGGGTGGCTTGCGAAAGTTTTCGCTGCCGGCTTCTTCTTAACTACCGCTTTCCGCAGGACCCTGCGCGTCTTATGGCTGCGGCTATGGGAAGCCGCACCATTGCCCTCTGGCTTATGGCTGCGGCTATGGGAAGCCGCACCATTGCCCTCTGGCTTATCAGAGGGGGCTTTTAGCTTATGTCTTGCGGCTTTGGCTATTGCCCCGCCTATCACGCCTACGGCGGATTCCGCTTTTGGCGGAACGGCGGGGTGGCTTGCTTTTTTTGTTCTCTTGTTTATCCTGGCCATTTCTTACTTCTCCTCTAATGAGTAAAAAAATGGAGGATAATTGCTTCTATCCTCCATTTACACCTCCTTAAATGCCCCCGGCGATTGTCGGAAGACTCGCTTATTTCTTCTGGCCGGTTAAAGCTTCTTTTAGGTCTTTCTCTAAAGCCTCTTTAAGACGGGTTATCCGCTCTAATTCAACCTTTAGAGCCTGTTCAGCCACCTGCTCCTGGGATAATGTCTTTTTGGTAGCTTCGTGGCTTGTTTTTTCTTCAGCCGACTGCGCCTGGGCATTCTTTAATTCTTCGGCTAAGCCGGCTTTTTCTTTTTCCAATTTTACATTCTTCTCTTCTAATTCCATACTCAGCGCTGCCTTAGAGTCTGCATTGGCTTTTTGCTTAGATGCGGTTGAGGAAGCAGCTAACCATAAGAGAAAAAAGATGATGCCTAATATAGCCAATATGGCAATGATTCTATTTTTTATTACACCTTCCATTGCTACCTCCTTAACTTATTTGAAATACTTTTCTGCGGCAGCCGGCTCTGTAATAGCTTTCTCTTGCTGCTTAACCTTTGTGACTTTAGGTAATACCACAATCTCAACCCGGCGGTTTAACTGCATTCCCTCCTTCGTATCATTAGAGGCAACAGGATGATGTTCGCCGTATCCTACGGCAGAAACCCTGCTTCCGGTAATTCCCTTTTCGTCAGACAGATAATGCAGTACGCTTAAGGCCCTGGCAGTTGACAATTCCCAATTGGACGGCCAGCCTGAGTATTTTATGGGCTGATTATCAGTATGCCCCTCAATACCGATTTTGAAATCGGACAAATTCTCGCTTAAAACCCTAGATACCTTATCCAGGGTAGGCATAGCCTCCGGCTTGAGTTTGGCTTTACCGGAGTCAAAAAGTATATCCGCTACAAAGGTTATGACTAAACCCTTCTCAGCCATCTCTAAACGCACCTGCTTATCCTGAATTTCCTGCTTGAGGCGGTCAGCCAGAAGGTTACGCGCTGCCATAAGCTCGTCAAGCTGGCTGCTCAGTTCGCCAATCTTTTCTACGTCCGAACGCCGTCCCCTCTGAAAAATTATAGTACAGCCGCTTAATGTAATACCTGTAATAAAAACAAAGATTATAAATACAATTTTACTCATCTTTTGCATCATTTTATCACCTCTCCTTTATAACATTTTTAGAATAACACAACTAATTTCCTAAGTCAAGTAAAATCTGCCTTTCGGCAGATTTTACTTGATCCTGACCCCGCTCTTTGCGGGGGAAGGATCTGATTTAGGTGGCCTGCCGGACGGGCAGGCAGGCCTGATATAATTTTCATGCTATCAACTAAAATATCGCCGCAGCCGCTTGCGGCTATTTTGCCAGCGCCTCATACATCTTAACCGCTTTGTCCGATTCCTTAAGAATTGTGCTGAGCAGCTCCGTCACAGCAGCCGCTTCTTCTTTGGAAACAAAGGCACTCAGGTCAGAAATCTTTTGGATAAGCGGATAGGCAACTGACCAGAAGCTTGAGGCCAAATCTAACTGGGCTTTGATAGCGGCGTCATCGGTCTTTGGGAGTCCGAGTTCGCTATCACCGTCTTTTAATCCTTTTAAGGTTTTATCA
>Ga0156239_128_pt1 | contig 21719 bp, 21 predicted proteins | sample RifCSPlowO2_12_FD_107886 | JGI IMG/M metagenome (GOLD analysis project Ga0156239, IMG submission 107886) | Omnitrophica WOR_2 bacterium RIFCSPLOWO2_12_FULL_46_30 | reverse complement strand
TGGTTTGCCCCTCATATTGAGGGTTGGGTATTTTTACCGAGATTACCGCGGTTAATCCCTCGCGCGCATCCTCGCCGGCTATAGCGATGCCGTCCTTTAAGAGATTCTTGTTCCTGGCATATTGATTTATCGCCCGGGTAAGCGCGGACTTAAAACCCGAAAGGTGCGTTCCGCCTTCAATGGTATTTATATTATTGGCAAAGGAAAAGAGAATCTCCGCATAGCCGTCATTATACTGTAAAGCGGCCTCTAAGCTTATCCCCTCTTTTTCCTTTTCAAAATAGATGACCTTGTGGTGTAAGGGATCTTTATTCTGATTGAGGTATTCCACAAAGGAGACGATACCGCCGGAAAATTTGAACTCCGTCTGTTTATCGTGTCTTTCATCATAGAGGGTTATCTCTAGGCCCTTATTTAAAAAGGCGAGCTCCCTTAAGCGCTGCGATAAAGTATCATACGAATAATCTATGGATTTAAAAATTTCCTTATCCGCCTTAAAGGTAACTTTTGTTCCTGCGCTCTTGCTTTTACCAATTACCGTGAGCTTAGAAACGGTTTTGCCCCGTTCATATCTTTGATGATACGTCTTCCCGTCGCGCCTGACCTCAACCTGAAGCCACTCGGAAAGGGCGTTGACTACGCTTACCCCCACGCCGTGCAGGCCGCCGGAAACCTTATAGGCCTGGTGGTCAAATTTTCCCCCGGCATGCAGGGTGGTCAAAACCACCTCTACTGCCGGCTTTTTCTCGGTCTTATGCATATCCACCGGTATGCCGCGGCCGTTATCGCTAACGCTGACGCTGTTATCCGCATGCACCGCTACGTCTATTTTGGAACAATAGCCTGCCAGCGCTTCATCTATAGAATTGTCTACCACTTCAAAAACCAGATGATGCAAGCCGCGGGCATAGGTATCGCCGATATACATTGCCGGGCGTTTGCGCACCGCCTCTATCCCTTCCAATACCTGGATGGTAGTGGCGTCGTAGCGATGCGTCTTCGTCTTTTCTTCCTGTTTTTTCTCTTGATTTGCCACTAAAGCTCCCTTCTTAGGACTTTTGGCTGCGGCTAGCGGAAGCCGCACCATTGCCCTCTGGCTTATGGCTGCGGCTAGCGGAAGCCACGCCCTGCCTTGCCGGCAGGCAGGCATTGCCCTCTGGCTTATTGGGCCTTCCGATTTTTAGGCGGATTTGCTCAATTATACTTGAGCCTGCCTTCTCCTGCAATGCTTTTAAAATCCGGGGTTTTTTTAAATTGAAGGCGTAGAGCCGGGCCGGCGAATCAATGTAAAGCGTTAAGACCTTGTTCTGCAGGCTCCAGGGCTCTACGTGCAGCCTCTCCCTGGCATCAAGCAAGGCCAACAACGTATCGTATACGCGCTGTTTATTATCCTGCCTGGGCGAGCTTAATCCCTGGAATATCGTTCCTATTGTTTTACCTATCGGCTCTATCAAGAAAATCTCCTTTGGTGATAACTTTTGGCTGCGGCTAGCGGAAGCCGCACCCTGCCTTGCCGGCAGGCAGGCATTGCCCTCCTGACTTATATCCTCATCGGCAATACGATATAGAGGTAGCCTGGCTTGCGAATCGCGCCCGGTTTTTCCGAATCGCTGAGCTCGAAACTAATCATTTCGTCGGGAAGAGTTTTTAAAACATCAATTAAGTATGTGGGGTTAAAACCAACGGCTAATTCTTTGCCGGAATATTCTGCTTCTAATTCCTCCCGGGATTCGCCCAGATCAGGCGCGGATTTAGAAATCACTAATTTATTTTTAAACACTTCTAATTTTGCCGCCTGGTAATCCGCGCTAGAGAGAACTGCTGCCCTTTTAAGAGCCAATAAAAAACGCTCGCGGTTGAGCATTATCTTATCTTTCTGCTCTGTGGGGACAACCTGATGGTAATTGGGAAATTCTCCTTCAATCAGCCGGGAAATAATGCGCACTGCGCCTAAATCAAAAAGCGCCTGATTTTCGCCCAATACCAGAAGCACCTCGCCTTCCTCTTTTAGGTTACGGCTTAACTCGCTGATGGTCTTTGAGGGGATAACAATATTGACCGCTTTGTTTATTTTTGCCCCTGTGTTTTTTTCTATCACTGCAAGCCTGCGGCCATCAGTTGCCGCCAGAGTAATTTTGTCCTGCTCTATTTTAAAAAGTATGCCGTTTAAAACATAGCGCGCCTCGTCGCGGGAAATAGCGAAACTGGTTTTATTCAACATTTCTTTTAAAGCCGCCTGCCCTATCCTGATTGCGTCCCTGTCTTTAAACTCCGGCAATTTCGGAAATTCGTCTTTTGGCAAACCCATTATTTTAAATTCACAATTTTCGCTCTGGATTATCACTGCGTTGTTTTTCTTTGCTGTTATGGTTATTTGGCCCGGGAGAAGCTCATGGATAATTTCAGTAAACTTCTTTCCAGGAACCGTTATCGCGCCGGTTTCCACAACCTCCACAGGATATTCACAGGATATGCCAATATCCAGATCTGTGGTGGCTAACTTTAGTTTACCTTCTGTAGTTTCTAAAAGTATATTCAATAATATAGGCAAACTTGCCCTAGGTGCTATGATGTTCTGGACAATCTGGAGATTGTTAGATAAGTCCTCCTTTGTAGTTTGAAATTTCATCTTTTATTCTCCTTAATGAGCCCTGCCTTTTCAAATGGGGTAGATTTCGTAGAAATTTACGAGCGTTTATGTAAGAGGTACCTGTCTTAATACTAATTAATTTTTTATATAAAAATAGTAATAGTAGTAGTAATGCGTGTTAATACTACTAAAAAGTTTATTCGGTTTAAAATCACACACAAATAACACAGAAAGATATTCACAACCAGAGCTTAACTTATTGTGGATTTATTGTTTAATGCTCTGAATAACCTTTTCCAGGTCTATTCTCAACCCGGGATTATCAGACAGCCGCTGCTTAATTTTTTTATATGAATGCAGCACCGTAGTATGGTCTTTGTTTCCAAAAAAACCGCCGATTTCCGGTAAAGAAAAATTGGTTAACTCCCGGGATAGATACATTGCCACCTGGCGCGCAAAAACTATTTGTTTATCCCGCTTACTGCCTTTTATATCTTGTTGATTAAGGTTAAAAAAACCAGCCACCTGTTTCTGAATCAAATCCACAGTAATTGTTTTATGCGACTCTTTTAATAAATCCTTTAAAACTCCCTTCGCCAATTCTATGCTGATCGGCTTATTTTCCAGCAAAGAATAGGCGAGCACCCTGATCAATGCCCCTTCTAATTCGCGGATATTGGTTTTAACCATCTGGGCAATAAAGAAGGTTACCTCATCAGGGATGTGCGTTGGCTCATGTTCTGTTTTCTTCTTTAAAATTGCCACCCTGGTTTCAAAATCAGGCGGCTGGATATCGGTTACCAGGCCCCAGCCAAAACGAGAGACCAGCCGTTCCTCCAGATGGGAGATATCTTTCGGCGGACGGTCGGATGAGATGATAATTTGTTTATGCGCATCGTAAAGAGTATTAAAAGTATGGAAAAATTCTTCCTGGGTGGATTCCTTGCCGGCAATAAAATGCACATCATCTATCACCAGCACGTCAACATTCCGGTATTTTTGGCGAAAACGCGCGGTCGAGCGGTGTTGGATGGCATCAATGAGCTCATTGGTAAACCGTTCGGAAGGCAAATAACAGATTTTTAAATTAGCCGCCTCCCTCTTTAATATGGCATGGCAAATTGCCTGCATCAGGTGGGTTTTCCCCAGGCCCACCCCGCCGTAAATAAAGAGCGGGTTATAGACCTTTGCCGGGGATTCGCTAACCGCAGTTGATGCGGCATGGGCAAAGCGGTTTGAGGCGCCCACGACAAAGTTATCAAAGGTATAGCGCGGGTTAAGGCTTAAGGGCGACAGGGGTTTATCCGCAGTATGCGGGGGTTCTTTTTTAGGGGGTATGTTCGCGCTGACCGGCTGAACCAGAAGCTCTACCTTAGTTAGTTCTTTGGTCTGCTTTTTTAGGTTATCTTCTATAAATTTTAAGTAATGCCTGCTAACCCAATCTCTTGAGAATTCATCAGGCGCATTTAATACCAAAACACCGGGCGCGCTGCTTTCTTTGGCTTGCAAGCGGCTAATCCAGGCCTCATAGGCCGCGCTGCCGATATTTTCTAAGATCGCTTTTTTGGTTTCTATCCAGGAGTCAAGGAGGGACATTATTTAGGTATTAAGCCAGCTTTTCCACAGAATACACAGTTTTTCCACAAGCCAGCGGGCAAACCCTGCCTGCTCAGCAGGCAGGGTTTGGCTTCCAAACCAATCTCGCAGCGCTCGCAAGACACGATGCCAACCATTGCTTTTTAGTAACAGTTCAGCCTTCAGAAGTGCCCGTCGGTGTCATTGCGAGCCCCGAAAGGGCGAAGCAATCTTATAAAAAGACTGCTTCGTCGCTGTCGCTCCTCGCAGTGACACTAATACTTCCAAGAGTTGAACTGTTACGCTTTTTAAGGATTAAATTTGGATAAGGAGCTTACCTTTTAATAATTATAACAGGATTAAAACTCTTTGCAAGCAAGAAATGCTCTGTTTAAGCAGCAGCTAACTTAAAAAGCTGATTGCGCGCCTCTTCGGTTATTTCGCTAAACTTGATTCCCAAAAAATAATGCTGCCCCTTTTCCATACGGCAGTAGACAATTTCGCCCTTAACCTTAATTGTCTGGCCGGAGGCAAATAAAGTAGCGCCGGGTTTAAAATCCAAAGATATCTTAATGCCCGCGGGAAGAAACAAAAATATTTCTAAACCTACGGCTGTGCCGTTACGGGATATGTCGCGGCTGTAGCCGTCAATAGGCGAAGAAAACGGCAGGGTAAAAGACGCGTCTTCCAGCGAAATACTCACCGGTATATTTAAGGGAAGCCTTTCGGATTCCCGAAAGAATGGAAGCCCTTCCAGAGGCTCCTGTTCCAGAATAAAATTTCCGGCTTCAAAAAGCTTATCCTCAAGGCCGTAAAGGCTATCCAGCGCCTTGATTATGGAATAAGCAGAGGCAAATAAAGGTTCAATAGGACAGCCGCATAGGTTAGCCAGATTGTTTATCAGTGTTGCATCCAGGGGGTTAGCGCATGCAGCGAACAAGGTCTCTTTAATTTTAAACAAAGGCATAACCAGATTCTGGCGGCAAAAATTTTCGCCGATTAAAGACAGAACCGAAGACGAAATTTTATAGTCAGCAATTCTCACATACGGGATATTGCTTTCCTGGGCAAAGAATATGGTTAAGTCATCCAGAGATAGATAGCCCGATTTTACCATGGCTGCCCAGACAGTTCTCCCGGCCCTGGCCGCTTCTTCTTTTGCCGCATTTAATTGTTGTACGGTAATCCAGCCGTCTTGAACAATTTTTGTTTCTAGGTCTTTCATGGAAATCCCCCCGGGCAAGCCCGGGGTCTTCTGCGAAGGCGGGATAAAGTTATTCCCGGGACTGTTGTTGAGGGTAGTATTTTTTCATAAAATCAGCCAGGGACTCCGAGGCCTTTTTTTCATCAATAATATACATTCCGCTTTTATCCAGTTCGCTCTTGGAGACCTGGGGGTATTTCTTTTGCACCGCGGCTAATAAATCCGCCTGCTGCCGGGCGATTTGCAGCAGGGCGCGGTTATCCCTGAGCACATCGCAATAATCTAACGCCTGCCGGACGGTGAGCTTTAATTCTTCGTTTTCCCAGGGTTTGGTGATGAAACGGTAAACCTGGCCGTTATTAATGGCCTTAATCGCGGATTCCAGATCAGGGTAACCGGTAATGAGAATTCTAATGGTATCAGGGTAGAGCTGTTTCACCTTAACTAAGAAATCCAGCCCTGAAATATTCGGCAGTTTATTATCCGAGATAACTAAATCCGCGCCGTTATTATCTTTCAGTTTCTTGAGGCCCTCCTGGCTATCCCCGGCAGTCATAATCTCGCGGTCATCGGCGCGTAAAAGCCTGGTAAGGGTGCTGAGTATATTTTGTTCATCATCAACCAACAGAATGCAATGTTTCGCCACCTTTATCCTCCCTTATCCATTTCTTTTACTATTTCATCAATAGTATTTTTTGATACCGAAGGAGTGATTTTGGTAAACATTATGCCCATGCCCGCAGGCTGGAGTTCGCCTTTTTCGTCTTTAATTGGCTGGAGCCTGTTCCAGGCCACCACTCCTTCGGCGCGGATGTTTTTCTTATGTTCATCCTTGCCGAGTTCAAATAACAGCTCTACTTTGGTCTGCGCAGGCTCTACTTTATCGGTAGCGATAAACATTCCGCCGGCAGAAATATCCTGCGCCTCAACCATCTGCCATAAATTCTTGCCGCGGTATTCCGCTTTCAGCCTGACGAATGCCCTTTTTTGCTTTCTCTTTTCTTCCCAGTTAATCATTTCGTCCCCCTATTGCTCTATGGGCAGGGTTATGGTAAAGGTTGTTCCTTTTCCCGTCGCGCTCTCTACTCTTATCTCACCCTGATGCTGTTTGACAATGTTGTAACTTACCGAAAGCCCAAGCCCCGGGCCTTTCTTCGTAGAAAAAAACGGATCAAATATTTTAGATAGGTTTTCAGGAGCAATGCCGCTGCCGCTATCGGCAATTTTTATGTAGACATTTTTTGCGTCTTCGTAGGTAGAAAGCGCGATGGTTCCCTTTTCGGCTATGGCCTGAGTTGCATTAATCAAGAGATTCAAGAATACCTGGGATAACTGGGTAGGATCGCCCAGGACGGCAGATTTTGCCTGATAATCCTTGAACAGGGTAATTTTATACTTTATCTCATTCCAGACAATGGTTAAAGTGGATTCTAAGATTTGATTAATATCTAACCGCCCTTTTTTGGTTTCACTCTGCCGGGAAAAGGTGCGTAGGTCCGAGACGATTTTTTTAATCCGCAGGGCGCCCTCTAATGATTCTTCGGTCATGGGCAGGAAATCCTCAATGAGCGTTTTTTTATGCTGGGTATCAACAGAGGGCTCTTGAGCAAAATAGTTGACATAATCGCGCAGGCTTTCTAAATTACTGAGCAAAAAACTTAAAGGATTATTTATCTCATGGGCGATCCCCGCGGCCAGGGTTCCTAGGGAAGCCATTTTCTCCATCTGGATAAGCTGTGCCTCCACTTCTTTTACCAGGGCAACCTTTTCCTGGATTTTTCTTTCAAAGCGCTTGCGCAGAAGATAATTGTAGATAATAAAAAATACAATAAAAATAATACATACAGCCGTTGTCAGAACCATGCTTAACCTATTATTCTCCTTTCATTACCTGAATCATGCTCCAGAGAGGCAGGAATATGGCTAAGCACATACCCATAACCACCATGCCTAAGACCGCGGTGACCACCGGTTCAATTGAGCCGGTCAAATTTTTAATTGCCGTTTTTACCTCCATATTCAAATATTCATACAAAGAATCTAACATCAGCGGCAAAGAGCCGCTTTTTTCTCCCACAGAAATCATAAAGCCAACCATACGGGGGAAGAATTTGCTGTTTAGCACCGCGGTGGAGATGCCTTTTCCATCGGTCAGGTCGCGTTTTATCTTCTCAATTTCCTTAGCCAAAACCGCATTTCCTATGGTCATACCCACGATATCCATAGTTCTAAGCACCGGCAGTCCTGCCTGATAGAGCACGTTAAGCATTGAGGCAAAGCGCAGCATGGTCAGCTTGGTATAGATTTTTCCCACGATTACCGTCTTAAATTTCAGCCCATCCCACCAGAAGCGGCCTTGTTTGGTATTGATAAGCCTCTGAAAGGCAAAACCCAGGCCAAAAACAGCAGGTATTAAAATATACCAATAATTCATAAGTAGTTTGCTGATTAGGATCATCACCTGGGTAGGAAGCGGCAAGGGGACCTTTGCCTCAATGTAAATCTTGGCAAACTGGGGAACGACAAAGATAGATAGTATAATAACCGCAATCAGCATGGCTATAATGACCATAATAGGGTAGCGCAGGACAGCCATTATATTGGTGCGCGTTTCAAAGTCGCTCTCCAGCATGTCCGAAAGTTTAAAAAGCACATTTTCCAGGACGCCGGCGCTTTCACCGGCGATTACCGTGTTCACATACAGTTGGCTAAAGACATTGGGATGTTTTGCCATTGCCTGGGAAAGGCTGATGCCCCCGCCTACCTCCTTAACAATCTCGCCCAGCGCCTTCTTTAGGGCCGGGTCATCAGTTTGTTCTGCCAAAACATCTAACCCCTCTATGATTGGTATCCCGGATTTAAGAATGGTGGAGAACTGCCGTGAAAAAATAATCAGCGCCTGCGGGCCTACCTTGCCCGCTTTTTTAAAAATTCCTTCTTGCGCCGCTTTTGCCTTTTCCGCCTTAAAGCTGATGTTTATGGGAAGATACCCTGTTTTGGCAAGCTGGGTAGTTGCTTCCATTTCGCTGGCCGCTTCCAGCTCTCCCTTGACGAGCTTGCCTTTTGCATCCGCTGCTTTATAGGCGTAGATAGGCATTAGTTAAAAAGGTCTCTATCCCAAATTGAAATCCTTAATTACCGTTTTTATCAAATCCGCTTCAATTTTTTCGGCCTTCTTGGCAAAGCCGGTCATCAAAACTAAGTCGCAGAGGGTATTGATGCGCCGGGGTATGCCGCCGGTATGCTGCAGTATCGCTCTCAAGCTTTCTTTATCAAAGATTAAAGCCGAAGCATCCTGTCTGCCGGCAACTTTGAGGCGGTGGCGGATGTATTTATCGGAATCATCTTCGCCAAGCGGGCCGAGAAAGCAGCGCAAGGCTATTCTTTGGTCCAATGGCTTGATATTTTCAACCTTGCCTTTTAATTCCGGCTGGCCGAAAATGAAAAGGGTGAGCAGGAACCTGTTTTCTAATTGAAAATTTAAAATAAGGCGCATCTGTTCAAACAATTTAGCGTCTTCAATTGCGTGCGCTTCGTCAATAATCACGATATTTTCCTTTCCGTCCCGCACATTATCCACCAGGATGGTATTTAACTTTTCTAACAAAGGGTCGCTCATCAGCTCGGTTTTTTTATCCGGCAGGGCCTGAGGATTAAGCCCGCGCACAACCGCTCGCAGCAATTCTGCCGGCTCCGCAAACGACGGGCTGTTAATGAAACAGGAACGCACCCGGTCTCTCCCCAGATCATTCAAGAGGGCGTTTCCCAGAAGGGTCTTGCCGCAGCCAAAGACGCCGGTGAGCATGCCGCAGCCTAAGCCCTGGGTGACCACGTAGCTCAGCTTCATCAGGGCATCTTCGTGCTGCGCCGATAAATATAAAAAACGGGGATCAGGCGTATTTTGAAAGGGTTTTTCTTTCAAGCCCCAGTATTGTTCGTACATAGTAAATCAAATATCAAAACTCAAATATCAAAATGACATTGCAAAATTCAAAATTTTTTAAAAACATCGTCGTATTTAAAGGCAATTTAAAAATTTTGCATTTTAATATGTAATTTTCCTGCCTGCCGTCAGGCAGGGATTTTTGCACTTTGATTTTTGGATTTTATTTTTTGCGGCTCAGCCAGCTGGCCACGCGTTTTTGGTACTCATCAAAATCCGATGTTTTAACCTCTACCTTTTCGGGTTGTATTCTGGTTTCTCCGGGCGCACTTCTTAGAAAAGGCCCTGGTTTGGCTTCAGGCGCAGGCCTTAATTCTATATGTTCCTCGCAGACCCGGGCTATTTCTTCAATGGTAGTCATGCCCTTTAGGGCCTTGGCCACGCCGTCTTCGGCTAAGAGGCGCATCCCTTTTTCCTGCGCCTTTTTGCGCAAGCTGACGGTTGAGCTCTCGGCAATAATCATCTCGCGTAATTCATCATCAACGACTAATAATTCAAAGACGGCGCCGCGCCCCCAGTATCCGGTGCCTTTACATTGCTCACAGCCTTTGCCGCGATAGAGGCTGATGGCTGCTTTATCCTTGAGCCCCCATTTTTCTAAAAGCGCCTTAGAGGGTTCATACGGCTCTTTGCAGTGCTGGCAGATAAGCCGTATCAGCCGCTGGGCCATTATCCCGATTAAACTGGCAGAAATCAAAAATGGCTCAATCCCCATATTCACTAAACGGGTAATCGCTGAGGGCGCGTCGTTGGTATGCAGCGTTGAAAATACCAGATGCCCGGTTAAGGCTGCCTGGATGGCAATCTGGGCGGTTTCCAAGTCTCTGATTTCGCCGACCATAATTACATCCGGGTCCTGCCTGAGAATAGCCCGTAAGCCGCTGGCAAAGGCAATCCCGGCTTTGGGATTAACCTGAATCTGCCTGATCAGCCCTAAGCGGTATTCTACCGGGTCTTCTATGGTAATAATATTGCGTTCAGTAGTATTTATTCTCATTAACGCCGAGTAAAGGGTGGTGGTTTTTCCGCTCCCGGTGGGGCCGGTGGAAAGAATGATTCCGTAGGGCTTGGCAATCAGCCCTTCATACTTTTTCAGTTCCTCAAAGGTTGCAAAACCCAGCTTTTCCAGGCCAACCATTACCGAGGCGGTATCCAGAATGCGCATAACTAAATTCTCGCCGTAAATGGTGGGGATGGTTGAGATGCGGAAATCAATGATTTTATCGTCAATCTTTGCCTGAAAGTGGCCGTCCTGGGGCATGCGGCTTTCGGCAATGTCCATACCGGAGAGCACCTTGACCCGGGAAATTATTGACGGCTCCCATGTTTTCGGCGGAGAGGGTATCTCATGGAGGATGCCGTCTATCCTGAATCTGATACGGGTGATTTCCTGCTCCGGCTCAACATGGATATCTGAGGCATGGTCCCTGACTGCCTGGGCAATGATTAAATCCACCAGCTTAATGATGGATGAGCCTTCAGCCATAAGCTCCCTGGCTTTCATTTCCGGCTGGGTTTTGGTTATGCCGGCTAATAAGTCCTTAAAATCAGAGCGCTCGGCATAGAGTTTATTCTGCGCCTCATTGATTTCTTCTAAGCTTGAGAGCTCAACTTCTATGGGCATACCTGTCTGTAACTGTATCTGGTCAATGGCGTAGAGGTCCGTAGGTTCTGCCATGGCAATGTGCAGGGTGCCGTTTTCTATTTTGACCGGAATAGACTGGGTTTGGCGGCTAAGCGCAGCAGGCATAATCTTGGCTAAATTTTCATCCGGTTTGAAATTCTCCAGGCATACATAATTAAAACCTAAATGTTTGGCAATCGCCTCGTAAAGCGAGGCCCTGGAGAGAAGGCGGTTGCCGATGATGATTTTTTCTAAAGGCCTTTTAAGTTTTTTTGTCTCCTCAAAGGCCCTGTCCAATTCCTCCCGGCTGATCAGGCCCGCATCAAGCAATAAATTTTGTAACTGTTCATCCGATAGCATTTATTTCTTTAATTCCTTTTTGAGCTGGCGTATCCATTGTTTTACTTCCAGCGCATCCGTATTTGCCGAGCCATACTTTATATACTGCGCGTAATAATCCAGGGCTTTCTTCTTATCGCCAAGATAACTTTCATAGAGGACCCCCAGATTATAATAGGCGTCTTTATCCTTAGGATTTAATTGTATTACCTTCTCTAAGCGCGCCGCCGCTTCCTTATATTGCTTAGTTTTCAAATAGAGGAGAGCTAAATTGTAATGCAGGTCAATATCTCCCGGCGCAAGCTCAATTGCTTTGAGGTAAAAAGAGAGCGCTTCATCCGCATCGCCCTCTTTATTGGTTTCCGGGACAATGGCCTTAGGCGCCTCTTTCACGGGTAGCGGATTCTCTAAAGATGCGTCCTGTAGAAGGGCCTGGGCCTTTTTAAATTCATCGTTAGCCGCAGAATAATTGCTTTCTTGGACGAGCTGTTTGCCGGCAGCATAATGGTCTCTCGCCTTTTGTACTTTTTCTTCCTGGGAAGGCCGAATATTTTGCTGAGCATAAGAGGGAGTTGATAGCAAAAAAATGCCATAAACCATAAACCATAAACCATAAACTTTTTTTCTCATTTTCCCGCCTCTTGGAGCGATAGTTCCACCTCAACCCGTTTGGCCTCTTCTTTAGGTGGTTCGGCCGCGCTCACCACAGGTAAGGCAATTTCAGCGGTTCCGGCGGGTTTAAGCAGCTTTAAGATTTGGAAGGCCTGATTTTCTAATTCGTTTAATCTGAACTTAGCCTGTTCTAATTGATTTTTAAGCTCTTCTCTTTCTAACTGTACCGCTACATTTTGTTCTCTTACCAGCGCGGACTCTTTTTCCATGTCTTTGTATTTTAATTGCACATCCGCTAATTGAGTTTCCGCCTTGGTTAGCTTTTCTTCCAGGACTAAAATCCTATCTGCCCGCCTGCCCGATTCTGTTTCATTTTGTTTAAGCACCTCCTGGCCTCTGAGATATTCATTTTGTAAATCGCTATACGTCTTATTTAAAAGTTCTAATTGAGCCCGCAGCTGTTCTTTTTCTTTACCCAGTTTTTCTCTCCCGAGGCTGGCGGCCCTGGCCTCCTCCTTAAGCGATGTATTGGTTGTTTTAAGTTCGTCTTTCTTCTTCTCGGTCTCGCTAAGGGCGCGTTCCAGGGCGGACTTTGTATTTTTTGCCATCCTCAATTCTTCAGAGATGCGCTTAAACTCTCTGCTCGCAGCTTGCCGGCTTGCCTTTTCTTCGTTAAGCTGCTCTTTCAAATCCGCCAGAATATTTTCTTTTTCTTTAAGCTGTTTGGCCAGGTTTTCTATCCGGCTTTTGTCCTGGCTTTTGGCGCCAGTATTTTCCTTTTGTTTTACCGGCTGGACTAATTCTAAGCTTGCCTTTGCCTGTATTAGTTCCTGCCCGAGAGCTTCCTTTTGAGCAGTAACTTCTTGAAGCTTTTGGATGAGGCCGGGTTGAGGCTTCTCTTGCTCTACTGTACGACGGGCGGCGAGGTTTGCCTGAATTATTGCCTGCAGGAGGTCATTAAGCTGCTGTATTTTTAATTCCAGCTCAGGATTGTTTTTCTGTTCGCGGCCGCCGCCAGCAAGATGTTCCTTCTCAGGAAACTGTAATGAAACGAAATAGCCGCAAGCAGCTAAGAGCGCTATTATGACTAAGATGTTCCGGCGCTTCATAGGAATATGGTCTTACGTTTACTTTACCGCTCTCATCCCTAACTTAAAGGGGCGCGCAGGAGAAGTGATCAGGTTGCTTTCGTAAGCAAGCAATGGCGCATCAGTATCTTTAATTATACGGGCAGTGACAAAGATTAGCAAGTCAGTTTTTTCAGTCGGGCTTGCAGTAGAGCCGACTTCTTTGCGGGTAAAGATAAGCCCGATAAGCGGAATATCTCCCAAAAAAGGAATTTTGCTTATCTTGGTAAAAGAATCGTCTTTTATTAATCCGCCAATGACTACTGTTTGGCCGTCTCGTATCATTACCTCGGTTTCTACGGTTCGGGTCGCGGTAATCACATTGGCATCATCGGTGCCTATTTTTACAGTACTGACGATGCTGCTTATTTCCGGCTTGAGCACTAATTTGATATGTCCATCCGGACTGATTTGCGGGGTAACCTCTAATCTAACTCCTACCTTTTTATCGGCGCCCCAGCCGGTGATTTCCATTTTGCCGGTGGTTTCATTTCTTTCAAATGTAGGGATAGGGACATTTCTTCCCACATGGATAAGCGCCTTTTGATTATTGATGGCAACGACCCGGGGATTGGCAACGAGCTTTGTATCGGTGCGGCTCATTAAAACATCCAGCACAGCTTTAAGCGAACTGGCGTCAAGGGTGCCGAGGGTAAAATCGCCCTTGACTGCCGTGGGAAAGGCAAAGGGATGGCCGGTAGGAAAATCCGAGCTTGATGCGGGATCCGGCGGAAAGACATTCTCCATCCACTTCCTGTCACCTTTGGGCTGAAAAGGCAGGGTGGTAGGCCTTTTAGCTCCGCTTGCGCTAAGCGTGGTGGTCCAGTCTATCCCTAATTTATCGCTTTTGGTTAAGGAGGTCTCCACCAGCTTGGCTTCAATTAAAACCTGCGAGGTAATACTGTCTAAAGCAGGGATTATTTGTTCAAGTTTATTAATTACCGAGAGGGTGTCGGTAACCACCAGAGAGTTGGAGCGGCTGTCTGCTTCAACGGAGCCGTCAGGAGATAATACCTTAGTGATGGTTTCTTTAAGTTTCAAGGCATCGGCATTATTTAATTTAAAGAGCTTTGTTTGTTTTCCTTCCCGCTCTGCCTCTTCGGCAGTAGTGACCTTGAGCACATTATCCTTCTTGGTATAGGTAAAACCATTAATGGTAATAATGGAATCCAGGGCTTCATCTAAGGTCACATTGTTCAATTGCACGGTAATCAAGCCGAGGACCTTCTCGGAAAAAATGATATTGAGGTTGAACTGTTTGCTCAATTGCCGCAGGACGTCCTTGATGTCCACCTCGCGAAATTCCAGGGATTCAATAATCTGCTTATCAGCAGAATTCTCCTGCGGGTAGCTCGATTTAGTCAACCAGATCAAAGAAATCAAGATAATAGAAATTAAAGGAGGCATTCTTAACGCGGATTTCCGCAGATTAAATAATACAAAATGATTTTTCACTTTTCTCACCCCTGTGTGTGCGATACCCGCCTCACCGTCGGGCAGGGAGCGCACCTTCCCCAGATGTGCGATAAATCGCACCGCTACTATAGCGGTGGCATTTATGGCTTTGGCTATTCGGTTGCCAAACCATTGCCTTACCGGCTTATGCCACAATGGATATTATTCCTGCGGCAAGGTCAAATAAAAAGTCTGCCCTGCTTTTCGTAAGAGCACTTTGTGTTTTTCTACTTCAATGACCTCATAGTCACCCATTATATCACCTTTTTTGACAATTTCATTGTTTATAAAGGCAAGGCCTTTTTTGTCTTTTCCAAAAGATATCCCCTTGAGCTGGAGATTGGCCCCGCGGAATTCTTTACTGACTTTCGCTGCGGCAAACGGGTCTCTCCCCCAGTTTAATTTCTCCCGTTCTTTTTGCAAAGAGAGCTCTTCGTCATTGACAGCCTGGGTAGCGGACGTTGCTTTGGCGCCTGCGGCAATGCCGGCCTTAGGCAGAGTTTCGTCCACGGGTTTGTTATCAGAAGGTTGTCCTTTAGCCGGCTTCTTTTTAAGATTGCCGGCAATAATGCTTAGGAGTATAAGCACGCCAGCCGCAATTACGCTCAGCTGAAATTTTTCTTTAGTCATTTACAATTCCCAGACCATATAGGTGCTTAAGAGCAAAGTAACCAAGAGCTCTTCCGGCGCTTGCGCAGATTTTTCAGGAGGTTTCTTCTCGGCGAGGGAGGCCTCGGCTTCATCCTTTTTTTCCATGCTCATCTGCTCAACGATAAAGGTAACCGGTAATTCGCTAACGGCTTTGCTATATTCCGCAAATAGTTTATAAGGACAGCTTAGCGTCAACTCAATAAAGACCTTGCTCACTCCCGCAGGCAGATTTTCATCACCGGACCTTATATCCTCGCGTGGCCGTATGGAGATGATATTGATGTTCAGTTTGCTGGCCGCAAGCGCAAGCGACTGAATGAGCCGGGGCAGCTGCCGCGAGGTTACGCCCATCTCCTTGAGTTCGCGGGCCTTCTTTTCCATATCCTCAAGCGCCTTTTGTGGATTGGAGAAGGCCTTGACTAAGTCCTGCGCTTCCTGCAGCGTATTTTGACTTGATGCAAATTCACTCTTTAAGCGCTCAACGTATTTAAAGAGGGTTTTGCCGGCAATAAAATAGAGCAAGAATAAGAAACTTACCAGCCCAAAAGCGATAAGCCCTAGCCGAGACAGCTTATTTTGCAATCTATCGCGGATATCCATAATTTAGTAGGTTAACTGGCAGACAAGTTCAAAATCTGCCGTAGGAATAGGTGAATACATATCGGTTTCGCAAGCAACCTGCTGCACGCGGCTGAAATAAGGCGAATCCTCCAGAGTTATCTGATACTGGCTTAATTCCAGATTCAGATTGGTATATTTTGCATAGATTTTTCCTTCAATGCGGATTTCCTTTGGCTGCTTAAGCTGTTCAGCCTTGAGCTTGCGCAGGACCACTTCGTCGGGAGTGATATTGCTGAGCTCTTTCAGGACGGCCCACCAGGAGGGTTGCCTTCCCCGCGCCTGTTCAAGAAGCGCCTTTCTCTGTTCTAATTTTGACTTGGCAGAAAGATATTCCCTGGCCTGGTGGACCGCGGGTTCTAATTTGCGCAATTGCGCTTGCGTGTCTCTGAGCATTTTTTTGTATTTAAAGGTATTGATATAGGTAAGGCTAAAATACGCAAAACTTAAGGTCAAAATGAGAGGAAAGGAAATTTTTAAAAGGGTAGTGATAAAAAATGCTTTCTGCTCTAACCTTTCCTTCACCGGAAGGAGATTTACCCTGCCGCCGCTTCCTATAGCTATGCCGAATGCCGCGGCTAAGTGAGGAGCGGCCTGCTCCATCACCAATTCCTGCCTGAAGACGCCGGTATCTTGCCAGCCTTTGATTGCCTTCAGGGAGTTCAGGCTTTCTATTTTTTTCAGCTCTTTTAAATTATCCAAAAAGAACTTATTGAGATTCTTAAGCCGGGATGAACCGCCGGTGATATAGAGCTCTTCTATGCGGGGGGCATTAAATGTGGAGGCGTAATAGTTGAAGGTTCTATTGATTTCCATAATCAGCCGTTCAAGGGTTGTGCGCAGCATTGCCGAGATCTGCTCGCCTGAGAGCGTTCCAAAGTCAGTGAGGTACTCTATTTTTGCCTCTTTTAACAAAGGTATGCCGCACTGGCGCTTAATCTTTTCTGCCTCATCAAGGTTGATGTTTATAGGCCCGGCGCTTGAGGGTATGGTTCTGGCTAAGGCATGGGTCAGGTGGTCGCCGCCGATGGGTATCTCGCGGGAAAAGCGCAAAGCGCCTGCCTTGTAAAAATTAAGGGTTGAGCTGTTTGCGCCCATATCTAAGAGGGCAATGGTTTTTTCCGGGCTGACCTTAAGGCAATACGGGAGGAGATTTCCCAGGCAGTCGGCAGTCACATTTATCCCCACGGGCCTGATGCACATCTCTTTTAAGGATTGCAGCTGTTCCTCAAGAATAGCGCGGTCGCAGGCAATGCAGGTTACCTGTAATAAAGTAAGCCCCTTCTCGTCGCGCAGCTGCCCGGTAACAAAGAAATCAAAAACAATATTGTCTAAATTTAATTGAAAGGGTAGCCGTTTCTTAAGCTCCATGCTCACCGCGCCCCGTAAGTCCTTCTTATTCAATGACGGCACAGAAAGAGAAAAGATAAAAACGCCTTTTCCCCAGATAGACAGGCGGCCAAGGCCAGATTTGAGACGGCTGTCGGCAATGAACTCTTTTATCAGCTCCTGAACCAACCTTTTTTTCTCAGGCGGATTGTCTCTGATGCTGCCGGGGACCGTGCGGGCAATATAATTGATGAGCAGGTAACCCTTGGCGGTTTTTTGCAGCTGGGCTGCCTTTATGACGTTTGAACCAATATCTATACCGATGATGCTTTGGGTGGAAGCAAAGATATTTCTCAGAAAAGAGAGAAAAGCGCTAAGAGGAAATTTAGGGGCAGGCCTATCTGCTAAAGCAGGTAGGTGGGAAGGCAGCTCTCTTTTAGTTTCCGGTGTGTTTGCAGGATTCATCCGTATTGATTTTACCTGCCTAAATCTTAACTGTCAAGCAAGAAAAATCTGTCCTTTGGGTAACCCTTGTTAACCTACGAGGTTAACAAGGGGGTTTAGTCTACCAGCAATTCTTTGATCTTAGCGAGCTCCCTTTGATAAGAAATCCTATCTTCAACAAATCTTTTGTAAGTCGCAGGCTCAATATTTAAAACGTCATTGTAATCGCAGGTTTTCTTATTTTCATCTATTTTGGTGAGATATTCGTTATAAGAAGACATTGACCATTTTTCGGGTTCGTTAACTAAATGAGCGGTTACGGGATTTAAATGAATGTATCGTGTTAAATGGAGTAATTGCTCATCGGTCTTTATTAAGATACTCCTGAATCTTGTCTCCCAAAGCGGGCCTTTTCTTTTATGTTTAAGGTTGAAATAGCGCGTATAACTATTTTCTACAGTGCTCATAAAAATTGAAATTCCATTATCTGCAAGTTGTTTTAGGATTAAATGAAGATGGGTAGGCATTAGACAATATGAGATTATCTCAATGAGGTTTCTCTTATCTTGTAAGATAGAATAATTTTCTGAATGTTCCTTTTCTGTTTCGTTGTCTCTTAGAAACCTAGAAAAGCTAATTTCAGTTTTTTCTCTGCGGTAATAACGAATAGCGCTAAGCATTCTTAAAAACTCTTCTTCATTATTATAAATTGTGTATCCTGCAATACTTTTATTGTAAATATGATACGTCTCGCCAATAGCAAGCCTATCTTTTCTCATCCCAGCGCGTAATCCTACCCTTGTTAACCTACGAGGTTAACAAGGGGTTTAAAATCCTTTATATTCTAGAGGCCCGTATTTTTACGATGGCAAGCTCTTTTAAAATTTTTTCCTGGTTGCTTAAAACCTGGTCTAATTTCCGCGCCATTTCTTTATTTGCGCTGTCTATATTCTTTGATAACGCCTCTAATTTAGTTTCTATGCGGGTAAATCTTTCAGAGAAATCAGGAAAACCCGTTTCTTCTTGAGAATACTTTTGCGCGCTTTGGGCAAGCCCAAAGCTTATAAAAAAAACCATACCGCCTATTCCCAAAATAAGCATAATTTTTTTTCGCATCTGTTATCCTCCCTATAAAAATTACAGGCCGTTTTCTCTCTCTATCAAAAAACCTTGAGCTATTACTGCTCCTGCCAATTAAGTTCCGAAGAAGCGAAAATAAAACCACCGGAAGAAGAAAGCACTGCAGGCACATAGGTAACGGTTGTTGCGCCATCCAAAGTTATTCGATAGCCATAGACCAAATTTCCCCTGAAAGATGGCGAGCTTGTTACGGGGGGGCGGATATAGTTAAGATTAACATGGCCAAATTCAGAATAAACGAGCCCGTCAATTTGGCGGAGGCGCTGCCTCTGGGATTCGCTGAGGGCAAGCGCCTCCAGGGGTTCGATAGAGATGATATCCCCATTTTGAGTGGCTAAAGTTGGATACCGCGTGCCAGTGCCGGTAAAGCGTATCGTCAGTTCATTGGTTCCTTTTACCACAATGTCGCCTTCACAGATATGATAGGTGTTTCTGAGCTCTACATCAGTCGAGCGAAGGTCAATAAGCAAATCCGCAGACAGGGCGCCGGCTTCGCCTGAGGCCAGGCCTCCGGTATACCGGAGGCCATCATTGAAGACATTATTATAAACGCGCCTGACGAGCTTTACCGTATCGTTATCCCAGTCATCTCCTATGGTTCTGTCTAATGTTGCCCGGGTGTAATTATATCCGCCCGGAACTGTGTTAATAACAGCCCAGTCGCCATCGTTCCATGTCCCATGCCCGGGGCCTAAATTTCGCACTGCCATATTCTGCATTCCATTGAAAAAACCGCCTTGATCAACATTTAATGTGCTGCCGCTTGAAGTAGCAAGGGCAGCTGCTTCTATGTCCCGATTTGAAGGGCTTGGCCATCTGTTTCCAGCCGCAGTGTTATTATAAAACCAGGCCATATCAATAGAAGGATAGCTGGCAGTAAAGTTTCTTCGCTCATCGCTGGGGCTTTCGCTGTCCTGCGGAAGGATGGGAGCCGGCTGGTCGTCATAATCCTGGCCTGCTTCATCATACGCTGCATCGCCATCGCCATCGTAATGGCCGGTATAGACATTTCCTTCTATCTGAATAGTATGATTTTGCCTCGCCGGCCACCAGTTAAGCAGCCCTTTATTTGCCACATCGGGATCAGCCGGCTGAGTCATAACCGCATTGGTTAAGCCTCCCAAGCTCACCGCTACTTTTACCTGGCGCATTGCCCGATAGCTTGACTGGTAAGGAGCATAGCCTATGGATTCAATTACCGCATCACCGCTTTCTGTGGCCTGGGGAGGACGGCAGCAGACATAAATATTATATTGCCCGGTGCTGGCGTTAAGATTCTGAGCGCTCCAATCAGAACCCACGGTAACATTACAGATGGTATCAGCGCTGGTTCTCCAGGAGGCGTTCTGTGATAACTGATTTAATGCCCACTGCGCACCCGCCTCGGCTAAACCTAAGGCCCTTTCCGAATCAAGATTACGCAGGTTTATTTCAAAATCGCCGCTCTGCAGATTTGCCAGGGTCCAGCCCAGGACCGCAAAGAGCATCATCGCGAAGATGACGATAATTAAAGCCACGCCTTTTGCGTCGTGCGTATTGCGTATTGCGTATTGCGTTTTATGAAGCATCAGCTTTGTTGGCGCGATAAATCGCACCGCTACAGATTTCTCGGATACACCTGCGTCGTTAAGGTTTTGCTTTGTGTGCCGGATTGGATACTTAACGATATGTTTATCCGGCGTATATCGGTATTGCTCGGCGAAACCAAAGGTGCGGTAATTGCATTGTTATCCGCATCATAATAAGTAAAACTAAGCCCGCTGACCCCGCCAGCCAGGATATCGGCATTGCGCATCAAATTACTGCCTGATAATTGATAATCAATATTGTTGGCATTGATATCGTCAAAGCGGAATCGCCCGGCAGTAGCGGTATATACAGAGAGGTCATCTTTCAGCTGCCTTATTTCTCTTCCCATGCGTATCAAGGCCGTCCTTACCTGCGCTGCGACTTCGCTGCGAAAAGTAACGAAGCGCCAGAGGTCTATGGTTTCCTTAATATACATTGAGGCAGCCGTGGTCAGGATGCCTACAATGGTAATTGCCATAATCAGCTCAATTAAGGTAACGGCTTTTGCCTTGTGCCTGCCTGCCGGACAGGCCGTTTTGGGTCTTGGGTTATGGGTCATGGGTTAATACGCCGCTACTATGGTTACTAAATTTACATCTTTGGCTAAGCCGTCTGCGCGCGATACAGTAACCGTGATGCGCTTAAAATTAGTAACGCTTCCAGAATCCTGCCAGGTAGTTCCGCTTAAGCTAACATAGCCCACAGCCGCAAAACGATTATAACTTGTAGCTGGGGTCGTGACCCTTGTGTCAGCGCATCCCAGGAAGTCGTCCGCATCATCAAAGGAGTCCTTATTATTACTGTTTTCTCCGCTTTCCGGCCCAAGCGAAGAACTCCAGGGGCTTGACGTATTTTCATCAAATCTTTTTGATTTTATTTCCTCCAGTAACTGCTGGGCGTAGAATGTCGCATCCGCCAGCGCTTCTGAGCGGGCAGAGCGCCAGCCGATATTTGCCCAGGAGGTCAAAAGTGGCGGTATGGCTAATCCGAGCACCACGATTACGACGACTAATTCAATGATGGTTAATCCCCCGTTCTTAAATTGTCTCATTGTTAAATTATTATTGCACCCTCACCCTTCCCGTATTCGGCGTAATATAGATAGTCAAGGAATTGCCCTTGTAGCTAAAAGTAACCGAGCGCTCCGCAGTTAAATTAGAAGGGCTGGCGTCAGCGCCTTCCTGCGGAATTCCCTGCCAGCTAAATCGCAAAGTACTGGATGAAAGATTCGTTCCCGAGATGTCTATTCCGTTATATTGAGGGTCGCTGGTAAAATTCAGGCTAAGATTGCCGCGGGTAAAGGGGTCAGTGATGTTTACCCAGGCGCCTGTGCTTTGGTTGAATTTTTGCGCGCTATAGGTATCCGCCGCGGTATTAAAGACCAATTTAGTATTGGTGTGTTCTGAAACCGCTAATTGCTGAAGATAACGTATATCCGCAGTTACTTTCTTCATTGCCCCGCTGATTTTTAAAAAATAAAAACTCCCAAAACGCGGGAT
>Ga0156239_124_pt1 | contig 26416 bp, 24 predicted proteins | sample RifCSPlowO2_12_FD_107886 | JGI IMG/M metagenome (GOLD analysis project Ga0156239, IMG submission 107886) | Omnitrophica WOR_2 bacterium RIFCSPLOWO2_12_FULL_46_30 | reverse complement strand
GTAGCGGGTAGAAATCCCGGCTCAAAGTATGAGCGGGCAAAGAAATTGGGCGTCAAGATTATTGATGAGAAAGAATTTATGGAGATGATTAGATGAAAACGCAGCTAAACGCAGCTAAAATAAAACATAGATGGACGCAGATTATTGGAGTGTCTGTTAGCTGCTCTTTTCTCTTTACTTTAATTGGCTGCGCTGCCTTCGTGCGTAAATTCACCCGCAAGCCAAAGGGAGAGCCAAAGAAAGAAGAGCCGGTAATTCAACCTGAGGTTTATCCTGAGGCTGCGGCAGCTAAGGATGAGCTCTATAAGGATTATTTTACTTTCTGGGAGGGATGGAGCGCTGAGCTTATGGAATTCTTAAATGAGAAGGCCAATTTTAAAAAACAGAGAGAATGCGCCTATGAAGCATTGGATAGCTTAATGAAGATGCGGGGACTGCTTAATGAAGAAAAGGCAAAAGGCCTGGAGCCTTTGATAAACGAATGGACCACTATTAAAGATATAATTTTTGCAGGCCGCCTCAACAGCGCAGACCACCAGTACTTAAAAAACAAGATAGAAAGAACCAAGGGCAGGGTGCGCAGAAATTTTGCTTATTCCAGAATAAAAAAGGATTTAAAATGATGCGCATTGATACGCTGGCAGTAGGCCAGATGCAGGTTAATTGTTATATTCTCTCAAGTAAAACCACTAAAAATGCCATCCTCCTTGACCCCGGGGATGAATATCCCAGGATAAAGGCCTGCTTAGATAAACATAAGCTCAAGCCCGAATTTATTGTGCACACTCACGGCCATATTGACCACATTCAGGCTGACAACGAATTCAATCTTCCGGTATATGCGCATAGCTTGGATGTTGAACTGCTTAAAGACCCCGAGAGAAATCTCTCTAATTTCTTAAGCCTTCCTTTTAAGGTGAAGCTTGATATCAGGCAATTAGAGGATTCTCAGATAATAGAGCTGGATGATTTGTCTTTAGAGGTTATCCATACTCCGGGGCATACCCCGGGCGGGATATGTTTAAGAAGCGCTCAGGTTGTTTTTACCGGAGATACGCTCTTTGCCGGCGGCATCGGCAGGACTGATTTTCCGGGAGCATCCTATGAACAGCTAATGAAGTCCATTCAAGATAAATTATTAGTCCTGCCTGATGAGACGGTAATTTACCCCGGCCACGGTCCTTCTTCGACTATCGGCAAGGAGAAAAGGAGCAATCCTTATGCAAGAATTCGTTGAAAGTTTTTTAAATTATCTGGCGGTGGAAAGGTCGCTCAGTAGGAATACCATTATCTCCTATAAAAGGGACCTGGGAAAATATATCGGCTACCTTAAAAATTGTAGGATTGATTCTTTATCTGAAACATCAAGAAAAAACATCAGCGATTTTATGTTTACCCTTAAGGACAAAGGCTTGTCAGCGAGTTCTGTTGCCAGGAATCTGGCGGCAATTAAGGTCTTTTATCGCTTTTTGCTGCGTGAAAGAATCCTTAAGACAGACCCCTCAGTCCTTCTGGAATCACCTAAATTATGGAAGAAGATACCCGATGTCCTTTCAATTGAAGAGGTGGAGGATTTGCTGCGCGCCTGCGACCTCCATCAAACGCGGGGGGTAAGAGACCGGGCAATTTTAGAGTTACTCTACGCAACCGGATTGAGGGTTTCGGAAGCAGTGAATCTAAAAGTTCAGGATGTTAATTTTGATGCGGGTTTTTTACGTTGTATTGGAAAAGGCTCTAAAGAAAGAATTGTCCCCTTGGGCAGGGAGGCGATTATTTCAGTGAAGAGATACTTAGAAAAGGCGCGCCCTAAATTGGCCAAAAATGCAAGCGATGATTCAATTTTATTCTTGAGCCGGCTCGGTAAGCGGATATCCCGGCAGTCCTTCTGGAAATTGGTTAAATATTATGCCCGCAGGGCGCAGCTTAAAAAAGAGCTCAAGCCTCATACGCTTCGCCATTCTTTTGCCACGCATCTTTTATCCCGGGGAGCAGACCTAAGAAGCGTTCAGGAGATGTTAGGGCATGCGGATATTTCAACGACTCAAATCTATACCCATATTGATAAAAACAGGCTGAAATTGATACACAAGACATATCATCCCCGTCCTTAACACGGATAGGCACGGATAATCCGCGTATAAATAATGGAAAACTTAACTGAGAAGCTAAAATCGTGCTCATCAGAAATCCTGGCGCGTTTAAAGTTCATCGCAGCGCTTGCCGGGGAGTTCAATTATCCCGTATATATTGTCGGAGGATTTGTCAGAGACCTTATCCTGGGAGTTGAAGATTTTGATCTGGATATCGTCATAGAAGGGGATGGCATACATTTCGCCAAAGAGCTCTCCCATAGATTAAAAGCTGATTTTATCAAGCATAGAAGATTTCAAACAGCGACTATAGTGATTAAAGATAAGACGCATCCTCACCCCGCTCCGCAGGAAGCCGCGGCTGTAAAGCCGTCAAGCGGGGCTGGCGGCAGATTTTTCAGTATCGGCACAAAAATCGATATAGCCACCGCGCGAAAGGAAATCTACGAGCAGCCGGCGGCTCTTCCCAGGGTAAGCCCGGGAACGATTAAGGATGATTTAGGAAGGCGGGATTTTTCCATTAACGCGATGGCGGTAAGTATCTCAGAAGGCGCCTTTGGGCAATTAGTAGATTTTTATGATAGCAGAGAGGACCTCAGGAATAGAAGAATCAGAGTTTTGCACTCCTTGAGCTTTATTGATGACCCCACGCGGCTCTTGCGCATAATCCGTTTTGAGCAGCGCTTTAATTTTAGCTTAGAGAAAACAACGTTACGGCTTCTGAAAGAGGCGGTAAACCTAAAGATGCTCCAGAAGGTGCATAAGCATCGCCTGCGCGATGAGCTTATTTTGATTTTTAAAGAGCCGCAGACAGTTCGCTGTATCAAGCGGGTTTATGCTTTATGCGGTTTTGAATTCATCCATCCGGGCCTGCGCCTGAGCAGTAAAATGCTTGCCATGCTTAAGAAAGCAAATGAAACTCATATGTGGTTTAAGAATAACTTCCCGCACAAGCGTAGATTAGAGCTCTGGGTGCTTTATTTAGCGGTGTTATTAGAAGGCCTGCCTTCCCTTACGCTGCGGAAAGTCCTAATGGAGTTTGCCTTCCATAAGTCAGAATCTAAGATTGTCCTCTCTTATAAATCCGATGCGCAGAGAATAAGCTTGAAACTGAAAGGAGCCGTTTCGCCAAGTTCAATCTATAAGATTCTGGAGCCGCTTCGTTACGAAGTTATCATTCTCGCCTTAGCGAAAACCAATGAAGCAAGGATTAAGAATAAGCTCATAGATTTCCTGCGTCTTTACAACGGAAGCCGCATCTTTACCAGCGGCCATGAGCTTAAAGCATTAGGCGTCCAGCCCGGGCCTCATTTTAAAGAAATTCTTAAAACACTTCTCTATGCAAAATTAGATAAAAAGTTCCATACCAAAGAAGAAGAACTGTCCTATTTGCAGAATGTCATTCTGGCAAAGAGATAAGCCAGAGGGCAATGCCTGCCTGCTGAGCAGGCAGGGTGCGGCTTCCCATAGCCGCAGCCATAACCAGGGGGATGAAATGAGCAGGGTGGAAAGGGTAGCGCAGGCAATAAAAGAAGAGGCAGGCAATATCATTGCGAATGAGCTTAAGGATCCGCGCTTAGGTTTTATTACCGTAATGCGCGTTGAGCTAACCAAGGATTTGCAGTTAGCCAGGATTTATTGCAGCATTATGGGCAGTGAGGATAAAAAAGACAAGGCTATGGAAGGATTAGAGTCGGCCCGGGGTTTTATCCGGCGGCTTTTGAGCGAGCGGCTTAAGCTGCGCTTATCCCCCGAATTAGTTTTTAAATTAGATAAATCGGTTGATTACAGCATTGAGATTGCCGAGGCAATTGAAAGGATTAAGGATGAGTCTAAAAAAGACAGAGGAATTGATAAAAAAACATGAGGTTTTTTTAATTACCACCCACGTAAATCCCGAGGCAGACGGTATCGGCGCGGAATTGGCATTCTTCCATCTGCTAAGAAAATTAGGAAAGAGCGGTTTCGTTATCAATGAAAGCAAAGTGCCTGTTGAATGCGAATTTCTGCCCGGGACAGAGTATATACAGCCATTATCAGGGAAAACAAAAAGAAAGAAGTTTGACTGCGGCGTATTCCTTGATTGCTCCGAAGGCCGGCGCTCACCCAGAGTAGCAGAATTAACTAAAGGAAGGCCGCTCTTAAACATAGACCACCACAGGTCAAATACAAGGTTTGCCAGCGTGAACTGGGTTGACCCTAAGGCGTCTTCAGCCTGCGAGATGGTCTATCGGCTTTATCAGGCGCTGAAGGTGCCCGTAGATAAAGAGGCGGCGATTATGCTTTATGCGGGCATAACCGTTGATACCGGCTCTTTTCATTATAGCAATACTACTGCGTTAACCCACCGTATAGCCGCTTCTCTGATTGAAAAAGGCATATCCGTTTCAGGCGTGTATAATAAACTTTTTGAGAATAGCTCATTTAATGACATCAAATGCTTAGGCGGGATATTACTTTCGGTTGAGCGCGATGCCGCAGGCAGGATTGCCTGGGCCCAGATTCCCCGCGAGCGCCAAAAACAAAAGCTCATCAAGGCTGATATGGCTGAGTCGGTCCTGGGGCTTTTGCGTTCAATCAAGGGGGTTGAATTGAGCATGGTTTTTAAAGAGGCGCTGAGTAAGAAAAACCAGGTGCGCATAAATTTTCGTTCCCAGACCGCATTTGACTGCAACCGGCTGGCATCTTGCTTCGGCGGCGGCGGCCATAAAAATGCAAGCGGCGCGACAGTCGCCGGCGGCTTAGCAGAAGTTAAAGAAAAGGTTATTCAATACGCAAAGAAATTGATGCATAGCTTCTCGCAACGCTAATGGTTCGATCCGGAATACTCCTTATTGATAAACCAGAAGGCATTACCTCCCACGATGTCGTTGATATCGTGCGAAAAAAATTCAACCTCCGGCATATTGGGCATGCCGGAACGCTTGACCCCATCGCCACCGGTTTATTGATTATCTTAGTGGATAAAGCCACCAAGCGCTTTAGCCGCTTTGTGAATTTTGATAAGGAATATATCGCAATCTTGCGGCTGGGCGCTCAAACTGATAGCGGCGATGCGCAGGGTAAAATCATCGCAACTTCGGATTATCAACAGATAAGCCAAGAGCGCGTTAGCGCCGTATTAAAAGCCCTGGAGGGAAAGATAGAGAATATCCCGCCGATGGTTTCAGCCATAAAGCATAAAGGCAGGCCCCTGTATGTGTTAGCCCGTAAAGGAATCACCATAGAACGAAAAGCCCGGATGGTCAATATCCACCAGCTTAAATGCTTAAAGTTTTCTTTGCCGGATATAGAGTTCCAGATCAGGTGTTCCAAAGGCACCTACATCCGAAGCCTGGGTGAAGAAATTGCCAGGCGCCTTGATTCCGCAGGGCATATTATCTGGATACGGCGCACGGCAATCGGTCCATATTCGGTTTCGGATGCAAAGAAAATAGACAGCTTTGATGAAGACGATATTCGGACTATCTAATCTAAAGGAAAAATTTAAAGATACCATCGTCATGATTGGTGTCTTTGACGGTATGCATAGAGGGCACCGTTATTTAATTGAAAGAGCTGTCCGCGCTGCCAGGGCCCTGCATAAAAAAACAGTAGCCATCACCTTTGACCCTCATCCTAAAGGGCAGCCTTATCTTATCTCGCTCGCGCACAGGCTCAAGGTTATCGCAGAGCTTGGCGTCAGCGCCTGCTTGGTTATTCGTTTTAGCCAACAATTTGCGAAGAGCCCGCCTGAGAGTTTTATCCGGGATACCTTAGTAAAATTCTTTCATCCGCTCTATGTTTTTGTAGGCGATAATTTTCGTTTTGGTTATAGAGCGCAGGGAGATGTGGCATTGTTAAAACGTTTGGGAAAGCTCCTCGGTTTTCAGGTAAGGCCGGTAAGAGAATTAGGCGCCGGCAGAAAGAAGATAAGCTCCCAACGTATCCGCAGCTTAATTAGAGCCGGGAGCTTAAAGAAGGCCGAGGAATTGCTGGGAAGGAGGGTCTCTGTTTTAGGCACCGTGATAAAGGGCGAAAGCAGGGGCAGGATTTTGGGATATCGGACAGCTAATATCGATCCCCACCATGAAGTCCTGCCAAAGCCGGGCGTCTATGCGGTAAAGGTTTTATATAATGAAAAAGAATATAACGGTATCTGCAATATCGGCAGAAGGCCTACCTTCAACTCTCAAGAGGAACCGCTCAATATTGAGGTGCATCTGTTTAATTTCAGGAAGGATATTTACGCAGAAGATATGGAGATTAAGTTTATCCGTAAGCTCCGTGACGAAAAGAAATTCCCCTCTCCTTCATTCCTCTCCATCCAGCTCAAAGAAGACAGCCGCAATGCCCTGCGCTTACTTAACCTCAAAAGAGTGGGATAATGCGGGAAAAGAAATTTTAAAAGTCGTGCCTCTGGCAACCTGGCTATCTACCGTAATAGCGCCCCGGTGCTCCTTAATGATGTTCTGGACAATAGCCAGGCCTAAGCCCGTCCCCTCGCCCACAGGTTTGGTGGTAAAAAATGGCTCAAAAATCTTAGAGAGGTTTTCTTGAGGTATGCCTACGCCTGTATCAGAGACAGAGATATTCACTCTGTTATTCTCCGGAGTATATTGAGTTCTTATGGTAATTACTCCGCTTTCCTTCTGCGGCTTTTTTAGTATCGCCCATTTGGCATTGGAAATTAAATCAAGGAACACCTGTTGAAGGAGCTGGTAGTCCCCCATGATTTTAGGCAGGTCGCTGGCGAGTTCTTTCCGGATAAGGCAACGGCCTATTTTAATTTCATATTCTACCAGGGCAATTACTTTTTCTATGGCTTCATTTACCGAAGTGGGCACGAAGAAACCCTGGGAGACGTGAGAAAAATCCAGTAAAGTCGTGGTTATCTTCTTGCATCTTAAAGCAGATTCTTCAATGGTCTCTATCAGTCCTCTAAAATTATCAGGAACAGCTTCCTTATTTTGCTCAAGAAGCATCTTCATTAACTGGGCATTATTCAGGATGCCGGTTAAAGGGTTGTTTATTTCATGGGCAATACTGCCTGCGGTCTGGCCCAGGGTTGACATCTTGGCGGTCTGGATGAGCTGGCCCTGCGTCTCTTTGAGCTTGCTGTAGGCATTTTTTAATTCTTCCTGAATCTGACTGCGCTCTTCTTCCATCCGCTTACGCTCGCTGATGTCTTTGGCAGTAGAAACAAAATAGGTAATTCTGCCGGCGCTATCTTTAATCGGCGTAATGGTTTTTTCTTCATAATAGAGGTCCCCGTTTTTCTTCTTATTGATGATTTCGGCGCGGAAGATTTTACCGGAGCGGATGGTTTCCCAGAGTATACGGTAAAATATTTCATCGTGCCTGCCTGATTTCAGGATCCGCGGCGTCCTGCCGATTACCTCCTCTTTTGTATAGCCGGTAAATTTCTCAAAAGATGCATTGACATATTTGATGGTGCCTTCCTTATCGGTGATAATAACGTAATCGGCAGTCTGCTCAACCGCATTTGAGAGTATTTTTAATTCTTCGCTTTTATTCTCTAAGCTCTCCATCAGGTTATTATAGCGCCCGGCAATCTGCCCCACTTCGGTGAATGGTTCAACAGGAGCCCTCTGGCTTAAGTCGCCTGTCCTTGCCTGGTCCTCTATTATTCTGAAAAAATCAAGCAGTTCGGTGGTTGCCCCGTGCTCAGAGACATTTAGCCCGGCATATTCTTCCTCAGCCGTAACCCGCAGCCTAAGGAAGCGGTTAAGAATCCATAAAAGGATAAGGCTTACTCCAAAGGTCCAGATAAAACATACCGCCACCCCTAACGTCTGAACCGCTAATTGCTGCAGCCGGCTTAAGCCCGTAGCTATGAGCTTTGCGTCGCCGAATATGGCCACGGAAAGTGTCCCCCATATACCTGCGCCTAAGTGCACCGGAATTGCGCCCACCGCATCGTCAATGCGCAGGCGCTCCAACAGCCAATCAGTGGCTAACATCGCAATGCCGCCGACGCCGCCGATAACTATGGCGGAGTTTGCGTCAGCAACATAGCAGGGCGCGGTAATCGCCACGCATCCTGCCAGCGAGCCGTTAATCACAAAATCTACTCTTGGGCTTTTTTGGAGAACCCAGCCCAATGCCAGAGTAATGAGCATACCGGAAGCTCCTGCCAGGACGGTATTGGTGAGCAGGCGGGGGACCGCATTATTTAACTCTAAGGTACTGCCTCCGTTAAATCCCAACCAGCCAAACCAGAGTAAAAATACTCCTAAGACCGAAACCGGAATATCGTGGCCTTGTATTTTTCTGGGAGATTGATTCGGAGGAAATCTCCCAGAGCGCGGTCCCATAATGAGCAGGGCCGCAAGCGCCACCCATCCGGCAAGGCTATGCACTACGGTTGAGCCGGCAAAATCCACAAACCCTAAATTTCCTAACCAGCCGCTCAATATCCTCTTATCTATTCCGCTCCAGGCCCAATGGCCAAACACAGGATAGATTAAAGCGGAAACAATTATGGTTACTGCAATGTATGCCCGAAAGCGCATCCGTTCTGCCACCGCACCCGAGATGATGGTGGCTGAGGTGCTGCAGAACATCAGCTCAAACAGGAAGAAGGCGGCAGGCAAACCGCTATCCTTAAAGGTGAAGAAAAAATCTGAGCTTCCGATCAGGCCGCCCTTGGTTGCCCCAAACATAAAGGCAAAACCAAGCGCCCAGAATATCAGAGCAGTGATGCCAAAATCAGTCAGATTTTTTATGGCTACATTAATGGTATTTTTGGCGCGGCTCAGGCCGGATTCCAAACAGGCGAATCCTGCCTGCATGGTAAAGACCATGGCGGCTGTTATTAACAACCATAATGCATCAATGGTAGGCTTATCCATAAGTTTGCTTTAGCTAAACAAGAAAATCGCCTCAGAAATATTTCCAACTAAACTATAACATATATTTATTATAGTGTCAATCGTTAATAGCGGCAGTATATATAAGAGATGGTTTTTATGGCCGCTACATTTCTTAGTATATCATCGCCAATAGGATACAAGATATTGTATATAGAAAAATTCAGGCAACATTTATCTTGACAAGCTCCAAATGCAGTGTATACTTTATTCCATAGAGTGGCTCAAAGTGGAGGAAAGTGGCTAAAAATGTTTTACGGAGAATATCAGCATACTATAGACCGCAAAGGAAGACTTATCTTGCCGGCAAAATTCAGGGAAGCCGCCAAGAATAATTATATAGAAAAATTCTTTGTGACTCGCGGATTAGATAAGTGCCTCTTTATGTTTAGCGAAGAAGAGTGGAAAAACTATGAGGCCAAGCTAAAAGCCGTGTCTTTTACTAAGCAGCAGGCGCGCACCTTTAATCGCTTATATTTTTCCGGCGCTACCGAGGTGGCCCCTGACCGCCAGGGCAGGATTATCATTCCGCAGTATTTAAAGGATTTTGCCGATATAAAAAAAGAAGTGGCGATTGTCGGCGTTTCAAACCGGATTGAACTCTGGTCCAGGACGGCCTGGCAGGATTTTTACGCTCACTCAAGCGCTACTTTTGAGGAGATTGCCCAGAATCTCTTGGAGGAAGGCGCTGCATCATAGACGAAGGCGGTTTTAGCAAAGGCGGCAGATATATGGCGGTTAATATTGAACATATACCGGTTATGTGCAGGGAGGCAGTGGAATATTTGAAGTTAAGGCCCGGCCTTACCATTGTTGACGCTACCATCGGCACAGCCGGGCACGCGATGAAAATATTAGAAAAGATAACTCCGGGCGGCAGGCTGATAGGGATTGACCGCGATGCAGAATCCCTGTTGATTGCCGGAGGCCGCCTGAAGGAATTTAATCAGAACGTGGACTTAGTGCACGCCGACTTTCGCAGTATTGATAAGATTTTGTTAGGACTTAATCTAAAGAAGATAGACGGCATACTTTTTGATTTGGGGGCCTCAAGCTATCAGCTTGATTCCCAAGAGCGCGGCTTTAGTTTCCGTTATAATGCGCCGTTAGATATGCGTATGGATAAAACCAGCTATATCCTGGCTTACGATTTAGTGAATAATCTGACTGAAAAGGAAATTTCCGATATCCTCTGGTCTTTTGGCCAGGAGCGTTGGCACAATCGTATTGCTAAATATTTAGTAAGAGAAAGGGCGCGGCATCCTATTTCTACCACTAACCAGCTCAAAGAGATTGTCTTAAGGGCCATACCCTATAAATTCAGCGGATATCAACGGATACATCCGGCAACCCGGACCTTTCAGGCGCTGCGCATTGCGGTAAACCGCGAGCTTGAGGCTTTAAGCGAAGCTCTGGAGCATATCCCCGAATTTTTAAAAAAAGGAGCTGTCGTTTGCGTAATCTCCTTTCATTCCTTAGAAGACAGGCTGGTAAAACACAATTTTAGAGAAAATGCGCAGAGGGGAATCTACCGGCTGATGAGCAAAAAGCCGACAGCGCCGACGGATGAAGAAATCGAAGAGAACCCCCGCGCGCGAAGCGCTAAGATGAGGGCGGCAGTCAGAATTTAGTTAAGGGAGCACTAGAATGAGGTTAAAATATTTTATTATCTGTTTAATGGCGCTAACTACCTTGAGCCTGGTATATACCTGGCAGCAGAGCGAAATTATCAAGCTTGCCTATCTGGAAAATAATAAGAATAAGGCCTGCAAAGAATTACTTGATAGAAATCAGTATTTACGCTATAATCTGATTAGTCAGAAGTCCGCATTGAACCTGGGAAATAAATTATTAGACGGCGCTGCTAATTTTGAGATACCTCAGCCGTCACAAGTGATGACTTTGCCGCTAGCGATTGATAATGCGCAGGGCGGGCTTCAGGATGGATTTCGTTCCACGCAAAAGGCAGGAATTAAACTTAAGCGGCAAGAAACTTTCGTAGTGAGTATTGCGAAGCTGCAGAATGCCTTACCGCTTTTGATAGTCAAATCATTCATTAACAAACAGGCCCAGGCCCAGGATTTCAATAACCGCTAAACCCCGCCCTTTGTAACGGGTAGGAATTCTCCGCTCTCGCTTTCACCTCGCATTTGATGGGTTTGACTGCGCTCACCATCAATCCTTAAGCGTAGTTGAAGGATTGATTGAGCGGGGTAGATAGATAAAATTTCTGTGCATACCGGCATCAGCCACCGTCGCTTCCGAGCGGTCATTTTTATTTTTTTATTCCTCTTTGTCCTCTGTGTCTTACGCCTCCTGTATATTCAGCTCTTTAGGTCCAGCTATCTTTCTGATGTAGCCAGCCAGCAGCACAATCTCTATATTGAATTAGAGCCCTTACGGGGCGCCATTTACGACCGCAATCTGAAACCACTCGCAGTAAACCTTCCCGCGGATTCACTCTATGCCTCAAACCGCCAGTTCAAAAATAAAGAAAAAGCAATCCTGCAGTTAGTTGAGGCCCTGGGCTTAGACTATAATTATCTGAAAGGCAGGCTCTATCGTAATAAGGCATTTGTCTGGATTGCCCGCAAGCTGTCCTGGGAGCAGGCTGAGAAGATAAGGCAGTTGAAAATTGAGGGACTGGGATTTATTCGCGAGAGTAAGCGCAGCTATCCGGATAAAAATCTTGCCTCGCAGACAATAGGTTTTGCGGGTCTGGATAACGTGGGTTTAGAAGGATTAGAGCTGCAGTATGATGAGTATCTGAAAGGAACAAGCGGCTGGACAGTTGTGCTTAGGGATGCCAAGCAGAATAAATTACTCAGCCAGAATCTGCTCTTACCCAGAGACGGCTCTGAGTTAATCTTAACCATTGATGAATTTATTCAGTTTATTGCGGAAAGGGAATTAGAGAGGGTTTATAAGACATTTAAAGCCAGAGGGGCATCGGTGATCATTCTTAATCCCAAGACAGGAGAGCTCTTGGCTTTGGCCAACCGGCCAACCTACGATGCGAATCATCCGCAAGTCTCAAGTGCGGATTTCCGGCGCAATCGGGCGCTCTGTGATATGTTTGAGCCGGGTTCTGTTTTCAAGATTGTGACCGCCTCGGCAGCATTGGAGGAAGGAAGGTTTAACGAATCAGACCGCTTTTTTTGTGAAAACGGTTCTTACCGGGTGGCTAATCATATTCTCCACGACCACCATGCGCACGGCTGGCTTAGCTTTAGCCAAGTTTTTAGCGAGTCAAGCAATATTGGCACCACCAAAATTGCCCAGAGTTTAGGCCCGGATATTATCTATCGCTACTCCGCCTCCTTTGGTTTTGGCAGAGAATCAGGATTAGATATGCCGGGAGAAATCCCCGGCGTATTAAAAGAGCCGAAAACCTGGTCTAAGACCTCAATCGGCGCGGTGCCCATAGGACATGAGGTCGGGGTTACCGCCCTGCAGCTTGCCTGCGCAATATCGGCCATTGCAAATGACGGCATATTGATGAGGCCGAGCATTGTAAAGGCAATCCGGGATACCCGGGGCCAGATAATTAAGGAATATAAACCCGAAGAAGTAAGGCGGGTAATTTCCTCAAAAACAGCAAAACGCATCAGAGATATATTGGTCTTAGCCACTGAAGAAGGGACCGGAAAGCTGGCCAGGGTTTCTGATTTTAAGGTTGCCGGAAAAACCGGCACTGCTCAGAAGATTGAGCCGGACGGCAGCTATTCGCATAGTAAGTATATTGCTTCATTCATCGGTTTTGCGCCGGCTGATCAGCCGCTGGTGGCAGTCGTGGTCACTGTAGACGAGCCGCGCCCTTATTATTTTGGCGGAGTGGTTGCGGCTCCGGTATTTAAACGGATTGTCCAGGATGTAGTGAAATACCTGAAACTAGAGAGGAATAACGATGCAATTAGCGAGATTGCTAAGAAGACTAGATAAGCCACCCCGCCTACGGCGGGGCACTAGCCGCAGCCATAGGCCAGAGGGCGATGGTGCGGCTTCCACTAGCCGCAGCCATAGTAAGCGCCCTGAAAAACTTTCAGAAAATGTGGATATCTCAGGCCTCGCTTGCGATTCCCGAGCCGTAAGAAAAGGCTCCCTTTTCGTAGCTATTGATGGCACAAAAGTAAAAGGCAGTGATTTTATCGCTGAGGCGATAAAAAAAGGCGCTTCGTGCGTGGTTAGCGCTAATGGCAGGACTGCATTGGCTAAAACGAGAGTGCCCGTTATCCATTTTTCCGATACCCGCTATGCCCTGGCGGTGCTGGCAGATGAATTTTTTGGCCATCCCTCCGGCAAGCTCAAAGTGATTGGCGTTACCGGCACAAACGGAAAAACCACCATCACCTATCTCATCCGCAGTATACTCCAGGAGGCTCATTTTTCCTGCGGTATAATCGGAACCGTGGGTTATTCTTTTGAAGAGAAAATCATTCCTACCCAGAATACCACGCCCGGACCATTAGGCCTGCAAATGTTCTTAAAGCAAATGGTTAGAGCCGGATGCGCTTACTGCGTAATGGAGGTTTCTTCGCACGGCTTAGATCAGCAAAGGACCAGGGCAATAGATTTTAAAGCCGCTCTATTTACTAATCTGACTCATGACCATCTGGATTACCATCTTAATTTAGAAAACTATTTTTCTGCCAAAGCCAAGCTTTTCCGGGAGCTTAATAAAGACGCCTTTAGCATAATCAATGCCGATAGCCCTTATGCCGGGAGGCTTACGGCTGTAGGCCGGGGGAAATTAATTACCTATGGAATAGATTCGGCCTGCGATATTAGAGCTAGAAATTTAGCCTTAGATTTGGCAGGAAGCGAATTTATCCTGCATACGAAAAAACGCAAGACAAAAATCAAGACCCGCCTTATCGGCAGGCACAATATCTCTAATGTCTTGGCTGCTATCGCCTTTGGCTTGAGTCAGAAAATAGAATTAGCGCGGATTGTCCGCGCCGTAGAAAATTTTAACGGCGTCAAGGGAAGGCTGGAAAGGGTCAGGGCGCAGGAAAGGAATGTTTTTATTGACTATGCACATACTCCTGATGCTCTGATGAATGTCCTGGCGGCCCTCAAGGCACTCTCCGGGGGTAATCTGACGGTTGTCTTTGGCTGCGGAGGAGAGCGCGATGCTTTTAAGAGGCCGCTGATGGGAGAGCTCGCCCAGAAATATGCGGATAAGGTTATTATCACCTCTGATAATCCCCGCAGTGAAGAGCCGCAAAAAATTGCCGATGAGATTACCTTAAGGATGCGCGGGGGTAATTACAGGGTTATTTTAGAGCGCAAAGAGGCAATTGCCTGCGCCTTATCCGCGTCTAAAGCCGGCGACACAATCCTTATTGCCGGAAAAGGCCATGAGGATTACCAAATTCTCAAAGACAGGAAGATTGAATTTGACGATGCAATTGTAACAGGACAACTCTTGCGTCAGATGGGATTATGACAGAGATATGTGGACTATAAGAGAAATATCGCAGGCAACGGCGGGTGAGCTTGTTGCCGGAAATCCCGATGAGGAGATCGCCGGCGTTTCTATAGATTCACGCACCATTAAAAAAGGCGATATATTCATCTGCATAAGAGGAGAGCGTTTTGACGGCCACGATTTTATTCCCCAGGCAATAAAAAATGGCGCAGCAGCTATTTGTTTTTGCCGGGATAAAGCGGCAGGAGCAGGGAGTAAAATTCCGCGCAATGCCATCGCGGTTAGCAATACCATAACCGCCTTAAGCGCACTGGCCTCTTACCAGCGCAAACGTTTCTCTATACCGGTAATCGGTATAACCGGAACAAACGGCAAGACTACCTGCAAAGAGATGCTCGCTTCTCTGTTAAGTTCCAGGTATAAGGTTCTCAAAAATCAAGGAACCCGGAATAATATCATTGGTTTATCCCTGGCCCTGCTTCGCTTAGATACAAGCCATGAAATCGCGGTATTAGAATTAGGGACGAATCATTTTGGCGAGCTCAGGGAGCTTTGCCGGATTGCCGTACCCGCGGTAGGGCTGATTACTAATATCGGCCCGGCGCACCTTGAATTTTTTGGCGATGAAAAGGGAGTCCTGAGAGAGAAATGGGAATTGATTAAGGAGTTGGCTTTTCCCCGTATCGGAATTTTAAACGTTGACGATAGCCTGCTCAAAGAAAAATTATCCCGCGCCGGGGTCAGCTTTTTTACCTTTGGCATCGCCAATAAAGCCGATTTTATGGCGCGAAGAATACTCCAGCAAAACGGAAAGCTCAGCTTCTATATTAAAAATTATCCCATTGAGCTAAAAACAGTTTCTAAGGTTAATGTCTACAATGCCCTGAGCGCCTATGCTGCGGCAAGAATTTTTGGTATTGACGCCGGTGATATAATGAATAAATTAAAGTATTTCCGGTTTCCTCAAGCCCGTTTCCAGAGGAAAAGAATAAACGGCTTTTACGTAATTGATGATGCTTACAACGCAAATCCCGCATCAATGCATAATGCCATTGATGCCTTTAATAATTTGAGAACCCGCGGGAGGAAAATTGCAATCATTGGCGATATGCTGGAATTAGGCCAAAAGGCCGGCGAGCTGCATAGGCAGGTTGGGGGAGCGTTAGGTAAATCCTCTATTGATATGCTCATCGGCGTGGGAGGGCTATCGCATATTGCCTGCGATGCGGCGCAGGCAGGCAGCCTAAATCACAAAGTAATATATAAGTGCGAGACAGCCGATGAAGCCAGGGGTATAGTTGCCTCTCTGCTTAAAAAAGGAGATTTTGTTTTACTGAAAGGCTCGCGGGCAATGAGGCTGGAGGAGATATTTATAAAAGAAACCAGAAACCAGTAACCAGAAAAGAATAATTGAGAACAGACATCTTTCTCACTTATAAGAAATGTTATATCATTTACTCTATTCTTTAAAAGATATCCATTCGTTTTTTAATATCTTCAAATACATCACCTTCAGGGCGGTCCTGGCGGCAACCAGCGCATTCCTTATCAGTATTATTTTTGGGCCTTTAGTAATCAGGAAACTCTCACAATTTAAGATTGGACAACAGCTCAGGCCGCCTGAAGAATGCTTAGACTTATATAAACTCCACAGCGCAAAAGCCGGCACTCCCACTATGGGAGGGATTTTGATATTGGCAAGTATAGCGTCCGCTGTCTTGCTATGGGCTGACCTTACAAATAGTTATATCCTCTTTACCCTCCTTGCAACCTCAGGCCTGGGGGGAATAGGTTTTCTTGATGATTACATCAAGCTTTCTAAAAAACGCTCCAGGGGACTGACGATTTCGGGAAAATTTATTCTTCAGGCAGCGGTAGGCCTGGTGATAGGCTATTTTGCATCTCTCAACCAGAATTTGGGCCCAAGGCTGGATGTGCCGTTTTTTAAAAACATTATTCTGGATTTGGGTTCTTTTTACATTCTTTTTGTCGCGTTAGTGGTGGTTGGCTCATCCAATGCGGTAAATCTTACTGATGGTTTAGACGGCCTGGCTATCGGCTGCACAATTATGGTCGCGCTTACCTATACTATTTTAAGCTATGTTTCAGGGCATGCCGTATTTAGCAATTACTTGTTGATACCTTTTATTCCCGGAAGCGGTGAACTGACTGTTTTTTGCGCCAGTATCCTGGGCGCTTCTTTGGGTTTTTTATGGTTTAATTGTTTTCCGGCGAGTGTTTTTATGGGAGATATCGGCTCCTTATCTTTGGGGGGAGCTATCGGAACGATAGCGGTCTTCGTTAAGAAGGAGTTTTTGCTTATCATTGTAGGGGGAATATTTGTGTTAGAGGCGTTATCGGTTATACTTCAGGTAGGGTCATTCCGTCTCAGGAAAGGAAAGAGAATATTCAAGGTTGCGCCCCTGCATCATCATTTTCAGGTTTTAGGCTGCCCGGAAAGTAAGGTTATCGTGAGGTTCTGGATTGTGGGAATAATTTTGGCTGTGCTGACATTGGCAACCCTGAAGATACGATAGTTGAATGATTAAAAACTACAGAGGCAAAAAGGTAGCTGTGGTGGGCCTGGCCAGGAGCGGAGCTGCGGTTAGCCGTTTATTAAGGGATTTGGGCTCTCAGGTATATGTTACCGATAGCGCCGACAATGACAGGCTGAGGCTCTTAGCTGAAGATTTGAAAAGGCGGGGTATCTACCTTGAAACAGGCGGGCATTCCCTTGATTTCATCAGGAATAAGGACCTGGTGGTGAGCTCTCCCGGCGTAAGCAATAAATCGCAAGCGCTTCTCTGGGCCGATGAATTGAAGATTCCGGTTGTTAGCGAGATAGAGCTATCCTGGTCGCTTTGTCCGGCAACCGTTATTGCTATTACCGGGACTAACGGTAAAACAACGGTAACCACCCTCCTGGGCAAAGTTTTGGAAACAGCCGATAGGCGGGTATGGACCCTGGGAAACATAGGAAAACCCTTTGCGCAAGAAGTAATGAATATGCATAGCGATGATTTTGTTTCTCTGGAAGTCAGCTCTTTTCAATTAGAAAGAATTATTGCCTTTAAACCGAAGGTCTCGGTTATATTAAACTTTACCCGTGACCATTTGGATAGATACGGGGATATGCCTGAATATCTGGCGGCAAAAAAACGTATTTTTATGAATCAGTCTCGCGACGATTACTTAGTTCTAAATTATGACCAGCCAATCTTAAGGGGCCTGGCTAAAGAAAGCAAGGCTAAAGTAATCTTCTTTAACGCGCGACGCGCGACGCAAGACGCCCCGCATTTAAATCCTAATCATTACGCGGTTATGGCTGTGGCTAAAATTTTTGGTATATCCGAAGCTCGCTGTATGGAGGTCTTCCGGAATTTTAAGGGAGTAGAACACCGCTTAGAACAGGTGCGCACTATCAATGGTATAGAATTCATCAATGACTCAAAGGCAACTAATGTTGATTCCACCGTATGGGCTTTGCAGGGTATGCATAAGCCAACCATCCTTATCGCCGGCGGCAGGGATAAAAATAGCGATTATCGCCTGATTTCGGATTTAATCAAACAAAAGGTTAAGCTCCTTATGTTAATAGGCGAGGCAAGAGAAAAAATCCGCACTGCCTTTAAGGGGCTCCTGTCTATTGAGGAGGCCTCATCCCTTGAAGAGGCAACCCAAAAAAGTTTTAAGCGCGCGCATGGCGGCGACTGCGTATTGCTTTCTCCGATGTGCGCCAGCTTTGATATGTTTGAAGATTATGAACAGCGGGGAAGGGTGTTTAAGGAAATAGTAAATAAGTTGTAATATGCGTAAGATAAGGATATCGCTGTTAATGATTGTTTTTACCTTAATCGTTATTGGTATCGTGATGGTTTACAGTTCAACGGCGATCTATGCCTGGCAGAAATACAACGATAGCGCTTATTTTCTAAAGCGCCATCTGCTCTTTATTCTCATCAGCGTTCTCTGCACCGCGTCGGTTATGTCTTTTGATTACCGTATCTTAAGTAAATATGCAAAAAAATTAGTTCTGCTTTCTTTGTTTTTCTTAGTCCTCCTGCAAACTCCCGGAGTCAGCCGTGAAATAGCCGGCGCAAAGAGGTGGTTCCGGCTGTTGGGTTTAAGCTTTCAGCCCTCAGAATTTGCCAATTTGGCAGTGATTATCTATACGGCTTCATTCCTTTCGCGCAAAGGGATCGCCAGAATGGAGCAGTTTAGCTTTGGCTTTTTGCCTGTGATCGTAGTCTTGGGGATGGTAAACCTTTTAGTTTTGATTCAGCCGGATTTGGGAACAGTGGTTGCCCTGAGCATCGTTGTCTTCATTATGCTTTTTATCGCAGGAGCGCGCTTGGCGTATCTTAGCTATATCTTTTTACCATCCCTGCCTTTTTTGTACCTCTTGATTTTCAACGTTCCTTATCGGCGGCTACGGATAATGGCTTTTTTAAATCCCTGGGCTGATTCCTTAGGTTCAGGATTCCAGCTTATTCAATCTCAGGTTGCTCTGGGCTGCGGCGGAATATTCGGAAGGGGCCTGGGTAAAAGCCTGCAAAAATTATTCTATCTGCCGGCGGCGCATACTGATTTTATATTTTCGATTCTCGGAGAAGAATTAGGATTTTTTGCTACGGTAGCGGTGGTGGGTTTATTTATCCTCCTTTTTCTTAATGGCTGTAAGATTGTAAAATCCACGCGGGATACCTTTGGCGTTTTTTTAAGTTTAGGAATCATTTCGCTGCTTTCGTTGAAAGCAATCCTCAATATCGGTGTCAGTATCGGAGTATTTCCCACCAAGGGCCTGCCGCTTCCTTTTATCAGCTACGGCGGTTCATCCTTGCTCGTGGATATGATTAGTTTCGGACTTTTGCTTAATGTCGCCAGGTTCGCCGCGGAGCCATGAATCGCGTAAAAATACTCATTGCCTCCGGAGCAAGCGCCGGGCACTTGTACCCGGCGCTTTCCTTTGCCCAAAAGCTGCGTGAGAAGGAAGCAGGGGCGGATATCGCCTTTGTTTCTTCGCGGCGCGGCGGCATCGCGGAGGAGATTAGCGCTCACGGCTTCAGGCTGTTTCTTATCTCTGTATTGCCGTTTAGTTTCAAATCATTTAAGAAGTTCTTCCTTGCATTTTGCCGTTTTATCAGGTCATTTTTTGAGTCCTTCTTAATCATTGAAAAATTCAGGCCAGATGTTGTCGTGGGCTTCGGTTCTTACGTGAGTTTTCCCGTCTGCCTTGAGGCCGCGTTGTTTAAGAAAGCAACCGTTATTCATGAGCAGAATGTTTCCTTAGGCCTTGCCAATAAGGCCCTGGGTTTCTTTGCGGATAAAGTAGCAGTGAGTTTTAGGGAAACCAGGAACTTTTATGACAAAGCTATAGTTACCGGCAATCCGCTGCGTAAATCTTTGACGAGAGCTGGGAAAGAAGATGCCAGGAGCTTCTTCGGCTTAGAAGACAAATTTACCATCCTGACGCTTGGCGGGAGCCAGGGTTCGCATAGGATAAATACCGAGTTTAAAAATGCCGTTAAGAGGATAGAGAAGAGGGAAGATTTTCAATTTATTCATATAACCGGCAAAAGCGATTATAATGACTTGAAAAAAGATTACTCTTGTATTACAATGAGGCATTGCGTTTTTGATTTTTTAGAGCCGATGCATCTTGCCTATGTCCTGGCGGATTTGGTGGTAAGCCGCGCCGGAGCGACAACGATAGCGGAGCTGGTTTATTTTCAAAAGGCGGCGCTCTTGATTCCCTATCCGTATGCCGGAGGCCATCAATTGGAAAATGCTTATGCTTTAGGAAAAGAGGCGGCAGCCATAGTCCTCAGAGAAGAAGAGTTAGGATGTCAGGGGCTCTCTGAGACTATAGCGCGGCTTATCCATTCTCCTTTCCAGCGTCAGGCGCTTGAGCGTAATATTCAGAAATTCGCAGTCCCTGATGCAGCCGGCAAGCTGGCAGAACTGGCCATATCTTTGGCGCGGCAATAAAGATGATAAAAATGAAATTCAGCTCATTGCCTTTTTCGGTAATTATTTTATCCATTCTCTTTTGCTTTCTTGAGCGGGCGTCAGCTTTTGATGAGAAAGGATGGAAGGCCGAAAAAAGCACGCATTTTATTGTCTATTACAAAGAAGCGGATGAGAAGTTCATCAGGCAGGCCATTGATAAGGCCGAAGAGTATTACAAAAGCATTGCTGAGAATTTAGGATTTACCCGCTATGATTTCTGGCTCTGGGACAAGCGGGCAAAAATATACATTTATAACGATGCCGAAGATTACCGGAAAGCTACCGGCAAGCCTTCCTGGTCAGGAGGGGCGGCCTATTACCATGAGAAGGTGATTGAGAGCTATCCCTGGGCGCAGGGATTTTTCCAGTCGCTTCTTCCCCATGAATTAGGCCACATCATTTTTCGGGAATTTGTGGGTTCAGAGAACAATGCTCCGCTCTGGCTTGATGAGGGGGTGGCGATGTATCAGGAAAAGGTAAAAAGGTTTAACCTTAAAACCAAGTTACTGCAGGCGCTGGAACAGAGAAAGCTTACGCCTTTAAACAAATTATCCGAGCTGAATATCAACTTCGTTAATGACAAAGAAATAGTTGAGCTTTACTACGCAGAGGCCTTAAGCGTTGTGGATTATCTGCTCAATAAGTTTGGCCGGGATAATTTTGTAGAATTATGCCGGCGCCTGAAAGAGCGTAAGACATTTGACCAGGCAATCAATGATGCCTACAGGGTTTTTAAGAATTTGGAGGACCTGAATAAGGCCTGGCTTAGGCATATAAAGGAATGATGCGTCAAAGAAAAACTTTTTTTACAGAGAATGCCCCGGGCGCCATAGCGTTACTTTCCAAACGGATACATTTTGTCGGCATAGGCGGAATTGGCATGAGCGGTATTGCTGCGATTATGATGAAACAGGGATACCGCGTAAGCGGCTCGGATATAAAAGAAAGCCTGATTACCGGAAAGCTATCTTCGCTCGGGATAAAGGTGCGCCTGGGCCACGATGCATCCTATATCAGCGATGCCGAGATCGTGGTATACTCATCCGCTGTCAGAGAAGATAATCCGGAATTGCAGGCGGCAAAAGCAAAAGGGCTCAGGATTTTGAAAAGGGCCGAAGCCCTGGCGCAATTGATGCGGGATAAGGCCTCTATCGCAATCAGCGGCGCTCACGGTAAGACCACTACCTGCGGTTTAACCGGCCATCTCCTGCTCCAGGCAGGGTTTTCTCCGACCGTTGCCATAGGCGGAATCCTGCGCAATATCGGCGATAATTCCTGCCTGGGGAAGAGTAATTTTTTTGTGGCTGAGGCCGATGAATCGGACGGAACATTTTTATATTACCACCCGGACTATTCCATCGTTACCAATATTGACCGGGAACATCTTGATTTTTATAAGAATTGGCAGGACATCCTGAGCGCTTATAAAAAGTTTATCTCTCATACCAGAGACGGCGGATGTCTTTTTTGCTGCGGCGATGACCCGGCAATCCGCTCAATCACCCGCGGATATAAAAAACGGATGCTCTATTTTGGTTTATCCGGCGAAAACGATTTTTACCCACGGAATTTACTCCTTAATGAGTTTTCCTCTATATTTGATTGCTATTATAGAGATGGATTCATCGCGAGGATGCATTTGCCTTTAGCCGGCAGGCACAATATCTCAAACAGCTTAGCCGTAATTGCTCTGGGGCTGGAATTGGGAATCAAGCCCCGGAGGATTGAAGAGGCCTTAGATAGTTTTAAAGGCACTGAACGCAGGTTTCAACTGAAGGCCCGGGTGAATGGCATTAAGCTAATTGATGACTACGGACACCATCCTACCGAACTGCGGGCGACGCTTGAGGCGGCAAGAAATATTACGCACAAACGGCTGCTCGTAGTTTTCCAGCCGCACCGCTTTAGCCGCACTAAATTCCTGATGCATGAATTTGCCGAAAGCTTATCTCTGGCAGATTGCATAATTCTTACTGATATCTACGCCGCTTCAGAAGAACCTATTCAGGGCGTATCTTCAGAGGTTCTCCGTGATAAAATAAAAGAAAAACATCCTCAGGCCGAGGTTATCTATGTTAAAAAAGAAAAAGTAATTGAGCGGCTCCTTTCAATAGTAGGCTCAGGAGATTTGGTGCTTACGGTTGGAGCAGGCGATATAGGAAAATTAAGCGATGAGCTGGCAGAACGGATTAAGAGCCAAAATACTTTTTGATGAACCCTTATCAAAGCATACCACCTTACGGGTGGGCCCAAAGGCTGGACTCTGGATTGAGCCATACGATGTCCAGGCGCTAAGGAACGTGCTGCGTAAGGCGCAAACCAATAAAAAGGGTTATCTGGTTATTGGTTTCGGCTCGAAGCTGCTGATCAAAAAAAAGAAAATCCCTTTAGCCATCCATTTAGGTTCAGCCAATTTTACGAGGTGCATAGCCAGGGGAACTGATATAATTGCCGGCGCGGGAGTTGCCCTGCCTAAGTTGATCAGAACCGCTTACGAACATAATTTAGGCGGATTAGAATTTTTATCCGGGATACCGGCTACGGTCGCAGGAGCGGTAATGCTCAATGCCGGCGTTTCCTGGCCGAAACGAATTGAGCTTGGTTCTTTTGTATCCTGGCTGAAGGTAATGGATAAGAATGGCAAAGTGAAAACCTTAGGCAGGAAAGATTTAAGGTTTGGCTACCGTAGTTCAAATCTTAAAGATTACATTATCCTGGGTGTCAAATTCAGGTTAGGGAAAAGAAAAAAAATGTTCATTAAGTCAAGAATGCAAAAATTCCGGAATTATCGCTTGAAAACCCAGGGTTCTGGAAGTCGTTCAGCCGGATGTATTTTTAAGAACCCGGACGCAGAGTCCAGCGGCAGGTTAATTGATTTGTGCGGTTTAAAAGGCAGGCGCATTGGAGACGCGCTGATCAGTAGAAAGCATGCAAATTTTATCGTCAATCAAGGGGATGCCTCCCCGAATGATATCCTGGCTTTAATGCGCCTGACTCAGGAGGAAGTAAAAAAGAGATTTAAGGTCAAGTTAGAGCCGGAGATAGAGGTGATTTAATGGCTGGTAAGATACGTATCGGGGTATTGATGGGTGGGACATCGGCTGAGCGGGAGATATCGCTTAAGTCAGGGAAAGCTGTGCTTAGAGCGCTGCGGTCTTGCGGACAGGACGCGCTGGCCATTGATATCAAGAAAACAGATAAAAATTATGTTACGGACTTACTGCTTTCCTACGATATTGGCCTTGCCTTCCTGGCCTTGCATGGCAGTTTCGGCGAAGACGGCAAAATTCAGGCAATTCTGGATCAGATGCGTATTCCTTATACCGGCTCAGGCGCTTTTGCCAGCAGCTTGAGCATGGATAAGCTTTCCTCGCGCAGGATCTTCCGGGCGGCAGGTTTAGCTGTCCCGCGTTATTTTGTTTTAAATAGGAAAGAGAGACGTATTGACAGTTCTTTTGCATTTCCTTTGGTAGTAAAGCCAGCAGCATGCGGCTCAAGCATCGGATTATCTGTTATCGATAATCCTGAAGAGTTCAGGGACGCTATCAGGTTAGCTTTTAAATATGATAGCTGCGTTTTGGTTGAAGAATATATTAAAGGAAGGGAGATGACCGTTGGCATATTTAAAGATAGCCCCTTAGAGGCAATCGAGATAAGGTCAAGGCGGCGTTTCTTTGACTATAAGGCAAAGTATGAACAGGGACAGACCGACTATATCGTGCCTGCGCCGGTGCCTTTAAAGACAATGCAGCTATTAAAGGATACCGCGCTGAAGGCGCACACTTTATTAGGCTGCTTTTTCTTTTCCCGTGTGGATATTATCCTCAATAATAAAAATATACCATATGTCCTGGAAGTAAATACCATACCTGGCTTTACCGCAACCAGCCTGCTTCCCAGGGCAGCCCTGCATAAAGGCATACCGTTTCAGGAATTGGTTTTAGTAATAGCCCAGGCGGCTCAGGATAGGTTCCTCAAGAAGTCGGAGGGATTACATTCTCTCTGCGACCGCCGCCGCGCCCTGTCTTTGACAGATTACTTAATGCGTTAGCGCAAGAAAATCGCCTCAAGGACAGATGACTTTAAATAACTATGCCTAAAAGAAAAAATAAAGGCCTCAAGTTTCCCGGAAAGTCCATCCTTCTTCTGTCCCTTGCAGCGGTTTGCGCGCTGGCTATTGTAAACAGATTCAGGTTTTTCTTTCTCAGGTCTTCGTATTTCACGATTACCAGGGTGGCCATAGAGGGTGCCCAGCCGTTAGAAACTACAGCGCTGCCAGAAGAGACAAAGAGGTTTCTAACGGGGCTCGTAGGAAAAAACATTTTCTCGCAGGACCTGAAAGCCCTTAAAAAACAAATTGAAGAATCAGCTGATATTGAGTGCGTTGTTATTTCGCGCCGGCTGCCCGGTGAACTTGTATTTAATCTAAGGAAGCGCATCCCCCTTGCCCAGTTAAAGCTTACGCGCTATCATCTTGTTGATCCTGCCGGGCTTCTCATCGCCGGCGCCTCTGACGCGGCATATGAAAATCTGCCGGTTATCCTTGGCATTGAAAAGAAAAATCTCCAGGGAAAACCTAACCAATATTATCCGCCAGCTGCGCTAACCTTAGCTTTGGAATTAATCAAAGAAAAAAATAATGCGCCCGCATTGACTCATTACCGGATAACCAAGGTTTGCATCTTAAATCAGAAAGCAAGTTCATTCTTTATAGTTGAAAATTTCCCGGACAGCGGCTTAATAAAGAAAAGCACTCCTCTGGCGCAGATTGAAATAAAGTTTGACCTCCAAAGACCTGCTGAGACGGTGAGGGTCTTGGGCGCACTTTTAGATAAGCTTCAGCCGCCGGGAAACCCCAGAGAAGGCGAAAGCCCTCTGAAGGGCATAGAATATATAGACCTGGGGAATATCGATTCCCCGGTAGTTATGGAGAAAAAGAAAAACAAGCAATGAAAAAAGGAGTATTATATAACGCTATTGATATCTGGGAAGATAAGATAGCCGCTGTCTGCGCTGTCGTAAGCCACAGGTCGCACGAAATAATTGATATTGCCTGTGAATTGAATTCATCCTCTGGTATAAGAAACGGCGCCATATACGATCTGGGTTTGCTTGCGGAGTCCATTGCTCTTGTCTTAAATAAACTCTCTCTGTCATCGGGAAATAAAATCAGGCCGCTGTATGTCTCCATCGCAGGCCCTGGCATTCAGTCTAACCATTCTACTGCTACTATAGCGCTGTCTGAACGCTCAAACAAGATTATCACCTCAGGCGATATCGCCAGAGTCAATCACCAGGCGTATTGCCTGGGGCTTAATTTAGAGGAACAGCTGCTGCATCAATTTCCCCAGGAGTATGCCATTGATGATAAAGAAAAGGCCATGAATCCCGCCGGATTATACGGCCATAAATTAACAGCGGACCTCCTGCTTGTTTCGGCGCTCGGCGCCGATGTGGGAAATCTTGTTGCCGCCATTGACCGGGCAGGCTTTAAAGCCAAGGCATTTGTTTTATCGTCGTACGCCGCGAGTTTAGCCGTTGTCTCGGAGGAAGAGAAACGTAAAGGATGTGCGCTTCTTGACATCGGCTTTGGAGAAACCCATCTTCTGGTATTTAAAGACGGCATCCTGAGAGGGTTTGAGCAATGCGCTATCGGCTCAAAGTCTATCACCGAGGCCCTTGCCGAGGAATTAAAGTTATCATATGATTTAGCAGAAGACTTGAAGAGTTCATATGGTAATGCCATGGCAGATAACGTTGATCCAGGGCAGGAGGTATTAGTAAAAAAAGACCAGGCCTACCGGCCGATTAAGCGCAGGCTTGTCTGCGCGGTGATTGAGCAGAAACTAAAAAGACTTTTCAGCGGATTAGGCCCGCGCCTGGCTAGCTATCAGAAAAGGTTTGATTTGCCCTGCGGGATTATAGTAAGCGGTGAAACCGCTAAACTTGAAGGTTTATTAGAGAGCCTGGAGCTGAATTTTCACTTAGCGGCGCGTTTAGCCAAAATTAACCCT